>Ga0209542_10000111_pt1 | contig 205601 bp, 217 predicted proteins | sample RifCSPhighO2_01_FD_184028 | JGI IMG/M metagenome (GOLD analysis project Ga0209542, IMG submission 184028) | Soil microbial communities from Rifle, Colorado - Rifle CSP2_plank highO2_0.1 (SPAdes) (version 2) | ecosystem: Environmental > Terrestrial > Deep subsurface > Rock core/Sediment ... | reverse complement strand
TTTTCTATCAAAGCCGTTTCTATAAACATTAGCCTCGTTTTTATGCCTTCAATCTCTTCAATCAGGTCAAGTTGCTGTTTCATAGAAATAATTAGAACCGGTGACTTAAAAAGGTATGCACATAGCTACGCAGAAAGATAAACGGGTTTATAGTTAACACTGGGAGAACTATAATTTATGATAGAACTCAGTACCGTCTTCCGAAACTGCGTTTTCGCCCGCCGAATCCGCCGCCTCGTCTCGGGCCGCGGGTATCATGGGAGCGTATGTTGACTTTGATCTTCGGATAGTCGTGCTCTTCTGCCTTTTCTATGTCCTTGACCTGCCTCAAGATCCGCCTGAAAAGCTCGTGGTCCCTGACCGCAAGCAGCGTTATGGCCTTGCCCTCGGCCTCCATTCTTGCGGTTCTGCCTATCCTGTGCGTGTAGGAGTCAGGGTCATTGGGAACATCGAAGTTGAATATATGAGTCACGTCCTTGATGTCCAGCCCGCGGGACGCGACGTCGGTTGCTACAAGCACGTGCGGCCTGCCCTGATGGAAGCTTTCCATGACCTTCATTCTTCTTGCCTGCGGCATATCGCCGTGTATCGCCTCGGCATCCACGTCGTTCTCCTTGAGAACACCTGCAAGTATGTCAGCCATCCTCTTGGTGCCGGCGAATACTATCGCGCGGGAGGGCTTCTCCTTCTTGACAAGGTGCACCAGCAGGGACATCTTTTCCTCGTCCCTGACGTTGTAATAATACTGCTTCAGCTTGTGCTTCGGCACGAAAATCTGGGCCTTCAGTTTCACGGGCTCCTTCATGAAGTTCCTTATTATGAACATTATCTCGTCCGGTATCGTCGCTGAAAAAAGCATGGTCTGCCTCTGCTTTGGCAGGCCGGACATTATCCTCCTTATGTCATCTATGAAGCCCATGTCCAGCATCCTGTCAGCTTCATCAAGAACGAAGTACTTGACGCCGTGAAGGTCTATTGTTCTTCTTTCCATGTGGTCGAGTATCCTTCCCGGCGTGCCCACGACGACTTCTGCCCGGCGCAGATGGCTTATCTGCGGCTCTATAGATACGCCGCCGAATACGCGGCAAACCTTTATGCCGCCGAAAGAAACCGAATGCATGAAATCGGCGACTTGGTTGGCCAATTCTCTTGTCGGAACGAGAATAAGGGCCTGCACGCCGCCTTCGCGCTGCACGCCGTGAAGTATAGGAACGGAAAAAGCGAGAGTCTTGCCCGAGCCGGTCATGCTCTGGCCTATCACGTCCTTGCCCGCCATTCCCGGCGGTATGGACTTCTCCTGTATCTCGGTAGGCTCGGTTATGCCAAGCTTGTGTATAAGCTCCAGCATTCTTGTGTCTATGTTCATTTCTTCAAACTTCATATCAATCATAGGTTAGAACGGAACGGTTAAATACCTTTTACGGGGACGAAAGGCCGGAAAACCCGCTAGAAATCCCCTTCAAGAATGTATTCCCATTCGCGGAAGCCCATGTTCTTGTAGAATTCCATGCCTGCTTTGTTGGCCAATGAGGCGATAGTCCTAAAGCGCGATATGCCGCGTTTCCTGCACCACCCGGCAAACGCATTGAAAAGTGCCCTGCCTGCCCCAGACATACGGCATTGCTCACGGACGAATATGCTGACAAGCTCGCCGTATGCCGGAATGGTCTTGTATTCCTCTCTGGTAACGGCTCCGATTATATACCCGAAAATTTTACCCTGTGAAACCGCGACAAAAGTGCAAGCGTCGTCACTTTCTATTCTGTTACTCAAATACCGTCTGCCGGATTCCGAAAGCGGCCAGTCAGGGTTCACGGTAGGGTCGAAGCTTCCAGCCTCAAGGACGCACAAGTCCCTGCAAAGAAGTGCTATGTCCTCCAGATCCTTCACTGTCGCCGGGCGCACGCTGAATTTCATATCCAGAATATTTGCCGGGTTAACTATAAATCGTATGAGATGAAAAGTAATCCGGATGACGACGCACCAGGAAAAAGAGGAGAGGAGGCAAAGGCGGGAAGAAACCGCGGAGCAGGAGCGCAAAAAGCGCGATGCCAAGAAAAAAGTCAAGCAAATGATAGTCATTTCTACGGGACTTGCGGTCGTAGCCGTGGTTGCTTTCCTGCTTTCCAATGCATCGCCTGCCGTACCGGACAGGCCTATAATCGGCGATCACTGGCACGCGGATTATTCAATAGAGATATGCGGGGAAATGCAGCCCATCATTCCTGAATTCCCCGGTGGCATCCATACCCACGGCGACGGAAAGATGCACATACATCCGTACGTGGAAGAAGAAACCGGAAAGCAGGCGAACCTGGCATTATTTTTCAGCAACGCGGGCATGGAGATCAGCAACTCTTCCATACAGATGCCCGGCGGCGCGGAGATAACGCAATGCAACGGTGTTCCGGGCAAGACGTCCGTTACTTTGAACGGGAACACGCTTGCTGATTATCCGTCTTATGCGATGCAGGACGGAGACGTGATAGCTGTCAAGTTCTCATGACGCCCAAAAGATTGGGCATCGGCTGTTTTATATTTTGCCGGATATCTATGGAAATGAAGAGAATGCTCCTTGCAGAGGAAACGCTGTTCAGGGATGAAGAAAGTTTTTCCTTTGACCACGTGCCGGACGTATTCTCCTTCCGCGACAACCAGCTCAATGCCATGGCAGCCGCGCTGAAGCCTGCAAAGCGCAACAGGAAAGCCGCGAATCTGCTGCTGATAGGGGGGCCTGCAACGGGAAAGACTACTGCGGTTAAGATAATATTCGAGCAGCTGTCAGGGCCGGTTTGCGTCCGGATAAACAGCGAAATAGCGGCTTCGCCTTACAGGGTTTTCTCGGAGATTCATCGGAAGATATTGGGGTTCCTGCCTCCGGACACCGGTATATCGCTTCCTGCGATATACGACAAGATATTCGGGCGGCTTCTGCGGGAAAAAAAGTATCTGGTGGTGGCATTGGACGACGTACAATATCTCCTTTCAGACATGAACAAGGTGCTTTACGATCTCCTGAGGGCGGGCGAAAGCTATCCGGGCGCAGGCGTGTCGGTCATAGCGGTTACGGACAAGAACATAATGCAAAAGCTTGACGACAAGGTCCGCTCGGTCTTCCAGCCGCAGGAGATAAGGTTCCCGGAATATACCGCAGAGGAGACGTTCCAGATACTGAAGCAGCGCCGCGATGCGGGTCTTTATCCCGGAGTCCTTGAGGATTCGCTGCTCAGGGAGATAGCGGCCGCGGCCTATGCGAAGCATGACATTCGTTTGGGCATAGAAGCCGTCCGGAAAGCTGCCGTAAACGCAGAGGCAGAGGCTTCCCCGTCAATAGAACGAAAGCACATAGTTCTGGAAGAAGCTTCCCTGCCCAAGGAGGAATCGGAATTGCTCGCGTTCATTCCTGCGGAAGGCATAAAGTCCGGCGACCTATATGCACACGTTGAAGAAAAAATGGGCTATACCAAATTTTACCGCGTTCTCCAGCGGCTTGAGGCGGCCGGTGCAATAGAAGCGGAAGCTATAAGAGGCGCCGGCAACAGTAGATTAATAAAAAAGAGGTGAATGCATGATAGGAAAACTTCTCGGCAAGAAGAAAGTTCCTTTCGGCGGCTATTCCATAAGCTTCGCCGGCAGGACAGAAACCGTTGAGGAAATCTTCGGAAACAAGCCCATAACCCCAAGCGAAATGACCAAGAAGATCTGGGAATTTGTCAAGAAGAAGAAGCTCTCGAACAGGTAAAGCGCGTTGTTATTTTTTCGGCTGATTTGCAGGATTTTTTATCCTTATTGCAACTGCGGCGGCCGCTATCAAAAGAGTGGTTGCCAACGGCAATATGCCGGAATCCATGCCGTTGTCCGGCGTTTCCGGGCTCTGCTCAACAGGTATGCCTACGTTCATGCCGCCTGAAACTTCTTCCTGAATCAGCAAGACGAGAAGCAGCATGGCCGCAATAAGCTTCATTTCTTTTCCCTCGACCGCATGAAGCCGATTGCCGTTGCAGACAGCAGGAACGCCGCTGTAAGCGCGGCCGCGAGCCTGAGTTCAAAAAACGAATAGGCGGATCCCATGGCAAATGCGAATAATGCGCCTCTCTTGACGCTGGAAAAGTACGCCTTCAGGCCCCGCACAAGCCATAATAGCGGAGGGAAGTGCTTGTACTCGTCCCTTATGTATATGGCATCGTCCTCCTCTTCGGGAATTTTATTGCGCTCCTGTTTAGGAGTTTCTTCCACCTGATCGTCTTCCTTCTTATTCTCTTCTTTTTTTTGGGCTTCTTTCTGTACTGTTTCGTGCGGTTTTTCGATTTTTCTTTCTTTCTTCACGGTTTTCATGCCCTTTCTTTTCCAGAGCGGCGTTATCTTCACCTTTTCGTTGCCGCTTTTGGACGAAAGATTGACGAAACCGGTCCCGACTTCGGTCAGGTTCTTGATTTCCTCGAAATTTATGCCCATCTGCCTTCCGACGAAGATCGCGTCCTTCTCCAGCCGGCATTGGAACGCTATTATGCCCCCGACGTTTGCAAGGACCGTGTCCGAGAAGTCGGAAGGCCTTTGCGAAGAGAGAATTACGCCGGTGCCGTACTTTCTTGACTCCCTGAGAAGGTCGTTGAGCGGCGACTTGTCGTCTATGAGCCTGTGAGCCTCGTCCACGATGCAGTAAAGCACCATCTTGTCCGTTTTTCCGCGCGCATAGAGCTCGTACTTCAATTTATTGATGAAGAACTCGGCAATCGCGTATTTCACCTCCTCGGTCGGCATGTTCTTGAGCTTGAGGACCGTAGTCTCGGCAAATATGTTCTTGAACGGTATCGTGCTCTTCTTTGACGTGAAAAAACCTGTGTTGAAGAGCGGCCGCAGCCTTACGAGCAGCGTTTCTACCGTCTGCGAAGACCTTTTTTCCTCCTTCAGGTACTCGGCCTTGTTTTCAAGTATATTCTTCACGTCCTCGAACGTCGGCGCGTCCTTGCGTTCCATGCTCCTGATGTCTATTCCCTTGTCGCGATACGCCGAGAGTATTGCGTCCTGCAACGCGCCTTCCTGCTGCACGCCGAGCGCGAAGATCTTTTTCAGTATGTTTGAGACCTTGTACATCGCGGCTTCCGGGGTTTCAGGCGCGTATTCGAGCGGGTTTATCGTCATGTTGGTGAAATCGAGCACATTGTCGGCGACGTCGTCAAAGTCCTGGTGGAAATCCACGATGAAAGAAGGTACGCCGGCCGCCGAAAGCTCATGGACGACCGCTTTCAGCGTCTCGGTTTTTCCGGAGCCCGAAGTTCCGACGACCATGAAGTGCGGATTTTTTTCGTTCTTCGGCATCCACTTTATCTCGTTTCCGCTTTCGCCTTTGCCGAGGATGATCTCAAGAGCCATCATAATCATTGTATACTAAAGGACATAAATACCGGGATTATTTTTTCTGCAAAAGTCAATTTCATCCGGCATAACGGAAATTTATATTGTAAAAAATCGGAATACTTAAATATAGCTCGCGGAAATATAGTTAAAGGTGAATACAAATGGCAGCCAAGAAAAAGAAGAAAAAGTAAGTAACTAAAATTATATAATTTTTCTTTTCTTTTTTATTTCATTCTCATTTCAGCGCATAATAAATTCTCCTGTTGTTCTTCCCCTTGTTCTCGATCTTCAGAAGCTCGATTATACCCACTTCCTTCGTGTTGGCGACGTGCGTTCCGCCGTCGGCCTGCCTGTCTATGCCGGCTATTTCCATGATATGAAGCTCGTTCACAGACGGCGGAAGCGCCTTAGCGAGCTTTACAACACCCTCTATTTTCATGGCTTCTTCCGTTGCCATGTAATAGTGCTTCACGTCAATGGCAGCGGCAACCGCGTCGTTCGCCTTGCGCACATACCCGGCTATCTTCTTGCGGTCCAGCGTTTCCAGTGAAAAATCTATGCGGCTCTCCCGTTCTCCCAGTTGGTTGCCGGTTATGAGCGCCCCTGTTTCCCTGTTCATTATCGCGCTAAGGATGTGCGCTGCAGTGTGCATCCGCATCAGCGCGTAGCGCCTTGGCCAGTCGATGACGCAGTGAACCCTGTCACCCTCCCCGAGGCCTTCGCTGTCGACCTCATGCGACACGTTTCCGTCTTTTTTTATTGCAAAAACGACCCTGAACTCCGCTCCGTCGCCGCGTTTTATGACGCCCGTGTCATTGGGCTGTCCGCCGCCGTTCGGGTAGAAGGCGGTGTTGTCAAGGATTATGAATTTCCCGTCTGCCTTGGCAACGGTCGCGTCAAACTCCTTCAGGTACGAGTCTTCCAGATAAAGGGGGCGCATTTCCTATCCTTGGAGGGAATGTTTTTATTTGTTTGAATCTTACTCCGGCTTCAGCTAAAATCTTGGAGAAAGAGTGGATCTTAAGCTACTTCTTGAGCTCGTTATTAGGATTTCTGACATGCTTTGGAGGATTCGACACCGCATGTGACCAAGGTCGCGCAAACTCCCGCTTAAGCATGTCCAGTTCCTCTGATAACCCTGCGAATCTTGCTCGGAGAGCAGAACCTTCCATGGCTGCTACGTATCTATGATAATCCCTCGCGCCTTCTTCAAGCGTGCCGTCGCGCTTCACATTCGAGTCAAGCCAAGAGTAGAAATATGAATATTTATCGAAAGTCCGTTTCATATATCTCATTAATAGAGAGGCTTGTGGATAATCGAAGGGGCTCGTAATTAAGCATTGCCTGTACCACTCGTCGAGGAGAGATTTGCCTCTAGAAAAATCGGGATTACAAGGGACACCATGCCGGTGTCCTACGTATTGCGCTAAAGCAAGAATTTTTTCAGGCGGGAGCTCTGATGCTTTTGGATATAATTCTATTATCCTGCTTACGGCTTCGTTTACAGGGTAGACTTCATGTACTCGTTGAGTATTGTTATACATATCATCTTCACTTCTTCTCGGTTTTTATCTCCTTGGAAGAGCAGGACGGGCACTTCAGGGTGTTGTAGAACCATACGTAGCTGCAGGAATGGCATTTCCACTTGTCAACGAACTTCTTCTTGTGCTTCAGCACGCGGGTCGATGCCTTTTCCAGCATTTCCACGTCTTCTCTCGTCAGAAAGCCGACTATCTTCCGCTTCAATTCACTCATAAGTAGTATATTACAGCAGAAACCTTCTTAAGGCTTTGCATTTGTTCTGACTCGGTAGTGACTAATCTATAAGTGGGATGCCTGATTTTTATCCTTTTGCGCCATTAAAAACGGACATGAAAGTCGTGCTCGGCAAGCCGGCAGCCATAAGCATAATTCTATCAGCCGTGGAAGTATATAAAAAGGAAACCTACGGCATACTTCTTGGGGAGCGCAGCGGCCAGACGATACGGGTAAATCAGGCGTTGAGCTTCCAGTCCGCCAACCGCGACTACGGGTATGTTTCCATGGACGCGGCAAGGGAAAACAGGATAAATTACATACTCCGCTACCTTTCCGGCTTCAAGGTGGTGGGGGATTTCCATTCGCATCCCGACGAGCCGGAGAAGCTGAGCAAGCATGATACCGAGGAACTGAGGAAATCCGGGGAAGGGACGGTTTCCGTCCTCGTATTGGTGAAAAAGGCATCCGCCGGCAAGAAATGGAGGTATGATGCTGCAGGCAGGAGGATTGCCGGCGTGCTCGCGGGCAGGTATTTCATAGGCATCACGGCGTGCATCTATAATTACAAGAAGAAGAGGGCCGAGCGGATACCCATAGTCTGCAGGCACCTCAAGGAAATGAACCAGAGGATAAATCTGTATTCGAGCCTGGAAAAGAAGCTCGAGCGGCTTGAGCGCGAGGAAATGCGGGCAAAGCGCATGAAGAAGATGCTTGTCGCAAAGAAGATGCGGATATAAGGCTTCGCTAATTATTACAAATTGCCGTTTGGCAGGCCTTCCGATATCTAAATCGGCACCATCTTCTTTTTATTCTCCCGCGGCAATTAGGAAAAGCAAATACAGGAGGCGATTGAATGTCTTATAGCGTGGCATCCAAGGTAAAGGAATTGATAAAAGCAAGAGAAATGAACTGCGCAGGCGACTTCTGCGACGCCCTTGACAAGCACATCGAGCAAAAGATTGACAGGGCGGTGGAAAGGGCCAAGGCCAACGACAGGAAGACGGTCCGCGCAGCCGACCTGTGATTTTCCGGCGGTTATTTTTTGGGCTTTTGCGTGTTTTAAGCTTTCCATTATTTCGGCTTTGTTTAAATGAACAGGTAAAAACGATTATTTAAATAAAGCCCATTATTTCTGTGATGGCGTTAACCTGTGCCCGTAGACCCCAAAGTTTACGGTATTATTTCTCCTCTTCCGGATTCTCCTCGTCCTCTTCCTCAAGCTCCGCCTCTTCTGCGGACTCGGCATCAGTTTCGCTTGCGGTCCTCATCATTATTTCAAGGCCCGGACCGGATTTCCTTTTCAGAACCTCGTATTCAGTGCCGCACTTCTCGCATGACACGGGCCTTGGGTCGCTTATGCTTGCTTTGGCCACGGAAATCTTCTTTTCGCATTCGCGGCACTCAAAGCTGTCCGAGTCGGACTTGAACTGTATGTTTTCCATGGCTTAGATCTTTCTTCGGGTCTATAAATATATAGTGGATGACATGGCTTTGTTTAAATAATCCCTTATGGCCACAACAGGTTGTGCCATAGGTTTATCAAAACGCAACATCTTGTGTGAGAAAACCATTTATTAAACAAAGCTGGATGACATTAGTTTTCAGGCATTCTGATGCCATCCGCATACAGCAAAGGCAGTTGTCCATATACTTCTGTCATTCGCTATAGATAACTGCTTATAATTATATATCATTTAACTTTCGCAATTATCTGTATATTGCTGCCGGCGTTCCATATTAAAGGCTTCGCAGGGAATGTTTTTCGGATAGCAATGTTCTTGCAAGACGGCCTTATGGGCCATATTACATCGCTCGCCAAAGCCATGCCGGACGCTCCGGCCCTGCTTTCGTGTGACGACGGGGGCAAAATACTGGATACTGTCAGTTATTCGGCTCTTCGCCAGAGGCTTGAAAGGATAGGCTACTGGCTGCAGTCCATGAAACTCTCCGGAGGGGACGTGATAGCGCTTGGAATGCATAACAGGGCGGAATTGCTGCTTGTGAGCTGGGCTGCGTGGTCTCTTGGCATAATAACCGCTCCGCTTGACGTAAGAAGGGATGCCGAAGAGCAGCATCTTTACAAGATAGGCCTTACCAGGCCGAAGCTGCTGATAGGGGATGGAAAATTCGCCAATCTGCTGGAGAATTTTGAAGACGTTGGAGCCGTTTCAGCGCTTTCCGATGCCAAGCCGGTTGCATGGAAGAAAGGCATTGAACATCCTGCCCTCATACTTTTCACGTCCGGCACGACTTCTCACCCGAAAGGCGCAAAACTCAGCCTGAAAAACCTGGTCACCAATGCCGACGGCATCAGGGGCTGGTTCAAAATCACGGAAAAAGACAGGTTCCTGGTCTTGCTGCCGCTGCATCACATCAATTCTACAAGCTTTACGCTTGCAACAGTCTTAGGCGGGGCGAGCATAGCGATACCACCCGCTTATTCAAGCTCAAAGTTCTGGCCGCAGTTGGCGAACAGCCAAAGCACGTTTACGTCAATTGTGCCAACGATATGCTTTGATCAGTTGTCGCAGGAAGCCGCCTTTAAAGCGGAAAACAACCTGCAAGTCACAAGGATACAGATAGGCTCCGCGCCGGTCATTGCGGGCGATGCGAAGAAGTTCATTGAGATGTACAAAATACCGCTTTATCAGGGCTACGGCCAGACCGAAACCGCATTGCGCGTTACGGGGATGCCGCTCGAGCTTGACGAGAAAACTTACAGCAGCCTTGTCGCCGAAAACAGCATAGGCAAGCCGATGAAATGGGCCGACGTCATAATAATGGGGAAGGACGGCAAAGCCCTGGCCGAAGGCGAGGAAGGCGAACTTGCAGTCAGGGGCGACGCAGTCATGGAGGGCTATCTGGGCGACGGGAATAACAGGGGCGCCTTCAGAAACGGCTACTTCCTCACCGGCGACATAGGGTTTTGCAGGAAAATAAACGGCGAGCCGTTCTTCTTCCTCAAGGGCCGGTCAAAGGAGATAATAATCAAGGGAGGGGTCAATATTTCCCCGGCTTCAGTGGAAGACCGCCTGAAGCAATGTGATTCTGCCATAGATCAGGCTTACGTGGTGGGCGTGCCTGACAGGCGATACGGCGAAGAAGTCGCCGCTGTTGTCTGCTGGAAGAAAGGCGAAGACGCAATAAAAGCCGAAGCCAAGCTAAGGTACAGGCTAATGAACCCGCTTCCAAACATAAGGTCTTTTGAAGTGCCGCAGTATATAACCACCCTAAACGCTTCGGAATTGCCGATGACGTCAACGGGCAAGGTCCAGCGTTCCGTTCTCAGGAAAACGATCGCGCCGGAGAAGTTCAGGCACGTCAATTCCATAGTTTCCAGCGAAAAATATGAATTTATCCGGCTCGCGGCATACGAGAAGCCGCGCATGAAGGAGGCGCTTGAGCTTTTCAACCGCTGCTGGCAGCCTCTTGTCATAGACGCCGAGAAACTTCAGGCGCACGTGAGCAACGGCTTCATAATCATCTGCATCCCGAAAGGCGGCGGACCCATACAGAGCATGATAAGCCTGCTTCGTACGGACATGGGCGAAAAAGAACTTTCCAAATCAACATACGACGAACTCACAGGAAACCTGTCAATGGCAACGAGCAAGCTCTACGGCAGGAACATAGTGTGCGTTTCCATATGCAGCGCGTCTTACGTGCCTCAGACTCCCGGCAACGCCAAAGCCCCGCCCGCTTCGGAAATGGAAAAATATCTTGCGTCGGGCGGAGATCCCGTTTATGCCTTCCACGTCAAGAAGAAAGGTGATATAGAAGGCGCCAAGCTGCTGTCGTTGCTGCCCGATGCCAGGCCGGATGACAAGCTGTCCCTCGGCTATTGCATGCTGCTTGAATACCCGTCAATACCGGCGGTGCCTTGCATTCCCAAGAGTGGTTCGGCGGCTTCGCAGCTTATAGAAGCCGTCATGGAATTTGCAAGGCAGCAGGACGTGAAGCGCGTATTTGCCTTCTCAAGGCCCGCAGGCTCGTCGGAATATTTTGGGGCGAAGAAGAATTGAATTGATCAGGCGAAGCCCGATAAGCCTGATATTTTCTCATTTCTTTTTGATGTTGTTTGCACTCGATAGTTTCTTTTTCCGGATTCTTCAGAGTTTCTAAAAGTTCTTCGTAATCCATCTAATGTCCCTATTATTCTGAGAGTATGACATTTATAAAAGCACCGTCTTCAACGGCTTTGTTTAAATAATCCCTTACCGCCACAACAGGCTGTGCCATAGGTTTATCAAAACGCAACATCTTGTGTGAGAAAACCATTTATTAAACAAAGCTGTCTTCAACCCAGATCCGTATCTATGTCGTCCAGGGTGTTCTGAAGGCCTTCGACGTCTGTGGCTATGTCGTCCACCGCTTCGGATGCCTGCTCCTGGGTTTTCACCGGGCTATCGTTGCCCACGCAGCCACTCATGAAAACGAGCGAACTGAGCGCAACAAGCAGCATGAAAGCGGATTTCACGTTCATCATATGTCACCTTGTTCTTCTATAACCGGCTCTGAAACTGCAGGTTGTGAAGGCTCGCCTACTATAGGCGGCTGCGGTTGGCCAAAGTTTCCGCCTTCAAATCCCTGACCCGGCGCCGGATTATTTATGGGCCTGAAATTATCTCCCTGCACCGGGTATTGCATTCCCGGACCTCGACTATCTACCGGCCTGAAAGGCTCCCTGTAATTGCCGCCGAATTCATCGTTGAATCCGGGTTGCCTAAAGTTTTCAGGCGGAGGCCTGCCGAATTGCTGATCCTGCAAATCGCTTCTGAATTCATCGTCTCTTGCGGTGCCCTGGTCGCTTCTGTAATCCTGCGGAATCGGCTGGTATTGATCATATTGATTGTTATATTGGAATTGGCTTCTGCCTTCTGCCAAAGCGGTCAGCCCCTGCCTCGCTTCAGGCGGAAGCCGGTCGCCGAAAGTATCAAGGCACTTCTTTGCGTTCTCGGCATTTTCAAAGCAGGCCTGCTTGCAATCCTCGCCCTGACATACGCCTTCAACTGCGCCGCCTGCCTGAACGCCTTCCTGCTTCATCATCTCGTAAAGCGGCCCTTCGCAGTAAGGCAAAACGTCAGTTTCAGGATCTCTTATGCCCAGGCTGTATTTCTCTATCCTGCACGTCATTGAGAGGCTTTCGCTTCCTTGTGCCATGGTTGCCTGAAGTATGCACTTGTTGTCTTCAAGCCCTGTAATCTCAACCGCAGGGCCGCTCCTTCCTTCGGGCAGGAATTTCACAGGGCTGCATATCCTGATTGCCTTGTCAAAGCATCTTTCGTCGGTGCCGCAGTCGCTGCCGGTTCCCGAAACTATGTTGTCCACTTCATCGCTGGAGCTGAGCATCACGTAAACTATGTCTTTTATGGCGACATCCTTGAGATACTTTATGTCGTGCTTTATTTCCGTCATGTCTTCAATGGTGAGGTCGTCGAGCCTTTCCTTCATCTTGTCCTTTATGTCCTGCACGCTGCCCTTGGCGGATTCAAACATGTCGGCAACCCTTCTGAACCTGTTCTCGTCCTTCGAGCCCGTTGATTTATAATAATCAGCGACATCATCAGCCTGCTTCGAGAGCTTGTCAAGCTCGACCACAAGCTTTTCCAATTTGAATGCTATTGAAAGAACTTCCGTGGAATCCGGCACTCCGGAAGGCCTTTCCACATAAACGTCGTTCGCATCCCCTGCGCGGACGCATTCGGCGAACCTGACGCATCCGTTGTTGTCCCTCTTGACTATCATTTCACCGCCATCCTGGTGGCATTTGCCGTAAGCGGCGTCTTCAACGTTCTGCCTGCAGTAATTCTGCTGCGTGCATCTGTAGAATATGCACCCGTTCTGGTCAAAGTCTTTCATTATATTCAATCCGCCGGAGCTGCACTCGTTTTCAGCCCTCGCGCGGGATTCCTGCGTGCCCGGGCAGGTATTTTGCTGCTGCTGTATGCATGATGCGACGCCGCAGCCGTTTTCCTGCCTTACAACGCCCTTGAGGCCCGAAGATTCGCAGCTTTTAAGGGTAGTGTCTATCTGTTCGCGGGAAGGGCACTGGTCGTATTTCTTGAACAGCTGCCCCTGAAGCTGCCCCCCTTGTTCAAACTGGCAATAGAACGTTTCGCACCCGTTCGGCGACTTGGAAAATTGCGGCACTCCCCCGCCGTTCCTGCAAGCATCTATGCCGTCCTTTGGCAACGGCGGGCAGGAAACCACCCCCTCGCATACTACGCGGACAAAGCCCGTTTCGTCGCGCTCTTCCCTGCATCCGGGCGGCGGACCCCTGTGCTCGGGCTGACCCTGAGGCGGCTGGCCGTCAGGAGGAAAGTTTCCCTCCGGCGGGCGGTTTTGGTTTTCTTCCGGCAAAGGCGCGTTTTCATCGTGCCCGCCCGTTTCTGCATCAGAAGAATCCGGCGTGCCTTCGCTGCCGTCAATCGTGCCGGTTTCGTCGTGCTGCTCCTCGCCAGAGGCGTCCTGCCCTTCATCGCTGTCAATCGTTTCCTGCGGCGGGGGTTCGGAATTCTCCGGAGCCGGGTCATTGGACGGCTCCGAAGGCGGAGGCGCCTGTTCAATGCTGCCTTCTTTCAGTTCTCCTTCGTCGCTTTGGGCGAACGAAACGGAAAGAATTAATACGGCGGCAGCAAATAATATGAATATGTTTTTCGCTGCCTTGTTAAGCATAGTGAATTTTGGATTCGGGCCATATATAAAGTTAACGTGATTCCATGAAAATCGGGCTGGTTGCATTGTCGGGGGTCGCCTTGTTTTTACTCGTTGTTATATCCAGGCCGACGGACCTTGGCGTTCCCCCCGAAATATCGTCGCAAGGTTTCGTGCCGGTAAGCATTGAAATGAACGGGAGCGACATGGTGCTGACCGGCGGATGCAGGAGCATTTCAATGACGATAAGCGAGCATCAGGCGATCTCCATCGCAAGCGGGCTGAACAAAGAATTTTATATCAGGCCGCTCACGCACGATCTCATGAGGGATGTATTCGAGAATTACGGCATAGAACTGGCTGCGGCAAGGATAGATTCTTTCACGGACGGCGTGTATACGGCCAAGATATACGTCAGGAAGGATTCCAAGATTCTTGAGATGGACGCAAGGCCTACGGATGCGGTGGGTCTTGCCCTGAGGATGGATGTTCCCGTATACTTCAACGAGGAGCTATTGGGAATCAACGGTGAAAAGACATGCTGAATCGCCGCCGCGGCATAAACAGTAATTTGGCCGCAGCAGGATTCGTAGCCATATTTATTCTGGGGCTGCTCGGCGGCTATTATTACTTCGGTTTGCAGAATCAGGAGGCGCCAATCGCGGCTTCCGGGGAGGAAAGCCGGACGGTAGAGATGATCATAGCCGCGGTTGATTCCGAAGGAAACGGGGTCACAGGCAAGCTCTTCACAACGGTGCGCCCGGCCGCTTCTCCGGGTTCCGGCCAGGTTCTTGTGAGCGTGAACAACGTGCTGTCGCAGCTCGATACTCAGGCTTCTGCCAGGACAGCGGTCCATGCCGCAGGCAGATATGCCGATAAGGATATCGGCGATTACGACGTCATCTATGTCATGGAGGTCAATGCGCAGTCGATAGAAGGCCCTTCCGCGGGCGCGGCAATGGCCGTGTCTGCGCTGGCCGCCCTCAACGGCAATTCGATGGATCCGCGCGTTTCAATAACGGGGGCCATAAGAGAAGACGGCACGATAGCGCCCGTGGGCGGCATTGAAGAAAAGCTCGCAGCGGCAAAGAAAGCCGGCGTAACTACGTTCCTTGTGCCGGGCGGCCAGTCGTCGCAGAGCACTGCAGAGCGCTCAAAAGCCTGCACAACCAGGGGCGGCTACGAATACTGCAGGATAGTATATGCGGTAAAAAAAACCAGTATAAGCGATGAAGTAAAGGAAGTCTCGGATATCGGCGAGGCTTTGGCGTATTTTGTCAAGAACTGATTCCATTTCTGTTTATCGCTGCCTGGGCGGCCGCCAGCCTTGCAACTGGTATCCTGTAAGCTGAGCAGGAGACGTAGTCAAGCCCGATAGAATCGAAGAACTTTATCGATTCCGGGTCGCCTCCGTGCTCCCCGCATACGCTCATCCTGATGTTCTTTCTCTTGCCGGCAACGGTTGCAATTCTTATCAGGGCGCCAACGCCGTTCTTGTCTATTGCAAGGAAAGGATTTTCTTCAAGTATGCCGGCTTCCAGGTATTTATTGAGGAATTTCTTTTCAGCATCATCGCGGGAAAACCCGTATGTCGCCTGGGTAAGGTCATTAGTTCCGAAAGAAAAGAACGCAGCGTGGTCGGCTATCCGGTCCGCCGTGATGCAGGCTCTCGGCAGTTCAATCATCGCGCCCACGGAATAATTGACCCATTTTCTGTGCCTTGCCATGAAATCCCGCGCGGTTCTGTCAACAATGGCTCTTGCTTCCTTCATCTCCTCCCATGAGCTCACAAGCGGAATCATTATTTCCGGAGCGGCACCCGTTTCCATGGCGGCTGCAATTATGGCCTTCGTCTGCATTGCGTATATTTCCGGAAACACTATGCCGAGCCTGCAGCCTCTGAGGCCCATCATCGGGTTCTTTTCTTTCAAAGACAATGCCTTCTCAAGCATCCTTTCTTTTTCCGCCGCATCCTGGCGCTCTTGTTTGAGCGATGCGATCTCTTCCTTCAGTTTATCGGAATCCGGCAGGAATTCGTGGAGCGGCGGGTCAAGCAATCTTATCGTGACGGGAAGGCTTCCCATGACGGCGAATATGCCTATGAAATCCCGCTTCTGGAATTCCATCATTTTTTCCAGGGCTTCGGTTTTGTTTTCATCAAGTATCATCTTCTGCATCTCTGCAAGGCGCTGTCCGAAAAACATGTGCTCTGTCCGGCAGAGGCCGATTCCGCGTGCCCCGGCTTTCAATGCTTTTTCCGCATCCCCGGGCGTATCGGCATTGGCAAAAACCTTCATGCTTGCAAACGAATCGCACCATGATAGTAACGTGTGAAAATACCCGGACTGCGCAGGCTGTGTCATGGGCAGTTCGCCGGCCATGATCTCTCCGGTATATCCGTCTACCGTTATTACGCTTCCTTCGGCAAGCGAAATTCCGCGTGTGGAAACCGTGCGTGCTTCGCGATCCACTTGAATATCAGCGCCGGTTATGCAGGGTATGCCCATGCCCCTTGCTATCACTATGGCATGCGAAGTCGCCCCGCCTGCAGCTGCTACCACGGCCTGGCACGAAGGCATGGCAGGCATGTCTTCGGGCGACGTGTCCCTGCATACGAGCACGACTTTCCTGCCCTTTGCCGTGAGTTCGGCGGCCTTTTGCGGATCAAGGATTATTTCTCCCGACGCCGCGCCCGGGGAGGCGCCCGTGCCCCTGGCTATCACGCGTTTCTGCGCCGCCGGATCTATTCGTTTTTGCAGAAGGCTTCCGGCTTCGTAAGGATCCGCCCTCATTATGGCCTCCTGCCGCGTTATGAGCCCTTCCTCTGCCATTTCCACGGCCGCGCGCACCGCCGCTTCCGGCGTCCTCTTCGCCGCGGCAACTTCCAGAACATAAAGCCTGCCTTTCTCAACCGTGAACTCCATGTATTGCAAGTCCCTGTAGTGCGATTCAAGAAGCGACGCTATCGTTGCCATCTCGGCATACGCTGACGGAAAGCTTTCTTTCATGCGTTCTATAGGCGCGGGCGTCACAAGCCCCGATACCAGATCCTCGCCTTGCCTGCCGGAAATAAATTCGCCGTATATTTTCTTCTTGCCCGTTGACGGGTCTCTGGAGAAGCATACGCCCGTGCCTGAGCCGGGCAGATTCCCGTAAACCATGCTTTGCACAATGCAGGCGGTGCCTGCGGAATCGCCAATGCCGCTCTTCCTCCTGTAATCCGCGGCTTTCTGGGAATTCCATGAGCGGAATATGCCGCGTATGCATTCGAGTATCTGCTCTTCCGGGTCCTGCGGGAATACGCGTTTCTCCGCTTCTATTGTCTTCCTGAAAGATTCGCAGTCGTTTTTTTTGCTGCCGGAAGCCCTGAACTTTTCAGGCGGCATGCCCAGTGTCACGATGCCGAACGTTTTTATGAAGCGGGCATAAGAGTCGTACGCGAAATCTTCCCCGTTTTGCCGCGCGAAAATCCTGACGTTCTGGTCATTCAATCCTGCATTAAGGACGCTCTCCATTATGCCCGGCATCGAAATTTCGGAGCCGTGCCGCACTGAAACCGTGATGCCCTCCCCGAATTTTTTGTCCGTGCCGTCCTCAAGGCACGGAAGCCGTGCCCTTATTTGCTCTTCGCATTCTTCGGGCAGCCTGCCTGAGCGCAGGAAGTAGGCGCAGGCATCCGTCGTCACAACGAATCCGGGCGGCACCGGCAAGCCCATGCCGGTCATTTCCGCAAGATTCGCGCCCTTTTCTCCAAGAAGTCCGGATGCATTAGCCGTACCCTCGCGCAGAGTGTAGACATATCTCATGGATTAATAATGGCTTTCGTATTTAATAAATGAGGAAAATATTCATTTAGGTTATAAAAATCGCAGGTTTCTTTTGAGCTAAATTATTATTTCCTCTTGCCAAACTTTCTTTCACTCTCGATCCAACCTTATTTGGCGTTTTCAGCGAACCTCATGGATCTTTTTTTCCTGTTGTAGCTGACAGCAAACCTATGCGCCTCGTCTCTTATTGATCTTACGAGAAGCATCATCGAAGAGTTCTTGGGAAAGCGCATGGGCATCCCGCTCTCCGGCATGAAGATCTCCTCATCTTTTTTGGCAAGTGATATTATCGGTATTTTAAGACCGAGATCTTTCAATGCGCCAAGCGCGGAATTCAGCTGCCCCGGCCCGCCGTCTATGATTATAAGATCCGGCATAGAGTCATTCTGGTCGCGGAGTCTGCGGTATCTCCTGTGCACCACTTCTTTCATGGCTGCAAAATCGTCACTTTTTCCGCTAAAGGTCTTTATTTTAAACTTCCTGTATCCCTGCTTATCCTTTGCGTCTTCTGTGAATCTCACCATTGAAGCGACAATGTAGTCATATCCAAGATTAGAGATATCAAAGCATTCAATGATTCTTGGTAGTGAAGGCAAATTCATCTTTTCTTGCAGTTCATTCAAAGCCTTATTGCCTATTTTCAGCGCGGCATTCTTTTCTGCAATGGCTACAAGTGCCATGTTTTCTTTTGTTTCCGGCGGAAGAAGTCTTATGCTTCTTCCTGACAATTTTTCAAAATATGATTGAAGCGTCTCATCGTCCCAGAATTTCCTGTTGACTATTATCTCATCGGGGATTTCATTACTAAAATAGTAGGTTTTTATGAAATTCTCAAAGACCTCATTTTCAGATTCTTCAAAATGAGGCGTTATCATGTACTCATTTTTTCCCGAAATAACGCCGCGCTTTATATAAAATACCTCGAAGATGAAGCGTTCCCCGTCTTGAATACCGGCAATGACGTCCTGATCGACCTTTTTGGCGATATTTATTTTCCGTTTTCCTGATACCCTGTCTATTATCTCTATCTGGCGTCTTTTTTCCAGGGCAAGCTCATACTTCATGGATTGGGAAGATGCTTTAAGTTCTTCATTGAGCTTGTTTCTCAAAGGCGCTGTATCCCCGGAAAGAAATTCTATGGCATGACGAACCTGGTCTAGATATTGTTCATGGCTTACCAGCTTGATGCATGGAGCTGTGCAGATTCCGATATAATAGTTAAGGCATGCTTTTTTTGGCAGTTTTTTGCAGGTGCGAAGCCGTAATGACTTGACCAGAAGCTCTATTGTATCATCTCTTAGCCTTGAATCAATATACGGGCCGAAATAAGTTCCGTCTCCCTTGGCGTTCCTTGATATCATAACGCGCGGAAATTTTTCGTTGGTTATCTTGATATAAGCGTAGGTCTTTGAATCCTTGAGGGATATGTTATATTTCGGCCAGTGCTTTTTTATAAGCTGGTTCTCAAGAAGCAGAGCTTCAGTCTCGTTATTGACGACTATGAATTCTATGTCGTTTATTTTATGCACAAGTGCCTGAGTTTTTGCATTTTTCTTCCCTGAAAAATAAGATAAGACCCGCTTTTTAAGTATCTTGGCTTTGCCTATGTAGATTATTTTCCCAGACGAGTCCTTGAACAGGTAAACTCCGGGGTCATCCGGAACGTTCGGTATCATAATCATGATTTAGAGCATTCGCTTTAAAAATTGGCCAGTATAAGACGCAGGTTCCATGGCAACTTCTTCCGGCGTTCCCATGGCTATTATTCTTCCTCCACCTCTTCCGCCTTCCGGGCCCATGTCTATCAGGTAATCGCAGGATTTTACGATATCAAGATTATGCTCGATGACAAGCACGCTGCTTCCTTTTTCAACCAGCCTATTGAGTACCATTATGAGCTTTCTTACATCCTCAAAATGCAATCCGGTGGTGGGTTCATCAAGCATATAGATCGTATCCCCTGTTTTTTGCTTTGATAGTTCTCTCGTCAGTTTTATTCTCTGCGCTTCGCCTCCTGAAAGCGTATTGGAGCTTTGCCCTAGCTTGATGTATCCCAGACCAACGTCGTATAATGTCTTTATTTTTCTTGATATGCCCGTGTGATTTTCAAAGAATTTCGTGGCGTCTTCAACGCTCATGTCAAGAACATCAGCTATGTTTTTTTCTTTGTATGTGATTGCAAGAGTCTCCTTGTTGTACCGTTTGCCTTTGCAGTCTTCGCATTGCACATAAACATCGGGCAAAAAGTTCATTTCTATTTTTATTACGCCGTCCCCTTTGCAGCTCTCGCAGCGCCCGCCTTTGACATTGAAGGAGAATCTCCCTTCTTTGTAGCCTCTGGCGCGGGCTTCTTTCGTGAAAGAAAAAATCTTTCGGATTTCATCGAATATTTTGGTGTAAGTAGCTGGATTGGATCTTGGCGTTTTCCCTATAGGATCCTGGTCTATGACTATCACGTTTTTGACGGATTTTGGGATTTCTATGCCGTTGTTTTTGCCTATTTTCTCGGCGATCATGCCTGAATGCTTCTTCAGCAAGGGAACAAGCGTCTGGTTTATCAGGGTCGATTTTCCGGATCCTGATACGCCCGTTATTCCGCAGAGCACGCCTGTCGGCAACGAAATGGATATGTTTTTCAGATTATTCTCCGAAGCGCCTTTTACAACTATGAAGCCTTTTGGTTCTCTTCTGTGCTCTGGTATATCTATTTTTGCATGCCCTGAAAGGTAGCGGCCGGTTATGCTGTTCTTGTCTTTGGCTATATCATCAGGCGTTCCCTGCGAGGCAACATGGCCTCCATGCACGCCTGCGCCGGGCCCCATGTCAATTATATAATCCGCTGCCTTTATCGTGTCGTAATCGTGTTCGACAACTATGAGCGTATTTCCTATGTCCCTGAGCCTCTGAAGGGTTGCAATAAGCTTGTTATTGTCCCTTTGATGCAGCCCTATGGAGGGTTCATCAAGAATATAAAGAACGCCCATGAGGTTCGATCCTATCTGCGTTGCAAGGCGTATTCGCTGCGCTTCGCCGCCCGATAGGGTCTTTGAGCTTCTCGAAAGCGACAGGTAGCCAAGGCCCACGTTTGTAAGGAAGCTGATCCTGTCATCGATTTCCTTGAGTATCTGCTTTGATATTATCTTGTCTTTTTCCGAAAGGCTCTCTGCAAGATGCATGAAAAATTTGGCGCAAGCATCCAGGTCCATCTCCGTAATGTCAATTATGGATTTTCCTGCTATGCTGACCGAAAGCACGGTTTCCTTGAGTCTCTTTCCTTCGCATACGCGGCATAGCTTCCCTATCATGAATCTTTCAAGGTCTTCCTTTCTTTCGTCGGATTCTGTCTGTTTGTACAGTCTTAGCGTTTGGGGTATTATTCCTTCCCAGCCGTTTTCCATGTTCATTGAAGCGCCGTTGCTCCATCTGCCGTCTATTCTTTCAGTCGTTCCATTAAGAAGTACATCGAGTTGTTTTTTTGAAAATGCCGATAGGGGGGTGAAAATGTCGAATCCGAATTTTTTCCCGACAACGGCAATCTGCTGGCATCTCCACTGCAAATCCATTCTCCCATAGACCGCAATGGCGCCGTCAATCATAGATTTGCTTTTATCCGGAATCAAGAGATCCTGCGATATTTCCAGCGTTTCTCCGAGGCCCAAGCACCCCGTGCACGCGCCGAAAGGCGAGTTAAACGAGAACATTCTTGGTTCTAGCTGCTGGAACAAAACTTCAGGATGCCTGGGGCACGCGCCGAACGTTGAATAGATTGTCTCGCCTGCGCCTCGTTGTATCTCTTTTGTTTTCTTTTGCATTTTAGCCGGGTCAAGAATTATTACGGTTCCCTTGCCGGCATGCACCGCCTGCTCAACGTCTTCCGATATCCTGGAGCGGTTATCGTCGCTGGCATCCAGCCTGTCCACAACCGCTTCTATCCAGTGCTTTTCATAGCGAGCTAATTTCATACTATCTTTTATCTCATCAAGCCTGCATATTTCCCCGTCAATGCGCACGCGGCTGAATCCGTCTGATAACATTCCTTCGAAAATTTTCTCATGGGTTCCTTTAACTCCGCTTATCAGAGGGGCAAGAATTATAATCTCCTTTTTTTCAGACATGACCAGGTTTACTATGTTTTCCACTGACTGCGGCCTGATTTGCGATTTGCACTTAGGGCAGTGTATTGTCCCTATGCGTGCAAACAGAAGCCTGAGATAATCATATATCTCAGTTACCGTCCCTACCGTTGATCTTGGGTTTTTTGAGGTCGTTTTTTGCTCTATGGATATTGCAGGCGAAAGCCCGTCTATCAAATCTATATCCGGTTTATTCATCAATCCCAAGAACTGGCGGGCATATGCAGAAAGTGATTCGACATACCTGCGCTGGCCTTCGGCATATATCGTGTCAAACGCCAAAGTCGACTTCCCTGAGCCTGACATGCCCGTTATTACGACAAGCTTGTTCCTTGGTATTTCCACGTTTATGTTCTTCAGGTTGTGTTCCCTTGCTCCTCTCACTACTATTTTATCCAGCATAATATCAATTCTTTATCGAACTCTCGAGCTCCTGCATTGCATCGCGCAGTTCTATGGCCCGCTCAAAATTAAGATTTTCCGCTGCAGTCCTCATCTCGGCTTCCAGCTCGATGATTTTTCTTTCAATATCAATTCTTGCCATGTGCTTGAATCCTTTTATTTTGCCGGGCTTGACTATGTTTTTGATGATCGTTTCAGGGGTTATGCCATGTTTTTTGTTATATGCCTGCTGCATGCGCCTTCGTTCATCTGTTATCTTTACCGCCCGCCTTATCGAATCAGTCATCTGGTCGGCAAAAAGTATTACACGGCCGTTTATGTTTCTTGCGGCCCTTCCTATGGTTTGTATCAGGCTCCTTTCGTTTCTCAAAAACCCTTCTTTGTCGGCATCCAGTATGCATACGAGCGAGACTTCTGGTATATCCAGTCCTTCTCGCAAAAGATTTATTCCGACAAGAATGTCAAACTCGCCCGACCTAAGCTGCCGTATTATCTCTATCCTATCAAGGCTTTCGATATCCGAGTGCATGTACCGAACCTTCAGCCCTTCTTTTGCAAGATAATCTGTCAGATCCTCAGCCATCCTTTTTGTCAGTGTCGTGATAAGAATCCTTTCACCTTTTCCAATGGCTTTTCGCATTTCATTCACCATATAAGGTATATGGCCTTTTATCGGCCTCACGGATACCTCCGGATCAATCAAGCCTGTCGGACGTATTATCAGGTTCACAACTTGCCCTGACATCTGCAGTTCATATTCGGCGGGAGTTGCTGAAACAAAGATTGTATGGCGGAAGTACTGCTCAAACTCCGGGAATTTAAGCGGGCGGTTGTCAAATGCGCATGGCAGTCTGAATCCAAAATCGACAAGATTCTTTTTGCGCGAATAATCCCCTTTATACATGGCTCTAGACTGGGGTAGTGTCTGATGGCTTTCATCTATTATCAGAAGAAAATCCTTCGGGAAATAATCAAGGAGAACAAATGGCGGTTGGCCCTTTTTGCGATTATCGAAATGCCTCGAATAATTTTCTATTCCGCTGCAATAACCGACTTCTTTTATCATTTCTATGTCGTATTTGACGCGTTTTTCAAGCCGTTGTGCTTCAATGCCCGACAATTCCGGCAGTCTTTCTGCAAGCTCTTTTTTAATCTCTCCTATGGCGGCTTCATGTTTTTGTTCCGGCGTTGCAAAATGTTTTGCAGGAAAAATTGTTGCACTTTCGAGGACATTGATCACGCTTCCCGTTATGCCGTCCATCTCGGACATCTTATCAATAGCGTTTCCGAACAGCTCTATTCGTGCTATGTTATTCCCGTACGCCGGGATGATGTCTATTACGTCGCCCCTTGCGCGGAATTTTCCCGGCTCAAGGTATTGATCGCTTCTTTCATACTGCATCTCTATCAATTTTCTTATCAGGTCATTTCTCGTAATCTTGTCGTTCTTTATCAGCGTAAGCGAGAGGCTCTTGAAGTCATCAGGATTGCCAAGTCCGTATATGCAGGATATTGAGGCGACAATTATAGTATCCGGCCTTGATATGAGGGAGGTCACGGCCTTCAGCCTCATTTTTTCTATCTGTTCGTTGATTGTCGCATCTTTCTCTATATACAAGTCGGTTGTGGGCACATAACTCTCCGGCTGATAATAATCATAATATGAAATGAAATACTCCACGCAGTTTTTGGGAAACATTTCCTTAAGCTCTACATATAGCTGAGCTGCGAGTGTTTTGTTGTGTGCAAGTACAAGGGTAGGCTTTTGTATCCTGCCTATTAAATTAGCCATGACAAATGTCTTCCCGCTTCCCGTTATGCCGAGCAATGTCTGCATGGGGTATTTTCCGTAGCCTTCGTGAAGCTTTTCTATGGCCTCTGGCTGCCCTCCTGCCGGCTTGAACGGCGAGTGCAGTTCGAATTTCATGCGATCGCAATAATATAAAATATAATTAAGCTTAAACGTCGATTCGGGACAATAATGCAAGGAACTTACAGCCTGCCCATCTCGCGCAATATCTCCTCGTCCAGCGCGGCGCTTCTCTTTTTCGTGAGCGTAGCGGCCATAGCATCGAGTTCCTTCTCGTCTGTCTGCTTCCTCGGGTAGCTTATCACGACCGTGTCGCCCTGCTTTCTCGGTATCACGTGGAAATGAACGTGGCTCACTATCTGGCCCGCGGCCTTGCCGTTGTTCTGCAGCACGTTCACCCCTTCGCACCCCGTTCTTTCCTTGACCAGCGTCGCAACCTTCTTGGCGACGATGACGGCCGCCTTCAGGCTCTCGTCGTCCGCGTCGAAAAGATTCTCCGCGTGCTTCTTTGGCACGACCAACGCGTGCCCGGGGTTTGCCGGGTTTATGTCAAGAAACGCCACCGTAGCGGCGTCCTCGTAAATCTTTTTTGAGGGTATTTTCCCCGCGATTATCCCGCAGAACAGGCAGTCCATGCATAGCATTGCAGAGAAAATGATTTATAGTTCTCCAAGGAAACAAGCAATGTACTTGGAGAACTATATGTTAACCCGGTAAATCATATTCGGAATCTTTACCGGGTTAACTATAAAATCTTCAAATGAGCGCCGGCAGCGTGAAAAAGATCGTCGCGAACAGCGATATTATCGTCATGGCCGCGAATATCAGCTTGAATGCCGTTTCATGGTGCCTGGCCATCCCGGTGCCTGCAAGAAGCATGGCTAAAGGCGCCATCGGCGCAAATACGAGGAGCAGGTAAACGTAAAATTCGGCGTAAGGCGTAAGCACGCTCAGTGCCGGCAGGATGAAATAGAAGACGTTGACGATCAGGACCATGAAATAAACCGTGCTGATAGCCAAAAATTTAGGCGAAAGCCCTTCAGGAATGTTCATTTCAGGTCACCGATGAACCTTTCAAAATTGCTCCAGCGCGTCTTCTGGGACGCGTAATAAATCACGTCCTGTATCAGTTTCATTGAGGTCTTCGGGTACATTTCATTAAGAAACGCGGACGTTTCAAACATTATCGCGCTTCCCCCGGTCTTCTCCAGCAGCTTCTTCACGTTCCCGTCCCCCCTCTTGCCGGTAAATGATTTCTGGTAGGTTATCCGGAATTCCGTGGCTTCAATACTCTCTTCCAGCATCTTTTCATATCTGGCCCAGTCCAGCCCTTTTTCCATTTCCTCGGCATTCCTGCCAAGTATCCTTGCGGCGTTGCTTATGTCTTTTTTCACGTCGTTCCTGTAGCTACCCTGCATGGCCTTCAGGCTGAATTTCCTGAACCTATAGCCTATGCTTCTTCTGAGCCAGTTGCCGGCCCAGGACACGGCATAGGCCTTCATGTGATTTTTTATCCGGGCGAGCCTCTCTGCGTTCTTCTTGTTGGCTTTCTCGACCGCCTCCTTCACCACGTTCTCGTTGAACCATTTTCCGTTGTTGGTGCAGACATCCAGTATTGACGGAAAATTCTTGAGGCGCATTGCCTGGGCATGGATTATCGCGTACAGCGGCGTCTTGGGAGCGAGGGTTTCGGCCGCCATCCAGAAATGGTTGTGCACGTTGACCTTTTCCAGGTATTCCTCCTGATCCTGAGAATAGAAGGCGTATTTTTTCTCAAAAAGCATCCGCTTCTTGTAATTATCCGCGGCCTTGAACATCTCGAGCGCCTCGTCCATACTGGCCGGTTTCCTGAAAAAATCAACGCCATATCGGCCTGCGCGAGGGACGGTGCAGACTATGCCGAGGCTTCCCATGCGTTTTGTGAGCATCGACGTGATGAATTCGCACCCCGCGTCCCCCCGCATGACCGGCGAGAGCGTGGTAGTGGCATGCGGGGCTATGAACACGGGGCCGGAATTGTTGTTCTTGAGAAGCATGAAACCCTCTTTGTAATACGCGCGCATTGGAATCAAGTTATTTATGGCGGTCCGAGGATAAAAATGCTTATGCTCTCGTTCCGCTACATGCCCGGTTTTAACGTCATAGAAAGCGGAAAGCCCGGGCCTATATTCGTTGCCCCCCATTCTACGCTTACCTACTGCTCTGCCGAGCGCGAAGATGTGGGCGCCGAGAACACGGCCGTTGCAGGCGTCAGCGCCATGGGCGGATCGGCAATAATCTCAACAATACCGCGCCACGGCGTTCTGGGTATAGACTATAACCGCCGCGTTCCAAAGAAGGCCGAACTCGCAAAGGATCTCGGCGACATAAAGGGCAACGACAAACTGACTTCATATTACAGGAATTGTGCATGGATAGCCGAGAACCCGTTGCAGGATTCTTACAAGAAAAAGATATATTCCAGCTTCTGGAAAACTGTTGAAACGATGGGGAAACGGCATAAGCGGCCCTTCTTCGTCTTCTGCCATACCTTAAGCTCAAGGATAAAGAATCTGCCCTCGGCCGTGGACCTTGTTACCGGAAGGGGGGCATGGATAGAAAAGGGAAAGGTCGAAAGGATCGCCGCCAAATTGAACAGAAAACACGATTTTAGCCGGTACAGGGAAGACTGGATTTTGGACATGAAATTCCACGCTATGATGGAAAAAAAGATATTAGGAAGGCATTTTACTTCGATAAAGGACTCAAAAGGCATGCGCAGGGAGTGGATGCTTCAGGATATAGAAAAAGCTAACAGTATATCGGGGAAAAAACTGGACATAAAGACGATTGATTTTCTGGAGTACTACCGCGCTATAGAGGACGTGATGAAAAAAAGCGACATAAAGATAACCGTTGAGAACGTCTATTTCGGCGACACGGCAAAGCCTGTCCTGCCGCTTCTCAAAAGAACCAATGGATCGGGCCTTGAAGTCGAGGCGCAGTCGTTCCTCAACGAGAATCATGCCGAGGAGGTCGTTTCCGTCATTGAAGGCGTCGTGAAGGAATTCCATAGCGGATGATATTAGTTTTCAGGCATTCTAATGTCATTTGCTATAGAATACATGCTCCATCTCCCAGTTCAGGGGAACCGGCTGCCTGTTCCTTATGACAGCGGGAATTACACTGTAGGATTCCAGTCTTTTACCGGAAAACTTCATCTTCACTATGGCGCTCCTCGAAACATTCCTATGCACGCTTTCCTTCTGGTCGAAGACAAAATTCCCGAGGGAGTAGAAGATTATGCCGCCCTTGTACCTTTCTATTTTCTCCAGCACGTGCGGATGATGCCCTATCACTGCGTCCGCTCCGGCGTCGATCGCTTCCTTCGCATACATCTCCTGCGACTTGATTATTTTGCCGGTCAGATACTCCTTTCCCATGTGGAGGGATATTATCGCCACGTCCGCCTCGCTCTTCATTTCCCTTATCCGCTTCCGTATTACCGCGGCAAAATCTTTTGTCGTGGCGATCCCCGGCCTCGTCTTTGATGGCGCGAATCCCCGCGGCACGATGGAAGAGAACGCTGCAAAGCCAAAAGCGACTCCGTTCCTGCGCAGTATATCATATTTCTTTATCGGTATTCCGTTCCATCTGTCTTGCGAATACTCCAGCCCGACGTTCCTGATGCCCGTCTTGCCAAGGAATCCAAGCGTGTCGCCGAGCGCCTCGGCGCCGTAATCCAGGGAATGGTTGTTGGCAAGCGACACGATGTTTATTCCGGAATACCGGAGGCTCTTTATAGCTTCCGGCGGCGCCTCGAACACGATGCGCTTGTTGCGGTTGGCCGTGCCGCGGCTGGAAATGGGGGACTCAAGGTTGGCGAACGTTATATCGGAATCGCGCAGCAGCGCGGCGCACTGCGAGAAAGGATACCTGTAACCGTGCCTTAGTATGGCGCTGGAAACGCGCCGATCCAGCATTACATCGCCCACAGCGGTGACGATCGTTTTCCGCGGCATATCATTAACTGTGCGCGGCGGTTTAAATTTCAGAAATTCCGCCGGAGCATGACTATAATCATGTTCCGTCCTGGAATTGCGCCGGCCGCGCCGCATCCCGGGAATATGTTCTTGTATCCGTTACGCTGGCCCCGGGAAACGCGCCTAATATTTTATCCGTACCGGCCCTGTCGGTATACGCGATGACATCCAGCCATTTTCTTCCGGGCCACCTGCCGCCTTGATACGTGTCAATATGGAGGGGCGAGCCATTAGCACAATTTTTTACATAGTCACGCAAAGCTTCATCCCTTTGAAATACGCCGGAAAAACGCAATTGATAGACTCTGAAAAGATTCGCCGCTGTCAATTCGTGCTCGAAATCTCGGGATAACGTTGGCCCTGCGTGAATTGAAAATGGTGGCCATCTCCCCTCAACGATCTCGTCATCGTCGCCATAATAGTCTATAACAAAGACTGCGCCTTCCGGATATTCCGGCCTTTCCCATAAATGTGCCATATAAGGGCTATGGCGGAAACATATTAAAATCAAAATTTTCTCAGGAACGCTTCATAATGCATCCGCCCTGAGTTTCGCCCACTCTTCTGCGCACTCGGCGAGGACCTGCGCCGCTATCTGGTAGCGCAATTTCGGCAAAGAAGGATGTTCTTTCATGACGCGGCCGTGCCGGTTGAATTCCACGTGAATTCCGAAGCGCCGGTCGCCGTTTTTTTCGTTGTGTTCCTTGACGTGCCTATATAGGGTATAATTCTTGCTTCCAGTAAACAGGCTTTTGCTTACCTTTACACTGATGTCTATCCTGACATTGCGTTCTTTCAGCCGGTCCTTGAGCCTTTTCACGAAGAACCTGCGGAAGGAAAAAGCGTTCTTGCCGCCGCCGATATAGGACCTGTCCGGGCCGAAGCCCAAAAGGACGTCGGCCTGCCTGTGGGAATGCATGCCGTGATAGGAAAGCATTATCCTGGGATTCATGGATTCTATGGTTTTATGATAGAACTCAAAAATATGCATCAGGCTTTTGTTCGTGCTTATCGGGACGTGCGATTCCGCCTCCTCTCGGCCTTCGTCTGCCATGAACGGCAAGACCCTTAGTTTCATGCCTTCGGCATCGGACGGCCGGGCTAAATCGAGTTCTGTCCTGAGAATCGTCGGTATTATGTATGCGGACTGCGAATGCCACGCGGCAAGCTTCGCCAGAGTGGCGGTATTGGCGTCGCCTATTCCTATATAGGCTTTCTTGCCGTGCTTGGGCGACTCTATGCGCGCAGTCTGCGCATGCTCGGCGACAATGAGCATCCTGCTGCGGGAATAATCCTCCAGCGCCTCGAACAACAGGCTATTTGCATGGCGGGGCCTGAAATTAGCCTCGAACGCGGAAAGGTCTTCTTCAGTTTTCAGAAGATTGAGTGCCCTCATCTGCCCCACGCCATCTCCTCCACCGCCTTGAAAATAGGGGCTATCAGCCTGTCCTTCTTGGATATCTCCGCTTCATGCCTGACATAATCCATCATCAATGCCGCAACGTTCGTTTCAGTCGCATGGGTTATGCCTTCAAAATGCACGTTTACGTTCGCCTCTATGACTACAGGGCCTTTCTTGCCCTCTATTATGTCTATTCCCGCTATGCCAAGGCCGAGCGCTTTGGCGCTGCGTATGGCAATCTTTGTCATTTCCTGGCTGAGCCTTATCTTCCTGCCCGTTCCGCCGGCGCCTATGTTGGCGCGCCTCTCGCCTTTTTCAGCCACCCTCTTCATGGAAGCGGCGACTTCGTGCCCGATTACAAGGGCCCGTATGTCTTCGCCCGGGGTGCCGACAAATTCCTCAAGCATTATCGGCTGCTTCATGCCTTCTATCGTATCAAGTATAGGCAGGGCCGAAGACGGGCTTTCTGCAAACATGACGCCCTTGCCTAACGAACCCTGCAGTAGCTTTATCACTACAGGATACTTCATGTTTTTGAGTATAGGTTTCATCCCCTTTACCGTTGAACTAAGGTAGCTGAGGGGCGTCGGTATGCCGGCTTTCTCAAGCTTCAGCAGCGTAAGGAACTTGTCGTGCGTTACTATTATAGATTCCGGCGTGATGGGCATGTAGGTCCTGCCTTCCAGGAGCTTGCATATAACGTAGCCGTAGTTCCTGTAAGTTCTCGGTATCCTCGGAAAGACGATATCGTATGAGGACAAAGGCGTGCCCTTCAGCAGGAGCGGTTCGCCGTCCTGTATTCTTACGTCGGGTATCTGGGCATAGGTGACCTTGTCAAACCTTTTCTTCGCTTCTTCCAGAAGCCATAGGTCCTGCGGCTTCTTTTCCCTTGAACCGAGGATGCATATCTTCATTGTTTCACCCCGAAAAGATCAAGTATGCGGCTGAGTATGCCCCTTGGAGTGATAGGCGCCTTCACGTTGGCCTTGGCATGCTCAAGCAAAGGCGTGAACACGTCCTTGCCGGACAGCCTTTCTATCGTTGCAAAAGGGGGGGATAACGAGAAAGACGCTACCGTGTCGCCGGCAAACGTGACAAAGCCGTAGGCGGAACCCATGCTTTTAGTCGCCCTTACGGCGGCTTCCTTGATTCCGGTCCCTACTCCGGTTCCCCTCATTTTGCCATTGATTATCTCAACAGACGAAACGATATCGTTCCCTACGACGAAGCATCCTATGATTTTGTCAGAAACGGGCTTCCGTATGGTAATTGCCTGGCCGCTTTTTCTCAGCCTTATCATGGACTTCATGTGCCTGGCGTCTTCGATAAGCGACGAGCGTTCGCCTATGGTAACCCGTATGGGAAACTCAAGCTCCGGAAGTATCTGCTCTACCGCGTTTTCGCTTATGGCGTAATAGGTTTTGGGCAGCTCGAACCCCGCCCGCCTGAGCTTCATTGCGCCTACAAGCTTCTTTTGATATGCCAAGAGCCCATCGAGCCCATAAGGAATGTAAGTTGATGAGGCTTCAAGTGCTGTCACGATCGAGAGAAAAAGATCGCTGTGCCTTGCTGACGGGAAAGGCAGGACTGCTTCAAACTTGGCTATGTCATGGTCGCCAAAAACAAGCCTTGTTCTTCCCTCCCCGCTTTCTATCCTTATTTCGTCTGCAGGCACGTAGACGCATTCGTCAAAAATACCCTCTGCCTTCCTGATAAAGGGGGATTCCTCCCTCGAATCCATGCCTATGATTGCGGCTTTCATGCAAGACAATCTTGCCGTTTTCTTATAAAAAGGCATACAAGCCGCGATAAAATGGACTTAACATGAAAGTAATGGGCCGGGAGGATTTGAATCTTTTCTCGCGCTTATCAATTCCGGAAAGCTAAAAAATATGGGGTCGGGAGGATTTGAACCCCCATTAGCTGGTTTCTTCTAAATCATCGCCGCTTGCGCGGCTCTTAGCTCCAGAAGAGCTGTGCCCGGTCGCTCTTTTTACGGAGCGGCCGTGACTGGAGCCAGCGATCCTGCCTGGTTAGACTACAACCCCTCCAAGCCCAATATTAGAGGGCAAATTTATAAAGCAGGGCGCGGCGCGGCTTTATGCAGGAAGGATATATAAAGCTCACGTGGCCGCAAAATGCTTAAATAGGGCTTGGGAATCAACCTAATAATGGAAACCAAAAAGATAGGGGAGTACGCTTTCCTGGCAGGCATAGCAATCGCTGTGCTGGCAGGCCTGGTGTCCGGCGTGACGCCTACGGCCATAGCCGCCTATGCAGCGCCGATATCGATGCTGCTGGTCGTGCTGGGAATAGTAGTGGGCCTTCTCAACATATCCGAGAAGGAAACCACAGCGTTCCTCGTGGCTGCTATAGCCCTCGTGACGGCCGGTACGGCAAGCTTTGCCGCTATCGACATCGCCGGCGTGGGCGCAATTCTTGGCGGAATTGTCAAGAATATAGCAGTGCTGGTAAGCCCCGCTGCCGCAATAGTGGCAGTAAAGGCGATATACAGCCTCGCACAGGGACAGAAGTAAACCAGACTATTTTTTGTTTTTATTATTTTTCATTAGGTTTTGTTCTTCCTGCTTTGGTAGTATCAGGACCATCAAGGTCGTATAGACTATGCTCAGAAAGACGACGTTCATGACTACCTTGGAAAACATGCCGGTATTGGGAATTGTATATAATATAGGCAATTGCGTTAGGAGCACAGGGATGAAGTCCCTGGGAACCATGATACGCATGATATTCTTTTCGTAAGCGCTTAGTTTTTCCCCTATCGTGCTTGCATCGACTGCAAGGAACCGGGCCATTATTACGGCAAGGGTGACTGCATGCCCTATAATGAGGGTCTCCTGGTCAAGCGAAACCACCATTCCTATGTAAACGAAGAAGAAGGACCGTACGAAAAAGGATATCTCGGACTGGAAGTTCTTGAGCAGGTGGTTTACGGTGAATTTTCGTTGGGTTTTCAGTATCTCGGAGAATGTGGAGGCATTGCCGAGGACTATGCCGAAAAGAAGGGCGGCAATGGCCCCGCTTCCGCCGGCGTATTCGGTGAAAGTATACAGGAGCAGGAGCGCCCCTAATGTAAGCATATAGTCAAATTGCCTGCCTTTCAGGTAGTCGAGCACGAAGAGCCATATAATTCCTGCAACCAGGCCGAGCATTGCGCCTACCGAGAAAACGCTTAGGACGCTGCTTACGGGGTTGCCGATCATGCCGCCTGTCATGATGCCCATGACTGCAAGCGAAAGAACTATGACCATGGGATCGCTGAATATCGATTCAAAGCCTATTACAGTTCGTATATTTCCTCTTATTTTGAGTTTTGTCACAAGCGGCACGACTATTGCCGAGCTGGTGCCGGCAAGAAGGCAGCCTATGAGCAGGGACGGCAGGAATCCCAGGCCGAAGAACATGCAAACGCCCGTCACGGCGGCTATGGTAAAGGCTGTTGTAAACACTGAAAGCAGCATGCTTCGCGAGAATTGCCTCACCATTTGGTAGAAGTTTATGTTGAGGCCGGCGTCGAACAATATCATGAACAGCGCCACCGATGCGAGGAAGCCCGATATCGAAAAGAAGAAAGACGTGTCTATTATCCTGAAAGCCGAGACGAGATAACCGAAAAGCATGAGCCACAGGACATCGGGTATCTTTGTTTTCTCGAAGATTATAGAACCCGCATAGCCTATTATGATTGTCAGCCCGGCGATCACCATGAGTCCCGGGACGTCGAAAGGCATGAAATCAATCTTATCGCGGCCGATATATAAACGATTGACGGCTTGAAAAGGATTATCGGTTCTATTGTTTTCAAATCATCCCGATTTCCGTCAGGTATTCCTGAACGCCTTTCTCAACGGAGTATTTTGCCTTGAACCCCAGAACTTTTTCTGCGTTTTCGGTCCATGCCTGGGTATTGTTCTGGTATCCGTCCTGATAAGGATTGTCGATGTATTCCGGTTCCATGTCTTTACCCAGAACTTCATTCAAAATGCCGATGAGTTCGTTAAAGCTCGTGGCTTTGCCTGTGCCTACGTTGACTATGCAGTTTTGCTTGGCTTTCATCGCTTTGAGATTGGCTTCTACAACGTCTTTGACGTAAATATGGTCCCTCATCTGTTCGCCGTATTTGAATATCTTTGGCCTTTTGCCCGCAACCATCCGGAGCGCAAGCTGGTATATCATGCTCGCCGCCTTCTTCTTGTAGCGCTCGCGAGGGCCGAAAACGTTGAAATAGCGCAGCCCTATGATTTTTATTCCATCATTCCAATGCATTTTCGCAAGATTATCCATGGCAAGTTTTGAAAGACCGTAAACATTAAGAGGTGCGTTCTGATCTTCCTTCATAGGCACCGGACCGTTGCCGTAGACTCCTGCAGACGAGGCATAGACAAGATCTATTCCTTTGGCTGTTGCGTAATCAAGGACAGTTTTGAATCCTTCTACATTGACAGAGAATACCGTGCCTTTATCTGTTATTGTGGTGTCTGTTATGGCTGCCTGATGAAAGATAATATCAGGCTGTGAAATTTTTGCTATTGTTCCGCTATCGCGTATATCGCCATTTATAATATTGCCGTCAAAGCCTTCAAGATTTTTGTTGTCAGCTGAAGAAAGATTATCCAGAACTGTTACTTCATGCTCATCCTGCAATGCAATACAAAGATTGCTTCCTACGAATCCTGCACCGCCTGTGACAAGAATTTTCATATCTGTAATCTTTTGTAATGCTTATAAAAGATTTTTTTGGGAGAAAAAAGAAAAGTTCATAGAATTTATCATTCTTTTCTGAACTCCATGTCCGCCCGATAATTATTCGGAGGAGGCTCCTCAGAGCTGCCGGGAATTCCTAAACCGGGCATGGGGTAGAAGATTCCCTTTCCCGGTGGATTGTATCGTGGGATTTCAATGCAAAACATGGGCGGCATCATTTCCGATGCAGGTGTTATTCCGTATGATATGGGCATTGACCACTCGTTCTCATGCATTAGATAGTCCATAATTTCTCACCTCTAAATAATTGTTTTCGCAGTATATAAAGATTTAGATATTTTACTATCTATTAATAACAACATTAAATAAACTCCCGTACCCTTTCAAAAAAACCTTTCTTTGTTTCAACATTCTTTTCAAACGCTCCGCGCAATCTTTCTTCCTGTTCCCTTGTCAATTTCTTTGGTATTTCAACTATGATTTTAACCATCTGGTCGCCGCGCCTGCTCGACCCGGGTATTGGCATACCTTCGCCTTTCATACGGAATATCGTATGGCTTTGCGTTCCATGAGGAATTATGAGTGTTGCCTTGCCGTCTATTGTTTTGATTTCTACCTCTCCGCCGAGCATGGCAGTGCCAAGATCAATGTATACAGTGCAATAAAGGTCATTGCCTTCACGTTCAAATACCGGATGTTCCTTCAGGCGAATGAGAACATAAAGATCGCCATACGGTCCGCCGTTTTCTCCAGGACCCCCCTGACCTGCGAATCTTATGTATTGACCGTCATCCGCTCCGGCCGGGATTTCAACTTCTACCTCCTTTTCGATCTGGCTGCCGCCCGCGCCTCCGCATTCGCGGCACACCTTCTCCGCCGTCTTGCCGGTTCCGCGGCACCTGCTGCACGTCATGACGCTGATGAACTGGCCAAGAAAGCTTCTCTGGACGCGTTTTATCTCGCCGGAACCGTGGCATTCGCTGCACGTCTTGAGGCTGCTTGCGCCCGTGCCTTTGCATGAGCGGCATTCCTCGAAGTGGGGGAATCTTATTTTTTTTGTGGCACCTTCAAACGCCTGCTCCAGCGTCATTTCGACTTCATATCTCAGGTCGCCACCTTTCCTTTTGCGGGATGTAAAACCGAATGACTCGAATATGTCCTCAAAGCCCCTGTCAAACATATCCTCGAATCCGGCCCCGCCGGAAGAAGCCTGGCCCGGGGCCGAGCCGAACTGGTCGTAATGCTTTCTTTTCTCCGGATCGCCGAGCGTCTGGAAAGCCTCGTTGATTTCCTTGAACCGCGTCTCGGCGCCTGCGTTCTTGTTCACGTCCGGATGCCATTCGCGCGCGAGCTTCCTGAAGGCCTTCTTTATATCGTCCTGCGTAGCGCTTCGCGAGACGCCCAACTTTTCATAATAATCCTTGGCCATAGCAAAAGGTATATTATACCGAAACGGCTTAATTCATAAGGGATGATGGCGTTCTAAAGTTGCATCGTAACGGCTTTTGCAGGGATTAAAGCCTCTCGGGCGCTCATCTATAGCAGATGGCATTAGTTTTCAGGCATTCTCTACATACAGCAAAGACAGGGTTGCCCGGATACTTTTGCCATTTGCTATAATCTGCCATACATAGCCTTTCAGGAAGCGTGGTTGGAGCGGATAACCAAACTCTATGCGGAACTGGATACTCCGGCTTGCAGGCGGACGTTTCCTATACAGTAAAAATTCTATTAACGAAAAACAGGATTCTTGAGTTTTGCATTCGGCAAAAACTATTAACCGTACAAAAAACCATACATAGCTATGCCGTTCTTCGATTCGACGTTCAAGGAGATACTTTCCTCCCAGGCCGCTTCCGTAGCCGGCGGCCTGATAGCCGGCACGCTTCTCGCGTTTTATACCGACAAGATGCTGCTCCTGCCCGGAATGCTCATACTCATACCGGGGTTCCTCGAGATGCGCGGAAACATAAGCGGCTCGTTCTCGTCGCGGATCGCCTGCGGGCTTTTCCTTGGCGTGGTGAAGCCGGAAAAAATATGGACAAAAATAGTCAAAGGCAATCTTGTCGCGTCTTTCCTGCAGGCAATCCTTGTGTCGTTTTCGCTTGGCCTTCTGGCATTCGTCTTCAATTATGTTCTTCTTGGCGTTTCCTCTGCGGGCATAATCGTCATTCCGTTTGTCGCGGGCATCATAGCAAATGCGATAGAAATACCGCTCGCACTTTCCATGACATTCTACCTGTTCCGGAAAGGGCATGACCCCAACAATGTAATGGGCCCGTTATTGACGTCTACGGGCGACGTAATAAGCACAATTTCTCTTCTGGCAGCGGTGGCGATAGTATGAACGTATCAAAAAAACGCTTTCTGGCAAGGCACCTTCGTATCCTGCAGAAGATAAAGAAAGACCGCGTTCATCCGTTGTTCTATCATATACACAGGAAGTATGGCATATCAAAGAAGACGCTTTTCTACATGAAGGAATACGGGCCCCGCCGCAACGTGCCCGCAACGATACTGAAGGAGAGCCTGAAGATGCTGTTGCTCGCCTCCATATTGAGCTCTTTGGGCGGCTTCTCGCTGGAAACTATAAGGCCGCTCCTGCTCTCGGTGATGCCTATCGTGATACTGCTCCCGGCGCTGAGCGACATGATAGGAGACTATGGTATAATTTTCTCGTCGAAGCTGGCCACGATGCTGCACGAAGGCCGCGTCGGCAAAAAGTGGTGGAACAACGGCGACCTGCGAAAGCTTTTCGCGCAGATATTGATCATATCGTTTTTCACTGCAACGGCGAGTTCTGTTGCGGCGCTTGGCATATCGTGGGCGTCCGGCTACGGATTTACGCCCCTTCTGGCGGCCAAGATAATGGCGATAAGCCTGCTTGACACGATTCTGCTCGTCTTATTGATGTTTCTTGTAGCGGTTGTGGCAGGCATCCATTACTTCAGGAAAAAGGAAGACCCCAACAACTTCCTGATACCCATAACCACGTCCGTGGCCGACTTCGGGAACATGGTTTTACTGTCTTTGCTCGTTATTATTTTCTTTTAGGGCGGCTTAGAAATTTGCCATCAAATAACTCAAACTATACGATTATTTTCTGAAAGAAAAATATAAATGCTGCCCATGGCAATAACTAACATGAAAGGCGTTTCTCATGTCGTGGCTATCCTGCTCCTCACAATCATTACCCTTGCCATCGCAGGAATGACTTACATTAGCTATACAGGAATAGCTGACGTGGCGACGAAAACCAACGACAAGCTTCCTGAAAGCTTCAAGGTCGTGAGCACGAGCGAAAGAATGGTATATCTCAAAAACACCGGCCCTGAAGACATGTCCGTACCGTTATTCTTCACCGAAGACGGCGAAGTGCAGGCTACACGAGGCTGCGAATTCTTAAAGCCGGACGAAATATGCGGTTATGAACTTGACCTTAACGATGGCGTTCATGAAGTGACTATCGGCGGCGAATCCAGCAGGAAAGCAATCCTGTATGTGGGCGTGGAGAAGCCGACGATTGACGTGCCGACAACCACGATAATACCGCCGGTAACGAGCCCGCCGCGCGTTATTCCGACTACTACGGTGCCTGGAAGTGTTACGACGACAACACTTTCTCTTCCACATAGAAGGGTATTCGTCAGTTCGACGACTTACAACGCTAATCTGGGCGGTCTTACAGGCGGAGACGCTAAATGTCAGACACTCGCAGACGCCTCAGGCCTTGGCGGGACGTGGAAAGCTTGGCTTTCCGACGACACGACAAATGCGATAGACAGAATACCGGATGCCATATACACAGATGCATGCCGCAACGTGCTGATAAACGGCAAGAGCGATTTTACTGATAGAGTCATCACCAGTCCAATACGTCGTGACGAGAATTATATGCTAATGGCAGAGGATGCAATTGTTTTCACAGGCACGAGGAACAATGGGCTCAAACATGAAAAGTCATGCGACGAATGGACGTCTGACCTAACTAAAGATAATTTTGCTTATGGCAGGACCGCTTCTGTATCTGAATGGTCTCTTAAGGCTTATGATGACTGTTTACGTGTTAGACACTTGTATTGTTTTGAGACGGTTCCGCCGGCTACTTCTCCTTCAGCCCCGGCCGAATGCGCTGCTTCCACAGTCACATCAACCACGAGTACTACTACCACCACTATCATGCCCCTTCCAGATAGGAGGGTATTTGTTACATCGGTTGCTTACGGGACGTTTATGGGGGGGCTTTCGGGCGCGGATAACAAATGCACAGCTCGTGCTTCTGCAGCAGGACTTTCAGGTGCATGGACCGCCTATCTTTCTGACGCTTCTACGAATGCCAAAGACAGGATTCCAGATGGAATCTATTATAAAATGCTATCTGACGGAAGCACGATAATTGTAGCGAATGGCAAAGTAGATTTGACGGATGGTACGATTGAGAGTAGTATAGACATGGATGAAAGCCGTAGCATAATTTCTTCATCGGCCGTGTGGACGGGTACTGATTCTTCAGGCAGTAGTGTTCTTAATGGGCACTGCAATTCTTGGACTACTGAAAGCACCGCTTACAGCGGTACTACAGGACGGTCGGATAGTTCCAGTGGCTTCTGGGCCAACTACGGATCTGTAAGCTGTGGAACAAGCCTTGCAAGGCTCTATTGTTTCGAGGGAGCGCCGGTCATATCAACCACGACACCGATTGATGTATCAAAGACGCTAAACCTCGATATAGACGGGACAACGTCAGTTACTGTCGGGAGATTTGGAATGTTTGGAGACATGCAGTTGGGACGCGCAACGTATAATGTGAAGGTATCGAATAGAGGCTCCGGCGACGCAAGTTCCATAAAAGTATTTCACAGGCTTTCTTACGGCGCGGCTTTCATGGGCGGCGATTGGAGATGCACAGAATATAGAACGCGCGACGGAGACACGTTTTGCGTAGCATATGAACATTACTGCCGCCTTGTGGAAGGCGGCGCAGAGTGCGACTTGAAGGACGGCGAAGGGAATTTTATTACGCTTAGGCCGGGCGAGTTCGCCACAAGCAGCATAACCGTGCAGGCGATACCGATCGTCTCTGAAATGAGCGATACCGCATACGCGACTTATGACGATTATGTCTCTCCCTCAGTTACGCAGGCGACCACTATCAGGGATGATACGGACTTTTCAACAGCATTCCAGGCAAGCACGACGCGGTATTATATACCGGCTGATGGGTCATCATCTGTGCAGATAACTGCCCATAGTGCGTGCTCAAGTTCGCAGCCCTGTGTCATGTATTTCTCGTCTTCGGACGGCAGGCTCTCGTCTGGCAAGTGCGAGATTCCCGGATTTACCAGTTCCAATGCGGGCTGCTCGGTGAGCCTTTCATCTTCAAAGGCAGGTGCGGTAAAAGTGGCGGCATATTATGACTATAGCGATCTTAACCCCAAGGCAGTTGAGGTTTCCTTTGTGGAACCGTGCGCTCCGGGAAAAATGAAGACGATTACAAAGCCTGCGTCTTACGACGCCGAAGTAGTCGGTGGCACAAACATTGCCAGTTCCGGCACAATAAATATCATGGGTGCTGACAATAGCGGTCAATCGCATACAGGCTTATACAAGTTTTCCGGCATAGGCTTGCCGGCAGGCTCGCGCATGCTTTCCTCGGTTTTCTCTTTATACCAATCCGGGGGCTGCGTCGTCTCCTCTCTCACGGGCGACAGCAACGACAAGTTCGGCATATCGGAATTCATATCCCACGGCCAAGCCGCGCCTACATGCGAGCCGGCTACGGCTGCCGGCACGGTTTATGTGGATATTACGGATGCGATTCTGTCCAAGGCGGCTTCGGGAATCGATGAACTGGCCTTCTGGCTGGAAAGTCAGGCAGTCACCGAATTAGTTGGTTCAGGAGAGTTTTCTCACGTTGACGTAAGAGCCTCTTCCGATTTCACCACGGGCGCTATTGAAGGCGGCAATCCGGCCACGGTGCAAATAGAATACTGCGAGCCGTGATTCTTGAAAAAATACCTGCCGGATGTTTGTTACTTCTCTTCCCTTTGTTCCTTCAGCATCTCGAATAATGCGCGGATGTGCTTTGTCGTGATGCTCTGCTCGGCATTCTGCCAGAAGTCCTCAAGATAAGCGCCGTGCCGCTTCTCGTACTCAAGCGCCTGCAAGCTCATTTCCAGTTTGTCCACATCGTGGACGAACATCGATTCAGGCGTTTTTCTCTCTTCGTATTCGTGCCATAGATCAAGGATTTCCCTGTCGTCTAAGTCTTCCAGAAGCGTTTCAAACGCCTTCTCTTCCTTTTCGTGCTTTTCTCTCTTGGCAATGCCGTCCTCAGGCGTTATGTCGCCGACTATGGATTCGGCTAAATCGTGGACAAGCGCCATTTTCATGGTCTTGTCCTTGTCCACGCCCGCCGTGCCGGCGAGCACAAAGGCCGCCAGCGACGCCATGAAGCTGTGCTCGGCGACGGATTCGGCATTAGGAACTTTTCTTATAACCCAGCCGGCACGCCTGACCTTCTTCAGCCTTGCTGCGTTCTGCAGGAATTTTATCGCGTCCATCAGAATACCGATGCCGTAAAAGCTTAAATTGAAAACCCGCAAGTCGGCGCAAGAATTAGGAAACATGAGAATCAGTGCCCGATCTATCCATTGACTGTGAACTAATCAAATCGAATGACAATTCATCAGCTTATTATCCATACGAAATATTGCAAACGGGCGCAAAAATCAGAACTTAACCTTGACGTCCTTTCTTTCGTGTTCTGACGCAACAAACATCTCTTCGTTCTTGTAGCCAAGCATGCTGGCGAAGAACATGTCAGGGAAGGTGTGTATTTTTATGTTGTAGGTGTTCACACTGTCGTTGTAGAACTCCCTGCGGTCGGCCAATTCATTCTCGATGCCGCTTATTCGGGTTTGCAGCTGCGAGAAGTTCTCGCTTGCGCGGAGTTTCGGATAGTTCTCCGACACCGCGAATATGGTCTTGAGCGCCTCGCTTATCATGTTGTCGGCAGCAGCCTTCTGCGACGTGGTCTTGGCCTTCAGGAACTGGGTCCTTGCCTTCGTTAGTTCGGCGAGCGTGCCCTTCTCATGCTTCATGTAGCCTTTCACGGATTCTATGAGCTTCGGCAACTCATCGCTCCTCTGCTTTAACAGAACATCTATGTTAGAGCGGGATTTCTTTATGTTATTGTGCAATGTAACGAGCGCGTTGTATACCGCTATGACGAACAATGCTATCCCTATTATGAAGAAGCCTGCTATTGCAAGAATTACCGTGTCTATGCCTGCCATTTGATATCCCTTATATCTTATAACAGCCCGATATATAAAAGCGTTATTGCAAGGCCGCCCACAGCCATAATTACCCCTCCTATCGTGCTCGCCGCGATTTTCCATGCCATAGAAGAAACCACCTCTTTCTCAGGCTTATCCGAGATATAAAAGAAATTCGCCCCCTTCTGTATCATTATGTCTTCTTCATTCTTCGTTCCTCTGCCTTCTTCGACGTACGGATTATCTGCAGCAGTTCCCATCACGTAAAGCTTGTCGCCCGGGGCTATGAAATACTCCCGGTACCTCATGGTAGAATTTATCCCGAAGAGACCTTCAAACCCTGCGGCATCGGATTTAAGAAATTTTCTTACTCTCGCAGGCGGATCCTTTCCGAAGCCTGAATTGCACTCATAGTCCATGGGAATATCCGCTTCTGCCCCTTTGGGATTAACGAGGACGGAACCCGTTTCATCCTTGACGAAGAAAGGCACTCCGCTGTCGCCGTTCTTGACGGTTGCCCAATAATGATGCTTGCCTGTTGTTCGGTATTCTTCTACCGTATACCGGTACCATACGCACTGCTTGCCGGAAAAGGGGCTTTCCATGATCTTCTTTTCCGCAGGTACGGCCTTGCCGTGGACTTCTACCGGGCCCATTGCTATGGACCTTATTTTTGAAGTCGGAGTGTTCTGTATCATCTGCCTTCTTTTGAGCAGCGTGAAGCCGTGGAAGAAAAGACCCGTGCCTATGATCATGCCGGCGATGGCAACCATCAGAATTCTTGCGTCCGATCCATCTATACCGATATTTTGCAGGCTGATGCCGGCATTGTACGCAAAAGCTTGCGATTCAGGCATGATATAAAATGATTCAGGACAGTATTAATCTTTACCGAAGCGTTAAGATTTATGAAGAAATTTTTCCTTGTCCTTCTTATGGCGTCAGCGGGCTTTGCACACCTTGACGCAGGACAGGACATTGTCGTGGGCGGATATCTTGCCGATTTCGGTTATTCGCCGGCCAACATTACCGCAGGGCAAAGCGCCATACTGACCTTCAACCTCGGGAACGCAACGTCAGAAGAAGCCCTGCAGCCGGAAAGCGTCTGGGTAAGGATTTCCAGGGGCGATGACGTGCTTTTCGCAGGCACTTTTGCGCCGCAGGCAGGAAACGTCGCGTTCACGTACGTTTTTCCTGAAGGCGGCGTATACGGCGTAAAGACGAGATACTTCAGTTCTGAACGGGTTCTTGCAGAAGCGGACTTTTCAGCGGAGGTCCGGGAAAGAAATTCCTATAATCTCCTCGTGCTTGCTGTTTTAGCCATGCTTGCCTTTGCCATCGCACCCGCGCACGGAGAAAACATAAGACAGAACATGGCCTGCCCGTAAAGGAACCGGCAAGCAATGGCAAAGAACATCTGTTTATGATTTTGTAGTTACTGTTGTTTACGGCTCGTTTTCCGCGGTGACGCGGTGCCGGGAAAAACGCTTAAGTCAGGCAAGCCCCAATTAAGCGTGTATGGGATTCTTCACAACGGCGTTTTCGGGGATTGCGTTTTACGTGATTCTTGCAGGAGCGGCATTCTGGCCTGCGCTTCTTGTCGGCGCGATAAGCCTTTCCGTTTTTGCGGCGTTCGCGGCATTGTTCGCATCGGTTTCGTGGCTTGGCGGTTCCTTTGTAATTGATCGCATCCTGACACGCTTGTACGGCCTGCAATGGATAACTCTCGCAGAACTGCAAAGCAAAAGCCCTGCATCAGCCTCGTTCATAGAAGAAGCGTGCAAGAGGCATTCGTTCAGGCTTCCCCGGCTTGGCCTCATAAAAGATCCATGCCCGAATTCATTTGTATACGGCCGCGGCAGATGGGACGCAAGGCTTGTCGTGACAGAAGGACTGTTCGGTAGTCTGGACGAGAAAGAGCGCGTTTCCGTCTTTGCCCATGAAATGGGCCACCTGAAAAGCAGGGACTTCATAGTCATGACGCCGATGTCAGCGGTGCTCCAGTTGTTTTTCGAGGCATGTTCGCGCTTCAATCTGCTGTGGCTGCCGTTATGGGGCCTTTATTTCCTGCTTGAGTCCGCGCTCCTGCCCATAAGCCGCAACAGGGAATATCTCGCCGACGAATATGCGGCGCAGGAGACGCATCACAGTCACCTTGGCATGGCGCTTCTGAAAATATCCTACGGCATGGCGCAATCGACAAGCAAGCGCCTTGCTAATTCCGCGAAATATCTCGGGATTATGGACGCCCAAAGTGCGGCTTCCGGCGGCATTGTCTACCATAACGCAAAGAACTCGCGCAGCCTTGAATCCATGGCAAAATGCTTCCTTTACGATATTGCAAATCCATGGGCGTCTTTTGCGGAACTTGGTCTCAGCCACCCGCTTCTCGGCAGGAGGCTTGGCAGGCTATCCGAGGCAAAGAACGGGTTGCTTGATTTTGCTTCGTTGGATATCAATACGAATAAACTGCGCGCAGGCTTTGCCAAAGACGCTGCAGTCATGGCGGCTGCGTTGCTTCTTTCAGCGGGTTTCCCAGTCGCGTATCTTGTACTCGCTTTCGCGGATTTCAGCGTTGCCGATCTTCTCGGAGGCTGGCTGGTGGCCGCGGGAATCGCAAGCCTTGCCATTGCACTGTACAAATATCCGTCCGGCACCCCGCATGCTGCAGCGGCGGCCGAGCTTGCAGCTGATCCTTATACGTCGCCGGTGCGCGGCAAAGTCGTGCTACTCAGGGGCAGGATGACTGACAGCGCCATGGGAAGCGTGCTCGAGGACAAGACAGGCGTGATTCGGGCGGATTATGAAGGGTCAAACCTTTTCGGCCCTTCGTGCAGGGAATTTGCCGGCAAGTATGCAAAGATAACCGGCTGGTTTGTCCGCGGCGCTTCAGGCACGCTGATTATAGATACAGTTGAATCAGCCGAAGGCAAGGCAGGTGGCTTCGTAAAATGGCGGGCGGTTGTTGAAAGTTGCGCCATTATGCTTGGCGGAATTGCCGTCCTTCTTCTTTGATGATTATTTGTCTTCTTTCTTGAATTCGCCTTCAACAACGTTTTCATCTTTGCCGTTTTGCGCTTTCTGCTCTGAAGCGCCTCGGTCCTGCGCTTGCTGGTAAATCGAGGCCCCGGCTTCCTGCACGGCTTTCTGGAGCTTTTCCGCTTCCTGTTTCATCTTCGTAGTGTCAGTGCCGTTCATTGCATCCTTAGCAGATTTAAGCGCGGCTTCTATCTTGGTCTTCTGTTCGGCAGGCAGCTTGTCGCCCAGCTCCGAAAGCGTCTTCTCGGTCATGTAAATCGTGGAATCCGCGTTGTTCCTTATCTCGACTTCCTCCTTCCTGCGCTTGTCCTCTTCTTCGTGCTCCTTTGCAGACTTCATCATTTTGTCTATGTCCTTGTCGTTGAGCTTCGTTGAAGAAGTGATCGTCATTTTCTGCTCCTTGCCGGTTCCCTTGTCCTTTGCCGAAACGTTCAATATGCCGGAAGCGTCTATGTCAAACGTGACCTCTATCTGCGGCACGCCGCGAGGTGCAGGCGGTATGCCTACAAGATTGAACTGCCCGAGGCTCGTGTTGTCAGAAGCCATGGGCCTTTCGCCCTGCAATACGTGAATCGTGACCGCGGTCTGGCTGTCCGCAGCCGTAGAAAATATCTGGCTTTTTTTCGTGGGTATTGTGGTGTTTCTTTCAATCAGCGGCGTCATCACCCCGCCGAGCGTCTCAATGCCGAGCGTCAGCGGCGTAACATCAAGCAGCACCATGTCTTTCACGTCGCCCGCAAGTATGCCTCCCTGTATGGCCGCGCCCGCTGCCACGCACTCCATCGGGTCTATGGTCTTTTCAACTTTCTTGCCTACTTTCTCTTCAAGGAATTTCTGGACAACCGGCATTCTGGTCGGCCCGCCCACAAGCACGATCTTGGATATGTCCGATGCCTTCAGCTTCGCGTCGGCCATAGCGTGTTCAACCGGCTTGGCGCACCTGTCTATGATGGGTTGTATAAGCTGCTCGAGTTTTGCTCTAGATATCTTGAGTGAAAGGTGCTTGGGCCCGTTGGCATCGGCCGTTATGTAAGGCATATTTATTTCCGTTTCCAGCGTAGTGGACAGCTCTATCTTTGCCTTCTCGGCCGCCTCGCGCACGCGCTGCATTGCCATCTTGTCCTTTTTCAGGTCCGAGCCTTCCTGCCTCTTGAACTCATCGCATATCCAGTCTATGATTGCAGCGTCCATGTCCGTGCCGCCAAGGGCGGTGTCGCCTGAAGTCGAGAGAACGTTGAACGTTCCGTCCCCGAATTCCATTATAGTGACGTCCAGCGTGCCGCCGCCGAGATCAAAAACCAGTATCTTGTGTTCGCCTTCCTTGTCAAGGCCGTACGCCATGCTTGCCGCCGTAGGCTCGTTTACAAGCCGGACCACGTCAAGGCCCGCTATCTTTCCAGCGTCCTTGGTTGCCGTCCTTTGGTTGTCGTTGAAATATGCCGGCACCGTTATGACCGCTTTCGTCACCTTCTCGCCAAGAAACGCCTCGGCATCCGCCTTGATTTTTTGGAGTATGAATGCTGAAATCTGCTGCGGCGTATATTCCTTGCCGTTGATCCGGTACTTGTGGTCCGTTCCCATCTTTCTTTTTGCGGTGAATACGGTGCCGTCGGGATTGGAGATGGCCTGCCTCCTTGCCGGCTCGCCCACGAGCAGCTGGCCGTCTTTGGTGAATGCCACTACAGACGGGAACATTTTCCCTGCGACAGTGGCGCCCTCTGCGGACGGTATAATGGTGGGCTTTCCTCCCATCATCACGGCCGCCTGGGAGTTTGACGTGCCCAGATCTATGCCTATTATCCTTTCTTTACCCATTGACATCACCTTTCACTGAAATTTTTACCTTGGAGGTCCTCAGGACCTTGCCGTTGAGCATGTAGCCCTTCTGAATTTCTTCGAGTATTACCCCGTTTTCCCCGCCTTTTTCGCTGGCCAGCGCCTCGTGAAACAGTGGATCAAAGCGCTTGCCTGCGGCATCTATTGCAACAAGCCCATGTTTTTCGAGAACGCTTAAAAGCTTCTTTCTTAGCATCTCGAGCCCTTCGTCTTTTCCTGGTTTAAGCGCGGCATCAAACGCGTCCAGCACCGGAAGCATGGAAGCCACGAGTTCCTCATTTGCAAGCGCTATCATCGCCTTTTTTTCTTTTTCAAAATGTTTCCTGTAATTATCAAAATCCGCCTGGAGATATTTTATCCGGGACAATCGTTCCTCTGCAAGCTTCTTCACTTCCTCCATTTCATCGTTTTTTTCAGACGGTTTTTCGGCTTCGATTTTCGATTCGCCCATCTGTAACAATCCTTCAAAAATTATAAAAAGAAAGAGAGCCTACCGGACGTCGATCCTCTTCTTTGCTTCCTTCTTTTCGGCCTTGGGCATCACGACTTCAAGCACGCCGTTCTTGCACGATGCCTTTGCCTGATCCGGCACTATCTTGCAGGGAAGATCCATGGACCTGTAAAAGCCCCTGTACGCCCGTTCTTCCCTTATGACGTTCTGGTCCTGCATCTTCGTTTCGTGCTTCTTTTCCACTTTCAGTTCCAGAGTGGTGTCGGTTAAATTCAGTTGTACGTCCTCCTTCTCTATGCCTGGAATCTCGATCGTGGCTATCACGTCCTTGTCAGTTTCCTTGACGTCGGATAAAGGTAGCCTGAATGCACCCTCTTCCCGCAGCGCAGGAAGGCCGGCTTCAAAGGACTCCCGGCCGAATGAACTGAACATCCTGTTCATTTCCCGTTGCATCCGTCTCATTTCCTCGAAAATGTCTTTCATATAAATCGTCACCCCGTCCGTGGAAGACGGCGCCTGTGTCAGGCACGGAGCCTAGAACAGGCTTTGCGGTAACTTTCCGCGCCGTTGCGCCGTCTTCCCGATGTGACATAAACTTTATGTCACTATAATACTTTAATTATATATAATAAGGTTAAACTATTTAAAGCTCTTGACGCCATGTATAGCGTATGGAAATGATAATAAGGCGCTTTCGTCCCCCTCTGCGGCCGGAGGAGGACATGGAGTGGTTCTGCCGTTCTCTCGGCCTTTTGGGCAAGAGGGACCGGAACAAGACCGGAATGAAGATATTCGCCATGCTTGTCGAAGCCGCGAAGGAGTACAAGTCCGTGGACGCGGACGTGGTGGCGCAAAAAGTGAAGGTGACGCGGACCGCGGTGCTGCATCATATCAGAACCATGGAAGATGAAGGGCTCGTCGAGAGGGGGAACGGCGGGTTCGGGCTGAGGGCGCATAATTTCCGGGATCTTGTGGACGAGATAGAAAAAGACGTAGTGCGCGCGCTTGGTTCGATAAAGGAGATAGCCGAGGACATGGACAGCCGGATGAACATGCCTGTCCGAAAGAAAGACTAAGGCTTTATGCGTCTTTGCGATGAATAAGGGAGTATAGTGAATATTAGCGTTGTTGCGTAAATGGATATAGAACGCAATCGGTTGCGTTGGATTGGTTAAGCATATCAACTTGTGGGGCGTAAAAAGACTTTTGCAACAAAGCCGTGAATATTATGAAATTCAGGATACTTGTTGAACAGGATGAATACGGGATGCATGTAGCGGATTGCCCGGATGTATTTCTCAGGGGGGAAGACGCGGGAAGAAGCAATTGCAAACATAAAAGATGCGATAAAGGATATATGGAGAGCCCGAAAAAGCACAATGAGGCCGTGCCGCCTTCCATAGACAAAGAGATGGTAGAAGTTCCTGCATGATAAATGCAGGAGTTATGTAGGCATCTGACAGAGCACCGTTTCGGCGGTTCGATTTATTTGGTTTCATATGTGAATGGAAACAAGCTATTTTAGGAAAGGATGCTATAGTGTGACAATGAAAAAACTCCTTCTGTTCCTTGCATTGGTCACGATATCCTCCTCGTTCGCCTTTCCGGATGGCAGGGAAGTGATATATTCGCCTGCCGACAAATGGAGCGGGCATGAGTCTCATGCATGGGTATCGAACGGGGACATAGGAGCGCATTTCGGTACGGTAAGCGGCTGGAAATGGTACGTTGAAAGGGCAACGCAACTGTATATAGATGGCCAGTGGGAAGTCAATCAATTAGGAGAAGGTATCAGCAACGGCGAAACCATGTTGTTCGTCGCCAAAGCGGGAGGATGGCAGAGGGCCCTTTCGGACGCGGGGGCAAGCGCATATGCACAATGGGTGCCGAACACCAACATACTGAAAGTGGAGTCCGAACTGGCAGCGGATGTGAACACCACGACTTACATATTCGCCCCCCGCGATTATCCGGCACTGATATATTACGTCGTCTGGAACAATAACAACAGCGGAAGCGTCACGGATACCGGAGTCGGGCTTATCGTGGACCCTGCACTGCATGGCACGGAAGCGGGCGACACGGGCAATTATAACAGCACATACGACTTCATTTATGCCAATGAAAGCAACCTGTTCCTCGGGTTTGCAAGCAACCTTAATTTCACGTCCTATCAGGTAGGCAACGAGTCGGAGACCACGCAGGGCAGCAACAATACCCAGGCGCAGACTGACTGGCAGGACGACGGCGCATTGCAGAATGATTCCTTCTTCCAGTCAACAGGTTCCAATTATGCGGATCTTGGGGCAAGGGCGGATCTGGGAACCATAGGCGCGGGGCAATCCAAGTCGGCGTGGTTCTTTGTCACGTACGGCAGGAATCTTACGGAACTTTCCGACAGGGTGCGGACGATGAAAAACCTCAACGCCAGTAAACTTCTTGACAACGAAACCCTATGGTGGAACAACTGGCTGAAAAATAAAACTACGATAAATACGCCAAACGCCACGGTCAACGCGATGTATAACCAAACGCTGGTGGCGATGAAGAGCTTCCAGAACAAAAATAGCACGTTCATATCCTCGCCCTACATATTCCGCTGGATATACAGGGATTCGCACTCCATAGCGAAGAATCTTGGCAGCGCGGGCGGCTGGGAAGAATTGGGGGATTATCTTCTGGCCATGAACGGATCGGTGGTGGACGAGTCGATAGGAAGGTATTACAATGTCTGGCTACCCAACGTTACGCCGTATAGTTATTCCACGGAAGCAACGGATGTGAACATGTGGCTAAGCGAGAGCCTGTCTGCATATTACGACCTTACGGGCAACGTAAGCATGCTTAATGCAACATACAGAGATCTTGTAAAAGAGCCGTGGGATTGGACTTTCGGTTACGGGTGGTGGAACACTTCCACCAATCTGATAAAGGGATCCCAGACCGTATGGGATCCGGCAGCCAACGCCTCGGTAGAGGCAAGCGGGGATACTAATTCAATAGCTTATTACAATTTGCAATACGCTTCCAGAATAGCGTCATTGCTCGGATACGCCAACGAATCTACCGCGTGGAATGAATACAGGAACAACATAAGCACGGGAATGTTGGGTAATCTATGGAATACAACCGGGCAATACATGTCGGCGCAGCTTAACGTCAGCGGGAACAAGCAGGCGCAGATATGGACCGATACGGCCCCGGCGGGCTGGGCAGGCATAGTGCCAAGCGGCAACCTTTCCAAATGGGTTTCCACGGTCAATGGAACCCTCTCCACGGAAAGCGGACTTTTGCGGGACGGCGAGCCGTCTTCCGAGGACGTAAAAATAATGACCCATATATGGTGGATGAAGAACGCAATAAAGTCGGGCAACGATACTCTCGCATGGCAATGGTTTGATAATCTCATTGATGAAGGGCCGATATTGTACACTTTGCCCGAAGCCACAAAAGCCGACGGCAACTGGACGCATGTAAACATTTTTCCGTGGGCAATGGGCTACTTTGCGAATTTCATGGTAGAGGACGCCCTCGGAGTGCGCTATAACGCAAGCGCATTATCCGAGCTTCGTCCCAGCCTTAATCCGGATTGGCCCTGGATGGAGGCGAGCATAAGGGTATACCCGAACGATTCGCTTTATGTCAACATCAGCAACGGCACAATCACAGTAAGCGCTACGACGGGCATACACGGGTTAAAATACTACAATGACGTGAACGTGTCTTCTGCGAGGGTCAGGAACGGAAGCTATCTCATAAACGTTGACGGCAACGTGATTGTTATACCGGAAATAAGCGGGACACAACAAGCAATCGACATAGTGGAAGGCCAATATAATGCCAGCGTCCCCCGAATGGCCGTCTCGTCCGGAAATGCCACGCTGTTAAAGTCCGAGTGGAACGAAACGGCCGGACGAATACTGATAAACGTTACGGGAGGCGGTTCCTCCAACATAACCGTGAATGCCACGGCGAATGTCAGTATTTTCTTTTCCCATTCCTTTGCAGAAGTGGAACTGGACAACGTATCTTTGCCCGTGCGGGTCTCATCGAATGAAACGTGGGAAATAACGTACGCTGAAAATGCTTCACGGCCTTATTTGCAGAAGGCGGAAGTGTCGCTGGAGAGCATGATATGGAACGGTTCTGTCTTCAACGCCACCGTATCGGGGAACGGCACGGACAAGCTTGTCAGGATATTTGTGCCCGACGTATATGCTGGAGGTTTTAAGGTAACCGACAACGGCACGCTTATCGGCACTTATAGCTCTGCGGGATTGGTGGATATACGGCTGAACATGTCGGTGCATGCCATAGCGGTCGAGCCGGTTCTCGCCGCAGCAGAGGCGGCCGCTTCGGACGAAACGGTCGCTGCTTTGGCAGGCGGCTGTATTGACGGCATTGAAATTCACGCGCCGGAAAACTTAAGCGGCATGAGCGGCGCTGAAATTGCAGTTCCTTTCATCCTGAAAAACAACGGAACTTGCGTCCTGCGGAACTTCAACGTCAGCGTCGAAGTCCCCGACGGATGGAATGCGTCCAATGCAGCAATAAGCGAGCTCCATGCCCGTCAAAACACGAGTTCCGCGTTGTCTGTGCGTTCACCGGAATCTGCGGATGGCAATTATTCGGTTGTGATTGTTGCAAAGAACGGGAGGAAAGCTATCGTGTTGACGATAGAAAACCCGGGCAAACGCTATGACGGGGCACGGACGGCGGATGGCGGAAAGACGGCTGTTCCGGCAGGTAATCCGCAAGCCATACCGGTTCCGGCGATAGCAGCGCTTATTGCCGCCGGCATAGCGTATTACGTCATGAAAAAACGGCAATTGCGGGATTCCCGGCGGCAGAAGAAACGATTGTTGCGCCCAAAAAATAGATAAATATATTTAACACGGCAGATAATTAGCATGAATCTTACAATCTACGAGTACATGATGGCCGCATTGGCTGTGCTCGCAGCGGCGGCCATATATTCATCCGGAGTCTCCGTTCTGCCGCACTTTGCCGTAATAATGGCGGCTGCGGCCCTGGCCGATTTCCTGATAAATTACTTCGTCTTCAAGGAAAGATCCGTTCCTAAAAGCGCCATGATAACGGGACTTATAATTGCATTGATACTTGCGCCTTCTTCGGCTTTGTGGGCGCAGGTTGCGGTTCCCGTTTTGGCAATAGGTTCAAAGCACATTATAAAACGGAAGAACATCAATATTTTCAATCCCGCTGGCTTTGCGCTTGTTGCAGGAGGCTTTGTTGGCGCGCTCCCTTCATGGTGGGCGGCATCGCCTCTTGTCTGGCCACTGGGTCTTTTCATATCGTGGAAGATACGGAAGCTTGAGATTTCGCTCTCGTTTCTTGCCGCTTATTTTATTCTTTTCACGCTTCTTGGCAAAATTGATCCATTAATGGAAGCCGCAGGGTCTGCCGCGCTGTTTCTTGCATTCTTCATGGCCACCGAGCCCAAGACTACGCCTTCGTCAAGAAACGGAAAGGTCGCTTTCGGGATTTTATTGGCCATTGCGGCCTTGGTTATTGCAGTTATTTTGCCGGCAGTTGATTTTCTACTGGCGGGGTTGCTCATTTGCAATTTGTTCAAGAGTCACTTGAATGTTTTGAAAATCATATCTCTGCGGAAATAAAAAATCTTTATTCTAAAATCCAGAATCCTGAAATAAAAAGATTAAATCGACGCCGTTTGGAGAGATGATATTGGCGTTATAATGCGGGTGCACCCTTTTATCTGCCGTGGCTGACAAAAGTCGATAGAGCGAATAATCGCATCGAATCCATAGTCGCGTTTCATAGAATACCGCGCTTCTTCAGACAAGCTCTCGCGTTCTTCCTGAAATCCGCGTCACCGAACATATTCCTAGACAGTTCGCGGCTGGCGATTATCTGGCTGTCTATGAGCATGCGCTGCTGCTCGAATAGCGACGGGTCGTTCCTGAGATTTTTGGCGTACAGTTACACGTAATCCATGCGGGTTTTAGGCATCATGCAGTTCACACTCTATAATTATCCAGACCAAGACTGTTGGAAATGGCATCGTTGGCTTCCTTCAGTTTTTTCGGGGAAATTTTGCCGTAATTTTTTATTATCCTTGACTTGTCTATGGTTCTTATCTGATTTAGCAGTATCGTGGATTTTTCTTTCAGCGGCGAATTGTCAGCGTCAATTTCGACATTTGTAGGGAACTGTTTCGAGAAGATCTTGGACGTTATTGGGGCCACTATCGTAGTGGGGCTGTATTGATTGCCTATATCGTTTTGGATTACGAGCGCCGGGCGCGTCTTTCCCTGCTCGGAGCCAAGGACAGGATCGAGATTCACCAGCACTATCTCGCCGCGCCTTGCGTTTACTTCCATTCAGAATCCGCTCTTTCCCAATCCTTGTTTGTTTTTGCCGATTCTTCGTTCATTTCCACATAACCTTCTCTCATTAATTTGGATTTATCTCGGTCTTGCTTTTTTTCTATGTGGAGAATAAGCTCATCGTCCAGTGTGATGTTCTGCCGTTCAATTATTTCCTTCGGTATGATGATTCCTATTGAGTTCCCCCATTTCTTGGGTTTTGCCATGGTTTCCATATCTGTCATAGTATAACTAATGTATAACTATATTTAAAGGTATAGCATGATTTGCTTATACCCTTACGTCTTGCGACCTGTAAAGAAGCAATCGTGTAAGGGATGAAACGTCCTCGGTTACGCTTTTATTGAACGTTTCCGCATCTCTTTTACAATTTTGCCGACAGTAGTGATATGTCGTGCTTACTTGGCCACCGCATTTCCTGAATTTCACGCAGTTCTCCGGCTGTAGAATCCTTTAAAATATATATTTCACCACTTATATGTAAGAAAAATAGAAAAGCTTAAATATGTGCATGCAATTTAATTGATATGTCCAATGGAACGGTATCAAGAAATGCAGATGTGATTAATCAAGAGATGACGCGAAGACACTTTAGGAATCTGTTGCTTGAAGGATACGCAAAAGGAATTGCACTCATAAGCGGCGATAGTGGATATAGTGCCATTCCTCTCGCTGCATTTTTAGGCAGCGGCTATTCATTGCCCGAAGATAATACTGATCCACTCTCTCATTATGCATATCATGGCAGTGAGATTGTGCGTAATATCGGATGCGTAGCTGCGCTGGCGAATTTGGACGGATGGAACTCTTATCGTGCAAGTGCCCAAAGATATTTAGATAGATTCTTGGAGCAAGTTCCGGGAATTAAAAATATTATGAATCAGGATCTTGATGTTTGTAAACACACGGCAGATTATGTTGCAGGGCTTGGCCCCGGAGGCGCGAGCAAAAAATATTCCAATTGGATGGGGAGGCACTTTGGCGGAGGGATTAACCTTATAGGCACGATGTATTCTGGTGAAACGTCATACAGAATGCCTGATGGTCATATGGAAAAGTTGCCCGAAATGGCTAACTTACGTCGATCTGATGAAAATAGTGGGTTCCAACGTTTAGCAGAAGTTGAACAGGAAATCAAGGATAGATATCATGTAGCGGTAAATGCTTCTATTAAAGCACCAGCAGTTCGGATTCCTACCGCAACTATGAATGTACCCGTTGAGACACGCGAAAAGAGGACAGGCCTTGTAGGCAGATTGTTTGGTCGTAGATAAGTCATTTTTTATCGGAGAATTTTAGTATCAGCATCATCCTATCACAAGATTCTTCCCTTTTTTTATTTCGCCATCAAAATCGGCCTTGAAATCCCACCAGTTTCTTAGTTGCTTGCCGTTATAGTAAAGGCCATTGTCGTATCCGGGTATGCTCTGGAACCACCATGTATAGAATCCGGCTTCAGTGCAGCCCCATTCCGAGCATGTGAAGGTCTTTGATTGGCCGGATCCGTCCGGATGCCAGTCCTCGCATTTTGTGGTGATGTAATCGCCGTGACTGTAACGGTATTCTATGTTCGTGTTGGGCGGGAAATGCGCGTTTCCGCATGCCCAACTCCCTGCTTCTTCGCTGTAATGCTTGCCAACAAAACTGTACCAGAATAATGAATCGTCCGCATATCCCATGAGGTTTTCCATCTGGTGGAAATGGTCGTGCACGGCGGTGAGATAGTCCCTCTGGTAATTGTAATTATACATGACGTAAGTGTTGCGACACTTCGGCAGATCGTCGCTCTGCTCGCTGTTGCTCACGTCGCCATATGTGCCGTGGTTCCAGTATGCGCTTATTGAAGTGCCCATAGACATGTCGCTCTCGACAGGCTCTATATTGCCGTAATGGTAGCCCCATATCCAGACCTCCTTGACGCCGAGATTATCCACGTAATTACACACATCCGCGTCCTGGGTCAGCATCTTCATATAATCGGGGCGGTAGACGTCAGGGCCGGTCTTTATACGGTTGGAGGATACGGGCATTGCCTTGAGGAACTCCTTTGAATCGTACGCATAATAATCCAGATAAGGATCGGCGGACGGGTCCTTATACCCGTGATACTTCGTTCCTTCCTTCAGAAGAAACAAAGCAGATGCGGATGACGCGCTGACCTTTGACCGTATGGAAGTAAGGCTGTCTGTCATGCCGGTTATTGCCGGGTCAAGGCCGCCGCCGGAGAGCGGGAAATACTTCAGTTCCAGAATGGGGATTTGCCTTGGAACAAGGGATTGCGTCACGGTTATTGATGCGGATGCCATATTCGCTCCCTGACCCTTGCTATCAGTGGCGCCCGCCCAATATGTGCGCGTTCCGGCAGAGGATTCCGTGGTTGTCCATGTCTTGACGCACGCCGTCTGTATGCCACCGCATTCCTGCGTCTGCCAGCTCTCGCCGAAAAGGGCGTCCACGCGGCTGATATCGTTGTCGTCGGTTCCCGAGACCGTGATCGTGATGGCCTGCCCCGTTTTTGCCGGATTGGGCGACGCAGTTATGGAAACCGACGGCTTGTTGTCAGGCAAAGTTGTGGTGGTCGTTGTTGCCGGCGGCTTCACGGTGGTCGTAGTAGTGGCGGAAATAGGGACGGTAGTAGTTGTAGAACTCGTAGTTGTGCTTGTCGTAGTTGTGGCAGGCGCCGGAACGCAGGCCAAAGTATAGCATGCGCTTGAACTCATGTCTGTTTCGCCGCATAGCGGGTCGCAGTATCCGTCGCTTATCCATGCACTGTAATATGACTCCGTGCATTTCCAGCATGAAGGCGCCGATGCCACGATGCTTGTCGTGGTTGTACCGGGAGCGGCTGTAGTCGTTGTGGTTGAGGATGTTGTAGTTGCCCGGACGGTGGTCGTCGTGGTGGTCGTTGAGTCTGGAGCGGAATTACAGGCGATAGTGGCCGAGTTGCAACCAAACAAGCAAGTATTCCGTAAAGACATCGAGCAGTCCGCGTTGCGGTAGTAGAGGCCGGTGCCGCTGCAGACATAACCCGGGGTGCAGGTCGCGCCGGGCGGGGTAGTGGTGGTTGACGTTGTAGTGGTCGGCGATGGAATGGCAGTTGTCGTATTGATGGCAGGGACGGTTGCAGTGGTTGTCGTGGCTGGCACAGGAATAATCGTGGTAGTGGTGATCAAAGAAGCCGTTGTCGTAGTTGCCGGTTGGCCTGTTACCGGTGATGCGCCTGCCCGGCATCCGGAAATATCAAGCTGGCAGTAGCTATCGCATGACAGGACCCCGCCACTGAAGCCCAGATTCTCGCAGCTTCTGGCTATTCCCATATCCTTTCCGTCGCATGATTCGCCTGTTTCCCGGATTCCGTTGCCGCAAACGCTCTGTTTGTTCGCGGCGCTGACGAAAGTGTTGTATTCCCGTTCGTCCGAAAAAACAGCCTCACCATCCGTTACAGAGGGATCTTGTCCGTTTTCTTTTGAAGGGCCTATGGCCTGCATATCAAAATCTTTCGTTGCCCCGTGGTATGTAACGGAAATCGTGGACGGATTTCTGCCGCCGGATATTATTACGGTGGCGACTTCCCCGGGATTTATGTCTTTTACATTGGTTCCGTAAACCGCTTTGCCGTCGGCATAGAATTTCAGCGAGCCCGTTTTGATGGTTTCGGCGCCGCTGTTCTTAACAAGCATCTCCCAGCCCTGTTTCTGCACTATCTCAACGGGGATATCTGCGGAATCGTGCCCCGTATCGGCGGCAAAAAGCATATTAATCGCGACAATGCCGGCAATTCCTATCAGCGCTGTTATAAGGAGTATGCCGGCCGTCTGCATTTCCATTATTTTCATTGCCCGATGCCGGATAAAAAGGCGAATAAGCCGTTTTCACCCATTAAACGGCCGGGACATATTGCGTAAATTCATATTCTACACCGTGTCCATCAGTCCGGCCTTTTCCCGCCTGCTCATCGCCTTTATCGCAATTTCCCGCCGCAAGGCGCTTTCTTTTGTCGGGAATTCTTCCTTGCGGGCCAGGGCAAACGGCAGCCTTGACCTCACGTACTTCGAGCCTTTGCCGTTTCTGTGCGCTTCGAGCCGCTTCTCAATATCCTTGGCGATGCCCGTATAGAACGAGCCGTCCCTGCATCTCAGCACGTAGGCATAGTACATTTCAATATAGGGAAGCCGGTAAATTTAAGGCGAAGGCTTTTCGCGCTGAAAATATCTTTTTATTACGGCGTTTCAATGAATATACAGGACCATATGGCTGAATTTTACAGCGTTGATCTGAAAGGCAAAATTCCGGGAAACGGAGACGTAGAGTTTCTGGAAGCCGTGTTGCCCGGTCCTCCTTATCAATATATGCCATTTGCCACGGTGCATTATACAGTTGGTTGTGTAACCCCAGAAACAAACCGCCTGGATTTGGACAAGGGCGTTTTTCTTGACGAGCAGGGTAAGCCCTATTATCCGTTTCTTCAGAGATCGGCCCCTGAGATTGTCAGATTCATCGGCAAACAAAGACAGGAGCGTGGCGTTTCGATTTATTAGTTCGGCGACGCAGAATTAACATCGTACTGCCAGATCAAAATACTATATGTAAAGAACATTATCGAATGTTCCATAATCGATGTTCTTTACTATAAGAAGGCTGGCGCGTCTATCAAAAGATTCTGGCATCCAAAATTTATCTGAGGCCGGCCGAAGGCATGCCGTTATCCAATCGTTCCATGGCCCTGAGATAATTATCGACAGCCTGCTCTGGCAGCGGCATTGAAGTGACAACGGCGGCCTTAAGATAGTCCGGAACGCCCGATGCATTGACAAATCTGTTCAAGGCAATGTAAAGAGGCTGCGGCATATACGGATCGCTGTGCCTGCCTATTTCCATGCGGGGCCATTCGCCAGAAACAGTTATCCTTCCGCCGGTAATCTCGACCGAAATGTCGGCTTTGCGCGGTTCGCACGGGATGCCGTCTTTTGTGCAATGGAATTGGGCATACCCTGGCCATCGGCCCGCCGGATTGACCACATAAATCGTCGTCGATTTTATCATTCTATTATCGGCATGAAAGAATTTAAGGCGTATATTAATTTTATACCTTGAATATAAAACATTCAGGCCAAATATGAGTTGAGCGGCGCCTATGACGGAATTTCCCTATTCCGTCTGTTGAGAAAGCTTGGAAGAAACGATAGCGCAGGACGAAGAAGGCATTGAGGATTACCGGGTTATACGTGCCGATTATCCCGCGGATGCAGACTATCGGGGCAAACGTATGAAACGCGATATCCGGACTTATTCAAAGACCCTTTTTATCCCCCCGATTCCGTCAAAATCGGAGTCGAAGGAATATATTTCCCTTATGCCATGCTGCATCATGGCAATAACTGCAACGCAGTCGTTTATCCCTATTGCGTATTCTTTGGAAAGTTCTATGGCGGCGAGGTAAGATGGCCTCCCGACAGGGAAAACGCGGATGCGCTCGGTAAGCAGAAACGTTTCCAGGAATTCCCTTGCAAAATCCCTGCTCTGTCTTGATTCGAGTATGTTTGCGATCTCCGATACGTGGGAAGACGTGGTAAGAACGTCCTCCCGCGTGTTTATTCTTGTCATTATTTCTTTGGATGCCGACTTAATGGCAAGTTCGGATTTTGACAGCTCTCTTTTTGTTTCAAGTATAGCATAAAGCACTACGTTAGTGTCAAGGAACCTCATCCTATAAGCTCCCTCTTTACGCGCTCCCAATCCTTGAGGTCGGATTTGACGTCTATTTTGGCCTTGTCAAAAAAATCCGTGATATTTTTCGCGTTTTTAGGTATTACTCTTAGAGTGTTTCCTACCTGCACTATCGCAACCTTCCTTCCATGCTTTCTCCTCCATTCTAAAGGCAATATTATCCTTCCTTGATCGTCTATTTCCCTGTCCAGAGCTTTCAGCATATTGTCACCAATTATTTATTATAAATGGTGATATTTAAAGATTTAACCATTAAATGCGGGTGGCATAATTGCCCCCTTGGAAGGCGAACTCAATATATCCTATCGCCTGTCCGTAACTTTTATGACGTGCCATCCGAACTGCGTCTTTACCGGCTGCGATACCTGCCCCTTTTCCAGTCCAAATGCAACGTTCTCGAAAGGCCTCACCATCCTGCCGCGGCCGAAGAATCCAAGGTCTCCGCCGCGCTTCTTCGATGGGTCCTGCGAAAGTTCTGCCGCGAGCGCCGCAAAGCTTCCGCCTTTCTGCAGGTGCAACAAAACCGTCTTCGCCTGTTCTTCTGTTTTCACAAGGATGTGGCTTGCACGGACTTCTTTTACCATGATTGGAATATTGAAGCGCGGATTTTAATAGCAAGCATGCACGTCGAATGAAGATAAGTTATGAGAATTTGATACTGAAAGCATCAGCTTTGTATGTGATCATCAGCTGTCGGTCAATCAGGCTACAGGATCGGGAAGCCCCTTGCGCTGCCTGATCTTGCGGACGACTTCCTGCTTGAGCTCTTCCGGCATTCTTTCAAAGGTCACGTCAATCAGAGAGTAGAATCCCTTGCCTCCTGTATTGCTCTTGAGGGCCGCTTCCATGCCGAACGTGTCGGCTACGGGTATTTTTGCCTTTACTGCAGCAGTGCCCTGCTCTATTGTCGTGTCCAAAACCTGGCCTCGCCTGTTCTGTATAAGGCTCATGACGTTGCCCACCGTTTCTTCGGGCGTGTCTATCCTTATTATCTGGAGCGGCTCAAGCAGCGAGGGCTTTGCGTTCATCATGGCGCGCTTGATGGCCTGCGCCACCGTGGGAATGACCTGCGCCGGGCCCCTGTGCACGTTGTCCTCATGGAGGTTTGCGTCGGTGATTATGACTTTCATTTCGCTGCATGCTTCGCCTGCAAGAGGCCCGGATTCCGTGACGCTCTCGAAAGCCTCGATAATGAGCTTCATGACTTCGTTCAGGTATTGCACGCCTTTTGAGCCGTCGATAAGCAGGTTCTTGTTGTGGGATGCCACTATCTTCTTGGCTTCGTCCCTGTTCATGCCTGCGTCCACAAGCAATTGAACGGCTCCTTTGAGATTCTTCTTTATCATCGTGTCATCTACCTTGCCTTCTTCAAGGACCTTGAAGACATCGGGCTCTATGGGCTCGACGCGCACAACGAACTTGTTGTGCTTGTTGGGCGATTTTTCCTCTATTTCCGGCGAGAGCGCGCGTATCGTTTCCCTGTACATGACTATCGGCAGGGACGTCTTGACCGCTATGCCCCTGTCCTTCAACGGCCTTTCGATCTTCGCGTCTATGTGAAGTTCGCCAAGGCCGGAAACGAGCGTCTCGCCCGTCTCTTCGTTGATCTTGGAAACGAGAGTCGGGTCTTCCCTTGTTGCGTTCCTCAGGAACGAAATCAACTTGGCCAAATCGCCGGGATTTTCGCATTCCACGCTCTTCGTGACGACGGGCTCAAATATGTGCTTTATGCTTTCAAACGGATAGATTTCCTTGGAAGATATGGTTTCCCCCGAGAAGGCATCGTTAAGCCCCACTATTCCTACGATGTTTCCTGCAGTAATCTCGTCCATCTGAATTCTCTGCGGGCCCTTGTAGATGGAAACCTGTTGCACCCGCTCCCTCTTTTTCTGGCCGATAAGGCAGACTTCGTCGCCCTTCCTGATGGTTCCGGAGAACAATCTTGCCGTAGCGACGTATCCTGCGTGCGGGTCCGGATTGACCTTCGTTATTATCGCAGAAAGCGTGCCGCTTTCGTTGAGCTTGATCATGTCCTGGCCTTCAGGCGAGGCGACGTCGCCCTTCCATATTTTTGCTATCCTGTATTCCTGGGCCTGCCTTGGGTTAGGCAGATGATCAATGACCATGTTGAGCAATATCTTGTGCAGCGGCGCCTTCTTGTTGAGCTCGTCATCCCTGCCCTGTGAAGAAAGGTCTATTATCTCCTTGAACGTCAGGCCGGTCGCCTTCATGTAAGGCACTGATATGGCCCATTTCCTGTAGGCGCTTCCGAATGCGACGGTTCCGTTGTCGACTTTGACGTGCCACTTCTCGGCAAATTCCTTTTCCGCATACTTGCTTATGAGCCCGTTGACCTGGCCGATTATTCTCACGAACCTTTCCTGCATCTGTTCAGGCGTGAATTGCAGCTCCTTGATCAGCCTGTCGACCTTGTTTATGAAAAGGACGGGCTTCACTCTTTCGCGGAGCGCCTGCCTTATGACCGTTTCAGTCTGCGGCATCACCCCTTCGACCGCGTCGGTAAGTATGACTGCGCCGTCCACCGCACGCATCGCCCTCGTGACGTCGCCCCCGAAGTCCACGTGGCCGGGCGTGTCAATGAGGTTTATGAGGTAATTCTGCCCGTTGACCTCGTGCACCATGGACACGTTGGCCGCGAATATCGTGATGCCCCTTTCCTGCTCCTGCTTGTCAAAATCCATAAACTGCTGCTGGCCTGCGAGCTCTTCGGCTATCATGCCCGCGCCTGCCACAAGGTTGTCGGACGTTGTCGTCTTTCCGTGGTCTATATGCGCGGCAATCCCTATGTTCCTTATGAACTCAGGCTTGTGCATGAGTAGTTTGATGATTTCAGTCTTGTCTTTTGCCATGAAAAGCACCTTTCAAAAATCAGCTTAGCGCGCTCCCATCGCTTCCCTTTCGAGCCTTTCCTTCTCCTTGAAGGCGTGGCTGTCCGAGGAGCCGTTGGACGCGGCTATAAGTTCCTGCGCCAGGGCTTCTTCGGCGCTTTTCTTCTTGCCGAAGGATGCCTTGTATACCCCCTGCGCCATTGTTCTCAGGGTTTTATCTATCCTTCTCTGCGGCGACATTATGACGGCATCCCTTGCCATCACGCTGCCCATCTGGTAGGACGTGATTTCTTCCCTCGGAGCGGCGTTCTCTATGGCCTTCACAAGAACCTGGACGGGATTCGTCTTGGTTCTGCTTTCAATTATCTCAAACGCCTTCTCGATTGTGGCAAGGTTTCTGTCGCACTTGCCTCCAAGCTGGCCGGACGTCAGCCTGTGCCTTTTGCCGGCATGGCCGGGCACCATCATGTGAAGCGCCAGCCTTTCCACTATGTGCATCCTCGACTTGTGGAATCTCTGGCTGCTCATGGAGCCGTAATTCTTGGGTATCATGACGGGCATTACGGTTATGTATTTCTGCAATCCGGGCTCGGTGAATTCGGCTACGTTTGCCCACCTGCCGAACAGCTTGATATCAGGAAGCTTGACGGTCTTTTCTTTCACGGCAGGCTTCGGGGTAGGCTTCTGCTCCTTCGCATCCTCAAAACGTTTCCTTCTGATCATGATAGCACCTTTATCTTGCAGGCTTCTGCTTCTTGCCGAGCCTTAGCATTTCAAGCGAAATACCGTTGACCTTGAAGACCCTCCATTTGACGCCCGGGATGGAACCGACCGGGCCGCCCTGCGAGCCGCCTATGCCTTCAACGGTGACCTGGTCGTGTTCTGTTATCTGGTTGATGGCCGCGGTCTTGGGGACGTGCGCGGTTATCTGCTTCCCGTTCTTGACAAGCCTGATACGGACGCACTTGATCATGCCGGATGAAGGCTGCTTCTGCTCCATCTGTCTCTTCTCAAGAACTATGCCCTTTGCCTGGGGGGCGCCCTCCATGGGATCCATCTTATCCTGGAAGTGGAATATGCGGTCCCGGAATATCTCCTTCTTGAGCTTGAACTTCTTCCTGTTCTTCTTCAGTTTCCTTGCTGCAAAATTTCCTGCCATAATTGAACTAATCTCTTTCATTGTAAAAGGTTAAAAAGGTTATGCGACAGACAATGGCTTCCGCACCACGACAAGATCATCATACGAATTTCCGCCCGGCGAATATAATTCTATTTTGAAACCGAGGGACTCAAGAAATTCTTCCGTGGGAACCGTGACGCCGGAATTTTTATCGGCGTTCATGGCGTTTACGGAAACGCCTCCCGGCTTAAGAATGCGGTGAATTTGTCCATACGTCCTTTGCTGAAGGTGCATGGCATAATTATTGTGTCTGCCATAGCCTGCGCCAAGGTCAGGCGTATTGTAAAACAGCTTGACAAGCACGCCGTCGAAATCGCACGAATGAAGAATGTCTCCAATGCTTTCAGCGCGCCTGCAATGCACTTCAAAATCTTCGTCGCCCGGTCGAATGGACGGATCCAGGCCCGCGGGTAATGCGCCGCGCGATTTTGCAAGGCGCAGGAAGCTTGGCGGATAATTCGTGCCTTTATCGCCGGAACCAAATGCGAGGGCATAATCGCCTCCGCAGCCTATGTCAAGTATTCTTTTGTTTTCAATTCCGTCGAGATAGTGGGCGAAGATTGCCAGCATATACGAGTCTATAATGTCGGCGCTGACGGGCAAACTCAGTTCTTCCACTCTTGCACGTATGCTCTGCTGCAAAGAAGCTTCTAAAATAGAATAAAAAGTCATTACATGACTAACGGGAAAAACTTTTTATTTACAATCTCATCGGCGTCAGGATCCTGATGTTCTTCTTGGAGTAAAGGCGCTCAATTAAATTATTAAGTATCTTGATTTTCCCGCCGCTGCGGCCTATGACCTTCGGGCGGTCGTGGTTGCTTATGGTTATTTCTATAGCTTCGTCCTTGGACGCTATTTTCTTGGCCTCGGGTATTGCATTTTTAAGAAAATCTTCAACGGTGTCGGCGTATTCAAATATCCTGATTCTTTTCTTGAAAAGAGCTTCCGCCTTCCTGATTTTTTCGCCGCTCCTGCCGACCGCCATCCCATACTGGCCCTTGTCAACGACGAAATAAAGCGTGTCCTCGTCCGTCACCGAATCTATTATGGACGCGCCGGTCAATTTCTGGAAGAAACTGATTGACTGAATGGTCTGCTCGTCTAAAATAACTTTCATATAAATCAGGCTGAACTACTCAAATCCGGCCATTGCCACAGGGAACGGCTTTCCAAGCTTGGTTGCAAGCTCCCTCTCGTTTCCTTCAAATACATGCACTTGCGCCTTGCCGAGCTTGTCAACAAGGACCTGGGGACAATTGCCGGCTACGACAACTTCCTTCACCTTCCCGGCCGCTATAGCCTTGATTATTTCTCTTGTGCCGATAACGGCCTTCTTTTCCGGAAGTTTTGAAATCGTTTCCATGCATTAATCACCCAGCCAAAGGATAAAAAGCTGACCTTTCTTTGCCGTTATTTCTCCGCATCCTTGCCTTTCTTGATGCTTTCCCTCATCTTCTGCATGTCTATGGAGAGGTTCACTATTCCCGTTCCTATGGGCGCGACCTGGCCGACCATGACGTTTTCTATGACGCCGGTCATCTCGTCGGATTGCCCGTAGAACGATGCGTTGACAAGGTGCTTCTTTGTTTCCTCGAAGTTGGCGCGGGCAAGCACGGAATATTTCTTTCCCGAAACGCCGTACCTTCCTATGGATTTTATCGTGCCGTCGAATGTCATCGTGTCCGCAAGCAGGTGCAAATACCTGTCATCAACGTCCAGGCCCTGCTCTTCAAGCGTGTCCTTGGTTTCCATGAAAATCATGTTGCGCGCGGCCTCGACCCCCAGGACTTCGTATACCTGATAAAGGTCGTTCGTGACGGTTCGGGAAATGTCCACCTCTTCCATCTTGAACACCTTCTCGAGGTTGCTGCCGACCGTCTGAACTATCCAGTCCTCGCCTTCCTTCACCACAAGCACGTTGGTGATTCCCTTTATGCCCGCCACATGGAATAAAAGTATCTTGTTTCTGATTTTTCTCAAGTCCTTCTGGTCGTCCTCTTTGGGCTTGACGTAAACCTTGTTGTCGCGGGACGTCACTTCAGACCCTTTCATGTATTTCTCCACGACCTTCTTCACTTCGTCCCTGTAGCTTGCATCTTCAAGTTCCAGTTCGATTTTCATGTCAATGAGGTCTATGGAATCGGACTTGATAACGTCCGCAACTTTCATTTCCTTTATCTCGCCTGCAATTTCCTTCGCTTTTTCCTTGGTGTTATGGGACGGCTTCAGGTATATGGTCATGTTCTTCTCGAACGTCTTGCGCGCATCGAATATCTCGATAAGCCTTGGCAGGCCCTGCGTGACCTTGCTCAGCCTGTCGCTCTGGGACGCAAGGGTGTAAGAACGCATGGTATTATGGGTTATTACGCCGTCGAATGTGGCGAAAGTTTCCGTGCCCGGGACCGTGAAGTCGTACACGTATTTGGACGAAGGCTTGACGGTTTCTATGGAAGTTATCTCGTCCCACACGACGTCGGAGTTTAACATCTGGCGCATTATGGACAGTTCTTCCGTCAGGTCGACGCCCGCCGTTTTCGCGCGGTTTTCAAACAAGGCCGCGTATTTGGCAACGGCGCTCCTCCCTATTTTTTGCCTGTTCGTGAAATTGTTCACGTATCTTGTCGGATAGCCAGTTTTTTCCGCGGCTGCTTTGAACACGCCGCCGAATCCTGAAAACATATCTATGAAATCCTGCGAGTTGGCCTTGCATATCCTTGCCAGCTTGTCCGCTTTGGGCTTTACCGCAAACCCTATTTTGTCCCTGAAAATCTGGGCGTATTTATGCGGTATGGAGAGGTTGAACTGCTTGCCGTCGCTCTTGCGGGAAAATATTCCGAATCGCGCGAGCAGCAGCGCTATGCCGTCCCTCAGTTCCCTTGAAGACGAAGAAGCCCTTATCACTTCCCTTTCCACGGAAACGCTTCCGTCCCCGTCAAAGTATCCCGACAGCAATCCGGCAACAAAGCCGGCTTCGGCGCTGTACGCAAAATAAGGCACCTTCTTGTTTTCGGAGCCCGTGCCGCATGTTTTCCTGAAAACCAGAGAAAGCAGGGTGGAGTTTATCCTCATGTCGTGCCCCAAGGCGTAGCCGTTGTCATTGTCGTATACATTGAGCGTAAAATGCAGCGATGCAGCGAATTCCCTCACCCTTCTTTGGAATTCGCTGTCAACGTTCGAGAAAGACGTATAAAACCGCGTGGAATTGCCTTCGGCAAGATATGCCCCGAAAATCCAGCCAAGCGTTTTGTCAAGAACGAAAGACGCCGGAAGTTCCTTTCTTGCGGCGGAAACGGAGTTTTCTTCCCCTGTCAGCAACGCCTTGGTCTCTATGCAGCTTATGCAATTCTCAGGCAAAAGCTTCATGGAGGGTATCCTGTCGCCCGTTCTTAAAGAAGAGCCGGCAACCGGCACCACCTTGTTGTCCTTCCTTACCACGAAAGAATGGGAATCCGTGGCTGTTATCTTCCTTCCGGAACGGGTGCTAATCTTAATCAGGGATTCAGGCGCTTCGTGCCTGCTTACGGCGGCTATCCTGTTCCATTCTATTTTCTCCGACTGCGTTATGCTTGGGACGTATATTTCTTCGGTTGACATGTCATAAACGTCCCAGCCTTCGGCGCGGAACCCAAGCAGGTTGACTATGCCGTCCACGAAATCCCCTATGGGGACTATTTTTATCATGCCGTCCCGTTTTACTATTACCTTTTCGTTGTGATCGAGGCTCATCTGCGTTGCTGGTTCGGAAAGGCTCTGGGCGGCTATTATCCCTATGGCTTCGCCCGGCTCGTAGAGGTATCTGTTCATGACCTCTTCAAGCTTCTTGAGCTTCTGTTCCTTCTCTTTGCCGGCAATGCCGTTCTTGATGCAGTACTCATCAAATTTTTTCATGACGTTCTGGGGTATCATTTTATCACCATTTGTCGAAATCTATCCTGCCTGCGTCGGACTTGGCGGGGTCCACGCCGTCGCCGCCGACGAAGAACTGTATTATGTGGCCCCTGCTGTTCCTCACAGTGCCGTCGTATTCAACGCGAAGGTCCTGCAGCGCGTTGACAAGCCTCCTCTCCATGTATCCTGAATGTCGCGTGTGAAGCGACTTATCCATGAGATTTTCCCTCGAGTTCATGGCATCGAAGAAAAATTCAAACGGGTCAAGGCTTTCCTTGTAGCCGTGGGATACGAATCCTCTGGCCTTGAGGCCGAGGTCGCCGGCTGCAAAATGCGACAGGGTTCTTCCTATGAATCCCCTGTGTATTCTTTCGCCTTCCAGCGCTTCCTGCCCTACGAAAGCGCACATCTGCGTCAGGTTGACGTAGCTGCCTCTTGCGCCGCTTATTGCCATTATGACGGAGGAGTTCAGGGGCAGGTCCTTCTTTATTATGTCGCTTGCCTTGTTGGAAGCCTCGCCTCCAAGTTGCAGTATCCTGCTTTCAAGCAGCATCCTCGGATCCATGCCGGTGGCTTTGTCTTCCTTGCCTTTCTGGTATTCTTTGACAAGCACTTTCACGGCGGCATCGTATTCCCCCGAAACTTCCTCAAGCTTCTTTTTGCTTTTTTCGCTGATGTCCTCGTCGCCGGAAGATATGCTGAATCCCTTCTTCGAGATGACTTCCAGCGCAAGGCGCGAAACATTGTCGATAAAGTCCCTGGCAGCGGCGTGGGAATATTTTTTTTCTATGGCGTCTATCAGCTTGCCCTTCTTTTCGCCGAGGGCGTTGTCGTCTATGACGCCCTTCTTCAGGGATCCGTTCTTTATTTCCACGGACTCTCCGGAAGCGGATGTATAGGAAATGCTGAAGTCCTTTGGCAGTATGTAGCTGAATATTTCCTTGCCCGTGTATTCGTCTTTGATTTCAAAGTCTTCAATGCCTATTGCCGTGAGAAGCTCTGTCGCCTCCCTTCGGCTGAGTTTGACGCCGTCCTGCGTCAGAAGGAACGAGCCGGTTATGTGGTCGTGCTTGCAGGCGATGACAGGCTTGCCGTATCTTGGGGACCTGATATGATTCTCCACCGCCATCAGCATCTCGGCCTCTGTGCGCGCCTCCTCGGTCTGGGGAACGTGTATGTTCATCTCGTCCCCGTCGAAGTCCGCGTTGTAAGGTATTGTCACGGCAAGCGAAAGCCTTATGGTCCTGTACGGCATTATTCTGGCCTTGTGCGCCATCATGCTCATCCTGTGCAGCGACGGCTGCCTGTTGACTATCACGATGTCCCCGTTGTCAAGGTGCCTTTCCACTATGTAGCCCGGCACTATTTCATTGGCCACGTCTTCCTTGTTTTCGTCCGTTATCTTCTTTCTGACGCCATCCGGCCTTATCACGTAGTTTGCCCCGGGATGGGCGGACATGTTCCTTACTATTGCGCGCATGCGCTCAATATTGTAGGTGGTGACCCTTGTAGGGATGGTAAGCTCCTTGGCTATCTCAAGGGGTATGCCGACTTCGCTTATCGATATCCTTGGGTCGGGCGAAATGACGGTACGCGCCGAGAAGTTCACCCTTTTTCCGCTGAGGTTGCTTCTGAAGCGCCCTTCCTTCTTGCCGAGCCTCTGGACAAGTGTCTTGAGGGCCCTGCCGGAACGATGGCGCGCCGGCGGAAGCGTCGAGATTTCATTGCTCATCAGGGTAGAAACGTGGTATTGCAGCAACTCCCATATGTCCGCTATTATGAAGTCAGGAGCTCCAAGCTCGAGATTCTTTCTTAGCCTTTCATTTATCCTGACTATGTCTACAAGCTTGTGCGTCAGATCGTCTTCGCTTCTCTCGCCCGTTTCCAGCGTTATGGATGGCCTTACCGTCACCGGAGGCACGGGCAGGATGGTGAGGATGAGCCATTCGGGCCTGCACTTTATCCTAAGCAACGCAAGATCGTCGTCAGTTATCTTCTCGAGTCGCTGCCTGACTTCTTCGGAAGTCAGGTCGGTGTTGCCTTCCCTGTAAGACGTGGGCTTGAAATACGTGATATCTTTCTGCTTCTCGCCGCACGCCGGGCAGGTCTTTAGCTTCTTCTTGTATATGTGCGTCAGCCTGTTGCCCTTTATCTTTTCCGCTTCGTCTTTCGGCACGAGGGGCACGGAACATTTCCTGCATATGGCCTTGAGAAGCATGTATATTTTCTTTCCGTAAAGCGGGTGAACTATTGGCTTGGTAAGTTCGAGGTATCCGAAATGGCCGAGGCACTGACCTATCGTGCCGCCGCACGTCCTGCATCGGAGTCCCGGATCAACGACGCCCAGGTGCAGGTCCGCAAGGCCGCCGTCTATCGGGTAGCCGTCCGGGTCGTAAAGCTCGGGCTGCTCTATCTTGATGGCGCTCATGTCCTTGATTATTTTTGGCGACAGGAATCCGAATTCTATGCTCTTGATTTTCATGTTCATTCACCCACTTTGACCTTGGGATAGATTCCCAGGCATTTCAGTTCGTCGAGCATCAGCTTGAATGCATAACTCATCTCCACTTCATCGATTGCGGATTTGCTGCACACGGGGCAGTATTTCTTGCCCTTGACCTTGTCCTCTACCGCGAACATGCCGCACTTGCTGCACACCGGCACGGTATATTTGTCGCTGCTGAAGCGTTCCTTGAGCAGCAGCGAAGCGCCGTGAGCAAGCAGGCAATCCTTCTCCATTTCTCCCAGCCTCAGGCCCCCCTGCTTGACCCTTCCTGCGGTAGGCTGCTTGGTGAGAAGCGTAACGGGCCCCCTTGCCCTTGACTGCACCTTGTTTGCAACCATGTGGTGCAGCTTCTGGTAATAGCACGGCCCCACAAGTATCTGGGATTCAAAGCGCTTCCCGGTTATTCCGTCGTACATGACTTCCTTTCCGTCGTTTCTGAAGCCCAGCTCTCCAAGGCTCTTTCTCAGGTCCTCTTCCGTGATTCCGTTGAATGCGGAGGCGTCAACCTGATTCCCGCTTGCAGCCGAGACCTTGGCAGCCACTATCTCAAGCAGCTGGCCCAGTGTCATCCTGCTCGGTATTGCGTGCGGGTTCAGTATGATGTCGGGCGTTATGCCGCTTGCCGTGAACGGCATGTCTTCCGGCGGCAGTATCAGGGCTATGACGCCCTTCTGGCCGTGCCTTGATGCGAACTTGTCGCCAAGCTCGGGAAGCCTTTCGCTTCTCACGTTTATCTTGACAAGCTTGTTTCCGCTTGCCGTTTCGCTGAGTATCACGTTGTCTACAACGCCTTCTTCCCCGTAGCGTATCGTTTCGGAAGTTTCCCGCCTGTTTTCTGTTTCCACCATGAAGCTCTCCATCGGCCCGAAGAATCTCAGAGGGGATATCTTGCCTACGATAACGTCGCCTTCCTTGACGTCCGTTTCGCGGTTGACTATGCCGTCCTGCGAGAGGTTTGCGTAGGCTTCCTCGGAGCGGTAGCCGGAAACTGCTTTGTCGGGTATCCTTATCTCGTCTTTTTCAATGCCCCAGTATCTCATTTCCTCTGTCGAGTAATCGCGCAGGAAATAGCTGTGGCCGAATCCCCTCTCAACGGATGCCCTGTTCAGGACTATTCCGTCTTCCATGTTGTAGCCGTGGAAGCTCATTATGGCTATGACGACGTTATGCCCCTGGGGATGAACCTTCAGGCCCACTTCATCGCCTACTATCGTGCTGACGAGGGGCATCTGGGGATAAAGCAAAACGTCGGCCTTGGTGTCTGCCCTCACCAGGAAGTTGGCGGCATACAGGCCGAGCGACTGGCCGGACATCTTCGCCCCGAAGTTTACCCTGTCGCCTCTGTTGTGAGTCGGGAAAGGCACAAGCGATGCGGACAATCCAAGCATCACTCCCGGGTTGATTTCCAGATGGGTATGCTCTTTCGTTATTGAGCTTTCGTCTATGGCCACAAGCGCGTTGTTCTCCTCTTCGGCGTCAAGGTATTCGATAACGCCTTCGTGGAGCAGGTCGTTCCAGCCTATCTCTTTTGATATGACCTTCTGCGCCAGTTCTTTTGTAAGCGCGGACTTTCCGTTCTCGACTATTATGAGCGGCCTCTGCACCCTGCCGGCATCCGTGTTGACGTGGACTTCCGCGAACTCCGGAACCCACGATACGTTGACGGACGGGCTGATGTCGGAGCTTCTCCTCTTTTGCCTTATGGACTCCACGACTTTTGCGGGATCGTCCGTTCCGCCTGCAATGAAACCGTCAAGGAATACAGCGTTGTCGCCCGCTTCCTTCTTGAGCAGGGATTCTATCACGGAGCGGTCTTTCTGCGTGGCCGTGTCCGTTATGATTGCGAATATGGCGAGATATTTTCTCAGGCCTATATTGACCCCTTCCGGCGTCTCTTCGGCGCAAAGCCTTCCCCAGTGGGTGGGATGAAGCGCTCTTGCCTCGAAATGTTCTTGTGACGAGCTGAGAGGCGAAATGACGTTTCTCAGGTGGGCGACCGTCCTCACGAAATTCGTCCTTTCCAGCCTCTGGCAGACGCCCGTCCTGCCTCCGACCCACTGGCCCGTGGCCATGTGCGATATGATCCTTTTGGTGAGGTATTCGCTTTCCACTATTGATTGTATGGAAGGCATCTTCCCCCTCTTGACAAGCTTCTGGTAAGAATACACAATCCTTGATACAAGCCCGTACTTGCCGAGGAGAACGGAGCGGAAAAGTATCTCGAAGAAGTCTGCGACCATTCTCAGCCTCTTGTTTCCGTAGTGGTCGATGTCCTGCTCTTCAATGTCGTTGAGCCCGAGCCTTATGACTTTCCTGACCACCTTGGCCATGTACGTTGCCTTGGTCGGCCTGTCCTTCTTTGCCTGGCCAAGATGCGGCAGAAGGTACTTGTCCAAAAGATCGTTTATTCTTTTGTCCCGGTATTCCTTCTGCGGTATCTTGATCTTGTTGCCGATGTAGTCCTTCGCGTCATCGACGCTCTTGACGTTCGTTTCGTAAAGGTTGAAATATATTTCCTGCATCTCCCTCGGTTCCGTTGAAATGGATTCTATTATTTCCTTGTCGGTTTCCATGCCCAGCGCACGCAGTATGACGACGACCGGTATCTTCTTTATGTTGGCGAAGGACACGGTCACTATGCCGCCCTTCCTTTCGATGAGATGCCTCTGGACAAAGCCGGCCGATTCGGAGTTTATTCTTCCGGTTTCGACCCCGCCTCTTTTCTCAATGATGGGCCTGTTGGAAAGGACTTCCTCCATCATGACTATGGCCCTTTCCGTGCCGTTTATTATGAAATATCCGCCGGGATCGTCGGGATCCTCGCCGGACTCGATAAGCTGTTCGCGTCTCATTCCCGCTATAGTGCAGATGTTGGACTTGACCATCACGGGCAGGTCGCCAATCTTGACTTCCTGAGGTTCCTGCTCGACTCCGTTGATTACCGGAATCATTTCTATGAAAATCGGGGAAGCGTATGTAAGGTTTCTTATCCTGCATTCGTTGGGCGTGACGGTTCTCACGGCGCCGTCCGCCTCCTTTATGTTCGGCTTGGGCATCCTGACTTTGCCGAGGCGTATCTTGAATTCCGCGAGGTCCGGCGTTTCAAGCTGGATTTCGCCTATGTCGCCGAATATTTTCTGCACGCGCTTTTCGACGAATTCGTTGAATGATTTGATGTGATGCCCGTCAAAGCCCACCTGCTCCCTGAAGCTCCCCACAAGAGCCTTGTATATTTTCGCGCTTTCATTCACTTGCATATGATTCACCTTTAAACGACTACCCTATAATATAGGGTAGTTTCTCCTTCAGAAACCCTTGTTATCCTGACCACGTCGCCCTTCTTCGCGCCCAGCTTTTTTGAAACGGCGTCGTCTGCGTTCATTTTTGGAAGCTGGTTCAGGCCTGCGTTAAGCTCGTTCAAAAGAATAGCTTTCTCTTCGTCGTTGAGGAGTTCGTGCCTGGGCACAATATGACTCTCGAATATGTTGACTTCTTTTTCTTCCATTGAACTCCCTCCATGGGCCCGACGGGATTCGAACCCGCGACAGTCGGCTTTCTGCGGGCCCGGTGCCCTGCCGGCACAGGCTTAAAAGGCCGATGCTCTACCAGGCTGAGCTACAGGCCCTTGCGACTGCATTGATGCGATACGCCCTGGCCGGGAAATTCAAGAGCTGCCAAGGCAGCGTCTTTTTGAACCCGGGTCGCAGCCTTGACAAGGCTGCATGCTAGGCCGCTACACCACCAAGGCTTACAGGACATAGATTCGGATAAAATATAAAAACGTCTGAAAAATAGTTTCAAATCCAGTCCCAACACGCACCCTCCTGACGCCCTCGCTTAATTATAATGGCCAGCAACGTTCTGGCGTTCCCGGCTTGTAGGCCAGTACTTGCCATGCCGCAGGAGAGCTTGACTTCCAAGTTCGGAATGGGTTTGGGTATCGCCTCTCCGCTATGGTCGCCGACCACACTTATTAAGGGCGATGTTTATTTAAAAGTTTGTTTTATCGTCGACGCGCCTTTCTCCGGCGGGATTTGCGACCGCCTGGCGAGCAGCAGGACGACGAACGCTCCGTTGGTGAGCACGAGAGACGCGGGGTAGAGCCACGTCGCCGGATTCACTGTTTCAAGCGCGAGTATGCCGAATGCAAATTTCACGGAATTGGCGGCGAAGGTGATGGCGGTTTCCTCATAGGGCTTGTCGTATCCTTTCCTAAATGTAGGGAAGAATCCTACGGCATCCGTGACGGTGACTATTACCACCGCGGCGAGCGGATTGTTCGTTATTGCCCAAACAGCGATGCCAAGGAGCGCGCCTCCGAGGCAGAGCCAGTCGAGCCGCGTGACATAGCTGATGCCCCATTTGTAGTACGACATGGCCGCTATGAATGCGCATGCCAATGTGCTGGCAAGCGTGACCCATGCACCGGCACCCGCGCCTTCCTGTATCTGCGCGAAGAACGCGATGCCTGTGAGAAGCGTCCATATGAACCACGAGAAGGCGTGCGGCTTCGTCTTGTTCCGCAGGATGTTGCGCACATAGGGGAAGTATCCGAGAATGTCTATGGTTACGGCTGTCGCGGCCAGTATGGCATGATAACTCATGCACATAATGAATAATGCGGCTTTTATAGTTCTCCAAGGAAACAAGCAAGTACTTGGAGAACCATGGCTCTCCTGCACAGGTCAAGCGTTGCTTGACCATGTATTACTTCCTTGGGAACTATAGCAAATGACAAAAGTATTCGGGCAAAATCTTGTCTTTGCTATATGTAGATGGCATCAGAATGCCTGAAAACTAATATCATCTACTATATATGTGAACCCAGTAAATCATATTCGGAATCTTTACCGGGTTAACTATAATTCACGGGAATGGCTTTTTAAATTTTGGCGGAATCTATGAATTAGTTTTGATGAAGAGGTGGTTCGATGGAAATAAAACCTGTGGGCAGGCGCGTTCTGATAAGGCCGCTGAAAGAGGAGAAAACAAAAGGCGGCATATACATACCCGAGTCGGCCAAAGAGGGCAGAAAGGAAGGCGAAGTCCTTGCTGTGGGCACGGCCAAGGACGGCAAGGAGCTTCCTTTGAAAAAAGGCGACAGGGTCATATACGGCGGCTACAGCTCGGAAGAGTTCGAGATTGACGGTAAGAAATACGTTGTAGTGCAGTTCAAGGATATAGTTGCAAAAATAGAGGTGTGATGTTATGGCGGCAAAGCAGATAATATTCGACGAGAGCGCAAGGCAGGCGCTGATGCGCGGCGTGGACAAGGTGACGAATACGGTTAAAGTGACGCTCGGCCCGCGAGGCAGGAACGTGGTACTGGACAGGCCGGGGCATCCGATTGTCAGCAACGACGGCGTGACGATAGCGAAGGAAATAGAGCTTCACGACAAGTTCGAGAACATAGGGGCGAAGCTGGTCAAGGAAGTCGCTTCAAAAACCCAGGACGTCGCAGGCGACGGAACAACGACCGCAACCATCCTTGCGCAGGCCATGATAAGGGAAGGCCTGAAAAACATAGCGGCCGGGGCGAACCCCATCGAGGTGAAGCGCGGCATCGAGAAGTCCGTCGCTATTGTGGTCGACAGCGTCAGGGAAAAAAGCGCTGAAGTCCGGGACAAGGAAAAGATAAGGCAGGTCGCGACCATATCCGCGAACAATGACGATGAGATGGGGAATCTCATCGCCGACGCTATGGAGAAGGTGGGCAACCAGGGAGTGATAACCGTTGAAGAAGCCAAGAGCTTTGAAACGTCCATGGAAGTCGTGGAAGGCATGCAGTTCGAGCGCGGCTTCGTTTCGCCTTACATGGCAACCGACCATGAGAAGATGGTCTGCGAGATGGAAGAGCCTTACGTGCTGATTTATGACAGGAAGATAACGGGCATGAAGCAGATAGTTCCGGTGCTCGAGAAATCCGCGGGAGAAGGAAGGCCGCTATTGATCATAGCGGAAGACATAGAGGAGGAGGCGCAGGCTACGCTGATACTGAACGTGATAAGGGGCAGCCTGAGGGTTTGCGCTGTAAAGTCTCCCGGCTTCGGCGACGAGCAGAAGGAGATGCTCGAGGACATAGCCGCGCTCACGGGCGGCAAGGTCGTGAGCGAGGACAAGGGCATGAAGCTTGAGAACGTGACGGAGGACATGCTGGGCACCGCGCGAAAAGTCGCCGTTGACGGGGAGAAGACGACTATAATTGAAGGCAGGGGTTCCAAAGCCTCCATAGACGCAAGAAAGCACCTGATCGAGAAGCAGGTTTCCCTGGCGGACTCGGACTACAAAAAATCCGACCTGAAAAAGAGGCTTGCGAAGCTGGGCGGAGGCGTAGCGGTCATAAAGGTCGGCGCCGCCACGGAGACGGAAATGAAGGAGAAGAAGATGCGCATTGACGATGCGCTGAACGCGACCAAGGCGGCCGTCGAAGAAGGCGTCGTGGTCGGCGGCGGCATAGCACTTTACAGGGCCGTCAGGTTCGTGGACTCTGCGGGCATGAAGGGCGACCAGGCTGTGGGCGCCGGGATAGTGAAACGGGCGCTCGAAGAGCCTCTGAGGCAGATAGCAAGGAACGCCGGAAGGGAAGACGCCGAGGTTGTTGCGCGGCTGCGGACGGAGAATGACGAAAACATGGGATACAACGCCAAGAAGGACGCATTTGAAGACCTCTTCAAGTCCGGAGTTCTCGATCCCACGAAGGTCGTGCGCTCGGCGCTGCAGAATGCCGCGTCCATAGCCGGGATGGTAATCACGACTGAAGCTTTGGTCGCGGATTTCGACGCGGAGAAGGACGAAAAAACGGCTGCAATAATAATCTGAAGTTTCTTCTTTTCTTTTTTATACCCTTATTCGCAATATATTGCTTGGTGTCATGGTTTCAAAAATAATCATTCTTGGCGCTGTTGTGGCCATGGTAGTTGGCGCAATAGGCTACATGTATTTCGGCGTTATTTCTCCCTCTACGGAGAAGCCTGCGCTAGAAAAGCCCGTGCTTCTTGAAGGCCATGATATAAGCGAAGAGCATGTCGCTTGGCTGGCCAATGAACTGGGCGCATACAAGATACACGACAGCCTTTCCGGAGAAGCCGCTGAAATGGAGATAGTGGTTGAAGGCGTTGCGTTTGCAGTGACAACTGCCGACAACGCGCCTTCCGCCTCCGAAGGCAATGCAGCCGACCCGGACATAAGGATAACGGCAGACAGGGCAAGCTTCGGGGAATTGATGAATTCGGAAAACATAAGCCTGAAAATAGGCGAACTGTATTCAAGCGGCAGGATCGGGGTCGAGATACTCAAGGACGAAGCGACTCTAGTTATGAAGGGCTACAAGGCCGTTTATGACGAGATAAGCGGCAATGCCTAAATTTATTTTACCGTACTTATAGTTATGACGGCAACTATGACAATGGACTACCCGGACGGCTTCAAAGAGCTCGTGAACGCCGTGAAAAAAGAGCCTGTTCCTGTTGCATCGGGCAGGGAAATATGGGAAAAATTCTGCCGCGTCGTCTTCATAGGCAAGGACCGCTCGGATGCGGAAATAAGTTTTCTCATGGCCATGCTCAAGAAATACATCGATTATGACTATGTTATGGCAACCGACGGCGAGGATTGGGAGAGCGCAGTACGGGCTTTTCTCAAGGAGCGCCTCGGCAAGATACGGGACGATAGCGCGGAAGCGGCGGTTTCGGGTGTTCTTCGCGACTTGTTTTATATAACGGCTTCCATAAAAGGAGGGGCCAGGTTCTTCAGGAAGAAAGGTATTTTCGAGAATCTTGCAACGCTGGCATCCGGCAAGGAAAAGACGAAGGAGCTGATAGATGAAATTGCCGAGGACGGCGACGTGGCAGGGATAAAATACACAAAAGCCATTCTCTGGCTCCAGTACTGCGGCTTTGCAAAAGATTTTGCGCCTCCTGCCAAGCACCTGAAAACTTTCGTGAACAGCGATGTTGGGCCTTATTACCGGTATTATGAAGATGACGAATACTTCATGAAGAAGGCGGAAGAAATGGCTTCTGACTTTCCGGATACTTCTTTGGCGGACGTTTATCGGGCCGTTTACCTTTACAGGACCTTCAAATCCGCAATGCCTCGCGGCAGCAAATTTACGCCGCGAAAGCTTCTAGAGTTTATGAAAAAGAAGAAGGTCTCTGTTTCAAAAATGTTTTCCATGCTATCCGATAGCGAAGGCAGGGAGGAGCTTGCAAAAAAGATGGCAGTATTTATGGGATACTAGGCATCTGAAAATGATTTATAAGTTTTGCATGTATACCTTAAATTATGAATCCCGTGCCACAATACGAGTTTACCAGTTTTCTTGCATGGAAATTAGATGAAATGGGAGTCCGGTATTCTATAGAAAGGGAACGCGACCCTGAATGGGACGGTGAGTATATTACCTTCCGGTTTGAGAAGAACCCGAATGTTCAGAGCATACGGGTTAGGATAATGGGGGAATTTTCTCCTGACGCATTCAGAAGCATGGGGGCATATTCTCAAATGGCGAATGTTGAAGCAGGTGGAGAACCTAATGAACTCATTGATTCTTACAAGCTCGAAATAGGTCAAAATATCATTAGTACGCCTATTCTGCAAACTTATGGCGAAAAAAGCCGCAATATGGAGGAAGAAAGGTTATCACTCCTATATGCTCATTGGGAAAGTTTTCTTGAGGATGCATTCAGGTCCGTCCAGTAAATACTGCATTTCATTTCTCTGATTATTGCATTCAAGTCCGGAAATTCTTAAGTATTGCAGGCGGTCATCACCCTATATGCACAGTATGGGGGTGCCTTGATGGGAAAGAAAAAGTAAATTCTCTAAAATAATCATATAGAATCGTGAATTTTTTCTTTTTTGTTTTCCTTTATCGTGTTTTTGTAAGACCGTATTCAGATAACACGTTCCAATTTTTGTGGGATCATCGTGGTTTTTGCGTTTTTTATTTTTTCATTGAATAGTAACAATATTTTATGAGGTGATTACGAGGGGGCGCCTATGAAATGCCCGCGTTGTTCAAATGAGATGGTCAATGACACAGGACTCATCTACTGCAGAAAATGTAATTATTTCTGGGAAGATTATAAGATTGATCTTATGAGCTAAGTAAAATTTTATCCTGAATCATAAGACATTACTCTATCAATTTTTGTGCATTGCCGTACGCAAATTTTTCCTGAACTGAAATATCAAGGCGTGCGATGAATGCACGAGTGTAAGTATTCAACGTAACTGCAACGTCTTCGTCCAATGACCAAGGGGCACTCCAGCCTCTGTCAGTCCCCCAGAGAACCTGGTCCGGATGCCTTTCTATAAAGCCTTTCCACGTTGCAACATCCTGCGCAAGAAGCAGTTCAGGATTATTGAAGTGTTGTAGGAATTGCTGTTTGCTAACTTGTGGTCTCAATAGCCATGTGTCGCCATAAAGTTCGTCCACGCCGTAGTAGGCATTGGAATGCTTGTATAGTATATCCTCTATCTCCGATAAGTTCTGCCTTTCAGCGCTTCCGGCTATGAGTTGGTCTCCGTGCCAGATGAAATTTATATCCGGATTCGCTTCCAGCACGCGTTCAAAGCTTTTTTTCTGCCCTTCTCCAAGGTGGACATACACAATGAGATTGTTTCGTCTCACTACAGGATAGATGTCCGTAAGTCTCTCTGAATCCGGAGGAAGCTCGGCTGCCCCGCCTTGACGTGCATATAGTCCTATCTCGCCATACCCTTGAAACATGCCTGGGTAAACTGAAAGCATTTCTTCAAGGGCGCCTGCCTTGACTGTAGGATAGCCGCCAGGCGAGTTGTCGCTATCAGGCGGCATTATGAAAGGCACGAATCTTCCAGGATATTTTCCCAGCGTTTGATTGACGATTGCGAGGGAATCTGTTATTATCGGATCCCATACGGGAAAGAATGCAAAGACCTTGCTCGTGTTTTCCTGATCCATCATGCAGACATAGTCTCCCATCCTGAGGTTCACTCCCATCAGAGGATGATCATTTTCATTCGGCTGTCCGAAAACCGGCCCGTCAGGTATCGCCGCTATGTGTATGTGTGTATCTATCATAGGACCTTTATAGTACGAATCGTTCAATGCGGGTACCTGAATTAATGAGCAATCCGACTCTCCAAAAACAGCCTCGATGCGTTGATCCCCTTCAAAATTTTGCATTATCGATTCTGGTATCGTCTCTGCAAAAAGTAGTGTTCCTATAATAATCAACAAAAGAATTATGCCTATTATTGCATGATTTTTTGGCATTTTCATTAGTCTATATGACTGCCTCTTATAAAGATATATGACCTCCCATTTTTTGAATAAAAATTCTAATAGGTACATGGCTTTTCCGAAGGGAGAAAAAAATAATTTATTAACAAATTGCCGGATTAATAAGGAATTTTGTATCCTTTGCAGCTAATTCCTGTTTATTACATGGAAGAGCGCATTTCATAACTAATCAGAGGATGCGTCTTTGCAAGATTGAGCCATCGTCTATCCGGAACCGCCAAGCCTTCTTCTGTCATTATATAGGGGCCGGATTCAAGGGCGGATCTTATTTGATGCCTGTATTCTTGCGGCAATTCTGCGCGGCCTGTAATCCGCACATTGTTGTCGCCTGTCTGCATATCTACGCCAAACGAGTTGTTGCCGTCATTGAAATATTCCAGTTGGAACGCATCATTTGTATATGGGAATGCGACTTCTTTTGGTCTATATCGCCTATTTGTGTTATGTTCCCAAATGCGTCCGTTTGACGCAATTTGCAGTAATTGGGCCGGACCAACAACATACATCATGGCGAGTGTACTGCCGTTTGGGAGCCTGCCGGATTCTACTTCTTCATCATAGTGATAGGCTACTGAATTTGGATAAGTGCCGTTTGCCACGTTGTTAAAATTAATGTATGCCTCTGGATTCTCGGGATGAAATGCGTTTGAGGTATCTGGAAGTATTCCTAAGATTGCCTGGGCAATGACGTCGCTGCCCCTTTGTGACGTATGAATGGACATTACATCTCCAAGTATCTGGATTGCATACGCTTCAGTTGGGGTGAAAGTTTCTTGATTCGGCGGTATGTTAACGCCAGGAAACATACGCTTTGCGCCAATAATTGCATTATTCGCGTATGCGATGATCATGTCATGGATATCACTATTTTCCTCATCAAAGTTTTTAGCCGGGGCAGTCAGAATGTCAAATTCCAGAGGCTTATAATGCCGGGTTTTGATTTCATAGCCTTCGGACAGCAATTTATCGATTAGCAATCCAAATCCGTAATCTCTTGTCCCGTCGGGCATGTTATCGGCAAAAATTTAACAGAAGACTATTTAAAACTATAAAATTTAATTACTTTTAAGAAATAACAGTTTATCCACCGGCTAGTTGGAATAAGCGTGCATTGCAAGAAAGTCCAAAATCAGATAGGAATTTGAGTGTCAACATAGAAGCGGTCGCCATTTATGCTAATAAGCTTGTGCAAATTACTTGCTTGATGACTGATTACGCACTGTCACTAAAAAAAGCGCGAGAGTTTTCTCAAGCGAACACAAATTATGCATGGAAAATATCTGGTGGCGAAAAAAGGAGGAAGATGTTGTCAGATGGCTTTGATAATGTAGTTTATGCCGCCAAGGCAGTCAAGAATAAGTCTGATAAGAAATAGAATGCTCATGAATTTCTCGAATTTATATCGGTATTTAATCGTTTTGAATAGTGACAATTATGAGAAACGGAAGAAGGGTTAGTTCATTCAACGAATACTTGGAAGCCTTGCCGCCAGAAGAAGCTCATATGGTAGCACAATACAGAAAAATCGCAGGCGTATATAATCTTCTTTGGCATGAAATCACGGTCAGAACATATAATAGCGAATGGAGAGAGGATGGCGTAGGCAGTTGCGGGATTGATAAGGCAACATCCGAAGACTTGCTGGAAGGAAGTTGCGGAAGTAATATAATCTCACTTCGTGAGAGAAGGAATTACGAGACTCCCGGCCGGAGCATGGCCTGTCCCTATCATAGACCGGATAGAGGCTGCATTCTTGAAGAGCTTAAGAGTCCAAGATGTCTTGACCATGTCGATTACCGTCATGACGCTGAAATAAAGGAGAGATTTGGCATAGAAGTTCCTGAAATGAGAACGGCGCTCAGAATAATTCAGCTTGGCGGAAGGAATCCCAAGGAAGGTGACTTTGAACTGAAGCCGCATCTGAATGATGATTTTGTTGAAGAAACATATAGGCAAACGATGGAAATAATAAACCATGTCAGGAACTTTCCCGTGCTGCATCCAGAAGAACTGTTAATATAAATGCCCCATTATTCATGAGTGCAAAGAATCCAGACATTAATACTTGGATCCCCTGACTGAGATTTGAACTCAGAACCTCACCGTTTCTGGCAGAGTGCTGACATTCTTGCGCATTCAGCGCATGACTACAGCGGTGCGCTCTACCGTTGAGCTATCAGGGGTGTCTTACAAATAAGATAGTGAAGGAATTAAAGGTTTTCATAATGCCATTGAGTCATTAACCTTGGATTGCATATATGTATATAGCGGTTTCTATGCACGGATTACATTATTTCTTCAAGAGCAAGGCGGCAGTCATTTCGTTGCCGGTATCATTCCATGTCGCGGCACTGCAACGGTCCAGCATTCCAAATAATCCATTGCCGCCTTCCGGGCGTTCCGTTGCCTCTTGGCGATAATAGTTGTACGTCCTGTTCGAGCCGCGGGCCTGCTCCGATGCGGCCTTGACGTGATTATAGTCAAATCCTGAACCTTCATCCCTTACGGTTATTTCAAGTTCAGCGGATTGGTCATTGTTCACCGTAAATCTATAACTTATCCATGTATGCTTTTCGGGAGAGAATTTATTGCCGTGTATTTCTGCATTGGTCATCATTTCGCTGATCATAACAGGTGCATAGCGGGAACCATTTCTATACGCATCAACATTATGTCTTTTATTGATTGTGTCGTAAAGGTCCAAGGCGAGCCCGCCTATCGCATATAATCTGCCGTCTGTGCCGTCATACGGGTCGGCAAACAGGAAAGTGGCATCTTTGTCTATCCTGAACTTGCCTGCTTCGTACTCTACCATAGATGCCCCGTTGGAGCTTGATATGACATTTTCCATATTTTAAGATGTCCGCATAGCAACTTAAAGATTACTATTTATACCACCTTTAAATAGTGAATATGATTTCTAAAAATGCGCAAAACTGACTATTTACTTTTCAGACTTCTTCTTCGGCGTGTAGCCGAGCAGCGCTTCTTCGCTGTCGGCGCGCATGAGCTTCTTTCCGAGTACGTAGGCCGCAGACGCCCTGGGCAGCGAAAGCGGGCTGTTCAGGCCGAACATGGGCACTATCTTGTAGCTGACGATTCGCTCGTCGCCGTTGTTCATGTCCTTGAGCTTCCATGCAAGATCCGTCCCGTACGAATGTTTCTTCTTTATGAACTTCGGGCCTACGGAATCCTTCACGACGAATACGGGCGGGACAAAGTCCTTTATAGTCACAGAATCAATCCTGGTTCCGGTTGCATTCTTTAGCTCCACGCCCACCGTGAATTCTGTGCCTTCGCTTATGAGTTTCTTCTGCATTATGTATTTCCTTACCCTGAGGACGCGCATCCTGTAAAGATAATACCATGCGGCTGCGACGAGCGCCGCGAGAAGCAGCACGAGCGGCAGGTAGTCTATCTTGTGCTCTATCGCAACGCTTTTGCCGGGTTCAATGCCGTCGAAATGCCACGAATACGACCCTTTGTCCGAAGAAGGGGCTTTCGTGCCTGCAAGGAACAGCGACTCGGTTCCCGAAACGTTCCTTGATATCGCGGCGCTTCCGGCGATATTGCCGGCATTCCTTATCTCTATCCTTTCGCCGCGGCCCGTGATCATCAAGACCGGCGAGGCTTTTTCAATCATCACGGCTTTTTCGTAGATGTCAAATTCCTGCTTTGCAGAAAGGCGCGAGTCTTTGGAGCTTATCGCAACGTCAATCCAGTAGACGCCCGCAGGCGTGTTATCCGGAACCCTGAAATTTATTTCCGCTATTTTGCTTTCGCCGGGCGCTATTACAGGCACTCTGGTGCTTTCGACTTCTACCGTGCCGCCGGCGCTTGCGAACGTGACGTTCACGTTTACGTCCTGAACCGTCGTGCTCCTGTAGTTCTTGACGTATATTTTGGCGTTTATCGTGCCTGTCGGGAAGAAGTCCCCGCTTATTGACGTTTTGTCTATGTCAACTACGTCGTCCCTGCTTACGAAAATATAGATGTCCCTGGAATCCGTTCTTTGCGTGTTCAGCCCCTTTACCCCAATCGTCAGCTTGTAGTTTATCCCGGAAACGACGTCTCTGGGCGGGGTGATGTGCAGGGTTACGTTGTCCTTGCGGCCCTCTACAGTTTCCATTGAATATGCGCTCAGTATGGTCCATGTTTTTTCGCCGGTAAGGCTTAAGGTCACGGTTTCCTTGCCGTCGCCGGTTATGAAGATCGGTATGGCCTCTGTGGAGCCTACGGAGACCCTGTAAGAGGTCTTCTCAACGTCAAGCGACAGGGCAAACGCAGGAGCCGCGGCAAAAACGGCGGCAATAAGTGCTATCAATACGGCCTTGTTGAGCATAACCTTTATCTGCCGATTAAATTATATAAGGTGATTTTTTGCTCAAAGGGCGTTTAAATTTCCTGCCCCAAATACAGTTCATGGAAGGCTGGAGGCGGTTTGCATGGGTTCCTGGAATATTGGCTTTAGTGGCGCTTTATGCATTGAATCTGCTTCCCATACTGCTTCTTGCGGGGCTCAGCCTGGTCACAAGCTTTGCCATAAACAGGATACAGATACGTTCTTTGGGAGTCGAATTCGTTCTCTTTGCGTCAGTCATGGCAGGCATGGCTTACGGCCCATGGGCAGGAGCTTTGACCGCGTTTGCGCTCATGTCGTTCCACGTCGCAGTGGCGAACTACAGAGGGCCGTATATAATATGGGTGATTCCGGAGTACGCATTGGCAGGCTTTCTTGCAGGCATTCTGCAATGGGATCCGGTTGCGCTGGGCATTTCTCTTGCGCTTATGGTCAACGGTATAGGATTATTCTTCACGTTCATCTTCAACCGCGGATTTTTGGGCCATTACCTGCCTTATGCCATCACGAATGTGATTTTTAATTTTCTTGTATTTCGCGCAGCCGCACACGGAATTCTTTCGTGGATGATGCCCTAAAAAGTGAAATAGGAAATTAACGCCATTGCGGTCACTATCAAGAAGATTATCGTGCCAATTGCCAGATATAATCTGTATCCTCTTTCCATTGTCGCATTGACAAGCGTTCTTCCTTTCAGCTTTGCTGGATTTTTCGGTTTTTTAGGCACATCTGCCAAAGAAACTTCAGGAAACAGCATTCCTTTATGCCCGCAATGATGGCATTCCTTGAATATATGCCCGAATCCTGCCATTAAAGGATTTGAGAAATCGGCCGAGACATCTTTGCTATTGCATAGAGGGCAAATAATAACGTTGTTTCTTTTAGGCATAATACTTTTTCATGCATGAAAATAAAAGCTAAATATACCCTTGACAATTATATCTCGGAACATGGCTAAAATATACATAGGCTCGGATCACAACGGGTTTCTTCTGAAGCAGGAAATCAAAAAATACCTGAAGGAAAAAGGGATTGATTTTGAAGACCTCGGGAACGCGGTCATGGACAAGAACGACGATTATCCTGAATATGCCTTTGCAGTTGCGAAAAAAGTCGCGGAGGGCGGCGGCACAGGCGTTCTTCTGTGCGGTTCCGGTCACGGCATGGCAATAGCGGCGAATAAGGTTGCCGGCGTGCGGGCGGTCTGCGTTGGCAGCGTTGACGACGCGAAAAGCGCAAGGTCGGATGACGACGCGAACGTCATATGCCTTTCCGGCTGGTCGCTTGGCCCTGCCAAGGCAAGAGAGATATTGGGCGCGTGGCTTTCCACGGAATTCACCGGCGCCGAGCGCCACAAGAGGCGGCTCGCGCAAATAGCAAGGGCGGAAAGACGATGAAGATTATTCCTGCCATAATAGCAAAAGACCAGAAGGAGCTTGATGCGCGCCTCGGGAAGGTCATAAGATATTCTGATATTTTCCACCTTGACGTGATGGACGGCGAGTTCGTTGGCAATGTGTCGCTCGATTTCATGATATCCCTGCCCAAGGCAAGATACGAGGCTCACCTGATGTTGCGCAACCCTGCGCCGTGGATGTACGACAATATGCCAAGGGTTGAGAGGATGATATTCCACATAGAGACGCATTCCGTGTCGCAGCTCATAATGGATGCAAAGAACAGCGGCAGGAAGGTAGGGCTGGCGGTGAACCCGGAAACGGAAATAAGCGAAGTCGAGCCGTTCCTTGACGACGTGGACCGCGTGCTTGTCATGACCGTGAATCCCGGCAAGTACGGGGCTCCATTCCTTCCGGCGATGTTGCGGAAGATATCGCGGCTCAAAGCGCTTTACCCGCGCATTGAGATAGAAGCCGACGGCGGGGTGAACCCGGAAACCATAGCACGGCTGAAAGCGGCTGGAGCTTCGGTATTCGCCTGCGGCTCTTACTTGCAGGGCAGCGACCCGAAAAAGGCGATAGCCGAGCTGGAAGCCCTTGTGCAATGAATCTTTTATAAAAGCCGGCGGTAATATGGTATCACGTGATTGAATGGCCGATGAAAAGCAGCTTGCGGATATATCTTCCGTATTGCGGCGCGATGCGTTGAAAATGACCTCGAAGGCGGGAAGCGGCCATCCCACGTCCTGCCTGTCGTGCGCCGAGATAATGAGCGCCCTGTTTTTCCGCGAAATGGCGTACGATGTGAAAAATCCTTTCAATCCCGACAGCGATGAATTCATCTTGAGCAAGGGCCATGCCGCCCCTATTCTCTATGCAAGCCTTTACAGGGCCGGGTGCATACGCGACGATCTGATGTCATTGAGAAAAATTTCAAGCCCGCTCGAGGGACATCCCGTGCCTTCGTCGCTTAAATGGGTCAAGGTGGCTACGGGCTCGCTTGGCCAGGGCCTTTCGGTTGGCATTGGCATGGCGCTTGCAGCGAGGATGCAAGGCAGGAAATACAGGACGTATGTCCTGATGGGCGACAGCGAAGCTGCAGAAGGCTCGGTATATGAGGCGCTGCAGATCGCTTACCATTACAAGCTGGACAATCTTTGCGCGATAGTTGACGTCAACCGCCTTGGTCAGAGGGGCGAGACGATGCCCGGCCATGACACGGATTATTACGTGAAAAGATTCGGCTCTTTCGGGTGGCAGACGATGGTAATAGACGGCCATGATATCAAGGCAATCGTTCATGCCCTTGAAAAATCCATGTCTTCCTCTTCGCCCACGGCAATAATAGCAAAAACTTTGAAGGGCAAAGGCGTCTCGTTCCTTGAGAACAAGGACGGATGGCACGGCAAGGCCCTTGACAAGGACGCGTTGGCCATGGCTTTGGCTGAAATTCCTCAGGCCTCGATGCCGCCAATCGGGATAAGAAAGCCGATAGCTTCCAAGCTTGCTGCAAATGCCGCAAGCAAACCTGCAGGCCCGTCTTATGCATTGGCCGCAGAGGCGTCTACGCGCCATGCATACGGGGCGGCGCTTGCAAAGCTCGCCAAAGCCGACCGTTCAATAATAGCGGTGGATGCGGAAGTAGGCAACTCAACCTATGCCGAGGAAGTGAAAAAATCAGCGCCTTCACAATTTATCGAAGCCTACGTAGCCGAGCAGAACATGGCCGGCATGGCGCTCGGCCTTTCGGTCAAGGGCTTCAATGTTTTCGCGTCAAGTTTTGCTTCTTTCCTTTGCAGGGCCCACGACCAGATAAGGATGGCGTCGCTTTCCTCGGCAAGCATGACGTTTTGCGGCTCGCATTGCGGGGTCTCGATAGGCGAGGACGGAGCTTCGCAGATGGGATTGGATGACATAGCCATGTTCCGCGGCCTGCCCGGCAGCGTGATTCTTTACCCTTCGGATGCCGTGTCTGCCGAGAGGCTTGTATTTCTGGCATCGCAGACCGAAGGAATAAAATACATAAGGACTACAAGGCCTGCAACGCCGGTGATTTACGGGAACGGCGAAGAATTCCCGCTCGGCGGATTCAAGGCCGTGAAAAAGAGCGCCAAAGACAAGGTTGTGCTGGCCGGCGCGGGCATAACGGTCCATGAAGCGCTGAAAGCCCATGATGAGCTGCAGAAGCTTGGAGTAGGCGCGGCGGTTGCGGATCTTTATTGCATAAGGCCGTTTGACCCGAAAATGTTCGCCGCGTTCGTGAAAAAGCACGGCAACCGCTTGATAATATCCGAAGACCATTACCCTGCCGGCGGCATTGGCGAAATGATGGTTTCTGCGTTAAAGGACACGGGCATAAAAATCGTAACATTGTCAGTCAGGGGAATGCCGCATTCCGGGAAGAAGGACGAGCTTCTGGACAAATGCGGGATCAGTTCAAAGCACATGTTTAATGCAGCAAGGAGGCTTCTGGAATGAAAGAAACCATAGACAAGATATTGAAAGCGGAGAAAAGGGTATTCAGGGTTGCAATATTCGGTTCCGCGCGAATCAAAAGAAACGACGCCAATTACAGGCTTGTGTACCGGCTTGCGAAGATGATAGGCATGGAGCACGTGGATATCGTGACCGGTGGCGGCCCGGGCATCATGGAAGCCGCGAACCGGGGGCATAAGGCCGGAAGCAACGGCAACGGCGCCCGTTCCATGGGGCTCCTTATAACGTTGCCGAACGAGCAGAAGGCCAACAAGCATCTTGATATCAAGAAAGAGTATCGTCATTTCTCCGAGAGGCTTGACAATTTCATGATGCTTTCCACTGCCGTCGTAGTCGCGCCCGGCGGTTTAGGGACGCTTCTTGAGCTTGCATACGCTTGGCAGTTGATGCAGGTTCGGCAGACATGCGAGATGCCGATTATAGTCATAGGCGACATGTGGAAAGAATTCGTGGCATGGTCCAGAAAATGGCAGCTTGGAAGCGCCTACATGAAGCCCGAGGACTTTGAATCTGTCTATACCGTAGCCACGGCAGAGGAAGCCATGCATATATTGAAGCAGGCGCATGAACAGTATCGCAAGGTCGGCAAGAACGCATGCTTCAATACCGTAAGATACGGAAAAAAGCTGCATCTTGACGGAAAAAAATCTGTATTGCGAAGGCTGTCATGATGACGACATTGCGTTCTTACCTTGATTCTGTAGATAGACAGGAGGGCATGCGCGATGTTTATAGTTCGCTCGCCGGGCTGCTTGAGCCCAGAGGAGGGGCTATGCGGCTGGAATTCCGTTTTCCTGACGGGGCTTTTGCCTATCAGGCGGTGATGCAGAACCGGCGAATCAGAATCATGCCGGAAAGCCCCGGAAATGGTGAATTTTACCTCTGGGCGGACGGCAGTATTGCAGGCAAGGCAGGCGAAGCGCAGGAGGCTCTTGCGAGGGCAACTGCGCATCCCGATCTTGGGGGCGGTCTGGAGCAGTGGAATATACATCAATACGGCAGGATGCGAATTTTTTTCACCACGAACGAAAGTATTCGTGATAAGAAAGAATATACATCAATACGGCAGGATGCGAATAAGCCCTGCAAATACAGGAAAGCTTAAATAGATTTTGTTACTATCTTTTAGTGAGAATTATGTCTATAAGAATAAACAAAGAAGGTATCCGTGTATCCGTCAGACTCGGTCACGTTTCACCGAAAATAGAACCGGCAACTGTCGGAGAACCGATTGTAACAGAAAGGGAAGCTCCTGCTGACGTTCAAACAATTGTTCCTTCTTACGATGCCATTGCAGGAAAATACAGAGGCATGACGCTTAACGATTGGCTCAAGCAAAATTATGCCGAGGGACTCAAGGAAACAAAAGATGCGATCGTCATACTTACCGGAAGGGATTTTGAAACCAACATGCCCAAGTTTGAATTGATACCTCGTTCTTATTATGCAGGCAGGCAAAAACGTTCCAAAGTTCCTAAAGACGGCGATAGATGTTCAGATGCAGGGTTGGCTAACCCTGCGTACAGAGAAAGCACCGGTTACACGGGTCCTGTCATAGTTCCGCCATATACCGGGCTTGCTGATGAGCTTATGGAAAATGGAAAACTTTTCATCGATAAAAATCAACGTCTCGCAGGAAAACTTATAGGAGCACGGGGGAACGTTATAGCGAAAAATCTCAAACACATGCTAACAATGTATCTTCATGCCAATGGCATAGAATATGATGTCAGAATAGATTTTAGAAACGATGGAGCAATGCTGACAATAGATACGAAAGCCCACGTCGCATACAAGGCACTGAGGCAAAGAGATGCGGGCAGGCGTTATTGATCAGCCGCCCGGTTTTTACGACACTTTTATATAACCTGTTGCCCTCTATTTATTGGTGGCTGCATGAAAATCTTCATAGATACGGGAAGCCTGCGGGAAATAGAGGAGGCCTATTCTTCCGGGATAATGGACGGGGTCACTACCAACCCTTCGCTGATAAAGAAAGCGGTTGAAGAACTGAAGAAATCCGGGCAGACGCTTGATATGGAAGATTATATCAAGCGAATATTGAAAGCTGCACGCGAAACGCCCGTGAGTTTGGAAGTCACGTCATCTGATTATGAAGGAATGGTCAAAGAGGGCATTGTGCTTTTCAAAAAATTCAACCCTGTTGCCGGGAACGTAATCATCAAGGTGCCCTGCAATACGTCGATTGAAGGGCAGGACAAGCACTTTGACGGTCTCAAGGCCGTAAAGGCGCTTTCCAGCGAAGGCATTCCTGTCAATTGTACATTGGTATTTACGCCTGAGCAGGCTCTGCTTGCAGCCAAAGCCGGCGCAAAGATGGTCAGCCCTTTCGCCGGAAGAATTGACGATTTTATACGCTCTACGAACGCCTTCCAGTTCGGAAAATCCGATTATTTCCCGGTCAAGGGAATTGAGAAAGGCGGAAAGAAACTTGAAGATAATGGCGTCGCGTCGGGCATTGATTTGGTTGCGCAATGCGCTGAAATATTCAGGTATTACGGGATAGAGACCGAAGTTCTTGCGGCAAGCATAAGGAACGCGCGCCAGCTAAGGGACTGTGCGCTTGCAGGCGCAGACATAGCAACAGTGCCTCTGGACGTCATAAAAGCTGCGATGCAGCACCCGAAGACACTGGAAGGAGTCAAGGTCTTTTCAGCGGACGTAGTGGCAGAATATGCCGCATTGGGTAATGAAAAATGAAGGACGCATCTTTTTTCTGGTCAGGCGCGCTTGCAAAAGAGGGTCTTCCGATAATAAAGGAAAGGCTGCGCGTTGAAATCAAGGCGATGGAAAGGGCGCTATCGGTTAATTCTGGAGACGGTCGCGAGTTTGCAAGATTGCCGTTTGATAATGATATGCTTGGTGCCGTCAAGAATATGATAAAGGAGAAATGCGTTCTCAAGGCTGAATACATCGTAGTCATAGGCATAGGCGGCAGCAGTCTGGGGACAGAAGCAGTTGGCCAAGCCGTGGTTTTGAAGGGCAAAGGGCCGAAGTTGCTGTATGCCGACACTGCAGATTCTTTCACTCTGCAGTCAATCATGGAAAAAATCGAAGCGGTTTTGGCCAAGAAAAAGACTATCATTCTAAATTGCGTAAGCAAGTCCGGAAGCACCGCCGAAACCGCTGCAAATTTCCAGATACTTCTTGCTATCCTGAAAAGATACAGGAAAGATTATGCTAAATTTGTCGTGATAACTACTGATAAGGATTCGCGGCTTTGGCATGCCGCACTGACGCAGGGATTCTCCGTGCTTGAGATACCTTCAAGAATCGGCGGAAGATATTCGGTCTTCTCGGCTGTCGGACTTTTCCCGCTTGGAATGGCAGGAGTCAATCTGGATGGACTTCTTTCAGGCGCAGCTGCGATGGCAAAGCGTTGCGTTGAGAGGGATGTTGAAACGAATCCCGCCGCCATGTCAGCTGCCATTCTTTACTGGCATCTGCAGAGAGGCAGGAAAATCCATGACACGTTCCTGTTTTCGCCGGCCTTCGAGGGCCTTGGCAAATGGTACAGACAGCTCATGGCAGAAAGCACGGGCAAGGAGCTGGACAAGAACGGGAAGAAAGTAAGCACGGGCATGACGCCGACAGTTTCTCTTCCGCAGGATCTTCATTCCATGGCCCAGTTGTATCTTGGCGGTCCGCAAGATAAATTCACAACATTTGTCAAGTCCCAGGATAACGGGCCTGTAATAAAAGTCCCGTCAACGGGCACAGGCCTTGCCGGGAACATACAGGGAAAATCGCTTTCTGAGATGACGGACGCTCTTTATGGAGGCATAGTCGAAGCTTACAGGTCTGGAAAGCGCCCCTTTGCAGAAATACTGCTGCCCGACCGTTCCGCCCGCGCCATAGGCCAGTTCCTGCAGATGAAGATGATGGAAATGTGCTATCTTTGCCATCTCATGAACGTCAATCCTTTTGATCAGCCGGCTGTCGAATCGTACAAGTCCGAGGCGAGGCGCATGCTTGGCAAGAAGGTGCAATGATTGTATGGCGGCACTCGTTGGCATAGATAGGGACGGAACGATAATCAAAGACACGGGCAACAGGCAGTATCTTGGAAGATTTGACGGCTGGGAAAACAAAATAGAGTTCCTGCCCGGCGTGATAAAAGGCATAAAGGCGCTGCGGAAGATTCCCGGCATAAAAATTTACATGATAAGCAACCAGACGGGCGTCGGGATAGCTGATTTTCCTTCCCTGACCGAGGAAAGGGCGCACAAAGTGTGCGAGGAAGTCCTGGAGCGCCTTAAGAAAGAGGGCGCTGCCCTTGACGGCTATATGTTCTGCCCGCACATCTCAAAGGATTACATGAAGGCGCATCCGGAAAGGAGTTTCAATTCCGCATACGTCTGCGAGTGCGGCTGCGTCAAGCCGCGTCCCGGAATGCTCTTCGCAGCCATGGAAAAGGAAGGCATGGACAAGGGAAAAACGCGCGTGTATATGATAGGCGACCGTGCCAGCGACGTGGAAACAGGGCTGAACGCAAGAGGAATCGGCATACTTGTACCGTCCGAAAGCCAGCGCGGGCAGGACGAAAAAGTCAAGGCGATGAAAAACGCCTCTGCTTTCATAGCCAACGATTTTGAAGGCGCTGCGGATTTGATATTGAGAAACGAATCAGCGTCTACTGGACGAAAAACCAAGTATAGCAAATGACAGAAGTATCTGGACAAGTCTGTCTTTGCTGTACGTAGAGAATGCCTGAAAACTGATGTCATCTACTATAGATTCTTTTTATACTGCAGCGGGAAATACAACGTCATGGCCCGGCTGAAAAAAGAGCTTTCCCTTGCCACGGCCATATTTTACGGCGTCGGGATCATTCTTGGCGCGGGAATCTACGTTCTTATAGGGCAGGGAGCCGGCATCGCAGGCAACGCGTTGTGGCTCTCTTTTGTCGTGGCGGCGCTCATAGCTTCCTTTACGGGAATGAGCTATGCCGAGCTTGCAGGAATGTTTCCAAAGACCGCGGCAGAATACGTGTATACCAAGAAAGCCTTTGGCAGGAAATGGCTGGCGTTTCTGGTTCAGTGGATAATGATATTCGCGCTCATAATCAGCGCGACGACCGTGGCGCTGGGGTTTGGCGGGTACTTTTCCTATATATTTGGCGTCAATCAGTTATGGGCGGCAGCAGCGCTATTGGTCATCCTCTCGCTTATCAGCTACGCGGGCATCAGGGAGTCGGTGCGTTTCAATATTCTGGCAACGGTCATAGAAATGATCGGGCTTTTGATCGTCATAGCCTTGGGCGCGGGTTTCATAGGAGCGGTTGATTACTTTGCCGTGCCCGCAGGGATAACGAGCATACTTACAGCAACCGCCCTTCTCTTCTTTGCCTACATAGGCTTTGAAGAAATCGTCAACATGTCGGAAGAGACGAAGAATGCAAGCAAAGTCATTCCAAAAGCCCTGCTGATTTCCATCGGAATAACAACGCTATTTTACATCCTTGTTTCGCTTTCGGCGGTCTCGATAATGCCTGCCGAGGAACTTGCCAAGGCAAAAGCTCCGCTCACGGAAGTCGTAAGCACGGTGATGCCGCAAGCCGGCCCGCTCATGTCCGTGATTGCATTGTTTGCGACTTCAAACACCGTATTGGCGATCCTTGTCGTGGCTTCGCGCATGCTCTACGGGCTTGCGAAGAACAGCGCCCTGCCTCGAGCGTTGGCCACACTCGGAAAAAGCCGCACGCCGTATGTTTCCGTTTTTCTTGTAATGCTTGTTTCGCTGGCGTTCCTGCAGCTTGGCGCCATAGATTCAGTGGCCCTGCTTACGGATATCGGCATATTTGCCGTCTATTTGTTCATCAATGCCGCGGTCATATGGCTCAGGTACAAGGAGCCGAAGGCCAAACGAACCTTCCGTTCGCCCTTGAGCATAGGCAGGTTCCCGGTATTGGCGGGGCTTGGAATAATCAGCTCGTTGCTGATGCTGCTGCATTTCGAGCCGGTCCTCATATTTTATGAGATTCTTGTAGTGGTAGGGGGCTTTTTGGTTTACGAGGGCTATAAGCATATAAAAAGGCCCGCATGAACATTGCGGCCACGGGAGGCAATTTGACCCAAAAAATAAGGAGCATCGTTAATGATTGAAATCATAAGAAACCAAGAAAAAACAAAATGTCTTGTCTATACCAGTTAATCAGAAGGATTAGAACTTCCTCTTCTTAGCATAGCAATCTTTGCAGAAAACAGGCCTGCCGTCTGTGGGCTTGAATGGCACTTCGCATTCAGCGCCGCACTCGGAGCAGGTTGCTTTGTGCATTTCGCGGGGGCCGAAATCCTTGCGGAAGCCGCCACCGTTTCTGCCGAAACCTTCTCTCATGTTTTATTTCCTCCTTAAAGTATAACGAGCGGAAAGCTTATAAATCCTTCTCAAATTAGAGCAAAAAGCTTATATTGTCACTTTATAATAGTGATTTAAATAGATTTCTGCCTTTCAATTGCGGGATAGATGCATGTTGTATGAATCAAACGCGGCTTTAGCGACAATAGGGGACGGCTTTGTAGCAAGAAACGCAGTTCCGGCTTATATTTTCATGAAACTTCGGCAGGAAGGCGACGTTCCCCCGTATCCGACGACTCCGGGAGCAAAGAGAACAACAGTAGCGACCGCTCTTCGGCTTGGTTACAGGCCGGAATATAGTGGCGCTATGTTTGCGTAGCAGACCATTTGATATCAAAATCATTACTTTGCAGTAAAATAGACGCAATGTTACATGAAGGCATTCTGGAACGCATGCGTCATAAATTCAGCAACCATTTCCACAATGGAATGAATGCTATGCGGATTCCGTCAACGGTTTCCGTCATGTCTGTGTCGTTTGTTATCATGGTGCCTTTCTTCATTGCAAGGCTCTTGGCGCATTCGACAAGTCCACGGATCTCGCGTTCTTTTGTCTTCTCGCTGTCGATGTTGTATGAGACTTGAATTATCTCCATGACGCGAGTACCCTTCTTCACAACAAAGTCGGACTCGATGCCTTTATCGTTCCTCCAGTAGTTGATCTCCTCGTTAAGCCCCCTGCGCCGCCTCAGTTCCAGGAGAACTGCGTTTTCAAATAATTTTCCCATATCGCTCTTTCCCGTCAGCGCATACATGAATCCAGTGTCTCCCATGTACGACTTTCTGGGGTACTGGCTTCTGTCTTTTATTGTATGCGAGAATACCGGCACGAAAAAGAACAGGTAACTGTCCTGCGAGTGCCTTTCCAGGTCAAGTATGCTCTGCTTTCCAATCTTGTGGCCAATACTCTTGAAAAAGTTGAGGCATTTCGAGGCCGAGAAATGAGATGTCTCTATGGTATATTTCCCGAAGAGCTCCACTGTAGATACGCTTTCCCTGGAGATTTCAGCCACGTCAAGGCCTATTATGTCCCTGAAGTAGGATCCTATCAGGTGCATTTTGTCCGTTTCTTCTCCTGTAAGCGCGACTTCCGGGAACCCGCCGTAAGTAAGGTACTCTTTCAGGGACTTTTCTATCCTTCCTATTCCGGCTGTTGTGCGCTCAACGGGCGTTTTTTTGAACTCCAAGAATTCTTTAAACGACAGCGGATAGAGTTCATACGCCAGCACCCTGCCCCTCAGGGGTTTTGACGGGACGGCAAGCGTCTTTCTGGAAGAACTTACAACAAGGCGCAGTTTCCCCTTCAGGAGCTCGTGATTCCTGGCGAGCCAGCCCTCCCAGTCCTGCGCGCTTGTTATCTCGTCCAGCAAAAGATATCCGGAGTCCCCGAACCACTTCAGCACCCTGTCAAGGACGTCTTTTGTGTCCTTGATCCTGCTGTCTTCAAGATTGATGTACGACGCTTTTTTGCCCTCTTTCAGAAGCTTCTGCATCAAGAGCATGGCCACGCTTGACTTTCCCGATCTTCTGATGCCCGTGATGGCCACTATCTTGAGCCTTGAATTCCTTTCAAGCTCGTCAAGGTCCATCTTACGTGGCTTCAGTTCTTTCTTCTGTGCATAGGCGCCCCATTCCTCAAACACGTCCTCCATAAGTTGTTTTTATACAGAACAATATATAAAGATTTCTGTTTTTTAGCAGAACGATTTTTATCTCCAATTTTGGCGGTAGATGGCGCAAGATTCTCCGAACAGAGTGATGTATCGGCGAGAGAACCTCACCCGCCGCCCGGAGCGCTGACCGGCGGTGGTTTAAATAGATTCTTGTCTTCGCATAACGATGGGATACAGGGATCTGCATATAGAAACTCCTAAAACCGGGAAGGATGTGTTCTGGTATGAAACTCCCGGAATGGATCGGGAGAGGAGGCATATGATTGCATTTCCCCAAGCCGCGATAATTGGTTATCGTGAATTTCTAAACCGGGATTCTATCAACAACTTTGAAGCAAACGTATTCGCGGGAGGAAGGAGATATGCGCCCGATGCCGGGGTCGGAGAAGCATTGAGAGTCATGGAAATAGAGTACCCGGGCCTTATTCAATATCTGACTGAGGCAAAGGCGAATATAGAGGATTTGATAGACAAAAGAATAGAATTGATAAAAACGCTGCGCGATAGTGGCGCGAAGAGAGAAGAAATATTGAAAAACGAGGGTATTGTGTGCATTAATGCACGGGTGGCTGCCTTGCGCGAAGTCGCGGATCCGGCATTCTATACTGCCTACAAATATGTCCAAGCCTATGTGCGCAGCCATAGTGTGCTCGTATGATTGTTTGAATAATAGCCGGACTCTTCATATCGGCGTGGCCTGCGATGAGGTATAAATTTTTATGAACAATCATTCAAGTCCGGGCCTCGTCATTCTTTTGTAGTCGAGTATACGGTCAAGATTTTTTCCAGCACCTTGAGCCATACCTCCAGCTTGACCATAAACTCCTCAGCGTCCAGTTGATCCGGTTCTTCCAGAATCAATTGCCGCAGCATGGGGCGAGGGCGATAGTCTTCATGGCAAAGACGCTTTTGCGTGGCGGGCCCTATTAATTTGCGGCAAGCAAGGTTGCCGAGACTGCGCTTCCGGCACCGGTCTCAATATCTAAACCCAACAACTTGCCCTTTGCCGGTAACGACTAACATAGAGTCCGCACATGGCCTGGTTTCTGATCGTGCGTCAACACTATATCAACATGCCTGAGTCTGTCGCCGCGCCTGATTCTGGAGGTGGACTCGCGCCCTGAGACGGCTTGAATGCGGAGTCCTATAGAAGGCGACTGTCACTACTTCGGGTTTGAATACATGATGATACGAAATACTATTGATTTAACGGAATTTCTGGATTCTATAGTTGCCCTTATCAACCGCATAAATATTCGTTGCCGAGTCTACAACCACACCCACAGGAAGATCAAATTGCCCGTCACCCGAACCAGGGCCTCCCCATTCTGTAATAAAATTGCCTGTTGAATCGAATTTTTGGATATTACTTTCTCTCGGATTAGATACATAAACATTTCCATCGAGGTCAACTGCAATACCGTTAGCGTGGCTAAGTTCCCACTTTGTAACGAATGTGTACGTCACTCCGCCGTCAGTCGAAGCGAATTTCTGAATTCGGTCACTGAACATGTCCGTTACGTATACTACGTTCCCGCTTGAGTCAACTGCAATTCTGTTAGGAACCATAAACTCCCCGTCACCCGAACCAGGGCCTCCCCACTGCGTCATGTAGTGGCCGCTTGAATCGAATTTCTGAATCCTATTGTTATGAGAGTCAGCCACATAAACATTCCCGCTTGAGTCCACGGCGATGTCGGAAGGCGCGTTGAATTGCCCGTCGACCGAACCATGGCCTCCCCACGCTGTAACGAATGTGTACGTCACTCCGCCGTCAGTCGAAGCGAATTTCTGGACTCTTTCGTTGGTCGTGTCTATGGTATAAACATTCCCGCTTGAGTCAACGCCGACACCGGAAGGAGTGTTAAGCTGCTCGTTGCCCGAGCCCGAGCTTCCCCACTTCGTCAGGAACCCGCCTGTTGAATCGAATTTCTGGACTCTATCGTTGGTGAGTATATCCGTCACATAAACATTCCCGCTTGAATCAACGGCGATGTCCATAGGATAGTAGAACTGTCCATCTCCTTCACCAGAACTTCCCCATGCCAACACAAACGAGGGGGTGAAAGCTGGAACCGTAGTCGTAGTGGTAGTTGATGTGGTAGTCGTTGATGCCGTGGTCGTCGTAGTCGTTGTTGAAGGCGCAGGCTTGCATGCCCCGCTTGTGCAGCCGAACAAACAGCTTTCAAACAATTCAGTCGAGCATCCAGAATTTTGCACGCATACGTTGCCGCCGCAACATATCAAGCCATCAGTGCATACCACGACGTCTAAAGTCGCAGTCTCTTTTTTCGATGCGCCCGCTATGACAAGGTCATGCGTGCCTATGCTTGACGGCAGTTCAAAAGTGCAGACGTTCTGGGGCTTTATTCCGTCAGGGCAGCCGCTTGTCGGCTGAACCAAGTCGCCGTCCACAAAAAAGTTCAGCCCTTGCAGGTTCCGCGGGCCCGTGTTCCTTACGTAGACTTTGTTGCCGGATGTGCTGACTATCCTAAAGCTTTCCTGTATGTTGCCCGTCTCGGCGCTCGTGCTCTCCCCTGTCCGGTCCTGGACGTTTTCCTGCAGCCCGCCGAGAAAGACGAAAGACACGCTGGCTATCACTATAGTGATAAGAAACAGCAGTATTATTGCGATGACGGCGGTGATGCCCTTCATGCCGCTATTTGCCGACTTGCATTTATAAAGAAAACGATGTCGTAGAATAAATGGTTCCTCGCCCCAACCGGCAGCGCTTCTCCGAACTTGCATCACAACTACTTGTGGCCTTGATGGAGTTTTTTAACAAAGCCGAAAATTAGGACGCCGAGGAAAACAAGCCATGTGAGCTTTATTATCGGCTCAACAATCGTTCTTTTGTGCCCGCTTCAGGGAATGCGGCAAAACGTCAAAATATTGAGCATTTTCTATAGATTCGTCCAAATGTAGACACATATATGAAGCCCCGGGCGAGAGTTGAACTCGCGGCCTTTACCTTACCAAGGTTTAGCGACAAAGCCCTGAGGCGTTTGTTAACGCTCTACCAACTGAGCTACCGAGGCACGCTAATGCTACCATATTATCAGGCAAAAAGCTTTTATTATTCCATTGGTATTTAGCAACGTGATAAAATACCATCATTCTGATGCCGTGAAGACCCGTATAAGCGAAATAGCGGCGAAGCTGGGTATCAAGCACGATTTATCCCGCGTAGCGTGCGTTGAAAGCGTAGGCTCAAAGAGCACGCGGACGCTTGCCCGCTGCCACGCCCTGCCGCGGATAATGCAGGTGGCGCTCGGAACAAAAGCCCATTACGTCATAGAGGTCATAACCGAGAATTTCTCGCGCCTGCCGAAGGCGGAGCAGGACAAGACGCTTATACATGAACTCATGCACATCCCCAAGAGCTTTGGCGGGGGCTTTCGCCACCACGATTACGTCTGCAGGAGGAACGTGGAAGAGATGTACAGGAAATTGGCGGAATGATGCTTAAGCCTTCCCCTTCTTCATGTCGCGCTTGAACTGCTGCTTGAGCTTGGGCACGCCTATCTTTGTGCCGCAGCCTGCGCACTTGATGGAAAAGGGCCTTTTCCATCCCTGCTCGGCGTACGATTCGTGGCCGCATTTTGGGCACTTGTACTCGACGCGCGCAATGCCGTCGGACTTGGGAACGAGAACGCGTATCTTGCCTGTGCCCTCGATGTTCCTGTTTGTATGATAAAGCGTACTGGAAGGCTTTAGCGAGTTTGCAGCGATATAATCGTCTATCTTGCCCATGTAATCACATATAGATTAGATACGCCTGTCCTTATAAGCGTTTGTCGAGCCAAGACGCCGTGCTTTTGGGTACGCATGCTATGCGGCAGGCGAAGCGATCACGATAATAAAGAAGTTAACGGCGCCGTTAACGATATCAGGCAGCGGATCCGGTGGCAAACGCCGCAATCATGAGAACTATGGAAAACGCGGATATAGCCGGGGTATTTTTGTGGAAATATATGGCTGCCAGCAGCATCATGTCGGCAAGCAGGGCAAAGAGCATATATACATAGCCCTGAAGGCCGGTGCCGAAAGGCGCGAAGCTTACGGCAATTGCAAGCAGCAGGAAAGCCGCAGCAACCGTCCGGGCGCGGTTTACCCCGTATTTTTCGGCGAGGGATGCCGAAGCCTCGCCGTCCATCATGCTATTGACGCCCCTGTACACGTCCGTCCCTGCCGCGACAAGGAAGACGCAAGCCGGAAGAAACGCCGCTACGGGAGGTGCAGCGCTACTCAGCAGCACGGAAGCAAACGGAATCGCCGCAAGGGCGGCAAATGCGATGTTGCCGAGCAACACGATGCGTTTCAGCTTCCAGAAATAAAGCGCTGAAAATATCGCGGCGGCAGCGACAAGCGGCGGCGCATCCGCACTGACCGAAAAAGACAGCAACATGCCGGCAAGCGAAAACATGAGCGTCATCAGAATGGAAGTTCTTTTGTACGGAGCATCCGGCGCAAGATAGCCGGAAAAAGACATCGCGCCGGCGCAGGCAAGAAACGCCGAGAGGGCGGCGAACGCTGGCGTAGATGGCATGTATGGGCCGTATATCGAGAACGCCGCATAAACCGAGGCCGCGACAGCCGCGCATATCTCCGGCCGTGCGATGGAGGCGTAATCCGCAATTCCCGGCCGTTTGATCGCCGCTTCTTCTGGCAAAGGCTTCATTTTTTCAGCCACTCAACTATCTCTTTCATGAGTTGCGGCTGTTCCGTAAACAGGCTTGTGCCGTGTGCCGCCGTATAGTAGCTTCTTGTTTTGCTATTCTTGATCATACCGCCTAATTTAACGGCCGCGCCGCTGCACGATGAGTCAGAAGAGCCTTCGGCAATGAACGATGCCTGCCCCGCCTGCAGTCTGCGGGCAGCCGGCTCAACAAGCACGCCCCTGTAGTTCATTCCCGCCGAAAGCAGCACGGTTTTTTCTATTTCAGGATGCTGTGACTGGTACAGCAGGGCAAGGTTCGCGCCTATGGAAGCGCCTGCGATAAACGTCTTTTTGGCCCCTCTGCCCTTCAGATATTCTATTCCCGCTTCGGCGTCCTTTATTGATGCCTGATGGTCTGCATCCGAGAATTTCCGGAAATCAAGCTCTTTCCCGCCTTGTTTCGTGCTTTCTCCGTGCCCTCGAAGGTCTATGGCAAGGATGGAAAATCCGTTTTTGTTTAGGATTTTCGCAAAAGGATTCCAGCTTTCCTTGGCCGCAGGCATCATGTGCAGGAGCAGCACGGCAGCGCTTGAGCCCTGCCAGTAATTGCCCGCTATCGTAACGCCGTCGGCGGTGACGAAAGAAACTTTCTCCATTTTATCAATAGGCAGCGGATGCTTATAAAAATAATGCCCTAAAAAATCAATCGCTATTATTATGATGGTGGCGCAATCCGGGAATAAGAATAGAAATACAATCCTTTGCTTCCTTGCGAACATATCTATCCGTAAGGGAGCCGGCAAGACCTATGGCAAAAAGTCCTGCAGACAATGCCGCCTTTTCATACTCTCCTGAGCGTAGAAAGTTGAAAGTCGTAGTTGCACAAGCGTTCGCTGAATATAGAAAAGTAGTTTCATACTTGATATCAGAAGGGGTGATGTATTTTACTATATTTATGGCTTGGAGAGCAGCTTTCTTCAGCAAGGATATCACCCGTGTGATTATACCTTGGCGCCCCTTCTTTCCTTGGCCTTGAGCCTCAAGTCCTTGGAGCCGCACTTCCTGCACTTTGACTTTCTCAGGGCCACCTTGGCCTGCGTCGTTCTTAGCTTGGCGTTGCAGTTCATGCAGACGTATACGTTCAGGTAATTTCTTTTCAGCACGATTTCGTTGAGTTTCTTGACCATAGCTAATCATAGCTCCATAAGACTTTTAAATCCCATCTATACGGACATGTGTCTCAATACGGATATTCTTTCCTCCACGGGCGGGTGCGTCGAAAATAGTCTGGCCAGAAAGTCAGGCGCAAACGGATTTACTATGAAAAGCGCTGACATGGAAGGATCTCCTTTTGCCGGCTGGGCGGTTGCCGCAGCCGATATTTTTTCCAACGCGCTTGCCAGGTCAAGCGGGTCAGACATATGCGCCCCGAACTTGTCAGCTTCAAACTCGCGGCCGCGCGAAATCGCAAGCTGCAGGATTGTCGCAGCGAGCGGTGCTACGATCAAAAGCAGCAAATAACTGGCAGCGCTCCGATCTTCGTTGCTACTGAATATGAACATATGGGCGAACCATGTTATCGCCCCTGCCAAGGTAGCTGCCATGGCGCTTATGAGAGTGTCCCTATTTTTTACATGACCTATTTCATGGGCCAGAACGGCTTCGACTTCTTCGGTATTAAGATGTGCAAGCAACCCCTTGGTCACGGCTACAGCGGCGTGTTCAGGATCCCTGCCTGTAGCAAAAGCGTTGGGGACATCGACATTGACATAATAAAGAGGCGGGACTGGTATGTTGGCCTTTTTGGCTATTTTTTCAAGCGAGGCATAAACTTCAGGATAGTCATTAGACTTGACCTTCTTCGCGCCATATGCCATAAGAACGAACTTGTCAGAATACCAGTATGCAAGCAAATTGGCGCCTAATGCCATAATAAATCCCAGAGCCATCCCTGCAGATCCTGCGAAATAGTATCCTACTGCAAGGAAAAGAACTGTCAGTATGGTCAGTGGGATCAGGGTTCTAAAAATTGAAGACATAATCGTTATACAACGCCCTCAGATATTAAAGCGTTTGGACTCCGGATCCAACAGATAGTTGCCGTATTTTTTTATCCAGTCTATGGATCCGGGCTTGTATTTTTTCGCTATTTTTCCTGAAATCATGTTTTTTATTATGCGCGCCGCTTCTTTACTGGATTTCTTTGACGTGTCTATTTCCACAACCTTGCGGCGCTTGCCGAGGGCTTCAATAGTTATAGTATCGAGGATTTCCGCCTGCATGTTCTCTCTTATCTTACGAGCGCTCCATTTGCGGGATTTGAGCCGTTTTTGCAGTTCTGCAGGATTGCAGCGCAGAACTACAATAATATCCGCCTTAAGCAGATGGGCCAGCATCCCTTCGATTATCGAATCGCCTTTTATCATCTTACTTACGGCTTTCTGCAGTTTAGTAGGATCTACTATCATCGCTTTTCTCATCGCATCTCTACCGCTGACTGCACCGTGCAATGCAGCGTTTTTTGTGGTTATGATCTTGAACCCTGTGATTCCTGAGAGCGTTTTAGCAACCTCAGTCTTTCCTGTTCCCGGGGTTCCTGCTATCGCTATGATCATCCGAAAACACCTCTGAGAAGCGATTCAAAGAATGCGAATATTGAGCTTATGATATCCCCCGCGTTCTCCGGCGGATTGCCTTTTACTTCCAGCATGCCGTCATAGCTGTATATCCCGTTGGCTGCAACCGAAACTTGGACCGGATATCTGCCTCCGGCAAGAGCAAACGTGAAGTTTGCCTGTGCGCTCCGGCCGGAATTTATTGCCAAGGTCTGTTTTTTTGATCCCGATCCAAGCGTAACCGAAATCATGGCCGCCCTTGACGAATTGGCGACATTTGTCACGCCTACGGAAATCGTGACGTTGCCTTCTGACGCGTTTTCCGGCATCCCTACGCTGACGGAAAATTCCCTTTCCCTTGAAGCGCTTACGGTTTTGACGTCCAAGCCGCCGCCGGCATACATATAGAAAACGTTGTCCCCGGGCCTTGAAAACGACAGCGGCCATTCCCTGGCGGCGTTCCTGCCAAGCTCGTCGTTGTAGAATATGAAGCCGTCAGGCGGGTCTGCAGCAAGGGAAAACTTCTCCCCTGTAAAAACCGTGCCCGGACCGCTTATGGACGGCGTTTCGTAATGCTTCCTTTCTCCGGATATTCCTATCGTTTTTCCCGCCGAGCTTCCTGTCTGGCTGTAGATGGTTACCGGGCACGAATACGCGAATCCCGGCTTGAGGTTTTCGGACACGTTGAAGAACCAGTAAACCTCCCTGCTTGCACACGCGAATATCTCCTTCAAGGGGTCGTATATATCCAGTACGCTCCCGTCTTCGCCGGCACATGCGTTCATGCGCAATTCCGCTATCATGCACGTGCCTGTTGTAATGTTGGCCTGCATATAGCCTTTCTCGCCGGCGCTGACGCTCTGCGTTTCAATGCGTATATGCGATACGTCGGATTCAGCGTAATCGGCAAGTTCGAGAACATCGTCATTCCTTTGCCATTCCGATTTGCCGCCGGACGTGGTGTAAGTGAACGTTTCGCTCTGGTTCGCATCCTGCTGGTAGGCCGTTACGACGTGCGTGGCGTCAAGATAGCCTGCCTGATTCCATGTGGGGTCGATAGGTATCCACGTTCCGTCTTCTGCCAGGATCTCAACCCACGTATGGCCGACGAGTTTGTTCTCCACGGATGAATAAGCGTATCCTATTGCGTACCTTGTGGGTATGCCGGAAATTTTCAGAAGCGAAGAAAGCAGGTTTGCAAATTCTACGCATACGCCGCGCCTGTTTTCCATGACCCAGTCGCTTGGTTTCAGCTCTCCGGCAAGGCTCAGGTCGTATGTAAGATAATCATGAACGAAGATGGCAAGCCCGGCCGCTCTTTCCATCGTTCTCTCGTACGGGAATGCGGCATCGCGCATTTTATCGTTGAACGTTATCTGGGAGTTGGGTTTCAGGTAAGCGTCGCTTGAGCCTAATTTTTTCATGGACGTGTATATTGCCTTGTTTTTGACCGTCATGTCGACTTCGTACGTTACGTCCGCCGATCTGCTCTTCCATTCCAGCAGCAGCACGCGGTTCCCGTTGCTGTCGTTTATGAATCGCCAGCTTTGTGCATTGACCTTGAGGGATTGAATGCCTTTCTGCGGAACTGAAACGGTGAGGTTTGCGGAGTCAAAGCTGTCGCCGACTTTTATCGTGCCGGACTTGACTATGTGGAAGGTGGCGTCCGTGATGCGTTTGGCGTTTATTGAATCCTCTGCAAGCGAAAACGGCAGAAGAAGCAGAAGCGCGATCAATAATGCGGCTTTCATCGTATTATTTGACGGGCGCTTATAAATATTGGCTGTATAGTATTAGCCATGAACGAAATATGGACTGAGAAGTACAGGCCGCGTCTTTTGAAGGACATGCGCGGCCAGGAAAACGTTGTTTCGCGCCTTTCGGCTTTCATAACGGAAGGCTCCCTGCCGCACCTGCTGCTTGCCGGCCCCGCCGGCTCCGGCAAGACGACTGCGTCGCTGTGCATTGCCCGCGAGCTTTACGGCGGCCGGTGGCACTCTAATTTTCTTGAACTGAACGCCTCCAATGAACGGGGCATTGATACGATCCGGGTCAAGGTGAAGGACTTTGCAAAGACCATGCCCATGGGAACCAGATTCAAGGTAATCTACCTTGACGAGGCCGACGCCCTGACGCAGGACGCCCAGCACGCGCTTCGCAGGACGATGGAAAAATACTCCGAAACCACGCGTTTCATACTCGCCTGCAACTATATGTCCAAGATAATACCTCCCATACAGTCAAGGTGCGCAGTTTTCCGTTTCTCACCGCTTTCTCGCGATGAAACCAAGGCTTTTCTCAAGGATATTGCAATTAAGGAAAACGTGGATGCCGAGGATTCTGCCTATGACGCCATACTTGACATTGCCGAAGGCGATATGCGTCGGGCGGTGAATGTATTGCAGACGGCTTCGATTCTCAAGAAGAAAGTGACTGAAAAAACTGTCAATGAGGTGGCAGGAGGCGCAGACCCTGCTGCTGTAAAGATGATGCTCCAAAACGCCGTCTCCGGTGATTACAAGAAGGCAAGAGAAGCGCTTCTTGACCTCATCCTCAAGCAAGGTTTCCAGGCCGAGGACATAATGAAAGAAGTATACAGGCAGATTCATTCGCTTGATATTCCGGACGAGCGAAAGCTCATTCTCATGGAAAAAGCCGGCGAATACGAGTTCCGCCTGACCGAAGGCTCTAATCCTAGAATACAGCTGGAAGCCATGCTGGCGAGTTTTGCCATCTCAAGAAAGCTATAAAAAATGTATTTTCAGTTATATACTGAATGACATAAATAATCGGACATTTATAGTTCTCCAAGGAAACAAGCAATGTACTTGGAGAACTATATGTTAACCCGGTAAATCATATCCGGAATCTTTACTGGGTTAACTATAATGATGTCCTTCAGGTAATAATACCAAAGGCATTAATTTTCATGCAAATAATGCCTTTGGGTATAGTAAGACAAGCCGGGGTAGTTCAGTGGTAGAACGCCAGACTCATAATACGCCAAAAGCGCATGCTTATGAGTTTTGAGCCCGAAAGGGCTGTGACATGGGTTATCTGGAGGTCGTGGGTTCAAAACCCATCTCCGGCATTTAAATATTTAGGAAATGACATATCTTCCGTGATTAATTCGGTTTTGGCTCTTTATTGACAGCCTATTACCCTGAAAAGATTTTTGGCTGCAACAGGGCCGACATTTTGACAGGTATTTTACTTATGATGTCCCTGATGTTTATTCCGGGTACTGCAAGTTCTTCCGGAAATGCTGAAAATACGGCAGGAGCAAAGGTTCTTTAGGAGCTAACATCACAGCTTTACTAATTCTTCTCACAATAGCTTATTACATGGCATACAAGTTCTATCTTGGAATGAAAAATAGAACCCTTCCGGTAAGATTTGAATCAAGTCGTGTCATCGTCGGTTCAGAACTGAAAATAACCCAAATAAAGTCTACCGATTTATTTTATATTCCGGCCGTGCAATTAATCGCATGGACGTCGTAAAAAGCTCAGGCGAGCGCCAGCGGTTCCGGCCTGGCAAGATATACAACACGTGCAGGCGCGCAGGTGCTTCAAAAGAACTTACCGACAAAATAGTTCAGATCGTCAAAGCGAGGCTTTACGACGGCATGCCGACAAGCGAGATATCAAAGATAGTTCTCAGGATGCTGCGGCCCGACATCTGCGCAGCCGCGAAGTATCACCTTAAGCAGGCAATAATGCAACTCGGTCCGGACGGGTTTGCGTTTGAGGAGTTTATAGCCTCCCTGCTGGAGAGCTACGGGTTCAAGACACGGGTGGGCAGGACGTTTTTCGGGAAGTGCGTGGGCCATGAAGTCGACGTGCAGGCGGTGAAGGAGAAGCGGTACATGGTGGAATGCAAATATCATAATTTTCGCGGCATCCATACCGATGTAAAGGTCGCGATGTATACAAATGCGCGTTTCCTTGATCTCTCCAAAGATTTTGACGCGCCATGGCTGATATGCAACACGAAGTTCACGCGCGATGCCATAGCTTACGGCGAGTGCCTGGGCATGAGGATGACCGGATGGCGATATCCCGAAGGGGCGGGCCTGGAGTCCATGATACAGGAAAAGAACCATTATCCTATCAGCATATTGCGCTCGGCTGACAAAAAGGCAAGAGCCCTTCTTGCGTCAGCCAGGATTTTCACTGTCAATGCAATTCTTGACGGCAGAGAGGCATCCCTAAAGGCGGCAGGAATGGATGCGGACAAGGCACGGGCAATTATGGAAGAAACCGAAAAAATCTGCGAGTTAAGAAAATAAAAGAAAAAAACTTTCCGGAGAGGCCCCTGCGGAGCCGCCCCGGGAAAGCATAACCCTTATGACAGGATGTCCACGCCAAGATCGCTGTTGGAATTCTTGGATGCGCGTCTTGCGCCCTGGCCGAGTATGTATGGCGACTTCACGCCTGTCACGATGGTTATTACGTGGATCTTGCCCTGATACTCGGGCAGTATCCTTGCGCCCCACATGACCATGGCGTCCTTGGACATGTTCTTGGAAACGGTTTCGCCTATCGTGTTGATCTCCTCGAGCTTCATGTCATCGCCGCCTATGATCTGAATAAGGGCGCCGGAAGCTCCGGAATAGTCGACATCAAGCAGCGGATGCGCCATCGCCTTGTTTACGGCTATCTGGGCCCTGTTGTGGCCCGCATCGCTCTCGGCTTCACCCACGCCTATCGTGGCCACGCCGCCGGATCGCATTATCGTTCTCACGTCCGCGTAGTCCAAGTTCACCAGCGACGGCTGGGATATGGTCTCTGTTATGCCCTTTATCATCGTGGCTATCAGGTTGTCTGCGACGCCAAACGCCTCCTTCAACGGCCTGTTTCCTACCATCTCCACAAGCTTCTGGTTTTCTATGACGATCACGGTGTCGCAGAACTCCCTGAGCTTGGCAAGGCCTTCTTCAGCTTTTACTATCCTTGCGCCTTCTATCTTGAAGGGCAGTGTTACCGTAGCTATGACGATCGTGCCCTGTTCTTTGGCTATGCTGGCTATGACAGGGGCGGAACCGGTTCCCGTCCCGCCTCCCAGGCCGCACGTCAGGAAGAGCAGATCGCACCCTTGCAGAAGCTGCTTTATCGTCTCCCTCGATTCCTTGGCCGCTTTCTCGCCAACGTCAGGGTAGCCGCCTGCTCCAAGGCCTCTGGTAAGCTCTTTTCCAATCAATATTCTTTTGTGGGCTCTTGTCACGTTCAGGTGCTTGGCGTCCGTGTTAGCCGCTATCGTGTTAGCGCCTTCTATGTTGAGGTCTGTCAGCCTTGTTATTGTGTTGCAGCCCGCGCCGCCGCAGCCGACCACAACTATCCTCGCTTGCTCCATTTGTATGTCAAAATCGTCTGCCATTTATATTCCTCCTCCTATGTTTGCTGAAATATATGCTGCAGTATAAAAATACTATTTATACCGGAAGCATATACTCCGCTTAAGGAGCTTCTAAAAATAATAACGACTGGAAGTTCATGCCTGCTTGTTCAAATCTCTTGGTCGGGCTTTGAACAAGCTTATTTTTCTTACCTGCATAATATACTTTTCTATGCTCGAAGATTCATTTTAATAAAAGCCAATCCAATATCACTTATTCGAATCTAAATTTGGCGTTATTTATAGGCGAGAGTCATATAATCATATGAAAAACGCCAAAAGAATGGAGAAACAATCGGTAGAAATGATGTCTATGCTTGTAGAAATGGAAAATTACATACATAAAGTTGTGAAAGAGGATAGAAAGCTTCTTGAAAAACTGGCGAAATACTGAGCCGTAAAGTCATTCGGATATAAATTTAAAAAGATCAGTATAATCGGGTCTAAACTGAAACTAAAGAGGTTATAGAGATGAATGCATCAGAGAAAGCAATAGATTTAGTAAAAGTCGTTGTCATCCTCATAGTGGGAGGCATTGTGGTTTTGGAAGTTTTGGCAGTCGCATAAGAAAGAATAACATTTCTTTTCTTATCCGAAATAGATAGAAGACTAAATTCTGGAGATATACCTTACTTATGAAAGACGCCTACGATTTGGCGTTTTTGGGGTTCGTTTCCGTATCCAGAAGACTTGACAGCCCACAAAATACTATCCTATATAGCCTCTTTTAGTTCATCTTCTATGGATATGTTCACGTCTTCCCGTAATTGTTCGCTCTTCTGGCGGAGCCATGCTTCTATTTCTTCGCGGGTTTTCAAGCCCGCGGCGACCTCCACTATGAAATGATAGTCTTTAGCATAGTTAGTTTTCAAATGGAATTTATCCGCATAAAGGATTATTTTGATGAGAGTGTATGTAGTTCTTTTGTTAGCGTCGACAAATATATGATAATTATATGCCATTTTCAGAAAGAAGTCGGCAAGTTTTGGGAAGATATCCTTTCCTTCCTGCAATTGCTTTACAATCTCTGCCATCTCCCATGCGGCAAAATCAAGATTGCCTTCATTGATTCTGCCTGTGGCAACCTTCTGATTTTCTGGCAAATGGGAAGTAGCATTTATTGCCATATCATGGGCCATCAGAAAAATATGCCGTATTTTTTGTAGAAGCTCCTTCTGATCTGATGCCATTATAGAATATGGTCATCGTTGTATAAAAGTCGTTGCAGCCAATCTATTTATTCCGGCGGGGAGAAAATCTAAGTATGAACAAGATTTTGCCGTCCATACTTTTCATAGTTGGCATGGCATTGCTTTATTTTACTGGCGGCTCCCTTAACTGCGTTTCCGTGGCCGGGTACAGCGAATGCTGGTCGTTCTCGGACAAGAACATGACGTCGGATTTGTGCGCCGGCAACGCGACAAGCTGCCTTGCCGCGGTGGATGACCAGAGGTACAATGCGCACATTTCCGCGCTTTTGAAGGCCTGCGGCAAGGCCAGTAACGAAGGCTATGCCGTCCAGGGCACGAACGAAGCTATAAAGAACGCCGTCAACGACATGTTCAACCAGACGATTGAAGCAAGGGATTTGTGCGAAAATCCTGCCGGTTATCTTGTTTACAGGGAATACGGGGCGCCGTAATAAAATGCGGTTTTTTATAAATTCAGCGCAATGAAAATCATGAGGATACTGGTTTTCTCGGCGCATCCGGACGATGCGGACTTCGTCTGCGGCGCCACCGTGGCAAAGAAGACCGCGGAAGGGCACGAAGTCCATTACGTAATTGCAACGGGCGGGCAGAAGGGAAAGCATGGAATAGACGCTTCTCCCGGGCAATTCGCCCTTGTACGAGAGGGGGAGCAGCGGAACTCGGCTGCCGTGTTAGGCGTAAAAAGCGTCACGTTCCTGAAATTCACTGACGGCGAGCTTGAGAATAATGACGACCTGAGTCGCCGGCTTGTCCATGAGATAAGGGAGAAGAAGCCTGATATTCTTATGTCCATGGATCCCGCCGCCCAGAAATTCGACAGCGTCCACCGTTATCACAAGGACCACAGGGTCATGGCAGCGGCTGTGTTTGATGCCGGATACCCTGCGGCAGGAAACGCCAACTTTTATCCGGAAGCCGGGGAGCCTTGGACCCCGAAGGAATTCTGGTTTTTCGGGGGCGAACCTAACCGCTATGAGGATGCAAGCGGGTTTATTGACGCTAAAATAACGGCGCTCCTTTGCCACAAGTCGCAGGTGAATCCGGGAGAAATGGAAAAATGGGTGCGTCAATGGGCAGCGGAAACCGGCAGGAAGGCTGGCATGGCGTATGCCGAGGCTTTCAGAATACTAAGTTTCACAAGATAAAGCTTAAGTAGCAGCCGAAAGAGAAGATATCAATGGAAAAGCTGAAGAGCAGGATAGTGGTTCTCAATTCGCTTCGATCCCGTTTCTTCCTTGTTTTCAACGTCCCGATATTTCTGATAGTGGCATATATTGCTGCGTATGTTCCGGAAGGGCAGGTTCCCGGCCTTGTTTTAATGGCAGGTTTGTGGCTTGTGATGATGCTTGTCATAAACAAGGTCGAAATACTTCAGGACTGCGTGATCATAGAGCCGTGGGCAAGCGCGCTTTCCAGGGCCGGCCTGAAGTCCATAATCCAGAAGAGGCAGATAAAATCGGTTGAATATCTCCCTGGCGGCAGGTTTACGGGCGAGATGATAATAAAATATGCCGATGATAAGAAAGAGAAGAAGCTTTACGTGGGCATAACCGAGAACGGCGCAGGCGACATAAATGTCATCAGGCGCTTCTTCAGGAACAGATAATACCGATACTGCGGTGAAACATGCCATGAAAGAACGGATAAGGAAAATTTTTTCGTCGTCGAACGTTGACGCCTTCGTCATAGTCAACGGGTCGTATCCGTCGCTGGACCCGAATTTCTTCCATGTAAGCGGCATACTCTCCGGGGTGTTCGAGCATTCAATAATAATCGCGCGAAAAAACGGCAAGGCAACCCTGCTCACGTCCCGCCTTGAGAAAGACATAGCCAGAAAGGAAACGGCCCTTGACGTTCAGGTTTTCGGGTCGAAAGAGGCAGGGGAAGCGGCCGTGAGGAATCTTCTTTCCGGCGTGAAGACGGTGGGCCTGAGCGGGAGCTACCTTTCCTACACGGATTATAACAGGCTTTGCAGCGTGATCAAGGCGGAAATGAAGGACATAACCCCGGCGTTTGCGCGGGCGCGCTCAATAAAGGACGGGAAAGAGATCAAAGCCATAGAAGAGGCCTGCCGGATATCCGCCAGGGCGGCAGAGGAGTTTCCCGCTTGTCTGAAGGAAGGCGTCACCGAAAGGGATATGTCGGCGAAGCTTGCCGAGCTGCAGTACGAGATGGGAGCCACGAACATAGCATTTCCTCCCATAGTGGCTTTTGGCGGGAACGCTTCAAGGCCCCATCATACGGCTTCTCTGCGGAAACTGAAGAAAAACGAATTTGTGCTGATAGACTTCGGGGCCGAATACATGCGATACGCATCCGACCTTTCGCGGACTTTCATCTTTGGCAGGGCGTCGGGGAAGATGAAATCGATGTACGCGGCCGTCAAGGAGGCACAGGACGCCGCAATGGACGTGATAAAAGACGGCGCGAACGGCAGCGATGCCGACAGGGAAGCGCGGAAAATAATTGACAGGAATTTCAAAGGCACATTCATACATTCTTTGGGCCATGAAGTGGGCCTGGAAATTCATGACGGCGGCGTTCTGGGGACGAACAGCAATTTCCCGCTCAAGAAAAACATGGTAGTCACGAACGAGCCAGGGATCTATATTCCAGGCATCGGCGGGGTAAGGATAGAGGATACGGTTCTTGTCGGCAAAGGCAGGCCGAAAATCCTAACGAAATGCAGCAGCGAGCTGCAAGAGATATAGTGAAAGGCGCAATATTTTGAATATGCCGGCGCCTTTCGCGCAATGGCACGGAATCGCAATATTTCCAAAGGCATGTGCCCGATGAATAAATTATCTGCTTGTGATTATCTCAACGACGTCCCCGGATTTGAGAAGATGCTCTTTGCCTACTACCATCCTCGTCTTCACGTCTATGGCCCGGATAAACGCCTTGCCTATATCCGTATGTATCCTGTAAGCGAAATCAAGAGCCGTTGATTTTGGCGGCAGAAGAAAGCAGTCAGGAAGCACGTTGCCTTCCCTGTCCTGAAGCTTGTTGAGGCCGCCGGGGAATATATACATATATTGCAGCATCCCGAACACGGCTTCATTGAGCACGTCCTGAACTCCAGTGGTGCCGTATTTCTCAAGAACGCTATTGTGTATGAATTCAAGTGCCGCTTTTTGCTTGTCGTTCATGCGGGCGGCGTCCTTGACGGAAAACGCCTTCTCGCCGGGTATGTAGCTTATCATGCCTGCCCTGTGCGCTTCCCTTAAAGCGAGTTCGGATTCTGCCGAGCAGGGTATTATCTTCAGGTGCGGGAACCGCTCTTTCAGCTTTGCGAGATTTTTTTCCGCGTCGCCCTTGTCCATCTTGTTCGCGGCAATTATCATGGGCTTTGTTTTTTTCCTCAGGAAACTCGACAGTGCAAGCATCTGTTCGTCGGTCCATAACGACACGTTTTCCGTGTCAAGCTTCAGCGTTGCGACCGCTTCGTTCATCAGCTCTTCCTTGACGCTGAACGCGGACATCTGCTCTGCAAGCTCCTTTGCCACCTCCTTTTCCCCGTGCTGCAAGGTGCGGGAGAACTTGGCCCAGCCTTTCTTGAGTATTCCAAGATACCAGTAATCCAATTCTTCTTCGAGAAACTTCACGTCCTCTGCCGGATCGTAGCCCTGCGTGCGCTCGCCTTTCTCGTTCGTCGTGCCTGACGCGTCTATCACGTGTATCAGCACGTCTGCCTGGTTCAGGTCATTGAGGAACTGGTTGCCCATGCCCCTGCCTTCGTGCGCGCCCGGAACAAGGCCGGCAACGTCTATCATGTCTATGGGTACAAAGCGCGTGCCGTCTATGCAATATCCGTAGCGTGGGTTGCACTTGACGTTGAAATGCCTTTCAGCGCACGCGACCTTGACGAAGCCGACGCTATGATTGGGCTCTATCGTCGCGAAAGGATAATCCGCTATCTTGACCTCTGCAAGGGTCGCCGCCTTGAAGAAGGTGCTCTTGCCGACGTTGGGCTTGCCTACGACTCCGACTAGCATGACTACAGACTCTTTGGATATCTTAAAATAGCTTTTCCGTCCACATATCTCTGATACCATGGAACCCGTGACGCTGGAAGCGAAAGATCTGGCGGTCGGCGTCGAAAAATTCAGGGTATCGGGCATATCGTTTTCCCTCTGCGGCGGCGACATTCTTGGCCTTGTGGGCCGGTCAGGCGAGGGAAAGTCCATTCTCATAAAAACGCTCACGGGCCTCAGGAGGCCGCTTTCGGGCAAAATAACGGTGAAGTCCGGGGACTCCGAAACCGGCATGGCGGAAATCGCGGGCTATTCGCCCCAGGACAACGCCCTGTTCCCTTTCCTTACGGTGGAGGAGAACATAGCCACGTTCGCCGAGCTGCACGGCGTGAAAAGGAAAGAATTGGAGGAAAAGACGTCGAGCCTGCTGAAACGCCTCGGCCTTGAAAAGAGCAGGAAGAAGCGCATAATAGAATTGTCCGGCGGCATGCGGAAAAGGGCGGACCTTGCCGCGGCCCTGATACAGGATCCTTCCGTAATAATACTTGACGAGCCGTTCAACGGCCTGGACGTTTCCGTCCAGCAGTTCGTGTGGGAACTGCTTGCCGACCTTGCGCGGGAAGACAGGATAATCATAATATCCAGCCACATACTTGGGGATATGCAGAAGCGATGCACCAAGTTCGGGCTTGTGCTCGAGGGGAAATACTACGGCACGGAGCGGATACTTGAGGCAATCCGCGAGAAGAAGGCGAAAAATCTTGAGGGGCTTCTGAACAGCCTGTTCTCAGGCAGGCTTGCAATGGAGGAAAAATAAATGTCAAAGACCGTTGCGCTGATATCCGCCAACCTGAAAGGCTTCGCAAGGAACAGGATGTCCGTCCTACTGCTGGTCGTTTTCCCGATGCTGATAATATCCGTGATATTCTCCTCGCTTGCCGTTGACGTGCCGAAGAAGATACCGGTGGGTCTTGTTCCGGGCCATGGATATGAAGACGTCGCAGAGCTTAACGGCGCGGTTTCGTCGTTCCTAACCGTGACCGAGTATGCCTCGATGCGGGGATGCGTTGAGGGCATAAAGGACTACCGCAATTATCTGTGCATAGAGATTTCCGGTAGCAAGCCGGTGGTGATAAACGCCTACTACGACAACACGCGCGAGCCCGTGATATACGAGATACTCCAGAAAATAAAGAGCGCGGTGGACTTCGTCCAGAAGCAGAAAAGCAGGGAAATAGCGTCGGACTTCCTTGATAAATTCGACAACACCATGGTCAAGGTCGGTAAGTTCAAGAACGACCTGTCGTCAATAGACGCCGATCTGGACGGATACATAGCGGAAGTGGACGCGTCCATAAGAGAGCTGCAGAAGACAAGGTCGGAGCTCCGGCAGACCCTTGATTCCATGGACAGCGACCTGTACACGATAAGATATAACGAAGGCTACCTGAAGACGCAGAAGAACAATATTTACAGCGCTATGCATTCCTACATAAGCGATGTCCGGAATTATCTTTCCGTCCGGAACGCCCAGCCCGGGGATGCGGATTACAACCTGTATACTTCCATCAGGTCGAGGACGGATGCGGTTGATGCGTCGCTGAACAATTTCAACAATGCGGCGAACGGCTATTTTGCCGTGATAGACGCCCGGATTGCAAGCTACGAGGACGCGAGCAGGAAAGGCCGGCAGAAGCTTGTTGACATAGACAACAGCATAGCGAAGCTCAAGTCAACGAAACAGAACCTATACGATTACAAGGCAGAAACGAGCATGGCGAAGTCGGACATAGCGGAGATAGAGAACGATTTCAGGGAGATACAGGGCGTGGACGCCGAGACCCTTGTCAATCCGGTGGTGATAAGGAACGTGCCCGTATACAGCGCCGATCCCGGCGCCGGGGAACTGGGAATAGAGAACATATTGCACGGCCTGAATTCGCTGAGCCTGCAGATAATATTCCCGAAGCTGCTGTTGCTGGTCACGCTCTTCCTTTCCCTGCTTATATCAAGCTTCGTCTGCGTCAACTACATAAATTCCGATGCCATACAGAGGATAAGGGTCGTGAAGGGGGTATCGATGCAGGAAGCCGCGTCCATATGCGTGTCGTCCCTGATCATAATGATACTGCCGATTTTTTCCATTCTGGCGCTCGGCAGCGCGCTGTTCGGCATCGCGATATTGCCCAATTTCCCGGCCGTTTTCCTGATAATTACGCTGCTCTCGGCCAATTTCATACTTTTTGGCATGGCGATAGCATACGTGATAAAGAAAGAGTCCATAACCCTGCTGGTGAGCACATTCATGCTTGTGCTTTTCGTGTTCTTCTCCGGCGTGCTTGTGCCCATAGAGAGGATGAATGCGTATTTCGCCTTCGTGGCCGGAAACCTTCCGCTTAACACGGCCCTTGAGGCCTTCAACAAGGCCGTATTCTACGGGAAGGACGTATTTTCCCTGGGCAGCGAAACCGCATTGCTGCTGGGGTGGCTTGCCGTTTCCGCCGCCGTTGCGCTGGGGGCCAAGCGGCTCAGGCGGGCGTGAGAGCTTTCCGCTCCGCGAAATAGCCCGCGATCCCTTTCTTGTTTGCCTGCAGCCATTTTGCGGATCTTTTCAGGCGCTCGAACGCCCTGGCAGTCACTGCCTTGTATTTCACGGGATGCGAAGCGAAGAAATCCCGGAGCTCCTTTTCCTGCATCACGTGGGCGTTTATGAAAGCCTCTATGATATGGAGGAACACAGGACCTGATTTGCTGTGGAGTTCTATCGCAGCCCAGTTCTTTTTCATCCATGGGATCAGCACTTTTCTTGCAGCAGGGTTTACGGAAAGCGATGCGAATACTGTCGGCAGATCCTGAACTCTTGCTTTATCGGAAACGGAAAAGTCCAGAAGCCTTACGAGCAGTTTTGGCTCGGTGAATTGCGCCATAGCAAGCAATGCCGCGGACCTCTCTTCGGCATCGCGGGTGCTCTGGCATAAGCTCATGATGGCATCGCGGCGCTTTCCGTTCCCGGTCAGCGCCGCCGCATACATGGCAGGATAGCGAAGGTCTGGGCTAACCGCCGAAATGTTACCGGCGTTTTTGTCGAATATTTCCAGAGCCTTGCTGACGGTCTTCTCGTCCTGCACGAATATGAGGTATCGTATCGCAAGCTCGCGCATGAGAACGTCTTCCTGCGGTTCATTCCTGCGCGCGCTCCAGCCGAGTCTTTCTAATGCCCTGCGGTAAGGCTGTGCGAAATGCGCCCTAAATTTTAGCCATGACAAGGCCCATTGCCGGTCTTCGGAAAATACGGACTGGATGCCGCGCATATTGGCGGATATGCTTCCGAGGATAAGGTAGCTGTCCTCGTTTCTGTACGCTTCCATCATGTCAAGGTATTGCCGTAGAGGTAGCATGCCGTTGAGCGAAAGCCTGAAGACATCGTCCTGCAGTCCCCAACGGTCAAGCGCGCCGAGATCCTTGTTTTGCGCCATCGCTGTCAGACGGGAAAGGTTTTCTTTCCCGTATTTGACCCTGTAGAATCCCGTCTGGCCGTGGTTGAGCTTGAACCATTCTGGCTTGCCGAGTTTTATCGCAGCCTTTGCTTTGTCCATAGTGTGCCTGATCGGGGCATCCATGCCTTCAGCCATGATTATGAGAGGTATTTTCCATTTCTTCCCGCGTGCACGGCTGCCGAAGATGAACTGTTTCTGATCAAGGCTCAGCTTGCCGTCTTTGACGGAAGCTTCCACCATCGGATAGCCTGCCTGCTGTATCCAGTTCATTACGATTTCCTTCGCCGGCTTGTCCGATGCCGCTTCCAGAGAATCCCAGAGATCTTCCGAAGAGGCGTTGCCGTATTTGTGGGCGTCAAGATACCTGCCAACCCCTGTCCTGAACGCGTCATGCCCCAAATAATCCTCTATCATCCTAAGTATGTTGCCGCCCTTGGCGTAGCTTATGGCATCAAACAATTGCTCTATTTCCCGCACGTCCTTCACGTTCGCTTCAATGGGATGTGTTGTCTTGAGCGAGTCATCGTCCATTGCCCTTACGGTTTCAAGGCGCACGAAATCTTCCCACATCTTCCATTCTGGAAAGACGTGATCTACGGCCTTGTACGCCATGAACGTGGCAAAGCTCTCGTTAAGCCAGAGGTCGTTCCACCATTCCATGGTCACGAGGTCGCCGGACCACTGGTGCCAGAGCTCGTGCGCGACTATCATGGCTATGAACTTTTTCGTTGATGTCGAGGTCTTTTTTTCATCAAACAGCAGGCATATTTCCCTGAACGTGACAGCGCCCCAGTTTTCCATGGCCCCGCTTGAGAAGTCCGGCAGCGCTATCATGTCCAGCTTCGGAAGCGGATACGGTATTCCTGAATATTTCTCAAAGTAATCAAGAGTTTTTTTGCAAACGTCAAGCGCGAACTTTCCGCTGCCTTTCTTTCTACCCAATGTCACGACGCGTATTAGCGTGTCGCCCGCTTTTGTTTCTTCAAACTCAAACTCGCCTATGCCCATGTACAGCAGATACGTGGACATAACCGGCGTTCTCTCAAATACAATGGTCTTCTTTTCGCCTTCGGATTTTTCTTTTTTTGCCGGCATATTCGACAGGCCAGTGAAGTTTTTCTCCATTGTCAGCGTGATGTCAAACGTCGCCTTGTATGCGGGCTCGTCAAAGCACGGGAATGCCCGCCTCGCGTAGGGCGCCTCAAAATGGGTGGATGCCGCGTATCTTGCCGAGCCGTCCGGCATTATCACTTTGCTCCTGTAGAATCCGACAAGATTGTCGTTCAACTTGCCTTCAAATTCCAGAAATATCTTGGCATTGCCGCTTATTTTTTCCGGCAGATGCAGAATCAATACCTGATTTTCCGTGTCCATCTCCGTGCGGGCGGCAAGCTTCTTGCCGTTTGTCATCGCAACCGCGCTCTTGACGTCAATATCCATGGCATTGAGTATTATCTTCTTCGTCGGCGCGGATATGTTCACGTCTATTTTTTCCTTTCCCAAGAAAGAGAATGTTTCCATGTTGACGTCAAACGCAAGCTCATAATTCGACGGGCGGACAGTTTCAGGAAGCTTGTGCGTTTTGTCGGGCATTCTATCATATTGCCTCTCGGAGCATAAAAACGCAACAATGGCGCAGACAATGTTCATCCCGCACGGCTTGTACCAATTATTATAGCAACTCTCGTTAATAATGGAACAATTGTAATGAGAGATGCTATATGTAAATAACATTATAAAATGTTCCAAATACAATGTTATTTACTATTAGAACTTTATCGGCCATAGTAACAGTATGAAAATAGGCATTCTTGGTTCCGGCGTTGTCGCGCAGGCGCTAGGCATCGGCCTCATATCACAAGGCCACGAAGTGAAACTGGGAACTAGGGAGCCTGCAAAGCTGAAGGAGTGGCTGTCAAAGGCCGGCAAGAAAGCTTCAGCAGGCTCGTTTTCCGATGCTGCCAAATTTGGCGAAGCCGTATTCATAGCCACGCTATGGCTCGGAACTGAAAACGCCATAAATCTTGCAGGAAAGCCGAACTTCGTCGGAAAGATAGTCGTGGACGTGACGAACCCGCTTGATTTCTCAAATGGCAAGCCCGAGCCGGCAGTGTCTTATCCTCTTTCAGCGTGTGAGCAGATACAGAACTGGCTACCGCAGTCAAAGGTCGTAAAGGCTTTCAACACTTCTCCAGCGCATCTTCAGACGAACCCCAAGGCTCTCGGCGACGCGGACCTGTTCGTGGCAGGAAACGACGACGCCAAGAAATTCGTCCGCGAAATCGCAAAGAAATGGGGCTGGTCCGACGTCATAGACATGGGCGACGTCAAGGCTGCCTACTGGGTTGAGATGCTCGGACTGGCCGTCATAAACTACGGCTTCAGACACAACGACTGGAACTTCGCACTGAAGCTGCTGAGGAAATGAATTGTCGTTTATAGAGGTATGATTAGACATGTGTTGAGGGTATTATAGTTTGTATCTTGCGGCAAGAAAAAATGGGTCAAGTCGTGTCGGTATTTGCAGTCTCTGATTCTCTGTCATCTCTAAGGAATTAAGTGTAGAAGATTTAGCCTTCTGAATTCCTGATATAGTTGATTATCGTTACTCCTCACTTCGCGTCTGGTTGCGTTGGGGTGATTCGTAAGCAACTGGAATAGCAAATCTTCTACTACAGCCTTCGGTTCGTAAAGTGTGACGTTTCTTGGCATCGTTATCGTCACGTATTCATTTCCGTCAATAGTTGTTGCAGGTAAATTGTTTACAATCGTTTCAATATTACTTCTTACATTGTTTAAAACATAGTCGGACAATGTGTTTTGCAGGTCTTTCAGTCCTCTTTCGTGCTGGAAAGCAAATTGTGTGCAAATTTCCTGATTTGTCTGACCCGGTATGGATACGTTCGGCTTTCTTTTTTTATTTTTAGATTCCATTATATTGCTGTCTATGTCAAATTCAAAATATTCCTTGGGTATTTCAGAAGCAGGTTCTTTATATTTTCTAGACGTAATTATATAGACGCCAAATTTGCTGCCTTCGGGCTCTGTGGCCACGACTTTTCCGGACAGATCCGGTATAACTTCAAATCCTGCCAGAGCCATGCCCGCATATATCCTGTCTAGATCCAAGTCAAGGTAAGCCGGAAGCGCTTGTATATTGAATGCACGGTTTTTTGATACGCGATTCTGCTCCCTTATTGACATTTCCCTTTCTCTTATTCTACGTCCGGACTTGTCCGTTCTTTCCAATTCCGTATGGTTCAACCCCAGAGAACACAAAACAAGATCGAATTCATCATTTATGAAAGGAAGGGCATGCAAATAGCCATTATGATATTCGTTGCCAGGATGAGCGCCCATGCTTTTCGCCTTTTCAAAGTTGGCCCCATTTATATCAAGATTTACAGTAGGGATTCCCATCGCCATTGAGAGTATGGCAGGGCCCGACGGGGCGTCCAATATTCTTGTCATCCTCTCACCACTTCCTTGCAGGCCCCCTATTATTCTCTTATACACTTCCGCAGTTTTTCCAGAATACGACAAAGGCCAATTATGCATGTAATAGCCCGCAAAATCCGAGGCTATCCTGCCGTCATTGGCATAGATGAGCCCTTCGTTGAATTCAGCGCTTCTGCCGGCCATCGCGGCCAATATTCTTCTCACATGCTGAGCCGGCGTATAAATCACGTCGCCTATAGGCCGTTTTGTATGCACGGGCGAATCCGACACAAGCTTGCCTTCCTCAAGCTTTACCTTTCCGCCCCTCATCGCAATATCTATAATTCTCTCCTTCTCCGACACAAGATGATTTATGCCCGTATCAATGGAGCCTTTGGGATGCAACGGGTAATTGACAACGAGTTGGGTGATGCCCACTGGCTTTTCCTGGCCTCTTCTGTCTATCCTCTTTGTCATTTGATAAAGCGGGCCATAACTATACGGAAGGTCAAGAAGGAATTCCTGTGATGCCGCAACCAGCGGAAGCGACTCGCCCATGGTATCCGCATTTGAGATCAGCACAGAATGCTCAGGAGAGGACTCAAAAAGATGCCTCACCATCTCGCGTTCGCTTCCTTTGCCCATGTGGCCGGTGGGCACGCTGCCGTCTATTCTTAATGCATTATACTTCTTGTAACGTTCCTCAAGTTTCCGCGTGACTCCTTTTACAAATCTTGATGAAAACACGACGCATTTTTCCCCGTTTGCTATCGCGTTGCCTACGAGGCGGTCAAGTTCGAGGTATTTCGACGATTCTATATGCGTTAATTTTTCGCGGAGCGCCGGATCTTTTATCATGTCCGGTTCCACAAGGGCCGGATCCAACGAAGCCTTCCTGAGTTGGTCAAGTTTTTCCGTGGGCGATATATCTTCGTAGCCAAGGACTGCATCATAGACTGCCGTCTGATCTGGACTCATGTCCACGAAGCATGTGCTTATCTCAGGCAGCTCGACATCGCCTCTCCTAAGCATTTTCCTGTTCAGAACGCTTCCTAGAACAAGGGGATTTTTGTGATATGCTCTTGCCACATGCGAAGGCGTCGGATAATTTTCAGGCTCGAGCATGCTTATGAGGTTGAAGAGATTGAACATGCCGTCCGGCACAGGAGTCGCGCTAAGCAGGGCAAGATATTCCGCATTGTCCGTCAGCCTTCTGATGTTATATCGGTGCGTATTGGGGTCTCCTGTATGGTGTTCCTCATCAACAATAACATAATCAGGCCGGAAGTTTTCAAGCGCCTGAGTTACTTTATCCCGCGTAGTGTTGGCGCCAAAAACGTTATGATTGACTATGATGGCGCCCGAGTCCGAAACAGCGCGATCAAGAGACCGCGTGCCATAGTCATTCAGAAGCGTAGTCTTTAGCTCAGGATAATTGGCGCCCAGTTGGGATTTCCAGTATTCAAGGCCGGAATTCGGCGCTACAACCAAGGTCTTGGGCGTCCGGCCTCTGCCCATTTCTATAAGCCTGATCGCGCCTATGGCCTGCTGCGTCTTCCCGAAGCCGCCGCCGTCGGCTATCAGTATTCTTCCTTCGTCATATATCTTGAAAGATCCGTACTCCTGCTGTATATTGGGCCTTATGACCGAGATTTCCCTGTAAGTTGTCATGCCATAGCCTCCTTTTCAGGCATTAAGTTCCTGGCTTTCCTTGTGAGCGTTAAGAATCTCTGGAATTCGTCATAAAGGGTTCCGTGAAGCCATTTCAAGGTTTCGTTACCTTCTGCGACAGATTTTTCCTTTATCAAACCAAGCAAGGCTTCTTCGTCGTCATGCGAAGGATATTCACTATTCTGGAGCAGGGACATGTAATAATCCCTCCCCATCTTGAGGAAGCCTTCTCTTAGCATTCTGTCATTGTTTATTATTGGCATTGGTATGCTGCCTATAACGTCTCCGCCAAAGCCGGAGGGATCCGGTCTCTTGAATCTGCCGATGTAAGGGCCCAATGAAGGCAAGTATTCAGACGCCACCTCTTCGTCGACCATATCCGGATAATAAAGAGCTAGAATCCTCGCGGCAAGCATGTCTATCGTGCCGCCTCCTGCGCCACCGTGATAGAACAATGACACAACCCTTTGGGCATCATCATGAGTTTCAACAAATTCCCTGAATGAGGGGGCGTCGTTTAGTTTGTTTTCATAACCTTTGGAATCTATAGGCGTTATCCCAGCATTTATCAAATATTTTTTGGCAGTTGGCTCGCTAACTCCCCAATAATCTGCTAATCTTTTTGGGTTTCTATAGTCAGGACATTCACTAACTAAGTTTACAAGTGCTTCCTGTATAGGAATTTTTACATTTATATTTTCAAACCTATGTAATGCCGCTTCGCTCATAGTCATAGGAACTATCCCAGCGTCCAGCAAATACCTTCCAGCAGTTTGTGCTGTAACGCATAGATACCTACTTAGCCGGGATGCATTTCTATACTCTGGATGCTCGGTAACTAATTTCACAAGCTCTTCAGATGTCAAAATTTTTACATCTGCCTTTCTAAATCTTATATGTAATGACGCTTCGCTCATAGTCATAGGAACTATCCCAGCGTTCAGCAAATGACTCTTAGCATTTGATGCACTAAACCCGAGATAGCGACCTAACTCTGTTGCGCTTCTATACTCTGGATGCTCGGTAACTAATTTCACAAGCTCTTGTCGTGTAAGAATCTTTACATTTGTTTTTTGAAACCTTTGCAATGAAGCTTCACTGGGATTCAGAGGAGTTATACCAGCATCTAATAGATATCTTCTAGCCGTAGGTCTACTTATTTTTAGAAATTTTCCTAACGTTACAGGACTTCTATATTCGGGATGCGTTTCAATTAATTTTGTCAAATCTAAATCTTGTGGTATACGAGCTTGTGTATTTCCCATTCTGTAGAATGCAGCTTCGCCCAGAGTCATAGGAACTATCCCGGCGTCCAGCAAATAACCTTTGGCAGTAGTGCCAGTAACGCCCAAATATCTTCCTAACATAGCTGCGCTCCTATAATGAGGATTGCTATTCACAAGGGCATGTAACTGCTCGGCGCTAAGGCTATTCTTATAGGCTGCCATTGTATCACTCTACTTACTACCAGAGATATCTTTTAATAGTTTACTATTATTAAGTAACAATATTCATACAGATATTAAAACATTGTCAAGCAGAATATATATATTGATAACTGCAAAGGCAAAAACTTTGCGCTTTTACCCCTACTCGGCTTTGTTGAATAATTCCTAATATTTCAACAGTTCACCTCATTTTTCAACAGAAAGTTAGGCTCTATCGGCTTTGTAGGAATAATCAATTTCTGTCGGATTAATCACTACTTTGCCGAATATAGAACATAGATGGGAAGAACTTAAACTTCCTGTGGCTAAAGATAAAAAGGAAAGAGAAAAGATAAAGCAAAAGGTTAAAGATATATTTAAGAAAAGATGGGTAGCACAAAAGGAGCTTAATAATATGAAAGGCGAATTTGGTAATATTTTATAGGGGATCTGGGTGGGGAAGAGTCTCACTACGAGAGGCATAGCACGAAAACAAAGAATGCTTCCTGCTGGAAAAATGTGGAAAGAACATATGGAAGAGAAGTTTAATAGTGAAATGCCCCCCATTTCTAAAGACGAAATGCGATGTCAAAAATGCGACTTCAACGCCCGCTATAAATTCGTAAGGTGCCCTGAATGCAGCGAAACGTAAAAGGAATGAACTATTCAACAGAAACCCGAATATTTCAACAGAATTTCAATTATTAAACAAAGCCTCCTATGCGCATATCTTTATATCGTATGCCGCACTATATACTATCTATGACAAAAGACGAGAAGATGGCAAAGAATTTCAAGAATCCTGAACTGGCTAAAGCCTTCCTGAAGGCAAGGGCTGCACTCAAAAAGTCAGGCAAATATATCAAACCCGACTGGCGTTCTTGATAAGCAATCCGTACTTTTTCTTTACTTCTGCCTGAAAGTCCTCGTTTAGGAAATTCGCATCAAGCGTAATAAAAATTCTTGCCCGATCGGCAATCGCGCATGCCAAAATCAGCGTATCCATAGGTCGTAAAAACGAATTCATTGATTTTAATTCGTTTATAAGTTCAAACGTTTTTGCCGTTGGAGTGAAAACCTCGATTCCTCTTTCTGTGCATAGTTTGTACAGGACATTGAATACGGTTTCTCTCGAATCCGAAAGCTTGAATATTATCTTTTGGGCTATCTCACCAACCACCGGAGTGGAAAAGACTCCCATGTAGACAGGGTTTGTTGATGCGAATTTGCCCAAGACATTCGTGCATTCGGTTCCGAATTTCGCATCTTCTGTAAACATTTCTAAGAAAACGTTAGAGTCTATATGTTCTTTGATGCGCTTCTCATTGCCAGTTCGTTGTCTTGCAGAGGACTTCATCTGTCATATATGGCGTTTTCATCTTTATATTATTTCTGAATCCGTAGCACGATGCGCAAGATGTATGGCCGTCCGTTAAGTACCGTCCGGCCGTATTGATAATAACGAAACCAATTGCGGCTCGCAGCAGGAGCCAAGAAAGCAGGAACGTTTGGCATGCCTAAAACTATTTAATGCATAAGCCGCCTGAGTGCTCCCGTTTGTCGGTTAGAATTTGAGGGATATAATTACTGTCTATGCATCCCAGAGTATTTAAAATTAGCATCTACTACAATTAATTAGCTTCCTAAGCTTTTATACACATAGATGCTACATAGGTCAAAATTATGACGCTGAAAAAAGACATAGGTTTAATTGTATTAGGTTTCTTTCTTACTATAATTTTACAAAATACGGTAGGAGAGCCCTTTACAGACTTACTTTTCCCTCCTAAGCTTAATATGACTTTGGAGCCCATGCAAAACCCTGTGTTCATAGACGGCGATTATTATGCCAGATTTTATATTAAAAATAAGGGTGGCATACCACTCCACGGGATAAATGCTCAATACGATTTTCTTTGTAACGATGTAGAGAAGAAAGTTGCCTTTATCGGTCAATCTAACTTGGAGCCCGGAGAGGAAACGTTCTTTGATGTTCCTTTCCAGGAGCAGCAGTTAAACTATAGCTGTTCTGCAGATGCTGGAGTAGTTCTCACCTTCTATAAAGATAAAGCTGGACGGCTATACTGCGCTTCTGACCCTGTGAATGAAAGTGTATGCATCTTTTGTACCACTAGCATAACCTTAACTTCTAATGAATTTGCTTCTGTATTGAATTATACCGTTTTGTATCCTTTCGCTCCAGGTGAATTAGAATTAAGTATAAGTAAGGGGTGTTATCCAGAAGCGCAACTAAAGGCTTTGAATTTGACTAAAACTGATAACACTATCAGACTTAAAACACTCGGTATCTGGGAATACTGCGCGAGAGGAACGCTTCCATTAGATTGGTGTAAAGAGCAAGGGTATATCTAATTTCAGATATTTACGAGTCATGAAAAATTACTCAATAAATTTAACTTCTGAATAAAAATAGGCAAGTATATACCTATCATATATCCCAAAAAATGCCCAAACGTATATATAATAACTCCTTCACTTAGAATTACATCAGGTATTAAGAATGGTAAATAAAAAATGAATATTAAGGATAAACCGAAATAGAACAACTTGGGCAAAATCTTCAAGTAAGGTTCTTTAGTTCTGGCAGATACAATAATGTAGTTCCGTAGCATCCGAATAGGACGAAGATTAAGAGTTATTAACAACATCGTAAGAAATATAGAAACTAAAGTTAATAGGGATAAATTATAGTTTACTAAGAGAAGAATAGTGACGTTCAGCATAATAAACATCAAGAGTAGTGTATTAGTGTTGATAGAAAAGCGTTTCTTGATAAATGCAACTACTGCATACAAATAGTATCCTATAAAACCGGATACGGTTATTGAAAATCCCTGAGCGTTAAATTTAGGAAGAAAGTATATTGTAGTTAACGAGGAAATAAATGGTAACAATATTAATAAGAAGCCAGATGTAACATAAAAAAGTTTTTTCTTCTGTTCTATTGAGAATAATAGAAATATTACTAAAAGATATACTATCAAATTATTTAGTAAATGACCTATAGAAGAGTGTGTATAGTTGGAAAAGAATGCACTAATTACTGTAGGCTCTGAAGACTTAAGAATAAGAAAAGAATCTTTGAAACTTTGAGGTAAAATGAAGATGCCTAACACTATAAGTGGTATAAAAATAAAGTAGAGTATCCATGACTTCAACGGCCACAATTTAATAGGATTCATAATGATTAACCCTAATAATTAGAAGCCATCTGATAAGCCTCTATTAGTCCTACCAACTTATCGAAAGTCTTGATATTCTGATTTTCGTCAAATATTATCTGTTTTACCTTCATATATTTCCATTTTTTCTTTGTGAGTTTAGAGGCGTCCTCGCACCATTCTACGGCTCTTCTGTCCTTATATTCTACGTCTTCTGTTTCCACGCCTTTGGTCTCGACCACAAAAAAGCCTTTATTGGTTTCTATTACAAAATCAGGAAGATAATAAGATATACCCTTGTCCTTGTTCACGTATTCTATGTAGAAGTTCAAATTAGAGCTATTTTTAATGTATTTTTTAACGTCCTTAGCCGTGTCAAGGAATGCGCAAAACCTACCTTCCAGATTATTATCTACAGGAACTGCATTTAACAAGCATTTTTTTGATTTTAGTGTTTCCTTTCTTGTCAGAAATGGCGTTATGTGAGAAGCCTTTTTAGGTTCTATATTTAGTTTGACTTCCTGCGGTGTTATGGTAAGTGTATTTATGACACGCGGAAAAAGGGTCATGAGGTAAGAGTAGATATTTGATTCTATGAACTGTCTCAAAAATAACTTGTTATTTATTTCCCTCTCCGTTAGCTCCCTGCCAAACAGCCTCTTTATTATATATTCTTTTAGTTTTGGTATAAGTTCATAAGTTCTGGATGGTATTTTACACTGCCTTAATATGCGGTTTGAATAATAGCCTACGATGGACTGGAAGTTTTCTGGAACTGTTTGATTCCATTGGTCCTTCCAGATTTGTTCATCTGTCAAGGCATCCCTCCCCTTCGCTACCTTTCTTATACTAAATGATTTCAAGTCAAGTTCGAACGGTCCTTTTGGCAGGTTTTCGACCTTAATGTCATCAAACGACCTGTTGGATCTTGTGTATTTCGGCGATATGCTTGGAATCTCAATATCAAGTTTCTTGGCTTTCTTGGCGTCTACGAATACGTTTGTCACGTCAGGCATGTCCTTTTCTCTAAGTCTCTGGATTTTTACTCCTTCCTTCTTCAGCTCGGCATCAATGAAATTTATGAACGCCTCTGAGCCAAAAACGTCCACAGTTTCGGCAAACTCAGAGTCAGGCCCGAACATTAATCTCAGCCCTCTTCCAAGGGTTTGTTCAGGCAGAATATTTGCCTTTGAGGTATAAGGACGCAAACCGACTATGACATTAACGTTCTTGACGTCCCACCCTTCCCTTAGCATAAGAACGCTAACCACCGCCCTGTATTTGTCCCTATCGGAATCCAGGCTTCTTGAATCTTCTTTTAGCTTGACCCACTCCTTTTCACTTATCTCTCCCTTCAGATTTGTATGGATAAGCAGAACCTTCCCTTTAAAGTCTGCCTTCGTTTCAAGAAAGTCCCGTATCTCTTCTGCTTCTTTTGTTTTGGTTGCCATGAAGAAAATAATAGGGTTCTTCTTTACTTTCGTCATTACATCCCTATATTTTCTCCATCTACGTATGCCGCCTTCTATATAATCCCTGTAAACTACATCAGCCCTCTCAGATGGCGTTTCTTTTGCATTTTCAACTTCTCCTATGATAGGCCGCTTAACGATACCGTGCTGAATGGCGTCTGCAAGCGGGTAATCCGTTACTATCCATTCAAAAAGGCTGCCTCTGTCCTGCTTTTTCGGTGTAGCAGAAAAATCTAACTGAAACCCGAACATTTTTCCGTCTTTCTTGAACCTTTTGAACAGCTTTTGGATAAATTCATTCCATTTGGAATCCGGGTCCCACACATGGTGAGCCTCATCATTGATTACTGCTATGTCGTCTGCTTTCATCAAGTCATTAAATATTTTCTCATACGCCGTTTTCTCTCTTGGTTTTGAACCCACAATTACTTCCACAGGATTAGGATCCTTGTTGTTAACAGTTCTTTCGTAAAGCTTCTGGACATTGGTAAGATAAATCATGCCTTTTGAAGATTTGCTTGTTATTTCATCTTCCATAGAAGCTTCTACGTCCCAGTAGCTTTCCAGTTCTGTGGGAATTAAAGGATCAGTCTTGAATATTTTTCCGCCTTCAAAATCCGTTCTAAGCCTTTCATAAACAGCAATATTCGGCGCTATAATAAGGAAATTCTTTATGAAATTCTTGTCATTTTCCATGACTCTGTTAAAGAATGACCAGACTATTGCCAACGCCATTACTTTAGTTTTACCGCTTCCGGTAGCCATTTTAAAGCAGAATTTGGAAAACAAGTCCTCATGCGGATTGTAAGCTATTTTCTTTTTTTTATCATAGTTTATTATTAGGTCCCTGAGGGTCTTGATTTTCTTTATTTCGTATAAATAAATCAGTGTTTCTATCGCTTCCCGCTGACAGAAATAATATTTGAAAAAACTGCTATTAGAAACATGGTCCTCATTAAACCAGAAATTTAGAAGCAGTCGTGTAGTCTCCGAAGCACCTTCATACCCTTTTTCTCTCCACGCGTCAACTTCTTCTCTTATCTTCAACACCAGTGGGCAGGAAGTTTCTATCCTTGTTTCTGGCTTCTCAAAAGGACCGCTCATTTTATCACGACTTCCCTTATGGTGCTTGTATCATTTCCGAAGACATCTATAACTTTTATCAAAATCAAATACTTACCTTTCTTGTATGTATGCAATGGCGTTTCTAATTTCAGTGTCGGGCTTTCCTTCGTTCTATAGGTTTGCCATTGGTTCTGAAACACTCCACTGAAATTCCAGTCCACTGCCCAGTAGTCTATATAGTCACTCCATTTCTTTATCTTGTCCTTTATTTCTGAGGGTATAAGATCCGGGTTGGGGATTATGAAGTCTTTTAGCTTTATCTTCACTTTATCGTTCTCTTTGATAGTGTCTAATTCTAAATGGGCAAGTTCGTAAAAATCTATATCCCCAGCATCCACAGCACGTTTGTCCATAACCTCTCTGGGTATAAGCCTTAAGACAAGGTTCACATTAAACAAATCTTTAGCTTCCTTTGTTATGGAGTCGTTGAGTCCCATCTCAAACTCCCAGCCAAGGACATCAAGCCCATCAAATCCAGCTTTCTTGCATTCAGCAAGGGCATCTATTATCTCATCTTTGGAAACAGGGGAATCTACCAGCCCTACATGAACGGCTCTGCTACCTTTTTTACCATGAATAAACTGGAAATTGTCAAGCGAATTAGAATTGTAGAGCTTAACAATAAACGTCACATAGTTCTTATAGTTTTCACCTAATGCCTCTGTAGCCCAGTGCTTTCTTTCATATTTGCCCATGTTCAGAACTTCAAATGGCTTGCATGTAGGAATGTCCAATAACCTCTTCCTGATCGTATGAATTGAGAATCTACCTATGTCACATCCTATCCATCTCCGCTTCATTTTTTCAGCTACCGCCATAGTAGTGCCGGAGCCAGCAAAGAAGTCTGCTACAATATCTCCCTCATTTGAAGATGCTTCTATAACTCTCTGAAGTAGTGTCTCTGCATTTTCTGTAGGGTATCCTGTGCTAAAAGAATAGCCAGAAATATCTGTCCAGTTGGTGTCAATTAATTGGTGTTCCTTTTCAGCTACAAGATATTCCGGTCTTGGGTTATCTTTTTTACATTCAGTACATTTCTTCCATATTCCCTTTGTATGTTCATATCCACATTCTTTACACTTCAATCGTAATCTCTCTTCTAAAATCATTTGATTTATTTTCTCTTGAGAATATTTGAAGTGTTTTCCTACGGGAGGGGAGAGTTTCTTTTCAAAAAATACTTTTGGACTTCCTTGGCCGGCAGAGTCGTCCATGTGTCTCCAAAACGCTTTTCGTTTTTGTTCCATCTTCTTGACAACAGGATTTAATAGCGCATTATTCGTTTTAGAGTAGAGAAACAAAGAGTCTGTAGCAGTAGGAAATACTCTTTGCGTTTGAGATTCCATAACGTTTTTTCTTGTTCTATTAATTACAATTTCATTTCTAAAATTCTCATATCCAAAAAGTTCGTCTAAAATTAACTTTACATAGTGTGAATAGTGATAGTCAAATCTAACATAGATAACGCCATCGTCGGAAAGTAAATCTTTCATTAACTTTATTCGTTCGTAGATATACTGCAAGAAAGAAGAAGGTCCTTCTTTCCACATGTTTCTATAGGCGATCTCTTCTATAGCAGAAGGCTCTTTTGTGACTTCTGTTTTGTCGCCTATTTTGATATTCATGTTCATGTTTGTGCCCGTGAAGAAAGGCGGATCTATATAGATTAGTTTGACTTTGCCTGCTATGGAAGGGTCTTTTAAGAGGGAGGCAAGAACGTATTTGTTGTCTCCCCAGATAAGCTTATTTTTCCAGTCCGTGCTTATTCCCGTATGGGCGGCAAGGGTATTTCTGCCGGTTCTGGAAAGATTTATTGTTTCTACCTTCTGGAAAGGAAGGGCTATTTTCTCTATCTCGATTTTCTTGTTTTTCCAGTGTAGCTCTAAGTTGTTCATTATGATAATTTTTCTTTCACAGTTTAAATGTTAAATTCCATAGTAGAATATTACTATATAGTAACTACAATGACACATAATTTTCAATAGTTAAAAACATATCGCATGTAATAACTTACATCTAAAGAAGTGATTTTGATGGATGAACTACCGAGAGATAACCGTGGAATCAGAGTAGATGTTAGAGGTAGCAGAGATTTAATTTTTAACAAATGGCATAGAGAAAATCTTGAGAGACATTGTTATGTGACAGATGTAGATTTTTTAGAATATAGGTTTGAAAACGATGAAATCGTTCTTAAGGCAATTTTTGAAGTAAAAGAAAGCCATGTTACTGACAGAAGATATATAGAGGACAATGCAAACTTTAAAGCTACTCATAAACTCTCCCAACTATCTAACTTACCCTTTTTTGTTATATGGTATTATGTGAAAGAAGGTAAGATAACAGGTTTTAAAGTATGGAACGTTTCAGAGTCACGGGAAACTGCAATATATATGTTGCCAGATGCCTTCAAAAAATTTGTAGAAGATTATTAGAATGCTTGCTTCAAGTCGCGGACATGGCAGATAGTCTACAAACTATCACAGGCACCTTCTTGAAGCCTTTTTTATAGTATGCCATGGCTCTGTGGTTTCCTTGAATTATACTATATTTAGCTCCCAAATCATCGGCAATAATAGGCAAATATTTGGAGTATTCATGATGTATATCAAAGGTGTTTATTACTCGTTGTATTTTTGTTTGAGTATCTTGGTTGAGTTGGTTCTCCTCAACAAATAATATTACTGGTTTACCTGAAGAATCGGGAACCTTATCAGTTGTATGCCCCAAGATTAGCTTTTCTATATCGACTTCCTTGAATTCGTGTGTCTTGTCCAATATTCTACTTATCCAATATGGACCTTTAGGCGTGAGTCTTATTTCGCTTATCATTTCTTCTAAACTTTTATTTTCAGTGAGCTTAATGTCCGTTTTCACTGCGCCTTCAAAACTATCTGGCCCTGCATGTTCTCTCGATATAGATACCTGATCGAGATGTATAGCTCGGAAAAGGTAGTGTTCATCGAAAAAGGTCATTTTAAGACCTCTGATCCCCAGTTTTTATACTTTTCTCTATATTTACAAATATGGTAATACCCGATTACCAGACGATAATGCTCCCATTACTGAAGTTTCTTGCAGATGGAAAAGAACACCACAGAAACGAGCCTATAAAACAAATATCAGAGGAATTTTCTCTAAATGAGGAAGAGAAAAGCCGTCTTCTTCCGAAAGGGCAGATGAAAGTTATTGATAATAGAATCGGTTGGGCAGGTACATATCTTAAGAAAGCGGGATTAGTGGAAAGCCCAAGAAGAGGTTATATAAAAATAACTGAAAAAGGACTGGATGTTCTAAGCCAAAATCCAAGCAAAATAGACACAAATTTTCTTAATCAATTTCCTGAATTTGTTGAATTTAGGACAATTAGACGCGAGAGAAACGACAACGAGCTAACAGACGAAATGACAGAGTTTGGAAATGCCACCCCAGAGGAATTGATGGAGAACGGGTATAACTCTATTCGTACAAATTTGGAACAGGAACTTCTTGAGAATTTGATGAACAAGAGCCCTGCATTTTTTGAGAATGTAGTATCAAAACTTCTATCAGCAATGGGATATGGAGAACCTAAAGTCACTGGTAAAACTGGTGATGGTGGTATAGATGGCTTCATAAGTCAGGATAAGCTTGGCTTGGATAAGATATTCTTTCAGGCCAAGAGGTTTGGGGAGGATACTCCTGTTTCCGCCTCAATGCTTCGGGATTTCGTGGGAACTCTGGAGATGAAAGGTGTGAGCAAAGGCGTATTTATTACGACTTCACGTTTTCCGAAGGATGCAGAAGACATGATCTCCAGAGGCAGAAAGAACATTATACTTATAGATGCTAAGAATCTCAAAAAGTACATGTTTAATTATGGCATAGGTGTTACAACTGAAAAAGCATACGAGATAAAGAAGATAGACTATGATTTTTTTACCGAGGATTGAATTTATTCTACCTTTCAAAATCAGCCACAATAGGTAGATGGTCACTCAGCGATTTGCCAAATATGACAGATTCATCGCCTACCGTGCACCCCTTTAGTCGCTGATACAAGTTATTCGTCACGAACAAATGGTCTATCTGATGGGCTACTTCCTTGTTGGAATGCCTGAAAGTCGGGATTATCTTGCCATTATTTCCGCGAAGGCATTCTGTAAACCCTAACTGCTGCATCCTGTCAAGAATCTCCCTGTTGCCGGAACTGCGGATACCGTATTTTACTCCGTGCTCGTCCTGCCATTCCCTGTCAAACGTCTCGGAAATATTATAGTCGCCCCCTACTATCCAGTTGCCGTCAGAAACTACATGCTTTAGCGCTGCCCAGAGAATCTCGGTTCCCCAGACGTCAGGATTAGATTTTAATTTTACTGACGATACGTCTATTCCTTTCAGCCTGTTCTTGTCTACCGGCCAAGCAGAGCTATATACAGAAACCACATTAACCGGCGCCTTCTCCGGCAATTTCACTATGCAGCTTACGAAATTTCCTCTGAAGAACTCAAGCTCACGGTTTACCCACTCATGGTCAGACGATAAGCGTATTTCCTTAAGAATTTCGCCTTTGGCAAGAACAACGGTGCTGAATTTTTGAGGCATGCCAGCTTTGCGAATAGCCGGTTTTGATAAAACACCGAACAGCTCCTTTACCTCTTCTGGCACATCTCCGACTTCCTGAAGTAACGCTATGTCGGGCTGTAGTTCCAGAAATAATTTCCATAAAGGGCTTTCCTTTCCTGCGCCGTGGACGTTCCATGTTATTACTCTCATAGTAAATAGTTATTTTTTAAGTGTTTTAGAATGAATACGTATCATCCTCCCACCAACGCGGATTTTCTGATTGCCCTCTTTTTTCCCTTCTCTTCTTCATCCGCTCCAGCCATTTAACTGTGGGTGCCATATGCTTTTCGCTTTTATTGAAGACGTGCCTACAGTAATCATCGTACTTAACCTTCCATTTGAATACATCTAAGAACAGCTTTCTAAGCCTTTCCTCCTTGCATCGTGTCTTTTGAAGCTTCTCGCACGCCCTTCTATATCTGATGACGATGTATCGGTCGCTATGGGATACGTTCTGGAGTTGATACTTCAAATTCCTGCAGGTTCGGCATCTATATCTCGCATCGCCCGGCTGAAGAAACAGCTTATACTTCCTATAACCGCAACCAGGGCATAGAAACCATACCCGTTCCCCGCTGAACATTGTCTTCATTTTATCGAGGGTTACATATGACGGGTATTTTTCGCCTTCAAACGTGAATACAAGCTCTTCCACACGCTTTATGTTTATTCCTTTATCTGCGAGCTTCTTGGCTATCAGTTTTACGGTTATATTATGACACTGTTCAACGAGCATAAAAGTGCCTCAAAATTCCCGAAATGATATGAGTTTGTAGCAACTTTTTTACAATATCTACAACTTTTCCTATTAAATTCTGAATTTTTTCATACCTCATATATTGCTATATCTATCTATATCTCTCTATGAAAACTGCGGTATCAGGCCTGCTTCTCTCAGTTCTTCAACCATGCGTTTTACCGTTTCTATTCTGTACCCCGTATCCATAGAGAAAAGAGCTGCTATTCTGTCTTCATCCATGTTAGGGTTTCTGTGGAACCTCTTCAGAAGCCTCCTTTTGTCTCGCCTTCTTTTCTCAAGGAAATAGTTACCGGACATTTATGTCCACCTCAAAAGATGTATTTTCTTTGTTCGGTAATTGAACCTTAGGAAACCGTACATTTCGCTTAGTTTGATGAGACAAGCAAGCTCCTCTTTTTTCAGACCATATTTACCACAAAAACGCTGCCTGAAGTTGCCGTCAACAAGTACAACGCCTATATGCCCAGCAGAGCGGGTAATTTCTTCAAGGAAGCCATTGACATATCCGGCATGTTTCAAAAGCTCAGATAAGCGGTTTTCAAGAATCTTTGTTGCCATTTACTATTACCCCTAAAATTTTCTTTTCTTGCCAATTCTTTTTCATCTGACGAAACTTCTGCTTTGCAAGAGTTTCAATTATATCGAGAAAGTCACTGTTCTTTTGCATGGAAATTATCCTCCAACGCTTTGCCTATGAGGTGAGCCAAAAAATTGCTAATGCTTCTATTTTGCTGCTTTGCTGTTTCTTTGACTTGTGTAGCCTTCTGCTCGTTCAAAATTACCTGCAGTCTTACCATATCTTACTATATACCTAAAATTAGCTTTCTACTTGTGCGGTACCGCAGCTTTATATTAACTCTTACTAAATGCCAATAATGAAATTACAATTTAGTAAAGTTTCTAGAAAGGCAAGTATCAATCTGCCAATGGATGAATTGATATGTATGGGATGGAAAAAAGGAGACGAAATACAGATAGTAGATACAGATCCTTTAAAAAGCACAATGACATTAAAGAATACAAAGAGGTATATAGAACCCGTTATTTATAAACAAACTAAGAATATAATGAAAGATGGATTACATAAATTCAACTCAAAAACTTTGTGGGAGTATAAGAGTAATATTAGAGCTTCTATCGTAAAGGACGTAAACGGTAAACACTATATGACAGGATTAGATAATAGAAAAGTCCTAGAAGATAGTGGCTTTTCTGGCAACTTTAATAAGTCTGGCGATATTCTGAAATTTTTGCGTAAAAGAAAGGACATAGCAAAGAATATAGGAGTGGTTTGGAAAATAGACTTGCTAGAAAAATATAACTCTAGAATTCTGAAAGGGCTTATAGATATTAATATGACAATTGAATAAATAATGTCATTGTGGATGGACTAATTCTCTGAAAGCGTTTCTCCCAAATGGTGTCATTGTATAACTATCTGTTTCAGGATTTCTAAATATTATTCCATTTTTTAATAGTTTTTCTATGCGTATTTTTATATCGTCTTCGCTAATTTGTAATTCTGCATTTATTTCCTTTATGAGAACATCAGGATTATATTTATATAGATAGTAAACTATTTTTAAAGCTGTTTCGTCCTTTAGAATCTCTGCATATTCCTTTAATTTATTAAGAACTTCTTCATTCATATTCAATCCCTATATATATTTTCTGGCAATATTTATATGTCTATATATTTCCATCATTAAGAAAATTCATTACCTGGCGGTGAACTTTCTTCTTTGCTATAGCTATACATAATTCAACTAGCTTCTCTTGATTATCATAAGGGCACCTATAGATTTTTGGGAAATAAAGATAATGCAGATTTTCTAAATTTGTAATGTCGAGATAATCCAACCGTTCGTCAACTACCAAAACTGTTTTATCTTGAAATTTTCTTTCATTCATAATAAGAGTGCATTCCTGAACAAGGCCTGGGCATCTTTTAATATCACCGTCAATGCAATTTGGTTCTATAGCTATAATAACCGTTGCTATTTTAATGGCTTCTTTCTCAATCTCGAATTCTGTCAGAAATTTATAGTCCTTTTTGAAATCTTCTATTGTAAGGGCATTATAACCGCTATCATTAAGCATCTTTGCGGCCTTTTCTCTCAGTTCCTTATCACAGGATAAGAACAAAATATCAACGCGCTTCTTATACTGGTCAATTAAGGTATGTTTCTTTTCTAGTTTTATCTTAAACTCGGCTACCTTCGATTCTATCTCTTCTCTTTTAGGAATTGATCTTTGTGGAAAAATAGATGGGAAAATTTCCATAAAAATCAATATATTAAACACTTTTATTGTTAAGCCAAAGCTATTTCGATGTCTTGACCCATTCCTCAAACATTACCTTTGCCCTCTTCTCCGCCTCTTGCTCTATGAACTCAGGGTCCGAGATGAGCTTCATAGCTTTTGGATTCTTCTGGAAACTGTCCAGTATCTGCTTCATTAGCTGAAGTTGCTCGTCCTTCTGCCTATTTTCCTGCTCTATAGCCATTGCAGTTTTAAGGTTCAGCGACAGCCCGCATCTCCCGCACATGTCCGCTCCGAACTGGTTAGGATGGCCGCATTTGTGGCATGCTTCGCTCTTCTCCCCTTCTTTTTCCGGCTCCTTTATGCCGTGGATTTCCTTCAGCTTTTCCAGCACGTCTTCCTCGTTCATGTGGTTATACGTCTTAGCCATCCCCGAGTCCGGCACGTGGCCCATCTGCTTCTTTGCCATACTCTCGCCTAGCTCTATGTATAGCCGTGTGCCTCTGCTGTGCCTGAACAGATAAGGATAAACACGTTTCTGAACGCCTGCTTTTCTGGCGCAGTTCTTCAGCAGCTTGCTCAGAAATGCAAGACTTAGCGCCTTTCCATATAGCCCTTTCTTCTTGTAAACCTGCCTTGTAGATACTATCCATACAGGATGTTCCTTGTTCTGCCTGAACGGATGGCTCTGAAGCCATTTCATCAGAATGTCGTAGCTTCTGATAAGGTATATCTTTCTGTCGCCAGAAGACTTAGCCATCTTGCCTCTAACGTATATTGTAGCATAATTCCTGTCAAAGTGGACGTCCTTTATCTGCATCTGGAGAAGCTCGCCCGGACGCATGGCGCTTTCGTAGAGAACACTCATCAACGCCTTGTACATTAGCTGTGGAGTAGACTCCAGCATTTTCACTACTTCCTCTTCTGTAACCAAGTCCTCTTTCTTCAGCATGTTCGGCGGGCTTTTGCCCTTGACCCACTTAACGCAATCAGGCAGCGCATCAGTGCTTTCAAGATTGTTCAGCCAACGGTAGAAGCGTTTCAGGCTTTGCTTTACCATCTGTCTGCTCCATGCGCCGTAATGGCTCTCGTTAAGCTTGGACATCGCCTTTTCTATGTCCTTTCTTGTGGCTTTGTCAAAATCCGTTTCAATTAGCCTGCCAAAGATGTACATGTTCCTAAGAACGATGCCCAGCCTGTGCTTGGAATTGCCTAACGCCGAGCAAAAGTCTTTGAATTCAAAAATTAGCTGCTTGTTTCTCTCGGTTATCTCCTTGCTTTCTCGTATATTCTTCTCGTGCCTTTCTATCGTCTTCAGGGCACCATATATCTGCGTTTTCAAGTCCATAGTCCGGATTCCTCCTCGGGATTTATATATACCCCTTAAAATCCGAACCGATAATCATAAGCCGCCTGAGGGGATCGAACCCCCGACCTGCAGTTTACAAAACTGCCGCTCTACCAGCTGAGCTAAGGCGGCGCTTATATGATTTGTAGCCGAAATCTATAATATCTTTCATTTTTTCTTTAGGGTGGACCGCAGACCTTTCTTTTAAAAGAAAGGGATATGGAAGGCGGCGCTCTTATAAGTTTGTAGGAAGGCTTATAATACTTTTTATACCCTTGAGTGAGTATGGAGATAGTTTTAATAGTAGGTTGGCATATAATAAGAATATGAAAAAACACAATCTTTGGGAAAAAATAAAGAAAGCAAAAAGGGACCCGGAATTTAGGAAAGCCCTGAAAGAATTTATAAAGAAATCAACATCTTGAACTTGTCATAACCTATAAAATCCGGAGTTTTGTATTTTCTAAGCCCGTTCACTATTCTGTAAGCTTTGATGCACTTTTCGCTCGACATAGTTTTTCTGTCTTCAGAAACGACGATATCCAGTTCATGGATGCTACCGCATGCTACTATCAACATATCATTCATAATTTCGTCGGAACTTCTCATGCCTTCAAGTTCATTATAAACTTTGTAATATTCCTTCGCAAGTTCTTTCATATGTTCTGTGACTTGGTAATCATGAGATTTCACAGAAGCGTCATATATGCCTAAAAGAAGTATTCGTAGTTGTCGATTTTGGTGGTGAACATTTTTGGACAATTTTCTCAATTCTTTGCGTATAATCTCAAAACCATATATAATCACATTGCCGCTATTTTGCACGGCTTCTACATCTTGAACGTCATCCAACATTCTACCATAGATGTTGGTGTCTAGAATTACTCTTTTCATAGCCATCACACGTCCAGCAGCTTCAATCCCGTTTCTTCGTTGTACCTGCGCTCAACATTGAACGGCAGGGCTTCAAGCATTATCTCAAGCGTGCCTGCGGTCACCATCTCGGCCACGTGGCCGCCGAAGGCGCGGAACTTCTTGTCGGCTATGGTGGCGTGGGCGTGGATTATCGGGCTGCCTTCGTGCATGGCGGAGTTGCCTATGAGGCATGTCACTTCAAACTCGCCCCTGAACTTTTTGGGATGGTATTGATTGTCCTTAAGAGAGTAAAACAAAAGCTCGGCTTCCGCCACTGCGCCTATGGCGTTGAAAGAGGAGAATTTTATTCCTTTCTTCTTCAGGAATCCAAGGAGCGTTTCAACGAGCTTGTCGTTCTTCTCCATTTTGATGATGTATTTGCCGACCTGTTCCAAGTATTTCATGTAATCGCATCACTTCTCCTTATTGACGTACACAGTCTGCGTGGGATAGGCAAGTTCTATGCCTTCCTCCTCAAAGCGCTCCTTGATGGCAAAGTTAATCTCCTGCTGTATGTCCATGTAGGCGTTGTAGTCCCTAGAATCGATGAAATAAACCACCTCAAACACAAGGCTGTAATCCCCGAATTTGCGGAAATGCGCCCGATCGAGCGTTGCCAGCTTTATCTTTCCGGTTATGTCACCAATTATCGCGGGTATCTTTTTGAGCTTCTGCGTGGGCGTTTCGTACCTGACTCCGAAACTGAATTGTACCCGTCTTCTTTCCATCTTCTTGTAGTTGTTTATCCGGGTCTCCATCAGTTCCCTGTTTGAAACAATCAGTTCCTGCCCCTCGAGAGTTTGTATTCTCGTGGACTTTATGCCTATCTGCTTGACAACGCCCATGTCGTCGCCTATGGTTATGAAGTCGCCCTTGCTGAACGGCCTGTCAAAGTAAATAGAGAACGAGGCGAACACGTCACCAAGAACGTTTTGGAGGGCAAACGCAACGGCTATGCCGCCTATTCCAAGGCCAGCTATCGCGGGCGTTATGTTGAATCCAAGGTTCGTCAGAACAAAGAAGAACGCTATTACCCATAGCAGCACCTTGGAAATCCTGGATATGAGGTCTATGACCGCTGTATCGGCGTTCTCCTCTTCATGCCGGCGCTTATGAGTGATCTTGGCCGCCGCGTAGTCTATCGCGCTTTGCAGTATGATGGCAGCGTAATAGGTGCCAAGTATCGTGATGCCTGATAATATCATGGACTGGATCACTGGCGGCGACCTGATGAAGTTCAGGGAGATATACAGGGACACCAGAAGATAGAACGGCAGCCCTATCCTGCTTATCATGCTGACAAGCATGTCGTCAAAGTCCGTTTCCGTCTTCTCTATGAGTTTTCTAAGCTCCCGTATAGCGACCGTCTTGAAGATTTTGAGTGCTATAACCGAGAGAACGAGCACAACAAGCGCCGTGGCGTAATCCCTCACAAGGTTTCCGGCAAACGATTGCATCAGCAGGTCTTCAAATGCCATAATACAAATGCGCGCCGCGTATTTTAAAGTTGTTTACGGCGCGGTTTTGTAATGCCTTACCCTATTTTTTGGCATAGCGTGAAAATTAACGTATAAGGATTATCAAGGGCATAAAAAGTAGTAAGCAGACACAAGATATTGTGATTGCATTCTCCATGGAACGCAACTTGTCGGATTCTTCCGGAATTATTAGGCAACGTCATCAAGACGAACGCATAAATAAATCGGTAGTAAGATATGTAATGATTTCATGGATGCCGTCAAAATTGATATATCCGGACGCGAAGAAGAGGCATCCATGCTGCTTTTGACCAAGGAGCAGGCCGCAAGGAGCGGCATTGCTGGATTCCTTGGCGACGAAGGGGAAGTTTACGTTTCTTCGCGTAACGGGATGCCGCTTATCTATGCAGGGACGGGCGATGAGAAATCACTGACTGCAGAATCAGTCAGGCGGGCAGTTGCATCGGCAGCAGACAGGGCGGCGTCCATGAAGCTGAAATCATTTTCCGTGCAGTTTGATGCCCAAAAGCTCGGCGAATCTGCAATGGCAGGAGCCGTTGCCGAGGCAACGTTTCTTGCGACTTACAGTTTTTCCAAATACAAGACGCCCAAGAACCGCATAGAAAGGGTGTCAATCAGAGAGTCTGAAAAGTGCAAAGACGTCGTGGAAAGGGCTTCAATAGTGTGCGGGAACGCCAATCTTGTCAAGGAATGGATTAACGATAGCCCTACGCTGATGAATACCGCTGAAATGGAAAAGATATGCAGGGAAATATGCGGGAAGGCAGGGATGAAAATAACCGTCTTTGGCGAAAAGGAACTGAAGGAAATGGGCATGGAAATGATACTTGCAGTCGGCCGCGGCGCGGCCTCCGGTCCGCGCATGATTGTGGCTGAGTATAACGGCAATCCGTCGGGCGGCGAGAAAATAGCGCTTGTAGGCAAAAGGCATAACGTTTGATTCAGGAGGCATCAACCTCAAGCCTACGGGCTTCATAGAGACCATGAAAGTTGACAAGGCAGGCGCGCTCACGGTGCTGACGGCCATGAAAGCCGCGGCAGAGCTGAAGCTCAAAATCAACATAATCGGCATCATGCCCTTCTGCGAGAACATGATAGGCCCGGACTCCTACAAGCCCGGCGACGTGCTTCGTTCATATTCGGGCAAGACCGTGGAAATAACCAATACCGATGCAGAAGGCAGGCTGATTCTGGGTGATGCGCTGGCGTATGCCGCGAAGCACAAACCCAAGTGCATCGTAGACGTGGCCACCCTTACAGGAGCCTGTGTTGCCGCTTTGGGCGAGTTCACGGCCGGTCTTTTTTCCAATGACACGCTTCTGGCCAAAAGCCTCTATGATTCCGGCGAAGCTACCGGCGAACGCGTATGGCAGATGCCGCTTTACCGCGACTACGGCAAGGAGATGGAAGGTATAATCTCGGACCTCAAGAACGCCGTTTCCGGCCCCAAGATGCCGGGTGCCATACTCGGGGCGGCGTTCCTTCAGAATTTTGTTGCCGAGGTTCCGTGGGCGCACATTGACATTGCCGGCACCGCATGGTGGGAGAAAAGTCGGTATTACGTGCCGCAAGGCCCGACCGGATGGGGCGTGCGGCTGCTCGTTGATTTTTTGGAGAAGATGTAACTTCTTTTTCGTTGTCAAAACGCCGGCTGCTTTGGTTTTAAATAATTCCGGATTTACCGACAAATATTAAAGGCTCAGGGCTTAACAGTTTCAAGGTAATCCGATGCCTGATAAGAAACTCAACGACTTTTCGTGGAAAGTGGCAGGCGAGGCCGGCCACGGCATACTTAATGCCGGTCTCTCCATGTTTGCCAAGACGTGCCTGCGTTCCGGCCTTTACGTCTACGCCACTGCGGAATATCCGTCTCTTATCAGAGGCGGGCACAACAACCTAGACGTTAGGGTGTCTGACAAGCCAATTCACTCCCAAAACAAGCACATAGATATGCTGGTTGCTCTGGACAAGGCATCCATAGACAAGCACGCAGGCAAGCTCTCCAATGGCGGCGCAGTCATATACGATGGAGAGAAAATAAGCATTGACAAGAGCGCAATACGAGATGGCATAAAGTTCTATTCTATCCCTCTTTCCTCGGTTGCAGAATCTTCCGGTGGCCAGATAATGAGGAATACCGTTGCCATAGGCGCGGCGATGGCTCTGCTCAATTTTGACCTTTCGGTTCTTGAAGGCGTGCTGACGGACTCTTTCAAGAAGAAGGGTGACGACATCATACAAGGCAACATAAAAGCCGCCCGCGCAGGTTATGATTACATAAAGAAGAACTTTGTCGATGATTTTGGCCATATGCTAAAGGGAGCCGGAAGGCACAACAAGATGTTCCTGTCAGGCCACGACGCCCTTGCAGCAGGCGCAATAAAGGCCGGATGCAAGTTCTATGCGGCTTACCCGATGACTCCGGCGTCTTCGCTTTTGGGAAGCATGGCCGCGAACGAAAGCAGGTATAATCTTGTGGTCAAGCAGACCGAAGACGAGATAGCCGCGATAAATATGGCAATAGGAGCCGGCTACGCTGGCGTGCGCAGCATGGTAGGCACCTCCGGCGGGGGCTTCTCGCTTATGGTCGAGGGCTTCGGGCTTGCTGCAATGACCGAGACGCCGCTTGTGATCGTGGAATCCCAGAGGCCAGGCCCTGCGACAGGCATGGCCACGCACACGGGCCAGGCCGACCTACGGTTCATGTTGCACGCATCAACAGACGAATTCCAGAGGATAATCATAGCGCCCGGGGACGTGCAGCAGTGCTTCTATGAAACGATAAAGGCGTTCAACCTTGCGGAAAAATACCAGATGCCTGTAGTGATAATGACCGACAAGTATCTTGGTGAAAGCTATTTCACAGCCGACGAGTTTGACGCCAAGGGCGTGGAGATAGAGCGCGGCAAGATGCTTACCGACGTCGAACTTGCAAATGCAACTGATTATAGAAGGTACAAGGTCACAGAAGACGGCGTTGCGCCCCGTTCCATACCCGGCCAGAAGAACGGCTGCTTTGTCGCTTCAAGCTACGAGCACGACGAAACGGGCTTTGAGCGCGAAGAGGAAGAAGTCCGCGTGACGATGCACAACAAGCGCTTCAGGAAATTCGCATTGGCTTCCAAAGAACTGGTTAACCCTGGGCCTATTGGAGATGCAAATGCTGATATAACGATTATTGCATGGGGCTCTACCAAGGGCCCGATACTTGAGGCCATGAAGCTCCTGAAAGCAAAAGGCATCAAAGTTGCCTACCAGCAGGTCCTTTATCTCAGCCCGTTCCCCACGTCTCTTATAAAAGAAACTATAGCCAAAGCAAAGCACGCAGTCATAATTGAAAACAACAAGATGTCCCAGCTCAATAGCGTGATAAGAGAACACTGCCTTGTGAGCGTTGATAACAAGATTTTGCGTTACGATGGCAGGCCTTTCTCGCCGCAGGACATAGAAGATGGCATTCTTAAGATACTAAAAAGCAACGTGCCTCAGGTACTGGAATACGCCACGTTCGGCATGGTAAACGAGGTGAAAGCATGAAGACGACATTGAAGGAACTGACAACAAAAGAAATGCCTTCATGGTGTCCGGCATGCGTGATGCCTGGAACGCTTATTCATACCAATCCTTCGGCAAAAAAGATAGAAGAAATAAAGGAAGGGGACAGGGTGCTCGGCAAGGACGGGAAATACCACGATGTCACCGAGATAATGATTCACATGCACAAAGGCGATGTATTCAGGATAACCGCCAAGTGCTTCGGGGAGACAGTAATAACAGGGGAGCATCCGGTTCTCATTTCAAAAAGAAAAACCAAGCCGTACAATAATTCCGTTTTTGATCTTGAATGGGCGGAAGCAAAGAACGTACGGAAAGGAGACTATCTCCCTTATCCGATACTCAAAGAGGTCAAGGACGCTGGGGAAATAGAGCTTCCGGCAAAAAGAAAAGAGATGGATAGGAAACATATTGAGATTCCAAAAAGCGTAAATATAGGAGCGGACTTTCTGAGACTGGCGGGTTATTATATCGCCGAAGGTTACTGCCATAGCAGAGAGGCGTGCCTCATTTTTGGCAGCGCCGAGATGAAATACGCAGAAGATGTAAAGGATATAGTTCAACGATTGTTCGCATTGACGGCCTTGATAAAGTCAAAAGGAAGCAAAATAAACGTTGAAATACGTTCTTCGCTCTTGGCAGAGTCCTTCGCGGAATGGTTTGGTCGGGGTGCGCAGAACAAGAAGATACCGCATTTTATGATGCTTCTGCCCGCAGAGAAACAAAAAGAACTTATCAAAGGAATGTGGAGGGGCGACGGATGGGTCGAGAAGGAATCTGAGCGGGCAAGCTACAAGACCATATCGCCGATTCTGAAGGAGCAGATTAAGCAACTCTTGTTAAGGCAGGGAATAGTGCCTACAGTGAGCATAAACAAGGCATATGATATTCATAAGGAGTCGTATTCAATGCAGGTAGTAAGCTTTGACGACATGGCCAAGTTATGCAAAGTATTGGATGTACCGTTTGAAGCGCGCCATTCCGAATCTCACAAGCCTCCAATACAGAGGGATGAGAATTACGCTTATTTGCCTATAAGACGGATAACAAAGGAGTTTTACGATGGGCCTGTCCATAACATGGAAGTGGCTGAAGTAAATTCCTACGTAAGCGGTAGCGCAATACTTCACAACTGCGGCGATTTTAACATACTTTTTGCTATAAAGAACGCCCTAACAGAGCTTGATACCGAGCCTGAGAATATAGTAATTGTGTCAGGGATAGGGTGTGGTTCCAAAACCCCTCACTTCATAAAGACTTACGGATTTGAAGGTCTTCACGGCAGGGCCGCGCCCGTGGCCACGGGCATCAAGCTTGCCAACAAAGGTCTGAAAGTCATAGTCGTCGGCGGAGACGGCGATGGTTACGGGATAGGCGCCGGCCATTTGCTCCATACTATGAGAAGGAATCTTGACATAACTTATCTTGTCCAGAACAATGCCGTTTACGGCCTTACGAAAGGCCAATACTCGCCTACAAGCAGGAAGGGATTCAAGTCGCCCTCAACGCCGTCGGGAAGCCTGGAAAATGAACTCAACCCCATGCTGTTCGGCCTTGCAATGGGCGCAACTTACGTCGCAAGAGGGTATGCATATGAAGTGAAACATCTGCAGAAATTGATAGCCGACGGCGTCCGCCATAAAGGCTTTTCCATAATAGACATATTCCAGCCCTGCTCGACGTACAACAAGATCCAGACCATAGCGTGGTACAAGCAGAACCTTGTCAAGATGGAGGACATAGGCCATGACCCGTCAGACTTTAACAAGGCTCTCAAAAAAGCTGCAATGACGGAAAAACTGCCTATCGGCCTGTTTTACAAGGCTGAAAAGCCCACATACGAGGATGGCATACCGCAGATAAGCTCCGTGCCCCTCGTCAAGCAAGACATAAATAATATTGATATAAAACCTTTGCTGGATAAATTCAAGTGAGCGTATGGCAAAAAATTACGACGTCGTTGTAGTCGGCGGCGGTCCGGGCGGAAGCACCTGCGCTGCTCTTTTGGGCAAGGCAGGCAAGACAGTAGTTTTGCTCGAAAAAGCCCGCTTCCCGAGAGACAAGACCTGCGGAGACGCCATATCCGGTTCCTTGAGAGTGCAGAAAAGCCTCAACATCATAGAAAAGCTGAAGGAGCAGACGCACGCCGAGATAAACGGAGTCGAGTTCTCCTCACCCGAAGGCGTCATACTCGACATACCTTTCGCAAGCCCCGGCTTCTGCTGCAAAAGATTTATTTATGACAATATCGTCTTTCAGGAAGCACTGAACAACGCCGATGTGATTCAGGAGTTTGAAGTCAGCGAGCTGCTGAAGCAGGACGGCAGGATCGTAGGCGTCAAAGGCAGGCACAAGGACGGCAGGGAAGAAGAGATATACGCCAAGCTTGTTGTCGGCGCCGACGGCGCTTATTCCGTGGTTGCGCAGCAGACCGGATGCCTTGATCTTGACGAAAGGCACACGATAACCGCCGTGAGGGCGTATTACAGGGGCGTGAAGAATTTACGCGGAATGATAGAACTGCATTTTGTCGATGAAATACTTCCCGGATACTTCTGGATATTCCCCGTCGGCGACGGAGTCGCCAACGTGGGCGTAGGAATGGTCGACAGCTTCATGAAGAAGAAGAAACAGAACATGCCCAATGCGATGATGAAGATAATAAAGGAGAATGCCATTTTCAAGCAGCGTTTCGAGGTGGCGGAGCTTCAGCCCGGTTCCCTGAAAGGTTGGCGCTTGCCCGTGGGCTCGAAACGCAGGACCATGCACGGCGACGGCTTCGTTCTTGTCGGCGACGCTGCCGCGCTGATAGATCCTTTCACAGGCGAAGGCATAGCCAATTCCATGGTATCGGGCGAAATAGCCGCCGAGTGGGCTATCAAGGCTTTGGAAGCCGGCAATTTCTCAGGCGAGTTCCTGCAAGGATACGAGGATGCTGTATGGCAGGAGCTCGGCGCCAAGATGAAAGCGTCCTACAGGCTCCAGAAGATAGGCAACATCAAGTTCCTCACGAACATGATAATAAAGAAGGCTGCAAGGAGCGAGCAGATAAGGAACAGCCTCAAGAGCATGGTAGAGGACATCGAACACAGGAATAACATAATCAATCCTGCATTCTATCTGAAGTTGTTGCTGGCGTAGAAAATAACGGTTATAGCATCAAACCCGCGTTTTATGCCCTATTTCCCTGACCAGGAGCATTTTTTCGTCCATCCATTCGCTTATGCCGACAGCTTCGCCGATGCTTAGGTTGCGTTTTTGTCCGGTAGGCAGCAGATACCAGCCGCCTTTCCCTTCTATATTTACTGAAAACGGAGAATTCAGAGCTTCAATTTCCAAGACGTCAGGCATTCCGTCGTATCCTGCTATCGACATTATGCTTGCGACCGGCATTCTGCCTTCAGGGGAATTGTGGAATATTGTATAGCAATTATTATGGGAATAGCTGCGGCCTACTGAAGGCCCTATAACGAAATTATGCGGGCCTTCCGGCGCCCTATACTGCAAGCGAGGAATATACATAGAATCTTCTTATAGTAAAATATTAATGGATAAAAAATAGCTTTTCTGAAAAAAATCACAACTGAAAGTAAATTAATTATTGTGCACCGTACCGAAGCTTTCTGTGCACGGAAGGAAATTCCGCCTCTATTTCCGCCATCAGGCTGCAGGACAAATCCATCGGCATATAAACTATTCTTTTGCCCATGTTAAGGGCTATCTGGTTGCCGACATAGCTCAGCTCCCCACTTTCTTCGCAGGCTCTGTAATCGTCATGACCGATTCTGCCGTTGGCATACAATGTCTTGGTGACCAACTCCCTTACCTGCGGCAAGTCGTCCGAATTTTCGTGAATGCCGCCGAACCGATAAGGAAGCGTCATTTTGCCCACGTTTTTCTGCTGCGTATGAATCCGGCAACTGCCGGCAATACGGAAAGTGCGATTATGGCGAGAACCATAAGCTCAAGGTTCTCGCGGACCAACGGGACGTTGCCAAGAAAATATCCAAGCGCCAGAAACGAGGCTACCCATAGCATTGCGCCAACGACGTTGTAGGCAATGAAAGTCGCGTATTTCATGCCGGCAACCCCTGCGACGAACGGGGCGAACGTGCGGATAATAGGCAGGAATCTTGCCATTATTATGGTCTTGCCGCCGTGCTTTTCGTAGAACCGGCGCGTGTTGTCGAGGTGCTCTTTCCTGACGTAAGGCATCCTTCCCTCCAGCACCTTGTTGCCTGCATGGCTCCCTATATAATAATTGACGGAATCGCCGATGATGGCCGCCGCCGTCATAATCCCGAAAAGCGCCGCGATATCGAGCGATCCGAGGGCGGCGAACGTCCCTGCCAGGAATATCAGGCTGTCGCCGGGAAGAAAAGGCGCTATCACGATGCCGGTTTCAATGAAGATTATCAGGAACAATATTGCATATGCCCATATCCCGTATTCGCTTACGGCAGACGCCATGAATTCATCAAGGTGGAAGAACATGCTTACGAAATCCATGATACAATATCAATGGGTTTAGTATTTATTTGCATTTCTTGGCGAAAGAAATTATCTCCGATACTGTGGGTGGCATATAAATATTCAACGCTTCAATTTTCTTCAAAAAATTCAACATGGAAAAAAGCATATTGAAGAATATAAGCGATGCGACTTTTAACGCGAGTATGCGTTCACGGCGTAATAAAACAGAAAAGAATTAAACGTCTTTCATGCGCCAAAAATGCCAGTCTTATAGCAATTCTCATTAATAATGGAACAATTGTAATGAGAGATACTATATGTAAATAACATTATAAAATGTTCCAAAATCAATGTTATTTACTATTATATCTTATCTATTTGTCGATAGTGAAACAACAATGTAAATCTGGCATGAATGCAACAGAACGCCCGCCGGATAATTTTAAATATGTTGATTAACAGACATAGTGTATGTCAGTTGACAGACATATTGAGGAAATAGCGTTCACGGCGCCGACGAAGGAAGAGATCTTCGGCCGAAGCAATATCAGCGAGATCGAGCTTGGGCTGCTGCAAATGCAGATTCTTTGGATACTGAAAAGGCAGAGCACCCACGGCTATGAGATAATGAAGATGCTTTCCGAGCTCAAGAACACGAAAATAACCCAAGGAACGCTATATCCGACTATGCAGCGGCTTGAAAGCCTTGGATACGTCAAAAGGCGCGAGGAAGAACGGAAAATCGTCTATGACATCACGGCCGATGGAAAGGCGACTTTGGACAATGCGTGCGCGTCGTTTACGCGAACGTTCTTCGGGATATTCCACGATTACGTATGCGGCAAGTGCGTGAGCCGCGATCTTGTAAACATAGGCGGTAAAAAATGAGCGAGCTTGTTATAGAGGGGTTGCACGCAGAAATTGACGGCAAGGAAATACTCAAGGGTGTGACGCTTTGCATCAAGAGCGGCGAAATACACGCTGTCATGGGGCCGAACGGGGCCGGAAAAAGCACGCTGTCGCACGTGATAATGGGGCATCCCAAATATGCCGTGACAAAAGGCGACATTAAACTCGACGGCGAAAGCATATTGGGGCTTTCTCCGGACAAGAGGGCCAAGAAAGGTATATTCATGTCGTTCCAGTATCCGGCTGAAGTCCCGGGCGTCAGCATAGGCAGTTTCCTGAGAAACGCCTATAATGCCGTCTCGGGCAAGGAAGTTCCCGTCCTTGAGTTCCAGAAGTTTGTGAAGGAGAAGAGCGAAATGCTTGGCATAAAGCAGGACTTCATAAAGCGCGGCCTCAATGAAGGGTTTTCCGGTGGGGAGAAGAAGAAGTGCGAGATATTGCAATTGGCGGTCCTGAGCCCGAAGATGGCTATACTCGATGAAACGGATTCCGGCTTGGACGTGGACGCCCTCCGCATAGTTTCAGAAGGCATAAACAGGATAAAGTCAGCCGCAGGAATGGGAGTGATGCTCATAACCCATTACAACAGGATACTGAAGCATGTGAGGCCCGACTTCGTGCACATAATGAGGGACGGCAGGATAGTACAGTCGGGCGAGGGCGACCTTGCCGTGGAAATAGAAGAGCGCGGATATGCTTCCATGGGGTAAATCATGGCTGAAGTTTCAAAGGAGATATTGGAGATAAAGGAAGGCTACGAGCAGAAGTACGGCTTCAGCGCGCCGGAAAACTATGCGTTCAGGGCACGGAAAGGATTGAGCGAGGAAGTGGTAAGGAAGATATCGGAAATCAAGGACGAGCCACAGTGGATGACCGATTTTCGCCTGAAGGCGCTGAAGATATTCTTCTCAATGCCTATGCCAGTATGGGGAGCCGATCTTTCTGCAATAGACTTCAATAATATATTTTATTACATCAAGCCTACGGAGAAGCAAGGCAGAACGTGGGATGAGATACCTGCTGAAATAAAGAATACATTTGACCGATTGGGCATACCTGAAGCCGAGCAAAAGTTTCTTGGCGGCGTCGGCGCCCAATACGAAAGCGAGTCGGTGTATCATCATATCAGGAAAGACCTTGAGCAGCAGGGCGTCATATTCCTTGACATGGATTCCGGGCTTCGCGAATATCCGGAGATAGTAAAAAAACATTTCGGCAGGATAATACCGGCGGCCGACAATAAATTTGCTGCTCTCAACAGCGCCGTATGGTCCGGCGGCTCCTTTGTCTACGTGCCCGAAGGCGTGAAGGTAGCGACGCCATTGCAGGCATACTTCCGCATAAACGCCAAGAATATGGGGCAGTTTGAAAGAACCCTCATAATCACGGAACCTAATTCTTCTGCGCATTATACCGAGGGATGCACCGCGCCGTCATATTCCACGGATTCCTTGCACGCGGCTGTCGTGGAAATACTTGCAAAGGAGAATTCAAAGCTGCGCTACACGACGATACAGAACTGGTCAAACAACGTCTATAATCTTGTGACAAAGAGGGCGCATGCGCACAGAAACGCAGTCGTGGAGTGGATTGACGGGAATTTAGGCTCAAAGAAGACTATGAAGTATCCGTCCGTTTATCTGCTCGGCGAAGGCTCGCAGGCGAACATAGTTTCCGTGGCTTACGCCGGCAAAGGCCAGCATCAGGATGCCGGAGGCAAGGCGATACACATGGCAAAGAACACGTCGTCCACAATACTTTCAAAATCCATAAGCCGCGACGGCGGCAAGACAACGTACCGCGGCCTTCTCAAGGTGGCGAAGGGTGCCACGGGCGTAAAGTCCAACGTCAGGTGCGACGCGCTCATACTGGACAACACGTCTGCCTCGGATACGGTGCCTTACATGGACGTGGCCGAGAAGAACGTCAGCATAACACATGAAGCCACGGTAGGCAAGATAAGCGAGGAGCAATTGTTCTATCTCATGTCGCGCGGCCTTGCCGAAAGCGAGGCCATGGGGCTTGTGGTCAGAGGCTTCATAGAGCCGTTTACAAGGGAGCTTCCGATGGAATATGCCGTTGAGCTCAACCGCCTCGTGCAAATGGAGATGGCGGGAGCAGTCGGGTGATCTGATGTTTACGCTGGAAGAATCTGCAAGGATCGGTGAAAGCGAGCCGCGATGGGCGGCTGCGGCAAGAAAAGAATCGGCGGACTCTTTTCTGGCCCGGGCTTTGCCTTCAGAAAGGGAAGAATCATGGAGATACACCATGATAGACAATTTTAACATAAATAAATTCACGTCATCCAGGGCTTCCGTCAAATCGCAGAGCCGATTTGTCATGGCGATGGAAGATGCGCTGAAACAGAAGAAGGAACTGCTTGATACGTTCATGAAAGAAAAAAATCCCGGGCTTGACAAGTTTGATTACCTCAACTCGGCTTTCTGGACTTCAGGTTATTTTGTCCATATACCGGAAAACACGGATGCGAGCCTTATAGAAATAACGTTGCAATCCGGCATATCGCGTAATTTCATAATCATGGAGGCAAATTCCTCGGCGGAAATACTCGAGCACATCACGGGCGGAAGCGGCTTGAATTCCAACTTCACCGAAGTCCACGCTCCGAAAGACGCCAAAGTCACCGTCCATTCGCTTCATGACGCGGCGGATGATGTATCGGAGTTCTCATACAAGCGCGCATACATAGGAAGGAATTCCTCTGTCAACTGGAACGTTGGCCAGTTTGGCGGCTCGCTTAACCGCATAAAGGTCGATAATTTCTTCGTCGGCGAAGGCGCGCACTCCCGGACTGTGGGCGTATTTTCCGGCGCAGGAAAGCAACATATGGACCTTTCCACGAATGCGTTCCATTCCGTGCCCAATACATCCAGCAATATTATAGTTAAAGGGGCGCTGAAAGGCAGTGCTTCAGAAGTCTACCGGGGCGTGATAAAGATAGAAAAGACCGCGCCGGGAACGTCTTCGTACCTGTCGGACCATGCGATAATGCTGGGCGAGAATGCCGTTGCAAACAGCATACCGAGCCTCATGATAGACAATAGCGAGGTGCAATGCTCGCATTCGGCTTCGGCCGGCCAGGTAGACGAGGAAAAAATGATTTACATGATGAGCAGGGGTCTATCGCGCGAGCAGGCGGAAACCATGATAGTCGAAGGCTTTTACGTTCCCGTCATAAACGCAATACCTTCCATTGCCGTCAGGGAAAAAATGACGGATATGATAAGAAAGAGGATGCTCTCATGAACGTTGAAAAAATAAAATCGGATTTTCCCGTGCTTTCGCGCAAAGTGAACGGGAAAGAGCTTGTTTATCTGGACAGTGCTGCGACTTCCCAGAAACCGAGGCATGTGATAAATACTATAGTTGATTATTACGAGAATCATAATGCCAACGTGCACCGCGGCGTTCATGCGCTGAGCGAAGAAGCGACTGAAGCTTACGAAGGCGCCCGCAAAAAAGTTGCGAATTTTGTCAACGCAAAGCCCGATGAAATGATATTTACGAGGAACGCGACAGAAGGCATAAACCTTGTTGCCCAATGCCTCGGGTTTGGCAAAGGCGACGAAATAATCTCCTCTGTAATGGAGCATCACTCTAACATAGTTCCCTGGCAGATGCTGAAGAGCAGGGGCGTAACCATCGGATTTGTTGACATAAATGACGACGGAACCCTGAAAATGGACGATTACGAAAAGCTTGTCACGAAGAAGACAAAGTTAGTTGCAGTCACCCATGCCTCAAATGTATTGGGCACTATAAATGACGTGAAGAAAATAGCTAAAATTGCCCATGATGCAGGTGCGTTGCTGCTTGTAGACGCGGCCCAGAGCGTGCCACATATGCCCGTGGACGTCAGGGACATGGGCGCCGATTTTCTTGTATTTTCCGGCCACAAAATGCTTGGCCCGACCGGCATAGGCTGCCTTTACGGGCGGCGCAGGCTGCTGGAGGAAATGCCGCCTTTCATGGGAGGAGGCGACATGATAAAGAGCGTTGAGCTGGAAAAAACGGTATACAATGACGTGCCTTACAGGTTCGAGGCAGGAACTCCGGACATAGCGGGCGCCGTGGGATTAGGCGCTGCCGTTGATTATCTTGCTAAAATAGGAATGAAAAACGTACGCGAACACGAGAAGAAGCTCGTGAATCGTGCGACAAAGGAACTGCAAATGGTGGAAACTTACGGCCATGCCGGGGGAAAAGGCGGCGTTGTGGCTTTCAACGTCAGGGGGCTTCATTCGCACGACGTTGCAAGCATGCTTGACGAAAACGGCATCGCCGTGCGTTCGGGCCATCATTGCGCGCAACCGTTGATGAAGCGTCTTGGCATAATTTCTGCGGCACGCGCAAGCTTCTACGTCTATAACGATGAAGAAGACATTGCAAAGCTTTCGGCTTCGCTGAAAGACATAATAAATTTATTGAAGAAGGTGGCATGAATGGGACTCGAACCTCCGGTGGCAATACCGATGTACATAATCCTCGCGCTGATGAGCGGCGTGAATATAGAGCTGATGTGGCTCGGGGTTGCCGCAGTAGTGGACGTGCTGCATATGGCCATTTGAGGCGATAAGATGAGCAAACCTATACCGCTTATGATACCGTTCTACCTGATACTCGTAGCCTTCACGCCCATAGACTTTAGCGTGGCAGGCCTTGTCATAGCCGTATTCGCGGAGATACTGCATTTCATCTGGTGATATCGTGTACGACATGTATCAGGAGAACATACTTGACCATTACAGGAAGCCGAGGAACTTCGGCTCGCTGGCCAAGCCGGACATGGAAGCCGGGGATTACAACCCGCTCTGCGGCGACAAGATAAGCATGGCAATAAAGATAAAGGACGGTAGGATTGCCGAAATAATGTTCTCCGGCGAAGGCTGCGCAATCTCCCAGGCTTCGGCGTCAATGCTTACGGAGGCTGTCAAGGGCAAGCCGGCCGAAGAAGCGGCACGATTCTCGAAAGAGGATATGCTCCAACTCCTGGGAATACCGGTATCCGCTTCGAGGATAAAATGCGCGCTTTTGGGCTTGAAGGTATTCAAGCTGGTTTTATATGGTTTTCTTGGGAAAACTATTTCTGATAAAGAAGACTTAGGGTGAAATGATGGCATTCGTTAAAGTTGCAAATAAATGGGAAATAAAAGAAGGCGAACCGAAGGCTGTTGAAATCGATGGCAAGGAGGTTATGCTCTCCAATGTCGGGGGCAAGATATTCGCCGTGAGCGACATATGCAGCCATAAGCAATGCAGCCTTTCAGGAGGCTTCATGGAAGGATTTGAGATAACCTGCCCCTGCCATATGGCACGATTTGACGTGAGAAACGGAAAAGTCATGGCTCCGCCTGCAACCGTTGACATCAAATCCTATCCGGTAAAAATTGAAGGCGACGACATTCTTGTCGATACATAAGTCACAGAATTCTATAAGGCTTGCCTATAAAATCAAGCTGCAATAGCGCCGGATTTGCCGTTCCCGAACATGAATATCATCAGGCCGGCAAACACAATAAAGCTGCCTATTAGTTCAGTTGTTGACAGCATTTCTCCAAGCAGAAAGAACGAATAAGTGCCTATAACAAGGGGATCCATCGCCCTTATCAGCGCGATTTTTGAAAGGTCTATGAGTTCCATAGCCCTGTATCGCAGGTATGCGCTAAGGAAGGCACCGGAGAGGCCGGCCGTGAAAAGAAGCGCAACCGTAGCAGGGGACGGCACGTATAAGTTTCCCGTGACGCTCACCATGACCAGCACGGAGAGGAAGAGGAAAAGCGTCCTTAGCGCATTGAGCGAGGCAGGCCGGATTTCTTCTATGTATTTCTTTGAGAGCGTCTGGACTATGGCGAGCATGATCGCGGACAGCAGGGCAAAAGCCATGCCTTCCGCCACGGTAGGTCCGCCGCTGTAGCTTATTGACATGCTTCCTATCAATATTATGATTGCGCCTATGATTTCTATCTTTCCCAGACGTTCTCCAAGGAACAGGACGCTCAGGATCACGATGAATATCGTGGAGAATCTGGCGAAAAAGCCCGTGAGCGAGGGGCCGATGGCATCCAGCGCGAAGAACAAGGATATAGAGCCTACGGCGTTCAGAAGCCCTATAATGACCACGGTCTTCCTGTATTTTTTCATTGAGCCTATCATATGGCCGGTCTCTTTTCGCATGGCAACGAGAAGCAGCGAAGCGATGAACGCCGCAAGAAATACGTAGAGCGGCCCTATCACTGGCGAAGCTATCTCCCTGACGGCCGCGGCATTTGCGACAAACGAGAAGCCTATGAACGCCGATGAAGCAAAGGTGAGGGCATATCCCTTGGCCTTATTGTCCATATAGATTAAGAATGAGAAGCGGTATTAAAGTTTCCGTTTTCAGCCAACAATCTTCTTGACTTCAAAGCTGTCAAGCTTTCTGAACTTGCCGCCTTCTGCAATGCCTATTTCCGTGTTTCTTGCCGTGACGTTAGGCTCGGCGTGCTTCAATGCCGCTATGGCCAATTCGAGGGCAGCTTCTTTTGCCATGCCATCCTTGAACTTTGTTATAAGATATTCCTTCGCAAGTTTTGTGCCCCTGCCTATGGCATGAGCCTTCCATTCGCGTACGGTGCCGGACGGGTCGGTTTCAAACAGCCGGCCGCGGTCTTCCGAACCGGCAAAGAGCATGCCGCACCCGTAAGGCCTTATGCCGCCTATCTGCGTGAATCTTTGAATTCTATCCCCGATGTCCTTCACAAGCGACGCCAGTTCTATGGGCTGGTCGTAGGTTATCATGTTCACCTGACAGCGCACGCGGGCATAGTCCGCGAGCACGCGGCAGTCCGCCAGTATGCCGCAGGAAGCCGCGCCTATATGGCTATCGATTTTCAGCACTTTCTCAACTTTTTCGGAGACAAGCAGCTTCTGCAGTATCTTCGTTCCCGCAAGCACGACGCCTCCGTTGAACGCGACTCCAACCACGGTCGTAGCCTTGTCCACGGCTTTCCTTGCGTATTCGACCTGATACATCCTGCCCTCAGGCGAGAATACTACGATAGCTCGGTCATATCCCATCTGCTGCGCCGGTGCCTGGAATTCCATGAGAATCACTATATTATTTTTGATTATATTGGGGCTGAAGCTTAAATATGTTTTCAGATTCCGAACTTTCTGAACACGCCTCCCATGCCGCCGCGTTTCATTTTGCCCGGAGAAATCGTTTTCATCATTTTCTTGGCTTTTGAGTAGTTGCCAAGCAGCTCACGCACGTCGCTTTCAGGAGTTCCGGAGCCTGAGGCTATTCGTTTTATTCTTGAAGAATCAAGAACGTCCGGATTCTTCTTTTCGTGAGGAGTCATGGAATCTATGACGAATCTCCATTTGCGTATCTTTTCTTCCTGGCCTTCGATATTGACCTTGCCCTTCATCTTGCCGAGGCCCATCATGTCAAGTATCTGCGAGAACGAGCCCATCTTCTTTATAGATTCAAATTGGGAGTAGAATTCCTCAATGTCGAAATTGCCGCTCATGACCTTTTCGGCCTTCTTCTCGTCCATGGCGCTCGAAGCCTTTTCAAGCAGGGTCTCCATGTCCGCGAAGCCGATTATGCGGCCCACGAATTTCCGGGGATCATACTGCTCAAGGCTTTCAACGCCTTCGCCGGTTGTAATGAACTTGACTTTGGCTCCGGTTTCATAGCACGCGGTTATGGCGCCGCCTCCCTTGCCAGTGGCGTCGGTTTTCGTGACTATGATATCCGTTATGCCGAGCGCGTCATGGAAGGCCTTTGCCTGCGATCGTGCCGCCTGCCCCATGTCAGCAGGAATCACGAGTATCTTCTCGTCAGGTTTCATCACGTCGTTCATGCCCTTTATTTCCCGGATAAGTGCATCGTCAAGCGCGTTCCTTCCTGAAGAATCGGCTATGATAACGTCGGCGCCCATCCTTGCTAGGGCTTCGCGGAGTATGGCAATTGCGTCCTTGCCGCCCTTCTCGCCGTAGAAAGGCGCGTCTATCTTTTCCGCAAGCTGCTTGAGCTGCTCGTACGCCGCCGGCCTTTCCACGTCGCAGCATACCAAAGCGGCCTTCAGCCCCTTCTTCTGGTAAAACCGCGCCAGTTTCGCTGCAGTTGAAGTCTTGCCGGTACCGTAAAGGCCGGCAAGAAGTATCCTTTTCGGTTTCAAAACCGTTTCGGATTTTTCGCCGCCCAGAATGGAAGTAAGCTCGTCATAAACTACCTTTATCACGTGCTCCTTGCGGGAAAGGCCTTCGGGCAGCTTTTCCATGGAGCGGTTCTTTATTCTGTCGCTAAGTTGCATTACAAGCGCGACGTCCACATCGGCGGAAAGAAGCGTGCGCTGCATATCCCTCGCAAGCTCTTCCACGTGTTCGGCGTCGACTATGCCAAGCCGGGTTATTTTCTGCATGCTTTCGCGCAGTTTCTCGAACATATGCTTACTTTGCAGAAAACGCTTAAATGGGTGCGCAGCGCGTCGGGAAGGCCATTAACTTCCGTTATCGCGAGCGCTGCGGGCATCTGAACATCACGGTATGCCAGAAATAACGCTACCCCGTCAGAAAGACGGGCTTTCTTCCTGCCCCGGCGCAGCCGCCTTGACGGACGCGGTATATTCCTGCGGCAATTCTTCCTTTCCGTCGCCCGGTCTTTTGTAGAAGAACCTGTAAAGAAGCATGAGCGCCAGCAGCGCTGCAAACGCTGCAAGTATCAGGTTGTATTGGCCGGCCGAAACCGCAAGGCCGCCGTCGCCCTTTTCCACGGAAGACCGTTCCCTGTCTATGCTCGATTTCCAGGCTTCCATCTGCTCCTTGCGTATTTTCGTTTCTTGAAGGCGCGCTTCAAGCCCGCTGATGATTTCCTGCAGCGCTGACATCCGGGCCCCCGACGCGGTTATGCCCCCTTCCGTTTCTTTGATGGCGGCAAGCGTTGCCGCGTAAGCAGCGGTAATGTTGCCCAGCAGCCCCCTGTTTTCTATGACATAAATGCCCGGAAGGCCGCTTCCTTCGGCAGGCGTTACGGTAAACAGTATGTCATAGACATTGCCCCCTCCTTTGACCATGCCGCTGTAAACGTGGCTATCGTTGAGACCTTCAATCACGGACGCCGATGAAACGGGCGTCACGGCCGCTATCAGCAGCGCGGCAATAAAAACGGCAGGAAGCTTCATTTAGTGTCCCTCCTTATGAAAGTTACGTATATCGTCGCCCCTGCAAGTAACAGCATGAATGCGAGCATCTCCGGCCTGAACTCCCTGGTTGCGGCGGCTTTCAGCCTGGCCTCGGAAAGCTTGATTGAAGATTCGGCGATTGCGCTTTCGCCTGCAGCAAGGCTGTCCGCTGCATCTGCCAGCAAGGCGTTGGATTGCGCGATGGCATCTTCCAGCGAAGTTTCGTTTTCAAGCAGCCGGGTCAGCGTCGCGTTGGATTTTTCAAGAACCGCGGCGGCATTGAGGTTCCTGTACTGCAGGGTTTCTGCCTTTTCCGTGTCCTCTATGAATACCTGGCCATGGGACGCCCTGCCGAAATATATCTCCGTATTATTTCCTATGCCGCCTGCGTCAGAAGAAATCAATATCCTGCTTGTTTCGCGGTCAAGCGCCCATCTTATATTGGAAGAGGATTTTACCAGCAGGGGCGCCGCGGATTTGGGGATTACAACCACGATGCTTTCAGGGGAGCCGGAAGAAAGCCTTATCGAGAGTTTTTCCGAAGACGGAAAATAAGAAGTTTCCTTTTCATTGATGACAGAATAACCCTGCGGCATTATGATGAAGCCGCCGACGATAGCGTACTGGGCAAATTCGCCCGGCCCCAGCCGCATGCTCACGTTTATTTTTGAGCCGCCTATGGTGACGGAATTTATCGCTATCGTGCCGTTCCCGTTGTTGCGGACGGCGCCCTTTTCCAGCGTCATGCCGTTCTTGGTGACAACGCTTATCATGCTGCCAAGGCTTGCATTCTTTCCGCTTTCGTTGAGCCCGGGCGCCGCAGCCCCGCCTGCTGCCGCATGGATTGCCGCTTCCCCGCCGAATGACAGCATGAGATACAACGCAAGGGCAAAAAACACGGCAATAAAGGGCTTCTTCATAAGAATAAACCGCCTGAAATTTAATAAAGCCGATGCCATGCCGTAATTCATTTGTAATTGCGGTGCAATTCCGGCGCGTTGATGCGCTTAAATCTTTTCTGAAAATTCTATACTGAACCGGTGATTATATTGGCCATGGCCACTGTGCAGATAAGGTTGACGGAAAAGCAGATCAGGCAGATAGACGAGCTTGTGGAAGACGGCGTCTATCCAAGCCGCTCGGAAACGGTACGCGATGCAGTGAGGAAATTGGTCAAGGTTTAACCGAGCATCTTCTTTATTATGCCATCCGGGTCGAAATCGCGCAAGTCGCCGTATTTCTGGCCTGTGCCAAGATACAGTATGGGCTTGCCCGTGACGTATGACGCCGAAAGGCAGGCGCCGCCTTTGTCGTAGACGTCCGTTTTCGTTAATATTATAGCGTCAACGCCGATAGCCTGGTCGTATATCCTTGCCTGCTCGTATATGTCGTTGCCCGTAAGCGAATCAAGCACGAGCACTTTCATGTCGGGCTTGTTCACCCTCGCTACCTTCTTCAGCTCATCCATAAGGTTGGCGTTTGAATGCGAACGGCCTGCGGTATCGCCTATTATGAGCTTTGATTTTCTCGCTTCGGCATGCTTTCTTGCGTCGAAAATTACGGCAGCCGGGTCGGCTCCGTAAGAATGCTTCACAAGGTCAAACCCCGCTTTTTTTGAGTGCTCTTCCAGTTGCTCTATCGATGCAGCCCTGAACGTGTCCCCTGCGGCTACAACCGGCCTGAATTTTTTGAATTTATGGGCGAGCTTCGCTATTGTCGTCGTTTTGCCGGCGCCGTTGGTGCCGAAAATGAGCATGAGATAAACGCCCTGTTTGGCTTCTATGAGTTTTTCGACGTCGGGCCTCTCGCATGCCATGATGTCTTTGAGCGAATCTGCAAGCGCCTTCTTCAGGGTTTCCTGCGTCTTGCCCCTTTCCACGCTTGCGCCGACCGTTGCCCCTTTCACTTCATCGCATATCTTTTCCACGGCTTCATACGCCACGTCGCTTTCAAGAAGGGCGGTTCTAAGGTTGCCGAGTATCTCCCCGGCTTCCTTTTCGCCAAGTTTCTTCTCCGTTATCCTGCTTACCGCCTTGGAAAACAGGCTTTTCTTCGGTTTCTCATCAATTGCCGGCTCTTGCAGCAGCTCGGTTTTTTCTTCAATATCATGCCCGGTTTCAGGGGCCCGGGGCGATTCCTTTATTTCTTCCTTCTTTTCTTCCACGGCAGGCTCCGGCGCTTTTGCCGGTTCAGGAATTTCCTGCGTTTCCCCGATCGGTTTTTCCTGCGCCGGCTCCTCCTTTGGAAAAGAGAATATGCTTTTCAGCTTCTTCTTCAACGATTCAAACATTCAATCACTGCATTATTTTTTGCAGCTCGGCTTCAAGGCCTTCCGCCTCCTTCGCCAGCTTCTCGGCTTCCGTCTGCAGCTGTTCCATGTATTTCATTATCTCCATTCGGCGCGCTTCAAGTATGGCTATTGCGCTTTCCCGACGCTCTTCAACGAATATGCCTGCGCCTATGCCGAGTATGAAATTTTCCCCGTCGCTCAGGGAAGCTTTCGCGAAAACCCCGGACCCTATCGGCGACCATACGGACTTTTCGCGGTCTTCCTTCCTCACCCTCTTCATGGCTTCGGCTGACATGAGAAGCTCGGACGATTTTTCCTCAAGGATGAGCCTCTCCTGCAGCAGCACAGACATCTGCTGCTTCATCGCCTGATATTGCGCATACTTGCGCTGCAGGGCATCCTTCTTTCCGTTCTCGTCCATGATGATCACGCTACTCCAGGAAGCCCAACGCTTCCGTTATGTTGCCCATCTCCGGCCCGGTGGACTGCTCAGAAACCGCAAAGTTGAAGGAGTTCGCTATGATGCCGGACTTGACGTAAGGCGAGCCGTAGTTCACGGTCCCTATCATCACCGGAACCCCCAGAACCCTTTCAAGAACCGCCTTTTCCGCCTCCTTTATCTTCGGGTGCGCAAGGCAGCCCTTGTTCGTGGCTATGGCTGCGCTCCCGCATATCTTCAGGCCCGCGACCGTGCCGATTTCCGTTTTCACGCCCAAAAATTCTTCTATCTTCTCTTTTGATTTTCTGAGCAGCGGCGATATTATGGCGCCGATGTCGTTTGCGACTATCAGATTGCCCAGCGCCGTGTGGTTCGCGTCAAGCTCCAGCACGTTGTCGTGCTTTATTCCGGTGAATCCGTAGCCGCTGGCAAAGTCCGATATTATGACGCCGCGGGAATTGCCTGCCGCGAACATGCCCGCAAAATAAGTGTTCATTATCATGGCCGGCGCTGCCGGCACCTTCAGCGCCTCCGCCACCTTTGCAGCGCTCCTTTGGAATCCGGCAATGTAATACCTGTCGGTGGCGAAGCCGTAAAGCCCTATGTTGGGATCTCCGGCAAACGATACTTTAAACATGACTTAAGCCCCCGCCTTTCCCTGCATGAACCTCTGCACCATGCCGAAGCCCGGCACCTTCGTCTTCTTCATTCTTTTCTCAGGCAGCTCTATTTCCACTTCGTCGCCGTCCTTCAGGCCGAGGCTCTCCTTCAGGCTTTTCGTAGCTACGATCTCAAGCACGTCGATGCCGTATGTCTTGTCGGCATCCCGCATTGCCCAACATTCTTCGGCCCTGCCTCCGGATACGAGCTTGATGGGCGCGAAATAAGCGTCTATGTGCCTCTTTCCGTGGCTCAACACGTAATCCATCTCTATCGTTGAATACGGCGCCATGTTCAGGGGCTTCTCAAGCCTGACGTTCAGGGTTCCGGGAAACGGCTCGAACTTCAGCAGATAGGTTATCCTTCCCTTCCACTTTTCTATCAGGTCGTGGCCCCTTCCGAATCCGGAAAACACCTTCCCTTTGATTCTCATGATAATTTATTGAAGAAACACTATATAAATCAAACAAGAACGCCTATCCGTATTTCCTTTTCAGCACGAAAAGCATGGAAGTTGCAATAACTATCATGAAATTAGTAACGTATATGAACGCATCGGCTTTCAACAAGCCGTATATTGTCCATATGGCGCCGTTAGCTATCCCGATCAGAATTATTGCCCAGGACAGGTCCTTGGTACTTCTTGTTTTGTAAGACGACCATACCTGCGGAAAAAACAGCACCGATGCCGTTACAGAGCCGGATAATCCTAACAAGAATATCAAATCCGGCATATTATCTTTCCTGCAGAAAATTATGCCTTGGGAGTTTCAGGTTTTTGTTCTACAACTTCTTTGCCTTCTATCTTCTTCTCAAGCGTTTCGTTCTTGATGGCCTTAGGGGTAAGCCTTTCTTCAAGCTTTTCTTTCATGCCTTTTGTCTCCTTCTTAGGCTGCGCCTTGAAGTCCTGATAATCATGTCCCATCAATTCAGCCTTGAAAGCTTCCCCGTCTTTTACGATCTTGACGCGCACGCGCCTTTGTGCCTTGTCTTTTCCGTGAACCCACAAGGCTTCGTTAAGGAACTTGCCTATCTTGACGTTTCCGGACTTGACGCGCATGGCTATCTGCTTCTTCATCAGGGAAACGGAATATTTCGCCCGCTTCTTCTGCGCCTTCTTTCCGCTCTCGCCAAGGGGTATCGTCAAAATCATGTCTTCTGCCATAATCATCAAATCTTGTTCTTGTTCTTTCTCCAGTTCTTCTTCCACGACGCTATCTTTCTACTTCTGGCTCTTTTTAGCGAGAATTTCTTTATATCAGCCCATCTTGGGGCGTTCTTTCCCCTGATGGCTATGAGCTTCAGCTTTTTTCCCAGGTCTTTTCTTGCTCCCATATTATCATTTCCTTTTTATGTTGAATTCTCGTTTTTCGTTTATCTTTCTTAATATCTGCACAAGCTGCTCCTCAGTTATCTTTGTCTTCAGCTGGCCACTATGGTAAAGCTGTGAGAGGTATATATCGAGTTGCTGCGCGACTTCGGGCTTGACTACGCGAATATTATCCAATCTCTCCTTTGCTTTTGGCTCCAGCACCAGCGAAAGCGTGCCTTTTATAGCCTCTTCCGCTTTTCTGTTTTCTTCTGCAATGCGTTGGTGGAGTATCCTGTTTTTTATCTCCTCTTCCTCCATGCTTTCACTTCAGCGATTTGGCAACCTTGTTCAAGAGCTTCATGCCTTCCGGCGTCAGCGCCCTTCCTTTCGGCTTTTCGGTTTTTTTGGCAAGGCTTGCCTTTTCAAGATCCTGAAGTATTGCCCTTATGATTTTGCCGCCGCCCTTGGCGAAGCGTGCCGGCTTGTGGCCTCTCCTGTGCTTGTTGCCGTAATAGCTTCGGAGCTTTGAAACCCCCACCGGGCCGTCCTTATACAGCCTCTTCATGACGCTTGCCGCGCGGTAAAACCACCAGTCAGGGTCGTCAGGAAGCCTTTCCTTGCCCATGCCCGTCTTTACGTAGGAAGCCCATTCAGGCTTCTCAAGCTTCTCCTTGAGTGCTTCGGCAAGCTCTTTGGTAAGCTTTTCCTGGTCAGAGTCCAATGGCGATGACATGAATTATCAGCTATTATACGATAAGAAATGTTTATATTAGTATGCTTTCCTTGGCCTGACGGCGGACGCCATGATAAAACTCTTTTTGCATTCGTTGCACGTCGCAACCGCGACGCCCTTTTTTACCCGTACAGAGGCGTTCTTGCCCGGGCTTAAATAGGAGCAGCAATGCCTGCAGAAGCGGTTCTTTACAGACGGCGGTATCCTGACGTTATAGCGCATTCCTATGCGTTTTAATAACCTTATATAGCGCTTTGCCAGCGCAGGGTCGCTTTCGGCCATTTTGGCGGCTTCTTCTATGAGGATCTGCATGCGTTCCTTCGCTATCCTTACCTGGAATTCAGGCTTGCCGCTTCTCACGCCTGACCCACCTCGTGCCCGACGGCGTGTCTTCTATTTCCACACCGAGTTCGGCAAGTTTTTTTCTGATTTCATCGGCAGCCTTGTAATTACCGGCCTTCCTCATTATTTCCCTTTCCCTGATCATGTAGGCTTCTTCTTCGCTTATCGTGCCCTGGCCTTCAAGGAAGCAAAATATTTTGTCCGCATTTTCCAGGAACCCGGTTATTATGCGGCCGCTTTTTTCCGAAGGCGCGCTCTTGTTTGCGGATCTTATCATGTCAAACAGCGCAGCAAGCGCATTCGGCGTATTGGCGTCATCTTCAAGCGCAGACCAGAATTTTTTCTCGTATGCCGAAATCTTCCCGTTCTCAGCGCCGCCCCCCTTTATCTCCTTCATTCTCCGGTAAAAGTCATTTATTGTACGAAGGGCGTTTTCAGCGTCCCGAAGCGCATCAAGCGTGAAATTCATATCGCTTCTGTAGTGCGAGGAGGCACACAGGTAGCGGAACGCCGCGGGGCTGAAGCCCTTTTCTTCAAGCTGCGAAAGCGTGTAATAGTTGCCGAGCGACTTGGAAATCTTTTTTCCTTCAAGCAGTATGAAAGCTATGTGCATCCATATCTTCGAGAACTTCTTTCCCGTTGCAGCCTCGCTCTGGGCTATCTCGTTCGTGTGGTGCACGGGAATATGGTCAATGCCGCCTGCGTGGACGTCCAGCGTTTCGCCAAGGTATTTCATCGCCATCGCGGAGCATTCTATGTGCCAGCCCGGGAACCCTTTGCCCCATGGAGAATCCCATTCCATCTGGCGCGGCTCTTTCGAGAATTTCCAAAGCGCGAAGTCCGTGGCATTTTTCTTCCCGCCCATTTCCACGCGCTTGCCGGCCTTCAGCCCTTCCTTGTCAAGCCGCGCCAGCTTGCCGTAATCCTTGAACTTCGAGGTATTGAAATAAACGCCGTCTTCCGTGGCATAAGTGTACCCTTTCTTTTCCAGCGTAGCGACAAGCTCTATCATTTCTTTTATATTGTCTGTGGCCTTGCACATGACAGAAGGCTTTTCTATCTTCAGTTTTTGCATGTCGGCAAGGAAACGTTCCGTATAATATTCCGCAATCTCCCATGCCGTCTTTTGTTCGCGCTTCGCGCCCAGTTCCATCTTGTCCTCGCCCGTATCCGAGTCAGAGACAAGATGGCCCACGTCCGTTATGTTCATGACGTGCTTGACCTTGAACTTGCGCTCGATTATGCGCTTTATCACGTCCTGCACAACGTAAGTTCTGAGGTTGCCAATGTGTGCATAGTCATAGACCGTGGGACCACATGTATAGATTTTCACTTCATTGCCCGAAGGCTTGAGAATTTTCTTTTTTCTGGTAAAAGTGTCAAAGAACTTCATAAAATATCTTGGGAAACAAAGCATTTATATAGGTAACTGCGTTACTTGCTTTGTTTAATAAATGGTTTTCTCTCACACAAGATGTTGCGTTTTGATAAACCTATGGCACAGCCTGTTGTGGCCGTAAGGGATTATTTAAACAAAGCCTGCGTTACTTGTATCATACGCAACGCAGTTTGCATATATGTATTGGTCTGCAAGGTTGTCCAATAAGCGCGGAAATGGCTACCGCTTGCATTCTATTAAAACGCAATCGCCGGTTTTCGTCCAAAGCATGGATGTAATTTAACTTTGTATTATTCACGGTTGGCAAAACCCGCACAAAATCTACTTTCCGCCTTTTTTTGTCGTCTTCTTTTTTGACGGCGTGAAACTATACGAGGGCTTCTTGTTGCTTATATTTATGATATAGTCACTTGTCTTGCCCTGACCAAGTTGCTGCTTGATTTCTTTTATGTGTTCGTGGCCGTGGTAATAGATCCATCCAAGTATCAATGCCATGACGAAGACGGCGAGCGCTATATACCAGCCGTAGTCGTTGAGCACATTCCTTGCGTCTTCAACTATTTTATCCGTATCTTTGATTATGCCGTCAGAAGCCGCCGCCTGTTTTACGGCGGATATGGCAAACAGCGAAAATCCTGGCGTTTCAGCGGTATAATATACATATTCTTCCGTGCTTCCGGATTCGGACGTGGGCAGCTTCGTCCAGCCGGATGCGTATCTCATAAGCGCCACGTCAGAGGCTGCAAATCCGTTGTCCGAGAGCCATTTCTTCGGCGCCTCAAAGGTTATTTGAGCCGCCGTTATGTCGGCGTCCGAAATGTTGGATAGTATTATCTCGATGTAACGCTGCGTCTTGCCTGCCGGTGCTTCTTTGCCGGTTGACTGCAGTGCCCTTATCTCTATGCTTATGTTCGCCAGGTCCTTTGATACGGTAAACGCGATCCTCCTTATGCTCGTTTCTTCCGGCTTGTCTATGTTTATTCCTGCGCTCTGCCCGGCACTGACAGAAGGAAGTTTTATCAGTGAAACCCCTTCGGACGTGCTCACTGTCGTCCCCTCCGGAGCGGCTGCGCTGGGAAGGCCGCCTCCCCCGCTGCTTCCGCCGGAACCGCTGCCGGAACCGGTATTGCTGGTTCCGGATGAAGACGATATGGTCGTGCTTCCGGCTTCCGTGTCAGTCCCTCCGGGGCTGCCGGATACGGTAAGTATGAAAGTGCACGTTCCGGAAGAACCTGCCGTGACGCTCCAGCTTTGCGAGCTTGTCGCGGAGTCGCCTATAGTTCCTATGCTCTTTGTCGCGCTTGATATCGTGCATTTGCCTGAACTATCCTCAAGCGTCGCGGTAATTGCCGTATCTCCGCCGGCAGTTTCAGTGCCGCCATTTTGCATCGTGGCGGAAACTGTGAATGCCTGGCTGGGCGAAACGGAAGAGGGTGTTGAAAGCGAAACTATGCTCAAATCGGCGGCAGAGCTCACGGTAACTTGCGTGCAATCAGCGGTACATGTGCCTGCCATGTCAACGCAGACGTCCTGCGAACCCGCAGTATTTGGCGTTACCGTGAAATCGAGGCTTTTTGATTCGCCGGAGCTGATGCTTGAAATCACCTGTGAAACCGTGTCGCCCGTGAACCAGTTCCCAAGAAGCGTGGCCGTGACGCTGGACTGGGATTGGGACTGCTGGTTCGTGACGCTCACTGTAAGGGTACCAGAGGAACCTTTGGTCATCGCCGTGGTTGTGAGCGAGCAGGTATACTGCGATGACGAGCAGGCGTTGCTGCATGCAGCGTATGACACTGTGACAAGACCCGTTGCTATAATCGCCATCGCCGCAATCAATATCGCTATATTTTTCATCAAATCACTTCGATTCAAACCTATACGACGTGCTGGTCACGCCCATTGTTGAAACCTTCGGGGTCACGGTTATCGTTCCGGTCCAGTTGCCAGAACGCGTGACATTGAACGTCCAGTTGAACTGCTGTGTGGCGCCGGCGGCTATGCTCCTGTTGAGGTATATCAGGCCTGTAACGTTGTTTGCGATTGCAGATGAATTGGTTGTATGTATAGGCAGGCTTATTGATACGTCGGCATTCGCGCTGGATGAAGTGGGGTTGTTGACCGATACCGAGATGTTGAAGTTTTCCGCGAACGTGCCGTTTCCGCGAAGCAGCTCCAGTGTGGTGCTCTCTGTAGCGTATGTATGGCTCGCATTGCTTGCATTATAAACCCTTTTCCCCTCTATCCTGAAGTTCTTCTGCGCGACTATGACTTCCCTGCTCCCTACTGTAGTGGCATTCCCGTAAGTGGCCTGGTATTCCACAGACAATCTGCCGATCGGCCAGGTGAAGCTGCCTGAAGGCGTTATTGAAACGCTTGCCGCTCCGCCTGCATTGGTGATGTTTGATGCGCCCGTCCAATTTAAGGTTGACGTATTAACATCAAGACCGGTAGCCGTATTCCAAATCTTCCTCAGTGAAACATTGGCCCCGCCAAGCGCCAAGCTCTTGTTTGAATTGAGACTTACGTTTATGGTCGATACAATGGCCGACGTCGGGGTAATGTCGGTGATTCCGGTAATGCTTCCCCACAAGCCTGGGAATTCTACCCCTATGTTGGTTATGAATGTTGTAGCTACTCCGTCTTTCAGTGCCGAGATTTCAATGTCGTAATACGCCCATCCCCAAGACCCTGTAGGCCATGTGTTATTCAGGCCGGGAGGCGTTATGTTTATCGTTTCGGCGTTGCTTTGCGTTGTGCGATTTATAGCTACAACAAAGCTGTATTGCGTGCATGAGCCGTCGCATGCCCAGTATTTGAATGTGGCGTTAGATACGGTAACGCCGGACGAGCCGCTTATATTCAGTTTCATGCTCTCGTTGATGTAATAACTATATCGGAATCTGTCTTCTGTGAATTCGAAAGGATACAGTATCTTTCCGCTTAGCGCAAATGACGAAAGCCTGAATGCTGCATAGCCTATGTGCGCCGTTGACGTCACGTTTTGGCTGTCGTTAGCCGTGATCTCAGGATAGTAATAACCTTCTGAAAGCGCAGTAGTGTTAAGGTTCAGCCTCTTCTGGTTGGAATTATATGTATAAATCAAAGTTGACGTGTCCACGTTGCTGCAAGTGTCGCTCTGGCAATATCTCATTGCCGTTATTTTCACGTCATTAAGCGTTACTGCAGTGCCGGAAGAGCTATCGGCTACGATATCAAATGTTACGTTTTCCCCTTTCTGATACTCGAATCTGGACGCGAATGCCGATAAACGGAATGCAATCATTTCAAACCATGCTTCGGAAAACACCGTGTTACCGCTGGCATCCGATATTTTTAATTTTGCCCTGTATGTCCCGGACGACAAGCCGGATCCGAGAGGCGTTATGTTTATATTAAGATCTCCTACCGTGGCAGGGTTGCCGTTTACTGCCTTTACAATGTAGTCTGTGCCATTGACAAGAGTGGCTCCTGTCAGACTGTTTTGAAGGCTCAGGACATCGATATAAACCTGCCCGTTATAATAGGCTCCGGTGCCCGGAGTGCCCACGTGAACCTTCAGGCTCACGTTGTTTTTCGGGTGATTGCTCCATATGTCAGTCCATGACCATACGTCAAAGAGCCTGACGTCAAACCACGTACTTACCTCGACTTTCCCTCCCGTGGCAGACCCATTCTGCAAAGTTCTCGTAAGGTTAACAACGACCTGATAATTGCCTTCATCCCAGCCTCCCGACCTTGAAAGGTTCATTATAAGTCGCGTCGGCATTGTAACGTTAGCTGTTTTGAGTGTGATGCCAGATACATCGCTTCGCGACCATGTTGCCCTGTCGTATTTATACACGGTAATCTCGGGTGAGCCGGAAGTATAAGAAGTGTTAAGCGTTACCTGCTGGCCGGAAAGCGTTCCCTGAGCATATATTGTAACGTTTTCCTGTGACCCATAGCTCCACTTTTCTGTCCAAGCGCTGGGCGTAAAGTCCCTTACCTCAAACCATACGTAAGTTCGCTTGACGTCGCTGCTCTCGTTTATCCTTACGGCGATCTGGTAAAAACCGTTCGGCAAACTCTGGTTCAGGCTGACGTTTGCCATTGGGCTATATTTATTATTTGAAGTCGTGGCATCCGACCATAATGAACTTGAAACTGCAGTTCCTGTCATTGAATTTATAACGGATTCTATGTTGATTTCAGTCCTGCCTGTGTACGGAAGCCCGGTTGAAGGGTCGGTTATTGTGCAGCTTATGTTTACCGGGGCTCCGGATTGTATATCTCCCCATGAAACCCTGTTGCAGCTGGCAAAGAAGGTTTCTATCTTGAATCCCCATTCGGCTTTTTCGGTGCCAAGAGAGTTGTTGAATTCCGCGGAGACGAAATAGTCTCCCGAGTCCCAAGTGCCGCCTGCCGCTCCATCATCAAGCGGCCTCAAGACGAACGTGCCAACGCCGGGTATTAAAATATTACCCGTGCCCTTTATTGTCCCGTCTTTGCTTGTGACGTTGTAATCTACCTTTTCCTGGAGCAGTGTCTCCCCGGATGAAAAATCAAACTTGGCTACTTTTACGGATTTGAGCGTGGCGTTGTAATAATTAGTCTGCGAGTTTTCTCCAAGCGAAACGCCTGAAGAGCCCCCGCTCCCGGAGGATTCACCCAAGTCTTGTATGTATTCTATGGACCAATTCGTGTTATTACCCGAAGGCGCCGTTTCGCCCCACATAGCAATCTTATAGAGTTTGCCTGTGCTTGAGTTTACGCAGAAGTATCTTGTGTGTGAAGCGTTGTATGAACCTGTAAGCGTCATATTGGACGTGTTCCTGTAGCCCTGATTGTCATACATTGGATGAAACGCTGAGCCGGAGCAGCTGAACCCCTGGTATGGCCCGCCACTATCATAATCCTTGAATATTTTCTCCTGTGACGTGCAGCGGCTATAGCTGGAGTTTATGCATCCCATGAATGCTATGGTTGTGTTCATCGTAACGCCGCCAATGGTTAGATTGGTTGCTGAAATATTGGCCATTCTGCCGTCAACTGACATATTCGTTATATTTATATCCGGGAACGTGTCGCCGTCGAGGTTGAAGCCGTTTCCAAATAGCACCGTGCCTTCCTGCAGGAAAGCTTCAGGGCTGCTGGGTCCGCTTCCCCCTCCCCCGCATGTAGTATCCGCCGGCGGACAGCCGCCGCCAAACTGGTTCCTCATCCATGAAGGGTCTGAAGATATCGTTGCCGTGAAGTTTATGTTGTCGCTTCTTCCATATCTCCAACTGCTTGTGCTTATTTCTGCAAAGAAGTTCCTTACCATGAAGAAACCTTCGACCTGATCGGTGACCGTGCCATTGGTCACATCAAATACCACAAGATATTGGCCGTTGCTCCATCCTCCTGTAGGCGGCTCCATAGTCATAAGCACTCTTCCTGACGCGTCTGTGGTTCCTTGCGTGACGGTCTTGTCATACGTTAATTCAGAGGGCGGGAAGCTTGCAAAGCTCAATATTTTCTTGAGCGAAACCGTGAGGTTGGCCGCCGGCCTGTAATTCACAACGTTGAAGACGTCAATCTTCATAGTCACGTTTTCATTCTTGCCTATAGTGAAATCGGGCACGTTCGTTTCCGGATTCACAGGGCTTCCGAACCCTTCAAATATTTTTGACATGAAAAACCCTTCGCCGCTGTCTATCCCGCCCGAGAAATTTACAGTGACTTTGACAATATAGAACCCGGATTTCCACCCGGCGGATGGCGCGGATATGACGGTGCTGTTCGAGCCTCCGTCTATTCGTATTGTTACATTAGTAGAATCTATCTTTTTTGGCGGGAATATGAATTCGCCTGCATTGCCTCCGTAATAAACGCCGCTTATTGTAAGCGTACCTGTCCTGTTAGCCGTCTGCCAGCTTCCAGGCTCCCTTACCGTAACCGAAACATTTACAGCCGTATTAGGCCCTACATTCCAGTTCTGGAAGCTGTTGAACCCAAGTGAAGACGCGTCTGTAGTCGTGTTTGCCCGAACCGTGACGTCCATGAAATATTTTCTGACATCGAAGAAACCCTGAGCGCGGTCAGTCTTGTTGTCTGATGTCGAAACGTTGAAGAATGCGATATAAAATCCGCCTGTCCAGTTCTGGCCGTTGACGCTTGATTTCATGCTGACCGCGCAACTTCCGGACGAATCAGTAACGCAGTTCGTGAGCGTTATCGAGGATGTCCAGTCTTCTTCCGTATTAAGGTTGATCACTTTAGTAACCGTTACTTGCGCCCCCTGTACCGACGAGCCGCCGCCTATGCCAAAAAGCCCGCCTTCGACCCCTGTTGGCCCTCCTCCAAACGAACCCTTTGACATGAATCCTTCATTGCCCTGCTTTTCACTTGCTGTGGTCACGCTTACGTTTAGCTGAACTGTGTCATTAGGCCTAAAGAACCAGAAGTATCCGGGGCCCGACCCGCCTGCACCCGGCATAGGACTGCTGCTTCCAGGGCCTCCGGCACTAACAGGGCGTATGCTTACATCCAATGATCTGATTTTGAAATTACCGTCAGCAGAAACCGGGCCTACAGGCGTATCCGTCTGGGTTTTTACAAAATAATCCCCGCCTTTTGCAGGCGCCGTTAAATTAATGTAAGTGTAATTTCCGGAAGTATATGTCGCATTGGTACCGAATAATGAGGTTTTGTCATTTCCTTCGCTATCTGTAATTGAATAACTCGATATGCCTGTCACGGGCACTGTACCCGAAACATTCTGCGCGGAGAACCTGAGGACTATTTTCTTGCCTGCAACGAAATCCCTTTGCGATATTCCGTTCGGGAATGCATCCATTGAAACGACAAAACCTTTTGCTCTCTGAATGGAGAAGTATCCTATCCCGGAGCCTGAACCAAACGTATCGTTTATGCTTATCAAAACCTTGTAAGTGCCGGAAGCCGATGTTCCCGGCATCAAGAATGACATCTTGTATTTGCCGTCAGTGCTGACCTGATCCGTGACGGTCGGCGAAATGGACGTGTCCACTCCTGAAGTATCATATATTTTTGCGCCTGAAGTTATCGTCGTCGCCTTGCCTGCTATATTGTCGTTTGTGGACGCGTTCTTCAATTTCAACCCGATAGTCACGGTAGAACCCGGATAGAAGACAAGCTGGCCGTCCCATGCACTGATTTCCATTACATATGCCCTAACTTCAAAGCTGCCGAGAAGTTCCTTGGTTATATTTGAACCCTGCGCAGTTACAGTAGCTGTGACGGCATATGTGCCTTCACCGGTTGAAGAGAATTTATCCTCATAAACGCCTGTGAGGCTTGTAGCAGAACTGTCTGCGGCCTGCGTCATGGCAGCCACGGTTGTCTTGATTCCATTAGGCGCCGTTATCACAAGCTGTCTTGTTGAAGCTGCGATTCCGTTGCCATTGGCATTCTTCACAGTGACTCTGATTGTGACGTTGTCGCCGCGGCCAACTACGGTAGGCGATATTTTCATTGAAGCGCTGAACCCGCCTACAAGCAGAGGTACTGCCTGCTCAAATTTATTTATTTCAACTATGTACTCGCCTTCGGTGCTTGGAACTGTGAACGAAGTTGAACATTGCCCTACGCTGTCAGTCGTGCACGACGTTATCTCGCTTATCAAAGTGCCGTTCTTGTAACGCAGATTCGATACTATCATAATGGACGAAACGCCGTTGCCGTTTGAATCCACAACCGTGGCAAGAAGGGTGCCAACGGTATCGGTACTATACGAAGGCTTGTTGAGTGATATTAAAATTTTTGAATACGGCAGAACCTTGATGAAGTGGCTGACTACTGTGCCGGAAGCATTTGCAAGTATGGTATAGTTACCGGAAGAAGAAAGAGAGAACGTATAATTTGCGCCTCCTGTAGAATTAGTTATTAATGAAGAAGATGAGATTGCCGTACCTGATGAATCTTTGACTGTCAATACGACAGACTGGTTCGAGATAGCGGTTGTGTTATCAGATACTGCAACGGACGAGTAAATGCTTTCATTCGCTGTATACGAATATTTGTTCGTCTTAACTGAAACGTCAACGGAGAAGGAAGGCACAGCGATGAGAAGAATTGCCGCCAACAAAACGAACTTTGATGCGTTCCCCACTAAATCACCAAACTAAAATTTTAATGTATTGGGGTTATATATAAAGTTATTGTTTTTTTGCGCGAGCGTGTTTTTTAGAAAATATTATGGCAAATGACAGAAGTATCCGGGCAACTCTGTCTTTGCTGTACGTAGAGAATGCCTGAAAAGTAATGTCATCTACTATATCTTCTCTGCGGAAATAATTTGCTTTGCGGGAACGGATAAATATCTTCCTTTGATAAGTAAACATGCCGCCGGGTTGACAGAGCGGCCATGTGCTCGCCTGCAAAGCGAGATAGAGGCGTTCAACTCGCCTACCCGGCTTTGAACAAGTGTCTATCCTTTTTATCGCCACAGACACAATAGCTGTATATGGACAGCTTCTACAAGACCAACAAGAACTATCAGCGCGTGCTGGCGCAAATTCTGAAATCCCGAAAAATCAGCAAACAGAACAAGGCCACCATTAGGAGCTTCCTCCAGCGCCTCCTGGCCGAAAACATCTCCCCAGGCCGCATCAAGAAATACCTCACGGTTCTGCGAAATATATCCGGGATCGTGAAAGCGGACTTTACGCAGTATACCGACGAAGACATGCAGCAAATCCTGGCCGAGGTGAATGGCCGGGGTCTCGCCGGCTCAACCGTCAATGACTACAAGACCGGTCTCAAGCGTCTCATGCGCTTCATCCAGGGCAGCCGGTTCAATCCGGAGCGGTACCGCTGGATCAAGCTGGAGAAGAAGCACGTGAAGAAATTCGACATCGCGTACAACGACCTCCTCACCCAGGAGGAGGTACGCCAGCTGATCAGCGCAACCAGAAACGCCATGTACAGGTGCCTTATCTCTCTGGCCTACGAGTCCGGCGCCAGACCTTCCGAACTGTTGACGCTCACTATCGGGAGTCTGGCTTTCGCCGAGGGTTACACCAGGATCACAATCCGGGAGAGCAAGACGTTCATCAGAACCATCTACGCCATGGATAGCGACCGCTACCTCAAGGGCTGGCTCAATGTCCATCCTTACCGGGAGGACAAGACGGCGCCCCTCTTTCCGTCGAGCTACGTCAGCCGTCAGGTCATCGGGTTTCTCATACCAGAGTCGTACAACACCACCTTAAAGCGCCTGGCGAAAAAAGCGCGACTGGAGAAAAGAGTGTACAGCTACCTGCTCCGGCACAGCCGGGTCACCCACTTGTTGGAAGCGGGCTGGAACGAGGTGATGATCAAGAAGCTGGTGGGGCATTCGGTGGAGAGCCGGGCCTTCAAGGTTTACGAGCACCTGGCGGAGAAGCAGGTAGAGCAATACATCCTCAAGCAGCGCAACCGGGCGAAGGAGGAACGGCAGGCCCTTGGCGTCGTGGCGACCATAGCCTGCAACTTCTGCAAAACCGAAAACGAGCCGGGGGCGGACTTCTGCGTCCACTGCAACCGAGCCATCTCCATGAAAGGCCTGCTGGCGCAGGAAGACCGGGAAAAGCTGCTGCGGGCTAAGGAACTGAACTACCCCGCTCTGGCCCTCACCGACCACGACAACCTGTGCGGAGCTTTGGCCTTTGCGCATACCGCTCGCAGCCTGGATATTCAACCCATAATCGGAGCCGAAGTCACCTTGAGCGACGGCTCGCACCTGACCGTGCTGGCCGAGACCCGCCAGGGCTACGCTAACTTGTGCCGCCTGCTCACCCTGGCCTACCAGACCGGTGACCGGAGCAGCCCGAAGCTGGACCCCGAACGTCTGGCGGAACACAGCCCTGGCCTGGTGCTCCTTACTGGCTGCCGGCAGGGGCAACTGGCCCGCCTGGTCACTGCCGGACGTTTCGTCGAGGTTGAAAGCATCCTCCGCCAGTACCTGGAGTGGTTTGGCAGCGGCAACGTCTTCGTGGAACTCCAGCAGCACCTGGTCAAGGGTGACGTGACCCACAACCGGCGGCTAACAGAACTGGCCCGCCAGGTAGGAACTCCCGTCGTCGCCACCAACAACGTGCATTACCACGTTCCGGAGCGGCGGGACTTGCAGGACACCCTGGTTGCCATCCGTCACCGTAAGAGCCTGGAGGAAGCGGCGCACCACCTCAGGCCCAACGGCCAGTTCTACCTCAAGTCGCCGGAGGAAATGGCTTACGTCTTCCGAGGCCGCCCGGAGGCGGTAAGCAACACTCTGGTCCTGGCGGAGCGCTGCGCCTTTGACCTGACCCGCGACCTGGGCTACCGCTTCCCCGATTGCCCGGTGCCAGCAGGCCATACTCCCCAAAGCTACCTGGAAGAAATCTGTGTCCGGGCCGCGGAGCGACGGTATGGAGGAGTCAACGATAAAGTCCGGATGCGGCTCCAAGAGGAGTTCCGGCTGATCCGCAAGCACAACCTGTCCGGGTTCTTTTTGCTCTACCACGACATTGTCCAACTGGCGCGGCAGGTGATGACTGACCTGGGCCTCACGGACGCCGAGATACCCCTAGAGGAACGGCCACCGGGCCGGGGTCGGGGTTCGTCCGTTGCCTTGTTGGTGGGCTACCTGATCGGCCTCTCCCATATTGACCCCCTGGAGTTCAACTTGTCGTTGGATCGTTTTGTGGCCGACGATCTGGGCAACGTGCCGGACATTGACCTGGACTTCCCCCGCAACATCCGGGAGGAGCTTATCAAACGGGTGCATGAGAAGTACGGCTGGGAGCGGGCGGCTCTGACTGGCATGATCAGCACCTACCAACTCAGAGGGGCCATTCGCGATCTGGGGCTGGCGCTCAGCTTACCGGCGGCGGAAGTGGACCGACTGGCACAACGGGTAGAATCCCACGCGGGGCGGGACCTGCCCGTGGAAATGGCCCGGCTGCCGGAGTTCAAGGACAAGCTAGACGCTCCCGGCTGGCGCGACCTGGTGCGGCTGGCCGCGGAATTAGACGGTTTCCCCAAGCTGCTGGCCCAGCACCCTGGCGGGATGATCATCAGTTCCTCTCCTCTCACTGAGATGGTGCCGGTGCAGCCCAGCGCCATTGAAGGGCGGTACGTCTGCCAGTGGGACAAGGACGCCGTTGACCAGGCGGGCTTCGTTAAGATTGATTTTCTGGCCCTGGGCACGCTCTCTCAGCTGCAAGAATGCCTGCAACTCATTGAGCGAAAGGACCACAAATACCTCGACCTGAGCCGCATTGACTTCAACGACTCAGCGGTATACCGGATGCTGCACCAGGCTGACACCATCGGGGTGTTCCAGGTGGAGTCGGCGGCTCAGATGCAGACTATCCCCCGCATCAAGCCCCGGAACCTGACGGACATGGCCTTCGAGGTGGCGGCAGTGCGACCTGGCGTGGGTGCCAACGAGGGCGTGAGCAAGTTCATCGCCCGGCGCAGCCACCCTGAAATCCCCTGGGAGTACGACCATACGCTCGAGCGGCGCGCTCTGGAGCGTACCCTGGGGGTCATTCTCTACCAAGACCAGGTGAATCAGCTGGCCATGGACTTGGCTGGGTTCAGCCCTGCGGAGGCGGACAAATTACGGCGGGCTTTCAGCAAGCGGAACAACGAGCGGATGCTGCGCCTCTGGTGGGAGAGGTTCCGGGACGGAGCGGCCCAGCATGGCGTGCCTTCCGAAGTAGCGGAGAAAATCTTCCACAAGTTCAACGGGCATTATATGTTTCCGGAAAGCCATGCTTTCGCCTTCGGGGTGACGGCTTACCACATGGCCTGGCTGAAGTATTACTACCCCCTGGAGTTCTACACGGCCCTGTTCAACGCCCAGCCCATGGGTTTCTACAATCTGGAGACCATCAAGGAGGACGCCCGGCGGCACGGAATCCGCGTGCTGAACCCGGACGTGAATATCTCCTTGGGCAAAGCCGCCATTCATAACGAGGCGGTGCTGCTAGGACTGGCGCAGGTGCGCGAGGTCGGCCCGGCAGGAACCGAGGCTATCCTGACGGCTCGGACCAGCGGCGACCCATTCGCTAACCTGCGGGACTTCATGGAGCGCACGGGGTTGAAGCGGGAGAGTGTGGAAAAGTTGGTGGAAGCAGGGGCGTTGGACGGCCTGTGCCCAGACCGCCGCCGCGCCCTGTGGGAGGTGGGCCTTCTGTACCGGCCCGGGGGCTACCAGGCGACCTTGGCCCTGCCGGTGACCCAGGACGTGCCGGACTTGCCGCCGGCTTCTCCCTGGGAAACCATGCTGGGGGAGTACCACGCCCTGGGGTTGCATCCTTCCGGTCATGTCATGGCGCAGTTGCGGCCCAGACTGCCAAAGCACCTTTCGACCAGCCAGGACGTGCCAGGGCTTCCTGACGGGTTCAAAGTGACGGTGGCCGGGTTGGTGATCCGGCGGCAGCGGCCCCTGGCGAAGGCGGTATTCATGACGTTGGAGGACGAGTTCGGCCACATCCCTTTGGTAGTATGGCCGAAGACTTATGAGCGGCTGCGGTTGGTGCTGCGGGAGCCGTTGCTGCTGGTGAGCGGCGCGGTGTCGCGGCGGGAAGGGACACTGAATATTGTGGTCAGTGGAGCGCGCAGCATTCGCAGCCCTGGGGATTTGCCGGTGGCGAAGAACTGGCATTGAACTACTTCTTGTGGACAAGGTTCTACGTTCAGAATGGCAGGTCTTTACAAATCACAAAAACAGCCCAAAGGCGTAGGACATCTCCATGACATTTTCTAAGCCTCGCTAGTATAGTGGTCTTGATTAATCAGTACAACTGCCAGGGATTCTGAGCGGAAGCAGGCGCGGCCTTACCGCAGTGCCGTCTTGGTGGGCTACCTGCGGCACCTGCTGCTGCAGATTACCGGGCCGTTGCTGGTGGGGTGGGACGGCGTGCCCATTCACCGCAGCGGGGCCATCAAGGAATTGCTGGCGCAGGGTGCGGCCCAGCGGCTTCACTTGGCCCATTTGCCCGCTTACGCTCCAGAGTTGAATCCGGCGGAGGCTCTCTGGTGCCGGTTGAAGCGAGTGGAGTTGAAGAACCGGTGTTGCCGCAATTTGGAGCAGTTGGGCCAAGCACTACACCAGGCGGTGCAACGCTTGCGCCACAACTTCCCGGCGCTGTTGGGTTGCGTCAAGCAACCCGGAATCTATTATTAGCACTCTCCTCAAGGAGCAGTAAGTTGGACGGCCGACCCTTACATATTGTGCCGCTGGACGTTGTTATGATTGCACCAAAATCAAGTGCGTCAACACCATACCGTTTTGGGTGTTGGCGAAATTTCAATCCAAGCGGTAATCCTTAAATATATACCTATGTGAATAATGGAAGTGAATACCGATGAAGCAACCTTGGGAAGTCGAGTTGGAAGAGGTTCTCGGAGAAGGGCGAGAAAAGTTGTCTCTAACGAAGTCTTTGGGGATTTCGCTGGAGGAGATAGAACAGTCAGGAAAATACGCCAGGATTTCTAATAATGCAAAAGGTTTGAGAACCGGATTTCCGGGGCAGACCTTGATGTTAGACGTTGGACAACAAATACGGCTTGGGGGTTACAAGGCCGGTTATAAAGCTGCGAAAAGCATGATAAGCGCTGGACAGAGCTATTCTTCTGTTATAAGCAAGCTGATAGGCCCATCCCTTGATAGGGTAGCTGGTCCCTTACCCAGGCAGAGCTATGTTCATGGTAATCCCTCTAATATGAACTCTCTGTTAGATGAATTCATCGGCACATTCCTAGACAGGCAACTGCCAATAAATAAACCAGTCCAACAACTCCCGGAAAGGCTGCCAAGATCACGTTATGAACCCCGGCATCAACAAAACAATCTTTCCGAATCCCCAACACATAAACTAGTTGATCCGTATTGGGAGAAAGACCGATTGCCCGCTGTGGGTTATTATGTCGGTGTAGCTGACGCGTTGATCGGCTTAGATGCAGGTATAGAAGGTGTGCTGGGTATTTACAAAAAAGCTGGCGTTCTGGACACTAAACACGTCTGTGGGAAATTGAAACGATACTCTGATCTAGGTGGACGCTATAGAAACGAACTTGTGACTGCGCTGCATAAACATGGTGTAGTCTAAAGCCGTGACGTTGATTACAGAAAACCCTCAATAGTCGGCAATGCAATCCCAAAACTCCGCGGGGAACATCAAACTCCCCAGAACGGGATTTGCTGGCTACCATACATACCTCATACACAGAGGTTACGATACCTACGCTCCTGTTGACACAGTTTATCCTTCGGCTGACTTGGTGGGCAGCGAAACCATCTAATACGTAACCTAACCTTCAAGCGATTCTACGAGCGGTTATTCTTACTATCGATTAGGTTGAGGCGACTAGAACTACACGACATTTAGCTAATGCCATTTCGTCACTTCTTTATCGAACCACACCCTCTTCTGCCCCCGAAAATCGATCCTAAAACCTGCTGGCAGGGCCAAATACTTGGTCAAGTCCGGTCTTTTCGCAGTTAAATGATACAAATGCTCAGTCGTCAATGCGTCCATATTGCCGTCATAAAGATCAGTTTTGATAACCCAACCCGACATAAGGTCATCGGGATTGTACCTGACTCCTACAACTGGCTTACCTTGTAATACCCCGTGAGATATACCCACTAATTGATCACAGCGGGGAGGTGTGAATATCTTCCCAAAGTGCTCACAAATTCTCGTTTGTTCGCGCCAGAAAGTCAAAGCAAGCGTAACCCCTCTGACGAAACGATTTCCATTGTGGCTCAATTCCAGCAGCTCTAGCCGCTTTGAACCTCTCGCTTCAAGAGTTATGGGCCAATATCCATAATCAATCCTCTTCCCAGGCTGGAATAATTCATGGTCATTCAATTGTAGTAAATGAGTCAACAAATCCTTAGCAGCGGGTATTAAGGAGCGCATTTTTACTTTAACTACCAGCTCTGGTAGCCCTTGCATATCCAACCCGCGAGTTGTCAGTTCAAGGCCTTCAGTAATTATTTCGATGCCTTTTGTCATACATAATCATCGTCTACAATAATATTTAAGCATCTTGGGATGATAGTATCACATTAATAAAACTAACCCTCAATGGTATCATTTCGTAAGAGATTAATAAATATTTATAGTCAAATCTGAACCGTTCGACAGAGCAGTTAATTTATACAACTAGGGCAGGTGTCAAACCGCTTTCCGCTTGTGCAAGCCACTTCTAGGCGCCGCAGCAGAAAGGGTATTTTCACAACCAAAACGCTGAAGTCTTTTGCGCCGCCAGCAAAGTAACACACCGTAATACAGGAAGATCGAGGTGCAACCTCCCGCCATGGCTTTTAGACACTGTGACCTTTCCCCCTAATGGTAGATTCTGCATGACGGCTTCGTCCTCTGGTATAGGTTACTGGCTGATCCAGGCTAGGTGTTTAGGATGTAACCACACAGGAGCTATTTGGGCTGGCCTCAAACCCTTAAGGGACAGTAAAACCTCCTTGAAACCTTTTTAGTTTTTGCTGGACAATTTGACTGATTTGTCCACCTTGAACCCTACTACATGGTAGGCACTGAGCAAAAAGTCTTTGTGCCTGATTGACGCCGATCAAGGCACTAGGAGGTTGGTGGTCTGGAACGAAATATCCGGTCTTAGTGCCAGGATCTTTAATCCCACAAGTATGACAGCCCTGCTTCTTCCCGATCTCGGTTACCTTTATTCTTTCGGCGTTGGTGACCGAGCCTGCTTCAATAGCTGGTATCGAACCTGGCACTTTGGGTCGAGCGGCTCCCTCCATCAAAGCGGTTGCTGCAACAACGCCAACTGCGTTACCTATGACTTCACCTTTTTCGAAATCGTTTGATATCTCGAAATTGTGCAGATGCTCTTGTGCAGCATTGCTTGTGTTGGCGAATGCCAACTCAGGGTTCGAATAGTAGTCACCTATGACGCCAAAGCTCCAAAAAATCCCCTCACGCATCTGTAGAGCAACACTGTAAGGATCGACGATGATTTCGACAAATCCAGCAACTGCTCCGATTGCACCATGTGCTATCCCCAGCCCCAACCCTGAAGCGAAATCAACGACAGATTCCCCTGTTGGGTCCACAAACCGTACAGGATTGTTGATTCCATAGCTATATATATTCAAGAATTGGGGATCAGCTAACACCTCCGCCTTTGGGTACCAGAGAGCGGGATCTTGCTGTGTAAATCTTCCATAGTGAGGATCATAGTAACGGGCGCCATAATAAAGCAGCCCAGATTCGCTGTCATGCTCCTGGTCTGTGAACGTGAAACGGGACTCAAACCCAGCTTCGCGCAGATTGACCCGTTCGCCGCCAAAGGGCAGGTAATCAATCTTTTGAACAACAGTGCCGACTCCGTCGACCTGCAAGGTGGCTGAAGAAAGGTGGTCAGTAAGACTGTAATAAATGCCGGACTCGTCCGTCGTCGCTATCCTGTCATTGCCCCCAAATATGTAGTTCGTGGCAAAACCTGATTCATCAATCTCAGACAACTCACCAATATAATTGATGGTTGTGCCGGAAAGCAGTTGCTTCTGGACGCGGTGATAATCATCCCGGTAGGCGTAGACGCTCGTCCCCCGAGCTGTGACGATGCTTGTCAGGCGGTTCTGGAAGTCATATGCGAAGGTCGTCACTTGGGAGCCATCGGTCTTAGCAATCATGTTGCCGTTGGCATCATAATCGAACCGGTGGTCGTCAGCCTCAGTTACCGCGTGGGGGTGCCGAGGGTCGTCATAGGTGTAAGCCCCAATCCCTGTCTTGCTCAGGATGTTCCCAACTGGAGAGTAGGAGTAACTCTCTTCAATGAGTTCGCCCGCAGCCTCAATCCTAGCTACCACAAGCCGGTCCAACTCGTCATACGCGAAAGTCGCATCCTTTGGCAATTCCGATCCAGCGTCAACGATGCGTGTGATGTTCCCCACTGGGTCATAGGCATAGCTGAGGTCCTGGAGGGCAACACCTGAAAACACAGACTTCTTGTTGGTGAGCCGGTACAGGTTATCGGGGTCAAATAGGAGGGTAGAAGTGACGCCTGTAGTGAACCCCAAATCCTGGACACAAAAACGGCTTGGCTTAGACAACAACCTGGGCGGTTGCCCGCTGGGCCAGCCACTGGGTTTCGAACTCCACCGGAGTCAAATACCCCAGGGATGAGTGAATGCGCTTGCGCATGTACACCTCCTCCAGGAACCGCTTGATCTGCCGGTGGGCATCCTGGAAGTCCGCATACTCGGTTAAGTCCACCTCCTCTTCTTTGATGGTGCGCATCAGTCGCTCCGCATAGCCATTCTCCCAGGCTTTCCCCACCGCCGCCATGCTGATTTGCGCGCCAGCCGCCTGCAACCGCTGGACGTAGGCGGTGGCGGCATACTGGACGCCCTGATCCGAATGGTGAATCGCTGGCCGATGTCCCAGCAGGGCGCGCTCCAGCGCCCCCAGGGTCAACTCCTGGCCCAGGGTGCGCCCCAGTTGCCAGCCCCGAATGCCCCGCGTGAACACGTCCATTAGCGCCGCCAGATACACAAACCCGCTACGGAGCCGGATATAGGTGATGTCGGTGACCCAAACCTGGTCGGGGTAGGTCACCGCCAGGTCGCGCACCAGGTTGGGATAGCGCGGGAAGGGGTGCTGACTGTTGGTGGTGCGCCGTTTGCGGACGCACACCTTGCCCTGTAACCCTAACTCCCGCAGCAAGCGAGCGACTCGCTTATGGTTGACCGTCCAGCCCTCCCGGCGCAGTTGCGCGGTCAGGCGGCGATAGCCATAGGTAGGCCAGGTCTCCGCCAGGCGCAGGATCTCCTGGCGCAACCCTTGCTCTGCGGGCGCTGGGCGGGGCCGGTAGTAGCTGCTACGGGGGTAGCCCAGCGTCTGGCAGACCAAGGCCACCGGATATTCCTCGGCCAGCTTCATGACCACTTCCCGCTGCCGCTCCGGTTGCCACTCAACATGCTGGAGGCTTTTTTTGCGATGTCCAGTTCCAGGGTCAGCCGACCCACCATCCGTTCCAACTCGGCAATGCGGGCTTGCTCCTGGCTGGTCTGGTCTTCGGTCTTAAAGGCGCGGGCGGCATTCTGGAGAAATTCGGTCTTCCAGCGGGAGAGCAGGGCGGTATTGATCTGGCGCTCCCGGCAGGCTTCGGCGCCGCTCTTCGCTCCGCTGAGCAGTTCCAGCACCACCTGGGCCTTAAACTCCGGCGTGAATTGACGGCGGTTGACCATAATTATACCCTCCTCTTGGACTAGGCTACTTTACTAGCGCTACTGTCCAGGATTTGGGGTTCACTACAATCAATTGGTCTGTCATTAAGGCGTAATTGATATGAAGAAATACCTTGACTCCAAACCGTTGAAAGCATTCGCGAGAACCGAGTTGAACGAGTGTCCCATCTTGCAGCACCTGCTGTTGGCAGAGCCTGATCACATAGAGGCGGAGGAGTGTTTGGTGAAGATGGGAGTCTGGCTCCGGGTTCTGGATGAAGAGGTACGGCAATCGAAACTCAGGCGTGCGGGGCGCCTGTAAGACGTGCCTTGCCCATCATGCTTGACGGAAATAGACCTTTTGGCGAATCCCCTACCCGGCTTCGATGCTTTTCAAGGCCGCACAGAAATATCAAGACGCTAAATGTCTGTCTTTTATTTTTGGCATGGGCCGCATCCATTCATTTGCCTGCAAAGCCAGATTATCCGCTGCAAAAATATGCGGATGGCCGTCCCGTCTTCCGGTCATGCAAGCTCCCGGATTCGTAAAACAATAGGCCTGTAAACCCTTTTTAAGTTGTAAATTCAATCAATTCTCGGTGATCGCATGGAAGAGCCGGGAAACGTAAAGGATCTTATTCAGGATGTGAAAAACCTATCGGGGCTTATGTTGAATCTTGCTTATTCGTCCGTGTTTTTCGAAAGCAAGGAGATAGCCAAGGAAGTGATCATATTATACAACGATATAGAGAGTCTTGAAGAAAACTTGTATCTGCATTTGTTCGCAGCATCACGCGGCGGCCACCAAGCCAAGAGGCTCATAGGCGTGATAGACGTGGCCGAAAGCTCCAAGTTCGTTGCAAATGCCGCCAGGAACATGGCAGAGATGGTTCTGGAAGGCAGGGAGCTGCATCCGGTCATAAAAGACGCGCTGCGCGAAAGCGACGAGAGCATAGCGCGCGAGACGGTGCTGAAAAAATCAATACTTGTAGGCAAGACGCTCGGCGACATGAAGCTCAGAACCGAAACCGGCGCTAATGTCATAGGCATAAAAAGGGCCGGCAAATGGATATTCAACCCGGAAGAAACCGCGCCCATACGGGACGAAGACGTGCTGATATTTGTAGGCTCCAAGGAAAGCTGCAAACGCCTCCACAAGCTGGCACGAGGGGAACTGAAGAAGCTGTAAATATAATATCCTCTTCCGAGGCATATTATGAATTCACTGCATGGCTTTTTGACTGCGGAGGCAATGTCCTACGTCAAGCTGCGCTACAGCGTTTTTTCGCTTGTCATCAGCGGCGTAACGTCCGTTCTTGCGGGCATATTCCTCAGCAAATCGGAAGCCCTTATACTTGCGGTTCCCGGGCTTCTTGTTTTGCTGCCCGCGGCCCTCGATATCCGCGGCTGCATTTTTGGGACCTTATCATCCCGCCTCGGCTCGGCATTTCACATAGGCACGCTGAAGAGCTTTGACCTGAAGAACAAAGTCCTTAGGGTGAACGTGTTTGCATCGTTCTCTCTCAGCGTCGTTCTTTCCGTTTATCTTGGCATCATATCAAAGATTCTAACGTATCTTTTCGGCTTGCCTGCCATACCCCTGGAGGAACTGGTTTCCATATCGCTGATTGCAGGCCTGCTATCCGGCGTTCTTCTTACCGTCGCATCGATATGGATATCGTTTCTTGCATACAAGAGAAACTGGGATCCCGACAACGTTACGTCCCCTCTTGTCACGGCAATAGGCGATTTTTTTACGATACCCAGCCTCATTGCCGCGGCTCTCATCGTTCAGTACATAGGGCATTATTCCCAAACGATATTCTACGCGTCCGTCGTCTTGTCCCTTCTGAGCATGTTCCACGTTCTCATATCCTCCGGCACGGTCCCCAATTCCGTCAACTTCAAGCGCATAATGATGGAATCCATGCCCGTCCTTGCGCTGTCGGGGCTTCTGAGCGCGGCTTCAGGCGTCGTACTGGAAGCATACGTGCACACCATAATAGCGATACCCGTTATACTGATGTTCATCCCGTCGTTCCTTGAGACGGCAGGCAACATTACAACAATACTCTCTTCCCGGGTCGGAAGCAAGCTGCACCTCGGCTTGATCAAGCCCGACTTCAAGATGAGGGGCCAGAAGCTCGAAGAAATCCTCAATTCAATGCGCCTTGCCTATTTCATTTTCCCGCTTTTAGGAATAATGACCTATTACATAGGCGCATTTGCCGGGGTCAACGGCCTGACGTTATGGGACGTGGTAATCCTGTCAGTTTCATCCGGAATTATCCTGCATCTGTTCCTGATACTGACGTCCATGGCCATATCGATAATATCCTTCAACCATAACGTCGATCCGGATAACGTCACAATACCTATAATGACAAGCATTGCCGACATAGTATCGGTTCTGGTTATAGTAGGAATGGTGCATGTTCTTGGCTTTGTCTAGTCCAGATACGGCACGACTAAATGCAGATACAGATAAAGTGAAAATATCAGAAACAATGCCAATATGACGAAATATCGCCTATCACGGTCCATGCCGATTAAATATGCAAATAAGAATTAATAGAGAAAGCACGTAATGTCTGCCCGTTTGCATAGAGAAGCTTATTCTTTATTGCAGAAAATCCCAGGATGCGCCCGCCGGGATTCGCACGGAGAATAAAATTCTCCGGCGCAGTGAAGACTTCGTCTTCCCTGTGAACCTTCGGTTCAAATCTGATGCGCCCGCCGGGATTTGAACCCGGATCAACAGCTTTCTTCGTTTTCCGCCGGCGCTTTTCCTAAAGAGCCGTTGGAAGGCTGTGGTCCTACCGTTAGACTACAAGCGCTTCTTTCTCATATCCATTAGAGACAAAGAAATAAAAATGACTCATGAGTCAAAATCTAAGATAATTGCTCATGACGTATATTGACGCCCATATTTCCTTATTTCTGCCGTTTCAAGCGGCTTGAGTGCTCTATGATATTCAGGACGCCATCCTTGCAAAGCAGTTTCCAGTATTTGAAGAGTATCTCCATGGATTACAAGAAAAATTTGAGAATCATCAGGTTCTCTATTTTCCAGCTCAACTATTAGAGAAAGTACCCTCTTCCTAACACTTCTGGGGGGTTCCACTCCAAATTTATTGTGTTCAGACGAAAGTCTGTAATAGTCCCAGACTCTTTGATAATTTCTATTTGACTTGCCTTCAAGCTCTCCAAAATATCTTTCTCTAAGTCTTACATCCTCTTTAATTCACTGAGCATTTAAAATATCCGTCGTTATATCTGCAGTTTCTCTGGCTCTCAAGAAATCTGACGTATAAATTATAGTTTTCGGCCCAAGGAGATCGGACTCTCTTGCGGCTTTGGCAGATTTGTATACCTGGTCTCTTCCCAAATGACTTAAGCCATAATTTTTAATCCCTACAGCAGGATCACTGATTATTATTCCTAATACATTAGCCTCGCTTTGTCCATGTCTCTGGCCAAAATAATTGTTTCTTGATTTTACTTCCATGAAATGGTAATTAAATAAAAATTAATAAAGATTGCGATAAAGCCCAATTCATAGTTACTCGAAGAACTTCCTTACGGCAGGGTTCATGTCCTCAACGTAGCGCTGCGAGATCTGCTCGTAGAAGTTGTAGATTATCATGACCGTGAGCAGTATGCCTGTTCCGGTTCCGAGAGCCCCTGTGAAATCCGCAAGCGCGGCAAGCGTGCCTATTGCAAGACCGGAGATTATTGTAAGGGAAGGTATGTACCTGTTCAATACCTGCTCAACTATACGCGGGTCGCGCCTGAAGCCCGGCACCTGCATGCCCATGGATTCTATCTGGTTGGCAACGCTGCGCGCATCCATGCCTGCAGTCGTAACCCATAGAATCGAAAAGAGCACTGAGCCCGCAACAAGTATTATCAAGTATGCAAATACCCTGAATATGCTTTCAGCGCTTGGCGCGCCGGTGACGCTAAGCGTTATCATTGATGCAAGGATAAGCGAAATAATTGAAGATGCGCCAAGGAATTTGCCGGGATTTGGATGCTTCATATAGTATGCAAGAATCACCGAGCCCAGCATCGCCAAAAGGAAGATTGTGAAGAATAATTCTATTGATGTCTCGCGCGGAACCTGAAGGTAATGGGCAACGCCCGATACTGCCTGATTGTTGCCATCAAAGCATCCCAATAGCCCGCATCTTAAGCCTCCGCCAACGTCCCTTGCAAGAGCATGGCCTATGAGCTGGATGTTTGCAAGCAAGGCTGCTATAAGTATGACGGGTATATTGCTGGTATAGATAAGCTTGAGAGGCCAGCTTCTCGCAAAGCCCCGGACAGAAGCAAAAGCAAGAGGTATCTGCACTTTCATGGCCTGTATATACACGACCATGAAGAAAACTATTACAGTTGAAATTATCGGCAGGAATGCGGTAAACGCCTCATATAACTGTTGTGAGCCTATGTATTGTATTGCCTGCGGAATAAGGCCGAATGAGAATTCGCTGCCTTCTCCTGCAAGCGGATTGAATGCCCTGACAAAGATAGTCTTTGAAACTCCGGCTGCAATGAAAAGCGATATTCCTGAACCTATACCCCATTTGGACACGACTTCATCCATGAAAAGTAATATCAACGCCCCGAACATGAGTTGGACTACAAGGAACGTTATGGTGGCGAAATCGCGGCTTACAGGAGAAACCGCGCCCAGACTTACGAATATTATAGCCTCGAATATGCAGAATAGTATTGCAAGCAATTTTTGCGTGCCTTGGAATTTAGCTTTGCCCGCCTCAGTCGATGTATCAATATTGATTATCTTGGATCCTGCAAGAAGCTGTAAGATTATAGATGCAGTGACTATAGGACCGATGCCTAAGGTAATTATGGAGCCAAGAGAAGAGCCAAGTATCATTTCAAATGTCTGAAATTGCTGAAGAGAAGTTTCAGAGACGCCCCAAAGCGTTATCTGACCCATTATGAGAAATATAAATAATATAAGACCTGTCCACTTGATGCGGGACGAGAAATTAAGGTATCCGGAAGGCCCCCTGACGCTGGGCAGCAACCCTACTATTTTCTCGTACGCGGACATTATATCACTCGGTGATTACCTGGCCCCCTGCCTTCTCCACTTTTTCCTTGGCTGACGGAGAGCACAAAAGCACTTTCACCTTTAGGGGTTTGGAAATTTCCCCCTGCCCGAGAAGTTTGCCGTATCCCATTTCTGTGAGGTTGACTTCCCCTTCAAACTTGGCAAGTTCAAAAACATTTATGACCTTCGCTCTCTCTTTCAAAGAAGTGAAGCCTTTCTTGCCGAAATGCCCGGGATCCTTGGCATAGATGAAGCTCCTGTTGTGCTTGGAGCTTCCACCCATTCCCTTGCCTCCCTTGCTTCCCTTGCCGCGGTGCTTTTTCTTGGCGCCGAAGCCGTGCGTATGGCTTCCTCTCTTCTTGTTGGCCTTGTCGCTTGTCATTATAACATCCTCTTTATGAGCTCGTTTATCTTCGCGCCGTTGTAGCCGAGGTCGCCTTGCGGCGCCTTCAGGCTGATGGACTTTATGCCCTTTCTTGGGGGTTTCAGGTGCGCAACGCCTTTTATGGACTTCTGCGTCTCGGCATCGGCTTCGCCCCAGGCAACGAAGTCGGCAACTTTCATTATCATTCCCCTGTTTGTCTTGTTGTCTTCCAGGACTATGGCAGAGTTTATTTTCTTCATGCCCATGACTCTCAGGGTTTCCCGTATGTCCGCCCTGACGTTCACGCTGCCCCGGATTCTTACAACAGCAAGCATCATTTCACCTTATGCAGATTCATCTTCTTCAATGCGTCAAACACGGCGTAAGAGTAGTTCACGTGGCTGGATGTGTGCCCGTAGCTCTTGGACCATATGTCCTTTATGCCGGCCAGCCTCATCATCTTCTTGGCTTCGTTGTTGATGCACAATCCTATGCCTTTCGGCGCGGGCATAAGCACGACCCTGACCGAACCGGCCTTGCCTTCCGCCGTCATGGGTATCGAATGCGGCTCGGTGCAGGAGCATTCCCATGAACCGCATCCCCTCTTGACAGGTATCATGTTGAGCTTTGCATTCTCCACAGCCTTGCCAATGGCTATCCTGTTTTCCTTTGCGCTGGCCTTGCCTATTCCGATGTATCCGTTCTTGTTGCCTATGCAGGCAACCGATGAAATAGTATATCTTCGGCCGCTCATGTGCATTCTTGTGGTTCTCTTCGTCGATGTCATCCTCTTTCCGCCGCCCTTTCCGGAAGAACCGCCTACGTAAATAAGATCGTTCTCAAGCATCGGAACAAGCTTGTCGACTATCTGGGGCTCCTTGATTATCCTGCCTGAGCTGAATATGTCGTCAAGCGATGCCACGGAACCGTTAAGCACGCTCCTGCCCAGCTCCGTTCTCGGTACCCAATTCTGCATGTTATCGTTTGCCATCGTCTATTCCTCTTCCGCTTTTGATTGCCTGCTTCACTTCCTCAAAGTTCTTCGCTGTGTCCTCCGGGTCGGCTCCGCCCTTGAGATAAGATGAAAACTGCTTTTCATAAGCCGCTTTGTTCTTGGACTTTAAGAATTTTGCGTATTGCACAATGTGCTCGCCGCGTATTCTTGCGTCATCAGGAAAAGCCTCGCCGGCTGATATGTTCAGGCCGGCGTCCTTTGCGCCCTTGATGGCCGCGTATATCGCAACGCCCTTCCTTGAGTATTGAATGCCTATGTCGGCTATAGCCTCTTTCACGCCCTGCTTCATCGCTTTTCCGGCAGCCAGCATCCCTGCAAGATATGCCGCAGGCACGCTTCCACCGTGCCCTTTCCATCCAAGCGGCGCGAGATCAAGGGAGCTTGCCTCGGCTATCGTTTTGTCGCCGGAGGTTATGAACTCCACAAGCTGGATAAGTATCTTGTTATTGGTTTTTCTCACTACAAGCCTCGGAAGGCCTGACTTGAGCAGCGCCAGCCTTTGCCCGTAATCCGTCTTCTTGTTAAGCCTTCTTTTTAGCATTTGAATCCCTCAGCATCTTGTTTCTTTCCAGGTATGTCATCATGTGAGCCCTGCTTCTGAAGAAGCCGCTGCCCGCTTTCCTGTAAACCTGCCTGTATATCCTGTGATCCATGGACGCGCGAACCGTGTTCAACTGGTCCCGCAGCGCGCGGATCGTCTTTATCCAGCTTTCTTTTCTCGAAAGCCCGGCGCTCGCTTTTCCTTTCCTCGAGCCTATGCCCTTTCTTCTGCCCTTCCTCTTCTGGGCAAGCACGGCGCGCGCCCTGCCCCTGCTGTTGCCCTTGGCGGGCAGTTCCTTTATGGCGCCCTGCATATGCAGCCTCCTTACGTCCGCCGCTGTTATCGCTTCAGCTATGTCCGCGCCCCTCGCCGGGTCGAACCAAACGCGGCTCTCCCCGCATTTGAGCACGCGGGCCGCTATCTTCTTCTGGGATGTCAGTTGCGCCATGATTATCAATTCCACGTTGCTTCTTCTTCGTTCGGATACCCGAAGAAGCCGAACTTGTCGTATGCCATTTCGCACTTTCCGCACTGGAACAGGCCTTTGCTTATCTTATTCAGCCTGTCGCCGGCGTTGCCGCATACCGGACAATTCTTGTCTGCAAATTTTATGAACATTCTATTCAGCCTTCTTTTCCTTTTTTGTAGTATTGAAATCTTTCATACCCTGCTTCTTTGCTTCCTGTTCCTTGGCCTTCTTTTCCTCTTTGGCTTTCATAAGCTTCTCTCCAGTCCTGATTCTCTGCCTGTTGAATATTTCAATGCCAAGTTCCCTGGCCCTTGCGGCAAGTTCGAGCACACTCTTCATCCCCAACGACGAGGAAAGCATGGCTGTGTCGCCCTTGGCGAGCTTCTGCAGGTCGGTAAGCCCGGCAACATACGTTACTTTCTTGCCCATGATCGTACCTCTTACGGATTTGTCGGTTCTGTAACCGACCTTTGGAACCTTGCCAGCGCCTCCCCTGCGCTCCCGCATCTTGCTTTGGCCGCCTTTAGGCGCCCTCCATTTTGTTCCAAGCTTGCTGTGGAACTGGCTGTCCTGCCTTCTGAATCTTTTGCTCATATCTTTTCCCCTGTCTGAAGTTTCTTCTCAACCACGTAAATGCCATCGTTGAATACCCTGCCATCCCTTTCGACTATCTTGCAGACCTCCTCTATGTTCCTGCAAGTCTGGCCCACGTCTTCTATGTCCGTTCCCTTCACAACTACAACGTCCTTTGTCGCCTTGACTTCGGCCTTGCCCTTTATCTTCGTGGTTCTCGGGGCCTTTTCCCCAAGAAAGTTCTTGACAAGCACGTCCTTGTCCTTCACTTCAACGTTGATTGGAAAGTGCGAATAGTGGATCTTCATCGTATATTCGTAGCCTTTTGTCACTCCTGTCATCATGTTCTTGGCATGGGCAGCTATTGCGCCCACCATGGCCTTGATCTGCCTTCTCTCGCTTTCCGAGGATACGACAAGGTTACCGTTCTTTTCCATTTTCACCATGCTGTTGAACATCGGGTTCTCAAAGTTCTTTGAGAGCTCCCCCTTGGGACCCTTGATCCTGAGTTCCATTCCGTGTATCGCGACGTCCACGCCTTTCGGTATAGCAATTTCTTTCTTCATCATGATCCCTCAGTATTTTATGCAATTCTTTCTTCCCTCAATATTTTCTATAGCAACTTTTCTTTCTTCCCTCAATAAACATAAGCCACAAGCTTTCCGCCTGTTCCTTTTTCCATCGCAGACTTCTTTGTCATGACGCCGCTTGCCGTGGAAAATATGAGCGTTCCCATGTCCCGAGCCGGAAGGAACCTTGTTTCCCATTTCTTGAAAGACGAGCTCTTTGCCGCGAATCTCGGCCTCACGGCTCTTGCCACGTTTATCTTGCCTTTCATCTCGACGCGGAACTTCCCGGACTTTTGGTCGTCTATGAATTCAAAGCTGCCTATGTATCCTTCCTGCTGGAGTATCGCGAGCACGCTCTTCACGGTGCTTGACGCGGGCACTACGCACTCGTGCTTGCCGAACTTGTCGGCGTTATTCAGCGAGTACATGACGTCCGGCAAAAGGTCGTGCCTCATGCTCTCGTTCCTCCCGTGCATTTCATCCGGATTTTCATCATTCTTCACCTGTACTTGTGGAAGCCGAGGTCAGCCGCCACTTCGCGGAAGCATCTTCTGCAGTACATGAGCCCGTACTTCCTTATCAGGCCTCTCATGTTGCCGCATCTCACGCACTTGCGCGCGCCCTCGCCCTGCTTCCTCTTCGCCGCTTTCAAACGCATGATTATCACTCCACCTTGACGTTGAATTTCTCTTTCATGAACTGGACGGCTTCGTCCCTGTTTATGACGTGCTTCTTTCCTACCTTGTGCGGATGCATCTTCTTCTTGACGGCGTATCCCGGCCTCTCAAGCGTCACGCATACGTCCATGCCTATCACGCCGATCTTCGGGTCGTAATCCATTCCGGGTATGTCTATATATTCCTTGACCCCGAAGGCGAAGTTGCCCTTGTCGTCAAAGCTGGATGCCTTGATCCGGTTTTCCGCGGCCTCAAGCATCCTCTTGGCGAACTTGGCCGCGCCGTTCCTTATCGTGATCTTGCATCCTATGGCCTTGTTCTTCGGCACGCCGAACGTGTTTCTCCTGGCGGTCTTGATTATGACGGGAGTTCTTTCAGTCAGCCTCTCCAGTATCTTCTTGGCGTTCTCGACCGGTGTATGGGTGCCGCACCCTATGTTGCACACCACCTTTTCGATGCGTATGTCTTTCATGCCCATATCATTCACCGCGGGCCTCCGCAACGTTTATGACCGGCGAATCCTCGCCTATCACGAACACGTAATCCTTGGGAACTACGACGTCCGTGCCTTCGCTTTCCAGCACTATTATCTCCGCTTCGGAGCCCGTAGTCGACACGATCTTCTTTATTTTTCCTGCCGTGCCGACATTCTTTCCCTCCGTTATAAGGCCCTGAGAGCCGACCTTCATCTTCAGGACGCCCTTTATGGCGCCGCTTTGAACGTCAATCATCAGCGTGTCTCCCGTGCTGTAGTCCCCGGTCTCGGCGATTATGTTCCTGCCGTTGTAGAGATTCAGCTGCATCCTGCCTTTCTTGAGCACGGTCTTGTTCTTTATCTTCGCAAGCTTTGCCGCTGCAGGCGATTTGAGGAACCTCATGCCGTTCTTCTTCGGCAGTGCAAGATAGCTTTCTTTTCCTACCGTGATTATGTCCATGACGCCTACCGGGAACTTTACGTCCCTTCTTGCCACCCCGTCGACCTTGACAAGGCTGCGGTTGACTATGTCCTTGGCTTCCTTCATGGTATCCGCGAATTTCATCGCGTCCCTGAGGAATATACCTATGGGCATGCAGGTCTTGCTGTTATGAGGCCCGGGCAGCGGCTTGACCGCATACTTCTTGGTCTTCCTCTCCAGCGGCCAGAACGTAGGCATCGCGTAACGCTTAAGGCTCATTTCTTGATCCTCCTCTTCTTGTCATCCCTGAATATCTTTATTATTTTCACGTTGCTTGGGTCTACCGGCACGTTCGCTTCCTGTCCGGATACCTTCTTTCTCTTGACGCCTTCGATAAAGACCTTCAGCGCCTTGGTATCGACCCGCGTGACCGCGCCCCTGATTTTATTGAATTCCCCTCTTGTGACTATGACCTCGTCGCCCTTCCTCAATTTCATGCTTCTTCTTCCAGTTTCCTCCCGCAAAGCCTTGTCAAGGTGCGCGGAAAGGAAGGCCTGCCTTATGTGGCCGGGCGCGTTGTACCTGAACTTCCTCTGCTTCCTTGGCTGGGAGCTTGTCTTCCATTCCGGCGAATATGCTTTCATGATTATCACACTACCAGGCTTGCTATCTTTCCTATCATCGAAAATCGCTCCACGACTTCCTTTGCTATCACGGTTCTTATTTCAGTTCCGGTCGGCTCGAACGTCTTCGAGTTCACAAGAACGGCCGCGTTGTCGCTGAACTTTACTCTTGTGCCGTCCGATCTTCTGAATTCTTTCTTCTGCCTGACTATGACGCAATACACCATCTGGTGCATTACCTTTTCCTTGCCCTTCTTGACGGTGCATATGACCACGTCGCCAACGCCAGCCTTGGGGTTCCTTCTCTGTACTCCCCTGTATCCCTTGACCGCTATTATCTCAAGTTCCTTTGCGCCGGAATTGTCCGCGCATTTTATCCTTGACATGATCTGCAGGGCCCTGGGAATTCTTGCGGATACTGCTTTCATTTCTTATCAACCACCACGAACTTCTTTGTCTTTGAAAGCGGCCTGCATTCCGCTATGGTCACCGTGTCGCCTATCGAAGCGGACAGGCATTCCGGATTGTAAGCGGCAACTTTCGTGTTCCTTCTCTCGTACCTCTCGTACTTAGGCACATAATTATAATAATGCCACTTGACTATTGCGGTCTTTTGCGCCCTGTTGGACACAACCTCGCCCCTGAATATCCTTCCGCGAACCTTCAGGTGGCCGTGCCACGGGCACTTGCCGTCGGAGCACTTGCCCTTCGGCGCGCTGACGCCGATGCCTATGTCCTTTTTTGATTCCTTGTCCATCTTTTCACCATCTTGATATCTTCTTCTTTATCCTGTCCTCGGGCCTTGCGATTATGAAATTTCCGTCCACTTCCACTTTCTTCCCGCCGACCGCGAACCGGAAAACCGAATTCTTTTTTTCGATTTTCTTGTCCCCGTCCCGGGTCCTGACGATCATGATGCGCATGCCCTCGTCTATCACCCGACCGCTGATGCCGGCTTGCGACGGATTTGAGGACCGCACGATTTCGCATTCAAGGCCTATGAATTCGTGGCGCACGAGATTCCTTGCGTTTCTCATTCACTTCAGCTCTATCATGTCTTCGGGAAATCCCTCCTGCACGAGTATTTTCTTGACCTTGTCCTTGTGGTTTCCCTGAAGCGCTATTTCGCCGTTCTTGTGGGTCCCCCCGCAAGCCAATTTCGATTTGAGCTTTGTCGTCACTTCCCTCAGGCTTATTTGCTTCTCGTCTATGCCCTTTATCACGGTTGTATATTTGCCGTATCTTTTCTGTTCCGTGCTTATCGTTATTTTTCTCGACTCTTTCGCTATCGTCTCGCATACGCACAACTCTTTCGGCAAACCGCATTTCGGGCAAACTGCTATTGTGAACCACCTCTCTTTTTAGTCAGGAGCCTGGCTATGGTCCGCCTCATTTCCCTGATGTTTCCGGGATTCTTGACGGTGCTGCCGATTTCGCTCAGCGCCATCTCCTTCGACAGCTCGAGCTTTATCTCCTGTATCTTGGCATCTATCTCCGATGCCTTCATGGCCTTCAGCTTGTCTTTCTTTATGAACGCCATAATCATTCCCTTTTTCCTTCTTCCGCAGCTTCGGGCTTTGCCGGTTCCGCCTCCTCTGCCTTTGGAACCGGTTCAGTTATCTTTCTCACGCTGTTCGCAATCGACTGGGGATAATCCACCATTATCTGAACCGACACGCCTATATTGCCGAGCTTGGGATTGGCAACCGCGAATCCTTTGCGCACGTGCTGCTTTGCAAGCTCGCCGGATTTCTTGACGTATCCTGCAACGAACCTGTCTCTTCTTGATCTTTCTCCGGAAAGCTTTCCGGACATGACTATTTCGCACCCTACCGCGCCTGATCTCATGATCTTCTCGAGATAAAAGTTGCCAAGCCTCCTGTAATTCACTCCGGATTCTATCTGTGAAGCGAGGCTCTTGGCGACGATCGCCGCGTCAAGGTTCGCGTCGTCTATCTTCTGCACGTCTATCTGCGGATTGTCTATCTTGAACTTGTCCCTGAGCATGTCGGTTATTTCCCTTATCTTCTCGCCGCCCGAGCCTATTATCAGGCCGGGGGTTGTCGTGTGGAGCACGATCCTTGTCATTATTGGCGTTTTCTGTATTTCTATGTCGCCGACCTTGGCCGTGGAGAAGTGCTTCCTTATGAACTCCTGCATGTTGACTTCTTCCTTGGCCTTGGCTATGAATATTCTTTCTTTCATTGTTTCACCGTCTTTGCCGCGGGCTTTTCCTTCGGCTTCGCTTTTCCCGTTTCAACGAGTATCATTTCCACGTTGGCGGTCTTCATCGTCGAGCCGAATCCGGATTTTCTTCTCCTTCTCCTGAACATCGTACCTTTGTGCGAGGAAGCGAACACGAACATCTTTGCCGTGTCCATGCCAAGCGACAGCGCATTCTTTTCGCAGCTCACGAGCAGGTCCAGCAGTTCCTTCACGGTCTTTGTGTAGTATTTGCCCCCCATGCTTCGCTTGCCCGTGTACATGTCCTTGAGCATTCTCTTGGCGACGCTCAACTTCTTTTTCCTTAACATGTTGCAGATAAGCTCCCCCTTCTTGGGGCTCATCCTAAGGTTCCTGCCGTACGCTTTGGCATGCTTCTCTTCCGGTGCGAATGTATAGGGCATTTTTCATCACTTCAACGATACTGCCTTGCTGGAGCGCGTTGCGCCTATCCCAGGCGACGAGTGTTTCACGCGTCCGCGGGTAAGCGAAAATTCGCCGAGCCTGCGTCCAAGCATTTCGGTCTTGATGTCCATTGCCACGAATTCCTTCCCGTTGTGGATGCCTATCTTGTGGCCTATCATCTCCGGGACTATGACCATGTCGCGGCACTGCGTTCTCACAAGCTTGCCGTCGTTCTTTCTTATGTCCTCGATAAGCTTCTTCTCCTGCTTTGTGTATCCGCGAAGAAGCGCCCTTCTCGCGCGGGAGTCTATGACCTTGCTGAACTCCTCCATGTTCATGGCCTGAAGCTCTTCCGTGGTCTTTCCCCTGAACAAAAATTTCTTTGCCATGTCATCACTTCTTTCCTGTTCTTCTCGGCGCGAGGCTTCCTACCTTTCTTCCGGGTGGCCTGTTTCTCGAGACCGTCTTGTGCTTGCCGAAGTTCTTGCCTCCGAACGGATGCTGCACCGCGTTCTTGTTCGTGGCCGAGGTCTTGGCCGTGAACTTGCCGAGCGCCTTCATGGCGTGGTATTTGTTGCCCGCCTTCATGAAAGGCTTGTCTATCCTGCCCGCGCCGGCCGTAGTGCCCACGGTGGCGCGGCAGTCCGCGGGTATTTCCTTCTTCTTCTTTGAAGGCATGAGTACAACGACTTTCTTCTCCTCTCTTGCCACTACGACTGCGAACGTGCCCGAGCTTCTGCAGAGCCTTCCTCCGTCGCCCGGCGTCAATTCAATATTATATATCCTTGTTCCTTCCGGAATTTCCTTCAGCGTAACTATGTTGCCTTCCTCTGCCGAAGACATCGAGATTGTCTGCCCTACCGATATGCCCTGGTTAGGAAGGTGGAGCACCTTTGTCCCGTTGTAATCAACCTCCGCCAGCGGCAGCGTCTTGCCGGGCGCGTCTATTATCTTCGTGACTATGCCCGACGTGGCCCCTTTCGGTATGTTGTCGTAAGTGGCAAGGCCCGGGAATCTGTGGGAAGGCGACCTGTATCTGGGATTGCCTTTTCCTCTTCTCTGCTGTATCAAATTCTTTCCCATTTTTTCACCGTCATATTATTCCAAGCTTGATCGCTATGTCGCCTGCCGCACCTGCGTTCTTGAATTTCACGTATGCGCGCTTCCTTCTCTTCTGGTCTATGGATGTCCTGACCGAAGTTACGGGCGCGCCGAACATGCTTTCAACCGATTTCTTTATGCCGTCCTTTTCGGCCTTGATGTCCACGACAAATGCCATCCTGTTGTCCCTTTCTATGGTCTGGACCGCTTTTTCCGTCATAAGCACGAACTTGACCGTCTTGTAAGGATCATCCTTGACTACCATGGCCGTTTCAGCCGGCTTTTGCTTCGACTCGACCTTTGTTGCGGCCTTTGCGGCTTTTGGAACAGCTTTCGTTTTCTTTTCTTCAGCCATAATCATGCAAACCTCTTTTCAAGCTCCTTCAACGCCGAAACCGTGTAGACGGCCAATCTTCCGGCATGCGTGCCCGGCGCGAGGAATTCCGCATTCACGTTGGATGCGGTCACCACGTTCACCCCGGGTATTCCGGAGCAGGCCTTCATGGCATCGCATTTTGCAGAAACCACGAGGAGCGGGCCTATCTTCTGCCTGTACTTTCTCCCTCTTGTTTTTCCCTTGCCCGCCCTGATTTTCTTCTGCCCGGACCTTGCCATTTCCTTGGAGCCCAGGACTTTTTCAAGGGCAACCGCCATTTCCTTGGCCTTGGAAATCTTCTCGAAATCGTTCGTGACTATGACCGGAAGCTGGTTCTCGTAAAGATGTCCCCTTGCCTTGACTATTTCAGCATTGGCCGTGGCCCCTATCAGGGACTTGACCGCAGCTCTTGCTTCCTTCTTGTTGATCTTCTGCGCCCAGACTTTCTCTGCGACAGGGGGGTGGGCCTTCCTTCCCTTTACCGCCTGGGGAACGAACCTTGCCGTGAACGCAAGATATCCTATCCTTCCGTGGATTCTCGATATTCTTGCCATCTCCTTGTTCATCATGGTGTACCTATAATGCCTGCTTCCGTGGTAGTGGGCGGAAGTCTTCTTGCCTGCGAGCGGGTCTCTTCCGTAAGCCTGCCTCTTGTTGGCCTGCATGGCCAGCACCGCCTTCTTTATCAACGAAGGCTTGTATTCCGTCTTGAATACGGCAGGCAGTTCCACGCTTCCAGCCTCTTTCCCCTGAATGTCGTATATCTTTGCCATGCTCATGCACCCTGCTTGCTCTCAAGCGAAACATATGAAAGTTCCACCGGATCGGCCTTGCCCTGCGTTTTTCTGAGCATGATCAGCCTTTTCTTTGTTCCGGGCACGGAGCCTTCAATCAGCATATAGTCGCCCTTGACCGTCCCATAACCGAGCAGCCCGCCGTTGGCGTTTATCTTCGCTGCATCGTTTCCTATGAGCAATATCCTCTTGTTCTTGTCAGTCCTGTTGAAGAATCCGTACTGGCCTGCCTGCGGTACTCTCCAGTCCACCTTGCCCGGCGTTGTCGGGCCAAGAGAGCCTACGTGCCTGTTCATCTGCTTGTCTTTTCTGAACTGTATCCTTATGCCGTATCTCTTTACCGGCCCCGTGTATCCGTACCCCTTCGTGACTGCCGTGGCGCTTATGCTTTCTCCGGGAATGAATATGTCCCTGGCGGATATTTCCTTGCCAAGCAAAGACTTGGCGTATTCGATCTTGGCCGGGCCTTTTCCGCCTATTCCTATTTCAAAAACTTCAGGCATCGATTTCTTCATGCCGCTCTTTTCCGGCTGCGTTGCAACTATGATCCTCGCATCATCCGCTTTTTCCACGAAAGCACCGAACTGCTTGCCTGCTTTATCCTGAACGTTTTTGGGAAGGTTTTCCATCCATTTTTCAGAGACGGTCCGGGTGCCGGCGTAAAATCTTACGCCGCAAACAAGAAGAGAAGGAATTTCGATTATCGTGGCTGCCTTGATGACGACCTTGCCATGCGTCGGGGACTTGGAATTGGAGTCGGTGTATTTGACGTGCGTCATGCCGGCCTTCCAGCCTGCGAACATCAGCGGTTTTGCCTCGTTGTTTTCTGAATAGAAAGATACCCGCGGGTATATGCGCGCCGCTCTTACCCTCTTGTACTGCAACGATCCTCGTCTTGGTCTTCCTTTATGGGGCATTTTCTCTCCTCTTTATTATGAGCTTACTTATTTAACTGTTTCCGGGGCACTCGCCAACGTAGAACAAGACTGCAACGGTACAATCCTTCCGGGTACGTGAGAGGATATTACTTAAAATGAAACGTATTTAAGCGCGAATTGCCGACGTTTCCTACGTGTAAGTGATTGTTTCCCGCGTTACCGGCGCTGAAAACACGTAGCCTTTGCCTTTTGCCGCCGTTATGCAATCGCCGTCTCCTTCGCTCCCGGAAATAGCCTTATTAATTCGCGTCATCCTCTTCGTCATGGCATTGCCAACACCGCCACCTAAACCTAAAAGCTGTGACAGATAAGACCTTGAAACAACTTCCCCGGCATGTTCCATCATGTGCTTTAAGGCAAGCTTATCCGCGATTCCCATTCTAATATCCTGCCCATTGCGGTAAACCATATGCGAATTGGCTTCATATGTGATATCGCCGGAACGCAATATTTCAGTTTCCATGCATCCGGGATAGACATAGCCGAAACCGATAACCGATGCCAATCTCTCTTCTTTAGGAACTTTATGATTTAGACTATGTATGTAATGTCTGACCGGCGAGTCCCACGTACCCCCTATGCCAGCATGCCTCCCGATTTCTTCAAAAGAAACGGCGGTTCCAGGCCTCGATTTCGCATATTTGTGAATTTCATATTCAACGGGCGAAAGGGCATACGTGCCCCCGATCATATAGCCGTTGCCGGATTGTATTATGATGGCAGGCGTTTTTCCCGAATCGCCCAATGCTCGTCTGAGACGCTTTATGTGTTGTCGTAGCGCGGATTTTCCGCCACTGCTGCTGGCATCTGCCAAAAGCACCTTGTCGGGACATACATAACCCCGCTTTACAACCAGCCGCCTTAAAATTATTTTGGGCATGGGCGTTATATGCGCCGGTTCGCCATCTACATATACATCATCTGTAAAAAGATCGTAACTGACACGATTTGTCAAATTTATAACGCAACGCTCTTCGTCATTTCCGCTCGGCATTTTTCGATTTATCAAAAGACTATTTAAGTAAAAAATACTGCAACCGCTGGCTTCAAATTAATGAATGTCCTGTCATGTCTGGCGGGCTTCCTATCCGAGATTTATTGTCCCGTTAGCTATAAGCATAAGAGCAAAGCCGAGGGCTATAAGAAGTATACCTGTAGCGAGCCTCATGTATGATTTGTTTTTCTGCTTCCAACTCTTTATGAAAGAAATTTTGGTGCCCGAATAGGCCATCAGAAGTATTACTGCAAGCGGCATGACAAATATTATGTTATAAATTAACAAAAGCAACACTGCAGTAAGGTTGAAATTCTGGGATAGAAGAAGGGTAATTGCCAGGTAAGGTCCTCCTGTACACGGCAGCTCCACTCCTGCCGCAAATATTCCAAGGAAAATAAGGCCCGGTACGGTAACATTTGTAACATATTTGTGGATTTTTTTGGAATATTCCGGCTTTATTGAAAGAGAAATCCCCTGCCCGTACCAGAAGAAATACTTTATTTCTATAAGTCCTGCCATAACAACTATCGTTCCTACAAAAATCGATACATATTCCGTAAGCCACAGAGGTATCGAGTGAAAGAAGAACGTCAGGCCCAGGCCTGCCAGAAAATACGTAACATAAACGGCGGAAATATAGATGAACCCCAATTTGAGAACATCCTTCTTTGATCTCCTCACCGCGATAGCTGAAATGAGCAGAATAAGTACGCCTATGGCGCAGGGATTGACGGAATCTACTGCTGCCGTGATTAAGACGGTCCATATTGTCGGCAAAGAAGCCTCTATAGCCATCTATGGCACCTCAAATTGTCCTGCGCTTATTTGTTGCGCGGGCTTTTCGGTAAAGACTAATTTTATTCTGTCGCCGGGCGGAACATCCGGATAGGGAGCTATGATATGCCCGCCCCATTCATTGCTTTCAACGCTATTGACGAACATGTACCATTTTGCAGGCATCCCGCTGCAAAAATTCCCGTCTTTCCATTCCTTGATCCCTTCCGGTGTCGGCAATGAAAGCGATCCGCCGGCCATTTCCCCGCCTACTGCTTCAAAGAATTCACCGATGCTTGCATCCTCCATGCTGAAGATTATACCTTCGACATGCATCCTGTTGTCATTATGCTCATGAACGGCCTCTGAACCGACTTTATTTGACAGGTATTCGGGATCCATAAGCTCGTATGAACGCCCGCATGCCCATACTTCATAATCGGCGTGCCAATGCACAGGCCCACCTGTCACAGACTTGATGTTAAGATAAATAGTGGTTCCTGCCAGGTATATCACGCCCAGCATTATTGGAGCGGCTATGCAGATAAAGGCAAGCTTCTTCGCCCGCATTCCAATATGATCTTTGTAGTAAACGGATGCCGCGATAACAAATGCAGAGATTGCAAAGACCCAGAATAATACATTTAAAGGATCGGGTATCCCGACTTTCTGCCACGGCGTTTCTTCGCCATGCGCAAAGGACGCATAACTTAGCAAGAGCACTGTAATTGCGCATGTAATTCGCATTAATATTTAATTCGCTGCCCCACTATATAAAAACGTTTTCCGGACAATATTCATTGGTAACAGATATCTATAATATCGCCATTCTGCCAAGTAACGATGTTGTAAACGCCATCGCGGTAATACGCAGCTTCTTGCATTCGTCCAAAAGCAAAAGTAAGCTGTATATATCTTCCTATAGTACCGCGCGGCCCTTCCAATCGAAAGAGCATGCCGCTCATTTTTCTGCTTTCATTCCTTTACGGCAAAAAAATACCGGTATTGCCCGTACGGGTGCTCCAACCAGACTAAGCTACCAGCCCATGGTGGGCTGGGGCAGATTTGAACTGCCGGCCGCCCGATTATCAGTTTCACCTACGAGCAAAACCTTGAATCACCGTCTATCCTTTACATTCTTAAGGAGCTATGACGTTAAAAAAGCTTTTTTGCTGGCTCATTCGTATACAAAGTTTCAATGAACGGCAAATAATCACACGATTCAAAAGCTCATGCGGCAGACGCCGCCCTGTTCATTATCCGGATTTCATCAAAAAGCCCCATCATGGAGCCTGACCCCGAATAGGACCCCAGCCTCACGGGCGTGGCGGCGTTTTTTACATTCTCAGTCTGTGTTGCAGTCACGGAATCGGCGGATCCGCCAATGTAACATTTCATATTACCCGAAGCGATATTTTTATTGTAAGTGCATAATATATTATTCCACGCGTTTATCGCGTACGAACCCGACGTAGTCAGGCTTAATCCTACGGAAGGCGATGCTGCGTTTGAAACTGCGAAAACTACTTTTGGTTGGCGGTCTGCAAATTCCAGTCGTAGTTTCCTGGGGAAGATGTGGAGATTATTCTCCCGTTATATCCGGGCGCCATCGCCAAAGGATTGACAAGGGCCGACATGGTCAGTTCGCCCATCCCCCGCAGGCCGGCATTGTCGTTTATTAGCACATAATCGCTTCCCCCTTTCAGTTGCAGCGCACCGTCAGGATCGGACGGGGCGTCGTTCTTCCCCCTGACGATGAAATGGGTGTCAACTGTTTTGCCAGATCGCATACTCTCGAATGAGTATGATGCCATCACGCCCGACAAGGGATATTTTGAATTCATATCAGTTGCCACTTCGTCAGCCGTGAGCGCCCGCCCGTAGATGCGGGCTTCATCAAGCGCACCTACATACGAATTGCTGCCTCCGGATCCGCCCATATAGAGAACCGATGCCTTCGGGACGAATGCTGATGGGAGGGAATCACTCCCTACTAACGCTCCATCAAGATACAATCTATGTATACTGCCAGATTGCCAAACGCCTGCCGCATGGTGCCATTCTCCATCCGGAGCGAGCGAGACACTTGCGCTCTTCTGGCTGTTACTTGCATCGCTCGTCCAGAAACTTAATGTGTTGCCGCTTGTGTAAACAAACATAAAAGCATTGGTATGCCATCCGTAGTTAAAGAGCCGTGCATAGGCATTGCTTTGAGATACCGCCTTAAACCATACTGAAAAAGTCACCGCACTTTTGCCTTGGAGTATATCATCTCCAACTGTAAGATAATCCCCGCTACCGTCCAGCGCCAGAATCTTGCTGTCCTGCCCGTTCCTATTTTGTGTGATAATAGTAGCGCCTCCGCCCAGCGTCCCATCGTGCGTCGTCCCGACAAACGTCCCGTCCATCCCGTTGCCGGACGAATCCTTTATCGCCGTGCCCTGATCCAAATCATCAAACTTCCAATAACCTTTGGTCGTCAAATCATAATCAAATGCCGTGTTGTCGGTTATCGTGCTTGCCGGCGACTGAAGGGAGAGAGCGCCTCCTGTTCCTTCACGGCCGAGGATTTCGATTTCATTCACCGCATAAACTTCGCTTGCATCCGGGCCAATTTGCGCGGCGCCGGTGAAGGTTACGCCTTGGCCGGCGACTGTAAGAATCAGTTCATCCTTGGCAATTGTCGTGAGCCCTGTGTTCTTTATTGAGAGCTTGTTTCCTGTTATTCCTTCAAGGCTTATTGTTCCGATGTTAATATCGGCGTCAGCCGTGTGAACGCTTTGCGGGGTTGTTATTTCCAATGCCCTTGTGCCGCTGCCTGCGGG
>Ga0209542_10000110_pt1 | contig 205882 bp, 228 predicted proteins | sample RifCSPhighO2_01_FD_184028 | JGI IMG/M metagenome (GOLD analysis project Ga0209542, IMG submission 184028) | Soil microbial communities from Rifle, Colorado - Rifle CSP2_plank highO2_0.1 (SPAdes) (version 2) | ecosystem: Environmental > Terrestrial > Deep subsurface > Rock core/Sediment ... | reverse complement strand
TAATCTCAACTTGCGCGTACCAGCGGTTTCGTTCAACCCTTGTATATTTAGGTGTTCTCATAAATGTTTAGTTAACAGGTGTCACCGTTAGACTACCAGAATGTAACCGTATGGTGTTAACTGTACAGTCTATATACTCTAAGTCGATATGGTGCTATGATGCATATATGCAGCAAGACGACATGAATGAGACCATGAATCAGATCAACCAAGCCGAAGGGCCGATTGTCGTTTTAAGTATGAAAGAAAGCTTGGAAGCGGATATTACGAATTTAAAAAAAGAGATCAAACATGCGCAAAAAGAAGTAGAGAATTCGAATTTACTGACAGCTCTGTATACAGCCATCACCCCAGAGCAAGCCAATCAAATTAAGAAAAAAGTAGTATTTCTAAAACGTGAACTAGAGACAAAATTGTCAGAATATAATCTACTTGACCCGCTGGTACTATCTTAAAGATACAGGACCCTAGCAACGGGTCTTTTTTTGTTTTGGATAAAACGCTGGTTGTCTAGTTATTTCCAGGATATACAATAAGGGCATGAATAAAATTAAACTCATGCGCAGTTTGCGCAAACAAATCGAGAAAGGCAACGATGCTGAAAAAGCTCGCGCCAGACTTGATCGCATTATTGGTGAAATTACGGGAGTAGAATAAACTTTTGATCGCTCTTGTCAACCCTTTTTATATTATGTAGAATGGGTTGTATTCGATATGCCACATATAGAAGAAGATACAAAAGACGATAACCAACCAGAATTATTAGTACAAACTGAGAAGCTGTATTTTGCGTTAAGTCATAATCTGACGAAGGAAGCCAAAAGCATTATTTGGGATTTTTTGCGCTTGGCAAAAGTTTATTATCCAGAATCAAATCACAAGAAATCCTGGAATCAAATGTTGAAAAATTTACAGGCCGTAATTGATGATTTTGAAAACAATCTTTCTGAACAGTCCGTGCTGCAACTCTTAGGTTTGCATCGTAACGCGCAGGAATTGGACGAGAGAGACGAAAAATTAAAATAAAAAACATAATGAATTTACAAACTTCTGAACTCGATTTCGATGAAGAAATCGATCAAGGTCAAGACGAGCTCGAAGAAATTATAGAAAAGCTTACTGCCGAATGCGAACAAGTATTTGAGAATGCAGAAAATTCTAAAATATTGGACGAAGTGTTTGAGCTAGCCAGAGCGAATTACGAAAAAGACCGTCAGGGGTGGAATGATTTTTTTTCCGAACTCAAGTTTGAACTGATCGGGACAGATGATGAGGACAACATCCACGACATCGCCCAGCATTATTTACGTAAGGCAAAGCTAGAGCTCAGCTAACGTTTTACTTTCATCGGCAGCGCCACGCGTATCGGTGAACGTTAGACGATACGCGCAGCGCCGACGAACAACTATTAACGTATTTATGAGAATCATTGCTGACCTACAAATCCATAGTAAATACTCCAGAGCTTGTTCCCAGGACTTAACCCCTGGGAATATTGGTAAATGGGCGGATAAGAAGGGAATAGGCATTATCGGCACTGGTGACTTTACCCATCCTGGTTGGCTGAAAGAGCTGAAAGAAAATTTAGAAGAATATAAGCCCGGCCTTTATCAATTGAAAGATCGATCCACTAAGGCTTATTTTTTATTGTCCGCAGAGGTTTCCTCAATCTACAAACAAGGCGATAAAGTTCGCCGAATCCACAACATGATTTTGGCTCCAAACTTTGCTGCAGTTGATAAAATTATTCAATCTTTAGAAAAGCTTGGGTGTAATTTGCGATCTGACGGTCGCCCCATCATAGGGGTCCATAGCCCTGAATTAGTCAAAGTTGTCCTCGAAGCTGACCCGAATTGTGTGATTATTCCAGCCCACGCTTGGACTCCTCACTTTGGCTTGTTTGGTTCGCTCTCTGGATTTGATTCAGTAGAGGAAGCGTTTGGCGATCAAGCCAAGCATATTTTTGCTATAGAGACTGGTTTATCTTCCGACCCTAAGATGAACTGGCAGATTTCTGCGCTAGACAAGTATTCTTTATTGTCTAATTCTGATGCACACTCTTTGCGCAAACTTGGCCGTGAAGCTAATGTTTTTGAAATTGCAGAATCGAAATTGTCATATGCTCAAATTATCAAAGTCATAAAGAATAAAAACCCGGAAGAATTTTTATTTACGATTGAGTTCTTTCCAGAAGAAGGGAAGTACCATTTAGATGGTCATGCGGACTGTAAATTTAGTTGTCTTCCAGACCAAACCCAAAAGTTAAAGGGAATCTGTCCCGTTTGCGGTAAGCAATTACTTAAGGGTGTTCTTTCGAGAATTACCTATTTGTCCGATCGTACAAATACGTCAAAACCAGTGAACGCGATTCCATTCAAAAGTGTGATACCTCTGGAAGAAGTGATTGCTGAAACATACGGAACTGGAATCGGTAAAAAAGTTCTGGAAATTTATAAGCGTATGACTGTTCACTACAAAGAGTTTGATATTCTTTTGGATTTGCCGAAAGATGAAATTGAGAAAATCAGCGATCCAGTGGTAGCTGAATCTGTGATTCGAATCAGAGAAGGCAGAGTCCACATTGAAGGCGGCTACGATGGCGTTTTTGGAAAGATACACATTTACGAAGATAAAGAACGCGACAAGCTTTTAAAAAAAGCAAAACAATCTTCTCTCTTCTAACTCTTTAAACCCATCCCGGACGCTACGTTCCTTAGAATACACCAAAGGTGAAGGGCGATCCGGGATCCACATAATGGACCCTAGGATCTCGGTCCGGGGTGGTCTGGGTCAGGTCGCTCTTTTTAGCGAAGGCGGATTGACCGATGCTTGGGGTTTTGATACTGTCCAGGTAACAGGAGGAAGACATGAACTGTCCACATTGCGGAAAGCAAGTAAGGAACTCGCCAGGTAGGAAAGAAAAAACGTTCCTGACACTCGCTGCTCTTGTTTGTTTCGTCGTCATGACCTGGGCTTATGGAAGCATGAGTCCGCAGGAACAGAAAGCGTATATGAACTACGCAACGTTCGGGCTCTGCGGCAACTAATCGCGACCAGCGCAAGCGAGGTCGTTTTTTTATTAATTTATTGCTATAATTCATTCAAGTACATTTGGAATCAGATGAAAAAATTATTGCAAATTTTAGGACATTCGTTGCTAGCACTTATCCTGGGCTTTTTTGTTGCTTTCGCAACAGGCTTTGTCAGCGTAATCACCTTATGCCAGATAGACTATTTTCAAGAAATTTATACAGGATCAGATCCAACAGGACATGCGAAATTTATCAGAGATACTTATGTTCGGTGCGAGGGAGTACCTGGACCTGGGTGGGTTCTTGATTTATTAATTTTAACAGTAGTTATTATTGTTATTTATAAATATATAAAATTTATTAAAAAATGAAATATATTGCAGTTGTAAATCCAAGGATGGATGATGATGAGATTTCGCATTTGATTGCGAAGGACATTGCTGGTGCGCTGTTTCAAATTTCGCATCAGAATTATGCACTAGCTTCGAAATTAATTGAACAGGTCAAAAAATTGAGTAAAAAACATCATCGCCCAGTCAGTATCATTCAAAGCTTGTCAGAATTATCAGATCCGCTTGATTTAGAATTTGGGATCAAAAACGGGGTGGACTGGATCGTCACTGATCAGGCCGAGCATGCAAAAGTGGCGAAAGGATTGAAAAAACTAACTCATGTAATTTTTAAAGGAAGGAATTTACCGAAAGATATCCGTGTTGACAGTATCATGTCTGAAAAATTTTTAGACCCGGATGCTGAGGTGGCAGGTTACAAATACGGACCTGCCCGCCATGCCTCGGTTGAGGCTTTTGAACAAGGCGTGGCAGGCGGGCAGATCAAACATCTCCATGGTCCCCATAAAAATCAGGCTGTGCTCGATTCAATTCTCGATATCGCACATCATGCAGGGTGTAGTGCTGTCGCAGTCTCAGATTTCGATTTAGCGAAAGCTTTATCATTCAGACGACCAGACAAGAAAATTGTTTTTGCACCTGATGACCATAATTTAGCGAGACGAGCAGCTATTTACAAAAGTGTGCATCCAATCTACAAAAGTCGTAATTTAATTAGTAGTTTGCACGATGCAAAAATGATGAAGAAAGGCGAGAGAATTGCTGACGCCACAGATGCCAAGCATGTAGCTATCCATTTGATACCCTAAGAATTAACTACCATCTCGAACAAAGTGAGAGATCCCTCCTTAAAGCCTGAAGAAGCGATTTCTCGCTAATCACTCGAAATGGTTAACTCTATGAAGAAAATTAAAGCAATTATATTTGACCTCGGAGGAGTCGTCGCCACAGGCGGGTACTTAAGTTTTATCAAACATTATTGTGCGGAGTGTTTTACTCCGGTTGGTAAAAAAAAGATTTATCAGCTAGAGCGCCAGGTGAATTTAGGGGAGATTACAGAAACCCAGTTTTATCGCGAGATTGAGAAAATTTTTCATGTTCATCTCAAACCCAAACAAATGCATCAGCAAATAGTTCGAAACATGAAAGCGGATAAAGCACTCGTTCATATGATTCCGAAATTGAAAAAAGCCAAAGTTGCTTTGTTCAGCAATTCACTGGGACACATGGCGATGGAGGTGTTGAAGAAGCGTCACCTCACTGGTAAAAAGTTTTTTGATCGCATTTTTCTGTCCACCCAAATGCACATGGCCAAACCGGACAAGCAGGCTTATCGTTATATTTTGAAAAAACTGAAAGTAAAACCGTCAGAGGCAGTGATGGTAGATGACCGTATAGAGAATCTAATACCCGCGAGGGCAATTGGTATGAAGGGTATTCAGTATAAAAATGCTAGCCAATTTGGCAGAGAAATCAAGAAATATCAGTTAGTTTAAGAGTTTTTTTGCAAAATATTTTTTTTGGTTTTATAATATAAATATGACTAAAGAAGAAAAGCGCGGAATAATTGCCTCTGTTTTAGGTGTTTTGGCGTTGTCCATAATTATCGCGCTATTTCAAGGCAGCAATAATTCGAGCGTAGTTTTTAACCAAACCCCCCAGTCACATAGGGCATCGGTCACAGCTAAAAGCACCCTATCACAGACTGTTGTTATCGAAAATCTCGTGGATGGTACGCCTTTGCCAATTGAAGGTGAAATCGCTATCAAGGCTCGAGTACAAGTTGATGAAATTCAGAGCATCGCGATTTTTTTGGGTCAAAAAACAGTGAAAACTTGTACGAAAACGTCTGACTGCTTATACGTTTGGAGTATCAGTGCGAACACTGCTCCCGGACCGCATTCAATTACAGCCAAGGCTGAAGATAAAAAGGGCACTGTATCCAGCACCAGCATTACAGTTTTTAAGTGATACATGGTTTGATAAATTAGCATAAATCTGGTAGAATGAGGCGACGAAACGCCTTATTTTCGTTTATTGGGAGGAGTCGCATAGAGGCCTAGTGCACACGCTTGGAAAGCGTGCATCCGCAAGGATTCGTGGGTTCGAATCCCACCTCCTCCGCCAAAGAATAATTTAGTGTACTGTTCGGATTCGAACGGGCAGAAGTGAGCTAGCACATCAGTGCGTAGCGAACGTCGATGAAAGCGAGCAAGCGTAGCTTTCAGCGCTGCCCAGGACGCGAGCTGATCACAGCGAGCCTGAGAATCCCACCTCCTCCGCCAAAAAAATTTATGAAATTATTACTCATACCATTATTAGCTTGGTTTATAGCACAATCAATTAAATTTATTGTGCGATTGTTTAGCAAAAATATTCCTCGGGATTTGAAGCGTGCTTTTTGGACCTATGTCTGGGCAGGTGGTGCCCCTAGTGCGCACACAGCTATATTAATTTCGACTTTATACTTGATTTGGTTAGAGTATGGCTATTCGCCAATTTTTACCTTTTGTTTAGTTGTAGCGTTCATCTTCCTTTACAATCTGGCCACTGACCGCAAGCGTCAGGAAGTTTTGAATGCTTACTACGAGACAGACCAGGATGTGGCACTTAAAAAAATTGTAAAAGAAGGTTTGATGCTGGATTTGGCAGGGCATACTGTTCGCGAAATTTTTTGGGGTGCTCTGGTCGGCGCTGCTGTCGCGGTATCATTAACTGGAATTTTTAACTATGCCTAATCAAGACCCAAAAGCTGGTGATCCTAGAGAACAAGAAGCTCTCCGCATGGAAGCAGAAAGCGACTTGAATGAGATTAGAACAACACTGGGTGAAGGATTGAGTGAAATATATGTTACACATGCAAACCCCGAAGAATTGAAAAGATATTTAACTGAAGTAGATGAAGATTTTGTTAGAGAGCTAGCTGATCCTAAATTCGGACATCAAGCACAGAATCTTATATTATCAGCATATGAATTTGGGAGTTTGGGAATTTCAACAAAAGATCCGCAGTCACTAGAAGAGATCAATAGATTCTATAAAAAGTTACCAGAAAAATTTGCAAACCAGGAATCTCCTCCATCATATAGAGGCAATCCATATTATGAGATTAAAGAATCCATAGCACTAATTCGTTCGCTGGCGATGTTGGCTAAGCGTTATAATCAAACTGATCCAGAAGATTACGTCCGGGAGACTCTGCTGCATGCAATAGCGTACAACTCTCTGCGATATGATCAACCTATACCTAAGCAGGTTGCAGATACTTTAGGCAAAGTAGAACTTGAGGATATGCAAATAGCAGTTGAGGCTACTTCGAGAATTGAACCATTTGAGAGAGCGACACACTCTCCTCAAGATCAGGTCGCATTTTTGGAATATATGGCGGGCGATGGTCCGGCTCACGAAATGGCTGAGAAGGAAGCTTTTCAAAGATTGATTCAAGAACATGGCGACCTCGATAAGTTGGTTAGATTAATTATTCCAAATAAAAAACTCAACGTATGACCGAAGACAAGAAGTGGAAAAAAGAAATCAGTGCTGGCGGGATAGTTTACAAGCAAGAAGCAGACAATGTTTATATTTTAATGATTAATCCCCGCAGTCGTGATTTTGGTCCACCAGAGGATTATTGGTCTTTTCCAAAAGGAAAACAGGATAAAGAAGGTGAAGATCTGAAACAAGTGGCTATCCGTGAAGTTCGGGAAGAGGGTGGGGTAAAGGCTAATATCGAAGCTGAACTTGGTTATGTGAAATACTTTCGAAATTGGGCAGGTGATCAAGCTATAAAATTTGTCACATATTTTTTGATGAAGTATTTAAGTGGCGATCCTAATGGTCATGATCGTGAAGTAGCAACAGCCGAATGGGTTGAGCTTGAAAAGGTTGAAAGTCGCTTGAAATTTGATACAGACAAAGAGGTTTTTGAGAAAGCCAAGAAAGCGTTAGGCGTTTAACGTCTGACATACGCGTGGCGCTGGTACATAACGCACAACCAATATGCAAGATAGTCCTATTCAAGAAATCAAAGACAAGTTACCGATCCTGACTGTGGTTCAGGATTTTGTGCAATTAAAAAAAGCCGGCTCGAATTATAAAGGGGTCTGTCCTTTTCATTCCGAAAAAACACCTTCGTTTATGGTTTCGCCGAGTAAACAAATTTGGCATTGTTTTGGCTGTGGCCTCGGTGGTGATATTTTTGAATTTATCAAACGCACAGAGAATGTGGAATTCAACGATGCACTGAAAATTCTTGCGGATAGGGCTGGGGTGGAATTGCGAAAACCAACACCAGAGCAAATCCAATACCAAGCAACCAAAGATGTTTTGTATGAAATTAATGCGGCCGCTTCTAAATACTTCGTAAAAGTTTTGTGGGAGAGTAATGCCGGAGCCGAAGCTCTGACGTATCTTCGTGGCCGAGGCTTGTCCGATCCAACGATCAAAAACTGGAAACTCGGATTTGCTCCTGCAGAATTTCATTATTTGGAAACTTTTTTGTCGAAAATTTTTGAACCCAGAGATATTGAAACCGCAGGCCTGATTGTGAAATCAGATCGGGGAGGATATTTCGACCGATTTCATGATCGAGTGATGTTTCCAATTTTGAATCTCCATGGCCAGGTGGTCGGGTTTACGGGCCGAATTCTCCACGAGCGGCACAACACAGGTAAATATGTAAACAGTCCTGAAACCCCAATTTATAACAAAAGCCAAGTCGTGTATGGTTTACAGCAAGGTAAAAATCAAATCCGTAAATTGGACCAAGCAATAGTGGTAGAAGGGAACATGGATGTCATCGCTTGTCATCAGGTCGGGTTTACTCAAACTGTGGCGACATCAGGCACGGCCTTAACTTCTGATCAACTTACTATTATCCAGAGATTTACGAATAATTTAGTGTTTGCATTTGATACCGATGAAGCTGGGTCGAGTGCTACCCGAAGAGCCCTGGAACTGGCACTGAATCAAGGGTTCAATGTAAAGATTGCCAATCTTGGCACGACGAAAGATCCGGATGAATTGATTAAACGGGGGATAGGATTATGGGAAAAAGTTATAAATGGGGCGAGCAATTATGTCGACTTCTTTTTTGATCGAATTTTTCAGCAGTATGACGCGCAGAAGGTCGACGATAAGCGCGAAATCGTCAAAGAATTAGCCCCTTTGATTTACCGAGTCTCTGATCCGATCACGAAAGCTCATTATGTTCGGAAGTTAAGCCAGGATATCAATGTTGCAGAAAATAGTATCTGGGATATAATACAGGGGTTGGATAAGCCCATAATCCGTAACACGAAACCCGTAACACGTAACAACAAAACCAGGAAAGAAGTGTTGACGGATCAGGTGTTGGGCTTAAGTTTACTCCTCAAAGATAATCAGTATTTGGAAGGGCTTGACTTGACTTTGCCTCAAGAAAGTGATAAAAAAGAGCTTCTGGTGTTTGCAGCCGAGATGGCCATGAAAGAGCAAGGCTTGGATGGGAAACAGGAATTACCCAAGCTAGCAGTTGAATTAAAGCGCTTGGTGACTAAAGAACGAATGATGGAACTGGGTCAGGAGATCAAAGCCGCAGAAGACGCTAATGATAAAGAATTGTTAGATAAGTTATCAAAAGAATACGCAGCATTAAGTCAAATCGTCAAGAATTAATAACCATCTCGACCCCGGACTCCGATCCGGGGGAGAGATCGCTCCCAAAAGCTTTAAGAAGCGATTTCTCGCTAACCGGTCAATTTGACCGGCCCTCGAAATGGTATAAACCATGGCAACCAAGAAGAAGTTGAAAAAACCGCATAAGAAGGTTATCAGTAAGAAGGTTGTTAAAAAACCTAAAGTTAAACATGTCCCCGCCCGCCACGCAAGCCAGCTTGCTGGCGTTGCGGGCAGGAAAAAACCGATTCCGGTTAAGACACTCCCGTTTGATTGGGATCGCGAAATAGAGAAATTGGTGGCTCGTGCTGTTGCTCGAGGATTTTTGACTGAAGCTGAAGTTATTCATGCTATGCCAAATTTGGAAGAGAATGTCGCCGCAGTTGAGACTCTAATGGATAAACTTGATACCAAAGGTATCGAATTAGTTGAACAAGAAATGGCTTCAGTCTGGCAGCAAGCCGTCGAGTCGGCTCGAGTCAAAACCAAGAAAGAAGAACAGATTGCTGAATCATACAATTTGGGGGATATTTATGATGATTCGATTCAGATGTATCTGCGTGAAATCGGTAAAACTTCACTTTTGAAAGGTGTGGAAGAAGTAGAATTAGCGAAAAGGATTGCGAAAGGTGATGTCGCAGCGCGCAAGCGATTGATCGAAGCCAACTTACGCTTAGTCGTCTCGATTGCGAAAAAGTACATGGGCCGCAATTTAGGTTTGCTGGATCTAATCCAAGAAGGAAACTTAGGATTATTCCGTGCAGTGGAAAAGTTTGACTGGCGAAAAGGCTATAAGTTTTCCACTTATGCGACTTGGTGGATCCGTCAGGCGATCACCCGTGCGTTAGCTGATCAATCCCGTACGATCCGTATCCCTGTTCACATGGTAGAAACTTTAAATAAATATGCTCAAGCTGAACGTCAGTTGGTCCAAGATCTAGGTCGCGAACCACTCCCAGAAGAAATCGCAGCAGAAATGGGAATAGATGTCGAGAAGGTTTATCAACTCAAGAAAATTTCTCAAGAAACAGTGTCGATCGATACCCCAGTTGGGGATAGTGATGAGGAAGATTCATATCTCGGCGACTTTATCGAAGACCCAGACACAGTTACTCCATCGGAAACCGCCGGCCGTCAGATTTTGAAAGAGTACGTCCAGGAAGTTTTAAAGGATTTAGATCCTCGCGAACAAAAAATTCTCAAAATGCGATTTGGTCTGGAAGACGGTGTCACGCATACCCTGGAAGAAGTCGGTAAAGAATTCGGAGTTACTAGAGAACGTATCCGCCAGATCGAAGCGAAAGCCCTGGAACGCATCAAAGACCACCACAACATTTCTAAACTTCGGGATTATTAAGAAAAAAGCGATTACCTAGGTAATCGCTTTTTTCTTAAGCACTTCGTCGATTTTTGTCAGAATTTCTTCAGTCGTATAGTAGGCTTTGATCATGAACTCATCGATTTTCAGGCCTTTCGCTTTCTGAACGTCTTCTTTGCTAAACAAGTTACTAAGTACGATCACTGGAGTTTCAGCGGTCTCTGGATCTTTTCGGATCGTTTCCAGAATTTGGAAACCATCCATTTCCGGAAGCATTAGGTCGAGTAAAACTAAATCAGGTTTTTCTTTTTTCCACAGCTCGATAGCAGTCGGACCGTTGTCAGCGGTTACCACAGTAAAACCACTGGTGGTGAGTTTGTGTTCCACTATTTCCCGCATGGTAATATCGTCCTCGACAACCAGGATTTTCTTTTGCTTTTCGGCCATGGTTTTTGCTTATAATTCAGTATACGCCGATTGTTTCAGGAATGCAAATAATCACTTTTTGTGTTTATATCCATCCAATCCCCATATTTTACCGGCATTTACCGCACCTAGATACAGCAATACAATAGCGTAAATCAGATGATCGTCGACGATGTATGAATTGGCATCTGGTTTAGGAAAGCTCAAAGGGAGATAGTAGAAAATCATCAGGAGTGCTCCCAGCGGAGCTGCGAATCGAACGAAAATTCCGAGTATCAATGCAGCGCCAAGTAAGGTTAGAGCCCATTCATTTACGAAATTTGTGATCGGTAGTAGGGTCGGGGTAGCTAACCAGTGATAGAAGCCCTCTAAATTTTTTGCATTATTGAGGTACCCTGCTGCAGACCAATTCGGATTTAGGATCTTCACAATCCCGGCATGGAAAAACAGCCAACCCATAGCGACTCGTAGCGTAACGAGAAAAATACCCTGATATTTTGACATTTTATTTGTGTTTAATTGATTGAGTTAAGTATATCAAAGTTTTAGTATATAATAAACTTATGAATACTGATGAGACAATAGAATCTTTATCCCATGGTTTCAATTTGATTGAAGACCATGTCATAATTACTGATCCCAATGGTCACATCTTGTATGCCAATGATGCCGTAGAGAAGAATACTGGTTTTAGCCGAAGCGAGATTTTGGGCAAAACTCCTGGTCAGCTTTGGGGCGGATTGATGCCGAAAGAGTTTTACGAAAAAATGTGGCATAAGATAAAAATAGAAAAGCAGTTTTTCGTCGCTGATGTGCAGAATTTAAGAAAAGACCAAACCAAATATTGGCAGCGGTTGCATATCACACCTATTTTGAATGCCGCCGGAGAAGTTGTTTATTTTTTAGGGATAGAACCAAATATCACGAAGTGGAAAGAAGCCGAAGGATTCACCCAAGAATTTAGCTCTGTCATGGGCCAGCAACAATCCGATCCGAAGCAAACATTGAATTCAGTTTCTGCCTGGTTAAATAAATAAAAACAGCTATAGTTTCTCGATTTCTTTCAGATCTTTATCCGGAAGATAGAGAATAACGAGCCCAGCTATAACACCGGCGATAGAGGTAACGATGTGGCTCCCATCGAAGAGATATTTATCGACCCCATCCATAACATACCAGATTCCTCTCCAGATAAAGACCAAACCTATAACTATACTGACATTTCGTACCACACGAGAAGGTGTTAGTTTTTGTTTTTTCATATAGATATTATAGCACTGTATAAAAAAATCGGGAGCGAGGATCGAATTTCGATCAAACGCTTCCGGAGTTAGATTCCCACCACCAGGAAGTTAGCGGAGTTGGCCGTAAATCATCATGTGCCGGTCGCTCACGACTTCCACGCGGAAATGGTCAAGCCCCGCCGCATCGAGATCAACGCGGACTTCTTCTGGACGAAAAGCGGCCAGAAGGGAATTGTAGAAATCACGCCTCATGAGCTTGGGGTCCGTGGCTTTTGTGTGCTGCTGCACCAGCACTTCAGCTGCCTCCGTTGTCGCTGGACGTGTGAGGTCCATGATGAATACCAGGCTACCGATCATCCCGATATTCTTCACGGTATCCCACAGGATTGTTGAATTTGGCAGATGGTGCATGGAGCCGTTGCAGAGCACTGCGTTAAATTGCGGTTCGGTACGGGCTGGAATCGGCAGCAGCTGGTGCTTTAAGCTGATCCGAAAATCGAGTCCCGCTTGCGTCACAGCCTTTCTCCCAAAAGTGAGCATGGACTCTGCGCCATCGTAACCCACGACACAAGTATCAGGGTACCTGCGAGCAAACCGGATCGTCGGATCCGCGGGTCCGCAGCACAGGTCGGCTACTTTACCGCTACTGAAATCTGGAAAGGTTTCGGCGAAGCGCGTGACAAACGCCTCGTGGGGTTCGGCGAAATCCGATGTGGCGTATGCCTCCGCCTGGGCTACTTCATCCATCAATTCCTCGGGTTCGAGCACTCGGTTCACGGCATTATCTCCTTGAAGTTGTCTAGCAATTTTAGCAAAAACTTGATTGGGAGTCCAGCCCAAAAACAATGAAAAAATCAGCATGTTTAGCTACTTGATAATTTTAGAAAAAATTGTTAAAATTGTTCAGTATTCGTTTATTATTCCGACGTAGCTCTCCGCCAGCTGGCGGAGGTAGAGCGAGGGACTTATGTATACTGTTTACGCAATTTATAATAAATCTGCTAGTAAAATCTATATCGGTCAAACCATAAATCTCGAAGTGCGATTAAATCTCCATAATTCAAAAACTTTTAAGGGTTATACTTCAAGGTTTGACGGCGAGTGGCAACTTATCTATTCTGAAACGGTTGGCACACGCCAAGAAGCTTTGAAACGAGAAAAGCAATTAAAAAGTTATCAAGGCAGATTGTTTGTGAAAAAATTTACACCACGTTCCGACGTAGCTCAGCGGTAGAGCGAGGGACTGTTAATCCCCAGGTCGTAGGTTCGAATCCTACCGTCGGAGCCAAAGAAAAATTCCTGACCATTCGGTCGGGATTTTTTCTATTTCTTTGAGCGTAGGATTCGAACGGGTTGCCTGCCTCGCCGGCAGGCGGGAAGCGAGAAAGGCAATTTCCCAAATTTTCACATATGTATAGATTTGGGAAAATTAGTGGCTAGCAAAGAAAAAATTAGCGAAAGCTAGTGTTTTTTGTTATTATATTTTTGATTGGAGGGTTTGTGCGTAGAAGACGAAAAACCGATAAGGCAGACGACTGGGATCCCTCGTCTCTCGGCGGAAGTATTCTGAGACCGCATTCGTTTGATGACGATGCCAAGGTCGAGAGCGATTCCTCGGAACGGGAAGACCGTGGTCGAACAAAGGAGGACGACGAGTTGTCCTCGTTCGGTGCAGGTGTGTTCAAACCGAACGACTACGATTGAATTAACCTGCGTGAAGTCCCAACGGACGAGTAGCACAGGTTATTTTTATGCTCAAAATTTCAGAAGCACATTAGCGAAAGCCTGCCTGCCGGTAGGCAAGGCTGGTGTTTTTTGTTATATTAATACCATGAGTAAATATTTAGAAGTCGGAATTGAAGCAGCAAAAAACGCAGAAAAGATAATTTTAGAATACCTCTCTCCTGATATTAAAATTTCTCTAAAATCTGATAACAGCCCTGTTACAATTGCAGATCAGCTTGCAGAAAAAACTATTGTTGAAACAATTAAGAAAATATTTCCTGACCATTCCTTTTTAGGGGAGGAATTAGGACAACAAAATAATAACACGGAATATACTTGGATAATTGATCCGATCGATGGAACCAAAGATTATTCTCGGGGTATTCCTCTTTTTGGTACCTTAATATCTTTATTTCATAATAACGAAGTTATACTTGGAGTAAGTAACTTACCCTTAATGAAAGAGTTGATGTATGCAGAGAAAGGCAAAGGTGCATTCGTCAATAGAAAACCAGTTTCAGTCTCTAAAGTAAGAAACCTTGAAGAATCCTATGTGACATTTGGTAATTTTAATTATTTTGTAGATAAAGGCTATCTTGATAACTTGAGTAACATTACAAGAAAAGCTCGAGGCAGACGTGGATCGGGTGATTGTTGGATGTACCATCTACTCGCACAAGGAAAATTAGAAGTTATCATGGAAGCAAAAACTAATATTTGGGATATAGCTGCACCATCGCTTATAGTCACCGAGGCAGGAGGAAAAGTTACAGACTTTGATGGAAACCCAATTAAGAAAAATACAACAAATATCCTCGCATCAAACGGATTTTTGCACGAAGAAATATTGGCAGAGCTAAAACGTAAGCGCTAACGTATGCAAAATAAGAAAAAATCCTGACTGATGGTCAGGATTTTTTCTATCCGCTATTTAGTAACCGAGTCTGTAGCGGGGTTAGATTTCGTATCTTCTTTTTTTACATCATCCATGGTATTTTGTCTTTCTATTTAATATCGAGTTCCGACCTTAGTTCAGCATATTCTTAAATGATAAGTTGTGATATGGACAAACTCACAGTGTTGACAAGAGTACCAATAGGGTCCATACTGGTTATAGGTAGAACCGCAGAAACATGTAATTCTCTTATTGGTCCTATTATTATAGAACTATAGGGCAGGAGAGAATCAACCATATGGGTGCCTATGAACGAGTCTATAAAATTAGAGTCGTTTTTTTAGTCAAAGGCCGGAATTGAAAAATAATTAATATAGGAAAAATTTATGGAATCATCTAACTCTGTTCGAACCAAACCCCTCTATCGAGGGACTCAAGTCGTTTGGTATGTTTTAGGTCTGCTTGAAGTGCTTCTTGCTTTTCGATTTGTTTTAAAGTTTTTAGCAGCGAATCCTACTGCTGGATTTACGAATGCGATTTATACAGTCACGCAACCGTTTGTCGCACCTTTCTTGAGTGTATTTCACATGACTAAGATTCAAGGCAGCATCATGGAGTGGACAACACTACTGGCTATGTTCGTTTACTGGCTGATCGCTCTAGCTATCGTCAAACTATTCTTTATGGGCAAAGATGTTTCGACTCCAGAAGCTGCAGTTAAACTCGACGAGCTCAACAAATAAGAATTATTGGTAGTATGAATAAAGAATGGCATAGTAAAAATTCTTTTCCGGAAAATGCTTCTGAAGAAGAAAAAACCAAGTGGAGAGAGGATCATCGAGATAACTGTGGTTGTGGCAGAATGTTGCTGCCCTATAGAAAGACCTCAAGAGATTAAGTTTAAACTCTTAGTCTTTTTTTGTGCTAAAATTTAAGAATGAGCCATTCGACGCAAAATGATTCATTAGTGCTTTCTTATCTGGGCTTAAGAAAAGCGATTGGAGTGATCGGAATATTACTTCCGTTTGTTTTGGTTATTGGAAAAACGATACTAGTGGATTCTGGTATTGAGTCTTCAATCAGTGCTTATTACTATACTGTAATGCGAGATGTGTTTGTCGGAAGTCTTTGTGCGATTGGTATTTTTCTGATGTCTTACCGTGGCTATGAATGGATAGATGAAGTCGCGGGGAAAATTGGCACTATTTTTGCCATCGGCACAGCTTTATTTCCGACTAGTCCACAGCACGCCGACACTTTGCGAATTTTTATCGGTCAACTCCATTATGTATTCGCCATGGGTCTGTTTTTGACTCTGGCTTTTTATTCATTGAAGTTATTTCGCAAAACTAATCCCAAACAACAGCCAACGCTACAGAAAATCCAGCGCAATATGGTTTACACAGTGTGCGGCTACGGAATATTAACTTGTATCGCCCTGATTATTCTAACTGCGTTTTTGCCTGTTGATTCACTAATTTTTAATTGGCAACCAGTATTTTGGCTAGAATCTTTGGCTATCATCCTATTTGGTATCTCTTGGTTCGTAAAAGGGGAGGCTATCTTAAAGGACAAATAAAATTATGACTAAACAGATTTCTAGCGGTACGGTACACAAAGTTCCTCCGGATTTACGAAAGGAACTGACTTCTGATTCGAAAGCCTTGGCCAAATGGGAGGATCTAACTCCACTTGCCCGGAACGAATGGATTTGTTGGGTGATTTCAGTTACTTGGGAAGAAACCAGAAGAGATCATGTCAAACGGGTTCGCAGTGAACTCAAAGAGGGGATGAGAAGACCTTGCTGTTGGTATGGCTGTTCTCATCGCAAAGATAAACTAGTAAGCCCCTCGGTGCAAGCCGTACTTGCTAGACGATCAAAATTGAAATAAAAATACTTGCTAAATTTGACGATCGCTCAAATTAGCAATTAATCTAAGTTAGGTCTCCTTAAAATCCCTGTAATATTTTCAAAGCCCGAGCACGAGAAAAGTTTGCTGATTGCCAGTCAGTGCTAGTTTTTCGTAATTTATCTTTTTCTTTCAGGAGTAATTCTTGTAAGACTGCTTTGTCTTCACCTGTCAATTTGTTATAGAGTTCAATTTTTAAAGGCGTTGCGTCAGCGGAGAGTTCTCGAAAGTAGCTGACGTCGATTTTGCCGGTCCGGTTGAATTGATCAATATTTGATTTGGCGATATAAGTATCAGGATTGATCAAGTTTATGGTAACTAAAAATCCGATGATAGAAAGCAACATACCAAAAACGAAGAACTGTTCCCGTTTTGATTTTACAAATTTAATAGCAAGCAGGATAAACAATACTGAGAGCAAGATGATGAATCCAGTGACGTAAAAGCGGAGTAAGGTCATACCATAGGCATCGATGTAAAGTGACAGGCGTTTGCATGCGGAAAAAATTACTACTCCAACTTCGACGATGAGTATCAGGGCAGTGATGAGAAATCGTTTATCTTTTTTAGATTCAGCGTGGGAATATTTTTCGGAAGCTAGGAGTACGACCAATGATAGTATTGCTACTGCCAGTAGTTCAAAGAAACCTCGTCTGGCATATTCAGCGTAAGTGAATCCAGCGTTCACGATGTTGGATTCACCACCAAAGAGGTAAGTGACTTGGAATCCGATAAACACCAAAAATAGAGTGGCGATGAGACCCAAAAAGACCATGATCTCGATATTTCTCCCTGCAGGTGCTGATTCAGATTGTGTTTGCAGTGACTCAACTTTATCTCGTTTGTCGGTAAAAACATAAGACAGAAAACTTAAGGATGCTACTGAAGAAAAAGCGAGTAGAACTAAGTACTGGATTGTTCTTTCCGAAATATTTATATCAACAATACTTCTAAGAAATTTAGAGAAAGCCAAATCAGCTTGGGAAAACAGGGCTCCGAAGATAATCAAGGCAGGTATTGCCATAAGCACACCTTTGAACACTCGAAGCCACATCTCATGTTGTTTATCACTGCTCTGGATCTTGCTCGCCAGATTGATAGTAGATAGGGCACTTCGGAGCATTCCGAGTGGGACTAAAACCATCATCAAAATATAATCCCACAACTTCATCAAAAGTGTTGGGGTCCCGGCCACTTCATGAGCCAATAATATCAATAAACCCAAAGTGGCACAGACATTTAAGAAAGTCAGAAATTCATTCGTCCGAATACTAGGCATCAGAGCAAAGAAGCCAATGAGTGTAATTATCCACCAGATTTTTCGGAATTGCAATTGCTGCCAGCTGAGTAAAGCTGCTGCACCCAACAGAATAAGAGTGAAAATAATTAAAGAAACTCCAATCAATTTCTCGAAAAATAAGAAATTGAAAATTAAACCCAGACCCAAACTTACTAAAATTATATATAAAGCTTTTTGCATTGAGCGGTCATAGTAACTTATAGTCTATCGTTTGTCAATATATTATTATCGTTTTAATATGTAATGTTTTTTTGTTATACTCTTCATACTGTTACAACTTACAAGAGGACCATACAATGTCTGAAACCCCGACTTTTGTCGAGAAGCTCGCATCCTTAAGTTCGGCATTGCGCGCGCAAATCATCACGAGCGAACGTAAGTATGAACCCGATCCACTGACTCCCGTCTCTAACTTTTTGGTACACAACAAGCGTCACTGCAACGGTGGTAAAACGATCGATGCCGGTCTGTGGTTGCGCCAGCATTGCGACGACGGCGGCAAGATCTTTCTGACCATGTCCGGCGCTGGCTCATCATTTCAGATGGGGATCATGATCAGTGAGATGATCCGAGCAGGCCTCATCACTGGGATTTCCGTGACTGGTGCGAATCTGGAAGAAAGCCTTTACCGGCTACTTGCTCATTCCAACTACGCCTACATTCCGGACTACACTGAACTGACTCGGGCGCAGGAGAAGGAACTCGACGATGCTGGCCTTCGCAGGATTACGGATACGTTCCTTCCGGAAGACGAATCAGTCCGTGTAATTCTGCCATTGCTCGAGGCAGAATGGCGGGCAGCTCAGAAAAAAGGCGAATCGCTTTTGTGGCACGAATTTTTCTTTCGAGTGCTGAAGCGAAGGGACGTCGTCAACGATCCGGGTGCGAATCCGGATGACTGCTGGCTGCTTACCGCCATGCGAAACAACGTTGAGGTCTTTGTCCCTGGATGGGAAGATTCCACGATGGGGAATATCTTCACCTATTACTGCTACCGCGGCGATCATCCGTTCTTGAAGCAATACCGGCAGGATGAGCCGATCAGTATGGGCGTGGTTCAGCATGGCGCTGGATACATGCACCGACTGGCTGAGTGGTACATGGACAATGCCGAACAAACTCCGCTGGCCTTTCTGCAGCTTGGCGGCGGAATTGCTGCTGATTTTCCGATCTGCGTCGTCCCACACCTGAAGAAGGATTATCTGTTCGAGGAGTCACTCGGGGAACAGGAGCGGCTGATTCAACCCTGGGCGGGATTCGTCGAGATCCATTCTTCTCCCATGAGCTTTGGTTCCTACTCTGGAGCCGGGTTCAAAGAAAAGATCACTTGGGGGAAGTTCGCAGAGAACGCGTTCGGCGTCCAGATCTTCGGCGACTTTACCGAACACTTTCCCGACATCGCCGCATTGGTGTTGCGAAAGTAGGTCAGACTCCTGAAATCTGCGCGAAAGTTCTTAACAAGTAGCGCAGGTTTCTTTTTTATTTATTTAAACAATTGCTAACGTCGTTGAGTTCATGTATTATTTATTGAGATGATTAAATTAAGGACTTTATGCAAAAAATAACCCCATGTTTATGGTTCGAGAATAAGTGTGAGGAAGCAATTAATTATTGGATTAATATTTACAACACTAATCCTGCGAAAAAGTCCGAATCGAAAATTATTTTAATCCAAAGATATTCTGATAAACCAGTTCCAAATCTTCCCATGAATGGTTTGGAAGGGAAAATTTTGACAGCAATCTTTGAACTGGAAGGTCAAAAGTTCATGGCACTAGATGGCGGACCTATTTTTAAACCCAACGCTGCTATCTCATTTGAAATAAGCTGTGATACTCAAGAAGAGGTTGATCATTTTTGGACCAAATTGAGTGAGGGCGGTGATCCAAATGCTCAACAATGTGGCTGGCTCCAGGATAAATACGGTTTTTCCTGGCAAGTAGTACCGAAACGGTTAGGAGAGTTATTGACTGATCCAAATAAAGAAAAAGCTGATAAAGCGATGCAAGCCATGCTCCAAATGAAGAAATTAGTAATCTCTGATTTGGAAAAAGCTTTCAACAGTTAATAATTGTTAAGGTAATAAAAAAAGAGCGAAGGTAGAACCATTCGCTCATGAACACCCACTAGTCGGGGTGGGAGTTTAGGCTTTCTCGAGCTCACGTTCGATGAAATTTCGGGAATCCTTTTCGGATTTGCGGAAGAACAGGAACCAACCCAGCATCACTCCCGAAATCGTCATCGTGATGGTGAAGGCCAAGTCCTCACTGAAGAACAGTCGCATTACTCCGAGGACGAACTTGCCTCCGTCCAGAACAATGAACGGTGCAAAGTTGAAGACCCCTAGTCGGTAGTTCATGTGAGCCACGAACTGAATCGTATTTTCCGCCAGCGACTCATCCATCAAGCGCACGATGACGTAGCAGACCAGAGCGAGGAGAATATTCGTGATAGGTCCGGCGAAGGAGACAATAATCATTGCCCACGGCGTGCCCTTCGCATACCCGTCTGGCAAGGAAACATAGGCACCCCAGCCAGTTACCCCCGCGCCAGTAATAGGGAAGTTGAAGGCGCTGGCCGCGACGGCGTGCCCGGCTTCGTGAGCCGCGATCGAGAGAATCATCAGGACGGATCCGACGATTGCTCCGATGATCATGCCTTTCTCACTGAAGAACACAGCTGTACGGAGAGGTTTGAGTTGTTGGTAGATGTACCGCTTGGCTTCGTAGAACAGAAACAGGGCGAGCAACAGTGTCCAGATGCTGATGTAGAGGGGGACTCCGATGTCGATGGTAATACCCCAACCCATCATGTCATAGACGATTTGCTGAAGCAGCATTTCGATTGGCCTCCTTGAAACTTTTTCGTTCGTGAGTTGCGAGTGTCCGGATATTCCAACTAGTTTACCAAATTAGCGCCGAATCGTCAATGCTTCCGTTCGGAGTTTAAATTTGATAGAATTTCGGAGCATGAAATTTATCAAATATATAGTTTTAGTTGCTATCTTCGCTCCTATTTCTGTAAGTGCTCAAACCAACCCCAACGCTATCGTGGAAGACGCGGTGCGTTTTTATTTTGCTGATGCGCCGATCATGATTGATATCGCCAGATGCGAAACTGGATTTCGACAATACAAAGCAGATGGATCACCAGTCTATGATCCAACTGGAACGTATGTCGGGATTTTTCAGATTGCAGAAAGGATTCATTCACCGAAAGCAACTGCGATGGGTTTCGATGTCAGGACGATTGATGGTAATTTACGTTATACCCGATACTTGTATGAGAATAGTGGCACCAATCCTTGGAAAGGTTGCCTGCCCAAAGTTTCCACGCCGAGCCCTATTCCAGTGGCAGTAACAGGATCGATTACGACAATTTTGCGTATGGGCATGACCAGTTCGCAAGTTTTAACTTTGCAACAAATTTTAAACAAAACCGGATTTACGATTAGTGTTTCTGGTCCTGGCTCACCAGGAAGTGAAACGAGGTATTTCGGGTCACTGACTCGGGAAGCGGTGCGGAAATTTCAATGTGCGAAAGAAATAGTTTGTAGTGGTGATGAGGCCACCACAGGCTATGGCCGGATTGGACCGAAAACAAGGAGTGTTTTAAATAGTCTTTAAAAAATCCTGACTATTGCTTGATCGTCGGAGTGACGATCAAGTCAGGATTTTTTTCTGCTTGTTTTTGTTTATGCTTAGCTGCGAGTATACCTACTAAAATAATTGCAAAATAAACAAATCCTACCAGACAAGCCTTGATTAAATAAGCTGGCTTGCCCCAGACTAAATAAAAACCAGTGATGAAACCTAGCGTTGTCAGGATATAAGTAATATAAAATTTCGTTTTTGACGGGGAATAATAAAGATATCCCGTATAGACCAGGCTTAGTATTGCTATTGAAATGTGTGTGAATAATGCCATGAATAAATTATACAACAGGATTTAAAGAAATCATAATACTAAACGCCAACAGAACCATCAGTGAAAATTTAAACATATTCCTGGCCCAAATTGTGGTATCGATTTGAGGTGAAAATCCCCGAATGCTTTTCCGAAGCCAGGTCAGGCCCAGAAGTAGCATAATCCCGAAATATACGTAACCTGTATAGTTAAAGACAGTCAATAGGCTTAGGGCGAGGATGAAAAATATAATATAGATCGTCATAGCTAGTTTGGTCGTAAACAAACCCTTAACTATCGGGAGCACAGGAATTCCCGCGGCTTTGTATTCATGTAACCTATAGAGAGCAATCGCATAAAAGTGGGGCATCTGCCACGAGACGAGGATGACAAATAATAGAATAGCACCGAGGTCAAATTTGTTCGTTACAGCCACATACCCGGCCACAACTGGACTTGCTCCTGCAATACTGCCAATCAGTGTAGCATGGCTCGTTTTGGGTTTGAGAGGTGTGTAAATCGCGACGTAAACAAACCAAGCTAACAAAGCAGCAAGTAGTGTGTAGTATGTAGTATGTAGAAACAAAAGGGCTAGCCCAGGCAGCAAAAGGATGATTCCAAAAATTAAAGCTTTAGGTTTGGAAATCGATCCTGTAACAATTGCTCGGTTTTTAGTTCGTTCCATCCTCGAGTCGATCTCGCGATCAAACACGTTGTTCAGGACACAAGCAGAGGCGATGACCAGCGATAACCCGACTAGCATTGAAATCAGTAAAATAAAATCAACATCTCCTTTAGAAGCAAGAAAAAATCCGCCAACAGCGGTGACAGCGTTGCCTAGAATTATTCCAGGTTTAGTGAGATTGATGTATTCCTTCATTTTCAATAATTTCTTGGTCTGATGGCACGTGATAATTTAAATTGTTCATAATCACTATGGAACCGATAACGACAATCAAAAGGACGGAGGCAGTCGAGATCCAACTAATCAATTTCCATCGCGGGCCAGTTTCCTGGCCTAAATGTAAAAACATAATTAGTTGCACCCATAATTGGATGACAGCTAGGGCCAGAATGACGATGATCAGAACCCCCTGCGACAGCATGTTGTTCACTACTAATAAATAAGCTGCGACTGTCAGGAGGATCGAAAGTATAAATCCTAATAAGTATGATTTAAACATAAGAGAGAAGATAGACAATTGTAAAAATAAAAATCCAGACGATGTCCAAGAAATGCCAGAACAGAGCGAGTCTGGTTAATTTGGAATTGATAAACGGCGTCAGCCCCCTTTTCCAAATCATGACCATTGAAACTGCCATCCAAAGTAAGCCCACGGAAATATGCAAGCCGTGAGTTCCGACTAAAGTGAAGAAGGAAGACAGAAAAGCGCTGCGTTCCCAAGACGCACCTTCAGCAATGAGATTGTTAAACTCATACAATTCCATGCCTAGGAAAGTGAGTCCTAAAAGAAATGTGACACCAAACCAAATCAATGCTTGTTGTTTGGCTTGTTTGAAAACAGCCAGCATCGCTAACCCCACAGTAAAACTACTCGTCAGTAAGATTAAAGTTTCAATCAATACAAACGGTAAACTGAAAAGTTCTTTGGCATTTGGCCCACCTGCGGTATTTGGAGAGAGCACAGCGTAAGTCGCGAACAAAACTCCAAATGACAACAGATCTGTCATGAGGTAAATCCAGAATCCTAGTAGTGATCTTTCGTGAGTTTCAGTATGACTCATTTGAGTATAACCTTGTATTCTGTATCTTCATCGAGTGCTCGAATGATGACACAAATAATTGCTCCGATAATTCCTAATGCAGTGAGCCAATATATATGCCACACTGCACCAAATCCAACCAAAAACACAAATCCAGAGACGTAAATTCCAATTGGGGTATTTTTCGGCATGTGAAATTCTTCGATTTTATTCGTTCCTGGAATTACAGCAAAATTGTAATCAGGCGGCGGGGAAGAGGTTGACCATTCTAGGCCTTCTGCTTCCCAGGGATTACCAGTGAGATCTTTATTTTCATTTCGTTTCAGAAACCCATGGATGAGTTGTAGAACTTGGAGGAAGGCTCCGGTTGCAATAATTAATAACCCAACGAAGGAAATAATAAATAAGGATTGCCAACCAGTCGATGGGTCATACTGATCTAATCGACGAGTTGCACCCATAAAGCCTAAGACGTAAAGGGGGACGAAGCTAACAAAAAATCCAACTATCCAGCACCAGAATGCCGCTTTACCAATTTTTTCATTCAGTTTGAATCCAGTAATTTTGGAAAACCAGAAACTAAATCCAGCGAAGATCCCGAATAACGCTCCACCTATAGCCATAGTATGGAAGTGAGCGACTAGAAACAAACTGTTATGAACCTGAAAATCTATCGCTGGTACTGACAGCATGACCCCAGCCATCCCGCCAAAAGAAAAGGTACTGACAAATCCCAAAAACCAAAGCATGGGGGTTCCGAATGTAATCCTACCCTGGTACATAGTCATGATCGAATTAAAAACAATAATTCCAGTCGGGATCGCGATGATCATAGTCATAATTCCAAAGAATGCATTGACGTTAGCACCTGCTCCCATGGTAAAGAAGTGGTGGAGCCAAACCAACATCGAGAGAAGAGTCACTGCGATCAAACTTGCCACGGTCCAGCTATACCCAAATAATTTTTTTCGGCTAAACGTGCTAACAACTTGGGCAAAAATTCCAAATGACGGGATCATGATGATATAGACTTCCGGATGCCCCCACATCCAGATTAAATTGACGTACATCATGGGGTTACCTCCCATGGTAGAAGTGAAAAAATGCGTCCCGATCAATCGATCCAGCGATAATAAGACAAGAGTAGCTGTGAGGAGAGGGAAAGTCGAAACAATCAAAACCATGCTGCAAAGTGTGGCCCAGGTAAACATTGGCATTTTCATCAGTGTCATACCTGGCGCTCGCATTTTGAGAATAGTCACCAAAATGTTGATGCCCCCGAGAAGCGTACCTAGTCCTGAAATTTGTAAACTCCAAATCCAATAATCCACCCCGACCCCGGGACTATATTCCAATCCAGATAATGGGGGATAAGCCAGCCACCCAGCGGAAGAAAAATCTCCGCCTAGGACGAAAAATAGATTGAGGAAAATCGCCCCAGCGACATAGAGCCAAAAACTCAAAGAATTGATAAAAGGAAACGCGACATCTCTGGCTCCGATTTGGAGTGGGATAATATAGTTCATGAGGCCAAACATCAACCCCATAGTGACGAAAATCACCATGATCACACCGTGCGCAGTGAAAATTTCCTGGAAATGATCAGCGCTTAATCCATACGATGTTCCATTGAGAACTGCTTGCTGGAACCAGAGCATAGCAGCATCTAAGAATCCTCGGAATAACATTAGTAGGGCAACGATGATATACATGATGCCGATTTTTTTCGGATCAGTACTAGTCAACCATTCATTCCATAACCAACCCCATAGCTTTTTTTTGGACAGAAAAATTGCCGCAACTAAACCACCAAGCCCTAAAGAGACCACTGCTCCCAGCGTATACCATTCGTGGGGTAGAGCTTCTAGGCTTAGTCTACCGAACATGTATTGGCTCCCCATATTTCATAACAATTGAATCAAATAAATCGGTTTGTGCCACCAGATAAGTAGTAGGTAAATTATTTTTACTTGGTTTAGCCAGTTCATTGTAATTTAAACTACCACTGCTAATTCTAGCTGTTTCTACCCAAGCATTGAAATCTCGGTCTGAACTAGCCCTGGCGGTAAATTTCATCCCAGAAAATCCCTCCCCACTAATGTTGGATGAAAACCCTCGATAATCGCCAACTTCATTGGCCATGATATGGAGTGAAGTTTTCATCCCGTTCATTGCATACATCTGGCCTCCTAGCTGTGGAATCAAAAACGAATTCATCGGGGCATCAGCCGTAATCTCCAAATTGATCGGGGTATCTTCAGGGAATTGTAAAAAGTTTACACTAGCGATACTTGAGTTCGGATATATAAACAACCATTTCCATTCCAGCGCTACGACTTGGATTGTGATTGCCTGTTTTTCAGACTGAATCGGTTTTCGAGGATCCAGAGCGTGACTATTTTTGAAAGCAAGAGTGCCGACCGATATGATGATGAGAATGAGAAACCCTAACCAGCCTAGTTGTAACTTCGTATTACCGGAGACATTGGGTGTGAATTTTGACTGCTTGCTAGCACGGTATTTCCAGGCAAAGGTAAAAGTTAAGACTAGGGCTGGGATGACTGCAATCAGCAATAAAGCCACGACAGTGATAATCAAATCTGTCTGTTGTTCAGAGATAAATCCCTTGGGATTAAATAATTCGAAATTTAGTTTCATTAGGGCTTACGAATAGGGTTATTATACCACTATTTTTATCATTTATGGTATAATTAGAACATAAATGGATCTAAAGAAACAAATACAAAATATAATAAAAGGAGAGGTTAAAACTGACCGGCAAACCCTCGACACTTTTAGCAAAGACGCCAGCGTCTATAAAGTTTCACCTCAGGTAGTTGTTTTTCCCAAAGATTCCAAAGACGTCCAAGCTTTGGTGAATTTTGTTGCGGAAAAAGTCAGCCACGGTTTTAATTTGTCGCTCACTCCGAGAGCTGCTGGCACTGACATGAGTGGTGGGGATTTAAGCGAATCAATCGTCGTTTCATTTACCAAATATTTTAATCACATCAGAAAAATCGGCAAAGATTATGCAGTCGTCGAACCGGGAGTGTATTATCGTGATTTTGAAAAAGCAGCAAAGAAGAAAAAATTGCTTTTGCCTAGTTATCCGGCGTCGAAAGATTTAGCAGCGCTAGGCGGAATCGTGGCCAATAATTCTGGTGGGGAATTAAATTTGTTATATGGTAAAACCGAACGCTATATTCAAGAAGTAAAAATGGTTTTAGCTGATGGCCAGGAAACCACATTTAAACCTCTGACAATGGCCGAATTAGAAAAGAAAAAACATGCGGCAGGATTGGAAGGTGAGATTTATACTAAAATGTTTGATTTGATTGATCAGAATTATGCGTTGCTTCAATCAGCCAAGCCTAAGGTTTCGAAAAATTCGGCAGGTTATTATTTGTGGAATGTCTATGATAAAGCCAAAGGAATTTTTGACCTGACAAAATTGATCGTAGGATCGCAAGGAACTTTGGGTTTGATGACAGAATTTAAATTAAAGCTTGTTAAACCAAAGACCCGTGAACATTTATTAGTGGTGTTTCTAAATGACATGCACCAGTTGCCAGGAATTGTAAATCATTTATTGAAATTTAAACCGCAAAGCATCGAATCGTATGATGATCATACCTTTAAAGTCGCTTTGAAATTACTTCCAGATATTATCGCTAAACTCAAAGGCAATGCGATTAAATTATTTTTGAGTTTCATTCCAGAAGCCTGGATGGTGCTCACAGGTGGGATTCCGAAATTAGTCATGTTGGTCGAGTTTTCTTCTGACAAAGACGCTGAAGCGATTAAATTAGCTCGCGATGCCCAGAAAAGCTTGCAAGAGTTTAATTTAAAGACGAAATTGATTTTGTCAGATAGCGGTGCAGAAAAATACTGGGTCATAAGGCGTGAAAGTTTCAGTATGCTTCGGCATCACGTCCAGGGCATGCGCACAGCTCCGTTTATCGATGACTTTGTGGTCAGGCCAGAAGTCTTGGGCGAATTTCTCCCTAAGCTTTACAAAATTCTAGATAAGTATAATCTATTATATACAGTGGCTGGACACGTCGGAGATGGTAATTTCCATATCATCCCACTGATGAAAGTCGGCGATCCCAAAGTTGCGGGCATAATCAAAAAGTTAGGCAAAGAAGTTTATGATTTGGTGTTTGAGTACGAAGGCTCGATGACGGGGGAACACAACGACGGTATGGTCAGAGGACCTTATCTTGAACAAATGTTTGGAGCGGAAGTTTATCATTTATTTAAGCAAACCAAAAAGATTTTTGACTCAGAAGGAATTTTTAATCCTCACAAGAAAGCCAATGCATCATTTGACTACTCCATGAAGCATTTGGATTTTAAATAAATGCGGATAGCTCATGAAAATTACGTAGTGCCACCTCAAGTAATAGATAGTGGCATGCGTGATTGGAGCATAAATGTTTTTGATGCAATAAAAAATCCTCACAATCTTTTCTTAAGTCTGGTTGTTATTCTAAGCTTTTTTGCAGTTATAGGACTTTATTATTTATTTGCTGTATCGAAGACCGGGATTATATTTAATCGTAAGCTCGAGCGTCTTGAGCCATTTGGACACGTAATACTACGAGTTGCTCTGGCCTTATCATTTTTAGCTTCAGCATATTTTAATTCTTTTTTAGGGCCTGAAATTTCTTTAACTTCAATTCCCCTAGGTGAAGTTTTAAAGCCCGTATTATATATAATCGGTAGTTTAATTTTGTTAGGCCTATTTACAGAAATAGCTAGCGTCATCGGCTTAATTATTTTAATTCTTACCACACTTATTTATAAAGATTACATTGTTACTTATTTTAACTATTTCGGAGAATTGTTGGTTTTGATTTTTTGGGGTTCAAAATTTATGTCTTTAGATGGGTTGTTACGCAAGGCTAATGGTTGGGTTAATTCAATTAAAGATTGGGAAATTCCCCTTATTCGAATCACATATGGAATTTCTGTCTTATATCCCGCGATTACGATCAAGATTCTTCATCCTGTTATCATGATCGAGATTGTGGAAAGATATAATTTAACCGAGATTCGATGGTTATTTCCGTCTGATCCTCTATTGATTTCCCTCGGGACTGGAGCTATGCAAGTGGTAGTAGGATTAGCCATAATTTTCGGATTTGCTACTAGATTTAATGCCTTTTTGACTTTGATTTTGTATATATTATCTATAATTTATTTCAAAGAAGCAGTATGGCCACACTATATATTACTCGCGTTAGCTTTGTATTTAATTATTAATAATGGCGGCAAATACAGCATTGATAATTGGATTCAGAATGGTAGAATTAAGAAGTTAGGACTAAAAAATATATGAATGATGAAGAACTAAAGAAAAAACTCACGCCAGAACAGTACGAGATTATGAGGAAGAAGGGGACTGAAGCTCCTTTCAGCGGCCAGTACGTGCATACCAAAGATAAAGGTATGTATGTTTGCGCTGTGTGTAATAATGAGTTGTTTTCATCTGATACGAAATTTGATTCAGGAACTGGCTGGCCATCATTTACCGAGCCAGCTAATTTAAAAAATATCGAACTTCGCGATGATGATGATCATGGGACCCGCCTGCCAACGCCTGATGCCGCAGGCATTGGCGGGCAGGTGCATCGGATCGAAGTCACTTGTAAAAACTGTGGCTCGCATTTGGGTCACGTCTTCGACGACGGCCCTAAGGATCAGGGAGGCAAAAGGTACTGTATTAATTCTGCGTGTTTAATGCTGAAGAAGGGTTAGTCCGCAGTTATTCCCCTCCTAGGATAGGAGGGGTTAGGGGAGGTACGGTTTGAGAATAAAAACTGCTATCTAATTCTAGTATCTACCCCACCTAACCTCCCCTGTTCCAGGGGAGGAATCCTAACTCTTGACCATTAAAACAGAACATTATATAATCTTTTTATGAACACGAAATATGTGACAAATTCAGGTTTGTTGCTTAGCCGCCTTACCACCTAAAGCGGTAGTTTCGAGTTTGTAGAAGTTTCCACTGCCGCTATAGAAAAGGCGGTTTTTTGATTGCCGAGAACAGATCCATGGTTGGCAATCTTCTACAAACTACGAATTTAACGAATTACGAATGGAGGAAATATGGAAAAGAAGCAAGGACGTCCGAAAAAAGGCGCGGAAAAGCCGAAGACTCCGAAGCCCTGGAGCAAGGAAGACATTGACATTCTTTGGGAAACCCTCGCTGGCGACTAAAAATCGTGACCCAGTAGCTTGCTATTGGGTTTTTTTATTGACAAAAGATTTCCGGCCTTTTAGAATAGAAATGTATTAATGAAAGGGTCTTCAACAATGTTGGGACACTAAAATAAATACTTGTCCTCGACGAAAGTCGGGACGCAACGAAAGGCGGCTCGCAAGAGCTGCTTTTTAATAACTTGACGTTGAAGTAACTAAGTTTTAGAATTAAAAGACACTAATTTCGGCGGCAGAAAGAACAATATGGACAAAAAAGACTTAGAACAAATAAAACAAGTAGTAAGAGAAGAGGTTATAGGAGGTTTTGGACAAGTTTGGGAAAATAATTTGGAGCCGGTTTTAAATCAGATCCAAACCCAGATGGTTACTAAGACCTTTTTAACAGATAAAGTGGCGGACATGGAAGGCGGTTTAATTACCAAACTTCGCAAGGAAGATGAGAAGGTCAATAAGTTGGCTGAGATTTTAAGAGAGAAAGATGTGATTTCTGATAATGACATTAAAGAATTAGGCAATTTAGTAGTGTTCCCGAAATAGTAAACAATATTTAAGGCGGCTGAAAGCCGCTTTTTATGTTGGAAGAAATTAATGAACCAATCGAAGTAATCGTTAAATTCGGCGAGAATCAAACTTTGCCACTCAAGTTTCTTTGGCATGGCCGGGAAATTCCTATCAAAAAGATTAATTTATCGTGGTCCAACTTCGAAGGTCGGAGTAAGTACTATTTTTTCGCAGTTTCCGATAACACTAATTACTTTAAACTCCAATTTAACTCGGATAATTTATCTTGGACACTACTCGAATCCTATGCCGACTAGACTTCCTCGCACCATGCTTATCGATATGAATTCTTTTTTTGCTTCAGTAGAGCAGCAAGCAAATCCGCTCTGGCGAGGCCGTCCTTTAGGTGTGGGAAATTCTTTGCATGAAACCAGTTGTCTGATCGGAACTTCGAAAGAAGCCAAGAAACTGGGGATAGGGACAGGGACCTCGATTTATAAAGCCAAAAGAATTTATCCAAATATTATCGTAACTAGGTCAGATCCCGATAAATATCGAGAAGTGAATGATCAGATGAATAGAATTTTTCGGGATTATAGTCCGTCAGTCGAGCCTTATAGTATTGATGAATCTTTTTTAGAAATTCCAGATGACAAAGGATTGTTGATAGCTGCTGAAATTAAAAGACGGATTAAATCAGAGATAGGGGAATGGTTGACTTGCTCCATCGGGATAGGAGAAAATAAATTCCTGGCTAAATTAGCCGGAGCCATGCAAAAACCCGATGGACTCACCGTGATCTGGCGCGATCAGTTACCAGAAATTTATAAACACAAGCAGCTTTCAGATTTATGGGGTATTGCGCGAGGCTGGCAAAAAAGATTGGCAAAATTGAATATCACCAGCCCATTGCAGTTGTTGGATTATCCCGTGCAAAATTTAATTAGTTTGTTTGGCAAACCCGGATTTGATATATGGCAGCGCGTAAATGGGTTAGAGATTGATTCTATAGAATCTTCTCCCTTGACGGGAGAAGATGTCACGTTAGTGACAGATGAGGGTGGGTTCTTGGGTTACCCCTCACCCGGCGCTTCGCGCCACCCTCTCCCGCAAGGGGAGAGGGACAATCTGAAAGAGACATCTCAGAAATCCTTTGGGAATTCTTGGGTTTTGAACTTTCGCACCACTGACAAAGAGAAATTAAAATCAGTTATACTGCGATTAGCTGAAAAAGCATCGCGCAGGATGCGGAGAGAGGGGTTGATGGCTTCTGGTATTTATTTATCGGTATCGTTGACTGATGCCTGCCCGCAACGCCTGAGCACGGGGCATGTTTGTAATCAGGCTTGCGATGGCGGGCGGGGTAGTTATTTTCATAAATCCAGAAAAATAAAGGGATTTATAGAAACCGGATTCGAGTTGTATGAACAATCATTGAAAGTTTGGGATGCATGGAAGTTTCCTAGTGAAGTTATGCATATCGCCGTAGGATTCACATATTTATCTCCAAAAGTCAAGCAGTTGTCTCTCTTTGTCGATAGAAATGCGACATTAACCCCAGTCCTGGATTCCATTAATAATAAATACGGAGAATTTGCTATTCGCTCTGGATTACTGACGAAAACTTCTGACTTTGCTCCCGATGCAATTGCGTTTACACATGTTACTTGAGCCCAATGTGCATAGTTTGTCAAATTATTGTGTTTATAACCTAACTAAAATTGTTGAGTTTGTACATTGCGGAAAAAAGGTCAATAAGACAGAATAAAGTCACTCCATTAAAAATCTTGTCCGTTTGGGGAAGCGAATAAGATTTCAGAGGAAAGGAGTGAGGGACATAAAATTTAATAGTCATCTTCGTTAAGAATTATAGTGGGCTTATAAAGATGACTACGAGTGGCTAGTATTTCGGTTCCGATTTATCGGGACGGAAAAAATCTGAAATCTCAGATCAGGATGAAAAGAGCAAAACCCCGTTTATCACGGGGTTTTGAGTTGGTGCCAAAAATTTACAAGAATTTTTGGTTTTATTTGTATATAATGCTAGTTCTGTTTTAAATTGCTAAAGGATAGATTAATAACAGATGGATTTAGGTTTAGTTTGGTTGAGGATTACCAATACTAGACTAGACCTTTATCCGGAATATCGCTCGGACCGGATTTTTTGTGAACATAAAAATCTCTATTGCAAATTGCCTTTGAAGTGGATTTTTATTCGCGTTGCGATTTCTGAGGAAATCCGCAAAGCGTCCAAAAAATCAGTCCTCGCTCCGAGTTTAATAAGGGGTACTGCCGGGGGAGCCGAAGAACCATTGGACATGATCTTGATTGGATAATATATAATCAGCAGCTCCGACATCGGGGGCTGATCCGTTTACAGCGTACTGCCAACCGGAAGTTCCTGTTGGTTTATAACCATCGATACTATATACAAACTGGCCTAGTCCAGTCTGTTTTATTTCATAGAGCAAATTGATTTGATCGCTGGCTGCAACCAATGATTGAAGAACGGAAAGGTTAGAGCTATAAGGTATATTGCTGTTAATAATATAATTTCCTGGAAAAGTAATCGTGATGTGGACTTGATTGGAAATTGGTGGCGGAGTAGGTGAAGGGGCAGGAGATGGGGATGGGCTTGGAGCTGGACTAGGGCTCGGACTAGGTGTTGGAGAGGGTGCAGGAGACGGTGCTGGTGTTGGGGCGGGATTGGGAGCTGGAGAAGGCGTTGGTATAGGTGGTGGTGGAGGGGTTGGATTTGTGGTAATTTTGACCGGTATCCCGTGTCCTGAAAGTGCGATGACCGCATAAGCTGTGACAAGGCCGGATCCTGTGGCGTCGGTAGGCTTCCATTTGAAAGAACCATTGGAAGTTTGAAGACTATCGAGAAACTGGATCGCATTTGAAGGAACTGTGCGATTCGCAGAATTCAAACCCATCACTACCCAGGCTGTGGATGCTCCATCTGGAGTTTGTCCTGGAATAAATCCGTAACCACCAGATGAATGCTGCGTGCTGCTTAAATAATTAAATGCATTCGACGGAACGCTACCAGTATGTGAAAGTGCAGCTATTGCCATCGCGGTCATGTTTGAATCAGAACCTATGCCAGTGGCATAGCCCCAACCACCATCAGAATTTTGATGGGACAAAATAAATTGTCTTGATTTGGAAACGGCATTGTCGGAAATTCCAGCTGAAGCTAGTGCGAGAACTCCGAAGATATCATCGTTCAGCAGTTGCGCATCTCCTATTTGATTGCCATCAAAAAAACCTTCAAGTTTCGCTACAAAATTTTCCGAACCAAAAGTTGATGGGTTTTCTCCGATCGCTGTGATCGCCAAAATTCGTTTTTCATAATCAGTTGCCACTCCATCTGAAATAGGGGAACGCAAATACGTAGCACCAGAATTTTGTCCGACTACAGCTCTCGCCATGATCGACCATTCTTCGTCTGATGGTAGAGTGGAAATCGCTTGCGATAAATTGGCAGCACTAACTAAATTCGTCGTAACTAGAATTGCTACGACCAAACCAGAAACGATAGGGATAAATATTTTTTTCATGGAATTATAATTTTAAAAAAGAAAATGGGGAAGACAGGCTCCCCCTAAGAGACGATTACTTCGGCGTCGATAGGAACCTCGAATCTCGCCATGTCCAGAGTAGGTGAGACGACAGGGCCTTCGCCAAGCAGCACATTGCCGACCTTGAAGGTTTTGTTGACAGTGCCACCGATCTCGATCATGTACGCGTTAGTGTTCTTGTATTGCACTGTTTTTGCAGAGGTGTGGCCCAGCTGCTTTAGCCTGGTTAGCAACGGAACAGTGCTGGCCGCGATCGGTCCGGTGACGGAACTCCCACACGATGCAGTGGCAACTGTAACACCAGCAGCCACGCCGATTTTGACGAACTGACGTCGATTCACGGTGTCCTCCTTGGAACTCATGTACGGAAAAAAGAAAACCCTCTTCCGAACAGAAGAGGGTAGAATTTTTTTTGAACAAAAAATCCGCCCACCCCTGCTCGGGAGTGTGTAAAGCGTTGATAATCATTTTTCGGTCCCGACTTTACGGTTGCGGCACAGTGAGGGAATTCCACCCTGCTTGCACTAGAAATGATTAGTTAAAAACTTTAAAGATCGTAAGCTAATACTATTCTTACAAGAAACGAGTGTCAAGTACTAGACAAATCTCGAAAAATTTGCTACCCCGACGTCTGTAATTAATTTTTTATTGAAGTCGGGGCTCCGACCGCAAGATTTGGAATGAAAATCCACTGAAGCTCTTGCGCGTCGGAGTAATATATGCTATAATATATGTAGAGAGTTGAGTTTCGCATAGCATCCGGTCCAAACGGATCAAACCAGCGATATATCAAGGCTTCAAGAAACAAAAATAAATGACAAATAAGCAGCGAGTTTAGGAGGTTAAACAATCCTAGCATATGAAGGATGGTTTAATGTTGTATCGATAGAAAGATATTTAAACGTTGCTTATTTCCGGCCTGGAACACAATCACTAGGCTTAACCACCGAAGATTTGTTCTGGACAGGGGATAGAATCCAGTTTGCCAGTTCGTAGGGCGTCACTAAAATCGTGATTAGCCTTATCAAAATACTGACAGACTGATCGTCTCGTAAGAGACAAAAGAAAAAACTAGGCTCTCTCACCTAGTTTTTTCTATTTGATAATCATTGATTTGAAATCTGTCGGAATTTTTGAAAGTATTTTTGGTTTGTTTTTGACCCAGACCATATCTTCGATTCTGATCCCGAATTTTTTAGGGAGGTAAATTCCAGGTTCGACTGTGACTATATCGTTTTTCTTAACGACATCACCCGAGTTTGGTTTGAAGTTGGGGAGTTCGTGAATTTTTTTACCCACTCCATGTCCTGTTCCATGGATGTAAAACTTTCCGTAACCAGCTTGGTTGATGATGTGTCTCGCTGCAAAATCTATTTCATCTCCGAATTTTCCAATGGCAACTAGGCGGATACTTTTTCTCTGCGCATTCAATACAATATTGTAAATTTTTTCATGAAAAGAATTTGGTCGGCCTAAAAAAAGCGTGCGTGTGAAATCAGAACAGTATTGTGAAACCTTGACACCGAAGTCTAACATTAGGAAATTATTTTTGTTAATTTTTTTATTGGAAGGCTTATGATGAATTTCAACTGCGCTCACTCCGAAGGAGACGATGGGGGGGAAGGCCATGCCTTGTGCTCCTAATTTTTTTGCTCGTCGTTTGATGAAGTTCGCGAGAGAAATTTCTGTCTGAACTGATTTTGATTTCAGGATATTTAAAAGCTCCCAGTAGATTTGGTCTATGATCTGGGAGCCCTTTGTGATTGCTCGAACTTTATCCATGCTACTTTATCGCAGCAACGATTTTTTCAAATGCCTTAGGATTGCGGACTGCTAATTCAGCGAGCATCTTGCGGTTGATGCCAACTTTATTTTTGTGAAGTTTATTCATGAGCTTGCTGTAAGACAATCCTTGTTCGTGAGCAACAGCGTTGATACGGATGGTCCAGAGTTTTCGGAAGTCTCGTTTGCGAAGTCTACGATGAGCATATGCATATGAGTCAGCGTGAAGTAGAGCTTCTTTTGCCGCGATCGCATTGGTGCGTCGGCGGTTAGTGAAACCCTTGGTTCTTTTTAAGATGTATTTGCGTCTCTTTGAAGCAGCGACGCCTCTTTTTATTCTCGTCATAAATTTTACTAATTACTAATTGTTACTAATATACGAATCGGTAAACCATTAGTATATTCGTACTGATTCGTATTTCGTAAATCTATTTTCCCATGATTAGACCAAGCTTTATGTTGGTCTTGTGCATTACTAAATCTCGACGTTTATTCTTGGTGGTTTTACCGGATTCTCTAGAATTAAAATGAGCCTGGCCGGATTTGCGGTGCATGATTTTGCCGCTTCCCGTTCTCCAGAAAGTTTTGGCCACTCTTTTATTGGTTTTCTGCTTGGGCATGTATTTATGCGTTAGTCGTTATTCGTCGGCGCCGCGCGTATCGTCTCACGTTTACCGATACGCGTTGCGCTGCCGTTTAACGCTAGACGCCTTTCGTCTGTGGTCCGACAATGATCGAGACGGTGTTGCCCATTCTAGTGGGTCCAGTTTCCGTGATAAAGGGGACACTGATTAATGATTGAAATTTCTTAATTAATTCAAAGGCTAATTCAGGGTGGGCCTGTTCGCGGCCGCGCATCACTACATCTACTTTGACTTTATTACCTTCACCGATAAACTCGATAGTTTGCTTGGATTTGAAGTTCAAATCGTGTTCGCCAATCCGGACCGAAAGTCGGATCCCTTTAACCATGATCTTTTTGGCCTTTTTTTTGGCATCCTGGGCCAATTTTTCCTGTTGGTAGCGGTATTTGTCGTAGTTCAGAAGTTTGACTACTGGAGGGCGGGCTTGAGGGGAGATTTCGACTAAATCGACTTCTCTTTCTTTGGCTAGAGCCAAAGCGTCCTCGATTTTCATGATGCCGACCATTTTGCCGCCGTCATCGATGACCCGAACTTCAGGAACACGTATTTGGTTGTTGATGCGAGTTTTCTGTGCTATCGCAGTTTATTTAATGTTAGAAGCAAACTAATTATAATGATTTTTCCCTGTTTGGTCAACTGGTGGCAAACTGCTTTGGCTCTAGTGAGCCAAATTTACAGTATTCTAATTTCTCCGACCCCGTATCCAAATCCACAATCTTTCGTGTAAGTAGTAAGAAACGGTTAGTATCACGGCTGCGGTTAAAGTAATCTTACTAGATTCGCCGATTTTGCCTGTATATAAATATACAACTATTCCAGTAATAATTGTGGCTAGAATCCTCCAAGAAAAGGTCTTCAAAACCGGCCTGGTTTGAGTATCTTTAGCAGCTGCATATATGGACTTTATTTGCATTTATTTGTTTAATTTGATTGCCTAAATGTTTTATTGGTGGAGCTGGGGAGTAGTGAACTCCCGTCCAAATATTTTTCAAATCCACATCTACAAGTTTAGACCTGCTTGTTTGGCTTAAACCATAGAAGCAGGACCAAAACGGTTTAAGTTTGCTCTTCCGCCAACTGGCGGATGTCCTTTGAATGTCGAGCGTCAGTCAAAGTAAGTCTACAAATATAACACCGGAGGTCCTCTAGCAGACGACGAGGGGTCGGTGCAGCCTCACAGTTAAGCGAGAGCTGGAGCAAAGCTGAAAGCAGCAAAAGCTGTTTTAACTTTGTTTACCAATGAGGTGGCAATTATGATTTACCTTTTCTTTTTAACCGAAAGAGTAGGCTAATCGGACTTGCAGTAAATTTGAAAGAACACTTGTCGAATCAATCAGCCCCAGGACGAATATTATATACGAAAATTGAATCTTTCGCAAGAGCTATGCTTACTAAAATTGACGATCGTCCAAAATAGTAATATCTATTTAACCCTAGTCCTGATTGTTCGGTCCAGTTTGCGTTTCATCTCTTTTTTCTTGATAGTCTCGCGTTTGTCGAAACGTTTCTTGCCGCGAGCCAGGCCGATTTTCAATTTGATGTTATGCTTGGCAGTATAGAGTTGGAGAGGAACTAGAGTTAGTCCCTTTTCTTTGGTTTGATTTTCCAGCTGTAGTAGCTCTTTTTTATTCAGCAGCAACTTTCGTTCTCTGGATTCGTTATGACCTTCGAGATTAGAAGCTTGTTTGTATTTCCCGATGTAAGCATTTTTCAGCCAAGCTTCGCCACCGCGTACAGAAACAAAAGCGCCGTCCAAGCTAGCCTGGCCGTTTCTGATACTTTTGACCTCGTGGCCGAGCAATACCAAACCGGCCTCGATTGAGTCTTCAATCGAGTAGTTGTGTAGTGCTTTTCTGTTGTTTGCAAGTGTCGGCATATTTGGATAAAATAGTATGGAGGTGGTTATGAACAGAGTTTTCATCCGTGAGTCGATCACATCAGGCGCCTTGGTGGGCCTGCTCTCATTCGGTGACTGGCATGTTCATGGAGGATTTTCTCTTCTGGTGTCCGCAATTGCGGGCCTACTGAGCTGGGCCGGAGCGGCTGTGTTGTTTCTGAATTCTTTCCGCTTGGCTGGTCATCGCTGAATCGCTTTGGGTGGTTCAGTTTTTTTATTGTTCTAGCTTATTATATCTGATAAAATAGCCGTATGCTAATGAAAGATAAGATACTAGAAATGATTATAAGCGCAGTGCAATCTGCGGGTATTACAGTTGGTGAGGATCAGAAATCGAAAATTACAGTTTCTGTTGCCGAATCGAGGTTGGGGGACTATGCCACCAACGCGGCTTTGATTTTAGCAAAAAACGCGGACTTAAAGCCAATGGACTTAGCGCGGACTTTGGCGGAAAAATTAAAAAGCCAAGAGTTTGAAAAAGTAGAAGTCGCTGCCCCTGGTTTTATTAACTTTACTTTGAAGAATGATTATTTGGTTGAACATGTGGCACGTAACATGGAACACGTAACAAAAGAACGCGTGTTAGTCGAATATTTCCAGCCAAATATTGCGAAGCCTTTGCATATTGGGCATTTGCGCACTGCTATCATCGGTGACGCTATTTTGCGGATGCTCCGATATTTAGGTTATCAAGTTCAATCCGATACTCATATGGGAGATTGGGGTACGCAGTTCGGATTGATTTTGCTGGCTTACAAAAAATATGGCAATGAAGGATTACTGGAAAATGATCCAATCGGTGAGTTAAATAAATTATATGTAAAGATTAATGAAGAAGCTGAAGCAGACCCTAAACTTCGAGAAGAGGCAAAACAAGAGTTTGTCAAATTAGAACATGGTGATACTCAGAACCACGCACTTTGGACAAAGTTTGTGGATTTGAGTATGAAGAAATTTTTGACTATCAACGAATTGATGAACATAGAACCGTTCGATAACCATTGGCCCGAAAGTTTCTATCACGACAAAATGCCCAAAGTTCTGATGGATCTCAAATCAAAAAATCTTTTGAAAGAATCTCAAGGCGCGCAAATTGTAGATTTGGAACCAGAAGGATTGGGGATAGGGTTGATAGTGAAGTCGGATCGTGGCACCACATATTTGTTGCGCGATTTGGCGACTTTTATTTTTCGTCAAAGCCAAGGGTTTACCAAACAATTATATGTCGTGGATGTCAGGCAGTCTCATGCGTTCAAACAACTGTTCGCCATTCTGCATAAACTAGGATACATGAAAGATGATGAGGGCGTGCATGTGGATTATGGATTTATGAGTTTCAAAGGCCAAGCGCTGTCTACTAGAAAGGGTAACATGGTTCTGGTAGAGGAAGTGCTGGCGGCAGCGAAAGAAAAAGTCGCAAAAATTATTGCAGATAAAAATCCAGAATTAGCAAAAGCGAAAGATGTCGTGAATGCTGTGGCCATCGGAGCGATTAAATATTTTGATTTATCACACAACCGACACAGTGATATAGAGTTTGATTGGGACAAAGCACTGGACTTCGAAGGAAACAGCGGTCCGTATATTCAATATTCATACGCACGATTGGCAAGTATTCTCCGCAAGGTTGGCCCTACATCCTACGTACTACATTCTACATCCTTAACTCCAACAGAGAGAGAGATTTTGTTCAAGATCTCGACCTTTGATGAGGTCGTGGTTGATGCTATGAAAGAATACATGCCGAATGTGTTGGCTAACTATCTCTATGACTTAGCCGGTCTGATTAACAAGTTTTATCATGAGAGCCCAGTAATAGCGGAACCGGATGAACAAATAAAAAATTCCCGATTGGCTCTGATAAATCTATCAAAAAACACGCTTTCCAAAGGACTCCAGCTACTCGGCATTGATCCCTTAGAGGAAATGTGATTTTATGGTATAATAAGTGAAAGCGATACCGGCAAATCAAGCCGGGTGTGAAGCTGACAGAAAAATTTAATAACCATTTCGAGCACAGCGAGAAATCGCTCTTAAGAGGGATCTCTCACATCCGTTCGAGATGGGGTAAAACTAGAACTGTCCGTAAGCCTAACGTAACAGGCATAATTGAGAGCAAGAGAATTGCGATGGTACCCTCCGCGAGGAGTCGCAAGAATCTGCTTTTTATTTTTAACATGATCCAAATCTACGAATGATATGCTAATCTACTAATATGCCAATAAGTACTGGATTAATATATCCTGAACTGTCATATAAAATAACGGGTATTTTGTTTACGGTTCACAACGAGCTTGGAAGATCGTGTAATGAGAAGCAATATGCTGATGCAATTGAAGCGAAATTTAAAAATGCTTCTATTAAATACGAGCGAGAAAAATTGTTGCCACCGAGTTTTGCCGGTGAAATGCCCGGGAGAAATAAAGTAGATTTCATTATCGAAGATAAAATAATTTTAGAGATTAAGTGTACAAGAGTTCTTGGGAGAGAAGAGTATTATCAAGTTAAAAGATATTTAGTTGCATATAACAAAAGATTGGGATTGCTTGTAAATTTTAGAGATCAATATTTAAAAGCAAAAAGAGTTCTAAACTCTCAGGGAAAAGATTAGATTCGCAAATTCGCTGATTAGCATTAATTCGCATATTAGGATCATATAGATGTTTAAGCCTATAGAGCCCAAACCAAAGTTTCCAGAGCTAGAGGAAGAGATTTTAAAATTTTGGGAAGAGAACCAAATTTTTGCCAAATCTTTGGAGCAAACCAAAAACGGTGAAAGGTTTGTGTTTTTTGAAGGTCCTCCCACAGCAAATGGCAAACCAGGCATTCACCACGTAGAAGCAAGAGCATTTAAAGATTTATTTCCAAGATTCCAGACAATGCTTGGGAAATTCGTTTCTCGTAAAGGTGGTTGGGACACACACGGACTCCCAGTCGAATTAGAAGTTGAAAAAAAACTTGGAATTTCGGGAAAAAAACAAATCGAATCGATTAAACCAAATGTGCGTGACAGCATTATTGAATTTAATCGACTTTGCAGAGAATCTGTGTGGCAATACAAAGAGGATTGGGAAAAACTCACTAAGCGAATGGGCTTTTGGGTTGATTTGGATAATCCCTATATTACTTACTCTAATTCCTATATCGAATCCGTGTGGTCGATAGTAAAGGAGATTAACGATAAAAAATTAATTTATCTAGGCCACAAAGTCGTGCCTTATTGCCCAAGATGTGGCACAGCACTTTCTTCGCATGAAGTTGCACAGGGTTATCAAACTGTCTCTGATCAATCTGTTTACGTTAAGTTTAAGTTAAGGAGTGAACCCAACACTTATATTTTGTCTTGGACCACAACTCCTTGGACTCTGCCTGGGAATGTTGCGTTAGCAGTGGGGGGAGATATTGATTATTTCAAAGTCGAAAAGGATGGAGAATTTTATATTGTTGCGAAAGACCGAGTGAATTCTACTTTTTCGGATATTACTAAAATTGACGATCGCACAAAACAGCAATATAAGGGTAAGGATCTTGTAGGTTTGGAATACGAACCACTATTTGATATTCCTGAACTCAAATCGGATAAATCCTATAAAGTTTATGCTGCAGATTTTGTAAATACTGAAGATGGAACAGGTGTTGTGCATACAGCAGTTATGTATGGTGAGGATGACTATCAATTAGGTGAAGAGTTAGGATTACCCAAGCATCACACGGTGGACGAAACTGGAAGATTTACTCCTGAAGTCGCAGGTTTGGCAGGAATGTATGTTAAAGATCACAAAACTGATCAAAAGATTTTTGAATTGTTAGGGGACCGGGTGCTTAAGATTGAAAAATATAAACACGAATATCCTCATTGTTGGCGATGTGGCACACCACTTCTGTATTACGCTAGAGATTCATGGTTTATTGCTATGAGTAAATTGCGAGATCAACTAAAGGCAAATAACGAACAAATAAATTGGACACCCGACTATATCAAACATGGACGATTCGGAGAATGGTTGGATGGGGTGAAAGATTGGGCTATTTCTAGAGAACGATATTGGGGGACACCTTTACCAATCTGGACATGTGATCAAGAGCATCTTACGGTTCCAGGTAGCATTAAGGACTTAGGGCTCGCCAAAAATAATTTTTATTTCCTACGACACGGCGAGGCTTATACAAATGTTAAACGAGTTTGTAGTTCCAAACCAGGTAGCGAAATGGATCAGCTAACTGAAAAAGGTCAAAAGCTGGTTCAAGCAACAGCTGATGAATTAGCTAAGCTAGATAAATTCGATTTGATCGTCTGCTCTGAATTTAACCGAACGATGCAGACTGCGGAAATTGTTAACAAAAAACTCAAAGTCGAACTAATTATCGATCCACGCTTAAATGAGCTGAATTGTGGTGAATATGATGGTCGAACCTACGATGAGTTCGACCGCGATTTTCCGCATGCTATTCGCTGGTCTGATGCTCCAAAAGGCGGAGAAACTTGGACTCAGGCAAGAGACAGAATGCTTAGTTTAATAAATGATTTGAATGAAAAACATCAGGGAAAAAATATTCTCATAGTTAGCCATGGGGATCCTTTGTATTCTTTGCAGAAACACTTTGGATCTGATCGCTCATATCCACACAAAGGTCAAGCATTTGAAATGAACGTTGCTATTATTGATATTCATAGACCTTATATCGATGAGGTAGTTTTAAAATGCAAAGAATGTAATAAGGATGCTAAAAGAGTCCCAGCAGTTATGGATGTCTGGTTTGACTCCGGATCTATGCCTTTTGCCCAGTGGCATTATCCGATGGAGAATAAAGAGAAGATTGAGAACAAAGAACAATTTCCTGCCGATTTTATTTCAGAAGCCATTGATCAAACCCGTGGTTGGTTTTATACATTACTTGCAGTTTCGACATTACTTGATAAAGGGCCATCTTATAAAAATGTTATTAGCTTAGGATTCTTATTAGACTCAAAGGGTCAAAAGATGAGCAAGTCTAAAGGGAACGTCATCGATCCTTGGTCTGTGATTAACAAATATGGTGTTGATTCTCTACGTTGGTATATGTATTCAGTGAATCAACCAGGTGATGATAAACGATTTGGAGAAAGGGATGCTGAATTAGTCTTGCGAAAAAATTTCGTAATTCTTTGGAATGTACTTTCGTTTTTCGTTACTTATGCTAACCATGACCAGTGGGATGCAAGTAAAGAAGTTAAAGAATTAGATATTTTAGATCAGTGGATGTTAACGCGAACACAGAAGTTGGTGAACCAGGTCACGGAGTATCTTCAGGCTTATGATGCTTTCCATGCTTCTCGGGAAATTGAAGTATTTATAAACGAACTGTCGACTTGGTATGTTCGACGTTCAAGAGATCGTAAAGGCCCGGCTTTTTATCAGACGCTAAATAAAGTTTTAAAAACTTTAAGCATTTTACTTGCACCATTTGTCCCTTTCGTGGCCGAGTCATTGTGGCAGGAGTTAAAAGCTGAGGGAGATAAAGAATCAGTACACTTAGCAAGTTGGCCTGAAACTAAAGACCAAATTTCACAGCCAAGCGTTTTGTACTTTATGGAGCAGGTGAGAACATTAGTTGTCGAAGGATTGAGTGCTAGAAAAGCTGCAAATATAAAGCTTCGTCAACCATTGGGCGTTCTTAAATATTCAACGGTTGGGAAAAATCAACTCACTCCTGAGCTCGAACAGATTTTACTAGATGAGTTGAATTTCAAACAAGCTGAGTTTGATAATGTTAAAGATGCGTACACTGTAAAGTTTGATTCGACTATATCTCCTGAACTCAAGAAAGAAGGCTTGGCAGCGGAATTAGAACGATTGGTCCAAGATATGCGCAAAAAATCAGGATTAAAGGTTGGCGAAGTCATAAATTTGACTTATGATACTAATGATGGTGAACTAAGTGTTGCCTTTGAGTTATTTGATCGTAAAAAGACATATGTGAAAGAAATACAAAAGGGTCAGGGTGGGCAGGAAGTGGAAATAGAAGGTAAAAAAATCTCCATAAAATTAGAATGAAATATCGCAAACACACCGGAGTAATCCTCAAAAAACAAAACTATAAAGAAGCGGACCAGATCCTGACATTATGGACTAAAGATTTAGGTAAAGTACGGATTTTGGCTAAGTCTATTCGTTTACCCAAAAGTAAACTGGCGTTTGCTTTACAGGATCTATCGCTTTGTGAAGTTGATGTCGCCGGTGGGAATTTCCCAGTTCTGATTGGAGCCAAACCTGTCAAACAATACAACAGTATTCATCAAGACTTGCAGAAAATGGCGATCGGGCTTTATGGAGCAGAATTGATGCTGAAAATGACTGCTGATGAACATCCAAATTCTGTTGCTTTTGATTTACTGATCGATTTTTTGCATAACTTGAACCATCCTGATTATTACCCAGCTGACTATAAGATCTTAGATAAATTTTCTTTGGATTTATTAGATACACTCGGGTTCAGGTTTCCAGAAGAGAAAGAGGTTGATCACACCACCATTAATAAATTTATTGAATATATATTAGAAAGGCCCGTATGGACGACCAAATTTTAGACCCCAATACTCGGTCAGAGTTACCGATGGAAATTACTCAACCCCAACAGCCGAGCTTTTTTAAAGGCAAGGGATTGATATATGTCGCCATCGGTTGTGTTTTACTGTTGCTGGGCGTGGGAGCCTACGTTATTTTTGGAAATAAACAACCAGCAGTCCAGACACCAGATAGCGTGTCCCTAGTCATCGAAGGACCGGATCAACTGGTTTCAGGTAATGAAGCTGAATATCGAGTAGTTTATAAAAATGACGAAAACGCTGACTTGACTAATATTTCGCTGCAATTGTTTTACCCAACCGGATTTAAATTTAAATCATCAACACCGCAGGCGACTTCATCGGTAGGGAATATATTTAATTTACCGGTTTTGAAAGAAGGCAAGGAAGCCGAGATAATTATTCGCGGGAAATTAACTGGCGGGACAGGCGAGAGCAAACAGATCAAAGCTGTCATGCATTATCGATTGTCGAACTTTAATTCAGAATTCGCAGCTGAAACAACTATCCAGACTAGTATTTTGCCTCCAAATCTGACCATGGAAATCAACGGTCCGATAGATGTCGTCGGGGGACAGGATACGACTTTTTCAGTCAATTTTACTAACGTCACGAGTCAGGATTTTGATAATTTGGTATTAATCATGACTTATCCTGAAGGATTTAATTACACGAGCAGTAATATTCCTGTGACCAAAGATAACAATTATTGGAAATTACCCAAAATTGCTACGGGAAGCTCGTTATCTTTAGAAATCACCGGGAGTTTTACTGGAGAAAATTCCGAGGTTAAATTAGTGAAAGCAGAGCTGGGTCAAATTATAAATAACATTTTTGCTTCACAGCTAATTTCTACTGGGACTTTTCAAATTATGCCTTCTGCTTTGGCATTAACACTTAGTTCAGACGTAGAGGATGGTATTGTAAATCTCGATCAAACAATTAGTTTTACTCTCAACTATGCGAATCAAGGATCTATCGGTTTGAATAATATTGTTGTTGTCGTCAATTTGGAAGGTGCTTCGTTGGATATACCCAGATTGCAAGCTGACAATGCCATTCTGTCTGATCGAACTCTGACGTGGAAAGCAGCCACCCTTCCAGGATTAAGTGTTTTATCACCAATGGAGCGTGGTGAAATTGATTTTCGCATTCCAATTGTGGACAGTTATAGTACTAATCTAAAAAATCAAACTATTAAAGCTACTGCACAAATTTCTTCCGATGAAATCCAGAAACCAACCAGAGCCGGTGATGTGGTTTTGAAATTGGGATCAGAGTTGACTTTGAACGTCCACGGTGATTACGTTTCAGGTGCTGCTCCGCTGCAAGTTGGAAAAACAACATTATTTAACATGACCCTAATGCTTTCCAACGGCAGTAATGATTTATCAAATACAAAAGTAGTTGCGTCATTGCCACTACCATCTCAATCTTGGAAAAATGTTGTCGTCCCAGATGCAGAAAAAAATCGACTAACGTACGATCCGAATTCTGGAAAAATAACATGGAACATCGGAGACATTCCAGCGTTTACAGGAAAATTTATTCCAGTGGCACGAGTTTCATTTCAAATAGCCGTGACACCAAGTGAAGTCGATCGAAACAAAGCCATGAACTTACTTTCAAATATAAAAGCCATGGGAACAGATGTCTTCACTTCTCAATTAATAGAAACCAATACTGTCAACGAAGTCACGACATCGACAATTAATGATGATGTTCTAGATAGTCGGGGTGGCGGTACTGTTCAGTAATCAGATAACAGCTATCAGATAACAAAAAAACCCAGACACTCTGGGTTTTGTTATTTCGGGTTATGTTAACTGTTAACTGATCTTTGTTCTTTGACTTACGGTCTGACGTAAGAGAGAGGGTTGACCTTGGCGCCATTCTTAGTTATTTCAAAGTGTAAGTGAATACCAGTGGCACCTCGGACACGGCCGGTATTGCCCTGTTTAGCGATTTCTTGCCCTTGTTTCACATAATCTCCTGCTGAAACATTTAATGTAGAAGCATGGGCATATCGGGTTTTGTAGCCGTTACCATGGTTAATCACTATAGTGTTACCGTAACCATTGGATTGATATCCGGAGATTTCGACGAATCCGTCAGATGCTGCATAGATCGGGACTTTTTGGCTGTTGGAGATATCCAAACCACTGTGACGTTTGGAATAACCTTGAGTAATTGTTCTAACAGCAGTTGGCCAGATGAAGCTCACAGCACTATTTACTAAGTCAGTTGGAGCTGAAGCAGTTCTAAGAGCCACTTTGCCAGCTTCACTTTTTACGAATGTTGATGTTCTTGGAGCCTGTGGTACCGCGACATTGATCATCGGAACGACAACTACAGCGCCAGATGACAAATCTTCAAAAGATTCTAAATTGTTGGCGTCCAAGAAATCATCTTCTGTAACTTTGTATTTTTTGATAAGGGCCTCCATGGTATCGCCATCTTTAATTGTATATGTGATTCCAGTCGTTGGAAGAATGGTGAGCACCGCTCCAGCTCGCAGCGTTGAACTTGTCGTCAACTTATTTTCAGTCATGATCGTGGAAGGAGAAATTCCAAAGTTTGAAGCAATAGTGCTCAAAGTGTCGCCGGGTTGCACAGTATATTGTGTCAGACCATGTCGATAAAAATTGTCAGTGTCGGCGGGGTTAGTTTTGACTATTACGTCTTCTTGGATGGTCGTCGGGTCTACTACCGCCGAAGAAGAAGCACTAGCTCTCGAAGAAGTCAGAAGGATTCCAGAGGTAGAAGCCAAGGCTCTGGAAACCAATTGATCTGACTTAGCCAAAATAGTCGTGGTGTCAGAAGTCGCCAGAAGGGCGTGGTTGAGGTTTGGATTATTTTTGAGGAATGAAAAAATCACACTTTCATCCGAGGTGGAGATGAGGTTGGTGCGATTTAGGGAGAGATTCATGAATACCGCTAAACAAGCTACGCCCAAGACAATGAATTCAAAACTAAATCTGGCGAAATAGTCTGAAAGGGAGAGGGGAAGAAGATGTCTTGAGTGTAAAGACTTGAAGGGGTGGATTGTAAACTTACTGTTTGATTTCCACGTAGAGGAAATTTCTTTCGTGGACTTAGAGAACTTTCGCTTGAAGGAAGAAAGGGGGGAAATAAGAACTCCTTATAAACTCCAATTTTTGGTCAGATTTTTCAGAAAACTAGCGGGAGGATTTTTTGAAAAATTAATCAATTTTTGGGCTAATATTCGTTCGACTATCATTTCAACCGATAGTCCGTATGTTACCAAAATTGAGTTATCTCGTCAACACTCTTAACCCTGACATTTGTATATAAGTTCAAAAAAGTCTATTTTTAAAGGAGATTATTTGTGGGAATATCCACAAGTTCAATCTACGAAATACGAAAGCCTACGAAAGTACGAAAGGGATAATTTTTTTCGTATTTTCGTAATAATTTCGTAAGTTCGTAGATACTGTGCGATAATACATTGCATGACTAAAAATTCTGCTGAACAAATCGGTTTAAATCAAGCTCAATTAGAAGCTGTAAAGGCGCCGCTAGGGCCGGTGTTAATTTTGGCTGGTGCGGGCAGTGGTAAAACTAGGGCTTTGACTATGCGCATAGTATATTTGATTAAAAAATTGGGGTTAAAACCACATAGTATTTTAGCTGTAACTTTTACTAATAAGGCGGCTGGGGAAATGAAAACTCGGATAATCGGATTGATCGGAAAATCGGAACTCCCTACGATGGGAACTTTTCATTCAATAGGTGTCCGAATTCTAAGGCAAGAATGTGCCTTAGTTGGTTTGGATAGGGATTTCCTCATTTATGACAGTGATGACCAAGAAAGTTTGCTGAAAGATATTTTGTTACGTTTAAGAATTGATCCGACGAAATTTAAGCCATCATTGTTTGCGCATCTTATAGATCGAGCCAAAAATAATTTAGAAGAGCCGGATGATTTACCAACCCAAACTACTTTTGATTTGAATGTAAAAAAAGTTTACGAAATGTATCAGACTGAACTTCGAAAAAACAATGCCGTCGATTTCGGAGATCTTTTGGTGTTACCAGTGAGAATTTTTCAAGAACATGATGACGTGCTTTTGAAATACCAAAATCTTTGGCAGTATGTTTTGGTCGACGAATATCAGGATACGAATCACGTCCAGTATATTTTCACGAAAATGTTGGTTGCCAATCATCAGAATATTTTTGTGGTGGGGGACGATGCGCAAGCTATTTATGGTTTTCGAGGGGCGAACCTCCAAAATATTTTAGATTTTGAAAAAGATTATCCGGAAACCAAAATTATTCGGTTAGAGCAAAATTACCGATCGACTCAACCGATTTTATCCATCGCCCAGAAAGTTATTGAACTTAGTCCGAGACAGCACAAAAAAACTTTGTGGACCGAAAATGAAAAAGGCATGATTCCGATGTTTTATTCTGCCCCGGATGAATTAGCAGAAGCCTATTTTGTTGCTTCCAAAATTATCGAGATCCAGGATGGTAAATCGAATGAGCTGCAATATGAGATAGAGGATACGGACGACACGATTCTTGGCCGAATTATGCGTCACCCGCCTGCAACGCCAGCAAGCTGGCTTGCGTGGCGGGCAGGTGCCCGGTCAAAAATTCTCCCAAAACTCAAAAATCGACAGCGTTTGAACAATATCGCGATACTTTATCGAACTCATGCCCAATCCCGGGTTTTGGAAGAAGTTATGATTGAAGCCTCTATCCCTTATCAAATAGTTGGCGGATTAAAGTTCTATGAACGCAAAGAAATCAAGGATATTTTAAGTTACCTAAGACTTTTGATTAATCCAAATGATTTGGTAAGTTTGAAACGAGTGATTAATGTACCACCTCGGGGAATAGGGCCGAAAAGTTTTGATCTGCTGAAGGAAGCTTTGATTGAACAGGATGAGAAAGAATTAGCGAAATTGATGGACCTCAAACCATCTGTTAAACATTTTTTTGAAACTGTTAATTTGATTCAAAATTTAGATGAGAGTGCAGACCTACTGGATATCTTGCGTCAAGTTTTAAAGCTGACTGGGTACGAAGCATTTCTGCGTGATGGTTCGGAAGAGGGAGAAACACGTTGGGAAAACATTCAGGAACTTTTCAATGTCGCTGGAAGTTTCCGTAAAATGAATTGGAAGGAAGGCCTGACTAAATTTTTAGAAGAGGTAGCGCTCATGACATCAGTAGATGAAATGGATTTACATTCTCCGAAAGTAACACTGATGACCCTGCACCAGGCCAAAGGTCTGGAATTCGAGACAGTATTTTTGGTCGGACTGGAAGAGGGGATCTTGCCACATGCCAGATCAATGATGGATCCAAAAGACATTGCCGAAGAAGTGAGACTGACTTATGTGGGGATTACGAGAGCGAAGCAACAGCTGTTTCTTGTATGCGCCCAGACCCGCAAACAATTTGGGAGCAGAAATATTTCTATTCCTTCTAGATTCTTAAAAGCCATTCCAGAGGAATTGTTACAAATCCATGAAGATTTTTGATCCAATCGATTTAAAAAATTATTTGAAATCAAGAAATTTAAGACCCAAAGACTACATGGGTCAGAATTTTTTGATTGATGAAGATGCGCTGAACAAAATAGTTGATGCAGCTGATATAAAAAAAACCGATACGGTCTTGGAAGTAGGCCCTGGCCTAGGAGTTCTGACGGAGGAGTTAGTGAAACGCGCCGGCAAAGTCATCGCTGTTGAGAAGGATGAGAAACTTTTTAGGACCCTCGAAAATGAAATGCGTAATACGGTAAATGGCAGCGCCACGCGTATCGTCGGACGGTTACCGATACGCGCAGCGCAGACGAATAACGTCCTTACGCTTTTTAACCAAGACATTCTTCGATTCCATTTGGAAAAAGAACTGAACGGTCCGTACAAAGTTGTTGCCAATATTCCTTACTACCTAACATCAAAGTTGTTTCAATATTTCCTCGAGCAAAAAAATAAACCTGAATTTTTAGTTTTGATGGTTCAGAAAGAAGTCGGGGAGCGCGTCGTTGCGAACCCTGGGAAACTTTCGATCTTAGCGATTTCTGTGCAAGTCCACGCTGATGCAGAAATTGTTGCTTTGGTTCCCAAACAATCATTCTGGCCGACACCAGAAGTTGATTCAGTAATACTGAAAATTATTCCGAAAAATAAAAATCCGGAAATTAAAGATGAGAAATTATTTTTCAGAATTGTGAAAACCGGATTTGCATCTAAACGAAAACAACTCAAAAATACGATTAAGGATTTAGAAATGTTAAAGAAAGCTGGAATTGATCCCAGCTTGCGACCACAAGATCTTAGCATTGAGCAATGGATCAGTTTGTATAACCATTTCGAACAAAGAGAGAAATCGCTTACGTAAAGCCTTTTGACAAGTATTTTTACCAGGTTTAAAATTACTACACTATGAGATTGAGGAAATGTGATAATTGTAATAAAGAAATTCAGGATCAAGAGAAGATGGTCTTGCTTGGTTATAGTGAATTCAGTTTTAGTCCTAATGAATTCTGTTTCGATTGCGGAATCAAACGTTTAAGTAAATTAGGTCAGAAAGAATTAATGAAACAAAAGTGAAACTTGCTGTAAAATTCTCAGATATTCAAATTGCTAAGATTGCAGACATTGCTGCTAATATAGGTTTAATTTTTTTCGCTGCTGTAGTCTTGCCTGGTATTTTTGATAAGTTCAGACCCTGGTTTGCTTTAATGGGACTTTTTATTGCTTTGATCTTTTGGACATTTAGTCTTATACTATTAACTAGAAGAACAAAATATGACTAATCCGTTTATTATTTATTTAATCGGGGCAATCGTCTTAGTGGTAATGGTTTTAATTGTACTACCCACTATGATTGATCGGGCTAAGAATAAAAAAGATGACTAGATCAGATATAATCATCGTCTCTTTGACTATTGGGTTTATGATTATAGCCATAATACTTATGGCTATCCCTAGTATTATTGCCCGCCGCAACCGAAAGCCCTAGACATAGGGCCTGTTTTGTGATATAATATAAATAGATTTAATTGACGTTTCGACACAAAAACTAAAAAATCAATAAAACAGAGAGCAAAATAGGGTAGGAGAGCCCGCCCGCCACGCAAGCCAGCTTGCTGGCGTTGCGGGCAGGGCCCCTTCTTTCGACAATGTTCAGAAATAAACAAAAAAACCAAATCAAAGTGCCTGGAAAGATAGCAAAAGTAAGAAGTAAACTTCGTCCTTTAATCATGGTCATTCTGGTCATGGTTTTTGTTTTGGGTTCAGGACTGTTGATTTACGATAAATTTTTTAAAACTTCAAAAATTAGTGGAACGCAAACAACAACTGACCCAGGAATTCCAGGCTGGTGGTATGAGAAATATTTTGGTCAGAGCATTTGTGATTTTGACGAGTGTCGACCTGAAGCCGACCCTGATGCTGATAAGTTAAATAATTCTCAAGAATATTACTATAAGACAGATCCTTTAAACTTTCGAACCGCAGGTGATGAATTAAATGATGGCGAGTTGGTTGCAGCAGGAATCGATCCGAGCCAGCCGGGCCGAATGAGTTTCGAAGAGAGTGCGTCAGATGAAAATATAATTGGCGAGAGCTTGGTTTTCGACTCAGATATAAAAAAACTCGTAGCCGAATCTTCTGATATAAGTAAGGTCAATCTCCCATTGGTGGCTGATGACGAATTGACCATCCTCTATGACATACAGTCGGAAGATGTCTACATGGAGTATTTTGAAGAGTTACGAACTAAAACAAATCGATATTTTTCACAAACTGAAATCGCAGAAATTACTGCGATACTCCAGGACGGGTATGGCTCGGATGTTAGTATGATTCAAATAAAAGCGAAAAAACTTTCAGTTGAACTTAAAACGGTTGCTGTACCAGAACTGATGGTTAACTTTCATAAATATAATATCGCTTTTTATCAGCTACTCGCAGATGTGATTGGAACTCCATCACCAAACAACATTAATCAATGGTATGACAAAGCACAGGCATTTTTGGCGGTTCAGCAAAAAATGAGTTTAGAAAAACAATTACTAAGTAAACAATTCGGAGAATGAAAAGTTTTTTCATTAAAAAAACTATAGCAATTATTTTGCTGGTAGGTGTAACCAGTGGTTTTCTGGTTAAACCTGAACCCGCTAAGGCATTTCTAGGATTTGGCGATATTACTTTTAGCTTTGGAACTGAAATTGCTAATCCATATGATATCGCCAAAGATATCGGGAAAGCCGCGGTATTAAGAATAGCTTCCAATTATGCAAATGAGTTTATTACGAGATTTGTCGATAAGGTTCTCGATAAATATAAAATTAGAAATTATCTATACTATGCACGACTTCTGGAAAGTAATTATTTAAATCAATACATTGCGAACAAGATAGGTGATCCAGACTTAAGAGAAGCATTTAATGCAGCCTCTACTCTTTACTCATATGATTTTACGGGGCAAGCCAATAGTGATACGCGCGAACAAAACCTTCAAGCAAAAAAAGATGCTTTGAAAAAAATAAGTGATGCCCAAAAAAAGTATCACATCAAAAGAGGTGGAATAGATCCGCAATTGATTTATAATCCTCCTCAAGGAATGTCAGATAGGGAATATTTTGTAGTTGCTCAAGCCTACTTCTCTAATCCGGAAGTATTTGCCGAGATAGAATTAGACAGCCAGATTGGGGCAGCTTTGTCTCAATCCCAAGCAGCAGCAAGTCAAGAAATTGATGCAGGACAAGGATTGAAATCCAGTCGGGAGATTGTAACAATAACAGCAACTGGATCAGCTGGACTGGATAAAGCTTTGAACATTATTAAAGACCCATCTGGTTATATTAAATCCAACCTAGATAATGCCCTCCAAGGATTGTTTAACGTTAATTTAGACATGAGCAATCCTTATACCATTATCGGTAACGCATTAGGGAATTTTGTTTTCAAAAGACTGCAACTCGATTCCGACGGTACTGAAGTTATAGATGAGTATAGTGAGATAGGGTATAACACCTCCACGGGAAATATTAATTTTTCTGAAATCGATTTAGATCTAGACGGTATTCCGGATGGACGTGATGGAAATAATGACGGTTTATTAAATGGAATAAGCGATGTCTGTTATCATGGCGGCAATCCTATACAACCGGGTGGTTGTAATACATCTTCTACTGTAGGGACCTCGCCATACTTTACCCCCCTTTGTCAGGCTATTGATAAAGCGGCGAAAGACATGCAAGCCTTTGTTGATTATGCAATAGCACACAGAGACCAAGTCACTGTAGATAATTTTATAAACGAAGCTGATACTCAAGCTTGGGCCAGAAGAGTACAACAAGCTTACGGATCTTTAGATAATTTGCTCGGAATCGTTCAGGATTTTAACAACCCCTACTTTGATAATATGGAGATTGCTTTGGGAAGACATGATGACTATCTAGCTGCAATCAATATGTCTTTGGTTAAAGATAAGGATCTTGAGCTAGATGGCCAATATGGACCATACGATGGAATTGACGACATCACTCGCCTTACCATGGACATCGTTAATTATATTAAAGAGATTAAATCTGTAATTGGGAAATGTGATAAACCTAACGCGCAAGCTGCTTCAAATGTGCCCGTGCCTACAGGTGTACCAACAGTTCCACCAGGTGGTGGAGGAGGCGGGGGAAGTCCGCAGCTTCAGCCAGGCCCCTGGTCATTAACAGGTAAGGTCTTTTCAGATAACAACTTGAATGGTGTATTTGATGCGGGTGATGTTGCTACAGTGGGGAATAAAGTATATCTAGAAACACCTGCCGGAATATCGTATACAACAGCTGTTAGTGATGCCCAAGGTAATTATTCATTTACAAATTTTGCTGCTGGTGATTATCGCGTAACACTTGATATTAGTTCCTGGCCACCAGGTACTATCGAAACTACGGATCGCAGCCATCCGTTTACGGTTGGACCAGATCATGTATGGAATTTTGGGTATAGATTTCCACAATCACCATAATGAATAAAAAGCTCCTAAAGTTAATAGTCTTCTTAGTCCTAGTAAATGTTCTCTGGACTAATTTTGCTTCTGCTCAAACAACCACAACTTCCGGAACATGCAGTGTGACACTGCCGACTTTTTACGTGAATAGTCCTGAAGAGACTTGCAAGGAAGTTGGTGGAACATGGACACCGGCTGCCGGTGCGCCTGCTACTCCGACCAATCCGACCACAACCACTCCGACTGCTACTACTACAGACATCTCCAGCGACGAACTCAAGAAGATGATGGAAACAGGCAAAGATTTAGTGCAGAGAAGATACAACGGGGAAAATGTTACTCTACAAATTCAAGCCTTAAAAGATCAGTGTAAAAATATTGGTGCACAGTTGGTTCAAATTACAGGAACTACACCCCGGTTGAGTTACAATACTATTTTTAGTGACGCAAATCTAGAATGTACATGGGGCAGATATACCGGGACTAGTACTACGACAGATAATATGGGAAGAAATATTGTGGTTGTTCCGGATCCTGCTGTTGATAGTATTCGAATCAACAAGACTCAAGGTGGAAATTTGCAAAATTTATCCTCTGTTCAAGAGGTATATAAGAATCAGATTGAAGAACAAAAAGCTGCCCAGAAGGATCGTGAACAAGCCGGCGGGATTAGTAAAGCAGTTGGATGGGCTTTAAAGGCTATTTTTGATGTAATCAATAGTGCCTTAGCTTGGCTTACTGCTTTTGCCTTAATGATCATGGCATATGCTGTTGATCAGACAGTGTATGCCACAAGTAATGGTATGCCACTTTTCGTCCAAGTCGGCTGGACAATAGTTCGCGATATAGCTAACATGTTTTTTATTCTAATCTTGATTGTAATTGCACTAGGAACAATTTTAAGAATAAAAGAATATAATGAATACGGGCATTTATTGGCGAAACTGGTGGTAGCGGCATTGCTCGTCAACTTTAGCCAAGTCATTGCTGTAACAATTATTAATTTTGTTAATCTTATAACAGCAATGTTTGTGTTTGGCGGAACTCTTAAAGAATCATTTAGCTTTGTGTATGGCTATATATGGCAAGATGTAGGAACTGCTCCAAATGGTTGGACGACTGGCCTTACCCAAGGATTGAGCATGACTGCTTTTACAATTGTAACTTTTGTGGTTTCTTTAATGTTAGCCGGGTTATTTGTGGTCAGACTAATTGGACTATATGTATTGGTTATATTTTCACCTCTGGCATATGTTTTAAATATTCTCCCAGCGACTGAACATTATGCGAAAGAATGGTGGCAGTATTTCATTAAGTATTTAATTTGGGCTCCTGTGGCTATGTTTGTCATCAGATTAGATAAAGCCATAGTTGATAATAAAGGATTAATGGGTGGACCAGACGACTCGGCCTTTAAATATATCTTTTTGATGGGCATGATGCTAGCCGCATTTTTTGTAGCGAAAAAGGCCGGAATGGTTGGGGCTGATATGATGATTAACGCTGGAATGAAGACGGGAAAGTTTTTTGGGAAAATGGGTCTGGGTGCAACAGATAGATGGTTGGCAAACGGTTCTAAAAGCCAGAATAGATTTAGAAAGGCTCTGTCAAACTTGAGTGTCGGCAAGTGGGCCAGAGGTTATGAAAAATATCAAGAAGAAGAAGAACGACGTGCCTTTGGTGTTTCGAGCGGTCAAGCTGCGGATACTCTTTATCGCGTGCTTCCTTGGCAGCGTGAAAAAACTAGCTTTGGACTGGAAGCACATCAATCGGAAGTATTACATAGAGCAAAGGAGAAAATGGACCTTAATATGTCGGAACGAGAAATGGTCGAGGAATCTTTACATGCTAAAGACCCAATAGACAAGCAAGGATGGGGTATGGCCATAGCTGCTCTTAATAGGCAGGATGATTTTATGCGCATATTGAAGGAAAAATATGATACTGGTGAATTAGAACATCTTAACGTAGCTAAGGAATTTACAAATCCGCTAACAGGAAAAACTGAACGATTAGAAGATATTTTAAAGACGGGGGAAATTACTCCAACTAATTTCCAAAAAGTTTTTTATGGCATGTACCTTGGCGATCTTCCTGAAAAAGACAAACTTGGATATGCTTCAATGATTCAGGAATATGCAGAGAAGCAGATTAAACCATATCATCTTGCAGATAAAATTGAGGTGGAAACGACAGATTCGGAAGGCAAGAGGAGAGTAATAGGTTTGGTTAATTATGGCTTTGCTGAAGTTAGAAAGGAAGCTGCTGAATTAGAAGCACAGGCAAAAATAAGACCACTTTTACCTGAGGAACAAAAGAAACTAAATTACTTTAATGGAGTCGTAGGGCAGTTTACATCTAGAATGAACCGTACACCTGCTAATCGATTTCTCAATGCAATGCGAGCAGCTGATATTGACGTACAATATAGTGATTCCAGCTCTGCAAAAATTGCTGGGTTCGAAGGCGAGAGTTATGGTGACATACACGATCAAGGAGTAATTATTAACCAAATTTTTGGCTTACCTCATGCTGGACAACTAAAAAATCGGCAGCATGAACTTCAAAGCCGTGGTGTTATTCCATTTGGAGCTAAAGGAGAAGAAGTAGCTGCAGATATATATACTCTAAGACGCGCAGCATCTTCGGCTGCCGCAAATCCTATAGTTATGGATGTCTTCCTTAGAGATCGTGATGATGCAACTAAGGTCAAAGTTTTCAAAGAAGCAGTAAAGAGAGCTAAGGAGCTTAATTTATCTGAAAACATAGGTAAACTTGAGGAATTGATTAATAAATATCAGAAGGTAGCTCCGCCACGTAATCCTGTCGTTCCTCCAGTAATTCCAGGTCCTGGAAGCAGTACAATTTAATCCCATGTCAGATCAGCTTATAAATCCAAAAAATATTATTTATCCTTCCGATATTAAATCTTTAGGATTCGATTCCTTTGCTAATCAAGATACTATCGATCAAATCAAGGGGATGGTCTTAGAGTTTATCAATACTCAAAGTTTCGATGATTGTAAGGAGATGTATGGTATTCTCAAGGAAAAATTGCAGAATTCTTCGTTTCCAAAGCAGGCATTCAATATTTATGAAGATTTATTGAAGCTTTTAGAAATGAGTCAAGTTCGTTTTTTAGATATTTCCAAGCAACTTGATTATTTTTCTAATTCATTCTTAATTTTAATAAAATACAATGTAAACCCACAAGAATTTTTTGAACCGAGTTTTTCATTTTCGGATGGAAATGAAAAAAGACAAGCAAAAGAAGCTTTTGAAAAAAATAATGAATTAATTGGAAACGAATCTTTGGAATTAGGGAACGAGAAAAAAATGTCCATAATTCAAAATTGGTTAGTGGATTTTCGAACCATTGTCGACAATAACAGTAAAAGTTTAGAGGGTACTTATGCTATAGCATATTACACCAACCAAAGTAAAAATTATCTCTTATTAGACGCTGGCAACAAGGAATTACTTAAAAAGATTTTGGAATTTTATGAGTGGTTAAGGTATCGGACATCACTCAGAAAAGAGTCATTAGCAAATATAGTACCCCCAAGCGAAAGATTGAATGTTGAATCTGTGACTAAGCCAAACATAACTCCCGCACAATTTAATCCAGTGGCACCTAGAGCTTATGTTACGGTTCCGAATAGTGCACCAAAACCGGTTCCACCAAAACCGAAACCTACAACATTGCCATCCAGCTTAACTGTACCGAAATGGGTGATGCCGGAAGAGCAAGTTACCCCGAAACCGGCTATGATAGATATCCCTAAAATTACTATTCCTCCGCCACAACCGGCACAAGCTGTTCAAGCTGTGAAGTCTTTGAATTTTAAAACAGCTGGTGCTGCAGCGCCTGATACGATGTTGGCTAGTAAAGCTAAACCCCTGACGGATATCAAAGTTTTGGAAGATTTAAGAATTCTTGAACCCAGAGATTTACGACAGGGTCCCGTAGCCGCACAAGCCGAATCGATAAAAAGCAAAGTCTATGGATTGGTGAAAGCTAATTCATCAAGAAAATCTTATGCGATAGTTTCTTTCGAAATGAGTCCTTTATTCAAAGCCTATGTTTCTTCAGGGACATTGTTAGTCTCTGGTCAACAAGGCGAACTCAATCGGGAAGAATTCGAAGCCGTCGCCGACCTGAAGCGGTTCCTCGAGCAACTGTAGAGGTATCATGAAGCGATAGGATTATTAAGACAATAGGGATGGTAAGAATAATAGGACTAATAGGCGAAGCGGCAAAGATAATAGGGACCATAGGGATAATAAGAACAATAGGAATGATAGGTATGGAATGATAGGAATAAAAAGGGCGGTTCGCTCTTTTTTTATTTCTCATTGGAATAGGATATAATAGGTTGGATAAGGATGATAGGAAAAAATGACTATAGGGAGACATTTAAGAGTAATAAGGACTATTGCCGATAATAAAGATATAAAGTCCCTTACCTATCAGACTTATTTTACTTATTATCCTTATTTATCCTATTTTTATGTCCTATAAAGATTTAAAATCTTATCAGCAAGCAACAATTGTTTATGATTACACTGTGGAATTTTGTCAAAAATATATTACCAACCATAAAATTACCACCCAAATGATTGGCGCTGCTCGCGACGGGAAACAAAATATTGTCGAGGCATCAGAAAATAAAACCTCAGAAAAAATTAAAATTAATTTGCTTGGCGCATCAAGATTTTCCTTGGGCGAACTTTTAGGGGATTATGAGGACTTTTTGAGGCAGAGAAATTTGAATCAGTGGGACAAAAATCATCCCGAATCTATAGCAGTGAGAAAGATTGTATATTATAAGGACAATAAGAATAATAAGGATGATAGGAAAGATAAGAATGATAGGGATAATAGGAACAATAGAGATGATAGGGACAATAAGGATGATAACTCCCCGACCTATCGGACCTATCCGACTTATTATCCTTATTTATCCTATTTAAATGACCGGGAAAAAGCGGCGAATTGTGTGATTTGCTTGATTCATCAGGCTGCTTTTTTGGTCGATCAACAACTACGTGCTGTTGAAAAATCTTATAGCCAATCAGACGAGGTAACGGTAGCTAGCAAAATTAAACAGAGACAAAAACAAATTGATGAAGGAGAAAAATGGTTGCAGCAATTTTTGAAGGATAATAGGTTAAGTAGGAATGATAAGAACAATAAGAATGATAGGGATGATAAGGACGATAGGGATGATAAGAAAGATAAGAATTCTGTTACTCTATGAAAGTTGTTATAGATACCAATGCGCTTATCGATGCCTCGGAAGATTTTTACCATTATGCCAACCGCATTTTAGATTTGGTAATAGCAGGCCGGATAGAAGCTTACGCGAATAAGGCAACTTTGAGAGAAAATAAATTTCTGGCCGATAAAAAAATTCTTGATGAGGGTTTTCAAAAAAAACTAGAATATTTTTTTGAGTTAGTTAGGCCAATTGAGAATTCCGTGCATCTAAATATTGTAGAGGATAGAGAGGATAATAAAATTCTGGAATCAGCAGTTGCTTCGGAAGCTGATTTTTTGGTTACGTCGGATAAGCATCTATTGAAAGTAGAGAAATTTAAAGGGGTAAAGATTGTGACCCCTGCCCGATTTTGGTCAATTTGGGAAGATGAAGGCGAAGGCTGGACGAAATGGCTGCGGAATTTTATACACTAACGCATTGTCATCAGTGACAAAGAATGGACAAATTTTGCCTTTCAGTGCCACTTGTGTTATAATATTATCAAGTTTAATCATTTAGAAACAAAAAAATCTACAGAAATTCGCATATTCGTGTCATTCGCATGGAATTCGTAGATTCGGATCGCATACTATGCAGTTTGGAGTCCCACAATTCACTGACGTTGAAGATAAACTGATCGGTCCTTTAACATTGAAGCAATTTTTAGTCCTGCTCGTGACTGGTGGATTGATTTTGATGTTTTTTTCTCTGCTTAAGCTGTCAGTGTTCTTTTTCTTTTTTGCTATTCCAATAGGTCTTCTCGGGTTACTTATGGCATTCGGGAAATTTAACGGGTTACCCATGCTTAGCTACTTTCCAGCTTTTATTAGTTTTTATTTAAAGCCGCAAGTCAGAGTTTTCAAACGAGAAGAACTGAATACCAACATGACGTTTAAAGTTGAAAAAAAAGAAGAGCCTGTAGCCCCGAAAACTGATGTTGCCAGCGAAAGTCGGTTAAAAAAATTAGCTTATTTGTTAGATCAAAAGACATCTGAAGAAAAGCAACTTTTAAACAAAGAATAGATGGCTAAAAACGAAATGCAATCAGGCTCGCTTTCTGGAAATAAACCAACTGCGTCCACGCAGGCGTATTTGGATATTTCCGAAATCAAAGAGGGCACGATCATCATGCGCGACGGTTCACTGCGCGCAGTGGTAGTTGTTTCTTCGACTAATTTTTCTTTGAAGAGCATTGATGAACAAAATGCGATTATTGCAAGTTATCAAAATTTCTTAAATGCATTAGAGTTTCCAATTCAGATTTTGATGCAATCGAGAAAATTAGAGATCAACACCTATCTCGATCGTTTGCATGGGATCATGCAGCAGCAGACGAACGAACTGTTACGTATGCAGACGCAGGAATATATCGAATACGTCGGTAAACTTATTGAGTTTGCCAGCATTATGAACAAGACCTTCTACATCATTATCCCACTCGGCACTGCCGCAGTGAAAACTGGTTTTCTTCAACAGATTAGTAATTTACTAAATCCGGTGCGGGAGATTTCTGTGAAAAGTCGGGAATTTGAAAAGGCTCGCGAAGAACTTCAGAAGCGGATCAGTCAAGTTACGAACACCCTGGGTTCTATGGGTTTAAAAACTATTGCCTTGAACACCGAAGAATTAATTGAGCTGGTTTATAATAGTTACAATATGGATAGTGCGGCCCCAATAAAAATTAAAAGTGTCGAGGAACTGGATATAAACAAATAAAATGCCAAACTTCAAACTACCAATGACAAATAAAGGATCGAGTCCGGAGCGGGAATTACAGCGCGAAGTTCTGCAGAAAGAAAAAGAGTATAAGCAGGGGTTAAACACACTTCGGGATATAATTGCTCCGGCGGCCTTTCGTGTTAACACTAATTCTGTGGAGGTTTCCGGCAAACTAGCCCGTTCATTCTTTGTTTTGTCTTACCCAAGATTTCTTTCTGTCGATTGGCTGTCCTCAATTATTAGTTTGGATGTACCGATGGATATGTCGATGTTTATTTATTCCATGGATACTGGCGAGATTATGAAGAAATTAAGGAATAAAGTTGGGCAGCTCGAATCATCGATGCGCATGAGTCAGGAAAAAGGCAATGTCCGTGACCCGATGCTCGAAACTGCGTTTCAAGATGTGGAGGGTTTACGGAATCGTCTGCAGCAGGGGACGGAGCGCTACTTTCGTTTTTCTCTCTACTTTACGCTTTATGGAAATGACCAGAAAGAATTAGACCAAGTTACTGCAACCTTGGAATCTATTTTGGGTTCGAAATTAATCGTAGCCAAACCGGCAGTACTCCAAATGGAGCAAGGTTTTAATTCTACTCTGCCTCTGGGCAATGACGAACTGGCAGTCGCTACGAACATGAACACTGAACCACTGTCTACGACTTTTCCATTTGTCAGTTCTGAATTGACTTCAAACGACGGGATATTGTATGGCATCAATCGACATAATAATGGTTTGATTTTGTTTGATCGGTTCCAAATGGAAAATGCCAATTCAGTAGTATTCGCGAAATCTGGAAGTGGAAAAAGTTATGCCGTGAAATTGGAAATTTTGCGTTCCATGATGATTGGCACCGATGTCATCATTATCGATCCAGAAAATGAATACAAGCATTTGTCGGACGCAGTCGGCGGATCATTCCTGGATATTTCGCTAAATTCTGATTCCAGAGTTAATCCATTTGATTTGCCACCAGGCGTAGAAGGGGAGTCGAACGAAGATATTTTGCGCTCTGCAGTGATTAACCTTTTGGGTCTCATGAATTTGATGCTAGGGAAATTAGATCCCACAGAAGAGGCGATCATGGATCGGGCGATTTGGGAAACTTATGCCAAAAAAGATATCAGTGCTAATTCAAATTTGAGCAATGTAGAGCCACCATTGATGCAGGATTTAGTCGAGATTTTGGGTGGTATGGTCGGTGGGGAGAGTTTAGCGCAAAGATTAACCAAGTATACGGCTGGAACTTTTTCTGGGATTTTCAATCAGCCCACCAATATCAATTTAAATAATCAATGTGTGGTCTTTTCAGTCAGAGACTTAGAAGACACTCTACGCCCAATCGCAATTTATGTTATTTTGAACTATATCTGGAATGTGGTCAGGTCAAGTTTGAAGAAACGTATTTTAGTTATCGACGAAGCCTGGTGGATGATGCAGCACGAAGACTCTGGCCAGTTTTTATCAAACATGGCTAAACGAGCCAGAAAATACTATTTAGGATTGACGACGATCACCCAAGACGTTTCCGACTTTTTACGATCACCCTATGGTGCTCCAATCGTGAACAACTCGTCTATTCAATTATTACTGAAGCAATCACCAGCAGCAATCGACGAAGTTACTCGGGCTTTCCATCTGACTGATGGGGAAAAGTATTTGCTGTTGGAATCTGATGTCGGAGAAGGTATTTTCTTTGCCGGTATGAAGCATGTAGCAGTAAAAATCATTGCTTCATACATCGAAGATCAGATCATAACCACTGATCCGAAACAAACTTTGGCAATTGAAGAAGCCAAAAAGCAGCTGAAATCCCAAGGACAATAACAAATGGCCAACGCAGTTGATGAAAATAAAGACCAGGAGTTTAAAGATGATTTAGATGCTTTCAATCAGCAACAGCGACTTGAGGAAGAAAGAAGAGCAGAAGAAGAGGCTTCACAACAGCAGAATCAAAATCAAAACAGCCCTAGTAATCCTATCCTCGATGCAGCTAAAGACAAAGCGAAACAGATTGGCAAGGAAGCCGTAAAAGGGGTTGCAAAAAGTGCGATTGCGGCGACTGCTCCTTATTGGGGTACAGCACTTGCGGTTTTAGTAGGCATTGGCTTATTCATGGGACTGTTAATGTTTATTGCAGTCACCACAGTAGCTTATTGTAACCAAGGTGGATTAAAAGGGTTCGCGGTGAATACTTTGAGCAACCTTGGTTGGCTTGCTGGCCTGGGAGATTTTTGTGAACCTTTCGACCTTAGCGATTCTTCTAGCGGCGGCGGTGGCGGCGGTGGCGGTTTCTCACCTCCTGTAACTGGGAAACTCACTGAATTCGAAGCCAGAAATTTGTTCAGCGTGGCTGGCATACCGATAAATAAAGTTTGTACTGATGTAACAACATTGGTTGCCAATCCTCCAGGACAAACATGTCTGGTGGGAATAAATCGCGCAACCGTTGACGAAGTTATAGCACTGAAAACTGTTTGTCCTTCCTGCAGTATAGTCGTAACAGGAGGCACTGAACCTGGACACGAACCTGGGGCTTGTAGTCATGCCAATGGTTTTAAAATTGATATCGATGATACAGCGAATGTGAATACTTATATAACGTCAAATTTCAAACCCAGTGGCGCTAGAGCTAGTGATGGGGCAGCTCTATATACGAACAGTTCTGGGGCAGTTTATGCACGTGAATCAAATCACTGGGATATTGTTGTGGGGTGCGCATAATATGAGAAAACGATTTTTTATTTTAATCGCAATTATTATTTTGTTAATTTTCGTTGCTGGAGGTGTGCTTTATTATGCGACAAAAAAACAACGAGAGAAGGAAGTTGAAAAAATAGTACCGGTGCTTCAAATTAAGCAAATTTCTGAAGAGGAAGTAATTTCGCCAGTAACAGACAGAGCGAATAACGTCATCTGGTACTTTAATTCAGATGGTCATTTGTTTGAAGTCAAATCGACCGGTCTCTCTGAAGCCTCAATTCCTATTTTACCAGGAAAGAGTTTGCGTACCGTTTTGTGGCCGAATGAAGGTTCGGATTTTATCACGATTTCAGGAGACCTGGAAATTCAAAAAAGCTACTACGATAGCAAGCTTAAGGTTTATATCAATTTACCAAAAAATATTCGATATTTATCATGGCTTCCAGACAACAAAAGAATTATTTATATTTGGGAAGCTACAGATAAATCCAGTTCATTGGCTATGGCCAACGCTGACGGGTCGGGATTTAAAACTATCACTCCAGTGTTCTGGCCTGATTTGGTTATAAAACCCGATCCAGACGGCAAGACCGCTTTAATCTATAGGTCAAATATTGTGGGGGACACGAACAAAATTTATTCAGTAAATTTGGAAACTGGGCAGATAACGACCTTAGTCGATCAGGGCAAAAATATATCCGCGAAATGGATTGCAGCTGATAAATTTTTATACTCCACGGATACTTCTATTTACCTTTATGATCTGACAAAAAAACAAATAACTAATTTGAATTTAAATACTTCATTAGATCAACTCGTTGCAGATAGCAGTGGAAAGTTAATTTATGCTAATGTCAGTGGGTTGTTTAAAAAAATTGATCTGACTACTAATACTAGCGAGATCTATTTCGACCCTGGTAAGAGGATTGAGACTAAGATCATGCTCTTGGTAGGGAACACGGTTTACTTCGTCGACAAATCAAATAATAGACTTTATTCAATAAGTAAATAATTTATCATAAAAAAACGGGATTGACGATCGCGGTGATCGTCAATCCCACTGTTCGCTGCTGGCGCAGAAAAATGATGAAGTTAGTCTGCCGCTATGTGAACAGCCCCGTGAGACCTTTGGTCCTTCGGAAGTCCATCATCTTGGATGTGGGAAACATCCCTAACTTTGACCACCGAAATACCTAGGTTACGCGCTCGACGCCTGTATCTGCAAAGAAGTTAGGTCACGCCGACTGAGCTCGAAATGGTCGATCGGTCGGAATATCGTGTGTCCTTGAGAAAGCACCAGTTTGCCGTTGACCGTTGCCCTGGTCAGGCAGACCTGGTTTCCGTTTTCTTTTTCTCTGGCAGTGATCGGTTCACGAAGAGTAAATGCTCGCATTGCTGTTCTCCTACGACGTCGTATTGATAAATCGAGTGGACGTTGCAGAGACTAGCAAGGCGGTGGTCTCGGACGCCGGGACATTGTTGCTACCCGCGGCGGTTGCGATCGAATGCCAGTTTTTTCGCCTGGCTGACCGTGGCGTGACTTGGGTCGTGGGGATTGCGCTTCATCCAGCGTTCGGCTTGTCGCCGTGTTCGAAGACCCTTCAGGCACAAAAACACTGTTGCCTGGTGGATATCCTGACGTGTTGCTGGCGCTGAAGTCGCTTGGGGCATATGCACCTCCTTGGTGCGGTCACGGAGATCGTGACCTATATCAGGATAATTTTACCGCCAGCATTGCCTAATGTCAACTACTCCAAGTGCACCAGAGGTTTTGCTTCGATTTTTTGTTTCAAAAGGGGATAGTGATTCAAATTTAGGTCTTGGTACAGCAATTCCTCGGCATAGCCTCGAGTCCGCTCGACTAGGTCTAAGTTGTTGAGAGTGGCAATTTTGAAGTCATAGCCGCTCTGCTTGGTGCCATAGAGATCGCCACTGCCTCGAATTTGCAGGTCTTTTTCTGCCAATTCAAACCCGTTACTGTTTTCTTCAATAGCCTTCAGACGCGGATTGCTTAAGGCTTGTGGGTCATCAGAAAAAAGGAAGCAATATGATTTATGTTCACCTCGCCCGACGCGTCCCCGAAATTGATGAAGTTGGGCCAGCCCAAATCGTTCCGCCCCTTCGATCATCATCACACTGGCATTCGGCACATCGACTCCGACTTCGATCACAGAAGTAGCAACCAGGATCTGCAATTTATTATCCTTAAAATCTTGCATGGCCGATTCCTTCTGGGCGGGTTTGAGTTTGCCATGCAGTAAACCAATTTGAAATTGTGGAAATAGGTCAGACAACTTTTTATGTTCTGAAGTTGCCGATTTTACACCGAGCTTGTCGGACTCTTCAATTAGGGGACATATCACAAACACTTGTCTGCCAGATTCGATCTGATCTGAAATAAATTTATAAGCCTTGGCTCGGTTTTCTTCTGCGACAATTTTAGTAACTATTTTAAGGCGACCAGCAGGCAATTCTTTTAAAATTGATAAGTCCAAATCACCATAAAGAGTCAGAGCCAAAGTCCGAGGAATGGGGGTGGCACTCATGGTAAGTAAATGGGCGTTACTCATCGATTTAAGAATTGACCGCTGCTCCACTCCAAATCGATGTTGTTCGTCTATCACAATCATCGCCAGTTTTTTAAATTTAACTTGTTTCTCTAGCAGGGCATGAGTCCCGATGATTATCGGGATTGTTCCTGATTTGATTTGGGATATCAGAGTTGCTTTCGTCACCGGATTATTATTTATACGAGATTGTGTAGAGGTAAGCAAGGCTACGTTAATACCATCTTCTTCAAAAAATTTCAACAGCGTTTGGTAGTGTTGGGTGGCTAAAACTTCAGTCGGGGAGAGCAATACGCATTGCAGATTGTTTCTGGCCAACACCCATAAAGCTAGTGCGGCGACAATTGTTTTGCCACTGCCAACATCGCCCTCTAATAACCTGTTGGCAGGAAAGGATTTATCAAAGTCTTCGAGAATTACTGTTAGCGCTTGTGTTTGGCCGGCGGTTAATTGAAAGGGTAGGGAAGCGATTTTTTCATTTAAATTGTCAGGAATTTTTACCTGGAAACTATTTTTTTGTTGGCGTTGGAATTTGTATTTTAAAACCCGGAGTTGGGTTTGAAATATTTCATCAAAGGCTAGTCTATTCTGGGCCATTTTCAATGATGCATAATCATCGGGGAAATGAAAAGTTTTTACAGCCCGATCTTCGCTAAATAATTTTTCTTTTCGCATAATATCAGATGGTAAATAATCCGGAAGCACGACTTTGTCCAAGTAAGTTTTTATAATTGATCGCAATTGCTTCTGCGTCAAACTCGAGGTCAAAGAATATAAAGGGACCAATCGCGAAGTGTGGATTTGCTCGGTTTTTACCGGTTCATAAACAGGGTTTTGCAGCTGCAGTTTGTTTTTGGCCACCACGGTTTTACCGCTAAATACGAATTCTTCATGGGGCTTCAGAATTTTGGTCAGAAAGGGCTGGTTAAACCAAATACAAACAATGCTATCAGTTCCATCTTCGACGAGGGCTTGGGTTAGCGTAAACCGTCTGACTTTTGTCCGAAAAGTTTTTACTTCGAGAATTTTGGCTTTTATATTTACCATTTCACCCATTTTGAGATCTTTGATCTCGGAAAATTTAGAAAGATCGTGATGGGCCCGAGGGAAGTAAAAAAGCAAATCTTCCAAAGTCAAAATTCCAAGCTTTTTGAATAGCTTAGCCCTAGCCGGCCCGACTAGATATAGTTGTTCAACAGGTGTTTTGAGCATGGACTTATTATAACAAAAAAACAGCAAATTCTTGCCGCTCTTTTGGTGCACCCGCGAGGAATCGAACCTCGATTACAAGATCCGCAATCTCGTGTCCTATCCATTGAACGACGGGTGCTCGTCGCAATTAGCTGATCTTCGCATCCGTTCTGACGGCTGCTGCGAACATCTATTGCTCCTCTCAAATCAAAATGCACTTCGTTGGCATTTTGATTTGAAAACTGCAATATATAATATCAGATTTTCAGACTTCTAGCTAGTTTATCAGAAAACGTTTCTTCTTTATCCAGGTCTTCTTTTAAAAATTGACTTAAAAATAATTTTATAATCATCGGATCTTCTTTACCCAATTGGATTATTACACGATTATTCAAATAGGCCGAGGTTTCCAAATTTAAAGTTTTGACATGCGGCGGTTCGTAAATTATCCAAAACTTCTTGATAACTTTAAACGGGTACACAAGTTTATCGGCCGCAATTCCAGTCTTCGTAATTTTGTAAGTAACTGCTCGAGGTTTTTGGGTAGAAATTACTAATATTACCAGGATAATCAAACCAAAGGTAATTCCTGTAAGAATGCTTTGAGAATAAATAGCGTAAGCGATTAAGCCAAATCCAACTAAGAATAAAAAGAGATACCAGGCTGGAGATCGTTTGTGCTCTTGATGACTTGGAGCTTGCCAAGTTATTGTGTCAGGAATTTTTTTGTCCATCCCGTTAGAATTAATGATTAGTTAATAGTTTAAATAATTATAGTTCCGCGTCAGATATTATTTTTTGAACAAGTTTGCTATGCACAAATTCTAACGGGATCCATATTTTTTTATTGGCGGAGAGGGTGGGATTCGAACCCACGGAGGACGTGAATCCTCAACAGTTTTCAAGACTGTCCGATTAAACCACTCTCGCACCTCTCCGCAATGTTATTATTCTAGCATTTTTCTTAATCTCGGAAAAGACCGTAGCTTTCGCTACGGTCTTTGTCCGCATATGAACTTTCAGCTTTATTTCTTGGCTGATTTTAATTATGGAATTAAACCATAATTATAAAAGTGAATACCTGCCTACCGGCAGGCAGGCGCTTACTGAGTTTCGTCTGTGGTATCAGATTCTGGAATTTCGATTACCAATTTAATTTCGGTCGCGTAAGTAATATTATCTTCAATTTTTCCTACAATGTCAACGACCAACCCAGCTTTCAACTCAATTTGAGTAAAGCCGACAAATTTTGTTTCATCATCGAGTAAAAATTTGGCTGTACCGATGCTTACTGAATCCGTGGTTACCGCAGTGAGCTTGCCTGAAGCTGTTATAGTCTCTTCAATAGCGATTGGGGAATTTTCAACTTTTAAACCGGCATTTTCTATATTTGCAATAGCTTCGGCTTGGCTAATCTGTGTTGATTCTATGGCTTTTTCCAGCTCAATTTTTACTTGTCCTTCACTTTTAACGGATGCGGCAAGGAGTTTGTTACTAATATCAGCTAATTTATTCGCGACGGAAGCCGACTTGGTTGTAGTGGAATTGGCTACTGCAGCAGCAGTGGTTTTTTGAATATCTTTCACAGTATTGGCGACAATTGTGGACGCCTGCTCGTCCGAAATTTTTCCTTCCTCTTTCTGTTCCAAAACTTCTTGCAATTCTACAATTCGGTTGTTAGCAAATTTCAGCTGAAGGTTTGTTTTCTGATCATTCGGCGTGAGTTTCAGTTGAATGTTTTCCACCACTCTTTTCAGAGGGTAGATCGCAGAACCAGGGACACTTTCTAAAGCGGCAACCGCAGTGCCCATCATCAAACTCATGACAATGAATAAGCCTGCAATCGTTCCAGCTCCGAATCGAAGAATAGGCATAAAGCCCCAGGACTTGGAAGGTTCGGGTTGAGGAAGGGCAATGTGATCCAGAACATAGGTCCTGATTTTTTTAGTATCAAAAAGCGGCACCTGATTTTTCGGCAGAGATTTTAGAAGCTTTTCAATTTGATGTTCATCAATTGCCATAAGTTGTATTATTGGGCATATTTTTTATTTAGCAACTCTTTCAGTTTGCTGATTGCTCTGTGTTGAATGACTCGAATCGCACCTTCGCTTTTACCAGTGATGTATGCGATCTCTTCGTTTTCTAATTCTTCTAAAAATTTGTATTTAATTATCTGCTTTTGTTCTTCCGGTAGTTCCTCGATCAGCACTAAAATTTTCTGCTGGTCAATGGTTAAGTTAGCTTCATCGACAATATCAGTTTCGTCTTCCAGAAAGTTTTCGACTTCCGCTAGGTCCACGGAATCTTTCTTGATACGGTAGTAATCGATGATATTATTTTTGGCTATTTGGTATAGCCAGGCAGAGAGGGCAGCAGGGGAATTAACTTGCGTTAATTTCTGCCAGCCTTTAATAAAAGTGTCAGCCAAAATATCTTCAGCTACTTGGGTATGGCTGACCCGAAAGAAGATGAATTTATAAATCTTACCAGCAAAGTGGTCATAAATCAACCCGAAGGCTTCGTCGTCACCGCTTTGAGCTTTCTTGAATATGTCTTTTAATAGTTCTTCTTTCATAAGTTAAGACGCATTATTCCAATAAACTGTTACAATGTCAAATTGATTGTAACATAATTGACTAAAGACCCAAATTTGGGCTAAAATGAGCTGTGTGGAGGCGTGGCTGAGTGGCCGAAAGCAGCTCACTGCTAATGAGTTGACCGCCTTAAAAGTGGTCCGCAGGTTCGAATCCTGCCGCCTCCGCCAATAAAATATGGTTCGAGCCGATTTTGTTTTAGAAATGTTGTCAACACGCAACATTGACCTTAATAATCCTTAAAGTTATAATAAAAAAATGAAGGAATCCAAACAGCAACAAGTCAAGGAAAGTATCCAAAACCGACGCCAAATTCGGTCTGTTGAAATTTTAAAAAAAACTCAAGAAATCAGAAAGAAGATTACTAAAGATACCGGCGATTGGGACGGAGTGAAAGTGCTTCGAGATATACGTTATGCCCGCTAATCTAATTGTTCTCGATGCGTCAGTAGTGATAAAGTGGTTCCACGAGGAAAAAGATACTGATCGCGCCATAATATTACAAGAACAGATCGCTCAGGGAGAGGTACGAACGCTAGTACCTCCTCTTTTGTTTTATGAAGTTGCCAACGTGCTGACGATGAAGTCGGGTTCAGAAATTGAGGAAGTTATAAATGCTCATCAAATTTTGGAAAATCTGCCCTTTCAAGTGGTCGAAGTTATCCATACTGTTTTAGAAGAAGCAGTCCGAATTGCGCATCAAAATCACATCTCGGTTTATGACGCAATTTATGTGGCTCTTGCCATCTTATCCGACGCAACACTTGTTACGGCCGACGAAAAATTAGCTAAAGTAATTGGATCGCCAGCTGTTCAATTACTTTCTGATTTTCCATCATAATCCCATATGAAAATTACAAAGTTTGGGCATTGTTGTTTGCTGATTGATGTAAAAGGCGTTCGGATTTTGACTGATCCGGGATTGTTTTCGAAAGGCTACGAAAGTTTGATTAACATTGATATTGTTTTGATAACCCACGAACATCCGGATCATTTTCATCTCGATGCACTGAAAGTTATTCTCAAAAACAATCCGCGGGCAAAAGTTATAACTAATTCTTCGGTAGCGAAGTTAACGGAAGATATAAAAGTATCAGTCGTCGGCAATGGTCAATCAATAGCAGAGCAGGGAATTTTGATCGAAGGCATCGGGACCAAACATGGTGCAGTTTATGGAAATTTTCCTGAAACTGAAAACACCGGATATTTTATAAACAACCAGTTGTTTTATCCGGGGGATAATTTTACAAATCCAAATAAGCCAGTGGAAATTTTGGCTGTACCAACATCTGGACCGTGGCTGAAATTATCTGAAGCCATAGATTATGCTCGCCAGATCAAACCCCGGGTTTGCTTTCCTGTTCATGACGGGGTTTGGCTCTTTCCAGCATTCATGAATAATGCCATGGATAAATTTTTGGAAGGCACTGGAATTAAATATCGAGTTTTACAGTTAGGACAAGAAACAGAAATTTAGGCAAGCAGACAATCTTGACAAAATAATTGCTAGGGTTTACGATGTGGATAATAAAGTAAGAAAAACATTGAGTCGGCAATTGTTTGCCGTTTTATTTTTAAAAATTTATAATAATTTTATGTTAGATAAGCCAAAAGTTAACTTAGATGAAGAAAGTTTACAAGCGATTGCTGATCTTTTGGATAAGCAAACTGCTGTTTTAGCGAAGAAAGAAGAGCTTTTGGATATGAAATCAGACCTAAAGGATTATATGAATGAGGGTTTTGAAATGGTTATGGATGGGTTGGGTGGACGTGTGGACAAGTTAGAAAAAGATGTTAAAGATTTGAAACTAAATCGTCCCATAGCAACTTAAAGATATCTAAATATTATTAAGGCGGCGTTGCCGCTTTTATTTATGCAAGATTTACTTAAAAAACATTTTGGATATGAGCAGTTTAGACCACTGCAAGAAGAAATTATCAAGCGTGTTTTGAATAAAGAGAATTCCTTGGTGCTTATGCCTACTGGTGGAGGTAAGTCACTTTGCTACCAGCTACCAGCCATAGTTTTTGAAGGATTAACAGTTGTTGTTTCTCCGTTAATTTCCTTGATGAAAGACCAAGTGGATCAATTGCGCGCGAACGGGATTTCGGCAGATTTTATCAATAGTTCCCTGGCTCCTCAAGAAATTTCTGAAATTGAAAAGAGGGTGATTAGTGGCGTGGTTAAAATTTTGTATGTAGCACCAGAAAGAATATTGCTTCCTGGATTTACTGATTTTCTGCAGTTGATAAATGTAAATCTAATCGCGATTGATGAGGCGCATTGCATCTCGGAGTGGGGGCACGATTTCCGTCCCGACTACAGAAATTTAACTATTCTTCGAGAGCTGTTTCCTGATATTCCTGTGATTGCTTTGACCGCAACGGCTACAGAGCAAGTGCGAACTGATATTCTAGGCCAATTATCTTTAGAAGATGCTAAAGTATTTATCTCCAGTTTCGATCGTCCCAACTTGACTTATCGTGTGTTAGATAAACGGGATTTATATGGGCAACTCTTTGACTTACTTGAGAAGCATCGAAATGAAAGTGTCATTATTTATTGTTTTTCGCGCAAAGACACAGAAAAAATGGCACAAGTTTTGACTATAAGAGGATTTAAGGCTAGAGCTTATCATGCCGGAATGGAATCTGCAGATCGAACACAAATTCAAGATTTATTTATCAAAGATAAGATTAATGTTATTGCGGCTACTATAGCGTTTGGAATGGGGATAGATAAGCCAGATGTGCGAATGGTGGTCCATACCGATCTTCCGAGATCCATCGAGAGTTATTATCAGGAAACCGGCAGGGCAGGTCGAGATAGTTTGCCTTCAGAGTGTGTTTTATTTTTTGATCCGGCTGATCAGCGCAAGCATGAATACTTTATTAATATGATGGAAGATGAATTAGAACAGGAAAAAGCCTGGGAGAAATTGGAGCAAGTTCTGAAGTTTGGCGAGCTTAGAGATTGCCGCCGAAAGTATCTATTACAATATTTTGGAGAAAATTATCAGAATAAAAATTGTAATGCTTGCGATTTATGTTTGAAATTAGCTTCCGCCATAGAAGACAAAAAATACGACCACGAGTTATTTGATTTACTGAAAGAACTACGGAAACAGATCGCTGATCAATTAGGTATGCCACCTTATGTTATTTTTGGTAATAAAACCTTGCAAGAAATGTCGACTTATTTTCCGCAAAGCTCAACGACCCTGCTAAGGATCACAGGGGTGGGCAATCAGAAGCTGGCGCAATTTGGTCAAATATTTTTAGATTTGATAAAACAATATTCATTACGCAAAGGGTATAAAGAAGAATTGCCAAAGCGAGAGTTGAATTTAGGCATGACTCATTATCAAACATTAGATTTGTTGAATCAAAAGTTGAGTATCGAGGAAATCGCAAACCGACGCACTTGTGTTCCTGGAACAATCATTGATCATATAGAGAAAATTGTAAAGAAAAACCCAGATTTAGATATAGAGTATCTAAGACCTGATTTAAAACGTCTCGATAAAATTAAAGAGGCTTTCGAAAAGTCTCAAACCTGGAATTTGACACCCGCCAGAGATTTGCTAGGGGATGAGTTCTCTTTTGACGAGTTGCGTTTAGCTAGAATTTTTTTACAAAAATAACCTGATAAAATGCAAAAACTTTAGATCAAGAGTATGCTCAAATAATATTTGAGAAATTCAGCAAAAGAAACATCATCAGAGAAATTTAAAACCGAGCTGTCAATGGCTCGGCAACCCAACATTGTAAAGAGGTTGGCTGTTCCTATCCTACCCGTCAAAAGGAGTAGGCACCCACCATACGGAAGTATTCGGACAAAACAATAATAGCAAATTGGCAGAATTTGTCAAGCATCATGATTAATCGCCCCGGAGGCGATTATCCATGCGCAGCACTGGCGATCCAGACTTCGCTGGCATGAGCGCGTTTAAGTAATTTAGCTAACTCATTCGCTGTCGATCCTGAAGTGATGACATCGTCGACTAACAGAATTTTTTTGTTTGTAACATCGCCAATTAATGAAAAAGCATTTTCGATATTACGTTTTCGTTCATCAGCTTTGAGTTTAACTTGAGGTTTGGTGAACTTTGATCTGACGACCATTCGGTTGTCTATTTTAAGCCCAAGTTTAGAGGCAAGAGTTTCGGCGAGTAGGAGAGCTTGGTTGAATCCTCGCCAATTGTGACGTCGTCGATGTAGGGGAATTGGTACGACAATAAAATCTTCGAAGTAGCCTTCGAGTCCTTGTTTGTTGATAGTTTTCACGATCAATTCCGAAAGAGGATTAGCTAAACTCGAAACAAAATTATACTTGAATACTTCGATAACTTTATGAACATGTTTATTTTTGTGAGTCAGTGCTGAAAGCGCTCCATCCACAGAATTCCTGGTCACGCATTGCGGATGGGTTTTTCCAAATGGAGCCGGCTGCTGACAGACTAAACATTGCTGGAATTCTAGTCTCGTTAATTTATTTTTACTTTCTTCACAGAGGTAGCTTCCATCTTTACCACAAACAATGCAAGAAACAGGAAAGACTAGGTCAACTATGCTGCTGCCTAGCTTTTTAAGATCCTCTATTACTCTCATGTGAATTTTCTAATTAACCTAATTGACCTAATTTCTAAACTTTTGCTAACTCCACTACTTTGATTTGGATCTTGTCGTTTTCGAGAGCAATTTTAGCTTCCGACATTTCTACTACTTCACCAGTAATGATTTTTTCGGCAACGACATCTTCGATCAACTCTTGGACGTTGCGGCGAATAAGTCTAGCACCTTGGGCGGGGTCGTAGCTTTTATCTGCGATAAACTTCAGAACATCTTTATCGTATGACAGGGAAATGCTTTGATGCTTCATGATTCTAGCTACGAGATTGTTGAGTTCCAGGAGTACAATTTTTTTGATTTCTTCGATACCCAATGGTCGAAACACCACTGATTTATCAATTCGATTGAGCAACTCTGGTCGCATCGTTTGTCGTAGTGATTCCAATACTCGTTCTTTGACCCGATCGTATTCAGTTTCAGCCTTTGACCTGGCATCTTCGGAAGAGCTAAATCCAATGCTACCAGCTTGTTTCGTCAGATCACTCAACCCAATATTAGACGTCATGATAATTAAAGTATTTCTGAAATTGACTCGTTTACCTGCGGCATCAGTCAGTTCGCCTTCTTCGAGAATTTGTAACAGAATATTGAACACATCTGGATGAGCTTTTTCGATTTCATCGAAGAGAATCACAGCATACGGTTTTTTGCGAATTTCTTCGGTCAGACGTCCGCCTTCTTCATAGCCTACGTATCCAGCAGGTGCACCGATCAGTCTCGCGACATTGTGGCGTTCCATGAATTCAGACATATCGACGCGGATCAAGGCGTCTTTGTTTTCAAACACTTCTTCCGCTAAAACTTTTGCGGTTTCTGTTTTCCCCACTCCAGTAGGGCCCAAGAATAGGAAAGAGGCGATAGGACGTTTCGGAGAGGTAATGCCTGCACGGGAACGTCGGATGGCAGAAGCAATGATTTTGATGGCATCGTCCTGACCGACGATTCGTGCTTGCATGATTTTTTCGAGGCCAATCAGTTTTTTGCTTTCGGACTTGAGAAGTTTGGTCAATGGAATTTTCGTGATGTTTGAAACGGTACGACCGATATCTTCGGAAGTAATCTGCATGTTTGGAGTACCGACTCCTTTGCGGCTAAAAGTTTTTTGGTATTCAGCACGTTGTTTTTTCAGTTTATCTTCTTGGGTTTTTAGATGGAGCGCAGTCGTAAAATCCTGCAGCATGACAGCTTTGGTTTTTTCTTCTTCTAGACGTCGCAATTCGGATTCTATTTTTTTGACGACCCGTATCGATCGGGTTTTGGTATTTAATGTTTTGGTATAGGCTGCGGTTTCGTCAATCAAATCCAGAGCTTTATCAGGCAGGAAGCGATCAGTAATATAGCGCGTGGATAGTTCCACTGCGGCTTTAATCGCATCATCCGTGATCTCGACATTATGATGTCGTTCGTAATGTTCGCGGAGTCCTAACAAAATTTCAACTGATTCATCCATTGATGGTTCCTCGACGAGAATTGGCTGGAAGCGTCGTTCTAATGCTGCATCGTGTTCAATATGTTTTTTGTATTCAGCCAAAGTTGTCGCACCGATGACTCGAATTTCGCCTCGGGCTAGGGCAGGTTTTAAAATATTAGCAGCATCTAGAGAACCGGTGGTGGCACCTGCACCAACAATCGTATGCAATTCATCGATGAACAAAATAATGTTGGCATTATCTTTAACTTCATCGATCACTTGTTTCAGTCGTTGTTCAAATTCTCCACGGAACATCGAACCTGCGACAACCAGTGCCATATCCAGAGTCAGAATTTTTTTATCGATTAAAGTATCAGGCACTTCTTGTTTCGAGATGGCGAGGGCTAGACCTTCTACAATTGCAGTTTTACCGACTCCTGGTTCGCCAATCAAAACCGGATTATTTTTTGTGCGTCGATTCAGAATGGAAATCAACCGTTCGATTTCGCTTTTGCGTCCGATCACAGGATCGATTTTTCCTTTATGTGCTTTTTTAGAAAGATCAGTAGTGAAATAATCGAGCGCCGGCGTTTTGGAATTTTTTTCTGTAGGCATAGCGAGTTCTGGCTGCTCATCGACATTGAGTAAGTCAGGGAAGCGAGAAACATTTTCAAAAATAGAGAGCAGATTTTTTCGAAGTTCAGTGACAGAAACTTTCATTCCTAGAAGCATACCTTTGGCTTCATCGCTGTCCATATCTGTAATGCCGTAGAGAAAATGTTCCGTGCCGATAAATTGGTATTGATAGCGGCTAGCGATAATGGCAGCTTTCTCTATGACTTCACGAAGATTGTTGGACAATTTTGGCTGCCATTTATCAGAAACATGAGTTTGATTCATGTGGATTATCTCATTCTTTACGGTTTCTGGAGTGACTTTGTTTTTAAGTAAAATTTCCGCAGCGAAAGACGCTTTTTCTTCGACGATTCCATAAAGTAAATGCTCCGTGCCGATGTGGTCATGATGCAAATCTTCAGAAATTCGCTGTGAAGTGATCAAAGCGTTCTTGGCTCTGGACGATAATCGTTCTAAAATGAATGAAAAGTGGTTCATATTTGAATTTTGATGCCTAAAGCAAATGGTTAAAATTCTTCTACGAACTACGAATTTGTTCGAAATACGAACATGTGTGAAAACCTTTCGTATTTTCGCCCGCCTGCCATGACTGGCATGTCGGGCAGGTAATCCTTTCGTACTTTCGTAGGCAGTACTATACTAATATTATAGCAGATATGTCAAGCGTTTACGATAAAGCCATAAAACTGTTGAAAATCAGGCCTCATCATTCAGGCGAATTAACCAAAAAGCTGTTGATGAGAGGTTTTAGTCGTGAGGAAGTTGAGGGTGTAATTCAGAAATTACAGGAAGAAAACCTTATCGACAATGATCGGTTTGTCCAACTCTATTTGGACGAATTACTTAGAAATAAAACTTATGGCTTCTATGGCCTTAAGAGTAAGTTAATGCAGCGGGGGATTGCAAGCAATGAAGCGGAAGCAGCACTGAAAGCAAATTTAACTTTTGAACTCGAGTTAGAACTCGCCAAAAAGGTTTTAAACAAATCAGGAAATTTACCGAAACCAAAAATTGCCCAACGACTGTCGAGTAAGGGTTTTCGAAATGATGTGATCAGAACAATTCTTCAGGATTTTTGCTGAATTACCTATTTGTACGATCGGACCAAATAGGTAACCATCTCGACCCCGGACTCCGATCCGGGGGAGAGATCCCTCTTCAGAGCCTTAAGAAGTGATTTTTCGCTAATGTTTTAAAAAAAGAAAGAGCCGAACGAGTCAGGCTCTGTAAATTGAAGTTCAGGCGATTATTAGTCGCCTTCGCAGATGTAGGCCGACGGTTGAGTCGCAACTACAGTTGCGTTCTGACCCCCTTCAATAATGCAGGGACCAGATTCAGGTGTGAAGTTGATGCCGTTGATTTCAAGCGCGCCGCGGACGACCTTTATGCTCTGAGCAGGTTGCTTCTTGAAAGGGTATCGTCCTGGGGCAACGATTCCGACGCTGAACCGATCCGAGGAGTCTTGGAAGTACAGACTCTGGGCGTTACCTAAGCCTCTGCGGTTTTCGTGAATGCGATGTGTAAGCACGTTTCCTCCTGATTCAGTAGGAGGATTTTAGCATGAAAAAGATCCCGGATCAAGTTCGGGATGGGTTAGGTCAATATGGTTACATCTTTTCTAGACGCTCGATGCGGTCCTGGAGTGGGGGATGGGTCTGGAAGAGTGAAGCAAACCGACCGATCCGATCTTTTTGGTCTAAATGTTCTTTGAGTGGATTGACGATGTAGAGATGCGCTGTCGCTTTGTTGGCCACTTCCAGAGGCTCATGATCATGGGATATTTTTCGAAGCGCATCCGCTAATCCTTTGGGATATCGAGTGAGTAGAGCTCCTGAAGCATCAGCCAGGTATTCTCGTTTTCTGGAAATAGCCAATTGGATAATCGTGGCAGCAATAGGTGAGAGAAGTGCTAAGACCAATCCGATGAGCATAATCAAACCGCCACCTTCTCGTCTTCGACCATGAAATGATATCCGGAGCATCCAATCAGCCAGCAATGTCACGACTCCAACTAAGACGACAATAATTGTGGTGAGGCGGATGTCATAGTTGCCAATGTGGGATAGCTCATGAGCCATGACCCCATCCAGTTCCTGCTTGGTTAACTTTTGGCGAAGCCCAGTAGTAATGGCGACCACTGCATGTTTCGGGTCTCGGCCTGTCGCAAATGCGTTGGGTGCGGTATCTTCGATTAAGTAAATTTTCGGCGTGGGCAATCCTGCGGTAATCGCTAAGTTTTCAACTGATCGATAAAGCTCTTGATCATCAATTCGTTTTATTTCTTTCGCATGCGACATTTTGAGCACTATTGTGTCAGAAAAATAATAGCTAAAGAAACTCATAAGGATGGAGAACCCGACAGCAATTGGCAGCAGTAGGGGTTCATCCACATAAAGCGAAAAGACATATCCAAGCCCGACTATGAGGACTAGGAAAAAAGTTATTAGCAATGCTGTATTACGTTTGTTTTTCGAGATCTCGGTGTAGATCATGGTATTTCTACGAAATACGAAATTGCGAAACTACCTGCCCGACATGCCGTCATGGCAGGCGGGCGAACAGTTCGTAATTCGAGAATTCGTACTTTCGTAGGCTTAGAACTGAACGTTTGGAGTTTGGCCGATCACACCTTTTTCATCGATATCGAAGAAGGCTCTGGCAGTAAACCCAAGCATACTAGCAAACAAGTTGGTTGGGAATGTTTGCAGTTTAGTATTGAAGTCGCGGACATTACCATTGTAGAAACGTCTGGATGCCTGAATTTTATCTTCCGTGTCAGTTAGATCAGACTGTAACTGCATGAAATTTTGATTGGCTTTCAAATCTGGATACTGTTCGGACAGTGCAAAGAGTCGGCCGATCGCTTGAGACAATTCACCCTGCGCAGCTTGGAATTTGGCCATCTGTTCCACGTTGAGCTTGGTCGGATCCATGGTAATAGCCGTAGCTTTGGCTCTCGCTTCAGTGACTTTCGTCAGAGTCCCTTGTTCATGCTGTGCGTAACCTTTGACCGTATTGACTAAGTTCGGGATCAAGTCATATCTACGTTTGAGCTGAACTTCAATATCTGACCAAGCTTCATCCACTCTGTTGCGGGAATGGATTAAACTGTTGTAAATACCTATAAACCCAAGTACCAGTAAACCGAGAACTATCCAAAAAATGAGCATATATGTTATAATTAATTACTAATATTATGTCTATTTCCCTCGACGAAGTCAATCGTATCGCCAAATTAGCCAGACTTTCCTTCGAAGAAGAAGAGAAACAAAAACTACAAACTGAATTGTCAGCCATTTTGGATTACGTGGATCAGCTCAAAGCAATTCAAAGTAAAGTGCTAGGGGAAGAGTATGATAAAGATGCATTGAATTTAATGCGAGACGATGTCGCAATCGAGAGCGCTGATCCGAAATTATTTTTAGATCAAGTGCCTTCACGTCATGATGATTATATTAAAGTTAAAAGTATACTGGAATGAATTTTACAGACCTTACAATTAAATCTGCATCAGAGTTGATTGCGAAAAAAGAAGTTTCTGCGAAAGAACTGGCAGAGATGTCTTTGGAACGAATCAAAGAAGTGGATGATAAAGTTCATGCTTTTTTGTATGTAGCGGAAAAAGAGGCGATGGAGCAAGCGGATGAAGTCGACCGAATGATCATTGCTGACAATGAAAATTTTGCGTTAACTGGGATTCCTTATTCGGTGAAAGATTGTATTTTAGTCAAAGGCATGAAAGCTACAGCAGCTTCAAAAATTTTGGAAAATTATGTCGCACCATATGACGCGACAGTTATTGAAAAATTAAAAAAAGTTTCTCCTGTGATGATGGGGAAAACGAATTTGGATGAATTCGCCATGGGAGCATCGACTCTATATTCTGCTTATGGCCCGACCAAAAATCCATACGATTTGTCTAGGGTGCCAGGTGGATCTTCTGGAGGTTCTGCTGCATCGGTTGCCTCTGGCGAAGTAATTTTTAGTATTGGATCCGATACATTTGGTTCGATCCGACAGCCAGCATCGTTTTGTGGTGTCGTAGGTATGAAACCGACCTATGGCCGAGTATCCAGATTTGGTTTGATAGCCATGTGTTCATCGATGGACCAGATCGGAGTATTTACGAGAACAGTAGAAGACGCAGCGTTGGCTCTGCAAATGATTGTCGGACAAGACGTCAAAGACAGTACGAGTTTACCTAAACTTGTTCCGGATTATTCAGCAGCACTATCCGAAGATTTAAAGGGCATGAAAATCGGTATCCCAAAAGAATTTTTTGTAGAAGGTATTGATCCAGAGGTTAGAGCGATAGTTGAGAATGCAATCAAACAAGTAGAAGCACTGGGAGCTGAAGTATCAGAAGTCAGTTTGCCGAATGTTCCATATTCAGTTCCGGCGTATTATATCATTGCACCAGTAGAAATTTCTGCCAATCTTTCCAGGTATGACGGAATCCGTTATGGGTTATCAGTGCCTGGAAAAACTTTGGAAGAAGTTTATTATAATTCCAGGTCCCAAGGATTGGGAGCCGAGGTCAAAAGAAGAATTATGATCGGGACTTATGCTTCGTCTGCCGGATATTATGATGCATATTACAAAAAAGCCAAACAAATTGAATCATTGGTCCAACAAGATTTTAAATCGGCATTCGATAAATTTGATTTACTGTTAACGCCAGTTTCACCAAAACCAGCATTTAAAATAGATGAGAAAAAAGATCCGGTATCTATGTATTTGGAAGATGTGTTTACGGGCCCTATTAATCTTGCTGGAGTGCCTGCGATGTCCGTCCCAGGTGGTTTAACAAAGAGCGGATTACCAGTCGGAGTACAGCTAATTGCCAACCATTTTGCAGAGGAAAAATTATTCCAAGCCGGTCATGCTTTGGAAAAATCATTAAATTTAAAATTAAAACCAAACCTATGATAAAAAAATATTTAGCTATTTTGCTTTTAGTGTTAGTGCTTTTACCAACTGTTGCTTTAGCCCAGACAACTGCCCCGGGAAATCCTTGTTCGTTAGCAGGAATTAAAACCCAAACTGGCGGTGCGGCATCGACATTGCCTCGATGTGTTAACCAAATTTATGTCTGGTCATTGGGAGTTGCCGTACTTTTGGCATTATTGATGATCGTGGTTGGCGGGTATTATTATATGACTTCTTCTGGTAACGCCGAACAGGCAGCAAAAGGAAAAGAATACATTACCGGAGCTTTGATCGGGATAGTTATTTTGTTTACAGCTTATATCCTTTTGAACCAAATTAATCCTGATTTAGTGAACTTTAATCTTGATTCACTGAACGGTTTGAACAAGAAATGAAATACGAACCGATCATTGGTCTGGAAGTCCATGTCCAGTTAAAGACGAATAGCAAGATGTTCTGTTCCAGTAGGAATGCTGAAAGTTCCAAACCGAACGTTCACATCTGCGAAGTTTGTACTGGCCAGCCAGGAACTCTACCGGTCATCAACAAAGAAGCTGTGAGAAAGTCCGTTTTGGTCGGGCTGGCTTTGAATTGTCAAGTTGCTGAATATTCAAAATTTGACCGAAAGAACTATTTTTATCCTGATTTACCCAAAGGTTATCAGATCTCCCAATTTGATATGCCGATAAACGGACGCGGACAAATGGAACTGACAGTAAACGGACAGACGCGGACAATCGGAATCACTCGAGCGCATTTGGAAGAGGATGCTGGCAAACTTATGCATGGCAAAGGTTTTAGCCTCGTTGACTATAACCGAGCCGGAACGCCTTTATTAGAGATAGTTTCAGAGCCAGATATTCGATCATCAGAAGAAGCCAAGCAGTATTTGCAGGAATTGCAAAATATCATGCGCTATCTAGGTGTATCTGATGCTGATATGGAAAAAGGCCATCTCCGTTGTGATGCGAATATTAGTTTGCGTAAAGTAGGCGAGAGTGGACTGCCGCCGTACAAAGTCGAAGTCAAAAACATGAATTCGTTTCGCGCTGTAGCCAACGCGATTGAATTTGAAATCAAGCGTCAGACACAAGCTCTGGAAACTGGCGAAAAACTTCCTTCAGAAACCCGTGGCTGGATAGATGACAAAGGAATTACTGTTTCGCAGAGATCAAAAGAAGAATCACAAGATTATCGGTATTTCCCTGAACCGGATTTACCTGTTCTACATTTCACTAAAACTTGGTTAGCAGATTTACAAAAAGAATTACCAGAGCTACCGAAAGTCCGTAAAGAAAGATTGATGAAAGAATATGCTTTAGTCGATAAGGATGCCCAAACCTTGGTTTCGTATAAAGAATTATCAGAGTACTTTGAGCATGTCATGTCAGAATTAGCAGAATGGACTGGCTCAACTGACAAGAAAGGATCCATGGTAGCGAGTTGGATCCTAGGTCCCTTTCTTGCGGCAATCAACGAAAAGAAAATCTTTCCAGAAGAATCAAAAGTTACTGAAGAAAATTTTGCAGAATTGATGAAGCTTATTTTGGACGGAAAAGTTTCCAATCTGGCGGCTAAAGATGTGTTTGCAAATATGTTTGAGTCTGGTGAGGACCCATCGAATATTTTGGATCAGTTAGGATTACATCAAGTATCAGATCAAGGCGAACTGCTAGAAGTAGTGAAGAAAGTAGTTGCTGCAAATCCTAAGGGTGTTGAAGATGCCAAGAAAAACGAGAGAGCACTTGGCTTCTTAGTCGGTCAAGCCATGAAAGAACTCAAAGGTAAAGGCAACCCTCAAATCTTGAATGATTTGGTAAAGAAAGAGTTGGGATTATGAAGAGTTTACGAGTATTATTTGTTATAGTAATACTAATCTTAGCCTTTACGTTTATTCAGTTAATTCCGATAAGATTCCATCTCCAATTTGGAACTCTTTATTTAGAGGAGCTCTATGGTCCTACGTGTGCTGCGATTGGTGGGGTTTACTACGGTTGGCCTTTTGATTTTTACTATAATTCGATGTGCGGAGTGGATTATATTAATATAATTTCCTTTGGAATTAATATAGCTGTTTTTCTTGTGTCGGCATTAATTATTGGGAAGTTAGCTATAAAAAGAACTTAATGATAATAAAGATTATTTGTATAATTTTATCTCTTTTATTGTTCGGATTTCTATCTATGCGATTCGGAGACAAATCTTATCAGATAGCGTTAGGGCAAAATGAAAGACAGATAAGAAAGAGTGACCTGTACACCCTCTGTAATCCTGTAGGCGTTGGATTACAACGTCCCATAGGTTGGCCGTTCGAGTTTTCCAATGGATCTTACGTGACTAAAAAAACATATTGTGAAGACACTATAATTAGAAAAAATTATTTAGCGCTAGGGTTAGATTTAGTGCTATTTATTATACTTGGATTCATTTCAGCAAAAGCAGTAGAAAGAATTTTTGTAAATAATCCACCCCGGACTTGATCGTCTCTCCGGCGATCAAGCCGATCCGGGGTCCATTTCAAATAAGAATCATTTGATATTAATTAGTGTAGTGGATCCCGGATCGCCCGCGCTTCGCTTGTAGCGTCCGGGATGGGATTACCCATTTCGAACGATTAGTGAGAAATCGCTCTCAGGAGGGATCTCTCCCCCGGATCGTAGTCCGGGGTCGAGATGGTTTTATATAGTCCTTAATTAGTCGTTCTGCTTGTTTTTCTGAAGAGATCCATTTGATACGTTTGTCGGTTTGGAACCAAGTCATTTGGCGTTTGCTGAATTTGTGAATAGCGCTTTTCAATTGTTCAACCATTTGCTCATAGGTGAGATGATCTTGCAGATAAAGAGAAATAAAGCGATACTCTAATCCCATTTCTTGCAGCCGTTTGTGGCTGATTTTTTGTTTCAGAAGTTTTTTGACTTCATTAACCATTCCTTGATTGAGTCTTTGCTCAAGTCGTTGATCGATAAGCTTGTAGAGCTGTTTACGAGACTTCTTGATCCCAATGATCAAGGCACCTCCCCCTGCCAGGGGGAGGTTAGGTGGGGGTGGTACCGGCTTTCCCGTCGCTTTTACTATTTCAATAGCTCTTATCAATCTCCGAGGATTATTTTTATCAATATTTTTTGCTCGAACTGGGTCAAGTTTTTTAAGCATGGCAAAAAGTTGGGTAGTAGTTTTTCTACGTAGTTGATTACGTAGTTTTTGATTGGGTGTGACTTCTGGAATTTGTAGATTATCTATGGCCGCATAAATATAAAAAGGCGAGCCACCAACTAAGAAAGGCAATTTGTCTTTTCCTCTAATTTGAGCGATCGCTGAAATTAGAAGACGCTTAAAATCCGAAACAGTGAATTGCTTTTTTGGGGAGGAGACGTCGAGAAGATAATGTTTGATTAGTTTTTGTTCTGCTTTAGTAACTTTACCAGTGCCGATATCCATGCCTTTGTAGACTTGCCTGGAGTCAGCAGAAATAATCTCGCCATTGAATTTTTGGGCGAGATTGATAGCGAGTGATGATTTCCCCGAGGTGGTAGGGCCTAAAATTACTATTAGTTTGTTAGACATAAGTTTGCTGTAAATTCCCCCTCTTAGAATAAGAGGGGGTTAGGGGGAGTTGATTCCAAGAGTTAAACAGCAGCTTAACGCTTAAGGATAACCCCTCCTAGCTCCCCTTATATTAAGGGGAGGAACAACTGCTGGCAACATCAAGTTAACTTTTCTTCTTTACAATTTTTAGACCCGCAAATTTAGATGGCCGTTTCAAAGAGGCTCCGTGGACTTTCATTCGGGGGCGTTTTTTGACTTCTCGGCGCTCTGCTTTGAGGTTATTTTCAATTTTTGGCATCGTTGTGTTATCCACAGGATTTAATTTGTTATGATTGAATTGAGGTGAACCCTTGGTTAACAGCAGTGACCGTAAGATCATCAAGTTAACGTATGAACAAGCGGAGGGCAACGGCTGGTACTTGGCGTCGCAGGAAATGAGTGACGGGTTATCGGGCCTGATCCAGGTACCGCGCTTTGACCCGAGATCTACTGATCCAATGGGTCAGCATATTCGTGCCGTCTACCTAGCGTTAGCGAAAGTTAAGCTGGGCGGTGGTCGTGTTATTCAGACAATGGATGTGCGGAGACAAGAGCTTGTTTTTGAGATCAAACGAGAGATCGAGAAAGCCCAGAGTCACAATGGTGAGGACAGTGCAGCTCACGAGGCAATCATGAAGGAGGGCTACGAAAGACTAGAAGAAGAAATGCAACGAGTAGATAGAGGGAAACCGCTTTCTGAACTGTTCGTTGGAACGTTCACTCGCATGCATGATCCTGCGAAGTTGATCGCGACCAAGCCGCGCTGACCCCTTAGGGAAGGCGCTTTTTTTATCCAGCACCAGTTTTTTTGTTAGGATAGAGATAATACTTCGTCTTTTTAATTATTAAAAATTTTCCACATACCTACACCAGTCAAAACTGGTGCTGGATTTATGCTCGGTTTGCGATCTCGTCTGAAATCTTTTTGATAAAGTTCTCGAGTTTCATAGTTCCCAGATCCCTTTGATTGCGGCCACGGATAGAAACAGTTTTTGCTTTAGCTTCTTTTTCACCGATGATTAGCATATAAGGAACTTTTTCCATTTCCGCGTCACGGATTTTTTTGCCCACTGATTCTGATCGATCATCAAGTTCTACCCGGATATCATGTTTTTTTAACTCTAGAGTTAACTCTTGAGCATATTTATTTAGCTTATCCGAGATCGGCAGGATTTTGGCTTGTATAGGGGACAGCCAAACCGGAAAAGCGCCGGCATACCGTTCAATCAAAAATGCCATGATTCGTTCAATCGCGCCAATGGAGGAGCGGTGAACTACAAATGCTCGTTTCGATTCGCCGTCTGGACCTACGTAAGTTAGATCAAATCGATCAGGCATGCAGAAGTCGTACTGGACTGTAAAAGCGGTATCTTCTTTACCATTTGCGTTTCTCATCTGGACATCGATTTTCGGACCGTAGAAAGCCGCCTCGTCTTTAGCTTCATCAAATTTTTGACCTCGTTTTTGAAGCATTTGTCGAAGCAACTCCTCACCCTTTTCCCAAGCCGCGTCATTTTTATAATATTTTTCTTTGTTACTTCGATCACCCAGAGAAAGTCTGTACCAATAGTCTTTCCCATGAGTTAAACCAAGCACTCCCGTTACGTATTCAATCAAATCTAGAGCTTGAGAAGCTTCATCAGTAGCTTGTTCTTCGCTCGCGCAAATAATATGTGCATCAGACAAACAAAAACTACGAACGCGCTGCAAACCCATAAGCTCACCAGATTGCTCAAAGCGATAAAGTTTTGCCACCTCCGCGATCCTCATAGGAAGCTCTCGGTAGCTTACCGGTTTGCGAAGATAAAGTTCAAAGTGGTGAGGACAGGTCATAGGGCGTAGCATAAACTCTTCATCTTCGACTTTGATCGGGGCGTACATGGAATCTTTGTAATGCGGATAATGTCCGGATTTACGGTAGAGATCCAGCTTTGCGATGTCGGGAGTTATAACGTGTTGGTAGCCGCGTTTGATTTCTTCATCGACTATAAAGCGTTCCAATTCCCGTCGAACTGTGGCACCTTTGGCTGTAAACAGCGGCAACCCTTTGCCTACTGCATCTGAAAAGGTAAACAGGTCGAGTTTCGGTCCTAAAATTTTGTGATCGTGTTCTTGTTCGCTCATAGTTATATAGGTTAATAAAAAATCCAAGCACTGATGCTTGGGGTCCAGGAGGACGTTTCCACCCAAAACTTTATCTTCATTTCTTGCATAACGAGGCAAGTTCTCGAGAAAGCTCCACGGTTGGTAGCCGTTTTCCGCCTCCGCCAAGGCTACGGCGGACAAGCATCGCTTTCAAAAACTTAAGATTATTATAGGACTTCAGATTGGTTATTGCAAATTGTTCCCGAGCAGTGCCTTGATTTTAACCTTAAGCTCATCGTCAAGGTTGATTCGAAAAGGTGTTTTGACTTTTTGCTCTCGGATCATGAGATTTACGCTCATGTCACCTGGAGCAGATTCAAAAAGTGTTTTTAGTTGGGCAAATAATTCATCAGTCGCAGCTTCTGGGATTTTGATAGTCACAGACTGTGGTTCTTGTGGAATTGATTGCTGTCCAAATTCTCGCATATCATCCACTAGGAATTTAGGCTCTCCATCTTTGTCAGAAAGTTTTCCAGTGGCCAGCACAATTTTACCTTCGACTAAAAGGTCATTGTGTTTGTTATAGATCCCGGGGAAGACAACGAGTTCGATGAGGCCTCCCAAATCTTCCAAATCGATGAATGCCATCTGTTCGCCTTTTCTGGTCAAGATTTTCTGAACTCTAGTTACGATGCCACCGATAGTAGTATTCGCGATTTTATTTTCTATCACTTCTTTGATCGGTTTGGCGATTTTTTTCAGTTGTTCTACATATTCTTCCATCGGGTGAGCGCTGACATAGAGGCCGAGTAATTCTTTTTCCCAGCCAAGCATTTCTTTTTTGGTCGCGGCTTCCACTTCGCGAAGCTTGAGTGCAGATGCAGGCATGAGTTCAGCCCCGAACAAAGATGCTTGGTTTTCGGTTTTCCCAAAGCTTCGGGCAAATTCTAGGAGAACTTCAGTATTGGCTAATAATTGATTGCGTTCGCCCAATGAATCCAAGGCTCCTGATTTGGCCAAGGCTTCCCAGGATTTTTTGTTGAAATTGCGGGTCTGAATTCTTTTGACGAAGTCTTCAATCGAGGTGAATTTTCCAGATTGTTTCCGTTGTTCAATAATAATCCCAACCACATCAGAACCCAAATTTTTAATTGCAGACAATCCGAACCGAATGTGACTCTCATCTACTACAGTAAAATTGGCCAAACTTTCATTGACATCAGGAGGAAGTACTTCAATATTTAATTTTTTACATTCTTCCACAGCTTCGGATATTGTGGGAAGATCGCCGGATTCAGCGGTCATGAGAGCAGCCATAAATTCCACAGTATAGTTGGCTTTCATGTAAGCGGTTTGATAACTGACGACACAGTAGGAAGCGGAGTGTGATTTATTGAAACCATATGCAGCGAAGGGCTCAATCCAAGCCCAAATTTCAGCAGCTTTATCTTTGCTCCAATTCACAGTTTGCATACAACCGTTGATAAATTTTTCTTTTTGCTTGGCCATTTCGGCGGGAATTTTTTTACCGACAGCTTTACGGAATTTATCAACTTCTTCCCACGAATAGCCGGCCAAATCATGAGCAATCGTCAGGAGATCGTCCTGATAAACCAAAATTCCGTAAGTTCGATGTAAAATTTTCTCGAGTGCTGGATCCATGTAACTGACCAGTCGTGGATTATGTTTGCGTTTGATATAGTCGGGGATAAATTGCATCGGCCCTGGTCGATAAAGGGCAATCATGGCCATGATATCGAAAATACTGTTCGGCCGGAGTTCCATCAGATAACGAGTCATGCCTGATGATCCCATTTGGAACACGCCAAAAGTATGACCTTCAGAAAGTAGTTTAAAAGTTTTTTTATCCGGGTGGGGGAGATTATAAATATCTATCGTGACATCATGGCGCTTCTGCGCTATCCGCACCGCAGCTTCCAAAATAGAAAGGTTGCGAATTCCCAAAAGATCCAATTTGACCACACCAATTGCTTTGGCATTGGCATTCAAATCCAAAGCGTACATGTCGTATTGAGTAATAGTACGATTGCCATCGGGTTCAAATTGTAGAGGAATATAGTCAGTCAAAGCCGTAGGTGTGATAACAATTCCCGCAGCATGGACTGATGCGTGTCTGGCGCATCCTTCTAATCTTTTGGCAATGTCTAAAATTCTTTTCGTTTCTGGGTCTTTATCGTAGGCTGCTTTCAAATCAGGGTTAATATCCACGGCTTTGTCTAGCGTCATGTGGAATCCTTGTTTCCCGAAAGGAATCATTTTGGCGATCTGATCACATTTACTGTATGGAACACCTAGAGCACGACCGACATCGCGGATAGCAGCCCTGGCCATCATCGTTCCAAACGTAATGATTTGGGCAACTTTATCTTGGCCGTATCTTTTCGTGATGTATTCAATAGCCTCATCGCGATGATTGTCAGCAATATCCAAATCAATATCAGGAGGAGTCGGTCTGTGTTCCGTTAAAAATCGCTCAAAAGGCAGTTCATAATATAAAGGGTCGACATTAGTAATTCCTAAAATACGACCGACAATACTACCAGCAGCACTCCCCCTGGTATTTGTAATCGCCCCAATTTTATGAGCGCCTTCGACGACATCAGCTACCATCAAAAAATAAGTATCAAAACCTTTTTTGATAATAATATCGAGTTCGTAGTCGATGCGTTTTTGAATTTCTTCAGGAATGACTCCATCTTTACTATAGAAAGGAATTGCTTTCGCATAAGTCAGGTCTCGTAAATGTTCGGCAGAGGTTTTGCCAGCCGGAAGTTCGACTTGTGGAAAGTATCGCTGATTGAGAAGGAGTTTTAAATCACATTTTTCAGCGACTTCCACAGTATTCAAAACAGCTTCGGGAATATCCTGGAAATGCTCTAGCATTTCTTCTTCAGATTTTAATGACAGATCCCAGCCCCGCATGTCCAGCCGATCTGGATCATTGATGGTTTTGCCGGTTCCAATACAAATCAAGACATCCTGGGCTTCACTATCTTCCGGGTATAAATAATGACAATCCGCTGTCGCCACTAGTTTTAAATTTTCTTTTTTCGCAAGAGTGATCAGTTTCTGCGTTTGTTTTTCTTTGTCTCGCTCGTCTTGGGTGTTTGAGCCTTTACCATTTCGCTGAATCTCGATGTAATAATTATCCGGGCCAAAAATATCTAAATGTTTTTTTAAAACAGATTGAATTTCTGTCTCGGATTTGTTCATGACAGCTCGGGAAAGTTCTCCCCGCATACAACCGGAAAGACAAATCAAACCTTCCGAATGCTGCTTTAAAGTTTCCAAATCAATCCGCGGTTTGTAGTAAAAACCGTCAATGTGAGCGATAGTTGTCAGTTTCAGCAAATTTTTATAGCCCGCATCATTTTTGGCCAGCAGAGTTAAATGAAAATAATCAGAATCGATTTTACCTTCTTTGTCCTGGAGCGTTCTAGGGGCGATATAGGCTTCGATTCCGACTATCGGTTTAATTCCAGCATCCAGGCAGGCATTATAAAATTCAATTATGCCATACATGACACCATGATCAGTCAGAGACAGGGCTTCCATACCCAGTTCTTTCGCGCGATTAACTAGCGCATCGATTTTTGAAAGGCCATCGAGTAGGGAATAATGCGAATGAACATGTAAATGCGTAAACTTTTTAGCCATGTTTGCATTATAGCCAAGCCAGAGAGCAAAAACCACCCCGGACTTGATCCGGGGTCCAATAAAGTGGATCCCGGATCGCCCTTCGTGGCGTCTGGGATGGGTGACTATGGGTATGAAAAATGATATAATTTGCTTAATAGAAAAACTCAAATCAAATGGCTTTAAATGATAACGAACGAATTCAGGAAGTAGTTCTCATGGCTCAAGAGAAAACCCAAGCAGTTGGTACGAAAGTTTGGTATGCCTTGGGGATAACAATAGTTGCCATGGTTCCCGCTTACTATTTATTGAAATTTGGGTTTATATCGATCATGATGCAGACCCATCGTGAGCCACAGGTAATTTACAGCGATGAGGATAAGCAGCCGCTGGAAGTTTTAGAATCAAAAATTTTTACACTTGCGCCGAATACTTATGCAGGGTATGTTAAGATAAGGAATATAGAATACGAATGGGGGGTCAGGCGCCAAGAATACACGGCAGAATTTAAAACTGTCGGAGGCACTGTTTTGACCAGAGTTGACGGGTCGACTTTTATTCTTCCCAGCTCGGATAAAATAATTGTGTTCTCTCGCTTCACGCATGAACAAACACCGCAAGAAATTGTATTTCGACTAGGTGAAACGAAGTTTTCTCATGCCCCTGAAATTAATGTCGACCTAGATATCCAACGAACTGAAATTACGCATCCCGCAAGTGGGACGATTGTCTACGCTGGAGTAAAAAACAATAGTCCTTATACGTTAAAGCGAGTAGACCTACCTGTTATTCTCTACGGTAATAATAATCAGGTGCTGGGTGTGGGTTCGACCATTATTAACGACCTTGTATCGAACGAGACCAGAACTTTTCAATATTCTTGGCCATCCAGGCTGCAGGGTGTAGTCAGAGCAGAAATTTCCTATGAAGTTAATGTTTTTGATCGAGAAATTTTTGGCTTGCCGCCGGAATCGTCGCCCATAGATGGACGAGATGAGTAAACTCATGCGTAATTGGTTAAATAATTTTCGTTACTTCGATGTATATATCGCCACAAGCAGCACTTTGCTGCTTGTTTTGGGTTTGCTTATGATTTATTCGACAACTCTGGAAGATGCCTCTAATCTCATGTGGAGACAATTAGCATTTGCAATTGCTGGTTATGTCGGTCTTTTTGCTCTGGCGTTTTTTGATTATCGTAAACTGAAAAACGCCAGCTGGGTTGTTTACTTAGGAGTTGTGCTAAGTTTGATATCAGTTTGGCTATTTGGGGAAACCATTCAGGGCTCGACTCGTTGGTTTGACGTTGGATTTTTTTTGATCCAACCGAGCGAATTCGCGAAACTAGGGATGGTCATCGTCATGGCGAAGTTTTTGGATCGAAACCTTGAGCGAATAAAAGATTTCCGTTATGTCGCAATGTTTGCGATTTACGCAGGTATTCCAGCAGTGCTAATTTTTATAGAACCAGACTTGGGCTCTTCGATTGTTATCTTTCTCATTTGGCTGGGAATGCTCCTCGCCAGTAATGTTAACAAACGTCACCTGATGATTTTATTTGCAGCATTTTTGGTCGCAGCCTCATTAAGCTGGTTTTTTGTCCTTCAAGATTATCAGAAGGATCGAATTCATACTTTCTTCAATCCAGAAAGCGATCCGCTGGGGACGGGTTACAATGTTATTCAGTCAGAAATTGCCGTCGGTTCTGGAGAAATAACGGGACGGGGCGTAGGCAGAGGATATCAATCGCAACTAAATTTTTTACCAGCTCGGCAAACTGATTTTATTTTTGCCGCGATAGCTGAAGAACTGGGATTTTTGGGCAGTATGTTTGTCTTGGGAATGTTTGGTGTTATTTTTTATCGATTGGTTCAAGCGACGAAACATGCCCGGGATAACTTCGGCATGTATTTGTCACTCGGTGTGTTGATAATGTTTTTATCCCAAATGGTGATTAACATCGGCATGAATATTAAACTTGCGCCTGTAACAGGAATTCCACTACCGTTTGTGAGTTATGGCGGCAGTTCGCTTTTGACTAGTCTTTTTGCTTTAGGATTAGTACAGAGCATAATCGCTCGCCAAAAAGCCCTTAGATTCAGCCAGTAATGACTGTTGATTGACGACTGCATTCTAGAGTTTTAAAATATAGTTAGACAAAGAAGATATGGCCAAGTTTGATTACAACAAAATTCTCCAGTGGTTGGCATATATACTAAAGTGTCCTGTATGTGGACAAAAATATAACGCTGACCAGACCAAGGTTATTGATTCGGGTGAGGATAAACCGGTTAATAGCCGAAGTTTACTAGTGCATACGGATTGCGAGCGATGTAAAAGTTCCGTTGTGTTTTCAATCGCCATCGATGGTCCAGAAATTTTTTCTATCGGTATGGTCACTGATCTAACCAGCCAAGATACCAGCAAATTCAAAAATCGTGAACCCATTACATCTGATGAAGTCTTGGCTACTCATGAGTTCCTTCGAACTTTTGATGGTGACTTCAAATCAGCCTTACGAAAATAGCTGTTGACTTAGGCACACAAAAGTGTTAGGATATGACAGCTATTTTAATTTATGCAAAATATTTCAATTATCGCCACGAAGCGTGAAGTTTCTGGCAAACGAGTAAAGAATCTACGCAATGCAGGAAAACTGCCAGCTGTTTTGTATGGTCACAAAGTAGATACGACACAAATTGAAATCTCTGAACGTGAGTTTGCCATGGCTTTTCGAAAAGCCGGTGAATCTACAATCGTCAATTTAGTGGTAGATGGCCAGACCCGACCCGTGTTAATTCATGAAGTTCAGAACCATTATTTGAAAGGTAAACCAATTCACGTTGATTTCTATGCCGTAAACATGGCGGAAAAAGTTAAAGTTCACGTTCCTATTCACTTTAGTGGTGAATCTCCAGCAGTAAAGAATTTGGGTGGAACTCTGGTGAAAAATCTTTCTGAAGTCGAGGTGGAATGTTTGCCAGGGGATATCCCTCAAGCCTTTGAAATTGATATTTCTTCACTGAATACATTTGAAGATGCGATTCGCGTCTCCAGTTTGAATGTCGGTGATAAAGTTACAATCTCAGCATCTCCAGAAGAAGTGATAGCCAATGTCGCTAAACCTCGAACTGAAGAAGAAATGAAGTCTTTGGAAGAAAAAGTTGTGGAAGACGTCACAGCTGTGGAAGGTGTGATTAAACCCGAACCTGGAGTTACTGATGATGCCGCGGTACCTGCCACAGAGGATAAGAAAACTAAAGAAGAGTAATCACCGCGTAGCGCTGTCGTCCAAATAAATCCTTATATATTTTCGTTTTCGAAACTGGCCAGAATTTTTTGGCCAGTTTTTTTATTGCTGGTGCCTGGTCGTGGCCGATTTCCAAAAAGAGGTTGTAGGATTTAGGTTGTAGGTTGTAGATTTGCTTGAATAATTCCTCATAGAGTTTTAGCCCTTTTTTCGCAGCGACCAAAGCGCCTCTCGGTTCAAACTTTGTCGATGGATCCACGAGCTTTGCTAGGTAGGGAAGATTGGCCACGATTAAATCAAAATGCTGTTTGCCCCACGGTTCGAGTAAATTGCCATCCACAAATTTGATTTTGACTTTCTGGCGCTTAGCATTTTTCTTAGCCACAGCGATAGCTTTTGGTGAAATGTCGGAGGCGAAGTAATTGTGCTTGGTCCCGAGTTTTTTAGCGAGGGAGATGATAATATTTCCAGAGCCCGTCCCAATATCTAAAATGTTAATTTTACCTATTTGGTCCGATCGTACTTTTAGGTAATTCAGGACTAATTCTACAAGTCCTTCAGTCTCGGGGCGGGGGATCAGCACATGCTTGTCGACGTAGAGATTGAGTTTATAAAATTCTTTAGACTTCGTCAGATAAGCCACGGGCCAGCCGAGTAACCTGCGATTGATAAATGTTAAAAATCTTTTTTCCTGTTTCGGACTGACGTAGTTGCCCATATGGACAACTAGGTACTCTTTCGGTTTTTTCAACACATAAGACAAAAGAACCTCCGAATCGAGGGCTGCTGATGGGGAGGTTTTGTTGAGTTTTTTGATTCCTAAATTTATAAGTTGGTGAATGGTCATGACGGTTAGGGTTATTCGTCTGCGCAACGCGTATCGTCAGACGTTAACCGATACGCGCGGCACTGACGTTAAACGCTCGACGCTTTCTCCAGTTGTCTTTTTTGATCTTCGGCGATCATGGCGTCTGTGATTTGCCCCATGTTGCCATCCATAATCAAACCGATTTGATTCCAATTCGTATTGATTCGATGATCTGTAATTCGATCTTGAGGAAAATTATATGTTCGGATTTTTTCAGAACGATCGCCCGTACCGATTTGGGATTTACGTTTATCGCTTAACTCTTTCCGCTTTCGCTCTTCTTCGATGGCCAGCAACCGCGCGCGCATAACATTCATGGCTTTTTCTTTGTTTTGGGATAAAGACCGTTCGTCTTGAATGATGACCATGATCCCGGTGGGGATGTGGGTGATTCTCGCAGCAGAATAGGTAGTGTTTACGGATTGACCCCCATGACCAGAAGAGGTGGTCGCTTCAAATTTTAAGTCTTTTGGATCGATTTTAAAATCAACTTCTTCAATTTCCGGCATGACCGCGACGGTCACAGTGGAAGTATGCACACGTCCTGATTTTTCAGTTTCAGGGACTCTTTGTACCCGGTGTACTCCTGACTCGTATTTGAATTTGGAATAAGCACCTCCGCCAGTTGGCGGACCAACAATTTCAAAAATTACTTCTTTGTAGCCGCCAATGGATGTGCGATTCGTGGTAAGAATGTGAACTTTGTATCCAAGCTTTTCTGCGTATTTGGAGTACATACGAAATAGTTCTGCAGCAAACAAGCCAGACTCGTCACCACCAGCTCCCGCTCTAATTTCAATAATAATATTTTTCTCATCATAAGGATCTTTCGGTAACATCGCGATTTTGAGCTGTTCCAAAAGCTTTTCTTGTTCGGATTTGAGCGCGGGGAGTTCAGTCGCGGCCACTTCGGCTAATTCAGATTTATCTGCAATCATTTTTTCGTGTTCAAGAATTTCTCTCTCTACGTTCTCCAATTTTTCGATATCTGTAACCATAGGCAAAAGTTCTCGCTGGCGTTTGCCAAGTTTAGCCAGTTCTTGCGAATCAGTAGTTTGAGAGAGCTTCTCACTTATCTGTTCGTATTCTTTTTTGATTGCAGAGTAATTCAGTCCCATATAATTTAAAAACACGCCTAAAGATGTTTCTTAGATGGCGTGTCTTTGGAGTGGTTAAGCTTTAGCTAATTTTTTCGTAATCCGTTTGGACTTGAGTTCAGCAGCTTTAGATGAACGTTTTTTGAATCTATCAATGGTACCTGAAGTATCGATCAGGTTTTGTTTACCAGTATAGAAAGGATGGCAGTTGTAACAAATTTCAACATGGAGCTCTTGTTGGGTAGAGCCCGTAATAAAGGAGTTGCCACATGCACAAACAACCTTAGCAGCTGTGAAATATTGTGGGTGAATCTCGTTCTTCATATCTCCGAAATATTAGCATAGATTGACACGTTCGTCAAGACAGGGTAGTATGTGGTGTAAAATCGAAAGGGGGATACGAGTTGGACAGTTGGACTATTTTTATACTGCTAGCGGCATTCGTCTTCTCTTTCGTCTTCGGGATTCAGATGTCGATGAAGAGAAGAAGTCAACGGAAAATTAGGAAGAGGAGATCATGAGGAAAACGATTGGTTGGACTTTACTGGGACTTGCCGGAGTGCTTCTTTACTTCACTGGACCTTCGCAAAGCGTTTCGCCACTTGAGGCGAAACTCGTTCCGTATGTGGGCGATGCAGGGTCAATCTTAATCCTTGGATTGGTCTTTCTAGCACTGTTGTTGGGCGCGATTGGATGTATCGTACCCTACACGAAGCGTTAACGCCTACGAGGCAATCTCGAAGGCTTCTTTTTTTGTACTCTATTTTGTACATTTGTATAAAATACGTAGCAATTTTAATGTGTATATATAATGCTTAATATTGGTTTTTCCAAAGCAGACGGGTTGCCAAGACAAGCTATATATGTTAAACTCTTTGGGCAATTAATATTCATACTTTTTGATGGTTTTGGTCCTGCCCAGCCCCAAGTTAGCGGGAACTAACTGGGGCTGGGTCCCAAACTCAAATGACGAAAGTAGCCGAAGAAAGGATTATATTACATGAAGTCCATTGAACTAATGGAGATGCTTAAAGCTGGGGTTCATTTTGGCCACAAAACTTCTTTGTGGAATCCAAAAATGGCGCAATACATTTACACCCAGCGCAACAACATCCACATTTTGGATTTGGAAAAAACCAAAAACAAACTGTCGGATGCAGTAAACTTCGCAACAGAAGTTGCATCCAAGGGCGGTACTGTTTTGTTTGTGGGAACGAAACGACAGGCAAAAGATGAAGTGCGTAAAGCTGCGGAATCATGCGGTATGCCTTACGTCGTAGAACGCTGGTTAGGTGGTACATTTACGAACTTCCGTACAATCCAGAAAACAATCAAGAAAATGGAACGTTTGGAAAAAATGATTGAGACTGGTGAGATCAAGAAATATACGAAAAAAGAACAGTTGATGACAGCCCGCGAAATTGAGAAAATGAAAACCTTCTTCTCTGGAATCAAAGAAATGAAGAAATTACCGGAAGCTATTTTCGTTCTCGATACCAAGCACGACCACATTCCAGTGACTGAAGCTCGATTGTCCAAAGTCAAAGTTATCGGACTCGTCGATACCAATTCGGATCCAACCAAAGTTGATTATATAATCCCATCAAATGACGATGCGATAAAAGTTATCAGCTTCATGGCCAACATCATGGCAGAAGCGATTAATGAAGGTAAAAGCAAAATGCAGCAGGCTGTGATGACTCAAACCGAAGACGCTGCAATAGCAAAGTAATTTTGAATTAAGAATTAAGAATTTTGATTCAATTTCGAAATTAGAATTTAATAATTTTATTCGAAATACAAAATTCAGAATTAAAAATTAACATGCAAATTTCAACTGAAGATGTAAAAAAGTTAAGAGAAGCCACAGGCGCTGGTATGATGGATGCCAAAAAAGCTCTCCTTGAAGCTGGCAACTTTGATGAAGCAGTCGCGCTGCTTCGTAAAAAAGGTCATGCTTCTCTGGCTAAAAAATCAGAGCGAACAACCAAAGAAGGAATTGTTGCTTCTTATATTCACGCTGGTGGTAAAGTCGGCGTGTTGATTGAACTTAATTGCGAGACAGATTTTGTCGCACGCAACGAAGCTTTCCAGGCTCTGGCCCAAGAAATCGCTCTTCATATCGCTGCAGCCGCCCCGATCTATGTCAGTCGGGACCAAGTTCCCGAAGCGGTTGCTGATAATGAAAAGAACATTTATCGTGAGCAAATCAAAGATAAACCAGTGGCGATGCAGGACCAGATAATTGCCGGTAAACTGGAAAAATACTATGAAATGGTTTGTTTGCTCGATCAACCCTATGTCCGCGAGCCTGAAAAGAAAATCAAGGATTTGATTGCGGAATCAGTCAGTAAATTAGGCGAGAACATCCAAGTTCGAAGGTTTACTCGCTTTATGCTTGGATCAGAATAAATGATCATCGCGGCAATCATAATTTTATCGATCGCAGTACTGGTGGCGATAAGTTTATTTTTGGTAAAAATCGGACAGCTCAACTCTCGCCCACATGTGCGGATGCGTCTGAACACAGAACATCATCACCACGAGCTTTGGCCTTATGTCAAACAGAAAATCAATGCGATCGTTAGAAAAGTTTGGCATTTTATTCTCGAAGCTAAAGATCTAACGCCTTCGACAACCAAATCAATTCATAACCAATACGAAAAAGTTAAAAGTGCTTTTCGAATTCGAATTCGATCTTCGGAAGTAGAACCAGCGTGGCTTCCAGAAGCCGCAGAGCTGTCGATTAAGCCTACGGCTACACAAAATCCCGAAGATCTATATCTGGAAGCGATCAAACGCAATCCGAATGACAAAGAAGCTTACGCGGCACTCGGCCGATTGTATCTGCAGAATAAAAACTTTGCAGATGCGGTCCAGATTTATGAATATCTGATTAAACTTGATCCGACAAAAGATATTTACTATAGCAACCTCGGCTTGTCACATTATTCACTCAAGGAATATCAGAAAGCGAAGATTGCGTACGAGAAAGCGCTAAGCATCAACAATAAAATTCCGACGAGATGGATAAATTTGGGTTTGTGCTTTGAGGCTCTGGATGATTACACCAAAGCAGTCAAAGCAATTTCACAAGCACTGGACTTGGATAAGCTCAATATTCATTACATGACTCTGCTGGCAGATGCTTACATCAAACTAGAGAATAGTGTCCGTGCCGAAGAAGTATTGGAGCAAATATTGTCTCACGAACCTACAAATAAATCCGCCCGTGAAAAGTTGATGCGGTTGAGAATTTGAAATTCCACAGCAGTTTTTCTGTGAGTGGTTATAGGAAAAAAGAAAAAAACCGATCAATTAATCGGTTTTTTTCTGGTGGGCAGGACAGGATTCGAACCTGTGAAGGCGCAAGGCCAGCTGATTTACAGTCAGCCGCGTTTGACCACTTCGCTACCTGCCCTCGTCGCAACTATCGGACACTTCGCAAATTGCCTCGCAATTGTGCTACGGTCCTCTGTTGCTCCTCTCAAACAAAAATCGTGCTCGCTTCGCTGCGCCCCTATTTTTGTTTGTAACTATACTAATTCTCTGGAGCCGAGAAGAGGATTCGAACCTCCGACCTTCGCTTTACAAAAGCGTTGCTCTACCACTGAGCTATCTCGGCAGAGTTGTACCTGGAAATTTTAGCAAATTTAGCTGAATTACTCAAGATTAGTGATTCTTGACCGTTTATGCTATAATAATGCCAAGTTATTTAACCACAAAAGAAGTGAAATAAAACTATATGGATGAGAAAAAAACTAAGATTTTAATAGTCGAAGACGAAGAAATTTTGCTTACTGCTTTAGCAGAAGAGCTAAAACAAGAGGGATTTGACGCTGTCGGGGCCAAAGATGGTGAAGAAGGGGTAGCCAAAGCTGCCTCCGAAATGCCTGATTTAATTTTACTGGATTTAGTTATGCCGAAACTGGATGGTATCGGAGCACTTAAGCAATTGAAAGAAAATGACCAGACAAAAAATATTCCAGTAGTCATCCTGACCAATTTATCAGATTACGACAAAGTTTCGGACGCACTCTCCCTCGGAGCCATGGATTATCTAGTCAAAGCCAACTATCGCTTAGAAGAATTAGTTAGCAAAATCAAAACTGTTCTTGATCGAAATAAAGCTGAAGCTACGGGAGTCTAGTCCCAAAAAATGGAAACACAAAATTATCAAAATTTAATCGACGAAATTATCGCCAAACAAACTATTATTTTAGGACCGGATATTGTTTTATTAAAGGCGAGAAACGTGAAGGGTTTAAATTTGAGCTCGGGTGGAAAAGTTGAAAGCATTGATGGTGATCCTCAAGAGGTTTTACAAAATTTAATTAATGAATACGTAACTCTGTCAGGTCAGATCGTCAAAAATATTCTTAATCCGGTCCTGCTGAAATATCCTGAAATCAATGTACGAATTTAATTCCACAGCTAATATTTTAATTCAATCACTGATAGCCATAATTATCATAGGTGTGTTTTATAATTTAATGATGAGCACCAAACTCTATGGCGGAATTATCGGCAAAGCAGTTCGTCTGATAGGGGTGGCGACGATGTTGGTTGCCGTGGCTTCTATCGAAAACGTGCTTTTGAAATTTAAAATTGTCGAGCATTCTCTGACAGCTTCAGTTTTTCAAGACCTGCTTATTTTAGTGAGTTTAGTTTTACTCGGGATAGCGTTTTCAAAACTGGGATCAGTTAACAAACAGTAGGTAGTAGTAGCAAAACAAAATGGTTACTCTAAATAACAGTCAGCTGTTTATTATGTTGGCAATCTATAGTGTGATTGTCTTTATTTTTGTTTGGATTGAAAACAAACGGATGCGCAAAAATTTGCTGGGCAAAGAACACGAAATGCAACGGCGCATGTACGAAGTTTCGATTTTGAAAGAGTTAGGGGAGAGAATCGGGTATTCGTTAAATGTCCAAAAAATCGTTGATGTCGTGACGGGGTCACTTCGCAAATTACTGGATTATTCCACGGTTTCGTATTTGATTTTAAGCGATGAAGGTCGTATTATTTTTCACTGTATTGTCGAAGAGTCTGTGAACAAAAAATTTATTGAAGATGTGGAATCACGCATGTTGGCGGCTCTGACCGCGCTGCTGAACAGAGAGGTTAAAGAAAGCGAAGTCGATGAAAGCATTTCCGGCACAATTACTGATGAAACCAATAAAACCACGATTCAATCTTTTTTCAATATTCCAGTAGTGATTAATAATCGACCAGTCGGGTTACTCAATGTTTCATCGCACAAACCAGGATTGTACAAAGAAGAAGAAATGATGCTGCTCTATACAATCATGCACCAAGCATCAACTGCGGTTTCGAAGTTAGAAAATATTTTGAATTTGGAAAAGGGGAAACTCAATTCCATGGTTGAATCCATGGCCGATGGAGTTTTGATGGTGGATACTAGGAATAGATTATTGGTGATCAACCCGACTGCGCAAAAAATGTTGGGGATCGATAAAGCTCAACCATCGATTTTTGATATTTTAGGAAAACTATCGTCGAAAATGGATTTAAGGACAAAAATCGAGGAGAGCTTACGAAAGGATAAATTAGAAGTGGAAGAGCAATTGAAATTGGACGAAAAAGTTTTGCGTGTCTTAGTCAGTCCAGTCAAAGACGCAGCCAACGAACCGCTAGGAGCAGTCGTACTATTCCACGATATCACTAAAGAAAAATCTATAGAAAAAATGCGCGAAGATTTTACCTCGATGATGGTTCACGAATTGCGGAGTCCTCTAACTGGAATCCGATCGATTGCCAACTTACTCCGTGAAGATAAAATAAAGAACGAACAGAAAAAATATCAAGAATTTATCGAATTAATCGTTTCGAATTCCTCATCGATGTTGGATTTGGTGAATGACTTACTGGACGTCGCAAAATTGGAGTCAGGGAAACTTCAAATACTACGAAGGGATACCAATATTCCAGAAGTAATTAAGGTTCGTATCCAATCATTTGTTTCGCTCGCTGAAGAAAATCATTTAACACTCGAATCGAAAGTCGAACCAGGCGTAGCCACTTTTTCTTTGGATGAAAACAAAATTGCCCAGGTGTTAAATAATTTCTTATCAAATGCGATTAAATTTACGAAAGAAGGGAAAATTATAGTCTCGGCTTTGACAGTAAAAAAAGGGGAGAGTTTTCTAAATAAAGTGAGTAGTCTCGGAATGATTTGGCCTGGTATAAAAGACAAAACGTTTGAAGAAGATGTTCTAATCCTTGGTGTTACAGATAGCGGGGTGGGGATTGCAGAGGAGCAACTCTCTAAATTATTTAACAAATTTACCCAACTCGAAGAATCAGCGCATTCGGAGAAAAAAGGAACGGGCTTAGGACTAGTTATTTCCAAAGGAATTGCTGAAGCCCACGGGGGGAGCGTCGGGGTATTTTCGGAAGTTAGTAAGGGGTCAACTTTTTATTGTGTATTGCCAATAGCCAAGGAAAAAGTTAATGCCACCTAAAAATAGAGATTTTAACAGCATTAATGCTGATTTTGCAAATTTAACATCGCACCAATTGCGTACTCCATTGTCAGGGATGAAGTGGATGTTGGAGCTACTCCAAAAACCCAACACTGGAACTTTAAATAAAAAGCAAAAAGATTTTATTTTCAAAATTTATGCATTGAATGAACGAATGATTGCCCTGGTCAATGATCTATTGGAGGTCTCCAGAATTGAGTCAGGGGATACCAAACTTTATCTCCAACCAACCGACATGGTCGTGATTATCCGTCAGTTGCTAATGGACAAAGCGCAAGAGATCAAGCAAAAGAATTTAAATGTCAGCTTCACCGTCGAACAAGAACCATTTCCAGTCGTTCGCACTGAACCGATAAAGATTAAACAGGCAATCCATAATATTATAGCGAATGCGGTAAGCTACACTCCTGACAACGGAAAGGTTAAGATTGATTTAAGATTTAAAGATGAAGACCGAACAATGTTGGTCTGTTCAGTTACAGATTCAGGAATAGGGATACCAAAAGATCAGGCGGGAGATGTCTTTGAAAAGTTTTTCCGGGGTAGTAATGTTTCGAAAGTTGAGTCAGTGGGTACTGGTTTGGGTCTATACATAGCCAAAGCTTTTATCGAAGGCTCTGGCGGCAAAATTTGGTTTGAATCGCAGCTAGGGAAGGGAACGACCTTTTTCTTCACCCTGCCAATAGTGAGAACTAAATAAATTAAATCAAAAAAGGCCTGACATATGTCAGGCCTTTTTTGGCAGGGGCTGTAGGAATCGAACCCACATCTTTCCTTTTGGAGAGGAAGATACTACCATTGTACTAAGCCCCCATGCCCGCTTCTGGCGGGAAAAGCTACTTAGTTTCTTTGTGTTCCGTGCGTTTCTTGTCCCACTTACAAAATTTAATAATAACCAATCGGTTAGTATTCAGCTTTTTATTTTTTCTGGAATGGTAGTTGATCCGATGGCAAACTGTGCATTCCAAATTGATTAAATTATCTTGTGACATGAATCCCTTTCTTTTGAGTTAATACAAAACAAAATGTACTTTAAGATTTAGTTATAACATTTTGTTTTGAGAGAGGCAGTAATCCCGAAGGCCGGAGCGGATTCGACGATGTCGGATACGCGGAGGCCTAAGGGTTAGTTGACTCGTGGAGCCGTTGCGCGGAATTGAACCGCGGACCTACTCCTTACCATGGAGTTGCTCTACCAGCTGAGCTACAACGGCCAAAAAGCCAAATTACTATAGCAAAAAATAGCAAAATAATCAAGAGTCCTTGTTGAAACCTTAGAATTGAGCTACACTATTTACTATCGAATTCAACTTTCAAGAGGGTATACACATGGAAGTCACGCACTTCAAGCTGGCGATTTCGATCCCGCTGGCGAAAGCGGGACTTCTCAACGAACTGACGCAAATAGGTGCGGATCAGGTCACGATCATCGATACGATTGGCGCTGAATGCATGGGGCTTGTAGTTTTTCTCATGGATCTCGAAGACGAGGTCATAAGCGCGATTCATCGTTCTCCGGCGCGATTGCTTCCCGAATGCCGACTCGAGTCCTACCGTGAATTCCAGTACTTCAGGACAGGGCGCGCGTCATTTACCGATTTACCTTGCGTCTACTACGAAGGGGGCTAGGGGCATGCACACACTTGTTGTTGTAGGTGTCGTTGTGGCTGTGGGCACTGTCTGCTTTGGCGTTTTTGCCCTCGTGTACTGCTATGAACGACTCGCCAAGGTTCCAGACGGCGAGAACATTCTGGAAAACCTCAAACTTCCAGTCTAGGAGGTAATCCCGATGGCTGACTTGACATGGCAACAGTGGCTGAAGATAATCGTCGTCGGCGGAAGTCTCGCGTGCGCTGGGCTGTGGTTTTTTGAACTTCGCCACAATCCATACAGAAAACTTTCCTTCGCCGAACGCATTTTGCACAATTGGGCGCAGAATGGCGTACGCAGGAACGCTCGGAAGCACGCCGAACAACAGGCCAAGGCTGCTGCCAGCGACATTGTCCAGACCTGACCGTCGGTCACTAAAACCCGCGGTCTTTTTTTATTCCTTGACCGCAACTAGCGTATTTGTTAAGGATTTGCTATACTGGTTTTCAGATTGCCTGCCTGACGGTAGGCAGGTTAATAATTTATTAAGAAAGGTACGTTCATGGCCAAAGGAATGACCAAGTCAGAGGTGCTCAACGCCCTAGCCGAGAAAACCGGCAAAACCCGCAAAGAAGTGGCAGAATTCTTAGATGCTGTCGCTAATCTAGCGTATGCAGAAGCTAAGAATAGTGGTGAATTCACCCTGCCAGGGTTGGGTAAGCTTCTAAAGAAGCACCGCGATGCCCGCATGGGCCGCAACCCAGCTACCGGGGAACAAATCAAAATCCCTGCTAAGACTGTAGTAAAGTTCAGAGTAGCCAAGGCTGCTAAAGACGCAATCCTCTAAAAAACCAAAAATATATTGCCCCCGTTGACAAGCGGGGGCTTTATATTGTATAATGTGGATAGATACGATTTTTTGATGGAAACCCAACAACAATCCGTAGTGCGAAAAAACGAGTAAAACCTGAATTTCGGGCTTTGCTTTTTTTGTGCTGGCAACTTACGAACAAACACGAATTTACGAAAAGGGTTAACCCCAGTTCGTATATTCGTAAAAATTCGTAGTTCGTAGATATCTTAAAGGTCGAGAATGGGGGTGGGAGGGGATGAGAGGGGGTGAATTGGTAAAATGAATGATTACAATTCTTATTCTCAAACTGTAGCTGATTCGTTACAGAATCTCTACGCACGTTTCATAAATTTTTTGCCAAACTTCTTAGTCGCGGTCATTATTCTGGTCGTTGGCTGGGTAGTTGCATCCTTTGTGGCAAAACTTATCAGACAAGTTTTGCATTCTGCAAAAGTTGACGAGATCGGAGACAAACTGGGATTGGATGAAATATCAAACCGCACTGGAATGAAGATGAGCGTGTCAGGCACTCTAGCTTGGCTCGTGAAGTGGTTTTTGTTAATTGCTGTCTTCCTCGCTGCAGCTGATATTTTGAATCTTACAGAAATCTCAGCGTTCTTGAATCAAGTGTTGCTTTACATTCCAAGCGTCATCGCTGCCGCTGCGATTCTGTTAGTTGGTACGATGCTTGCGAGATTTTTGGGAAACTTGGTCCGCCACAGCGTCAAAGCTGCCGGACTCGTTTCTGCTGATCTTCTGGCAACAGTTACGACTTGGGCTGTGATGATCTTCACTGTTCTTGCAACTTTGGATCAACTTAGAGTTGCAGAAGGATTTGTGACAACGCTCTTCACTGGTATCATCGCTATGTTAGCGATCGCTGGTGGTCTGGCGTTTGGTCTGGGTGGAAAAGAACATGCGAGCAAAGTGCTCGATCGAATTGAACGAGACATCAAGTCTTAAATTAAGTTGTAGATCTACAACGTAAAAATAAAAATCCGCGGCAATTTTTCAGCCGTGGATTTTTTTGAAGAAAAATTAATTAACGTTTTTTAACCATCCCGGAAATCGCCTTTGCGAAAGCTTGCAGTTGTTCCTCCCCTAGAATAGGGGAGGTTAGGTGGGGTAGAATGTGAGGTAGAATAAAGTATGGATTATTTATACAACAAAAAAGAATATAAAAGCAGAAGACAGCAACTAAGGAACAATATGCCTCAAGCAGAGCAGATTCTTTGGTATTATCTAAGAGGTAAGAACCTTAAAGGTTATAAATTTAGACGACAATATGGAATTGGTAATTATATTTTGGATTTTTATTGTAATGAATTAAGGTTAGGAATTGAAGTAGATGGTGATTCACATTTTCTAGATCCAAAAGGAAACGAATATGACAAGAGAAGAGAAGTTTTTTTAGAATCTAATCAAATTCGACTTCTTCGTTTTACGAATGATGAGGTTCGGGAAAGTATTGAAGGTGTAATTGAAAAAATTTCTCGTGAGTTGCCTTAGGTTCTACCACCCCTAGCCCCTCCTATTCTAGGAGGGGAAAAACTGCGGGCGAAATTACTCATACCTATTTACAAAATCCGGAAAATTTGCTATACTATGTATGTAAGGTGAGAGTCTTACTAAAGAAACAAAAATAAAAAAGAATATTAGGTACATGAATTCCAAATTGAAGTTTGGTTTTTTATTGGGGTTTTTAACCCTAACAATGTCTTTGAGCATGAAGTCAGAACCGTTGACTTCTCGTGCTATTTTGGATTTGGTAAATGCTGACCGCTCTCTACACGGTCTCTCGAAGCTAACACTGAATCCAACTTTGAATTTGGCCGCACTCGCTAAAGCCGAGGACATGTCCTCCGACAATTACTTTGCCCATACTTCGCCTGATGGCGAGACTCCCTGGCATTGGATCACGAGCATGGGTTATGACTACACATACGCCGGTGAGAACTTAGCAGAAGGTTATTCTGATCCTTTGGAATTAGAAAAATCTTGGATGGAATCCGAACCTCACCGCGCAAACATTTTGTCTCCGTATTATTCTGACGTTGGCCTAGCCATAGTCACTCGCAACAACACAAATTTGGTAGTCCAATTGTTTGGTAGTCGGGATCAGAAGCTGACTCTTAGTCAGTAAACAGTAATCAGTTAACAGTAAACAGAAGCTGCGGCGGAAACCGCAGTTTTTATGTTATAATAGTTTTATGCAAATGAATCCGAACGAATATCAAATAATTGATCCAAAGCGAGGGCTGCGCAAAAGCCTTTTACTGCTGTTGGCATTGATTGTTGTAGTAGGGTTAGTGATGGTTACTTACTATCTAACTAAAGTTAATGCCGCTGCTACTGACGAAAGTCATGAAATAAACATCACTGTAGAAAAAGGATTTTCGACCAAACAAACCGGGCAGCTGCTATGGGAAGAAAAAGTTATAGGCAATAAATATATTTTTTTGATTTATACTAAGCTTCACAATGCTGGAGGAAAAATTCAGGCAGGCGAATATGTGTTAAACAGCAACATGGCAATTCCAGAAATTGTCGACATCCTGACGCACGGAAAAGTTGTGAGTGAGAATCGGAACGTGACCATGATCGAAGGCTGGAGTAATAAACAAATTGGAAAATATTTGGTTAACAGAAATATCATCAGTTCTGAAACCGAATTTAATAATGCCTTGGCTGGCAACTTTGATTTTGAATTTAAAATTTTGGGTGACAAATTTAACTACGAAGGATTTTTATTTCCGGACACTTACACCTTGAGTAAAGAAAATCATCTAGAAGATTTGATTAGTAAAATGTTAAATAATTTTGAAAGTAAGGTTACAGATCAAATGGTGGAAGATGCGGAGAAAACAAATTATGATTTCGGACAAATATTGATTTTAGCTTCTATCATAGAGAAGGAAGTCGGAAGGAATAAAGAAAATCTTACTGATGAAGATTTGGAAATTATGCAGAACGAAAGAGAACTGGTCGCATCAGTGTTTTATAATCGACTAGAAATTGGTATGGCGTTAGAATCAGATGCAACGATAAATTATGTGACAGGGAAATCCGATCGGTCTGTAACCATCGAAGATACGAAAATTAAATCTCCCTACAACACTTATGCTAATCGTGGATTACCACCAGGACCGATAGGCAATCCAGGAATTGATTCGATCAAAGCAGCAATTTATCCCGCGAACTCTGATTATTTATTTTTCTTGAATTCACCTGATGGAACAGCATATTTTGCCAAGACTCTGGAAGAGCATGGGGAGAATAGGGCGAAATACTTGAGATAGTAATAAGCCTGCCTGCCGGCAGGCAGGTAAAAAGTAATAAGTAAAAAGGGACTCTGGCGAAAGCTGGGGTTTTTATGTTAAGCTGTTATCCACAGGGGTGCGAAGATGAGTATACAATGGCGAATACGGAGGAAACGAGTCCGGGGGCGAGCAAGACACAAGCGTCTTCTTGAACGGGCGCGACGAAAAGAGATCAAAAACAAGAAAGTCGATCTCAAAGACGCTCAGCACGGCCCAGCGCTGCGACTCTCTGACGCGGAGCTGGATCGTATCAATTACGGTTCACTTCAGCGAAGAGCTGCTTGGTACTAGACCCGCCGGGTTCCTATATGGGACCCGATTTTTTATCGAGGTTGCGCTCTTGACCTGATGCCGAAAATCATTTATACTATGTGAGAACTTAATTCAAAGACCTTAGCTGGCTATATGCCTTAATTCGCTAAGCAGATGAGAGCCGATAAATCGGCAAGCAATCACTGTCTTTGAATCTGACAGTTTTTATTTTATATAATTAACGGCTACGAAAGTACGAACAAGTACGAAAATACGAAAAAAATTAGCTCTTCGTACTTTCGTAAAAATTTCGTAAGTTCGTAGATAATAACTATGGCTATAACCAGGAAAGAGAAAGAATCAATACTTGCTTCACTCACAGAGCTTTTGAAAAAAGCTCGAGGTGTTGTATTCACGGAATACCGTGGCATGACTGTGAAGCAAATGAACCTCGTACGAAGAAATCTCCGTAAAGAAAATGTGCAGTACCAAGTTGTAAAAGTTACTCTACTCAAGAAAGCGATGGAAGCACTTGGAATTAAAACTGACGGAATGAAATATACAGGACCAGTCGCGATTGCGGTTTCAGAAGAAGAGGAAACAACTCCAGCAAGAGTTCTCAAAGGTATGACAAAAGAAAATCCGCAGTTGATTCTCGATGGTGGAATTTTCAATTCAGAATTAGTTGACGCAACAGTTGTCAGCAGACTTGCAACACTTCCAACCAAACAACAACTCTTAGGCCAATTAGTTTCTGTTATCGCGGGTCCGGCTAGGGGATTAGTCACTGTACTTTTCGGGAATACTCGAAATCTTCTTAACGTACTTAACGCAATTAAGGACAAAAGGTCGAATTAGAAAGGATTACACATATGGCAAATTTTGATAATATCGTTTCAGAGATTGAAAAGTTAACGGCCCTCGAGCTTTCTGAATTGGTGAAAATTTTGGAAGAAAAGTTTGGTGTTTCTGCTGCGGCTCCGATGATGATGGCCGCAGGCCCGGCTGCAGGTGGAGCTGCTGCTGTAGAAGAAAAGACTGAATTCACAGTTGAGCTTACCGATGCCGGGGCCAACAAGATCAACGTCATCAAAGTCGTACGCGAAGCTACTGGCAAGGGTTTGAAAGAAGCGAAAGACTTAGTTGATGCTGCTCCTAAAGCGATTAAAGAAAATATCGCAAAAGCCGAAGCTGAAGAATTAAAGAAAAAACTCGAAGAAGCTGGCGCGAAAGTCACGCTCAAGTAATTAGTAATAAGTAAAAAGTAATAAGAAACTGCGGCCAACCCCGCAGTTTTCTATTTACTAATTACTCCTTACTTATTACTAGCCTGAATTGTTGACAAGAGAGCGATTTTTTGCTATAATACAAGTAGATATAGTATCGGCTAGCCGATCCTGATCGAAACAAAAAGGGTCTAAAACAAAAAGAAAATTAAATAAATGAACAGCCAAGCATCGGACCTTGAGCTTTTAAGCTTGAAGGACGCATCGAGCTTAAGTCCTTACAGCGCGGACTATTTAAATTTGTTAGCGCGTAAAGGTAAAATCAGAGCGCGTAAAATTGGACGGGATTGGGTAATCACCAAGTCCGATCTTTTTGATTATCTTCAAAAACAAAAAGCATATTATGAAAACAGATTATCAAAATTTAAATTGGTTTGAGACTTCATTAGTTGCCTGGGGATTTGTCGGTGTGGTAGTGGTTGGAATTGTTTTTTTCACCGGCCTCACTCCTCAAATGCAGTCTGATGTAGCGCAGGCAGTTACGATTCTTGATATGAATCAGCAAGCCCAGGGAGTTGTCGATACGGTTACCTTCGTTTGGGATGCGCAAAATGATTTTTATGAACAATTCTATCTGGCCTTCACTGAAGTTGCAACAATTCCATTCGAGGATTTCGAACCAACAATAGAAGCTTACTCACTCGCGATTAATCATTTAACTGACCAGGTGAGATCGGGTTATGAGGGGCAACAACAGATTTCATACGATACACAAGGAAAGGTTTTGGGAGCAATAATAGAGATTGGTTCTATAGATACCGAACCAACTTATGAATTGGAGTTGGAGATGCCTTATAAATTTGAAACTCCAAATATTAATTTTTTGAATAATTTCGCCAAGGTCGAGGCGTACTAACCTGCCTGCCGGCAGGCAGGGAGAACAAAAAATATGACAAAAAAATCAAAATCAAAATCAAAAAAACCAAAACAATACGAGCCACAATACCTCCTGATCATCTTGGCAGTCGTTTTGCTGCTCGAAGGATTTTTGATGGGAAGTGCAGAGATTGCAGATTGGCAAAGCGGGCTGTCGATGCTGGACATGAGTTCAGCTATTTCTGAAGCAGTCACTGATACAATCGTCGTCATGCAGCCAGTTGTTGATGCGATAAAGACAATCGATACTTTTTATCAGGAATCAGCCACGGCGATGACAGAGCTGTTATCACTCCCAGAAAATCCTTTCGATCAAATTCTGCAGCTGACTGAATACACGAATAGCTTTTACGAAAGCGCAGCAGAAGAATTAACTACGCTTTTGGATTTGTCTTCATTCGCTAGAGCTTCGACGTTTTAAACAAAAACAAAAATGTACGCGCAAGCAAAACCAATTTATTATGGTTTGGCGGCGATCGTTGTTTCGACAGCGTTTTTTCTGTTTGTGCCACTTTCAAATCCAGAAGTTGCATCAGTTCAGCAGGATATGGTTCAGCGACTCGATATCGGTTGGCAACAAACAATCGGAGATCGAGCCTGGTTTGAAGAAGTATTTTTTATATACGATACAGTCCAAAATTTTTATACTCAATCAGCTGATGCCACCATTGCGTTTCTAGAGGACTCGGAAGCGGATGCTGATATCTATTTTGTTTGGGGGTCTGTTTACCAGATATTTGCCGACGTTTTTGATCAATCCGATTCGAATTTGGCTCACGGGCCACTCCCATCAGCAGAAACTGTGCCTAATTTCATGACGGAAGAGCCACTATATAACCTCATTCCTTACAGAGAAGTAGTGAAAACCATTGAAACACCTGTGGTAGCTGGTAGTGCGACTGGAGCTTGGCGCACAATCATAGACGGCGTAACCGGCCAATCCTACTGTTTGGCGATTTTTAATGGAGAAGTTAATCAATACGTGGGAACTTGCAGTTCCCAAGGCTATTATTAATAAATATCTATGAGCGAATCACAACCAAACATGGAAGAACTTTTAGCTCAAGCTCGCGATAAAGCGGCTTCTATCCAACAAGAGCGAGAACAAAAAGCCGCGGATGATAAACAGGCCGCTGTTACTTCACAAGTGGATAAGCTTTACGCTGACCGTGAAGAACAGGTAGCGCTTAACTCGGATATATCTAATACCAATACGGCGAGTAACCTAAAATGGCAACATATAAGAGCGCTTAATAATCAAAAGACACAGGTGTTCGAAAGTAAAAAGGAAGCTGATGCTGCGATAGCAGATGAGCAGACTCCTGATGAGGTAAAATCTTTGTATCGTCAAGTGCAAACACAAGCTGGAGTTGATGATAGACAAATAGACGAAAAGATTGCACAAACTAGAGAAGCAATCCAAGAAGCGAATGAACTTGTAGCATCAAAAACACAAAAGATAGACCAAACCACAGCAGAAGCCGAAAAAATAATGGGCTTGAGTCCTGAAGTTCGTCGACAAGAAGAAATTTTTCCGGCTCTTCAAGAGTATGTGATTAAGCGAAGAGAAATTGCTGCTCAAGCAAAAGAAGTTGAGATGCAGTTTGACATTAATAAACTCGTAGAAAGAATTTATTCTCAAATTATTACTGGAACTCAAAGAAGTCGAAGAGATCGAAATGAATGGTCTGACAAAAGAGATTTTGAATATGATCTTGATTTAAATTTTAGAGAGTTCGGTTCGACTGAAGCAGCATCGAAACTCGTATCTAATCCCGAACTTTTACAGCGAATCAAAGAAGGTATTTTAAAGAAAATTCAAGAAACTTTTGCGTCCAACCACAGTCAACCCGGAGATAACCATGAACAAGAAGCTGTGAAAGCTGCAAATAGCAGCTTGAATCTTATAATTGGAGGAGGTAAAGACCAAGTTAAGGTTCAAGTTTGGAATGGTGCAGTAGGTTGGGGAGGAGTTGAGAAATGGGAGTCAAAAGACGTTAGTGCTGCGGGAATGCCTCATTTACCTTATTCTTGGGAGTTATCCGATGAACAAAAAGCAAAATTGGAAGCGGCGATTAAAGATACCAATATGCCGATGCAAGAGTTGAAAACCTCGCTAGGGTTCAAATTTAATCCAGAAACCGTAGGAAGAATTAAAGAAGATGCTCTGGTTGAAGATAGGGAGTTTAATCGTCAAAGAGAGTTGAAGGACATCCAGAAGAAAATTGAAGGCTTAGTGGTAAGAATAGATGAAATAGAAAGGGAGATAGTCAGCACTCAGGAACAAGTTGTTATATTGCAAAAGAATCTAGACTACGACAAAGCAGGTCGTGCAGTGACAGTGCAAGGTGAAAAAATTGTCCGACTTCAAAAAGAATTATCTGAAACTCAAATAACACTGCGGGATCTACCTAAAGGTTTTTTCGGCGGGGTAAAAGATAAGATAAAACAAGAGATATTGACTAAAAAAATTGAAAACATCGGGCGAGAATTGCCGCAAGAGCAGCAAGTACTAGCGACGTTAAAAGAAAAACAGGAAGGAATTAAACTTGGTTTAGGAAGTAATCTCATGCGTGATTCCTACCGGGCAGATGACAGATTGGAAATTCAACGTAGCATTCTAAACAAGAACCAGACAGAGCTTCAGAAAATGAGAACAGATCTTCAAAAATTAGAATCCAGACGGTCGGCTTTGGAATCCACTAAGCCTAAATAGTTGATCAGTTTTTAATAAAAGGTTAAAATAACTCGTCTCTGGGAGGAGGATTTTCGTGAGCATACAGGAATTGCAGGAAATGCTTGTCGTCAACATCGAGGAGCCGACATTGAAGCATTGCTACGCGCTCCGTGAAGCGCTTATGACGGCCTATCCCGTCGCAAGCCGTCATACAAAGGAAACCTCAATCATTCGAGATTTCCTGTCCTGGTACCGTCGGGTCGTTAACGACGTTGAGCCGGTTGGCACTCCGAACCCGGAACTTCCGGTAGATCGGGATAAGTTCCAGGCTCTCTGCGACCGACTTCGGGCTTACCCTGAACTAAAAACGGCGTAATAGCCGTTGTGGTTTGCTTCAGGCAGGTTCTGCACCGGACCCGCCTTTTTTATTTGGGTTATAAAATTCCTCCCCTGGAACAGATGTTCCATCCCTCATCGGCCGCCGGGGGCTGGAGGTTAGGCGGGGTAGATTTTGTAGCGCGCTGATTTATCAGCTCGAGCCCATAAATGGGCACGCTACATTTCTGTGCTTGAGAGTAACTGCTAGATTGTCACTTTGAAAAGTTTATTTCCATCAAGGAGGTAGAGACTTCTCGAGGCTTCGTCGACATAGAAATCAGTGGGCGCATTTGTCGTTGGGAAATAGATTTGATTTATTAAAGTCCCATTCTTGTTTAAAATTAGTACGCGTTTTTTATTTGCTTCCAAAATATAAAGACTAGATGCCACTTGAATTTTATCACCGTTAGTTAGAGGATCGGACATGTTTGGAAGTGGGAAAGCTTGAAGCTGACCTGAAACGTATTTAGTAATTTTATCTGCATAGAGAATATATATGTCTTTATCAATCCCGAAATCGCGGGCATCGCGGACGTTACCCGAGACACTGATTTGTTTGCGATAGCTCTTGGTATAAAGAATTTTTAGTAGCTGGTCGTTGGCTTTGTCCAGGGTGTAGATAGCACTGTTCCCGACCAGCATCGTAGTGAGATCGCCATTTTCCACACTGACAATTGGTTCAAATTGTTTGAGAATCGGATCTATCCGATAAATTTTACTTCCAGCCAAAACAATCACGCCCGTGGTTTGAGTGTGATCAATAGCAGTAATCGGATCAGTCAGACTGTTGAGGAGAAAATAGTCAGTAAGGGTCTCATCAAAGCGTGAAAGCGAATTGGAATCCTGATTGCCAAACAAAAATCCAATCGGCGTTTTGGACATAAAGAGAGGACTGTGTTTCAAATCCAAAAAAACTGTCGGGTTCTCAATGATGTTAATTTTATTGATGACGGTTTTGACTTGCTCGATTTTTGGATCTAATTCTTGAGCTTTGATTGGATCTAAAGCCAGGAGTTGGTTGTAATCCTCAATCGCTTGATTGAGATAAGTGATGGCTTGGTTTTCATCTTTATAGATCAAAGCGGATTGAGCTGCGGAAACATCCTGATTAATTTTTTCAACAAGTTGAGTGATTTGGACTTGGGTTTTTTTGTCTTGGATTTTACTGGCGTAGATGCTGAGGTTAATCAAAAACAGCAATAAAAAAATTCCGAAGCAAATAACAAAAAACTTTCCAGGTTTACTTAAGTTTTTAAAATATCCAAAACCTTTAATTTTTTGCAACCATTCAAAATTTGGTTTTCGAATAGAAAAAGTCGGAAGAGAAAAAGCTGGTAGTTTTAATTTAAATTTAGGTTTTTTATCCTCTATTACCTCGTTTTCAGGCAGAGGGGCATAGATATCTTTCGCAGGCGTAGAGAGCGGTGAGATCTCCATAGCTTTTGCAAAGTGCAGCATAAAGCTGCAAAAAGCCATGTCAGGAGCTTTGGCATCCTGTAAAATTTTTGTGATTTCCTGACCGGCTTCGTCTAAAGGTTTTTGATCTAAGATTTTTGTAAACAGTCCAAACGAAATGTAATTGAAAATATTGGAAGTGGTCAGGATTAAACTATCTTTGTCAGTGAGTTTGCCCTGTGTAAAATTCACGAAAGTTTTGAGTGGGTGAGTTCCACGCTTTTCTGCGGGTAAGATCTCCATCATTTCCGATTTTCGTTTTAACCACGCCGCGGTTTGGCCGTTGTTGGCCAGATAGATGTTATTGTCGCCGCCATGAGCGCAAATCACACACGAAAATTTGCCGACCCAAGATTTACGCCCTTCGTGAGCGAGGTCGGCTAAATTCTGATTGATTTGCGAGAGTGAAGTTTCGAATAAAGTTTCTGCCGGTAACTTTTTGTTTTCTTTAAACGAACCAAGAATAATTTCCAGGATTTTTTTTAAATCATTGCTCTCTGTTTTGCGTGTCATGTTCCAGAGTTCAGCGACGATAAAGAGCTGTAGAGAATTATTAAGTTGTTCTTCGTAGAGGACTAACGAGTTCTTTTTCGACTCGGGGTTGATCAGATAAATTTGATTGATTTGTGTTTCTAGTCGGGCCATAACGTTGTTTAGTATAGCAAATATAATCATTTTATGCTATATTTGGTTCATGTTAAGCCAACTATTATCATCCAGGCTCAAAACCAACGTCATTAATTTATTTCTGGCACACCCGGTGCGAAGTTTTTCATTTACCGAACTTCGGGTCAATTCAAATGCTCCTTCTAAAATTCTAAAGCAGACTCTCCGTGAACTTGATAAAATTGAGTTCATAAACATGACTGCAAAAAATAAAGTTCGATACTACCAGATGAACAAGCATTTTACTCTCTATCCGGAATTAGTCACGCTGCTGCGAAAGGTCAGACAGATCCCGACTGACAATCTAGCCAAAGCTGCATCGAAACTGACAAGCGCGAAGCTGATTGCCTTAACCGGAGTCTTTGTCGGTAAGCCGAGACTGGAAACCGATATTTTGATTGTCGGTAAAATCGGGACGAAACGATTGAATACTTTTATCACTCTCGCTGAGAAGTTTGCCGAGCAAGAAATTAGTTACACTATTTTTTCGATTCAAGAGTTTGAATACCGAAAGATTTTGAATGATCGGTTTGTGAAAAACATTCTCGAGAACAATCCGCTAATAGTGATAGATAAAACCAAACAACGTAAACCATTAGCCAGGCTAATTTATAAATAAATGGATCAAATCTATTCAATCTACAACCAATTTCTTAGTTATTTTCCTTCCAACCTTCACGGCATAGTTTCGATAGCGCTGGCGGTGCTGATCGTGATCGGAGTATTTAAGGTTATTAAGAGAGAATTTATTTATCTAATCCTCCTGGTTGTGCTTTTACCAGCCTCGATACCGATTTTAAAAAATGTCTGGGAAAGTGTCTCCGGTATTATCAAATTCCTCTTATCAAGAGGTTAGCGAGGTATTTTTTGTAAAATTAACTCGCGCAGGATGACGATCCGAGCGCGTAGGCCAAAAATTCAGCAGAATTTTATGGCCGGTAATTTTGCAAAATAATACCGAGCCATTAAGGGGTTGACCAGGTATCAGCAATACGTTATAATGTTTCTGCTATTAATGGTCCTAAGGACAGAAAGCTTACAAACACATGTTCATGGATGATGAAGCCACAACACCAGCAACACCAGCTATGCCAACAGAAGGCGGAGATATGGCTGAAGAAAAAGACGAAGCTGCTGCTTAGCATAATAAACTGCCCACTATTTGGGGCAGTTTTTTAGTGGAAAACTTTGTGTGGAAACGTGAAACTTCATAGGCTTATTTAAGCCTATTTTTGTTATGTTTAACCGCTTTGACGGGTGGTTTAGGGTGGGTTATACTAACTTGTAAGTGGTGAATTGTGGATAAAAGTGGGGAAATGTGGAAAACTCGGTTCCTGTAGCTATTAATGGAGTTTTCTCTCCGAACTACGAAAATCTACGAAAATACGAAAGAATTAAGCCCAGTTCGTAGTTTCGTACCAATTCGTATTTCGTAGGAAACTCGCGATCACAAGAATGTTTATAGGCGAGTATACAATCAGTATGGATGCGAAGGGAAGAATCGCGGTTCCGGCTAAATTCCGATCCAAGCTTTCCGCAGCTGCCGTAGTAACGAGGGGACTAGATCGAAGTTTGTTCCTTTACACGAAAAGCGAATGGGAAGCAATTGCCACGAAGTTGGCAGCTTTACCGCTTTCGAAAGCCAATTCCAGAGCTTTTGCCAGATTGATGTTGGCCGGGGCTTATGATGCCGAATTAGACAAGCAAGGACGAATGATGATCCCAGAATATTTGAGAAAGTTTGCCAGTCTCGGAAAAAAAGTTGTGGTCGCAGGTTTATATAACCGAATTGAAATTTGGGATTCACAAACCTGGGAAGCATACAAGAAAACCACTGAAAGTGAAAGTACCAGTATCGCAGAAGCACTCGGAGAACTTGGGGTCTAAATGGCGCACATACCAGTTCTTTTAAATGAAACATTAGAATATTTGAATGCGGATAAGGGTGGGAAGTTCGTTGATGGCACTGTCGGCGGCGGCGGACATCTGCGCGCAATTCTTTCTCGGAACAAATCCAATGAAGTATTGGGGATTGATTTGGATCAAGCCTCCTTACGTAAACTCGAAGCAGAGCTTACGGCAGGAGGGTTGAGCCAAAAAACCAAATTGGTTTCGGGAAATTATGCAAACATTGATCAAATCTTACAGCAAGTGGGCTGGGATCAAGTTGACGGTATTCTTCTGGATCTGGGTTTTTCGTCTCTACAGTTAGAAGACTCGTCACGCGGTTTTTCATTTGCCACTGATGGACCACTGGATATGCGCTATGATCGGTCGCAGACGGCGAGTGCGGAATCAGTAGTCAATCAATATTCGCCAAAAGATTTGGAAGATATAATTGAAAATTATGGCGAAGAACGATTGAATGGCAGAATCGCCGCAGCAATAGTAGCAGCGCGTAAAGAAAAAAGAATTACCACCACCAGTCAGCTAGTTGAAATTATCAAAAGTGCCGTCCCATCATCCATCCGATTTAAAGCCAATGATAATATCCGACGAGTTTTTCAGGCAATACGGATCGAGGTCAATCGTGAGTTAGAGAATTTAAAATCTGCTTTACCGAAGATGGTGTCAGCGCTAGCCCCACGCGGACGACTGGTAATTATTTCCTTCCATTCTCTTGAAGATCGAATTGTTAAAGAATTCTTCGTTTCCGAAGCCAAGGATTGTATCTGTCCTGTTGAATTTCCGACCTGTGTCTGTGGTAAAACTTCGACAGTAAGAATTCTCACTCGAAAAGTAATCAAAGCGACAGATTTGGAAACTGAAGCGAATCCTAGAAGTAAGCCAGCTAAATTAAGAGCTTTAGAAAAAAATTAAATCCAGCACCACTTTAGAAAAAAGTGGTGCTGGATAAAAAGAAAAAGGCAGGCGGCAAAAATGCGTGATTTATCGTTAGCGATTCCGGTTTTTAGCAAAAAGAAATCTAGATCTTTTGTTTCGACCTATATTTTAAATTTGAGTACTATCGCGGCTATTTTTTTAATCGGTTTCGTATATTTGTACAGTGTGAATGCGTTGAGCACTAAAGGTTATGAGATCCGGAAATTGGACCAACAATTGACCAACTTACAAAAAGAGCAAAAAGCCTTGCAATTACAAGTTTCCGATTTACAATCTATCAATCGCATCAAATCTGATGCGCAGCTCCTGAATTTTGTTCCGGCAAGTAATGTCACTTATCTTAAGGATTCAGACGTGGCTTTGAAATGAATCCCGTTAGAGACAACTAAACATCTTGCGTTTATATTACTAAGTTAGAACATAAAAGATTATATACTGGATGAACTAGTGATTTTACGGGTCCGTTAGAAATTAAGAAGACCTATCAAGTGATTGTTAATAGAATAATAATTAATTTAATCAAGAACTCCGTTATAAAGATTTCTAACGGACCCTGTCTCTAACGGGATGAACACAATAACCTCTTATCCTAAGCCGAACAAAAATTCTTACACTATAAGAATTTTTTTGTTGTTGCTCTTTATCACTTTATTTGTAGCCTTGATTATTTTTAGGGTGTTTAATTTACAAATTCTGAGAGGGGATTACTTCAAAGCGCTAGCTGAGAATCAGCATGGGATTCAGCAAGCAATCAATGCGAATCGCGGGGAAATATATTTTAGTCCGATCAATAATGGTGTTCCTGTTTTAGTGGCGACGAATGTTGCGAAAAATATGGTTTTTGCCGTGCCGAAAGAAGTTACAGATAAACCGAATACCGCAGCGAAGCTGGCCAAGCTCTTGGAGATGGATCTGACTGAAGTTGCAAACAAAGTGGCAGGCAGTGGAAATTTTTCCATCATAAAAAAACAGGTGGATGATGAAGTTTCTAAAACCCTGAAAGCTATGGATCTTCCAGGTATTTATTTGCAGGCCGAAGATGTCCGATTTTATCCAGAAAAAGATTTGGCCAGCCAGGTTATCGGATTTTTAGGTTTCAAAGATGACATCAGGGTTGGACAATACGGGGTAGAAGGTAAATATCAAAAAGAGTTAGCTGGAAGTATTGGTATTTTGGACGCTGACACTGATCCTTCTGGTCGGTGGATTACGACGGCTTCCAGAAGCTTTGTGCCTGCTGTCGATGGCGATGATATCTATCTGACCATAGATCGGACTATTCAGTTCAAAGCCGAAGAGGTGCTTAAAAAAACTTTAGCCGAACACGATGCGCCATCAGGATCGATTGTGATAGTGGAACCCAAAACTGGAGCGATATTAGCCATGGCTTCGGAACCCGGTTTTGATTTAAACAACTACGGGAAGGTCGTGGACCAGTCAGTGTTCAACAATCGGGTGCTCTCCGGAGACTATGAACCAGGGTCAATATTTAAACCAATTACTATGGCTGCGGCGATCAATGAGAAAAAAGTTACACCCCAAACTACATATGTCGATGCAGGGGAATTACAGATCGATGATAAGTTAATTAAAAATTCTGACCCAACTCCTCGTGGTGAACAAAATATGATTGAAGTTTTGACCGAATCGTTAAACACCGGAGCGGTGTACGCCCAACAGCAAATTGGCAATGACAAATTTAAAAAGTATGTGGAGAGGTTTGGGTTTGGTAAATCAGTTGATTTGGGTTTATCCGGCCAAGTTGAAGGAAATCTCGACAATCTTAAGCGCAAAGGAGATATTTTCTTTGCCACCGCGTCTTATGGTCAAGGGATTACAGTCACTCCGATTCAATTGATCCAAGCATTTACAGCCATCGCCAATGGTGGCAAAATGATGACTCCGTACGTTGTGCGAAAAATAGTGCATTCTGACGGCAGTATTGATGAACCAAGGCCAGACACAGAAGAGCAGATCCTGGATACCCAAACCGCAGTCCAGGTCGCAGGCATGATGGTCGAAGTGGTAGAGAGTGGCCATGGCAAAAAAGCCGCGGTGTCTGGATATTATATTGCTGGGAAAACAGGGACAGCCCAGGTTGCTTATAAAGATCGTTCAGGCTATGATCCGAACACGAATATTGGATCTTTTATCGGATTTGGTCCTGTGGATGACCCTCGGTTCCTAATGCTAGTCCGTATAGATAATCCAACCAGTGTGAAATTTGCTGAATCGACTGCGGCCCCGGCGTTTGGTGAAATAGCCGGCTTTATCCTAAACTACATGCAGATCCCTCCCTCAAGACAATGAGTAATACACTAAAAACTATTCTAAGAGCGTTAGCGAAATTAACCCTGGCTAGGTATCAGCCAAGGGTTGTTGCTATTACGGGTAGCGTGGGAAAAACCTCAACCAAAGAGGCGATTGCCACGGTCCTGGGATCCAAGTATTCGACTAGGGCGAGTTTTGATAATTACAACAATGAGATCGGGGTGCCACTAACGATTATCGGAGAACAGACCGGTGGTAGAAATATAGTTTTGTGGGCCATAATTTTTATTAAAGCAATTTTTAAATTAATTGCTAATGATTATCCAAAAGTTTTAGTTTTGGAATTGGGAACAGACAGACCAGGCGACATTTCGTATCTCGTCAGGTTACTCGGCAAAATTGATGTTGCGGTGCTGACTGATATCGGCATTTCACATTTAGAATTTTTTGCCCATCCGGAATCTTTGGCCAAAGAGAAATTAAGTTTGATCAAAAAACTAACCCAAGAATCGGTGGCTGTCCTTAACTTTGATAATCCCAAAATACTCGAAGCCAAATCAGTAACGAATGCAAAAATACTTGGCTACGGATTTGATTATCAAGCCAGTCTTTTAATATCTGATTTTCATATTATCAACTCCGAAGGATCAATTGGCGCTAATTTTAAAGTTCACTATAAAGGCAATGTCGTTCCGTTTTTTTTGCCAAACGCCCTAGGTAAGCCAGCGATTTATGCAGCAGTGGCCGCAGTCGGGGTTGGTTCACAACTGGACATGAATATGGTCCAAATTTCAGAAGCCCTAAAAAACTATCAGTCAGCTCCAGGGCGACTGCGTTTATTGGATGGAATCAAGCATACGAAAATTATTGACGATACCTATAATGCCGCACCGGATTCGGTAAAGGCAGCATTAGATGTCCTAAATAACATTGCGATCGGTCGGAAGTTAGCAGCTATCGGAGATATGGCTGAACTTGGAGTTAAAAGTGATTGGGGACACCGAGAAATTGCTGGGAAAATTGTGGAAGCCGGAGTTAATCTAGTTTTTTTGGTTGGTCCGAAAACTAAATTAACTGCGAATGAGCTTAAGAAAAAATCCTTTGGAGGGAAAATAATTATGTTTGAAAATTCTGATATGGCGAGGCTGCCGATCCAAAATGCATTGATCGAAGGGGATACTATTTTAGTCAAAGGGTCACAGTCAGCCCGCATGGAAAAGATCGTCAAAGAAATCATGGCTGATCCAGAACATGCCCCTGAATTATTGGTAAGACAAGGCGAAAAATGGGCTTAAATGTGTGGTAACACAACCTTTCTTTCTTCGTTCAATATATTTGAGGGAAGAAAGGAATAAAACCCATGAAAAAGTATATAGTTGCTTTTTCGATTGCGGCTGTTGTTGCTGCTGTAGCACTGCCAGCATTCGCACATGATGGAGGCGAAAACGAAAACAGACATGGAGCAAAACTCGGAGTTCGATTGGACCATTTCTTAGATGCCAATCTTGATAATTCGAAGTTTGTAGTTTTAGGCACAGTTTCATCGAAGACTTCAGGAAGTTTGGTGATTACAGCCAAAACTACAGCCAATGTCCCAAATCTAGTAAATAGTTTGGCGACAGTTAATGTAAATGCTGATACGAAATTTACCAGCAACAACAAAGTTTCCACACTCGCTGATATCGCTGTGGGAGACAAAGTAATTGCTATCGGTACAGTTAGTGGAACTACTCTCACTGCGACCAGTGTTCACATCAATGTCGATAAGAAAACTGAAGAACAAGCTCGCAGGAAAGCCAAGGCGTTTGGCGAAGTTACAGCGAAGACTGATAACTCCATTACGATTAAGAATAGTTTAACTAACACCACTCAAACTTTGACTGTTAATGACGACACGAAAGTCAAAATCAATGGTGAAGTGAAAACTATGGCTGATGTCCAAGTCGGTGATTCTGGATGGGTGAAATTCAAAACCCAAGCAGGTGTCCTGATCGCGAAAATCGTAAATTTATTTAGATAACTCTGCTTCCAAGTAAGTTATACAAAAACGCCCGATCATAAGGTCGGGTTTTTTGTTTAAAAAAATCGCCGAGAACCGGTCGGCGGGTACAGCGGCTAGTGACTAAGCCGCTGGTTTATCGAAGTATTTCTGGTAACCGGTCGGTTTAATGAGCCCGAACTCGAGGAATAGGTCGTACGCTTCTTTGAGTCGTTCTCGTGACCTCCAGAGATTGTGGTCGTGAGCTTCCGTTCTTTCTTCGTACGGTGTTTGGACCCACTCCTTTTCCAGATTCCGACGCACAGCAGCAAGTTCGTAAAGTAGGGATTCAGCTGATTTGCAGGGATCAGTCGGATAGTCTACAGTCTGCCTCGCGTCGACATAGCCAGCGGGACTCCAGTTACCCAGCAATTTCAGCATCCGGTTATATCGTTCCAGACGATGATCAGCCTGTTGAAGAACCACAACTTTTGATATCCGCCAATCGATCAACGAATACATAAAAGCTGCAGTGAATACGAAGGCAGGTTCCAGCCCTGTTAGGCCGAACCACCAGATTCCTGCGAGACTCAAAGCAATGATCCCCCATAGGAGGAGAACGCGCATTCTCCACCAGAAGAACACTTCACGTCTTTGAGGGCGGAACTGCGCTGGAAGCGTTAGGTGATGAGACATGCTGATAATCTGACCGCTGTTTCCGAAAAACATAAACCCTCCTTACACGCTTGATTAGTGTCGGTTTCCGGCCGCCCAATCCTGCAGTTTCCGGCTGAAGGGATCAGTTTTACACTGTAAAACCAAGCATTGTAATTACATATACTGTAGTCGATGACGACACATAGAGTCAACTTTGAGACTTTATTTTTAAAAACAATTAAACTATAATTATGTTTAAACAAGGCCCTATCGTCTAATGGTTAGGACAGGTGGTTCTCATCCACCAAATCGGGGTCCGATTCCCCGTGGGGCTGCCAATAATGACAGACAAGCACACACCAACTATTTTAATAATCCTGGGTATCACTGGAGATTTAACTGCAAAGAAAATAGCACCAGCGCTTTTTAACTTGTATTTAAAAAATGCTCTTCCGGAAAAATTCCGGATCGTGGGGTTCGGGCGCAAACCATTCGATGACAAAAGCATTCAATCTTTTGTCTCAGAAATGATCCGAGCCAAAATCCAAAATGCGGATCTAAAAAGGGTTGAAGAATTTTCAAAACTGTTTTCGTACCAGCACGGTTTGTTTGAATCAAAAGAATCGTATGAAGCGTTGAAAGAATTATTGGATAAAATCCAAGAGCCGTGGCAAGCAAAAACCAACAGGCTGTTCTATCTGGCCGTGCCTCCGGATGTTTATCAGAGTATCTTCGAACAGTTGAAATTTTCGGGGCTAAGCGACCGACCCGAAAATACAGATGTAGAAACCAGAATTTTGGTGGAGAAGCCATTTGGCAAAAATTCCGAGACCGCTGAAAAACTCGATAGTCTTTTAGGAAATCTATTTGCAGAAAACAAGATTTATAGGATTGACCATTATCTGGCTAAAGAAATGGTGCAAAATATTTTAACCTTTCGGTTTTCAAATGATATTTTTGAAAAGACCTGGAACAAGGATTTTATAGAAAAAATCGAGATCAGACTGTGGGAGACATTGGGAGTGGAGCATAGAGGAAGTTTTTATGATGGTGTGGGAGCGCTTAGAGATGTGGGACAAAACCATCTGTTGCAGATGCTGGCGTTTATCACAATGAATTACCCTTTAGACTTTCAAGCTAGCGCTCTCCATTTAAGAAGAGCCCAACTTTTAAACAATTTAAAGCTTTTGACACAGGAGGAAATAAAATCACAAACTTATCGAGCACAGTATGAGGGATACCAGACAATCGCCTTCGTTCCCCCGAATTCTAATACAGAGACGTATTTTAAGATTAAAGGCACACTTACCGATCCTCGGTGGAAAGACGTGCCAGTTATTTTCGAAAGCGGTAAACGGATGCACGAACAGAGAAAGGAAATAATAGTCACTTACGCACATCCCAAGGAATGCTTTTGCCCGCCAGGCGGAATACATTATAAAAATAAGATTACTTTTTCGCTGGAACCTACTGAAGGCATTGCAATCGAGTTTTGGTCAAAGAAACCCGGGCTTACTTTGGTAAAAGAGTCACGAACGATTGATTTTATTTTGCGTGATTCAGCTCAACGAGTGCAGTATGTCGAAGAATACGAAAAACTATTGCTGGATTGTATAGTTGGAGATCAAACTTTGTTTGTATCAACCGCTGAAGTTAAGGCAATGTGGGCATTTATAGATCCGATCATGACAGCATGGGGACAGAATCTAGTGCCGCTTAAAAAGTATACTCCTGATACCAATCAAGCAATTCTGGATTCTTTGGAGGTTGGGTAATCACATTGGACTAAATACCAATTCTCTAAATTGCCTGAAATGATAGAATCCTTTTACATCATTAACGCCTGCCTGCCGGCAGGCAGGAAAGGATTCCATGGGTTCATTTAGTGATCTTGATGAAAAAATTGAGAAAGGCTACGAGAAAACGAAAGAAAAAGTAAAAGACGGCCTTAAAAAAGCTGGGGATAAAATCGAACACACAGCGGACTAAATAGGATTCGAAATTGTTTAAAATATGCTAGTTGCAAGCCCTACCGATACTTGGTAAACTAGGGGCACTTCAGTGTGTCCCTAGTTTTCAGTTTAACCGCAGTAAATCAGCGAAGCCCAAAGGAGGGTGTATCGTGCAAGTCGAGCCAAGAGACCAGTCAACGCAAGATCTATCCAATCCGGTGTCAGAGCCGGTGATTCCGTCGGAGCGAGGGGTGTTTTACCGTTACAGCGCCGAGTTCACCGGTGAAAGGCCCTTGTGCTACCTGATGAAATGCAAGGCTAACAAGAGCCGGCCGATCAACGATGCGGAGCAGAACGCCAACGAGATTGACCTGACGTTCGTGTTCGGCAACGGCGTGCGCGTCTGCTCGCCCAAGGCGCTGCTTTCTCTCCAGTTGCTGGACGACCGCGTCGTCGCCGGGGCGCTCAACCAGACATGGATTTCGTCGGCGGGTATTTCCGAGCAAACCTTCCAACAGCTCCGCGAGCTCAAGGATGGGTCAGCGCTGGCACGCGTTGCTCGTGTCGCGATCTCGAGAAACGACCAGATCGTGACGCTGACGCCGGGAACGATCCTTGCCGTGACAACGGAATCCGGCAAGTACGGCCTGTTCCTGGTGAAGGAGATCACGGAGTCGTCGGTCAAAGTCGACGCCTGCCATATCCTGCTGTAGCACAGGACCTCACGAAATGGTCGGCGCAAACAATCAGTATGCGCCGACCATACATTCACGCCGCTGGGTAAAACTAGCGGTTCTTTTTATTTTAGTTTATTTCAATCGCCAGTCGTTGTTGTCCATTTGGGCCAGGACTGGTCTGTTGAAGTCGTAGCTGTTTGCTTCGACGACACTTTTGAGCACGCCACCGTTACTGGTGAAAATACCCATGCTCGGGATTGGGATCAATCCAGAATCATGAACGAAATAGATCGTTCCGGCATTATTAATCCAGGATCCCCAAGGATGCGCTACAGAAGCAGAAGAAATATTGTAACCGGAATGTGGAATATTGCCAGTAGAGCCTGAAATGATATTTGCCCATTTGTAGCCAAGGCTTGTGAATGCTTGAGCCGAGGTAAAGCCGCTTTTAGAATTCTTGTAAGTAATGTAGATAGTCCCGTAGTCATTGATCAGTGTGCCGTTGTTATAAACTAAAGCCCCTGCAATACTTCCCGAAGTCCTGACCATGACGAATACACTTTCACATCTGCTAATGTTATTAGAACAGATCACTACGTTTGTGCTACCTGTATTGAGTGCTGTGATGAATAGTGTAGAGCCATTGAGTGAAGCGGATACAATTCCCGAGTTGGTGTTATTTTGGATGTAGTAACTGGGATTGCTAATGTTGGAAAAAATATTCACAGTCGTCGATTGACCCACCGTCAGGATTGGATTATTTTGGCTAAATGTAATCTGGCCATAAGTATTTGTATTACCTCCACCAACTGTAACGCTTACTGAAGCACAAGAATTATCATAAGTACAAAAAGTCATCTGCGTACTACCGTTGTTGAGTCCATAAATCGTAATTTGATAGCTATTAACGGTAGCATAAGCCACTGTACCATTGGTCAGAGAGATTAAATTTGGAATTTGGCCAGCTGGTGTGGTCACTGTTATCGTTTGCGACTGCCCCATATTCACATTTACAGAATATTGGCTTAAGACCAAGCCTTGGGCTTCTGCCTGTGGAACGAACACGAAAACACCCAGTAAAACCAAGGTTATAGCAAGATATCTTCTCATTTCTTAGTCCTTTCAACTTATTGGTTACGTCATTAATATAATACATATTTGATAAAACGCAAATAAGATAAAAACTTGCTATAATGTAAGAAATATGGCGTTATTAGTTGAAATCAAAACCAAGGAAAAAGTGCAGACAAAGATTCATTTCCCCACAGGGTTTTTGCTGGGAGCAGCCTTGTCGGCACACCAGGTGGAAGGTAACAACATCAATTCGGATTGGTGGCATGAGGAACAACTGGGACAGGTTCCTAAATCTGGTATCGCTACTGATCATTACCACAGATATGATGAAGATTTTGGCATAGCCGAACAGATTGGTTTGAACGCCATGCGGATCTCGATTGAATGGGCGAGAATAGAACCAGAAGAAGGTCGGTGGGATTCAGCCGCTATCGAGCATTACAAAAAAGTTTTAAAATCCATGAAAGATCATGGATTAACTCGGATGGTCACTCTCTGGCACTGGACCTTGCCGCAGTGGCTGGCTGCGAAAGGCGGGTTTGAAACAAATGTTGGAGTCGAAGCTTTTGCTCGTTATTCTTGGTTTGTGGCGCAGAATCTAGGAAAAGACATCGATCTTTGGATTACATTAAATGAACCTGAAATCTACGCCGGATTATCGCATCAAAAAGGATCGCATCCGCCATTTAAAAAAAATTTAATCCAAACTTGGATTGTGATCAGAAACTTAATTGCAGCACATAAGTCAGCATATAAAGCTATCAAACGAACTATACCCAAAGCAAAAATTGGGATTGCTAAAAATAGTTCATTCTACCAACCATATAGAAAAAATAATATTTTGGATAAAATTTTGTCGTATTTTGCTGACAGTATTAGCAATCATTATGTCTTGGAGAAAATTCAGAAACAATTGGATTTTATCGGGGTTAATTATTACTTTCACAACAAAGTTAGATTGAGCTGGCGCCGGGGCTACGAAGAAATGAATAAAAATTTTAATAAAGGACAGATGAAGCTGACTGACCAGAATAAAAGATCGGATATGGGATGGGTCTTATATCCGGAAGGATTACATCGCTTATTGAAGGATCTCAAGTGGTATAAAAAACCAATTTACGTCACAGAAAACGGGATTGCAGATGCTGTGGATAGTCGAAGGCCAAAATTTATTCGAGATAGTTTACAAGCTGTGGCAAACGCCATCGCTGATGGAGCCGATGTCCGAGGGTATTGTTACTGGGCGCTGACTGATAATTATGAGTGGACCGAGGGATATGGCCCGAGATTTGGATTAGTGGAAATTGATTATGCGACGCAAACGCGAAAAATTAGAAAAAGCGCGGATGTCTTGAAGGAGGTGCAAATTGGTTAGTTGGATTCTGATTGCAGCTGGTGCGTATTTTCTTCTGGCCTTCACAGGGATCGCCGATAAATTTTTAGTTTCAAAAGTTGTGAAGGCGCCAATTGCCTATGCATTCTACACTGCCATCACCGGGCCGTTTTCCTTGTTACTTCTCCCGTTTGGGGCACAGATGTTAAATCTTCAAGGATTCATTATTGCGCTTATTGCCGGGGCCGCATTTATCGGGGCTATATATCATACATATGCGGCGATTAGTTTAACTTCGGTTTCCAGGGTTGTGCCGATTTTAGGAGGATTTGTGCCTTTATTTTCTTTTGGAATGGCCTTTTTTATGCTCAATGAACGTCTAAGTACTTTTCAAACTATAGGATTTATATTCCTGGTTGCGGGGGCAGTAATGATCTCTTTAAAAAAAGAACACGGAGTTTGGACATTGAAAGCATTGTTCAATGCGATTTCAGCGGCTTTCTTTTTCGCTACCGCCTCGGTACTGACTAAGTATATTTTTGATCACAGTAACTTTATTTCAGGTATGATCTGGACCAGGCTCGGGTTTCTACTCCCGATCCCATTTATTTTGATGTCAGCCAAAAACCGGTCGGCGATTTTTAGCGCCCCGAAAGAAGCTGGAGTAAAAAACGTGGCTTTATATTATTCGTCTCGGGCAACTGGAACTGTTGGCGGTTTTTTGCAAAATTACGCAGTATCATTGGGCAGTGTAAGTGTCGTGAATGCATTGCAAGGTTTACAATTTGTATTTTTGTTGATACTAACAAGCTTTTTTTCGCTATATTTCCCGAAAGTTTTGAAAGAAAAAATTTCTTCTGAAATAATAACTTTGAAATTGATAGCAATTGGAACTATTTCATGCGGCTTATATCTCCTTTTCGTTTAGGAATAATTGTTGTCGGGCTAATGATAGGTGTAGTTCTTTATTTTTATTTGCAATTTAAACCGGTTGCTAATCCTGAATTTGGCATAACTTTTTCGCATACCGTGGCAGCCTCGCTGGGATTCGATTCGAAACAGGTCTATTTGGATATGCTTACTGATTTGAAACCAAAAAAAATCCGATTAATGACTTATTGGAACGAAACTGAAAAAAATCAGGGACAGTTTGACTTTGCACTAATCGATGAGATGTTAACTGAAGCTTCCAATCGTGGAGTCGAGGTGATTTTGGTCATCGGGCAGAAACAGCCGCGCTGGCCCGAGTGCCATTACCCAGATTGGTATAAAAATTTAGATGAAGATAAAAAAGATCAAGCGCTTTTAAACATGATTCAAAAAACAGTGGAACACTTTCGGAACTTTTCAGCAATTAAATACTGGCAAGTTGAAAATGAACCCTATTTTGTATTTGGCATTGATTGCCCGAAGCAAACTCGTGAGAGTTTGAGGAAAGAGATTGAGATACTCAGAAGTTTGGATTCCAGACCGATCATACTTACTGACAGCGGTGAACAAGGTAACTGGAATTATACTGCGGGTTCGGGAGCAGATATTTTAGGAGTAACCATGTATCGGTTGGTTTATAATGATAAACTTGGATATTATAAGTATCCTATTGGGCCGTGGTTTTATAAAATCAGAGCTGGTTTTTTGCAGAAATTTCACCAGACTCCAATTGTAGGAATTGAATTACAGGCCGAACCCTGGTTGCTTTCTGGTGTGCTCAATACTGATGTCGAAACCCAAAAAACCCTGATGAACCCAAAGATTTTCCAGGAGCACATAGATTACGCTTCAAGCGTCGGGCTTGTGGATAACTATTTATGGGGGGTCGAATGGTGGTATTGGATGGCCAAACGCAATAATGATTGGGGTATGTGGGCCAAAGCGAAGGAATTACTTAACAATTAGGGAAATGCACTTATCCAGTTAAATTTGTCGATAAGTATAAAAGCAAAAAGTTTTTGCACAATTGCTACTAGTTAAAAGGGCCTATTTTTGTACTAATGCACAAAAATTAGCCATTTTTTATATGCTGACGCTTGCTTTTCTATATAATGATTGTATATTTATACATACAAAGGCTTAACTATATGACAATTAACGAAATTATAGCTGAAGGTATAGTGAATAAACTTTCTTCCATCCTGAAAAAGAAAGTTACTGTAGCTGATGTGAATGGGGATGTCCTCGCCTCGACTGATTTGTCTGAAACGGGTAAGAATTACGAGCAGCTCAAAAAAGTTATCGATACAAGCAAGGAAATCGAGACAGCGGGGCCTGCAACTAAAACAACCTTAGCCCAAGGCATAGCTATACCTATTAATTATGGAGGGGACACCGCAGGAGCTTTATTTATTGAAGACAATTCGGAAGAATACCAACACTATCGCAACATCATCGGCACCACTGCCGAACTCATGATTCAGCAGAATGTGGTTATTGATAATTTTCCCTACAAAGATAAAATCAAAGATAACTTTGTGTTTGGACTGCTCCACCGAAAACTATCAGTGGAAGATAGTAAGGTTCGTGAAGAGGCTGATTTGTTTGATATTAACCTGAATCGCGATAAGGTTGTTTTAATTATAACCGTGGAAGGATTTTGGTCAGCACTATTTGGAGAAAATTCGACTGCATCTGAGGAAGAAAAACAAACTGCCTTGAGCAATTATAAGAAAAAGTTGTTTCAAGCTTTCAGTCAATTTTTCGGAAGATTATCGGGTTGTTCTGTGTCCTATTTTGGATCTGATACGTTTGTAGTACTGCTCGACGAACTTTACAGCATGGAAGGTCGAGAAATGGTGGATAATATACGCAATCGAGCCCAGGAATTAAATCAACTAATTGCTTCACAATTCGAAAAAGATGGATATAATCGTCTATTGATAAGTATCGGAAGTTTTTACAGAGGCAAAGATGGTGCGATTTTGGCATACGAAGAAGCCAGACGTGCATTGAATTTAGGGTTGAGTATCGGGGAAAACAAAATTCTCTATCATATAGATGATTTGGGAATGGTAGCCACACTAGCTGGAGGTAACCGAAAGTGGCAGGATAATTTTGTCCGTCGATTACTTCTGAAATTGTTATCTGAAGAGTATCTACTCGAAACACTAGAAAAGTTTTTTGATAGAAATATGAGCTTAACTCAAACTTCGAAGGAATTGAGTATCCACAGGAACACCCTTTTGTATCGACTGGATAAAATTAAAAAAGTCACAGGACTGGACCCACGAAAATTTAATGATGCGATGGAATTGAAAGTTGCGCTAATTTTAAACAAAGTGCTATATTTGGAGAAAGCAACGGTAAAGCAAATCTAAATTCGGACTTTTTTGTACGAATTGCATAATTTGATCGGGGTGCGATTAGGTATATCATTCTTGGTGAGGAGGAGTTATGAAACTACCAAGAACCAACAAAATAGCTTCACTAGAGAATGAAGCTGAAAAAGCAGTTCGCAATTTTTTCGGCACTTTTAGTGAGGATATTCGGAGAAATTGGGCGGAATTAGGTCAAGAAATTAAAATTAAAAGGAAAACACACCACCATGTCAGTCAACTTACTAGTCCTATATGAAATCGCAGATAAAGCCGCCAGGGTTAAATCGAAAAAAGCCTTCAAAGAATTTGAAAAATGGCTGAAGCAGATAGTTATTAATTCCAAAGATACTGCGATCGAGAAGGTAGCCAATATCCATTTATTCCGATTGCGCGAACAATTCGCCTACTAAAATAGTCTATGATAAACAGAATTACTTGGAAGCAGAGTGCCATTTTTGTTTTGTTTTCTTTAATCTACATCGCTGCTGGTAAGTTCGGATTATCGCTTGCTGAAATAAATCCCAGCATAAGCACAGTTTGGGCACCGACCGGAATTGCGTTGGCTGCTTTGTTATACTTTGGCATTGAATTCTGGCCGGCCGTTTTGATAGGTGCTTTTATTGTTAACGTTACAACCACTGGTGATATTACATCATCAGCCATAATTGCAATTGGCAATGCAGCAGAAGCTTTGCTGGCAACATTTTTAATTAACAAATTCGCTGGCGGCAGATTTTTTTACGATCGGGCTGTCAACGTTAAAATGTTCGTATTTTTTAGCGTTATCGCCACTGCTGTGAGCGCCACAGTGGGAATTTTGGCTTTATCCACCAGTGATTTTGATTCCTGGACGCAGACTTCGCAAGCGTGGTTTGGGTGGTGGCTCGGTGATTTAGGGGCAGCAATTATTTTGACTCCGTCGCTGCTCTTGATCGCAGATACCAAATTAAAAATCTACAGAGGTGTTCAAGCTTTAGAAAGATTATTATTTATTATCAGCCTTGTTACAGTATGTTATTTAGTATATGGAAATGTTCTAGAGAATCATCCCATGGGGTTTTTGCTAATCCCGCTTTTAGTCTGGGCCGGGCTTCGATTTACCCAGCGTGAAGCTGCAAATTCTACTCTCTTAATTGCCGTGATTGCAATTATAGCTACATACCAAGGCTTTGGTCCATTTGTAAAAACTTATCCTGTAGATACTCATGTAATGCTTCTGGGGTATTTGATCGTGATTGCGATAACTACTTTATTCCTGGCATCCACTGTTGCTGAAAGAAATCGAAGTAAAATTAAACTCTCGCAGGCGTATGAACATGCGCTGGAGGGATGGTCAAAAGCTTTGGACCTTCGGGATAAAGAAACAGAAGGGCATACTCTGCGAGTAGCAGAATTAACCGTGAAGTTAGCAGAGAAAGTGGGGGTTAGTAGAAGAGAGCAGGCTTACATTCGTCGTGGAGCGCTGCTGCATGATATTGGAAAAATGGCAATTCCAGACAATGTTTTGTATAAACCAGGCCCGCTTTCTGAAGAGGAGTGGATTATAATGCGGAAGCACCCTTTATATGCGACACAATTTTTGGAAGGTTTTGAATATTCGGACACCATTAAAGACATCCCTTATTGCCATCATGAAAAATTTGACGGCACAGGCTATCCGCGAGGGCTCAAAGGTAAAGATATTCCTATTTGCGCTCGAATATTTGCAATTGCGGATGTCTGGGATGCCATGCGTTCGGATCGACCGTACAGGAGCAGTTTGAATGATAAGGAAGCCATCGAGCACATGCTTTCACTTTCCGGAACACATTTTGACCCTGATATTTTAAAAGTTTTTTTGGAAATGATAGGAACCGAAATGCTGGAACCCCAACGCCAATCGATTAAATCTCGATTTTGGCTTCGGGTGGGGCTTGGGGGGTAAGAGTAATATTTTTAGTTAATTCTTCGAAGTTTGGCAATTCGTTCTGACTCTTGATCCCCAAATGCTGCATGAATTCCAAAGTAGTTTTATAAAGTTGCATCCTTTTGTCAGAGGAGGACGGGATTTTTTCAATCAACCCTCGGATGAGCAGTTGGCGCAAAATGTACTGGGAATTTACCCCTCGAATGTTTTCAACCTCTGCTTTAGAGACAGGTTGTTTGTAGGTAATGATGGCCAAAGTTTCCAGAGCTGAATCAGTTAATCTTTCTCTTAATTCCAGCGACAAGAATTTTTTTACAACCTGCGTATTATCTGGATTGGAAGCCAGTTGTAATTTGTTATTATGCGCCAAAAGAATAATGCCAGAACTGTGATTGGCTGCAACAAGTTCTTCAATGACTATTTTTATTTCGTCTTCGTTAACCCCTAAAGATTCTTGAATTTCTTTGATGGAAACTGGATTGGATGCCACAAAGAGGATAGAGAGAATTTGGGATTTAAGCTTGACTGGGTCCATGGAGCTGATGTTTTTTAATAATGATGTCGGCGAAATGTTCAGTTTGTTCGAGCTGGATTATCCGTTGTTTGGTCAGTTCGAGCAGGGCTAGAAAAGTTACAATGACTTCGGTTTTGCTTTTACTTTCTTTAAGGAGGGAAGCGAGCGAAGTTTCAATTTGAGACGAAATTAGTTGCTGGATGTGGGCGATTTTTTCAGAGATGGACACCACCTCTTTCATTATTTGGCGAGGGAATTTGATAATCTCTTTCAGTTCCATAGCCAGTGTTTGCAAGCTCTGGGAGAGGATTTGCGGAGTGATGGTCGGGTCAGGGACAAAAGTGATTCGATCGGAGAAATCAACATCTCTAGTCCAGGATTGAGTGTGACGAAGTTCAATGCGTCTGAAATGCCTCGCAACCTCTTTGTATTTTTTGTATTGCAGCAAAGCTTCAGTTAAATCAAAAGCCGCTTCTTCCTCTTCATCTCCCAATTCCAGAGTTGGTAAAAGCGATTTGGATTTGATCACTAAAAGTTTGGCTGCGATGACTAAAAAGTCGGCTAAGTTAATTGGATTTTTTACCTGAAGATTTTTTACATAATCCAAAAATTGTTCTGTGACTTTTGCTAATGCTACAGTGGATATATCGAGCTTTTGCTCTTCGATCAGTGTCAGAAGCAAATCGAGCGGCCCTTCAAATTGATCGGTTTTGATTTGGACCATTATTTTTTGATACTAAAGTTTCCCAGAATCGGATTTTCCAGTTTTTGATAATCTTTCACACTCAAAACCACAGATTCAGTATATGATCCAGCTGGTAAATTTATTTTTTTATTTTTCAGTAATTTTTTATCCAGATAAACGGGAAGTTTGAAAAGTGAACCAAATGGGGGAATTAAACCAATTTTGGCATTGATATTTTTGGAAATATCTTTTTCCTTGGCCATGGAAACTTTATCCGCGGTAAGCTTACTCAACGCCTTAAAGTCGCAGTTGTTACCGGCAGGCAAAACTGCCAAATAAAGATTGTTTTTGCCCTTGAGAAGTACAGCTTTGGCGACTTCAGCAGTTTTTAAATCTTGCGTTGCAGCAGCATCAATAGCCGTGAACACTTTTCGGTGTTCCGCAATTTCGTATTTGATTTTATTTGCTTTAAGTAGTTTTTCTAAAGGTTTTGATATCATTTTATTAACCATGGAAAGCGGTTATTTTTTACTATTTGATTTATAAAATTTATCGTCAATAAACCTAAGTATTATCATAACTGAAGCAGCATAAAAATACCAATAGTGTATAGGTGCAGTGCCTGGTGTTTGGATATCATTAATTATTACAATAATCAGAGTTATGATCCAAAGAATATTTATGACCGATTTAAGATATTGCATATAATTTGTAAACCATTTCGAGCGAGTGAAACGAGTCGAGAAATCGCTCTTAAGAGGGATCTCTCACTCTGTTCGAGATGGGATTGAGGGTGGTGAGTGTATGCTGTTGTTCCTCCCCTTATATTAAGGGGAGGCTAGGAGGGGTTATATCCTTTAAGGATTAAGCTGCTGTTTAACGCTTGAGATCTAACTCCCCCCTAACCCCCTCTTATTCTAAGAGGGGGAATTAAATATCTATTTTTTTCTCCTTTGGTAAATCCACTTTGATGTGTAATTCTTTGAGTTGTTTGTCTGACACGTCGGAAGGGGAACCCATCATAGGGTCGCGAACTGATCCAGAGAGAGGAAAAGCGATGACCTCACTAATTTTTTCTTCCCCTGCTAAAATTCTAACTAATCGATCTATTCCTGGAGCTATGCCACCATGAGGGGGAACGCCATATTCAAAAGCTTCTAGCATGTGATTGAATCGTTGTTTCTGCTTTTTAGTAAATCCAATCAAATCAAAAATCTTTTCCTGAATTTTTGGATCATGAATACGGATGCTACCTCCGCCAATTTCCACACCATTCAAAGCCAAATCGTGTTGTAACCCTCTAGCTTTTCCTGGATCTGTATCTAGTAATGGAATATCTTCCGATTTGGGAGCAGTAAACATGTGATGCGAAGGCCCCCATTTATCTCCTGCTCCGTGAAAGAAATCTTCTTCGGTTTGTTCAGTGAAAAGAGGAAAATCTAAAACCCAACAAAAAGCCAATTCATTCGGATCATTTTTATCTTTACGCATATCTGGTTTGTCATTTCCGAATTTCGCTTTTGCTTCTTTGTGGGTAATTCTTGGCCAAGGAGAAAAAGTTATATGTTTTTCTGGAGTAAGAGTTTTTACCAAATCGGTAAACAATTTTTCAGTCAACTCTAAAATATCTTCCTGTTCGACAAAAGACATTTCAAGATCGAGTTGATAAAATTCTCCCGGACTTCGATCGGCTCTGGCGTCTTCATCACGAAAACACGGAGCTATCTGAAAGTATCGTTCTATTCCACCAACCATTAACAACTGTTTGTATTGTTGTGGAGATTGAGGCAATGCAAAAAAATTACCAGGATAAATCCTCGATGGTACTAGGTAATCTCTTGCTCCTTCAGGTGTTGATTTAGTAAGGATTGGTGTTTGGATTTCCGTGAAATCAAGTCCCATCAAATAATTTCTGATGAATTGGATGACATTATGTCTTAGCTTGAGATTTTTTTTCATTCGCTCATTTCTCAAATCCAAATACCTGTATTTTAGACGTATTTCTTCGGAAACCGTTCTCGTGTCTGAAGTAATATCAAAGGGGAGTGGCTTGGCACCGTTGATTATCTTTAGCCCTGTAACTTCGATTTCGATCTTTCCAGTTTCGAGGTCTAGATTTATTTGTTTTTCGCCGCGTGGATTGATTTTTCCGATCAGCTCGACTACATATTCGTTGCGGATTTCAGAGGCAACCGCATGCGCTTCAGCAGAAACCTTAGGATTGATCACGGCTTGAATCAAACCAGATCGGTCCCGGATATCCAAAAAAATCAATTTGCCATGATCTCTTCTGATGTTGACCCAGCCTTTAATTAAAACTTCCTGCTCGGTTTTGTTGATTGTATCTTTAATAAGCGTGCGATTCATATTGATTATTTTACCATAATTGTTGGCATTGACCAAATTGCAGCAGGTTGTGATATAATGCTTAATGTATGTTAAACAAAATCGTTCTCGATTTAGAGACACAAAAATCATTTGAAGAAGTTGGGGGGTTTGGTAAAAATCACTTACTTAAAGTTTCTGTAGTTGGAGTCTACTCTTATCCTTCTAATAAATATCAATGTTTTACTGAAGACCAACTTTATCGGTTAGGTGAGATGCTCGCAGAAGCTGATCAGGTGATCGGTTTTAATATCAAGAATTTCGATTTTCAAGTCCTTCAACCGTATTTGAATTATCAACTATCTGACATTCCTTACTTAGACATCCTTGAGGAAATCGAAAAATTACTTGGGCGTCGATTGAAGCTAGATAATTTAGCTCAATCTACTTTGGGAGTTGGGAAAAGCGGGGATGGATTGCAGGCTTTGAAATTTTACAAACTGGGACAGATAGAAGAGTTGAAAAAATATTGCCTAGATGATGTCAGAATCACCAAAGATCTCTACGATTATATATTACGATATGAGAAGTGTATGTATAAGGATTATTTTGAGATGAGGGAGTTACAGATGCGTTTCAGCGAGCCGATGATGCGAAAACCAATTGCCAGACAAGCTGCGTTATTTTAAGGCTCGCGTCTATTCATGAAAAAATATATTTTAATTTTAACCGGCATAGTCCTAGCTGCTCTCGCAGTTTTTTTCTTTTTCATCCCAGCGTTTGCCGGTGAGATAGTAATTAACCCGGTGATCAGTTTGGGCAATCTCGAAATCCGTTGGTACGGTTTGATTTTGGCTGGAGCGATTTTTAGTGCATACTTAGTTGCGAGAAAAAATTCGTGGAAGTTTGGAGTCAGCAAGGAAAATTTAGATGAATATGCATTTTGGCTAGTAATTATTGGAGTACTCGGAGCCCGTGTCTATACAGTCATTTTTAACTGGGATTTTTATTCGAAAAATCCTTCAGAGATTTATCAAATATGGCACGGAGGTCTGGCCATTTATGGTGCGATTTTATCTTGTTTAATTTTTACATATTTTTACGCCCGACGAAAAGCTTATACTTTTTTCCATTTGTTTGATTTGATCGCTTTGAGTTTGCCATTAGGACAAGCAATCGGTCGGTTTGGGAATTTCGTCAACCAAGAAGCCTATGGCTTAGTCACAGATTTGCCTTGGAAAATGTACATCGCTGCAGATCGACAATACCATCATCCAGCTTTTTTATACGAAGCCATTTTAGACATAGCGATATTTTTGATTTTGTTTAAGCTTTTAGGAAAAGTTAAAAGTGGAATTATCGGATTATCTTACCTTTTTCTATATTCATTGGGCAGATTCTTCATCGAGGGGATTCGTGAAGACAGTTTCTTTGTCGGCAACTTTCGCGTAGACCAAATCATCGCTTTTTGTTTGGTTGTTATCAGTGGCTTTTTCATCTTGCGGAAAGTAGCTAAAAACTGATAAAATACCTGTACATGTTCACGAAAATCTCATCTTTAATATTGGCGATTTTATTGTTTTTTGTGTTCTTAGGAAGCGCTGCCAATTTATATGTTTTTGTGGCTTCACTGGTCGTTTTGATTTTTGCGTCTCTAGCTATCAATTTTAAAAGACTAAATTTCACCTGGCCACATTTGATGCTGCCGGTGATTTATTTAATGGCGACGGGAAGTATTTTTGTGATCATCAATAGTTTAACGATCCGAATCCTATTTTTGATCTGCATCTCGGTTATTTTTTATCTGCTTGAATTAAAGCTTGGCAAAGAAAGTCATTTCCTCCAGAACGTTTATTTGCTTTCTGTGTTCGCGATTTTTCTGTCCATGTTTGCTTTTGAATTTTATTTCGATGTCAAAGTTTGGTATATCGTCCCGATCAGTTTCCTTATTAGTTATTTATTAGCAGTCCAGGGATTTGCTGGATTTAGTTTGCCGTCGAAAAAATATTTCCACCTCTTGATTGCGGTAGTTACAGCAGAAGTGACTTGGGCTTTAAGTTTTTGGCCGACGCACTTTTTCGTTCAAGGAGTTATACTATTTGTTTTCTTTTATATCATGTGGCTGTTCTCTTTTTCAGCATTTTTCGGGAAGCTTACGAGACAGAAAGTTTATTGGCAGCTAACATTGGCAGCGATTGTTCTTATCGTAACTTTGAGCACAGCCCCGTGGAGACCGATAAGATGACAATCAATTAGGATAAATATACATCATTCCAGCAAAAAGTTTTTCGAGTGGCGCTAACTATTCCCCCTGGTAAAGTGATGAGGTATTCGGAAGTTGCCCGAAAGATTGGTAACCCGAAAGCCGCGAGAGCAGTGGGGAATGCATTAGCCCGAAACGAAGATGCGCCATATATCCCGTGTCACAGAGTTGTAGGCTATAATGGTATGGGCGGATATAGCGCGCGTGGAGGGCTCAAACAGAAGCTAAAGCTGCTAAAACAGGAAGGTTATCGTTATGAATAAAAAACAAGCTCTCAATATTATCTTGATCTCATTTTTTGTGGGCGCTCTAGGTAGTATTCTGCTCGGCCGATTTTTTATTCCTTGGATGGCCTCGGTAACTCGTTGGGAGACTTTAAATCGTCTGGTTACGTCCTCGCCAATAATAATTAATCGGACAACTGAAGTTCAGTTAAATGAAGGAGTAAATTTAGTCGAACTGGGCAAACAACTCACTGGCATCACAGTCTCGATTTATAATGACAGCATTTTCCAAGGTTTGGGAACGATTATGAGTTCTGATGGCTTGATTTTCACATCACGCAATTCGATCCGAGAAAGTAATCAAGTCAGAGTCGTTTTATCTGATGGCCGAATTTTCGAGGGCTTAGTCCGGGCCGCTGATCCAAAAAGTGATTTGGTAATATTGACGATCCAAGCTGAAGGGTTGCCGACGGCAAGTTTTGGTTCGAGTTTTGATTTGACTACAGGTCAGCGAGTCGTGACCACAGGTATCGCCAATCGGGTGCTGGAAAGGGAATTTAATTCGGGACTAGTGACCAATTCAGTTTTGAATAATAAAGGTTTGGCTCAAACAATTAGTTCAGAGAGATTGGCAGATGGGTTCGGGACAGATCTACGACTCTTATCCAATTATTCTGGAGCACCCGTGGCCAATTTAGATGGGCGGTTAGTCGGAATGATTGCGAATGATAAAAACGAAATAATCATTGCAGAGAATTTGCAAACCGCGCTTAATTCTTATTTGCAAAGTGGAAAAATAACTCGTCCAACGTTGGGAATAGAATACACAACCCTGTCGGGTCTCCAGGCAGGAATTCAGAACAGCCCAAAGACCGGAATTGTGATTTTAGGTGTGGGCAAAAGTAGCCCTGCAGCACTAGCTGGGATTTTGGCGAAGGATTTGATTTTCGAAGTAAATGGTAAAAATTTTGATAATACTTCGTTTGAGCAGATTTTAAATCAATCAAATACAACTGACCAATTGAAAATAAAATTGCTACGAGGTACGAAAGAAATAGAATTAACTGTAAATCTTAAACCGACTCCATGATGAAGGATTGTATTTTTTGTAAAATTGCAGCTGGTGAAATTCCATCGGATAAAATCTATGAAGATGACAAAGTTGTTGCCTTTATGGATATTCGCCCTGTGAGTCGAGGCCACGCCTTAGTCCTACCTAAGCTTCATGCAGCAGATATTGTGGAAACACCTGATGATGTGATTGCTGATGTGATGAAACAGGCCAAAAGGATTGCGGTTTCAATTCAGCATGCATTGAACGCTGACGGTTTTACGATTAGCACTAATCGTGGCGAGGCAGCTGGTCAAACAGTTTTTCATTTACATTTCCATATCATTCCGAGGTATCGAAAAGATGGACTCAAGCCCTGGCCGCATCAAGAAACAGAGCCACGAACACGAACACAATTAGCCGAAGAAATTAAAAAACATCTATGACCCAGTAATACAACTTCGATACTTTTGCTTTAATGGTTTTTGATAATTAAAATATAATTGCTATGATTTTAGAAAATATTAAATTAATGCGTTTTTCTTTCGCAAAAGCGAACTCAAAAACCATTATCGAAGTTGATATACTGGGATGAGATATTTGATTACTGGAGGTTCTGGGTTTATCGGTTCGAATTTTATTCATTATCTGTTTGAGAAATATCATGATGTCCATGTGACGAATCTGGACAAGTTAACTTATGCTGGCAATCCTGCGAATCTCAAAAAATTTGAAGCGAACCCTCAATACAAATTTGTAAAAGGGGATATCGCGGATGCGAAACTAGTGGATGAGTTGATGAAAGATGTGGATTTTGTCGTGAATTTTGCAGCTGAAACTCATGTCGATCGTTCGATCACTGGCCCGTCGGAATTTATTCAAACCAATGTTGTGGGATTGCATACCTTGCTTGATGCTGCCACACAGCACAAAAAAAGGCTTCATCATATTTCCACTGATGAAGTTTTCGGGGACCTGCCTTTGGGCACAGGACAAAAGTTTACCGAGCACAGCACTTACTTTCCATCGTCACCATATTCCGCCAGCAAAGCCGCTGGTGATCATTTGCTGCATGCGTATAGTCGGACCTATGGTTTGGATGCAACTATAACCAATTGTTCGAACAATTATGGTCCTTATCAGTTCCCAGAAAAGTTAATCCCGAAAACGATTGTTAACGCACTTCGAGACAAACCCGTCCCTGTATATGCCCAGGGTCGCAATGTTCGAGATTGGATCCATGTTAAGGATCATTGTAAAGCGATTGATATGGTCCTCCAAACTGGAAGAACAGGCGAAACGTATCTTGTTGGTGGTAATTGTGAAAAGGCGAATTTGGAAGTAGTTCGTCAAATTTTAAATTTGTTGGGTAAACCCGAAACCCTCATTCAACTCGTTCCAGATCGACCAGGCCATGACTTACGGTATGCGATTGATAGCAGCAAAATTGAACGTGAGCTCGCTTTCAAAAGAGATTACGAGTTTGAAAAAGGATTAGCCGAAACAGTAGAATGGTATAAGCAAAATCAAGAATGGTGGCAACCCTTAGTCGATCGATTAGAAAAAGGGTTATAATAATTTATAGAGAAAAATACTCCAATACTATAGAGTATTGGAGTAAATTACTAGCATGCAAAAGATGACTGAATTTAAAATAACTGAACGGGAGATTCCGGGTCTTTTGGAAATTGACGTAACTCTAGTAGAAGACGGTAGAGGTTTTTTTCAGGAAAAATTTCAAAAGGCAAAATTAGTAGCAGCAGGCTTCCCTGAAAGCTTTGTTCCAGTGCAGGAAAATCTTTCTTTTAACAAAGAGGTTGGCGTGACCAGAGGAATTCATGCCGAACCTTGGGATAAATACATTAGTGTGGTCAGTGGAAAAGTCCATGCGGTCTTTGTCGATTTGCGACAAGGGATTGACATGGGCAAACATGTCGAAATAGTCATTGACCGATCTAAGTCAGTTTTCGTTCCTCGCGGTGTCGGAAACTCTTTCCAGACATTGGAACCAAATACTTATTATCAATATTTGATCAATGATCACTGGTCTCCTGATAAAAAATATTTAGCAGTCAATTTAGCTGATCCAGGGTTGGCTATCAAGTGGCCGATCCCGCTTGACCAGGCTATTATTTCTGAAAAAGATAAAAGCCATCCTTTGCTCAAGGATATTTATAAATGAGAGTACTTATTTTAGGAGCTAAAGGAGCTCTGGGCCAAACTTTTGTTGATGTCTATAAGGGAGAAGAGATTTTTGCATGGGACCGCGAGGAGCTCGACATCACAGATGAAGAAATGGTCATGCAAAAAATTTCAGAATTGAAACCAGATTTGATCATTAACTGTGCTGCGTATAACGCGGTGGACCGCGCTGAAGAAGATCGAGCCACTGCTGAACTCCTCAACGGTTCTGCGGTGGGGTACATCGCCAAAGCCGCATCTGCAGTTAATGCAACCTTGGTTCATTTCAGCACTGCTTATGTTTTTGATGGAAACAATCCAGAAGGCTATAATGAAGATGATAAGCCTAGTGCGCACTCGGCTTATGCCAAATCAAAGCTTTTGGGCGAGATGGAACTGCCCGAGAATTGTGAGAATTATTACTTAATCCGTACAACTTGGCTTTATGGCCGGTTGAGTGAACGAGGCAAGCCGAGTTTTGTCGATACTATGCTTAAGTTAAGTAAGGACCAAAAAGAGATTAAAGTCATCTCTGATGAGTTTGGCCAACCGACTTTTGTTCAAGATTTAGCTGAAGCGACCAAGGCTTTGGTAGACCAAGAAAAACCATTTGGCATTTATCACATTGTGAATTCTGGGATGGCCAGTTGGTATGATTGGGCCAAAGAAATATTCAAGATCAAAGGCTTGGATATCAAACTTGAAACAGCAAGTCGTGACGCATTTGTCCGACTAGCAGAGCGGCCTAAATATGGTATTTTGAACAACACGAAATTTATTCAGCTTCGTCCCTGGCACGAAGCACTGAAAGATCATCTCAAATGAAAGGCATAATTTTATCGGGAGGTTCGGGTACACGATTGCAGCCGCTTACAAAAGTTACTAGTAAGCAGCTTTTACCTGTTTACGATAAGCCGATGATCATGTATCCTCTCCAAACATTATTGAGTGCAGGAATCAAAGACATCTTAATTATTGTCGCTCCATATCACGCTGGGGATTATCTGAATCTTTTAGGAAGTGGAAAAGAGTTCGGCGCAAGATTCGCCTATGAAGTGCAAGACAAGCCAGAAGGGTTGGCTCAAGCATTTATCATTGGTGAAAATTTTATAGAGAATGATAATGTCTGTATGATCCTTGGCGATAATATTTTTGAGGACAATGTATCCGAAACTATAAAGAATTTTAAAAGCGGCGGACATATATTTGCGAAAAAAGTTTCTGACCCAGAGCGATTTGGTCAGGTTAAATTTGATGCAAGCATGAATGCTGTGGAGATAGCTGAAAAACCCGAAATAAAAATTTCAGATTATGCGATCACCGGATTGTATCTTTATGATTCGCAAGTAGTTGAGGCAGCCAAAGCAGTGAAACCATCCGCACGCGGGGAACTGGAGATTACAGAGTTGCATAATTTTTATTTACAAAAAGGACAGTTAAAAGTAGACGTTTTGAAGGGTGAATGGATAGATGCTGGGACGTTCGAATCTTTATTTAAGGCAGGGGAACTTGCTCGCAAAAAGAATGCAACCATTACTTAACGAAACCAAAAATAAAATTTTATCGGTTTTGATCGTTACGCTTGGTGCATTTTTTGGATTTCAAGCGATCAGCACCACACTTTCGCTTTACCAACTAAACTCTGGACTTTACTTATCGCTTTATATTTACGCCTTCCATTTGATCTGGTTGACTTTCATGTTCGATTTACACTTAAAAAAGCGTGGAGTGTTAGCCAACGCGAAACTTAATCATACTGGTGTAAGAATGCTCTGGATGGCTTTATTAGAAAGGTTTGAACATTTACGGAACTGGCATTATTTTCGTCATTATCAGAACTATTTGGTCTTACCGGGAATAATTTATTGGGGTACTGTAACCCTGCTTTTATTGAATCCATTTAACATTGGACTCAAACAGATTTTAGTTTTTTCATCAACAATCGCTATGGCTGTTGCTTACTGGTATATGAAAGAACACGTCAGCCGAAAATTAGAGCACCAAGACCATTGGATTTTAGTTTTATCTTTGGTCAAGCTTTATGGAGCATATATTATTTTTGCTTCAACCGTTGGTGTAACTTTTTATTTCGGTTTCAATGCCTTCTTTTTATCGCTTAGTGTTTTAACTTTGACATTTTTTTTGGTATATCAAGCTCTATTCCAGCACCGTTTACTGAACTTTACGATTTTTTTCTGGATATTACTCATCGCTGTGATGATGGCCTTGGTTTCATTTTGGGTTTATAGCAATTGGAATAGTGAGTACCTCACTGCCGGACTAGTGATGTTGGCTGTGTACAACGCCGCCTGGGGCATTTTGCATCATCGTTTGGATAACACTTTAACTAAAAAAGTCGCCTTTGAGTATTTGGCGATGATGGTATTTATAGTTACGTTAGTGTTTGCTGGACACAATTTCAACCAACGAATTTTATAGCGTAAATAACGTTACGCCTACTAGAATAACAAAGATTAAGAGATGGGCATTCGGTCGAATCCCGTCTCTTTTTATTTTATCCCGATGTAAAATTACTGCGTCTAGAATCAAAAAACCCAGGTATATAACAGCAAATATTCCGAATATAATTCTTAATATTTTAATCACTCCTGCTTCGTTTGAAACTGGGACAGTCTCTGATTGGGCTGAGCCTGTTACATGTGATTCGATGTTCACTGGGAATTCTTGATTGGTTTTAATTCCTGAACTATCTCTGGCCTCAATCGAAAGTTTGGACTGGGTCAGATCTTCAGATTGGTTAAAAGTAAATGTGCCCAAAAATTCTCCAGCTGTTTGACTTTGGATTAACGAAATGGATTGGGTATTGAGTTGCGCTGTGACTAAAGTCGGATTTCCTGAAATGGGTACAGTGATGTCGACCATGGTATGACCTGAAAGTGACGTGCTAATTATTTTTATATCTTTTGAAATTTCTACTGGAATGACAGCAGTAACAGGAGGAGGGGTGGGTGTAGGAGTTGGTGATGTAGGTGTCGGAGTTGGGGCGGGCGGCGGAGTCGTGGTTGGAGTGGGGCTAGGGGCGGGCGCTGGAGGATTCGTTTGAGTTTTAACCAGAGTCCCGAACAAACTAACAATCATAATCGTGTTATGCCCTGGTTCATAAAGTCCATCGACGGCAGCCAGTCCTTGATCTTCAAACTTTGTGTTTACAATATTTGCTCGATGAGTCGGGCTGTTCATCCAAGCCTCTACAACTTTGTTCGCTGAATCAAAATCCATGGCCAGATTTTCTCCTAACGTGACATAAGGCTTATACCCAGCGGCTTCGATTCTGGGCCAGACGTATTTACCATCTGGATCAACGTGCGCAAAATAGCTTCGTGTAATCATGTCATTGGCTTTGTCATTGGCAGCGGTAGAGAGTCTGGAATCTGTCTTTAGTGTGGAAAGGAAACGCTGGCTGCGTTCAGCGTTGACTTTCGCCATCAGATCAGTGGGATCGATAGAATTGGCAGCCAAAGTGACAGTTGCTGGGACTAGGATCCGTAAACTCCAGATAACGAGACAAAAAAGCCCAAGTGCGCTCGGTTTGATAATCCAGGGTTTATAGTCGTTTTGTTCGGAAGCTATTAGGTAATGTTTTAGTTTCATCCCGTTAGAATAGGCCTGATGGTATTATACAAACTGCCTATTGCTCTTGACAAGTGGACTGATTTATGCTAATATTTACCGTTCGGATTGAATTTTTTTAATCCTCACTTCAAGTTAAATATATGGAATACGAATCAGAAATTCATAAACTTTTGAAAATAGGGGCTCCTGCAGAGGAGGTCCATCATCTTGGTTCTGGCCAAGAACACATGACACCGCATGAGGCTGTAGAAGAATTGAGCATGGCTTCAGATAGCACCGCTGCGATAGAAGAAGTTTCTGTTCAGGTTGGTTCCAAACTGGGCAAAGCGTTAAAGATGTTAGTTGGCTATGTTATGCTTTTCCTAGCCGCTTTTGTATTCTTTTATAGTGTTATAAATTTTGGTGCATTTTGGAGCCAAATCCAGGGCTGGTTTTCTAAACCTCAGGATGAACAAATTTTGGGTGAAGATCTTCAGGAATATTACAAATGGATTGGTAATTATTTCTATGCCGTAGGCGATGATAAGTTTTTAGAGCCAACCAATGATATCGATAAAGACGGGCTTTCTAATCATGATGAATTCGTGATGCGGACCAATCCTATTATTGCTGACTCGGATTCTGACAATTTTACTGATGGGGTAGAACTCCTCAATGGTTATAACCCATGGGGTCGAGGACAGATGACTGCTAATCAGAAAAAATTATCTGAAAGTATTGATTTGAATTTAATCAACAACCGAATTTCGTTTAGTACTTCCCAAATTCCAGAAGGAGTTGTCAGCGGAGGTAGTATGATCGCTTACAATCTTGATTTACCTGGTAGAATTTCGATTCCCAAATTAAATTTGCAGGTGCCTTTGATTTGGTCCAAAGATGTTTCTCAATTCGATGCTGATTTAACCAAAGGTATAATCCATTACCCTGGAACAGCTTTACCAGGAGAGAATGGAATCATTTATGTTTCTGGACACTCTTCAGATTACCTCTGGAAACGTAACCCAATGCAGAACGTTTTTTCTAGACTAAATAACCTTGCCCCAGGTGATGACATTTTTGTTGAAGTTTATGGTAACGACGGCAAGACTTACAATTTTCGATATCAGGTTACAGGCAGCAAGACATACAGACCAGATGACCAATCTCAATTTACGGATGGATCGGGTAGCAAGTTGAATCTTTCAACCTGCTGGCCGATAGGAACCACGAAAGACAGGCTTGTTGTATCAGCAGTTCCGGTAGCATTGTAACGGTCATGGGCTCCCCCCAGAGCCCTCCAAACGGAGGAATGGACATGCGGATCGTAGGTATAGTTTTGTTCGTCGTCGCGACCTTGGGTTGCGACAAGAAGTCACCTCTGGCGCCTGAGATGACGCCGGAACAGCGTGCGGTGACACCGAGCGCTGAGGTCGACGTGATCACCATCACGGCGAAGAAGATCGCAGAAGGCAAGGCTTCGCTCATACTGGGCGAGAACTTCAACTGGGCCTTCGGAGACGACGGCGGGTTATCCGACTGGAATGGCGCCAAGATCTACGTCGTACGAAAGTGCGACGATGAAACGAAGGCGACCCAGGTCGGGACCGAGTATAGCAACTCGGTCGACCCAGTGACGAAAAAGCGCACGGTATTGTTTCCGAGCGTTGCTCTTTGTCCCGGCAACATCCTGCGGATCCGTATTCGTGTCGAAGCGGCTGACGGCAGCGGCATCAAGGAGCTGCGGTTCCCGTTTGCTGAACACGTGCGGCGCGATCCGGTTTCGCTGGAATTGGTCCGCGAAACGTACGACGACAGCGGCTTGGTGGACCGCTACTACACGTACATCAGGGGTGCCTTATAGGCAAGTACAAAGGGGAGCCCACTATGGGTTCCCCGTCTCCTCTCCAAACAGAAAATCACATTGACTTTGCTAGGGTTTTGTGGTAAAGTTCTAAGTTGCGTTTATGAAGAAGTGAGTCCCAAGAAAAGAGGGCTTGGGAGTCGCTTCTTACCCAAGGAAGCGCAATGCCAATAAGGAGGCAAGATGCGACGCATACTCCCCATGCTGATCGCGCTCTGTGTGTGTTTGGCTTCCACCGCGGAAGCACAGGTCGGCGAGCTCCAGGACTGTCCTGTGACACAGTACCGGCCTGGGTTCGAAACCATGCCGCGCTGGACCAAGGATCATGCGGGTACCAATCCCGTGATTCCAGAACTGCGCAGGATGCAGACGGCGGAGGCAATTTCGTACATCCGTCGCGTACTGGCGGATCCCGTGCTCGATCCGACTACAGAACCTGATTTGATTAGGGCTCGTGTCAGGATAAATGCGCTCTTCGTCCAGCAGGCGTTTACACCGCCTGGTACGATGATGGACAAGGTCGCAGTGGAACCGCCGGCTTCGTTTCTTCCGGCGTTACGCTCGGTCAAGCTCGTCGAGAAGATCGTCCCTTGCGGTAAGACCACTGTTTGGTTCCCGTCAGAGGCGGCTCCCGATCGGGTGATGCCTGACGGATCTCGGATTCCGTGGGCCCGCATGTGGAGTAACGAGGCGGTCGTTCTCGGCTTCTGCGAAGTCGGAGTGAAGACCGAAGCAGGCGAGTGTGGTGTCCGAGTGATCGCGACTTCAGAACTCGAAATCACAGAAGGACATCAGATGGGTCAGAGGCAGACAGGCTGGTTCTACCTAATCTGCGGTAACCTCGACTTTTCGTTGGACATGCTTCGGGAGGGACTGACACAGACGAGCGAGGTTAGGCCTGAGAAGCCGTTGCAACCTGAGCCTGACATCGTCACGTATCAGCCGCTCCTGCCGAAGGATCTGCCGCCGCTCCTGGTCTCGAGACCCACCCCAGAGCCAGCACCAGTCCCGGTTGTCGAGAAGAAGCGGGGTAAGGTGTGGATTCCATGCGTGTCCAGCTACACTTGGGCTGCATGTGCTGCTGCAGCGATCCTGCCCGTCATTCGAGGACGTGCTGGTCCTGACGGCAACAACACACCCAGCAAGACAGGTAGTCCGGGTAGTCGGTAAGTACGCGTTTCCCGAGCGGGTGGTTGATGAAAATCACCACCCTGCTCACTCTCTTTTTTCAAGTGATAAACAAATAAAAAATTTATTTATTTATTATTTTAAGAAAGGAATCTATATGCAATTCATCAAAGGTCTTCAAAAAACAAAAGTCATAAAAACAATTGCGATGGCATTAGTATTGGCTGGTACAGTTTCTGCTGTTGCCACTTCTTTCGCTGCGGACCCAGTCAACTTGACTGTTCGAGTTTATGAAGGCGACCCAGCGAACAACACTCTAGTTTCAGGAGTAAATGTCAAACTCAATAGTGGGTTACAAGGTGTTACGGATGGTTCAGGTGCATATACTTTTCAGGGTATAACTCCTGGATACGTTGATATTGAATTAACTGCAACCGGGTTCTATTCTCGAACCTATACCAATATCCTCGCTGATATGGATACTGAATGGATAGCATCGATGATTCGTATGGATATAACTGGCGGCGGCGGCACGGGCGGAAACACAAGCCCAGATGGTTGTACGCCAACACCTCCAATGGGCCAACCAATGCTCAACATTTTCCCTATTGCCACGACCGGTGCGGATTGTACAGACTACCCTCTGCTTTCTGTAAAGAATGTTACTCAAGGTGGTAACTGGGTTAATGGTAGCACTGTAAACGCCAATCCTGGTGATACTCTTCGAGCAGAACTTTATGTTCATAACGGGACTCTAGATTACGATGTGAACGTGGCTAATAATGTCATAGTGAAATCAGCGATTTCAGGATCAACCATCACTGCCGAAGCTTGGGCCAACAATGCTGATCGAATCAATTCTGCTCAAAAAGGTGGTGATGTCACAATTGGTATGCCAAATGGTTCTTCTCTGAATTACGTTGCTGGTTCTGCTAAGTTATACGATCGCAACATGACAAATGTTCGCGTATTATCGGATTCCGTAGTCACAACCGGGGCTTCAATAGGTGATATGCGTGGATGCTATGAATATTTGCATTTAGTCACATATGATTTTAAAGTTAGCCAATGTATAGCCAAAGCTACTGGCCGCGTATTCATAGATCACAACGGTAACGGAATATTTGATGGCAATGATCAAGCTCAAAGTAACGAACTAGTATCTTTGACTAATTCCGCTGATACTCAAGTGATCTCAACTACTAGAACAGACAGCCAGGGTTTCTATTCCTTCAATAACTTAACTGCCGGAACTTACCGCGTTAAACACACTGTACCAACTGGATATACTCGAACTACTGATGACAGTATAGCTTTTACTGTTTGTCCGGATTTCGTCCATAACTTCGGATACAAACCTGTTGTTATAGTTGTTACTCCGACACCAACTCCGACTCCTACACCAACACCTACCCCTGGGACCGTGACCATAACTAAAACTGTTCGTAACGTAACCCAAGGACAAAGCGCTTTTACGTCTTCTACTGCTGCCAATCCTGGTGACCAAGTGGAATTTCAAATCAATTTGAAAGTAAATGCTGGACTAGTCACTGGTGTTGTTATCAATGATGTTTTGCCAAACAGACTGAATTATGTGGCAAACTCTTTGACTGTGGACGGCGTTCCTAGCTCCGACCCAATCAATCAAATCGGACTCGGTTCTGAAGTTGCTGGCAGTGACAGAAAAATTATTATTCGCGCTACAGTTAGTGGCTCAGGAAGCTTTAGTGTCGGAACATCTACTCTGACTAACAATGTAACAGTTACTTCTAGTTCCAATAGCGCAAGCGCTTCAGCGAACGTCGTTGTGACTATAAACCCACCTTCTACGAATGTGAGTTTGAGTCTAGATAAACAAGTAAAAAATATCACCAAAAATGATAGTGGTTTCAGCAATTCTACCAATGCCGCTCCTGGTGATATCGTTCAGTTCCAAATCAAAGTAAGTGCTACTGGTAATACTCATGCCCAAAATGTAATTATTACAGACACTCTGCCATCAGGCTGGAGCTTTGTGACTGGCTCAAACTCTGCGAACAATATAGGCAATCTAAACGCAGGAACTTCTCATACCTTTACTCTGTCTTCTGTAGTCCCAGATGTTGCTTGTGGTTCTACTAATCACACCAACACTGCATCTGCAACTTCAACCAACGCTGGTTCAGCTTCTGATACCGCAGCTATCACTGTCAGCAAATCTTGTGGTGGCGGTGGTTCACCAACTCCAGTTATTTTGGTAACTAAATTAGTAAAAAATGTCACCCAAGGAACAGGGTTTAGTAAAACAGTAAATGCCAACCCAGGTGATCAAGTTCAATATCAGATTCAAGTTTCAGTCAGCAATGCGACAGCCAATAATGTTGTAGTCACTGACACCTTCCCGAATAACTTTAGTTTGGTCTCAGGTTCTACAGTTACGAATTTTGGCAGCATGAATGCTGGGAACACTCAAACTGTGTTCATTACAGTACAAGCTGCTTCAGAAGGAAATTTCCCGACCGGAATTTCGAACTGGGTCAACAATGTTACAGTTACTTCTAGTAATGCAAGTTCAGTATCAGATTCTGCCACTGTGGTGGTCAATCGATCTGTATCAGGCGGGGGTAGCATCAATCTTATTTTGAGCAAAAGAGCTTTCAATCAAACTCAAAATATTGATGCTGTGTCTAGCATTGCACGACCCGGTGACATTATTATCTACACTTTGAGCGTACGTAACAGCGGAAGTGTGGCTGCAACTAACTATGTCTTCCAGGATGGCATCTCTGATGTTTTGCAGTTATCCATGTTGCAAACTTTCGGTGATGCTGCGTTTAATATTGGCAATCTAAGTTTGAGCTGGCCGGCAACCACCATTCCAGCAAACGGAACAGTAGAAAAAACTTTCAGTGTGAAAGTTAATGGCAGTTTCCCAACTGGTTCTGATTTGACCATGACCAACATCTTTGGCAATACACTCAATGTTCGTGTTGCTGCTCCAATTGTTGCTGGGGTTACATACATCGCACCAAAGACAGGGCCTACTTCAACCATTATCGCACTAGCATTAGCCGCACTGGCTGTGCTAGCATACGTAGGTATTAGAAAGGGAAAACTATGGACAAAAGAACAATTATTGGCCTTGTGGCGCTAATCCTCATCATTGGGGCAATTGTCTGGTTCGTTAATTGGGACGAGAAAGAAAAAGCAACTCCAGTACTCTCGGTCTCGGCTTCTACCACGACTGCTGTACCAGGGGACAGTGTTGTGTTTACTCTCAATGCTGAAAATCCAAATGATGAGACTATCTCGGGTTATGTTATGGAAGCAAACATCTCTGATGTTACCAATCAAGCTTCACTAGTTGAAGCTTCAGGTGCTTCCTATAATTCTGCGACGAATTCACTCGTCTGGACACCTCGCGATATTCCACCACACGAATCCATCTCCCAAACTTTCTCGGTCAAAGTTAACTCGCTGCCTTCTGGTAGTACATCGACCACGATGAGAATCAGCTTCAATAACGAACTAGCTGTAGAGATTCGACCAACAGCAGTAGTTTCTGGGGGTTCTGCCATGCAGCAAGTTGCTTCAAACTACATTGCACCAACATCAGGTGCCTCTGAATTTGTTCCAGTGCTCCTGGCCGCATTATTGACTGCCGGATTTATATTCCGGAGACGGTTAGTGGGGATAACTTCCGGTAATTAATCAAAAAAACTAAAGTGCCGCAGATCTTGCGGCACTTTTTTTTGTCATCTATGATTAATCCAACATAAAGAAAACAAAAACAAACCGCGCTGATGTCGGTTTTTTGTTCGTCTACGAATTACGAAAGGTTACGAAAGTACGAACAAGAGAGAACCCTTTTCGTATTTTCGTAAAAGATTCGTAATTTCGTAGATAAACTATGGATTCCCCAAAGCAGAAAATTTTAGTTACTGGTGGTGCGGGCTACATCGGTTCCCACACCGTGAAATTATTGCAATCCATCGGGAAAGAGGTTATCGTCCTTGATAATCTCTCGGCCGGGCATTCCAACGCAATTAATTGTCAGTTGATAGTCGGGGATTTATCTGATAAAAAACTCCTTGATAAAATTTTTGATGATCATGAAATCGATTCTGTAATCCATTTTGCCAACTCAATCATAGTTGAAGAATCAGTTTTGTTCCCGAATCGATATTTTGATAACAACGTCAATAACGGCCGAAATTTACTCGATGCCATGGTCAGCCACAAAGTCACGAAATTGGTTTACTCATCCAGTGCAGCCATTTACGGTGAGCCACATTATGTTCCGATTGACGAAGAGCATCCCAAAAAACCCGTCAACCCATATGGTGAAACGAAACTGGTGTTTGAAAAAATATTGAAGTGGTACCACGAAGCGTTTGGGCTGTCCTCGATCAGCCTCCGATATTTTAATGCCTGCGGTGGCAGCACGGATGCAAGAATCGGCGAGAGTCATCCAGTCGAATCACATTTGATCCCGAAAATTTTACAGGTTGCAGCCAAGCAGCAAGAAGTCTTAAAGATTTTTGGCAACGACTATCCCACTTTTGATGGAACATGCGTCAGAGATTATATTCATGTGGAAGATTTAGCGACAGCACATAATCTCGCTTTGCATAAATTAGATTCTGACCAAGGCGTATTTGCTTACAATGTCGGTACTGGTAAGGGCCGATCAGTAAATGAAATCGTGAACACCTGTGTTGAGGTGACAAAGCGAATGATCCCGATTGAGTATTCACCCAGACGGCCAGGGGATCCAGCAGTTTTAGTCGCAGATCCCACCAAAATCCAAACTGAATTGGGATTTAACCCTATCTATTCTGATGTCGAAACAATCATAAAAACTGCCTGGGCCTGGCATCAGAAGTTATTGGTGGAAAAACAACGCGAATTCGAAACAAAATAATTTACAATCAAAGCAATTTTTGGTATAATTACTTTTGATTTGCCCTCAAAATATGATCAAATTATCAGTCATTATCCCTGCATATAACGAAGAAAAGCGTATCGAAAAAACTCTGCGCGCTGTTGATAGTTACTTAGAGAAACAAAATTTTGGGTATGAGATTATTGTTATCGATAATAATAGTAAGGACAAAACTTTTGAAGTTGTTCGAAAATTAGAGACGACAACAGTCCAAAATGCCCGAGCAATTAAACAATGGGTGAGGGGGAAAGGTGCGGCAGTACAACTAGGAATCGCTGAAGCGAGAGGCGAATTTGCTGTGTTTATGGACGCGGATAACGCAACACCTATCTCGGAGATTGAAAAATTTTGGCAGTATTTAGAATCCGGAATAGAAGTTGTCATTGGCTCCCGATACCAAGATCAGACTACAGTAAAAATCAAACAACCATTTTATAAAATTCTTTTGTCCAGGATGAGTAATATGCTCATCCAAATAGTATTAATACCACATATCAAGGACACGCAATGTGGCTTCAAAGCATTTAAAACATCAGCGGCAACAAAAATTTTCAAGCACCTGACCATTTTTGGTTGGGCTTTCGACATGGAATTACTTGCTATTGCTCTGAAATTAAGCTATAGAATTAAGGAAGTGCCAGTGTCCTGGGAAGAACATGGAGGTTCGCATGTGCCCCTAAAAGCATACTTACAATCGCTTCGCGACCTGTTTATTATTAAATGGAAAGCATTAACTGGTAAATACTCATCAAATGAGTAAATTACAAATTACAAATTTCAAATTACAAACTCTAGGCAGCATCTTGGTGCCAATTTTTTTATTTACGGCCATACCGCAAGCAATTACTGATCAAGAATTGGTAGAGGTTACGTTTCAAATAAAAAGCCCTGAATATAATCAGGCAGTATTTTCAGATTATTCTTTGGACGCTTCATATTTATTTCAAAATATTTATAAAACAGAAATTTCTACGAGAACTTTTGATTTGATGAGTTCGGATCCGAGAATTAATTATGTTCAGCGGGATAGTAAAATGACTGCTGCCGAGATTTCTGTTACTCAACTGGTCACTGCCAATGATCCGTTTTTTACTTTGGATGCGACGAAAGAAGATAGGCAGTGGTATTTGCCGAAAACCCAGATTCCCGATGCTTGGGAATATACCAAGGGTTCGACAGCGGTGACAGTGGCCATTATAGATACTGGCATTCATGCTAGCCATATCGAATTAAATGACGGCAGAGTGGGACCTGGCTATGATGTATTTAAAAAAGAAATTATTCCATCAGGTGGCAATTCAGATGACAATGGACATGGGACCGCAGTAGCTGGAGTCGTCGGCGCCATTCCGAATAATCAAAAAGGAATTGCTGGAGTTAATTGGAATGTTAGATTAATGCCGGTTAAAACCTTGGCCGCAGATGGCACAGGGGACACCTCAGACGTGGCAGCAGGAATTGTCTGGGCTGCTGATAATGGCGCAAACATTATCAATTTAAGCATGGGAGGCCCGGGTTTTGGCAACGATATGACTTTGAGTAATGCAATTTCGTACGCTTATAATAAAGGGTTGCTATTAGTTTCTGCTGCTGGTAACGATACAGCTGACGTAGGAAATAGTTTGGACAAAAATCCTATTTATCCTGTGTGTGGTGACAATGGAGAAAATATGATTATTGGGGTGGCGGCAACCGACATCAATGATCAAAAAGCAGGTTTTTCCAACTTCGGTGCGATCTGTCTCGATATCGCAGCTCCGGGCAAAAAAATTATCACAACCACTTATCTACCATCTGATCCAGCAAACAATCTTTTGATTTATGGTTCAGGAACTTCACTGGCCACACCGATAGTGTCAGGTGTTGCGGCCTTGTTAAAGGCGCAGAATCCAAATTTATCGAACGTGGAAATCCGTAACTTATTGCTTCGCTCGGTCGATAATATAGATGGGGTTAATCAAACATCCTGTTTGGGTAGTAGCTGTAATGGGTTGCTCGGTAAGGGTCGGATAAATGCATTGAATGCGATCAAGCCCCAGCCAATTCCAAATGGGACTCTGATGCGTGATTTAGGGACAGGGGATATTTATTTTTTGGTTAACGGCACGAAGAGGTTAGTGATTCCGAGTGTTTTTGTAGAACGTGGATTTGATCTGAATGTTGTGGTTAGCGATACGAAAAACGAGCTAGCCAATTTTTCTTTGGTTTTGGCTTTAACCCCACCAGAAGGAACGCTAATTAAATCATCGAATGACCAGCAAGTCTATATAATTAATTCGGAAATGAAACGCCCTCTGACTTACCTCGTCTTTATTTCTAGGGGTTATAAATTTTCGGACATAAAAGTCTTACCAACAGCAGAAGTTGCGGCATTTACAACAGGGGAATGGTATTGGCCACCAGACGGTACTATGGTTTTGATAAAAGATGACCCGACAGTATTCGTCATGGATCAGGGAGTCAGGCGCCCGTCAACATATTTTGTTTTTACGCAAAGAAATTTATCTTTTAAGAATGTTGTGAATGTTACTCGAGATGAATTTGGCCACATCCCTGTGCCGAGAGATAATTATTGGCTCGCACCACTTGATGGAACTTTGATTAAATCCGACACAGATCCTGGAATTTACGTTATCGAAAATGGAACCAAAAGATTAATGTCGTTTGAAGCATTTGCTGGAAGGGGCTATCTGTTTTCAAGCGTAAAAACTTTACCCCAGGCTGAAGTGGAGGTTGTTAGTCCTGGCTTGCCAATATTAAATTAGATCATAAATGAAAAATATCAAATGGTTGCTAATTGTGTTTTGGAGCCTGGAAATTGGATTTTCACCCCTGCAAGCGTTAGCTCAAGCGGTGCCTGATTCTGCATTTAATCCCGGATTGATTATTCCTGACGAAGCATTTGCTGATGTCGGAACGTTTGGTTCCGCTGCGGGAATTCAGAGCTTTTTGGAATTAAAGGGTTCAGTGTTAGCCAATACCACTCCGGAATTTTTAATCAAACTCAAAGAAGCAGATACATTGACGAAAGTCGGGCTTGAAGATCCACAACCAAACCTAACCAGACTGCGTACAGCCGCAGAGCTAATTTACGATGCCGGTGCGAAGTGGGGGCTAAATCCTCAAGTCATCTTAGTAATTTTGCAAAAAGAACAAAGTTTAATTGCTGGAACTTTTAATTCTGACAGTAGTTTGCAAAGAGCGCTTGATCGTTCGTTAGGATTTGGCTGTCCTGATTACGAAGGTTGCGGCGATATTTTCCTAGGTTTCTATCGACAACTATTTGGAACTTTCGACGGAGAAGGTAATCGATGGCTAGGCGCTGCAGCTTCCTTGATGCGCTCATTTAGAGCTGAAGTTGGTGGTGCTCGAGTCGGCCGCGGACCTATGGTAGATGCCCAAAATACGACCTATGGCCGTCCTGTAGTCCGAACCGCCAGAGTGGGCGATAGTATTACGCTTGATAATACTTTGAATGGTTATAGTGGAGTCCAACAACAGCAAACAGTAACTTTGGGCAATTACGCGACGGCTGCGCTTTATCGATATACCCCTCACGTCTACAATGGCAATTATAATTTTTGGAAATTTTATTCCACTTGGTTTAAATACCCGAATGGAACAGTTATTATCCGTGTTGGCGACATTCAACAGTATGTCATAGATAATGGCACGAAGCGGCCGTTCTCTGCATTTGTAGCGGGACAGAGGGGCATCAAAACTGCAAATGTAATAATTGTCTCCCAAACAGAATTTGATTCATATCCAACTGAAAAACAAATGGTTCCCCTTGAGGGCACTTTGCTCAAAGGTGATATCGATGCGACAACGTATGTAATTGGCGATGGAGTAAAGCATCCCATTTCTGCCCCAGTATTCGCCCAACGAAAATTGTTAGCTAGCAACGTGATGATACTACCCCAAGCCGAAGTCGATTCATATGCGACCGGTAGTTATGAAACTCCAACAGATGGAACCCTGATCATGAGTGAGACGAATCCCACGGTATATATTATTGATACCGGATTAAAACGACCAATATCAGGTGCTGTATTTGTTGCTCGTAAATATTCTTTCGGGAAAATTATGAAACTGTCCGATGTTGAAGTGTCTTCTATGGCATCTGGACCGTTTCTAACACCGCCTAATATGGTCGCTCTGAAAACTCCGGATGACCCAACGATTTGGTGGTTCCGTGACAATTCTCGAAGAGGAGTGACGGCTTTTGTCTGGAAGCAACGAGGGGTTGGATTCTTCCCACTGTTGACAGTTTCCTCGGAGGAGTTAATGGCCATTCCGAATGGAGGTTTGTTCCCACCTCGCGATGGGACAGTGATCAAAGGCGATCAGTCTTCCGCCATATATAAAATGGAAAATGGTTTGAAGCGCATGTACACTGCCGCGTCATACAAACGGGCGAGGTATCCGAAACCGACTATCTTACCACAAGGCGATGTTGATGGTTTTCCAGCCGGTGAAATAATAAATTAGTAACTAGTAAGTAGTAAATAGTAATAAGAACTCGGCTTTGACAGGCGTTCCAAAATACGCTATAATATTTAACTGTGGCAATTATTGAAGTCAAAAATTTAAAGAAAAAATACGGTCCGCCAGCTGGCGGATTAACTGCCGTTGATAATATCAGCTTCGAGGTTAATGAAGGTGAGGTTTTTGGTATTCTCGGGCCAAATGGAGCAGGGAAGACTACTACGCTAGAAATGATTGAAGGGCTGAAGGGTATAACATCTGGCCAGGCCTTTTTGGATGGGCACGATGTCAGCAAAGATACTCGAACTGTAAAATCGTTGATTGGAGTGCAGTTGCAGTCGTCTTCGTTTTTCGAAGGATTAAATTTATTAGAATTATTGGAAACTTTCGGCGCTCTTTATAACCGCAAAGTTGATGCCATGGAATTGCTGCGTGAAGTCCAACTCGAGGAAAAAGCAAAATCTCAGCACAAAGAATTATCTGGTGGACAGAAGCAGAGATTTTCTATAGCTGCTGCTCTAGTCAATGATCCGAAAGTTTTATTTTTGGATGAGCCAACCACGGGCCTAGATCCTCAAGCCAGACGTAATCTTTGGGAATTGATTACAGAGATTAACAAAAAAGGAAAAACCGTCGTCCTGACAACCCACTATATGGATGAAGCAGAGATTTTATGTGATCGAATTGCGGTCATGGACCATGCTCACATTATAGCTCTCGATACTACACAAAATCTTTTGAAATTGCCTGGTTTGTCAACGTCTATTCATTTTTTGGTGGATAAGCCTTTGGATATAGAACAACTAAAAGCAATAACAGGGGTTACTTCTGTTCAGTCTGAAGATCATACTTATCGATTAACTACAGATAATTCTGAAGCGACGTTATCCGATTTATTTAAATTGAGCAGAGAAGCAGGAGTAAAATTAGTAGACTTACAACTTCATCAGCCGACTTTGGAAGATGTCTTTTTGAAACTAACGGGCCATGGATTAAGGGACTAACGGGATGTTTACACTTTGGAAACTAACTGTCGTCGCGATAAAAATGTTTGTCCGCAACAAGCAGGCAATGTATTTTACTTTCTTTTTCCCAATTTTCCTGATGGTAGTTTTGGGTTTAATCAATTTTGACAGTGCCACCAAATTCGATGTCGGAATTGTTTTAAATGCACCGCCCAGTGCACAAACAAAGCAGTTCATCGAGGGCATTAAACAAGTTCCGGTTTTTGAAATCCACGAAGGAATCGAGTCCGAAGAGCGGAAAGCACTTCAAGATGATAAGCGTGCTGCTGTTTTTATCATTCCAGCTGATTTAATTCCGGGTCCGAGCGAAATCAAGGTTTTGGCCAATGCCAACGAACCTGCAGAATCAGCGGCCGCAGTAAATATTATCAGTGGTATGCTCGATAAAACTGCGCTAACTCTAAGTGGCGGTGCCAATCATTTCACTGTTAATAAAGAAGAGATTAATTCTCATCATCTAAAGTATATCGATTTTTTGCTACCGGGATTAGTGGCTCTCTCGATCATGCAAATGACGATTTTCACTGTGGCATTTTTGTTTGTCACTTTCAAAGAAAAAGGAATCCTCAAGCGAATGATTGCCACCCCGATGCGACCGTCTACATTTGTTCTCTCCAATGTCATAGTGCGATTGCTGATTACATTGATCCAAACCGCAATATTTATCAGCATTGCAGTTATATTTTTTAATGTCCAAATTATAGGTTCGTATTGGCTGATAGCATTGATTGCTATTTTAGGTTCATTGATGTTTCTGGGTCTCGGGTTTGCCATATCAGGCATGGCATCGACAGTTGAGTCAGTACCGGTGTTTGCAAACCTCATCGCTTTCCCGATGTTGTTTTTGGGCGGAACATTTTTTGCTATCGAATCTTTCCCGACATGGCTTATGAACATTGCGAAATATTTACCGCTAACTTTTCTTTCACACTCAATGAGGGAAGTCATGACCAAAGGCGCAAGTTTTGCGCAAATCAGTACTGATATTTGGTGGATGATCGGCTGGGCCATCATCCTGGTAATTTTAGCCAACTGGACCTTCTCCTTCGAAGAAAAACGCCAATAATTACGCTCGGCACGTTGGTAAAATTACCGGCCATAAAATTCTGCTGAATTTTTGGCCTGCGCTCTCGGACCGTCGTCCTGCGAGAGCTAATTTTACCAAGTGCCTCGCTGCCAGGTTAATGGATTTTTTACACATCGCCCTCGGGGCGGTTTTTTGTTATGCTATCCTCATGGTGCTGACATGCTGAGTGTCAGTGCCTAAGGAGTGAAACTCCTGCAGAGGGAGTTCGACAAAAGAAATGAGGGAATATGCTGAGTATTCCACGTGACGTGCTGAAAGAAGTAATGTATCTGGTCGACAGTCGGCTCGCACACGAGGTCGTGTCTATCGCGCTTAAGGCCCGAAATCCGACGCATTCCAACGCGCAAGAAATCTATCCTGTGCTGGCAAGGGCGCAAGACAGAAACCGCGTAGTGGGCGCCATCGTGGCTCTCTACCGTCTGTTCCCAGAGCACCAGGATGATTGGCTTGGGACTTTTGTGTGTCCTTTCGTTCAACATCCTGACCGTTCGCACAATTCGGGGTTTGTGATGGGAGCTTTGCCGGGGTTGTTCTTCGGCATAGCAGCGATCTGCGAAGCTGGTACACGGAAAAACGACGACGGTTATTTTGTCGAGAAGGCGTGTCGACTGATCAGTGATCGCTACGGTTTAAGAGCAGAAGAGTTCGACGAGTTATCTCTAGGTTTACTCGAAAATGCTGTACGCCAATATGCACATCACGCTAATCCTACCGAGGTTGATCGGATCATCCGTAGTTCGGCGTCGAGCAGGCTCGATGAGGTTGGTGCCACGATTCTGGACTCGATGTCCTACGCGAGGTTTCGGGCATTGAATACAAACGATCGTGCCCGATCTATCATCGCCGTGACAACGAAGTAGTCGGTCGTGCCTGGCGGCATACGCCAGGTCTTTTTTTCGTTCAGACCAAACATCAAAATAGCCAAATGCTACCATACTACCAAGTATGGTAGCAAATAGCCCAGTCGCCTCGCGGGCGATTTTTTGTTATGATTATTGTATGCAACAAATCTTATTGGTTCATGGCGGCGATAATTGGGAGACACACGAGGAATATTTAGCTTATCTTAAAAATAAGCAGATTGATTTTGAAAAGCACGGTTTGCGGGTTAAGGGCTGGCAAGATAATTTAGCTGATCGACTCGGGACGGATTATCAAATTATTCGACCAGAGATGCCGAGCAAGCGCAATGCCAAGTATATTGAATGGAAAATTTGGTTTGAAAAGTTTATTTCGTATTTAAATGATGGTGTTATTTTAATAGGCGGTTCACTAGGCGCGTTATTTCTTGCGAAATATTTAAGTGAGAACGATTTTCCTAAGAAAATAAAAGCTGTTTTTCTTTTAGCGGGACCAGCCAAAGATAATTTGCCCGAGTATAGATTGTTAGATTTTTCATTGCCTGAAAGTCTAGAAAAGTTATCATCTCAAGCAGATAAAATATTTTTATATCACAGCAAAGATGATAACATGGTTCCGTTTTCTGATTTAGAAATTTATCGCAAAGCTCTACCAAAAGCAACCGTCCGAGTTCTTGATGGGTTTGGCCATTTTAATCTTCCAGAATTACCCGTGATTATAGAAGATATTAAAAGTCTATGATCAACAATCAAGAATTGATTTTTGCAGTGGATGAAAACAATCAGCCTATAGAATCAGTGGTTAGAGAAAAAGCTCACGCTGAAGGAATTTGGCATAGGGGCACGGACATTATTGTTATGAATGACAAAAACGAAATTCTTTGCAATAAGCGCTCGATGTTGAAAGTCCACTCGCCTGGATGTTGGGATCCGGCTTTTGGCGGGCATTGTTTGGCAGGACAAGATATTTTGGAAAACGCTCGACAGGAATTATTTGAAGAATCGGGACTGAATGCAAAGCCAGAGGATTTAGAATTCGTCGAAACGATTAAATGGGATAATGGTTTAAATAAAGAATTCCGATACGTCTATGTTTATCGATGGGAGGGTGATTTGAAAGATCTGAAGCTAGAAAAAGAGGAAGTAGATGAAGTCAAATGGATGGATTTAAAAAATGTCGCAGCGAATAAAAACAATAAAGCTGAATGGTCTCCCATGCCATATATAGATTTATTAATAAAAAGATTTTCAAATTGAAAAAAGAAAACGCCTGCGAGCAACTGCTACATAAGGCGTGGATTTGTTGCATTCAGCTCTTGAAGTCGTTTCCTTAGACGACGAACCCGTGACTTGTAGGCGCTGAGTTTAAGGCCCAACATTCGAGCGGACTCAACCCAAGTTTTGTCCACTAATAAGGAGTGGAACAATTTTTTTTCAGACGGGTCGAGGTACTGCGAATAGCGTCTGGCCTGTCGAAGTGCGTTTAAGTCGCTGATGTACCGGCTTTCAGAGTCGCCGGTATTGAGCAATTCTAAGACGTGATCTGTCGAGTCCTCGATGGCATAGAGTACGTCGTCAGTCGAAACTGATCGACGGCGATGTGTCCTGTGGTAGGTCAGACAGTGATTGATCGCGATGCGGTGCATCCAAGAACTGATTTTGGCATTCTGCTTGAACTTGTCGAGGCCTCGCCACGCTTTGACCATGATTTCTTGAGTCAAATCTTCAGCAAGGCCGGCCGCATCCGTCTCGCGCCATACGGACCGATAGCACAAGGCCCGTACAAAAGTACGGCATTCCCAGATTTCCTCGGTCAACTTCGTTCGAGTCGGCTCGTCCATGGTTGCCTCCTCTGATTTATTATATTTTATAGCAATAACAAATCGAGAGCAAATTTGCATAATTCTCCTTCATGGGGTATAATATCTTAGTAACACATTCGGAACCCTAGAAATAGGGGAGTTAATAAAGATGAGCGGCGGCAACGTCGCTGTTTTTATTCCAAAGAATAACGCACCCTCCCCTAACAGGGGAGGGCCGTCCGGTCGATTGACCGGACGGGGTGGGGTGGCTAAAGCACCTCTCTCGGCCTTCGGCCACTCTCTCCTGGCAGGAGAGAGTTTTACAACCATGAGAATCAACAAAAGATTATTATCAAGTTCAAGACAACTTCGGAAACTTCAAACTCCTTGGGAGGACACTCTCTGGCATTATCTCAGAGGAAAGAGATTTAACGGTTATCGATTCCGTCGCCAATTTGTTATTGGTCCATATATTGTAGACTTTTGTTGTTTTGAGAAGAAACTAGTAATTGAGCTTGATGGTGGGCAACACAACGAACAGATAAATATTATTAAAGATCAAATAAGAACTAATTACTTGACCTCGACTGGGTATAAAGTGGTAAGATTCTGGAACAGTGATATCTCTGATAATTTTGATGGTGTAATGGAGACAATTGATCGTTTGTTGAATCATTAACCACCTTAAACCACCTCACCCGGCGCTTCGCGCCACCCTCTCCTGGAAGGAGAGGGTCAGGATTCTCTTGAATGGAACCCCTCGCATCCAAAATTCGCCCTAAGAGTTTGAAAGACTTTGTCGGTCAGGAACACCTAGTTGGTCCTGACAAGCCTCTTCGAATTGCCATCGAAGGCAAGCATTTGTTTAGCTTTATTCTGTGGGGGCCACCTGGAGTAGGCAAAACTACTCTGGCTCGAATTTATGCTCAAGCATTGGAAGCCGATTATTACGAACTTTCCGCAGTTTCTGCAGGAAAGGAAGACATTCGAAACATAGTTGAAAAGAAAGCCGATTTGCTGACGGGCAATAAACCAAAAATATTATTTCTAGATGAAATTCATAGATTCAATAAAGCCCAGCAAGATTTTCTTTTACCTTATGTTGAGAACGGTGTTTTAACTTTGATTGGTGCCACCACTGAAAACCCTAGTTTCGAAGTCATCCCAGCTCTACTTTCTCGTTGTCGAGTATTTGTCCTCAATGAACTCCCAGAAAAAGAAATGGAGCAAATAATTGAGAGTACGGGTTTCCAGATAGACAAAGAAGCCAAAGATTGGTTGATTCGCATGGCCAATGGCGATGCGAGACAAGCTATCACTATGCTCGAGAACACGGCCAAATTTTATCAGGATATTACTGTTGAAAATTTAAAGAATACTTTACAGAGTAAACATTTAAGATACGATAAAAAAGCAGATGAGCATTACAATACTATTTCCGCATTCATTAAATCTATGCGCGCCTCGCAAGTCGATGCAGCGCTGTATTATTTAGCTCGAATGGTCGAAGCAGGCGAGGATTCGAAATTCATCGCCCGTCGCATGGTTGTGTTTGCGTCAGAAGATATAGGCCTCGCAGACCCGGTGGCATTACAGCTAGCCAATGACGTATTTCGAGCCTGTGAGACTATCGGATATCCGGAGTGTGCAATCAATCTATCCCACGGTGTGGCATATTTAGCTTTGGCTCCTAAAAGTCGCGAATCCTACGACGCATATTTTGAAGTAGTAGACGACGTCAGAGATACAGGGAATTTACCCATACCAATGATGATCCGCAACGCCCCGACTAAATTGATGAAAGAATTGGGTTATCATCAGGGCTATGAATTGTATACCAAAGAGGATTTATTGCCAGACAAACTAAAAGGGAAAAAGTATTTCAAGAAAAAGAAATAAACTGGTATCATTTTAATATGGATAAAATTATAGTACTCGATTTTGGGGGCCAATATTGTCACTTGATCGCTCGAAGAATTCGAGACTTCGGTGTTTTGGCTGAAGTGACTGAATCTTCGATAACTCCAGCAGAGATTCGAAAAGATCCCCTAATAAAGGGGATAATATTGTCAGGGGGTGCCAGATCAGTATATGAGAAAAATCCACCCAAATTTAACAAAAGGATTCTCGATTTAGAAATTCCAGTTTTTGGTATTTGTTATGGCCATCAGCTCATCGCGCACAAACTTGGTGGGATAGTCCGTTCGGGTAAATCAGGTGAGTATGGGTTGATGGATTTAGAAATTCGCAAACGAGATAAATTACTTACCAGTTTAAACAAAAAATTAAAAGTCTGGATGAATCATAGAGATATAGTAATCAAACTTCCAAGAGGTTTTGTACCTACAACGCACACAAAGAATAGCCCAATTGCTTCCTATTCAAACGAGAAACTTCGTATTTTTGGAGTTCAGTTTCACCCAGAAGTCAGTCATACTCAAAAAGGAGATAAAATTCTAGAAAATTTTATCTTTAAGATTTGCAGGTCAAAGCCTCAAAGAAGCGATAAAAATATTATTTCTCAATTGATAAAGGAGACGAAAGTAGCTATAGGCAGTAGCAAAGCTATAATTGGCCTATCCGGAGGAATTGACTCGTCAGTAGCGGCGATGATTGTCAGCAAAGCCATTGGCAAGAGATTAACGGCCGTATATGTCGATACTGGTCTTATGCGAGCGAATGAAACACAGTACATAAAAAAAGCTTTTCGAAATAAAGGTTTAAATTTAAAAATAGTAAATGCGAGTGAATTATTTTTCAAAGGGTTGAAGGGTGTCACTTCTCCAGAGCAAAAGCGAAAAATTATCGGAAAATTATTTATTGATGTGTTCTACAGAGAGGCAAAAAAATCAAACGCTGATTATTTGATACAAGGCACCATTTATTCTGATCGAATAGAGAGTGGGTTAACTAAACATTCTTCTAATATAAAATCACACCATAACGTCGGAGGACTTCCGAAAGATTTGAAGTTAAAGTTGCATGAGCCATTGAAAGATTTATACAAAGATGAAGTTCGAAAAATTTCAAGGATATTAAAACTACCCAATGAAATAACTTCACGTCAGGTATTTCCGGGTCCTGGTTTGGCTGTAAGAATTATTGGTGAGGTAAACAAAGAAAGTGCGTTGATTGTCCGCAAGGCGCAAGTAATTATTGAAGAGGAATTGATCAACACCAAATACTGGAAACAGATCTGGATGAGTTTTGGCGTAGTCTTACCAATCAAGAGTGTGGGCATACAGGGAGATGAAAGAAGTTATAAATTCCCACTTGTTTTAAGGATTGTTGAATCAAAAGATGGTATGACTGCAAATTTTTCAAAATTGCCTTACGAAATTTTGGAAAAGATTTCGACGAGGATCACAAACGAAATAAAAGAAGTAAATCGAGTAGTATACGATATTACGAATAAGCCACCAGGTACCATGGAGTGGGAATAAAAAACGCCTCAGTGGGAGGCGTCGGAGTCTTTATTTTTTCTGGGATTATGATATAAATAGATATCCCAAACTACCAGCAATATGCCGATAAATACAATCGCTCCTGTTTTAAGTATAAAACCCCAGTCCATGTTATAATAATAGCAAATGCTGCATATTGGACGCAATATTTTGAGTTTGATTACCTCGAGGGTGCTCTCCGCGATCATCCTTCTTTTAATATATTTTAGATTGCCTGAATACCTTGGCGCGGATGCGATGGGAAAGTATGGACTGCAGGCGTCCTATTTGATCGTGTTCGCATACTTCGTTGACTTGGGTATGCAACAATTAGTCATAAAAAAAATCAGCGAAAATAAAAACGAAGCTAGTAAATATTTAAGTAACTACTTCGGCATTCAATTTTTACTCGGATTAGCATTCGCTGCAATTATGGCAGTGATAGTTTTGGCTGCGGATTACCCTCCGATCGTAACCAAGGCTTTGCTGGTCACTACAGTAGGTTTGTTTTTGTCCTCGATGACTATGCCATTCATGTCAGTGCTGAATGCATTTGAGAGATTCAAAGTCATTGCATCGATCAATTTTTTGAATACCATGATCAATGCCAGTATGATTTTACTGACCATTGTCCTGCATCGCAATATTTTATTTCTGGCATTTATTCCAGTCATAGTCTCATTATTTGATATAGCAGTATATAGTTACATCGTCCGGAAAAGATTTGCCCATTTAAAGTTTAAATTTGATTATGATTTTTGGCGTCAATTGTTTATTTGGAATCTGCCTTTCATCCCTCTAACTTTGTTTAGTATTTATAACAGAGTCGATACGCTACTATTACCGCATTTGCGTGATTTTACCGAAACTGGATTCTATACTGTTGCGTACAAGTTCTGGGATTTGCTGGCATTTATTCCTGGCGCTGTGGGAGCAGTCCTGTATCCATATTTTGCCAGTAGATTATTTATGGGCGAATTGACTGAAGCTCGGAGAGTAGTCCAGACATATACCAAATTTATGATCGCGTTAGGGGTCGCACTCACCGTAGGGGCTGCTTTGCTTGCAGAGAGATTGTTAGAAACTCTTTTAAGAACCACGGAATTCGCTCCAGCAGCTCCAGCGCTTTGGCTTTTAGTTGCTGCGGTTTCAGTGCTGATGGTTTATGCACCAGTAAATAGTATTATGATTTCCCAACGAACTAAAACCGCGACAAAAATCACAGGGATTACTTTGGCTTTTAATTTAATCATGAATATTTTATTGGTACCGAAATTCGGATTTGTCATGGCAGCAGTGATCACGCTTTTTAGTGAATTAATCCAGTTAACCGGATATACATATATAGTTAGAACCAAAATATTAAACTTTAAATATTTTGAAAATTTCTTGAAACCATTTATAGCAGGATTGATCATGGGCGTAGCGATTTATTATTTCAAGGACAGAAGTATTTATCTGCTTTTACCTGCCGGCGGAGTTATCTACCTAGCAGGATTACTCCTGATGCGATTTTTCACGAAAGAAGATATTGATCTAATCAAAACGACATTTAATTTCCGAAAGAAAGTTGAAATTCCATGAAAATCGGGATTGAAGCCGAACGAGCAAATATGCCAAACCCAGCTGGACCCGAGAGGTACGCCGCGGAAATAATCAGAAATTTGGCCAAACTCGATCATACCAACGAATATATTTTATATTTTAGAACCAAACCCCAGGACTGGTTCTATCAGCTACCGAAAAATTTCTCGATTAAAGTTATTCCGTTTCCGAAATTTTGGACTCAAATCAGAATCTCATGGGAGATGCTGATAAAACCTGTGGAAGTTTTGGTTATTTTAGCCGCAACACTACCATTGATCCATCCTCGGAAAACAGTGGTTACTATTCACGACATCGCATATGAGCTGTTCGATGGCATATACACAGGGTATATGAAATACTTTCAGAAATTTAGTTCGAGGTATGCGTCGAGATTTGCTTCGAGATTGATCACGGTTTCAGAGGCTACTAAAAAAGATTTGGTCAGGGTTTATAATACCGATCCTAAGAAAATTACGGTTACGCTTTTAGGTTCTGCCGAAGGCTTCAAACCGATGAGTTACGAAGAGTGTCAACCTGTTTTAGATAAATACAATCTTGTTTATCAAAAATACATTTTGTTTTTGGGCACTATTCAGCCTCGCAAAAATATTCCCAAACTTGTAGAAGCATTCCAAAAAGTAAGAAAAGAAAATCGAATTGAAGAAAAACTAATTATTGCCGGAGGCCGTGGTTGGTTATGGGAACCAATTTTAAAAGTAGTTAAAACGGCTAGTATAGATGGATCGGTAAAATATTTGGACTACATACCCAAAGAAGATTTGCCATACCTAATCGCAGGGGCGAAATTATTGACTCTACCAGCCACCTATGAAGGTTTTGGGATTCCACCTTTGGAAGCCATGGCTTCTGGAGTTCCGACTGTAGTTTCAAATATTTCATCATTACCAGAAGTGGTGGGGGATGCAGGAGTGCTCGTGGATCCGACTTCAGTGAATTCAATTGCAGGCGGATTGTTGAAGGTGATCATCGATTCAGATTTGCGTAAACAAATGATTGCCAAAGGACTGGAGAGAGCCAAGCTGTTTACCTGGGAAAATGCCGCCAAACAAACGCTAGAAGTGATAGAGAGTTTGAAATAATGCAACTATTTTTAATAATTTTATTTACGTTTTTATCTGCTGGATCGTTTTGGTTGTTTTTGCGAGGTAAATATAAATTAAGCCCGTTGTGGTTAATGCTTTCAGTGTGGTTTATAGCAATTGCTATTTCACAGCTTAATTTATCAACTTTAGAGTTGCCATGGTCAGGGAAATATTGGGGATTGCTACTTATTTCACTCATAAGCTTTTGTTTAGGATTTTTTGTTTTTAACCACCCCGGACTTGATCCGGGGTCCACTTCTAGGATCCCAGCTTCCGCTGGGATGGGTTCGAGTAAGCTACGCTGGGTAATTTATATTCTTTTCGCTATTTCACTTTTAGCTCTTTACCTTTTTTACCAAAATGCAGGAAATTTTCCGCTTCTAGCCCCTGATCCCGATGCGTTTCGATTTACGGCTGATGAATCAGTACCAGGACTGATTAATTATTTATCACAACTCGCTCGAATTTTTATCCCATTATCTTTTTTTGTATTTTTTGCAGAAAAGTTTTCCTGGAAGAAACATTGGGATTTGATTGGGATTTGTGTCATTGGGGTTTGGTTCTTGATATTGTTTGCTTCCAGAACTCAAATTTTCTTTATCGATTTGTGGATTATGGCACTTTATCTTTTGATGCGGAAGCCAAACCTCAAGCAGGCATTAAAATTTTACCCAGTTTTTTTACTTGTTTCGGTTTTGGTATTAGCTGCTGTCCCACTCTATCGGAATTATAAAAGTTATGGCGCCGACTATCTAGGCAGCATTACCGGAATAGATACCAGTAATTATAATGTCGTCCAAAAAGCCTTGGTTCCGATTTATGTCGGGGTTTCGTTCAACCAGCAAGCATTGCTCCACGCTGAAAATTATTACCAAGATCATGAAGTCCAGAAGGGTAGGGTTTTCTTAGATCCGTTTACAAATATTTTTGGAAAAGTTATCAAACCACTCAATCAATTTAAATCCAACTATGATTTAGGCGCGATTTTTCATCCTTGGTGGAACACAGGCACTTACTTATTTCCTTTTGTTCAAGATTTCGGGACAGTTGCGTTTTATTTCATCCCGTTTATCATCGCCGGTATCTTAACTTGGGCTTGGAAGTACTGGGAAACCAGACCCAATTTTTTGAGTACCAATCTTTATGCTTACACCATGTTCTTTATAGTTATGACCGTATATTTGTCATTCACAGTCCGCGCTGAAATGTATCTAGACCTTGCGTTATTACTTTTGATTTATTTAATATTAGTATGGACCCCTAGGATCTCAGTCCGGGGTGGTGCAAATGAAAGTTAGTGTGATAATATTGCCATTTCGAAGAACGCAGATCATCAAGCCTGTATTTGATGCGATTTTTGCGCAAACGCACAAAGATTTGGAAGTGATCGCTGTGCTAAATGATTCGAACGATGGTTCGAGAGAAATAATCCAAGCAAATTATCCGCAAGTGAAAATTCTGGAACCTGGTCAGAATCTGTTTTTTGCTAAAGGAGTTAATTTGGGCATCAATAATTCGATTGGGGAGTTTATTCAATTAGTAAATGATGACCTGATTCTGGAGCCGAACTATATCGAAGAGATTTTAAAAGCATTCAGTGATCCAAAAGTCGCTTCTGCAACTGGGAAAATCCTAAGATATGATTTTGCTAATCACGCAAAAACAAAAGTTATTGATACTTTAGGACTGGTTTTAGATAGGTCGGGAAGAGTGAGGGATATCGCTCAACTGGAAATTGACCGAGGTCAGTCTGAAGCCTCACGAGAAATATTTGGAGTTTCAGGTGCTGGCCCCATGCACCGAAAATCAGCCTTAGATAAAGTAAAATACCAAGATGAATATTTGGATGAAGATTTCGTGATGTACTGGGATGATGCGGATTTGTCTTGGAGATTACAAAATGCGGGTTTTATTTCTAAATATATACCGACGGCGATTGCTTATCACGGTCGATCGGCGGGCCAGAGCAAAGGCGGATACAAAAACCTTCTTGGTTTTATCAAACATCATAAAAAATTATCTCCACAAATTTTACGATGGAATTACAAAAATCATATTTTGATGTATATCAAAAACGCGAAGCATGTCTGGCACCCGGCTTTTATTTTGCGTGAACTTGCGATGTTGGGTTATATTATAATATTTGAAACAAGTACTTTAAAAGTTATTCCAGAACTATTTCGCCAGTTGCCTAGTATCTGGAAAAAAAGAAAGTTTGCAAATCAATAATATGGATTTATCAATTATAATAGTTAATTACAATACGAAAGAACTGCTCCGAAAATGTTTGGGGTCGGTTTTAAATTCAGTTGGCAGTTGGCAGATGGAAGTTATAGTCTCGGATAATGGTTCGACTGATGGCAGCATTACCATGGTCGAGACGAATTTTTCCCAAGTCAAACTAATTCAAAACAATGCGAATTTAGGTTTTTCTCAAGGCAATAATGTCGCGATTAAACAAGCAATAGGGAAGTACATATTGCTATTGAATTCTGATACAGCAGTAAGACCAGATGCGATTGATCTCTCGATCAAGTACATGGATGATCATATAGATGTTGGAATTATGGGTGCGAAGGTATTGTTGCCAGATGGAACTTTGGATAAAGCCTGTCGAAGAAAATTTCCTAATCCGTGGAATTCTTTCTTGAGATTATTCGGGTTGGCCAAATTGAGTGACTACAACATCGATACCCCGATTGATCAGGAAGTCGAAGTTGATGCCGTGATGGGCGCGTATTTGATGATTCGAAAAACCGTTGTCGATAAGATCGGATTACTTGATGAAGAGTACTTTATGTACGGCGAGGATTTGGATTGGTGCTGGCAAACCAAAGCTGCTGGCTATAAAGTTATGTATTATCCAAAAGCAGAGATTGTCCACTACAAGTATGGATCGTCACAGCTGATTCCATTTCGTACCATCAAAATGGCCCACCAAGCTATGAAGATTTTTTATAGAAAACATTATGCTCCGAAGTACAATTCGCTATTCAACGTATTTGTATATCTCGGCATCAATTTGCGAATGTATTTGGTTTTGCTTGTAAATATTTTTCGTAAAAAAAAGACAGTGCATTGAGAGGACTTCTCCACGCGATTCACTTGGTCGAAGAATAATAGTCTTCGAGCAGAGCGATTAGTGGAGTCGAGAAGTACGATAAATAATAGGCATAAAAAAAGCGTTCGTTAGAACGAGGAGAGGTGAGGGGCGGGACAGAGTCCAGCCCCTCGACGGGTTTGTAGACCAACGCACAAGGTGCGTATTGCGTACGCCGAGGCGACGCGGGTTGGTCATCACTATTGGGGGCATTCCACTGCAGACGGCAGGTTGTTAGGCGTTACACCCATCAAAGAAAGGGCTGTCGAGCATCGAGCCGGAAGAGAGATCGCGAGCGATCGTCAGATGACTAGGGTGCTCGCGCTTTTCTGCGCAGGTGTGTGGGCGATCCACGTGCCGATGTACTCATCGTGCCTCCGTTCGAACGCGCGGTGAGGAGCGTGACGCCGTAGGGTGGCGTCGGTGGAGAGATCAACAGGAAAAACGGTCGCCTACGTGCGAGACGTCGAAAGCGAGGTCTGCGGTTTATGGCCGTAAATCCTCCTCTCTAACTTGAGATTGTGCTTTGTTTCTTGAGTGTTTGAGCCAAACATCGGCTCTTGCCTAAATTATAAAGCTGCAATAAATGCTTGTCAACACCTATCAGGGCTTATCATTTTACGACCTTTCCTGATTATGGTAAAGTTAATTCATGCTTAATCAAGAATTGACGTCAGAAGCAAAGAAAAGTCCGATCCCAAAATATTTTCTTATCCTGCTATTGGTTGTCGGAGTTTTTTCTTTGGGATTTCTTTCAGGTAAATCAGGTCTTACAGTTACAAACGGTAAGATTGAAATAAATAAAGGGAATGCGCCCGCAACTTCTGCAGATTATTCATTACTTTGGGAAGCGCTTGATCGATTAAATAATGAATACGTCGATCGTCCATTGGACCAGGTCGAATTAATGTATGGCGCGGTTTCAGGATTGGTCGGAGCTGCTGGCGATCCATATACAGCTTTTCTTCGTCCAGATGATGCCAAAAAGTTTCGTGAACAGCTTCGTGGGTCATTCGATGGCATTGGGGCTGAAATCGGAAAGAAAAATGAACAGATCGTCGTTGTGGCCCCGCTGGAAGATACTCCAGCCGAACGCGCTGGTATCCTAGCAGGTGATACGATTCTGGAAATCGATGGCGAAAGCACCATCGGTATGACCACAGATGTTGCAGTGAGCAAAATTCGTGGCAAGGCAGGCACCCAAGTGACATTGACAGTCGTTCACAAAGAAACAAGTGAACCCGTGGAAATTACAATCACTAGAGCGAAGATCGAAATTAAAAGTGTGAAGTTGGAAGACAAGACCGTGAATGGTAAAAAAATTGCCGTAGTCAAAATGAATCAATTTGGTGATGGTACGAAAGGATTGCTGGATCAAACAATCGATAAGATAGTAACAGGTGGGTATGACGGAATGGTTCTGGATCTCCGGAATAATCCTGGGGGTTATCTAGACACAGCTGTCACGACTATTTCTAACTGGGTGGATGCAGATAAAGTCGCGGTAAAGGAAATGGGATATGGTGATGACGAAAGGCTGTTTAGAACAAAAGGAGTACCAAGGTTGAAAGGGATAAAAACCATAGTATTGGTCAATGGCGGCTCGGCCTCAGCTTCAGAAATTGTCGCTGGCGCCTTACAGGATTATGGTGCAGCCACTATTGTTGGCGAGAAAACTTTCGGTAAAGGATCAGTCCAGGAACTACAAGAGTTGCGTGGTGAATCTCAAATCAAAATTACTGTGGCCAAATGGTTTACTCCGAATGGTCGAGGAATTGATAAGCTCGGGCTGGAACCAGATGTGATAGTCGAAATGACAGCTGATGACGCCAAAAATGACAAAGATCCACAAATGGACAAGGCCTTAGAACTTCTAAAGTAATGAATTCAAGCGAGATAAGGGATAAATTTCTCAAATTCTTTGAAAGCAAAGGGCATAAAATCGTGCCCTCGGCTTCTCTAATTCCCGTCAATGACCCCTCTGTTCTGTTTACTACTGCTGGCATGCAGCAGTTTAAACCATATTATTTAAATCCTGATAGTGCACCTGCAAAAAGTGTAACTTCAGTACAGAAATGTATCCGCACTTCTGATATAGACGAAGTGGGAGACGACACCCATCTAACATTTTTCGAAATGTTGGGAAATTTTTCATTCGGTGGTTATGGTAAGAAAGAAGCGATCGAATATGCCCACGAATTCATCACTAAGGGATTAAATTTAACCATCGATTACGTTTCTGTCTTTAAAGGGGAAGAGGGGATTCCTGCTGATACCGAGTCAGAATCAATTTGGAAAGCTATAGATTCAAATATTATAGTCAAACTATCAGGTCGCCAAGATAATTTTTGGGGACCCACTGGTGACGAAGGGCCTTGTGGTCCGACTACCGAGATTTATGTAAATGGTTTAGAAATTTGGAATATTGTTTTCAATCAATATTTTCAAACTAAAAATAAAAAATTTCAACCACTAAAATTTGTTGGCATTGATACGGGAATGGGATTGGAAAGACTGCTTACTGTTGTTCAAAAAATAAAAAATGTATACGAGACGGATTTGTTTGATGGTCCAATCGGAAAATTAAATCCTGAAATCTCAACTAGAGATAAGCGGATTATTCTTGACCATATCCGTGCCGCCACTTTTTTGATTGATGATGGCGTGATTCCATCTAATAAAGAACAGGGTTATGTGTTGCGTAGACTTATGCGTCGAGTAATTACGCTGGAGGAACTGTATAATAAAAAAAATATTGATATTTCCCCGTATTTGATTATTGACGAATTCGTTCTAAAGTTTAAGGGCATTTATAACTTAGAAGAAAAGGCAATAATTCAAGTTTGGCGCAATGAATCTGACAAGTTTTATAAAACTCTGCAGTTAGGACTGAAAGAGCTAGAAAAAACAGAGGACTTAAATGCTGCAACTGCTTTTAGACTTTATGAAAGTTTCGGTTTGCCGTTTGAAGTCATCAAAGAGGTCGCTGGTCCTAAAGCCCAAAGTTTAAAAAGAGAAAAATTCGAAGAAGAATTTAAAAAGCACCAAGAATTATCCAGGACTGCGTCTGCGGGTCAGTTCAAGGGCGGTCTCGCCGATCATTCCGAAAAAGTTGTCAGACTGCACACTGCCACGCATCTACTTAACGCAGCTTTGAGAAAGGTGCTCGGGTCAGAAGTTTGGCAAAAAGGGAGTAATATCACTGAAGAGCGAACTAGATTTGATTTCACACATAAACAGAAGATGACGGATGAAGAGAAATCCGAAGTAGAAAAACTTGTTAATGAGTGGGTAAAAAGGGATTTAAGGGTAAAACGGGAAGAAATGTCCTTTGACCAGGCGCAAAATCTGGGAGCCATCGGGGTTTTCGGTGAGAAGTACCCAGAGACTGTTTCGGTATATACTATATATGACCCTCAGTCGAATGCGGTCGTTTCTCGAGAGTTTTGTGGAGGTCCCCACGTCGAACACACAGGAGCGATAGGCGAGGTAAAAATTCAGAAAGAAGAAGCCGTTTCTGCTGGCGTCCGCCGAATCAAAGCGATAATTAATTAACATCCATATGATCGATTTAACTAAAGTTTCCGGTCTTCCCATGGAAGTCACAGATGACTTTCAGCTCAATTTAAAGCCGGGTGTAGTGGAAAGTGGTCAAAAATTCGTCCGCAAATTATCCGAAATGGAGCCTGTCCTGTTTGACCGCAAAGCCAAACCAGAACAAGAAGAGCTGTATCATGTGTACCGCGGAATATCTCTCGAATCAGATAAAACCCTTACTGCGGTTAACCATATTCAGTATGACGTTACTATTATTCCACCAATAATGCTTGGAGACGAGTATAACAAAACACTTGGGCATTATCATCAGAATATTGAAGGATCCACAGTTGCTCATCCAGAAATTTACGAAGTCTTAAACGGAAAAGCATTATTTTTGCTCCAAAAAATGGATCCAGAGATGAAGAATGTTATTACAATTTTAGCATTCGAGGCTGGAGCCGGTGATAAAGTTATTTACCCACCTAATTATGGTCATATTATCGTCAACATCGGAGCGGAGGTTTTAGTTACTGCAAATTGGATATCGACCGATTACAAACCACTCTATGAACCGATAAAAGAGAAGGAGGGTATGGCAATTTATGTAATTAGGGGCAAAGATGGTCAACCAACTTTTGTAAAAAATGAAAATTATGAAAACCAACCTTTAATGCGCAAGTTAACCATGAATGACAAAGTCCGAACCGATTTCGGATTTGATGCCCAGGAACCAATGTATACTGCAGCTATCCGAAATCCTAAACTTCTCGAGTTTCTCAACAATCCGATTAAGTACGCAGTGCAGTTTTCTTCACTTTCTTCCTGATGTGTTAGAATACCTTACATGTCCCTCAAAATCCTTAAATTAAATAAGAAAAACGATCTGGTTGAAGCAGTAAAGCAGATCAAATCCCTAAAGGATGATGGGGTGGTTTTTGAGTTAGAATCTGGGTCGGCTATCTTACGGAATCAGAACCATTTGAGGCTACTAAAGAAGACTGGTGAGATTTATGGTAAAGAAGTAAAAATTCAAACTTCTGACGAAGCGGGGATGCAGCTCGTAAAGAAAGTTGGGATGTTACCCGGTGAGGTGACTTCAGTAAAAGCCGTGAGGCCCACTCGTCGGACTAATGCTAGTCCAAAACCTGGGACCCAATTTGGCGATATCACGATGTCGAAAAAAGTCCATGAAGAACCACAACATCATGTCGTACATCAGTCGTATGAACCCAGCGGTTCCAGGCTCGAATTTGAAATTGCCAAGAAGTCTTCCAAGTTTTCCAAATTTTTTATTTTAATTTTAGTGGTGGTGATAGTGGCAGTGTTTGGGGCACTAGTGCTGTTACCAAAAGCCAATGTGAAAGTTACGGCGAGATCAGAAGCTATATCGAGAGATTTCGAAGTCAGTGTTGATAAAGAAAATAAAGCAGTGAATGCGTCGGCACTTTCTATTCCTGGTGTAGTAGTTTCGAAAGAAGTTTCATTAACTAAAACATTTGATACAACAGGGACTAAGTCGTCAGGTACAAAAGCCACAGGAACAGTAACAATAGTTAATAACACTCCGAATACTTTAACACTTAAAGCAGCTACTACGACTTTGATTGCGAATGGCAAAAAGTTTAATTTCGTGAGTGATGTCGGTGGAATTCGGGGTAACGGCGCTTCTACAACCGGAATCCAAATTATTGCCCAAGATGGGGGAGCGGATTCGAATCTCGCCGCGAATACGCGATTTCAAATTTCCAATGCGGCCCTGGGTAATGCTGATGTATATGCTACTAATCCCCAGGCATTGACTGGAGGAACAACGGGCGCAGTTACAAAAATCCTGACCCAGGAAGACATCGATAAAGCGACAGATGCCATGCTAGTTGAAATTGTATCTGTGGCTGCTGCTGAAATATCTCAAACCAACTCTGTTGAAATGAAGTTACTGGATTCGGGCTCCAAAAAAGAAGTATTGGCAAAAACGGCGAATAAAAATATTGGTGCTGAAGTTACTAGTTTCGATATGACGATAATCGCACGGGTCAGTGGACTGGCATTCCGTGAAGATGATGTCAGCGAAGTTGTTTTGGCAAAAATCAATGAAGTCTTATCAGATGATAAATACCTCCTTGAGTCTGCAGAGTCGAAGTATGAAGCCGTCTATAAGACAATAGATCCAGCCCAGACCAAAGGTGTTTTGTCAGTGCATTTCGAAACCGTCGCTGCGTACAAAATGGATACTGATAATCTCTCAAAGCTTCTGACTGGAAAAAATGAATTAGAAATAAAAGAAATTTTGCTAAGCAAGCCAGAAGTCGATGATGTAGAAGTAAAGTTCTGGCCCGAGTGGTTCGTCCACAAAGCCCCAAGATTCAACGGGAAAATAAATATCGAAACAGTGCTTAAGCAATAAGTCCATCCCGGACGCTACGTTCCCTGGAATATACCAGGGTGAAGGGCGATCCGGGATCCATTTCTATAATTAATACTCAAGTTATTATTTATTCTCCACCTTTTGTACCAAACAAAAGGGCGGATCGCGTTTTAGCGATCCGCCCAAAAATTGGCGACACGGCAAAAATATACCAGAATTCTTAGCTCGCTTACTCTCTTCATGTTGCTCAGAAGACCTATACCTCTACCGTCGCAACACTACAGCTCGCTTCGAATTCTGACTATATTTTTGCAAGTGTCGGCTGGCCTTAGATATAGAAAATGGCTAATGTTAGCTATAAATCTACCTCACCCCCGGCCCCTCTCCTCTCAAGGAGAGGGGTATTCTAATTCGAGTTGACACATCTGTCAGAATTTGTTATCATTTTTGAGCAAATTACCCCGTTTAGAGATTAATTAACGGTTAAGTAATTTGTTATTATCTAAGATATTTTTAAATTTTAGACCCCATTTTACTAGTATTCGTTATCTCTAACGGGGTTTAAGTAAGAACCCACTCATATTTCTACAGGCACTCAAGATTTAGGGACGCAAGGCCCACAAAAAAATACCATCGAACTTGAGGGTAAAGTGGTAGAAACTCTGCCCAACGCTGTTTTTCGTGTGCAAATTGAGTCGGGGCAGATTATTTTGGCTCATATAGCCGGTAAATTGCGAGTAAATAAAATTAGAATTTTACCAGGGGATAAAGTTATCATTGAAGTAACCCCTTATGATTTGACCCGAGGTCGCGTAATTAGAAGGTTGCGTTAAAAGTTAAACGGCAGCGCAGCGCGTATCGGTAAACGTCAAACGTAAACCGGATCTCAACGCACAACGCCGCCGTAAGACGATACTCGCAGCGCAGACGAATAACGATAAACTATGAAGGTTAGAGCAAGTGTAAAACCGATTTGTAAGAAATGCAAAATTGTCCGCCGCCGCGGTCGAGTTTATATTATTTGCGAAATTCCTAAACATAAGCAAAGACAAGGCTGACGGTATCGGGCAGCGCCACGCGTATCGTCAGACGTTAACCGATACGCGCAGCTCCGCCGAATAACCATTAACGCAAAAACACATGGCGCTAGTAAGAATTGCAGGGGTGACCTTGCCACAACAAAAAAGAATCGAAGCCGCTCTCCCATATATCTTTGGTGTGGGTTGGCCTGCCAGCAAACGGATTTTAGCTGCTGCCAAAATCGATCCGAACAAACGAACTTCAGAATTGACCGAAGCCGAAGTTGCGAAAATTCGTGAATTTATAGAAAAGAACTACAGCGTCGAAGGAGCTCTTCGCCAAACAATTTCTTCTAATATCAAGTTGAAGAAAGAAATTGGTTCATATCAAGGCATCCGACATATCCGAGGACTTCCAGTAAGAGGACAGAGAACCAAAACTAATTCACGTACTCGTCGAGGTAACGTTAGACGAACAGCCGGATCAGGACGTAAAGCATCATCCGAGAAAACTTAAACATGAAGCATGAAACATGAAACAGAATTGCTTCGGGTTTCAGGTTTCGGGATACATGATCTATGGGACAAACTAAAACCACTACAATTCCAGGAGAAGAAACGAAAGCAGCGGCAAGCACTGCTACTGCTGCGACACCTTCGAAGCGTAAGAAATCGAAGATTAAAGTTACGCGTGGCCGAATTTATGTCCAATCGACTTACAACAACACGATTATTACCATCACAGATGTGAATGGCAACGTCATTGGTTGGGGTTCATCTGGCCGCACAGGATTTAAAGGTTCCAAAAAATCTACCCCTTACGCCGCTCAGAAAACTATGGAAGAAGCTCTAGCTAGACTCAAAGATGTCGGATTGTCCGAAGTAGATGTGTTCGTCAAAGGGATAGGTACTGGCCGAGAATCAGCAGTGCGCGCGCTACAGGGTTCAGGATTTTCTATACTATCAATTAAAGATCAAACGCCAATTCCACACGCTGGAGTGCGTCCTAAGAAAGCACGTAGAGTTTAAATAATATGGCACGTCATACCGGACCCAAAATTAAACAATCTCGCAAATTCGGCATAGCTTTAACTAAGAAAGCTGAAAAGTATTTGGCGAAGCGAAATTATCGACCAGGACAACATGGACAAAATCCACAGCGTGTCTCTGAATTCGGTATGCAACTTCGAGAAAAGCAAAAAGCCAAAATTATTTATGGCGTGATGGAAAAGCAATTCCGCAGATATTACGAAACTGCTACTAAAAAAGTTGGAGTAACCGGAGACGCTTTGCTCCAAATGCTCGAATTTCGATTAGACAACATCGTTTTCCGAATGGGATTTGCTCAAACTCGACCACAAGCCAGACAAATCGTTTCTCACGGATTTTTTGAAGTTAATGGCAAACGAGTCAATATTCCTTCTTATCAAGTCCGAGTCGGCGACGAGATTAAAATTTTAGAGGGAAAGAAGAATTCCTCATATATCAAAACCATGGCTCAAGGCTTGGCTAATTACAAAACAGTAGAATGGTTGTCTCTGGAGCCAAAGAATTTATCCGGTAAGGTTTTGTCCAAACCTTCCAAAGATCAGCTCGACAGCTCACTCAATACGCAGTTAATTGTTGAGTATTACTCTAGGTAACTTTAATCTTAAATCATTAATCTTTAATCTAAATTTATGGAAAATATTCCATTACCAAAAAAAGTTTTATTCGAAGATCTAAGCGATAATAAATACAAGGTTGTTATGGAGCCTCTATATCCAGGTTATGGGGTAACCCTGGGCAATAGTCTTCGCCGAGTTATGTTGTCTTCACTTCCAGGAGCTGCTGTGGTCGCTGTGAAGATCAAAGGTGTAGATCATGAATTTTCCACTATCCCAAATGTCAAAGAAGATGTGATCGAAATTATTTTAAATCTCAAACAGTTGCGTTTGAAAATTCATTCAGAAGGCCAGGTAAGATTAGAACTCAAAGTTAAAGGGGAGAAAGCCGTAACCGGTGCTGATTTTAAAAAGAATTCAGAAGTCGAAATCGTCAATCCAGATCTTCACATCGCCACTCTCGACAACAAGAGTGCGGATTTGGACATGGAAGTTGTCGTCCAAGCTGGACGTGGCTACGTTCCTGTAGAACAACGTGAGAATGAGAAATTGGAAATCGGAATGATTGCTGTGGATGCCATCTACACCCCAGTCCGAACCGTGAATTATGACATTAACAATGTCCGTGTTGGCCAAATCACCAACTATGATGAATTGATTTTGACTATTGAAACTGACGGCACGATCACAGGTAAAGATGCTATTGACCAAGCTGCAGTAATTTTGATGGATCACTTCGCATTGCTTGGTAAAAATAATTTGCAAGCTGCCAGTGAAATGGAAGCTCCAGTTATGGATGTTGCAGTCGAAGAAGGACTGCGCACCCCAGAAGAAGATGATTTGAAATCCCTCGGACTTTCCAACCGATCGTACAATGCTTTGCTTAAGAATGAGATCAATAAGATTTCTCAACTGTCAGCCATGACACACGAACAACTGATGACTGTGGAAGGATTGGGCGCGAAATCAGTCGAAGAGATTGAAAGATTATTGGCCACGTATCACGGATCACGTAACACGTAACAATACACATGAGACATTTGAAGAAGAAAAAAATCGGTAGCGGTAGAAATCACGGCAGAAAACTGGTCCGTGCTTTGGCCGCATCTGCAATTATTTACGAAAAAATTCAGACCACAGAAGCCAGGGCTAAAGTCACACGATCAGTGGTTGAGAAATTAATTACCAAAGGTAAGAGCGAAACTCTTCACAGTAAGCGTCAGATTTTTGCAGCCCTTCCTAATAACGCTGCAAAGAAAGTTATTGAAGTATTGGGACCGAAATATAAAGAACGAAAAGGCGGTTACACTCGTATTATCCGTATCGGTAAATCCAAAGACGGCATGCCGAAAGTTCAATTGGAGTTAGTTGATTAATTTATATGAAGACTTTTTTACCTAAAACTTCAGAGATCAAACGCGCTTGGTACGAAGCTGATGCTTCCAAGTTTACTTTAGGCCGCCTAGCTACCAGAATTGCTACGATTCTTCGTGGCAAGCACAAAGTGACGTTTACACCACACATGGATGTCGGGGATTTCGTTGTGGTCAAAAATGCAGAGAAGATTAAGTTTACCGGCCGCAAATTAGACCAAAAGCAATACTACAGATTTTCAGGATATCCTGGTGGAATTTATAAAAAGAGTTTGAAAGAGCGCATGGAAAAAGAGCCAGAGAAAGTTATCCGTGATGCCGTATATAATATGGTAGATAAGAATCGATTAAGAAAAGATATCATGCGCAGATTAAAAGTCGTTAAAGGGGATAAGCATAGTTTTCCCATAACACGTAACATATAACCCGTAACAAGAATTTATGATTCAGAAAAAGCCGACAACTAAAAAGCCTACTGCAAAGCCTCACGCAACTCGGAAACCAAGGGTTGCTAAACCTCATGTGAAGCCTGAAACTAAGCATCATGAAGTAAAGCATGTTGAACCAGAAGCAGCTCCTGTAGCCGCAGCTCACAAAGTTGCCCATGGCAAGAATTTTTATGCTGTCGGGAGACGCAAAACTTCCGTAGCTCAAGTTCTGGTCAGTGTCGGTACAGGGGAGATCACGATTAACAAGTTACCTCTAGAGAGTTATTTCCAAACTTCAGATTTGCAATATATCGTAATGCATCCGATGACATCGATTGGCGTTGAGAAGGGTTTAAATGTTAAAACCAAAGTCAGTGGCGGAGGTATTCACTCTCAAGCCGAAGCCGTCAGACATGCTATTTCCAGAGCATTGATAAATTACAATCCTGAATCACGAAGAACCCTGAAGAAATTAGGTTTCCTCACACGCGACCCTCGCGTGAAGGAACGAAAGAAACCAGGCTTGAAACGAGCTAGGCGTGCTCCACAATTTAGCAAGCGCTAATCTTATAGCAAAATAACCACCCCGGACTTGATCCGGGGTCTATTTTTAAGCATAAAAAAAGAAGGTGGCACGACAGGGTGCACCTTTAGCGTAACCAGGCTTCAATCTCCACGGCTGGGATCGCTGGAGAATGGCTCCTCGTTCAAGCTTGTTCCACCAGGATTAACATTTATCTTGGTTTCCGTGGATTTTCTCAGACTCAGAGGTGAGTATGGCGCGAATGTCGCAGCCAGGAAGACATAAATGCAACTTATCAGGATTGCCAGTGGAATTGAGATCTGGGAATGAATCCCAAGTATGTGAGCAATCATGACGAGCGCGGTGGTGGAAGCGAAGACGAAGATTGCGCTTGCCAACCAGAAAATCCACTGGTTGACTTTGCTAAGCTCTCGAACCCATTTAATCATCTCGTAAATCCTTCGCATAAAATGTGCCTCCGTTTGGCAACGTTATGTATGAGTATATCACAACTTTTAAGCTAGCGCTGTAGGAAGTGCACAAAAGCAAAGCCTGAAAAGCTTGATGGTCTTAGTGTTAATTAGTTATTTTATATATCTTTTTTTCCTGGTTAAATAACAGGAGATCATTAAATAGAAAGGAGACTTTATGTTCAATGATGATGAATTGAAGAAACAAGGCCAGAGTGGAACTCAAAGTGGCTCTCAAAATAGTTAAGATACCTTTTTGATATTAATTGAAAGGAGCGAATATGATTGATAGAGAATATAGTCCTGACTCATCAGAAGAGGAAATGAATCGACAAGAGACTAGCTCTGACGAGTAGGTTAGAAAAAAATCCCGCCTAGGCGGGATTTTTTTCTTGAGCGACTTTTTCGCGTTTGCGTTTAGTCGGGTCGAGAATTTTTTTGCGTAGTCGTAGGCTTTGAGGAGTGACTTCGAGCAGTTCGTCAGAAGCCAGGAATTCCAAAGATTCTTCCAAACTCATAACTTTAGGTGGGGTCAGAATAATTGAATCATCTGAACCAGAGGCACGCATGTTTGTCAGTTTCTTAGTTCTGTTGACGTTAATTTCGATATCTTCTGTTTTGGAATTTTCACCGACGATCATGCCTTGGTAAACCTCCACCGCTGGTTTGATAAATAAGTCACCTCGTTCTTGAGCGTTATTTAGACCATAGGCATTCGAGACCCCGGATTCAGAGGCGATGAGAGCACCATGAGCGCTGGCTGACTGGATTTGTGCTTCTGCGGGTTTATATGAATCAAAGATATGATTGATAATGGCCGTGCCCTTGGTCTGGGTCATGAGTTTGCTTTTGAGCCCAATCAAGTTCCGTGTAGACATAACGTAATCCAGATGCACTTCACCATTATCAGTATGAACCATGGTGACGAGTTCAGCTTTGCGTCGTCCGACCTCTTCTATAGCAGCTCCTTGGAATTCATTTGGGACGATGACAGATAGGCGTTCAAATGGTTCAGACTGCACCCCATCTATTGTTTTAAAGATAACTTCTGGTTGAGAAACTTGGAGCTCGTATCCTTCGCGTCGCATGGTTTCGATGAGAATAGCTAAATGCAATTCACCTCGGCCAGCCACAAGCAAAGTATCTGGGCTAGGAGTGTCAGTAACCTTAAGCGCGACATTGGTCTCCAGTTCTTTATATAGTCGATCGCGAAGATTACGAGAGGTTACAAACTTACCTTCCTTGCCTGCGAAAGGCGAGTTGTTGACTGCAAAAGTCATTTGAACTGTCGGTTCATCGACAGTAACTGGATCAATCTGTTTAGGATTGGCGTGACCAGTAATAGTGGAACCGATAGTGACTTCTGTAAGTCCTGCGACAGAGACGATTTCACCGGCTGTTGCTTCTTCTACTGATTTTTTATCAAGACCTGAGAAAACCGAAATATCCACAGCTCGACCAGAGAGTCTAGCTCCATCTGGGGCAATCTGCATGATTGGCATGTTTTTCTTAATCACCCCAGAAGTGATTTTGCCAATTCCTTGTTTGCCTTTGTAAGAATCATAAGCTAGTGCCAAAACTAGAATTTGCAGAGGTTCATTTTCCAAAACTTCCGGTCCAGGAATTTTTTCAAGAATTGTATCGAAAAGGGGATTGAGATCAGTTCCCGGTTTGTGTGAATCGAGGGAGGCTTGGCCAGCAATACCGGAAGCGTAGATAATGGGAAAATCCAGTTGTTCGTCTGTGGCTTTGAGGGAAACAAATAAATCAAAAGTTTTGTTCACGACTTCATCTATTTGCGCATCAGATCGATCGATTTTATTTATAACCACGATCGCTTTGTGGCCGAGCTCTAAAGCTTTTTTGAGCACAAATTTGGTCTGAGGCATCGGGCCTTCCTTGGCATCTACCAGAAGCAACACACCTTCTACCATTCGGAGTGTACGTTCGACTTCTCCGCCGAAATCAGCGTGGCCTGGGGTATCAACTATGTTGATTTTGGTTCCGTTGTAAGTAACTGATGCGTTTTTGGCTTTAATAGTGATTCCGCGTTCACGTTCGAGGTCCATCGAATCCATGATCAAAACCCCAAGTTCTTCTACATTTCTCTGAACATGGGTTTGTTTGAGCATGGCGTCTACAAGTGTAGTTTTGCCATGGTCGACGTGAGCGATTATAGCGATGTTACGGATGTCTTGTCTTTTCATTTATAAAAATAATTAATACAATTTAAAATCCCATCTTTTGATCGGATTTTAAAAATGCTTTCTAAGCAAGCTATAAGCCGAATTCTGTCTGATCCCGACTTACGTCGGGAGAGGCAATCATCTCTCTGGGATCTACATTGCTGTAGAACTCTAGCTACCTACCCGTCCTGTGAAGGACCTATTCGGTATTGCACTGACAAGTATGAATTTAGCCGTTTCACTCTCGCCTTACGACGAGCATTATCCATTACTGGATACTTCTCCCATTTCTGATCGAAGCGTTTCTGTTCGCATCTCGAGGATTACTCCCGGTGGGAATTACCCACTACCTGCTGAACTGCATGAACTCATGAGACTTCATCCAATTCACACGTGTTCGGACTTTCCTCCCGGACGTTTCCGTCAGGGCGATTACCCACTTACTTAGAAAGCAATGTATAGTATAGCGGATATTGACATATTTGTCAACCTAGTGTATACTTATTCCTGTTTCCTTTCCCAGTAATACAACTTCGATGCTTTTGCCCTTCAAATGGCTTAACGTCAAAATTTGGTTTATAGATTAATAATTTTTTTATAAAACAAGCTTTGATAATAGGCAAAAGCAAATTAGCCATTTATCGAAGTTGATATACTGGGTTTAGTCGAAGGGAAGTTCATTAATTAGACAATAGGGGTTCGCATATTAGTGTGTTTCCCTTTGTATTGAAGGCTAGTAAATGGCTAAGAAATTGTTCGTCGGTGGTTTGCCATACTCTACCACTTCTGATGAGTTGAAAAATCACTTTTCAGGTGCTGGTAATGTAGTAAGCGCGCAAATCATAACCGACAAGTTTTCTGGCAGATCTAAAGGCTTTGGATTCGTGGAAATGTCCAGCGATGATGAAGCTGACAAAGCTATTGAGATGTTCAATGGTACAGATTTTGGCGGAAGACAATTGGCTGTTAACGAAGCACGTCCTAAAACCGAAGGCCCACGTAGGGACTACGATAGACGCTAAACGTTACGCATAAAAAAAGCCTCGCGAAAAGCGAGGCTTTTTGCTATACTAATTACCTAAATCAATGAAGAAGTCCGAATTATATTTCAATTTAATCTCGATTTTCGTCGATTTTTTGATGATCATTTTTGCGGGTATCATCGCTTTTTATTTACGCTTTGAATTCGACAAATTCCGACCGATTATTTACGAGATGACGTTGGCTGATTTTATGCAAATTCTGTTTCTAATCAGTCCCGGACTTATCTTGATTTTGGCTTTTGCCGGGCTTTACAATTTGAAAGGCACGCGACGAACATCGGCCGAGCTTCTAAAAATTACACTAGCAGTTTCTTCGGGGCTACTGCTGGTCGTGATTTTGTTCTTTTTTAACCAAACAGTTTTCCCCTCCAGGTTAATTATTTTGTTCACATGGATTCTGACGATTGTTCTTATAAGTTTGGGGAGAATTATTTTACGTCAGGTCCAAGTCAATATGCTTCGAAGGGGAATTGGTCAGCATAGACTGGTTATAATTCAACCGCAAGATGTTTTGGAATTGATATCGGATATTGACCGACGGAAAGAGCTCGGATATAGAATTGTCGCCAAAATTGATTCGAATTTATCGAAGGAACAGATATTAGAGGAACTAAATCGAATCAAAAATCACGAAGGGATAGACGAGCTCCTCCAAGCCGACACCAGACTCCATCAAGACGTAAGTGAAGCATTACTTGAATTTTGTCGAGACTATGGAATCAGGTTTAATTTTGTCCCGAATTTGTATGAAACCTCGGTGACGAACATAGACGTCGAAACCATTTCCGGAATTCCGATTATTATTTTGAAACGCACACCTCTCGAAGGTTGGGGGCGGGTATTGAAGAGGGTTATCGATTTTATAATTTCATTGATTAGTTTAATTATTCTAAGTCCGATATTTTTGGTCATAGCGATTTTGATCAAGTTAAGTTCCAGAGGTCCTGTATTTTTTCATCAACTACGTGCGGCGGGCTTAGGGCAATTTGAATGTTATAAATTCCGAACCATGTTTTATGAAATGAGTGAAGGGACAGTGTCAGGTGACAAATTGCGAGAAGAGCTGGAGAAGCAAAACGCGAGGCAAGGCCACTTCGTAAAAATTAAAAATGATCCTAGGGTTACCCCGATCGGGAAATTTTTACGTAAAACTAAACTCGACGAGATGCCACAACTTTGGCACATCCTTATCGGCCAGATGAGTTTGGTCGGTCCTAGGGTGCACATGGTGAAAGAGGTAGATCATTTCCGTAATGAATATAAACATTTGTTTGTGTTAAAGCCGGGAGCTACTGGGCTTACTCAAATTACCCAGGCTTCAGAAAAACCAGAGTTATCTTGGGAGGAAGAAATCAAGCTTGATGCATTTTATATCGAAAACTGGTCGATCTGGTTAGATATATACATCATCTTTAAAACTTTTTTGATTTTGCTTGGACGTAAGCCCAAGGTTGACTATTAATCTCGCAGTTTCACCCCTCCTCTTTGAGGAGGGGCTGGGGGAGGAGCGTAAAGGGTTAACATGGTTTTAGCTCGAACAAAGCAAAGAAGAGAATTAAGACACAACTCTACTCCAGCAGAGAAGGTATTTTGGGCTATGGTTTCTGCAAAGCAATTTAATAACCTTAAGTTTCGTCGGCAGCATGACATAGGTCCCTATATAGTAGATTTTTACTGTGCAGCCTTAAATCTAATTATCGAAATAGATGGGGATTCGCATTTTACAACACAAGGAATAGATTACGATAAAACCAGAACGAAATATCTAATATCCAAAGGTTATCAAATCATTCGTTATGATAACTCCCAAATTCTCAATAACCTAGATGGAGTGTTTGCAGACCTAACGCTTAAGTTAGCTCTTCGACCCTCCCCTAACCCCTCCCTTCCAGGGAGGGGAACAACTGCGGAGTTACACCAATGAAGGTAGCGTTAGTACATGAATTTTTGAATCAAATCGGAGGTGCTGAAAGAGTGTTGCAGAATTTTTTTGAAATTTGGCCTGATGCTAAAGTCCATTTGATTCTCTACAATAAAGAAAAAACACGTAATGAGTTTGAAAAATATCAAAAGAAAATTAGCTGGTTAAATAGTTTTCCATTGGCCCAAACCCATCATAGGTTGCTCTTGCTTTGGATGCCGTCTGCAATCGAGAGTTTTAAATTTGCAGAGTATGATTTAGTTCTTTCTGATTCCTCTTCGTTTGCAAAAGGAATTAAGACCGACAAGCTCCATATTTGTTATATGCACACACCAACTAGATTTCTTTGGACAGAATCGAAATATTTAGACGTTCAGAAATATCCTAGAATTTTCAAAGCAATTGGTAAAATGTTTGTTCCGCTTTTAAGAAAATGGGATTATAAAGCAGCTCAGAGACCCAATTATATAATTACGAATTCAAAGAATGTCCAGGAGCGTATAAAAAAATATTATAATCGTGATTCAGTTGTGATTCCGCCACCTGTAGACACACAAGCGTTTCAACCAATGGGTGAAAAAAAAGATTATTTTTTTACAGCTAGTAGACTTGAACCTTACAAGAAAGTAGATGTTATAGTTCAGGCTTTCAATGAATTGGGGTTATCTCTAAAAATTGCAGGATCTGGTACTGAAATGGAAACGCTGAAATCCCAGGCCAAATCAAACATAGAATTCTTGGGAGTACTGTCGAATGAACAATTGCGAAGACACTACAGTGAGGCACAGGCTTATGTTTTTGCAGCAGATGAAGACGCTGGAATTACTTTTTTGGAAGCTCAGTCTTGCGGTACGCCAGTAATCGCCTACGGTAAGGGTGGAGCACTAGAAGCGATAAAAGAGGGAGTCACGGGTGAATTTTTTGCTGAACAGACAAAAGAAGCAATTATCGAAAAAGTTAGGAATTTTGATGCCACTAAGTTTGATCGCACAACAATCAGAAACCATGCCCTACAGTTTGATAAAAACGAATTCCAAAGAAAGATTAAGCAATTCGTAGAGGAAAAATATGCGCATAGGAATTGATTTACGAATGATTGGTGGGGGAACGGGAATAGATCGGTACATTACCGAGCTTTTTCATGAAATTCTCAACCAGGATAAATTGAATGAGTTTGTATTGTTTTTCCGCGAAGAATCACAGACCGAGGTATTTAAAAAATACAATCAAAAAATAGTCATAACCGGAATTAAACATTATTCTGTAGCAGAGCAATTACATCTGCCATCTGTTTTGAAAAAAGAAAAATTAGATATAGTCCATTTCCCGCATTTCAATGCCCCGATATTTTATCGAGGAAGATTTATAGTCACGATTCATGATTTAACTCACACGTTGATTCCTGGGAAAAAGAAGTCGCGATTTTTTCATCGCTTGGCTTATCATCTCGTGTTTTGGAACGCAGTTCGAAGTGCGGATAAAATCATCGCTGTCTCAGAAGCTACAAAAAGAGCGCTTTTGGATTATTATCAGAATTTGAATCCTGGTAAAATAAAAGTAGTTTACGAAGGGTTTAATCAAACTTACCAAATGATGGACAAAGAATTGGCTTTCCAGCAAATATCCAATAGATTTGGAATTACTAAACACTATATATTGTATGTGGGAACCTGGCGCCGATATAAAAACCTACCAATGCTTGCGAGAGCTTTTGATAAATTAGTTACTCAAGGACTGGACCTGGAGCTGGTATTAGTGGGTGAGCCAGATCCTTTTTATCCAGAAATAAAGGAAGAAGTGTATAATATAAAAAACAAGGATCGTATCAAAGCACTGGGCCGAATATCTGATGACGATTTGAAAGCAGTATACAATGCTGCCACACTTTTTGTTTTACCCTCACACATGGAAGGATTTGGTTTGCCGATTCTCGAGGCGGGTGTTTGTGGGACCCCGATCGCTTGTTCGGATATTCCGGTTTTGCATGAGGTCGCAGGTCAGGGAGCGGAATATTTTGATCCGAATAATTTAACTAACATGATAGATGTTTTGAAAAATTTATTGAATAATCCAATTCGTTTGGAAGAATTAGCAAATTTAGCATTGGCAAGGTCAAAACATTTCAGCTGGAAAAAAGCTGCTGAAGAAACTGTAGAGGTGTACAAATGAAAATTTTACTAGCTGGTGGCGGTTCTGGAGGTCCGGTTTCGCCGGTTCTCGCTGTTGCCATGGAAATCAAAAATCAACATCCGAAAGTTCAATTTTTATTCGTCGGAACCAGAAAAGGACCAGAGCGGACGATGGTCGAACAAGCCGGGATCAAGTTTAAGACCGTGCCAGCCGCTCGGTGGCGTCGTTTTTTGAGTGTGAAAAATTTGTTTGCACCGTTTATTTTTGTAGGTGGGCTATCGAAAGCATATTCAATAATTAATAAGTTTAAACCAGATGTCTTTTTTTCAGCGGGTGGTTTTGTGGCCGTGCCTCTGGCTTGGGTTTGTTATCTCAAGAAAATTCCAATTTATATTCATCAACAAGATGCTGCTATTGGGCTTGCGAATAAATTGATAGCACCCTTAGCTTCCGAGATCACTACAGCTTTCGAACAAACAGCAAAGGAATTTCATTCAGGCTCTGGTTTGTTTAATAAAAATTGGCATCCAGCGATTTGGGTCGGAAATCCTGTTCGACCTGATCTATTTGATTCAAAAGTTGATGCAAAAAAACATTTTAATTTACATGACGAGTTGCCGATCCTTTTGATTTTAGGCGGAGCCACTGGTGCTGCCCAAATCAATAATTTAATCGAAGCGATACTCCCAGACTTAGTCACAGCGCATCAAATTATCCACCAAACCGGTTCGGGCAAAAACAGAATAAAGTTTAAACATCAAAATTATCATCCTTATGAGTTGATCCCTTTTGAACCTTATGCCGCGATATTAAAAGCAGCGCATTTGGTTATAGCTCGGGCCGGGTTATCGACGATCGCAGAATTATCTGCATTGAGCAAGGTCGCGATCATTATCCCCATGCCTCAGACACATCAGGAAGAAAATGCTAAAATACTTATGGATGCCCATGCTGCTGTGGTATTGAATGCAAAAGAAGCTATACCTGCAAATCTCAAGCAAATTCTGAATAGTCTCAAATTCAACGCCAAGCGTGGGGAAGCCATGGGAAGTAATATCAGCCATCTAATTCCGAAAGATGCGAGTAAAAGGATTGCCGCGATAATTACGAAACAATAATGACTAACCGACCGAAAATTGGGATCGCTTTATCTGGAGCCTCTGGCCGAGCTATAGCGCATATTGGTGCTTTGGAGGTGTTTCGCGAACATAAAATTACGATAGACTATTTAGTTGGATGTTCGTCTGGGGCTTTGATTGCCGCTAGTTTTGCTATTGGAACCATGGAAGCCATGAAAAAAGTTTTTTATGAGTTGAGTTTTCCGAGTATACTAAGATTTTGGTCTTTGAAAAATGCAAAAGGCGGGTTATTTCATTTGCACAATGAGGCTATGGAGGAGTTGCTGAATAGTGTTACACATAACATGAATTTTGAAGATATCGAAGGACCAAAAGTTGGCTTTTCTGCAACAGATATCAATACAGGAGAACTGGTTACTATTAAATCTGGAAGCATCAATACAGCATTTAAAGCTTCAGTGGCTGTGCCAGGATTGTTTGAACCAGTTGTTTGGGAAAAGCATGTTTTGGTAGACGGTGGATTGGTAAATATCGTGCCAACTCTTCCCGTGAAAGAAATGGGAGCCGATATCGTAATTGGCATCAATATCGCTGCTACTAAATTTATATACGAAAAAAAGATGCCGATCTGGCGAGGCTACAGATTTTTGACCAATGTCATGGGGCTACAGTTTATTCGGGAAAAAATTATTCCTAAGCTCTCTCCCAGACTGCTATTTCGATTAGACAGCCAATCTGACGTCCTGGAACAAAGAGATATTAAAATACCCGGAGTTATATCTGTCATGACCAAAGCTGTCGAACATTCATTCCGGATTGAGGAACAATGGGACGAATCCCATGTCGCCTGTGATCTGATGATCGAACCTCATGTTAAGCATTATGGTAAAACTGAATTTTCGAATTTGGATAAAATATATCAAGAAGGTCGGAGGGCTGCGGAGGCCGCTGTTCCAGAAATAAAAAAACTAATCAAACAATATCAACAAAAACAAATTGCAGCGGATATGGATCCCGTTAGAAATGCTTTTTAGTCGCTTTTTCTATTTACAGACCTTGGCGCATTTAAATATAAATTATAATAAAAATTAACTAATCAAAATTTCTAACGGGATGGATATCAAACAAGCTAAAAATATTTATTGTCTGGGAATTGGAGGAATTGGAGTTTCAGCTCTAGCTAGAATTCTTTTTGCTATGGGTAAAAATGTTTCCGGTTCAGACATCAAAGAATCAGTGATTACCAAATCCCTGGAAGATTTGGGGATGGATGTGGACATAGGTCCAAATCCCGCAAAAATTACACCTGAACCAGATCTGGTTATCTATTCTCAAGATATCCCGAAAGATGATTTGGATTTTATAACCTCTCCGAAAATTTCCCAAGCTCAAGCTCTAGGCGATTTAATGGTTGAGAAATATGGGATTGGGGTGACCGGAACCAATGGCAAATCTACAACCACGGCTTTATTGGGCCTAATCCTCGAAAGAGCGAATCTAGACCCCACAGTGTTAATAGGCTCTACTCTTTCCCACAAAAATGAATCGGATAAATTTCAGGCGAATGCTAGGTATGGGAAAGGTGAATATTTAGTAGTTGAATCTGACGAATATCATCGCAAGATGTTGTTTAACAAACCCAAAATGATTATCGTGACTAATGTCGCTGAAGATCATTTGGATTATTACAATGATTTGTCAGATATCAAATCCGCATTTTTGGAATATGCTAAATCAATCGGACCGGAAGGGATTTTGATTTTTAACGCTGATGATCATAATACAGTGGATGTATGCAAACACGTGGCCTGTCACAAATTTACATTTGGTATCCACCATTATGCTGATTTGCAGGCTGTAAATTGCAAAATAGGCAATAGAGAACAAATAGCTGATCTTCACTACGATGATGAAATGATTGGTCAAATAGTCCTCAAAGTCCCAGGGATATTTAATATGAGCAATGCATTAGGCGCGATTCTAGCTGCGATCAAGCTCGGGGTAGAATTTGACGTGATTAAACAAACTCTAGCGGAATTTAATGGGCTATGGCGAAGGTTTGAAGAAGTCGGTAATCATTATTTGAAACCGGTCATTTCAGATTACGCTCATCATCCAGCAGGAGTGGAGCTAACGATCCAAGCAGCTCGAGAATTCTTTCCAAATAAAAAGATTTTGGTAGTTTTTCAGCCACACCACAGGAATCGAACGAAAGCGCTATTTGGGGATTTTGTCGAGGCATTAGTCACTGCTGACGAAATAATCTTGCCAGAAATATTTGATGTAACTGGAAGAGAGCACGGTGAAGATATAAGTTCGGAGCAGTTGGTAGAAGAGTTAACAAAAAAGGGAGCTAAGGCTACTTATGCCAAAGACTTGTCTCAAACAGAAAAATTGATCAAAGAAAAAATAAAACATTTTGATTTAGTATTAATGATGGGCGCAGGAGATATAGACAACCTCGCAAGAAAGATGGTAAAGTAGCGCGCTCGGGATCATTGTAAAATTACCGGCCATAAAATTCTGCTGAATTTTTGGCCTACGCGCTCGGACCGTCGTCCTGCGCGAGTTAATTTTACAAAGTCCCTTGCTTAAGATAATATTAGTGCATGAATCCCGTTAGAAATTTTACAGAGTTTAAAGTTACGTGTAGATTATAGTTATCGGGACAATCTTAAATAATTTTATTTATTAACTAATCATTATTTCTAACGGGATGAATATATCTATAAAAGGAACGAATATGAGTTTGACGCCATCAGTCAAACAATATGTGAATGAGAAAATTGGCAACTTGGGAAAATTTATAGTTGCCACTGATGCGAAAGTTGAGCTCGAGCGTGACAAACATCACAAATCCGGGCAAGTTTTTCGTGCAGAAGTGATGTTAATCGTCGGCGGGAAAGTTATGCGTGGAGAAACCCGAGCAGAAGACGTTTATGCCGCGATTGATTTGGTAATCCCGAAAATTAAAGATCAAATTGGAAAGTTTAAAGATAAAAAGCAAACGTTGACTCGTCGAGGGGCACGATCTGCTAAGAGGAAAAATTAAACAATAATGGGAACCACTAACGGTAATGGCAGTACGACCAGCGTAGAAGCTGTTTTGCCAACTAAACCATCACGAAAATTTCTTTTTGTATCTTTTGAGAGCTTGTCAGGCGATATTGCTTGGAAAGTTCAAAAAGAAGGTCATGAAGTAAAAGCTTACATCGAACGAGAAGCTGATGTCGACGTTTACGATGGTATTTTAGATAAAGTAAAAAAATGGGAAGATCATGTCGACTGGGCTGATATCATCGTTTTTGATGACGTCGGGTTTGGTAAATTAGCTGATGCTTTGCGTAAAAAAGGTAAGCTCGTGGTTGGCGGAAGCAAATATACAGACAGTCTGGAAGACAACCGAGAATTTGGGCAGACAGAAATGAAACGAGTTGGTATGAATGTTCTGCCGCATTGGTATTTTACGAATTTTGATGCAGCCATTGAGTTTATCCAAAAAAACCCAAGCCGTTATGTTTTCAAACCTAGCGGGCACGCTCAAAATCATAAAGATTTGTTGTTTATCGGGGAAGAAGATGATGGCCGAGATATTTTGGAACTTTTGATTTCAAATAAAAAAGCCTGGAAAAGTAAAATCAAAACTTTTCAACTCCAGCGTTATGCTGCTGGTGTCGAGATCGCTGTCGGTGGATATTTTAATGGCAAAGAGTTTTTGTACCCGATCAATGTCAATTTTGAATTTAAACGATTATTTCCAGGAGACATAGGGCCCCTGACAGGGGACATGGGTTCACTGATGTTTTGGAGTCAACCAAATGCTATGTTTAAAGCGACTCTCGATAAAATGGTTACTGATTTGGCTAAAGCCAATTATGTCGGGTATTTTGATATTAATTGTATCGTGAATGCCCGTGGAATTTATCCACTGGAATTTACTTCGCGATTTGGATATCCGACAGCGAGTGTCCAAACAACTGGTATGGAATTACCGTTTGGAGAATTTCTATACCGACTGGCAAGTGGAGAAAAATTTGAGATTCCAACCAAAAAAGGATTCCAACTCGGCATTTGTTGTGCCGTATCTTCGTATCTTTCCGATGACCCAGATGATATTTCGACATATAAAGATTTATCGATACTTTTCCGTCGACCAAATCCAAATCTTGATGGTATACACATCGGGGATTTGAAAATGGTGGACAATACTTTGCAGTTAGCCGGAGTTTCTGGGTATGCATTGGTAGTTACCGGCACTGGCACCACAGTTGAAGACGCTCGAAGGCAAGCATACAATCGTATAAAAAATATTCGTTTACAAAACATGTTTTATCGCGTCGACATCGGGGAGCGCTGGCTCAACGAATCCGACCTTCTCCAGTCGTGGGGATATTTGAATACTTAGTATGGTGAATCCTGACCGCCGTCCACCGTTACCTCCTTCAGAAACACGACCAGAATATCGGGTCGAGGTTTTGGAGCATTTGGATGAAAAAATTTTTCAAGAAATATATGCCGTGGAAACTCAAGTTTTTCCTGAGGATTTTCGGTTGGATGAAGAAGACTTAAAAACTAGTTTAGAGAAATCAGGCTCAATAAACGTTGTTTTAAAGAATGCTGAAGGAACAGTGGTCGGATTTATGGCTTCAGCACCCAACTCGGAATTCTATGAGGATTTTATAGAAGATGACCCTGAATATGGTCAAGATGCTGATTTTCAGAACGAAAAAGATAAACTTTATGTATATGATGCTGCAATTTTAGAAGAGGCTAGAGCTAGTGGAAATTTCGGGAAGATATTTCAAGCAACAGTTGAAAAAGCAAAAGAACAGGGATTAAAAGCAATTACTATGCATACTCGAGCTGATGAGTTGGTCGGTAAGTTGATGCAACGAATGCATGGCGCGAAACGTTTGCGAGTAGTGGAAAGATGGATGGGGAACGAACCTCACGATTATTTAGAAGTAGATTTAAGTCCACCCGAAGATCAGAAATAAACTTTAGTTTAGAATTGACAATAAGCCCGAAAGGGTCTATAGTGGCCTTTTCATTTTGACTAATAATCATCTGGGCAAATGTTACTATACTACCAAGTATGGTAGCAAATTGCCGTTTGTATATTTAATCAGTTAGATTGACAATAAGTCAGAGACAGCATATATTGATCCTCGTGGAGGAGGATATGAGCGAAAAGCTTACCGAAAACAAGAGAGTCGAGCTCTCACGCTATCTTGCCGACAATGGCTTGATAGTGGCGTACAACGAGATCAACAAGGAAATCCCTGACATGGCCCTGGTCGCTGGTTCTCTTCGGAGGTTTGCTGGTGATCTCCAGCAAAAGCTCACGGATGCTAACCAGAAGCTGGAACTCCTCGAAGGATGATCGGTCCGTGGAAGGCAATCACGTGGTCGGACGCACAGAAGTTCGGCCTTTTCTTTTTGCCCGGGTTTTTGTATAATAGGACGGCTACGAAAGTACTAAATATTACGAAAATACGAAAAAATGCAGACGGGTCTTCGTAGACAAGATCTTGTGTATCCAGAGCTAAGTTATGCGATCGTCGGAGTTTTGATCGAAGTGTTCAGAGAACTAGGGAGTGGCTACCAAGAGAAATATTATCAAAAGTCGGTGGCTTTAGAATTTGCCAAAAGAAAAATAAAGTTTCAAGAACAAGCATTTGTTCCATTAACGTACAAAGGTGAATCAATCGGTAGATATTATATAGATTTTGTTGTCGAATCCAAGATAGCAATTGAAATTAAGAAAGATAAGCCCTTTTCAAAGAAAAATATCGAGCAAGTGGTGGCATATCTTAAAGCAAACGATTTGAAGCTTGGTATCTTAGCAAATTTTACAAGAGAGGGTGTGAAATTTCGTAGAATATTAAATATTAACTAATTTTCGTACTTTCGTATTTATTCGTAAGTTCGTAGCCGGATTATATGGCATTTTTTAGTAATTTATTTTCAGATTCGAACCAGGCTGTAGTCAAACGACTCCAGAAAAAAGTTGATGAAATCAACTCCCTGGAAAAAGAATTTGAATCCAAATCACAAGACGATCTCAAAGCACTAACTGTTAAATGGAAAGCACAGTTGGCGAGTTTGGATTTAGATCAGCAAAAAGCCAAATTGGAAGAATTATTACCTCAAGCTTTTGCAGCGGTGAGAGAAGCATCAAAACGAACCATTGGTCAGCGCCACTATGATGTGCAGCTAATCGGTGGCATGGTGCTTCACACTGGCGCTATCGCTGAAATGAGAACTGGAGAAGGAAAAACTTTGGTTGCTACACTTCCGCTATACCTTAACGCTCTAACTGGCCGAGGAGTGCATCTGGTCACAGTTAACGATTATCTCTCCAGATGGCAGGCTTCTTGGATGGGCCAGATTTATCACTACTTGGGAATGTCAGTTGCTTCGATCCAACACGAGCAGTCGTTTATCTATGACCCGACTTTCAAACCAGAAGAAGAAGAAATCAAACAGATTGAAGCCGGAGTGCAAGGATTGGTCCTGGACGTCAAACATATGCGCCCAGTGCCACGAAGACAAGCATATGCTTCTGATATCACTTATGGCACAAATAACGAATATGGGTTTGATTATTTGCGCGACAACATGGTCTGGGATCCGAATCAAATGTCACAACGAGATTTGCACTATGCTATCGTAGACGAAGTCGACTCGATTTTGATTGATGAAGCTAGAACCCCGCTCATCATTTCCGCCCCTGATACTGATTCGACAGATATGTATTCTGAGTTTGCAAAAGTCATTACTTCACTTAGCCCTGATGATTACGTTGTAGATGAAAAGAAAAAGCAGGTCGCTTTCTCTGAAAAAGGCAATGTGAAATTAGAAAAAAAGTACGGTGATGCGATTTATAATGATCCTAAACTTCGACATCAAGCTGATGCCGCACTCCGTGCCAAAACTTTATTTAAAAAAGACATCAATTACGTCGTTCGAGAAGGGGAAGTAGTTATAGTCGATGAATTTACCGGGCGTCTGATGTTTGGCCGTCGATATTCTGAAGGCTTGCACCAAGCCATCGAAGCCAAAGAAGGTGTGAAAGTTCAGCAAGAAAGTAAAACTCTCGCTACCATCACTTTCCAGAACTATTTCCGTTTGTACAAAAAATTGGCCGGTATGACTGGTACTGCTGAAACCGAAGCCGAAGAATTTCATAAAATTTATAACCTCGAAGTAGTATTGATCCCGACACACCGACCGATGATCAGAAAAGATTTGCCGGATCAAGTTTACAAAAACGTAAAAGGAAAATTCACGGCCCTAGTTCGCGCCATTAAGGAAATCCACTCAACTGGGCGACCTATTCTGATTGGTACTATATCTATCGAAAAGAACGAATTATTGTCGCAATTGCTCAAGCAAGCCGGAGTGCCTCATGAGCTCCTAAATGCGAAGAATAACGAGCGTGAAGCCCATATAATCGCTCAAGCAGGGCGTTTGGGGTCAGTAACCCTAGCTACAAACATTGCAGGTCGAGGAGTCGACATTATTTTGGGTGGAAACCCGGCAGATCCGGAGGAACAAGCTCGTGTGAAAGAATTAGGAGGTCTTGCAGTTATCGGAACTGAACGTCATGAATCCAGACGTATCGACAATCAGTTGCGAGGACGTTCTGGCCGACAGGGCGATCCTGGTTCTTCGCAATTTTTCTTGTCCCTCGAAGATGATCTGATGAGATTGTTCGGCGGAGATCGGGTAGGGAAGATGATGGAGACTTTGGGTATTCCTGAAGATCAACCAATTGAAGCTGCGTTAATTTCCAAATCCATCGAATCAGCGCAGAAAAAGATTGAAGGGTTAAACTTCGACATGAGAAAACATGTGTTGGAATATGACGATGTCATGAATAAACAGCGCACGGTTATTTATGGTAAGCGTAAACAATCTCTCGATCCCCAAACCGATCTAAGTGCTCAAATTAAAGATATGTTAGTAAAAGAAATTACGAACATAGTAAACTTTGGTTTAGCCCAAGAACAAGTTGATTCCCACAAGATTTTTCATGAAATCGGAACCATAGTCCCACTGCAACACGATGTGGATGAAAATAAATCCCTGGATCAGGAAGTTCTGACTCAACACTTCGTCAATCTCGCGATGCGAGAGTACGAGAAGAAAGAGCAAAAACTAGGAGCACCAGTGATGCGTCAGTTAGAGCGAGTGGTTTATCTCAGAGCCATCGATGTCCTCTGGCAAGAACATCTGGACACCATGGAGCATTTACGTGATTCAGTGAGACTCCGAGGATACGGCCAACGCGATCCACTACACGAATTCAAAAACGAAGGGTTTGAAATATTTGGCAGATTACTCGATGAAATAAATCGACAAGTCGCGTACACAATTTTCCGAGTCGACGTCACTCCTCAGCCTGTAAGCCCCGTAACACGTAACAATGATCAAGGATCAGAAATCGGCCGCAACGACCCCTGCCCCTGCGGTAGTGGTAAAAAATGGAAGAAATGCGGGCTATTGAATACTGAAGAGCATAAAAATAATCTTGTCAAGAAGCAAGGTGGTGTTTGATTTGCATTTATGGAAAAAAAATCATCAAATAAAAATTTACATAAGGCAAGCCAGGCCAAAAAAGATGAGTTTTATACTCAGTTAGTTGATATTGAAAAAGAGCTGAAGCACTACAAAGATCAATTTCGCGGCAAAGTTGTATATTGTAATTGCGATGATCCATTTGAAAGCAATTTTTTTAAATATTTCGCTTCTAAATTCAACGAATTAAAGCTCAAGAAGCTCATTACCACGAGTTATAGCGGTTCGCCAATTGTTGGCGGTCAGTTGCCGTTGCTCCAAGTGGCTGGATCAAAAGGCAAACAGCCATTAAAGATAGAAATAAATAAAGTCCCAGATGCAGACGCCGACGGTTCCGTTGGTTTATCTGATGTAGAATGGTTGCTTAAAAACGATGCTAATGTTGCCACTCCGCTAAAAGGCTCTGGTGATTTCCGAAGCGCTGAATGTATCGAACTACTCAAAGAAGCCGACATCGTCGTCACTAATCCACCATTTTCTCTTTTTCGTGAATACCTAGCTCAGCTTGTTGAACACGATAAAAAGTTTTTGATTTTAGGGAACATGAACGCTATTACGTATAAAGATGTTTTCGGATTAATAAAACAAAATAAATTGTGGTCTGGTTACGGTTTTAATATGTCAATGGTATATAAGACACCTTATAACAACAACCTTGAAGCCAACAAGCAGTTTGTTAAAGGGAAAGGATATAATCCAAATGATGGATATGTAAAAGTCCCAGCTGTCAATTGGTACACAAACCTTGATACGGAGAAACGACATGAAAAGCTTGATCTTTATAAAAAATACACCTCAGAAGAATTTCCAAAATACGATAATTACGATGCAATAGAGGTTTCGAAAGTTTCCGATATCCCTACGGATTATTATGGCGCAATAGGTGTGCCGATCACTTTTTTGAATAAATATAGCCCCGAACAGTTTGAGATAATTGGATTAACGCATAGAAATGATCCGTATAATTTAAAGATAAAGATCTATACCAAAGAAGACGGTGATAATTTTAATGATTTAAATGGTAGTCCTATAGTTAAAGAAGGAAATCGATTCAGGTTTATTTATATGAGAATCATCATAAAAAATAAGAAGTGAAAAAATAGTTACATTTAAATATTAAGAAAATTAGTATGAAAATTGAACCGCATAAAATTGCAATTCGTGAAATAGTTAAGGGTTATAAAGATAGCGCTGAAGAAGGCGTGGTTGCTTATGGTGGCAAATTGGATATTCGGCCCAAATATCAGCGTGAGTTTGTATACAAGCCAGAACAAAGCAAAGCAGTGATCGAAACTATCAAAAGCGGCTTCCCGCTAAATGTGATGTACTGGATGATTAGGGACGACGGCGGATATGAAGTGTTAGATGGTCAACAGCGCACCATTAGTATCGGACAATATGTTACGGGTGATTTTTCTCTGAACGATCGTTTTTTCCATAATTTAACCAAAGAGGAACAGGACGAGATTTTGGATTACGAACTTATGGTTTATTTTTGCGAAGGGACTGATAAGGAGCGAATAGACTGGTTCACTATTATTAATACTTATGGCGAGAAGGTGAATGATCAGGAAATCCGTAATGCTGTTTACACTGGTCCATGGTTAAGCGACGCAAAAATGAAATTTAGTAAATCAAATTGCGTAGCATATCGCTTGGCAAATGATGGTGGAAAATTAGTAAACGGCACGCCAATTCGACAGGAGTATTTGGAAACAGCACTTTCGTGGATAAACAACGGCGAGATCGCGGATTATATGGCGAATCATCAGAAAGATAAAAATGCTGACGAACTGTGGGGATATTTTCAAGACGTGGTTGCGTGGGTGCGAAAAACGTTTCCGAATTATCGAAACGAGATGGCGGTGGTGAATTGGGGCGAGTTGTATAATGAATTCAAAGATAAGAAACTTGATCCAAAAAAGCTAGAAGTTGAAATCAAGAATCTCATGCAAGATGAAGATGTGACGAAAAAATCCGGCATATATCCCTACGTGCTTACAAGACAAGAAAAATATCTTAATATCCGGGCCTTTACTGACAAAATGAAGCGCGAGGCTTATGAGCGGCAAGATGAAATTTGTCCAAAATGCAAGAAGCATTATGATATCGAAGAAATGGAAGCGGATCATATCACTCCTTGGCACGAAGGTGGTAAGACAATTGCACAAAACTGCCAGATGTTATGTAAATTAGACAATCGAACTAAATCCGGAAAATAATATTATTGCCTTATATATATGTTTAGCAACAATGTCCCGTTTAAAAAAGATAGAATACTTCGAGTAACAATAAATTATACTAATAATGGATGGAGTACTGGCTCCGGATTTTTTATTAATGATAAAGGCCATTTTTTAACTTGTTTTCATGTGGCTTTTGGACAAGGGTTTTCGAAATTAAAAAACACTAGCGAGTATCAGCAAATAATTGGTCTAAATGAACATGAAAAACTTGACAAATGGTTCGCGCAATCGGTAAAAAGTGTAATAATAGAATTTCCGGATAAAACTACTGCTAGTTTAAAACTTAAGAAACATAATCATAAATTTGATATTGTTCTACTAAAATTGAGTGATGAAAATTTTGGAAAAGATATAAAATATTTTGATTTAGATTTTAACGCAGAAATTAATTATGATGATCATGTATTTTTTGCCGGTTTTCCTATTTCGCCTCCTTATGATAATAGGGAGACTCCGTTTGCAATTAACACAGGGATTGTTTCAAGTTTTCCAAATACAGAGGTGGTCGGAGAAAGATATCAACACATACAAATTAATAGTATAAGTTTAGGAGGGAACAGCGGTGCTCCTCTTTTTCGTAAATATAGTAACAAAGTCATTGGTATAATTAATGGAAATATGAATTGGGGAGCTGATAATGTAGCATATGTCGTTGATGATAAAACAGGGAGAACGCAAAAAGGGTCACTACGGACACCCTTGAGTATTGCATATGCAACATCATTGAGAATGGTATACGAACTAACTGATTTATTTAAATAAATTTAAGTCACATTACAGCACGAACCGCTTGCTTTGCCAAGTTGACGTTTGTTTAATACCACGGCATTTAATAATTAGCAGTAGATAACAATAATGGATGGATTTTTTGTGGGAGGGTTTTTATACAATCCAAAAACCAAAAGTGTCTTGCTACAAAAACGCGATATGAAGGCAGAGTTCAATCCTGGATTGTGGAGTTTTTTTGGTGGATCAAGCGAAAATAATGAGACACCAGAACAATGTTTAGTCCGGGAGTTGAAAGAAGAGTTGAGTATAGAGATTGATCCTGGAAAGATAGAACCCTTACGGAGCTATTTTAACGAAAAATTTCAAAGACAAAGCTATATTTTTGTCATCGAGAGTGAATTGAAAAAAAGCGAAATGGTCTTAAATGAAGGTGAGGATTTTGACTGGATCCCACTTACTAAAGTCCTCGAATTAAATTTAACAGAGAATACTAGAAAATCCCTTGAGGTCCTTATAGAACGAATTGGTCAAAAATAGTGATAATTCGCATTACACAGCCATGTAGAGTTAACAGTCAATGATGACACTTTGGGCTAACTTCTCGACTGGAGTTAGTCCATTTAATTTTGTGTGAATTCTCTTAGTGTTGTAAAAGTCCATCCATTCATATACGGTCTTCCAGATTCG